>Ga0070735_10000006_pt1 | contig 387821 bp, 345 predicted proteins | sample Coa_R1_FD_66443 | JGI IMG/M metagenome (GOLD analysis project Ga0070735, IMG submission 66443) | Surface soil microbial communities from Centralia Pennsylvania, which are recovering from an underground coalmine fire - Coalmine... | ecosystem: Environmental > Terrestrial > Soil > Unclassified ... | reverse complement strand
ATCGCCGTGAGCACCCGCCCCTTGTCGGGGACGGGCTCGGCGAACACCTTGTCGAAGGCGGAGATCCGGTCCGACGCCACCATGAGCAAGAGGCCGTCGCCGGCGTCGTAGACGTCCCGGACCTTGCCGGAATAGACATGGGTGAGGCTCACGACAGCTCCTTCAGCGAGTCGATCGTCAGGTGCACGTGGCGGAGCGCCCGGTCGAGGTCGAAGGCCTCGTCGAGCACTCCCGCCACCTTCTCGGACCCAAGCGCCGAGACCACCTCGCCGTCCTTCTCGAGCACCGAGCGGAACGGCACCCGCTCCTCAAAGGCCGTCCGGGCGTCCCGCTGGACGATCTGGTAGGCGTCGTCGCGGGTGAGGCCGCCTCCGACGAGGGCGAGGAGGACCGGCTGGGAGAAGACGAGGCCGTAGGAGCCCTCGAGGAGGTTCTCCCGCATGCGGTCGGCGTGGACGACGAGCCCGTCCACGAGCCGGGTGGCGCGGCGCAGCGAGTAGTAGGCGACGAGGCTCGCGTCCGGCAGCACGACCCGCTCGACCGAGGAGTGCGAGATGTCCCGCTCGTGCCAGAGGGCGACGTCTTCGAGGCCGGGCACGAGGTAGCCGCGGAGCAGTCTGGCGAGCCCGCACAGCCGCTCGGCCGTGATCGGGTTGCGCTTGTGCGGCATCGCCGACGAGCCCTTCTGCCCGGCGCCGAACGGCTCCTCGACCTCGCCCACCTCCGAGCGCTGGAGGTGGCGCACCTCGGTGGCGAAGGCCTCGACGGTCGTGCCCGCCGCCGCCAGGGCGTAGAGGTACTCGGCGTGACGGTCGCGGGCGACGACCTGGCTCGCCGGGACGGGCCGGAGCCCGAGGGCGGCGGCGACGTGGGCCTCGACGGCCGGGTCGACGTTGGAGTAGGTGCCGACCGCCCCCGAGAGCTTGGCGACGGCGACCGCCTCTCGCCCCCGCTCGAGCCGCCTGCGGTCGCGGGCGGCCTGATGGCAGAAGAGTGCCAGTTTTGCCCCGAAGGTGGTCGGCTCGGCGTGCATCCCGTGCGTGCGGCCGAGCATCGGGGTGCCGGCGTGCTCGAGGGCCTTCGCCTTGAGCGCCTCTACGAAGCCCGCCGACGCCTCGAGCAAGAGGTCCGCCGCCCGCACGAGCGTCGCCGAGAGCGCCGTGTCCACCACGTCGGACGAGGTGAGCCCGTAGTGGATGAAGGAGCCCTCGGGCGGGCCGACGGCCGCCTGCACGACGTCGACGAAGGCGGCGACGTCGTGGTCGGTCACCCGCTCGCGCTCGGCGACGGCCGCCACGAAGGAGGCGTCCACGACCGGCGCCCGCTCCCGGCAGGCGGCGGCCGTGCCGGCCGGGACGGCACCGAGGCCCTCCCAGGCCTCGAGCGCCAGCAGTTCGACCTCGAGCCACAGGCCGAGGCGGGTCTCGTCCGAGAAGAGGCCTGCCATCTCCGGGAGCGAGTACCGCCCGATCACGAGAGCTCCCCCCGCGAGGCAGCCTCCGCGATGTCACGCCGGTAGGTCATCCCCTCGAAACCCACCCGGCCGATCGCCTCGTACGCCCTCTCCCGTGCGCCGGCGAGGCTCGGGCCGAGGGCGCTCACGCAGAGCACGCGTCCCCCCGCCGTGACGAGGGCGCCGTCCTCGGCGAGGCGGGTGCCGGCGTGGAGGACGGTCACGCCGTCGAGGGTAGCGGCCTCGTCCAACCCGGTGATGTGACCGCCGAGGCGGGGGCTCTCCGGGTAGCCGGGAGCGGCCGCCACCACGCAGACGGCGGCGTCGGGCCGAAAGACGGCCTCTTCGACGGATGCCCGGAGGTCGCCTGACGCCGCCGCCGCCAGCAGCCGGGCGAGGTCGCCGGCGAGGCGCGGCAGGACGACCTCGGTCTCGGGGTCGCCGAAACGGACGTTGAACTCCACGAGCTTCGGCCCGTCGGCGGTCAGCATGAGACCGGCGTACAGGACGCCCCGGTAGTCGACTCCCATGTCGCGAAGGGTCCGAAGGGTCGGCTCGACGACCGTCTCCATCACCTCGCCGAGCAGGCGGTCGTCCACCCCGGGGACTGGCGAGTAGGCGCCCATCCCGCCCGTGTTGGGGCCGGTGCCGCCGTCCCCGACGCGCTTGAAGTCCTGGGCGCCCCCGAGCGGGACGGCCCGCACGCCGTCGCAGAGGGCGAAGACCGAGAGCTCCGGACCGCGCATCCCCTCCTCGACGACGACCCGGCGGCCGGCCTCGCCGAAGGCGACGCCGGAGAGCTTCGAGCGCACGTCCTCGGCCGCCTCCTCGACGTCGTCGGTGACGAGCACGCCCTTTCCGGCGGCGAGGCCGTCGGTCTTCACGACGTAGGGCGGCCGGAGCGAGCGGAGGAACCCGAGGGCGGCCGCCACCTCCTCGAAGGCCGCCCAGTCGGCCGTCGGGACGCCGGCCTTCGTGCACACCTCCTTCATGAAGGCCTTCGAGCCCTCGAGCCGGGCGCCGTCGGAGCCGGGGCCGAAGACGAGCCGCCCGGCCGCTCGCAGCTCGTCGGCGAGGCCTTCGACGAGGGGAGCCTCGGGACCGATCACGTAGAGGTCGGCGTCGAGGAGCTGGGGGGGTTTCGTGCTGGAGGAGAGGCGATGCCCCTCGGGCGAGGTCCCGCTGATCCCCGGGTTGCCCGGGGTGACGACCACGTCGGCCGAGCGGCCGAGGCTAAGGGCGAGGGCGTGCTCGCGGGCCCCCGAGCCGACGACGCAGACGGACGCCCGGCTCACGCCGCGAAGGAGACGTACTGCTCGCGGCCCGGGCCGACGCTGGCGAAGGTGACCGGGACGCCGGCCTCCGAGGCGACGAGGTCGACGTAGGCGCGTGCGGCCGTCGGGAGGTCCCCGACCGAGGTGGCGCCGCAGAGGTCGCTGCGCCAGCCGGGCAGCTCGACGTAGACGGGCTCCGCGTCGTGCAGCACCGACTGGTGGTAGGGCATGTGCTCGTAGCGCTCGCCCGCCGCCTCGTAGGCGACGCAGACCTTCAGGGTGTCGAAGGCGGAGAGGACGTCGAGCTTGGTGAGGGCGAGCTCCGAGATCGAGTTGAGGCGGACCGCCTGGCGGATCATGACGAGGTCGAGCCAGCCCGGGCGGCGGCGCCGGCCGGTGTTGGTGCCGTACTCGTGGCCCCGGTCGACGAGGACGTCGGCCGTCTCTGCCTCGACCTCGGTCGGGAAGGGGCCCGAGCCGACCCGGGTCGTGTACGCCTTCACGATCCCGACCACCCGGCTGATGTCACGGGGGCCGATGCCGGTGCCGACGCAGGCGCCCCCCGCCGTCGGGTTGGAGGAGGTCACGTAGGGATAGGTGCCGTGGTCGAGGTCGAGGAAGGTCGCCTGGGCGCCCTCGAGCATGATCTGCTCGCCGGCGGCGAGGGCGTCGTGCACGAGCGAGACGGCGTCGCCGAGCATCGGGGCGATGCGCGGGGCCAGCTCGCCGAGGTACCGGTCGGCGATCTCGTCGGCGTCGAGCGGGAGCCGGTTGTAGACCCGGGTGAGGAGGGCGTTCTTCTCCCGCAGCACGACGTCGAGCTTCTGGCGGAAGATCTTCGGGTCGAGGAGGTCCTGGGTGCGCAGCCCGATGCGGGCGGCCTTGTCGGCGTAGGCGGGGCCGATGCCCCGCTTCGTCGTGCCGAGCTTGTTGTGGCCGAGGTAGCGCTCGGTCATGCGGTCGATCTCGTAGTGGTACGGCATGATCAGGTGGGCGTTGCCGGACACGACGAGGCGGGAGGTGTCGATCCCGCGCCGTTGGAGCATCTCGCACTCCTCGAGGAGGACGGCGGGGTCGACGACGACGCCGTTTCCGATCACCGGCGTCGTGTGGCCGTAGAGGACGCCAGAGGGCACGAGCTGGAGGGCGAAGGTCTCGCCGTCGACCACGATGGTGTGCCCGGCGTTGTGGCCGCCCTGGTAGCGGACGACGAGGCGGACGTCCTTGGCGAGGAGGTCGGTGAGCTTGCCCTTGCCCTCGTCGCCCCACTGGGTTCCGACCACGACGGTCGCGGGCACGGTGTCGCCTCCGGCTCGAGCGTTGGGGCCGGCGACTCGTCGCTGAGCGGCGCCGGGTCCCCGATCCTAGCTGTCCCGGCAGCGCGGACTCGGAGCCGTCCTCCGCCGACCGCGCTCCCGGCCTAGGTTGGGTGGTACGGGGGATCGTTCGGCTTGTCCGGCCGAGCGGGGGTCTCTTTCTCGGCGCCGGGCTGGCCGAGAGAGGACTATCCCATGTCGCTCGGATCTGGAAGGTCTGTTCCGACGCGCCCACGCACGGGTCGGCTGTTCGCCGCCTTGCGAGTGGTGGCGTCGCTGACACTGTCGCTCGGTGTCCTCGTCGGCACCCTGCTCGGCCTGGGCGCCCGTCCGGCCGCCGCGACCGTTCCCCGCAACCTCCTGGTCGGACACCGTGCCGAGAAGGCCTTCATGGGCGGACGGCTCCGCTCGAACGTCGTCGAGACCACGCCGGGCGACGCCGTCATCCCCTTCAGCGGCCTCACGTCGCTCGACCCGTCCGATGACGGGAGCAGTGGCGCCGTCGCGCTCGGGTTCACGATCGACTACTTCGGCACGTCGTACAGCAGCGTCTACGTCAACAACAACGGCAACCTCACCTTCGCCGGGCCTTTGTCGGCGTACACACCGTCGGGGATCGGCGCCGTGGGCAGCGACATCGTCGCCCCGTTCTTCGCCGACGTCGACACTCGGCTCGGCAACACGGTCGAGTACGCGACGGGCACCCTCGACGGCTACGACGTCTTCGTCGCCGACTGGCCGTACGTCGGCTGCTACGACGAGGTGACGTCGGTCCTCGACGACTTCCAGGCGATTCTCATCAGCCGCCCGGACCTCGGGGCGGGCGACTTCCAGATCGAGTTCAACTACGACCAGATCCTATGGGACGCCGGCCAGGCGAGCGCCGGGTCCGCGGCCTGCCAGAGCACCGTCAACGGCGACGCGGCCGTGGTCGGTTTCTCGAACTCCGACGGTTCCAGGGCCTACCAACTGCCCGGCTCGCAGTCCAATGGCGCCTTCATCGACGGGGGCCCCCATGCGCTCGTCAGCAACGAGCTGAACAGCGACACGTCCATCAGCGTCCCGGCGTCTGACGCGCCTGTTGCCGGCAGGTACATCTTCGACGTCGTCAACGGTGAGCCGGGAACGCCGTCCTCGATGACCACATCCCTCGCGGGAGGTGGTCAGAGCGGAAGCAGCATCTCCGTGCCCCCCGGCACCGCCGTCACGGGCTCGGCCGTCTTGTCGGGCTCGAATGCCGCCGAGGCCGGCGGCACGGTCACCTACGTCGTGTACCCGGGCACCGATTGCACGGGGCTCGCGGCGGCATCCGGAGGGACGGTGGTCGTCTCGGGCGGCAGCATCCCCGACTCCTCGGCGATCATGCTCACCACGCCCGGCACCTATTCCTGGCAGGCGGACTACACGGGCGACGGCGTCAACAACCAGGCGTCGTCGTCCTGTTCGGCGACCGAGGCGGTGGCGAATCCGGCCACCTCGGTCGATTCGACCGTCTACGACGCGACGGGTAGCCCGTGGGCGGGCGTGTCGCCTCCTCCGGCGACCGGGTCGTCGGCGTACGATCTCGCCAGCGTGTCGCCGCTCGCCTCCGGGGGCCCGCTGCTCGGCGGGAGCGTCACCTTCACGCTGAACGCCGGCGGCTCCTGCTCCGCGCCGCTCGGGAGTGACAGCGTCGACCTCGTCGACGGCGCCGCCCGGTCGCCCGCCACTGGCGGGCTCACTCCCGGCGACTACAGCTTCCAAGCGGTCTACACGGGGGACGGCTTCTACTCCGGTTCGTCCGGCCCGTGCGAGGCATTCACGGTCGACAAGGCGACGCCCGGCGTCGGCCAGACGATCGACGACGCCGCGACCGGCACCACGTGGACCGGCTCGGAGGTGACAGGCAACGCGGCCTACGACACTTCGAGCCTCAGTGGCGTCACAGGCTTCTCGCCGACCGGGACCCTCACCTACGACCTCTACGTCGGAGGCTCCTGTACCGGCTTCCCCGCCCAGCAGAGCGTGGTCAACCTGATCGGCGGCGCCGTGCCGAGCTCGTCGACGACTTCCCCGCTCGGCGCCGGCACGTACAGCTACGAGGCCACCTATCCCGGCGACAACGACTATTCCGGTGCGACGAGCGGCTGTCAGGGCTTCACGGTCGACATGGCGCCGCGCTCCATCTCGAGCATCGTCGAGGACGCCTCGAACGGCTCGCCGTGGTCCGGGATCGAGCAGACCGGGGCGACGGCCTACGACACCGCCACGATCACCGCCGTCGAGGACGAGGCACTCCTGCGCCTCGTGCTCGGCCCCCACTCTCCGGTCCCGTCGTTCGTCCCGACCGGCAGCGTCACCTACTACCTGTACGACAACGGGACGTGCGCGGGCAGCCCGGCGCCCTTCGACACCGAGTACCTGACCGGCGCGGGCACCGTGCCGGACTCGGCGACCACCCCCGCGCTCGCCACGGGCGCGTACAGCTTCGCCGCCCACTATTCGGGCGACGGCAACTTCCTCCCGGCCACGAGCGCCTGTGAGGCCTTCACGGTCAACACGGCCGGCCCTGCGGTCAACTCCTCGGTCGACGACACCGCGAGCGGCACGGGCTGGAACGGGTCGGAAGTGACGGGGGCCTCCGCCTACGACACCTCGGTCGTGAGCGGCGTCGCCGGATTCACGCCAACCGGCAGCGTCACGTACCACCTGTACGGCGACCCGTCCTGCTCCGGCAACCCGGCGTCGAGCGACACCGAGGACCTGAACGCCGGCGCCGTGCCGGACTCGGCCACGACCAAGGCACTTGGAGCCGGCACCTACGGCTTCGAGGCCGTCTACTCGGGTGACGGCAACTACTCGGCGGCGTCGAGCGCCTGTGAGGTCTTCACGGTCAACCCGGCGTCTCCCCAGGTCGCCAGCTCGGTCGCAGATGCCTCGACGAACGCGGCCTGGTCCGGGACCGAGGTCACCGGCGCCACCGCCTACGACACGGCGACCGTGGGGGGTGCCGCCGGGATCAACCCGACCGGCAGCGTCACCTACTACCTGTACGACAACGGGACGTGCGAGGGCAGCCCGGCGTCGTCCGACACCGAGTACCTGACCGGCGCCGGCACGGTGCCCGACTCGGCGACCACCGCCCCGCTCGGCGCGGGCACCTACAGCTTCATGGCCGAGTACTCGGGCGACGCCAACTACTACGGCGCCGGACGCTGCGAGCCCGCCTTCAGCGTCGGTGTCACGACCCCGACCGTCAACTCGGCCGTCGACGACGCCGAGACCGGCACGGGCTGGTCCGGCACCGAGGCGACCGGGGCGACGGCCTACGACAGCTCGGCCGTGGGCGGTGCCATCGGGGTCAGCCCGACGGGGAGCGTGACCTACTACCTCTACGGGAACGGCGGCTGCTCGGGCAGCCCGGCACCCTTCGACGTCGAGGGTCTCATCGGTGGCGACGTCCCCCCGTCGGCCACCACCGCCGCACTCCGCCCGGGCAGCTACAGCTTCGAGGCTTCCTACTCGGGTGACGGCGACTACTCCGCCGCGCTGAGCGGCTGCGAGTCCTTCAACGTCCGCAAAGGCGTGCTCTCCATCCCGCAGACCGTGTACGACGCGGCCACAGCGGCGCCCTGGTCCGGCTCCGAGGTGACCGGGGCGAAGGCGTACGACAGCGCGGACGTGACGGGCGCGCCCGCGTTCGCCCCGACCGGGCTCGTCTACTTCGCCTTCTTCGGCGACGGCAGCTGCACGGGCGTCCCCCTCTCGACGAGCGCTGCGGTTGCCGGTCCGGCAGCTCGCTCGTCCACGACGGCTCCACTCGCCCGGGGCTCGTACAGCTTCGAGGTGACGTACGCCGGTGACGCCGACTACTGGCCCGCCGTCTCTTCGTGCACGCCGTTCTCCGTCAAGGCGAGCGCGGCCGTCACCACGGTCGTCGACGACGCCGTGAGCGGGAGACCCTGGTCGCCCGCCGAGGTGACGGGCGCGACGGCGTACGACACCGCGAAGGTCGCCGGAGTGGGGGGCGTCGCTCCCACGGGGAGCGTGACGTACAGGCTCTTCGACAACGGCACGTGCGCCGGCAGCCCTGCGGGGTCGAGCACCGAGCCACTCGCCGGAGGCTTGGTCCCGAACTCCGTCGCGACCGGCCCGCTCGAGCCGGGCAGCTACAGCTACCGCGCCGTGTACTCCGGTGACTCGAGCTACGCGGGCGCCACGGCGGCGTGTGAGCCCTTCAAGGTGAGCAAGGAGAACCAGGCTCCCCTCGTCATCACCTCGAAGACCGGCATCTACGGGACGCCCCTCCACCTGACGGTGTCCGGTGGGAGCGACGGTCTGGCGGTGACCTTCGCACTCGCCGGGCCCGGCCCTGGGGCAGGGCCCGGGGCGGCCCACTGCTCGCTGAACGGCGCCACGCTGACCGCAGGGGCGGCCGGGACCTGCACCGTCTCGGCCACGATGGCAGGTGACGCCGACTACAACCCGGTCAGCTCGGCTGCCACGCCGATCGCCTTCGCCAAGGCAGGCACGTCCGTGTCGCTCTTGCTGTCGGTCTCCGCGGTGAAATTCGGACAGGAGCAGGCGGAGCAGCTCACGGTGACCGTCGCGGCGGCCAACCCGGCGCTGGTGCCGGACGGGCCTGTGCTCATCAGCGGCACCAACTGCGTCTTCCACCTGAGCGGCGGCCAGGGCTCGTGCACGCTCTCGCCGAAGGCGCTGCCGCCGGGCGTCCACCAGCTCCTCGCGACGTACACGGGCAGTCCCGACTTCCTCGGATCGGTGTCGTCGCCGAAGCAGCTCACGGTGACCTCCGGGTAGCGACCGATGCTGAGCTCGGCGGGAGCTCCCCGCCGAGCTCAGCGGGTCGAGGCCTCCGGGCCTTGGCCCGGGCTCAGGCCACCGAGCCGACGAGCTCGAAGGCCTCCCACATGGCGGCGTAGCGCCCGCCGCGGGCGAGCAGCTCGGCGTGCGGCCCGGTCTCGACGACGCGTCCGGCCTCGAGGACCACGATGCGGTCGGCCGCGGCCGCCGTCTGGAGGCGGTGGGCGATGACGACGGTCGTCCGACCGTGCGACACCTGGTGCATGGCGCGGGCGACCCGCGCCTCGGTGGCGAGGTCGAGGTTCGAGGTCGCCTCGTCGAGGAGGAGGACGACCGGATCGACGAGCTCGGCCCGGGCGAGGGCGATGAGCTGACGCTGCCCCGAGGAGAGCGAGCGACCCCGTTCCGAGAGCACGTGCAGGTAGCCGCCGGGCAGGGCGGCGACGAAGTCGTGCGCCCCGACGGCGCGGGCGGCGCGCTCGACGTCGGCGTCGGAGGCGTCGGGGCGGCCGTAGGCGATGTTGTCGCGGATCGTCCCGGTGAAGAGGAACGCCTCCTGGGGCACGTAGCCGAGCTGGCGCCGGTAGGCGCCGAGCCCGAGCTCCCGGAGGTCGTGACCGTCGACGGTGACCCGGCCGGACACCGGGTCGTAGAAACGGGCGAGGAGCTTCATGACCGTCGACTTGCCGGCCCCCGTTTCGCCCACGAGGGCGACCGTCTCGCCGGCGCGGACGACGAGGTCGATGCCGCGCAGCGCCTCGGGAGGCTTCCGGCGGCTCCTGCCGCTCAGCCCGTCGAGGCCCGGGCGGGCCTCCGGCATCGGGTAGGTGAAGTGGACCCCCTCGAGGCGGAGCTCGCCGGAGAGGCGTCCCGGGTCGAGGGGGTGGGTGGGGACCGGGGTGAGGGTTTCGTGCTGGAGGAGCTCGCCGATGCGGCCGACCGACACCCTCGTCTGCTGCCAGGAGTCGAAGACCTGCGACAGCTGCTGGATGGGCGAGAAGAACATGTCGACGTAGAGGATGAAGGCGATGAGGGCGCCGGCGGTGAGGTGGCCGGTGGCGATGAGGCCCGCCCCGACCCCGAGCACGATGGCGTCGGCGCCGTCGGAGAGGAACTGCACGAAGGGGAAGTAGAGGGCGACGAGGCGCTGGGCGGCGAGGCGGGCCTCGAGGTAGGAGCGGCCGAGGGCGTGGAAACGGGCCTCCGTCTCGCTCTCGTGGGTGAAGGCCTGCGCCTCCCGCACGCCCGAGAGGCTCTCCTGGAAGTCGGCGTTCACCGCCGCGATCCGGTCCCTCGCGAGGTCGTAGGTGCGGGCGGCCTTCGCCCGGAAGACGGCCGTGGCGACGGCGAGGGGGACGATCACGCTGAGCGTGGCGAGGGCGAGCGGCAGGTTCATGACGCAGAGGGCGACCCCGACGCCGACGAAGGTGAAGAGGCTGACGAGGGCCGAGAGGAGCCCGTTCTCGAGCAGCGACTCGAACTGGTCGACGTCGGTCGTCATGCGGGTCATGATCCGGCCCGCCATCTCCCGCTCGTAGTAGTCGAGCGAAAGCCGCTGGAGGTGCGCGAAGACCTTCACCCGCAGCGCCAGCATGAGGCGCTCGGCCGTGCGACCGGTGACGAAGGTCTCCCCGACGGTGTCGGCCAGGTCGAGGAGCGAGACGGCGAGGAAGACCGCCGAGGCTCCGACGAGGGCGGCCTTGGACCCGGTGACGACGCCCTTGTCGACCCCGATGCGCACGAGGACGGGGCCGGCGAGCGAGGCGACCGAGTCGAGCACGACGAGCAGGAGGCCGAGGCCGAGGGGCGCCTTGTAGCGCCGGAGGAACCGGAGCAGCGTGAAGGGCACCTCCCGCTCTGACTCCGCCTCGACGTCGAGGTCGGGCGTGTCCCCGATCGGCCGCAGGCGCTCCACCTTGGCGAGCAGCTCCGGCGTCGGGGCGAGGTTGACGCGCCATCCGCCGCCACCACCACCTGCTCCCCCGAGGCCCGGCCCGATGCTCGCCCTGGCGAAGGCGGCGAGTGGAGCCGCCGCCGCCGGCGACCCGGCGCCGTCGCCCTTGCGCTGCCAGGCCGACAGGGTGACGAGCGCCTCGATGCGGTCGCCGATCTCCTCGACCGCTTCGAGCTCCGAGCCGGCGAGGAGTCCGCGGTAGAGGGCGCTTCGCCGGACCAGCTCGTCGTGGGTGCCCTCGTCGACGACCCTTCCCTGCTCGAGGACGGCGATGCGGTCGGCGAGATGGAGCGTCGAGCGCCGGTGGGCGACGAGCAGCATGGTGCGACCGGCCATGCGGCGGCGGAGCGCCTGGTGGATGCGCTCTTCCACCTGGGCGTCGACCGAGCTCGTGGCGTCGTCGAGGATGAGCACGGCCGGATCCCGCAGGAGCGCCCGGGCGAGCGAGATCCGCTGGCGCTGGCCACCCGAGAGGGTGAGGCCGCGCTCGCCGACGACGGTGTCGTAGCCGTCGGGGAGCTCCTCGATGAAGTCGTGCGCCTGGGCGTCACGGGCGGCCTGCTCGATCTCCTCCCTGCTCGCCCCCGGGCGTCCGTAGGCGATGTTGGCGCCGACCGTGTCGGAGAAGAGGAAGCTCTCCTCGAAGACGATGCCGACCCGTTGGCGGAGCGAGCCGAGCGAGACCGTGCGGACGTCGTGGCCGTCGAGCAGGACCCGTCCTGCGGTCGGGTCGTAGAAGCGCGGCAGGAGGTTGACGGCCGTCGACTTGCCCGAGCCCGAGGCGCCGACGAGGGCGACGACCTCGCCGGGGCGGACGTGGAGCTCGAAGCCGTCGAGCACCTCCGTGGCGTCTGCGCCTTCGCTTTCCTGCCCGCCGCCCCCGAAGGCGAAGTGCACGCCGTCGAAGCGGACCTCGCCCCTCACCGTGTCGAGCCGGAGCCCGTCGGGCGGATCGCTCAGGCGGGGCTCGAGGTCGAGGAGCTGGAAGATGCGCTCGACGCCGGCCCGGGCCTGCTGGCCGACGGTGAGGATGCCCGCCAACATGCGGGCCGGGGCGACGAGCTGGGTGAGGTAGGTGCTGAAGGCGAGGAAGGTCCCGATCGACAGGTGGTGCTCGAGGGCGAGGAGGCCGCCGAGGGCGAGAACCGCCACCTGGCCGAAGGTCGGGATCGCCTGGAGGACGGGCTGGTACCTGCTCTGCAGGCGCACGGCCCGCATCCGGGCGCCGTAGAGGGTCGTGGCCTTGCCGACGAGGCGGTCGAGCTCGCGGCGCTCCTGCCCGAAGGCCTTCACGACGCGCACGCCGTTCACGTCCTCGTCGACCACCTGGGCGACCTCGCCCTCCTTCTGCTGGCCGTCCCAGGTGGCGGGGAAGACCTTGTCCCGCATGCGGTAGGCGACGACGAGGAGGGTGGGCGCCACGACGACGGCGACGAGGGCGAGGAGGGGCGAGAGCACCAGCATGATCACGAGAGAGGACAGCAGCAGCAGGACGTTGCCGCTCATGATCGGGAGGAAGCTGAGGAGTCCCTGCACGAGCGTCGAGTCGGAGTTCGCCCGGGCGACGAGCTGGCCGGTGGGGAGGCTGTCGAGGGTCTCGAAGTCGAGCTCCTGGAGGTGGTCGTGCATGGCGTTGCGCAGGTCGTACTGCACGTCGAGCGCCACCCGGCCGCCGTGGAAGCGGCGGACGTAGGCGGCGGCGAAGATGAGCGCCCCGAGGACGATGAGGGCGACGAGCCACGGGGCGAGGGACGAGGTGTGCCGCATGATGACGTCGTCGACGATCGCTCTCGCGATGAGCGGGACGACGGCCTGGGCGGCGCTGCCGACGAGGGCGGCGGCGAAGGCGACGACGAGGTGCCGCTTGTGCCGGAGCATGTAGCCGCCGAGCCGCCGGACCCAGCCGGGCCCGCTCCGATCGGTCGGCGGAGTCGCCGTGTCCATCGGGTCGGTCATGCCCGTTCCCGCTCCGACAGGTAGGTGTCGAGGGCGCGGCCGAGCTCGGCGAGGGCCGCCACCGCCGCCTCCGGGTCGGGGGTGAGCGCCGCCACCGTGGCGAGCGCCGCCGTCATCTCCCGCTCGACCCGGTCGAGCGCCGCTCCTCCCTCGGTGGTGAGGGCGAGGCGGACCGCCCGCTGGTCGGTGATCACCTCGCTCCGCTCGAGGAGCCCGCGGGCGACGAGGGCGTCGACCGCCGCGCTGACGGCCGGCTTTCCGAGGGCGAGGCGGCGCGCCACCCGGCTCGCCCGCTCGTCGCCGCCTGCGACGGCCGCCAGGACCCGGTAGTGGGCGAGGCTCAGCTCGTCGCAGCGCCGCTCGAGGAGGCGGGCGAGGCGGGCGACTGACTCGACGGCTTGGCGGGTTTCGTGCCCGGCGGCGGCAGCGGTGGTGGTGGCGGCGGCGGTGGGTGGCGGAGCGGCCGGCATGGTCCCGGCAGCCTAGCCAAGTAGTTCACCCATCGAACCATCTCGGCATGCCCCGGCGTCGCTTGGTGAGGTGGGTCCAACACTGTGCTGTTCCCCACCAAGGGATGCGCCGAGGGTCGGCTCACGACGACGCCGGCCGGCGTCAGGTCACGACGAGGGCGTCGTCCTTCACCGCCACCTCGACCGTGTCGCCGTCGCTCACCTTGCCCTCGAGCATCGCCACGGCGAGCCGGTCGCCGAGCTCCCGCTGGATGACCCGCCGGAGGGGGCGGGCCCCGAAGGTCGGGTCGTAGCCCCGGTCGCCGAGCCAGGTGCGCGCCTCGTCGCTCACGACGAGGGTGATGCGGCGCTCGGCGAGGCGGCTCTCGAGCTGGCGGAGCTGGATGTCGACGATCTTGGTGATGTCCTCCCGGGTGAGCGGCCGGAAGCGCACGATCTCGTCGATCCGGTTGACGAACTCCGGCTTGAAGAAGTCGATCGGTTCGCCCGGCAGGTTCGAGGTCATGATGAGGACGACGTTCGTGAAGTCGACCGTGCGTCCCTGCCCGTCGGTGAGGCGGCCGTCGTCGAGCACCTGCAGGAGGATGTTGAAGACGTCGGCGTGCGCCTTCTCGATCTCGTCGAGGAGCACGACCGAGTACGGGCGGCGCCGGACGGCCTCGGTCAGCTGGCCGCCTTCCTCGTAGCCGACGTAGCCGGGGGGCGCCCCGACGAGGCGCGAGACGGTGTGGCGCTCCTGGTATTCGCCCATGTCGATGCGGATCATCGCCCGCTCGTCGTCGAAGAGGATCTCGGCGAGGCTGCGGGCGAGCTCGGTCTTGCCGACGCCTGTCGGGCCGAGGAAGAGGAAGCTCCCGATCGGCCGGTTCGGGTCGGACAGCCCCGCCCGGCTGCGGCGGATGGCGTTCGCCACGGCCGCCACGGGCTCGTCCTGGCCGACCACCCGGGCGTGGAGCAGGTCCTCCAGGTGGACGAGCTTGGCGACCTCGCCTTCGACGAGGCGGGAGACGGGGATGCCAGTCCAGCGCGAGACCACCTCGGCGACGTCCTCGGAGTCGACCTCCTCCTTCAGCATCTTCTGGTCGGACTGGAGCTCGGCGAGCTTGGCGGTCGCCTCCTCGATCCGGCGCTCGAGCTCGGGCAGCCGTCCGTAGCGGATCTCGGCCGACCGCTCGAGCTCTCCCTGGCGCTCGAAGCGCTCCATCTCGCCGCGGGCCGCCTCGACGTCGCTCTTGAGCGACCTGATGGCGGCGATGGCGTCCTTCTCGGCCTGCCAGTGGGCCGTCATGGCCGTCAGCTGCTCGCGCAGGTTGGCGATCTCCTCCTCGACGCGCTGGAGCCGCTCGCGCGAGGCGGCGTCCTCCTCCTTCGAGAGGGCGAGCTGCTCGATCTCGAGCTGGCGCATCCGCCGGTTGACCACGTCGAGCTCGGTCGGCATCGAGTCGATCTCGATGCGCAGGCGGCTCGCCGCCTCGTCGATGAGGTCGATCGCCTTGTCGGGAAGGAAGCGCCCGGTGACGTAGCGGTCCGAGAGCACCGCCGCCGCCACGAGGGCGGCGTCCTGGATGCGCACGCCGTGGTGGACCTCGTAGCGCTCCTTCAGGCCGCGCAGGATGGCGATGGTGTCCTCGACCGAGGGCGGGTTCACCATGACCGGCTGGAAACGGCGCTCGAGGGCGGCGTCCTTCTCGATGTGCTTGCGGTACTCGTCGAGCGTGGTGGCGCCGATCATGCGGAGCTCGCCCCGGGCGAGCATCGGCTTGATCATGTTGCCGGCGTCCATGGCGCCCTCGGCCGCACCGGCCCCGACGATCGTGTGCAGCTCGTCGATGAAGGTGATGATCTCGCCCTCGGCATCGGTGATCTCCTTCAGCACCGCCTTGAGGCGCTCCTCGAACTCGCCCCGGTACTTGGCGCCGGCCACCATCGAGCCGAGGTCGAGCGCGACGACGCGCTTGTTCTTCAGTCCCTCGGGCACGTCGCCCTCGACGATGCGGTTGGCGAGGCCCTCGACGATGGCGGTCTTGCCGACCCCCGGCTCGCCGATGAGGACGGGGTTGTTCTTCGTGCGCCGCGAGAGGACCTGGATGACACGGCGGATCTCCTCGTCCCTGCCGATGACCGGGTCGAGCTTGCGGCTGCGGGCGAGGTCGGTGAGGTCGCGGCCGTAGCGCTCGAGCGCCCGGTACTGCTCCTCGGGGTTCTGCGAGGTGACCCGGTGGGACCCCCGCACCTCCCGAAGGGCTGCGAGCAGGCCGTCGCGGTCGACCCCGAGGCGATCGGCGAGGGCGAGCAGCATGTGCTCGACGGAGAGGTACTCGTCGCCCATGTCGGTGCGCAGCCGGTCCGCCTCGTCGAAGGCCTGGGTCAGGTCGCGGGAGAACGACGGGTCGCCGCCGCCATAGGCCTTCGGGAGCCGGCCGAGCGCTTCCTCGAGCCGGTTCCTCGTGCTGAGGGGCGAAACCCCGAGCCGGTCGAGCAGCGGGATGGCGACGCCCCCCTCCTGGCCGATGGCTGCGAGCAGGAAGTGCTCGGGGGCGACCTCGGCGTGGTGGTACGAGCGGGCGAGGCCGACGGACTCGCGGGTCGCCTCCTGCGTCTTCTGGGTCCAACGATTGGGGTCGAGGGCCATGTGCGTGTTGCCTTCCCTATCTGGTGCTGATGTCGAGTTCTCTGTGCGCGGTCAATGGCGCCAACGGGCCGGGAGCCGCGGGCCCGAGAGCGGGACGAGATCGCGGCGGTAGTGGCGGTGGGTCTCGCGGAGGGCCTCCGCCGCCTCCCGCTTGACGTGCTCGACCTCCGCTCGAAGGCGCGCCACCTCGCCTTCGAGCTCGAGGATGCGGCGGACCCCCTCGAGGTTGAGGCCCTCGGCGGTGAGCTCCTGGATGCGTCGGAGCTGGGCGATGTCCGCCTCGGAGTAGCGGCGGCTGCCGCCGCCCGTCCGGGCCGGGTCGAGCAGCCCGCGTCGCTCGTAGATGCGCAGCGTCTGGGGGTGCACGCCGGCGAGCTCGGCGGCCACCGAGATCACGTACACCGCCCGGTGGGCGCGGTCCGCCGCCGGCTCCCGGGGTTCCTTGCCGTCCGTTGGTCGGTTTCTCGTGGCCATGGTCAGACTCCGAGGTGCTCGCGGGGCGATCCGTCCGTCGCCCGGGCGAGCGCTTCGACCGCCTTTCGCTGCTCGTCGCTCAGTGTGTCGGGGACGGCGACCTCGACGGTGACGAGGAGGTCGCCGGCGCTCGTTCCCGACTTCACCCCGCGCCCCTTCACCCGGAACGTCTTGCCGTTCGGGGTGCCCGGCGGGACCCGCAGGGTGACCGCCCCGTCGAGCGAGGGCACCTTGATGTCGGCGCCGAGGGTCGCCTCGGCGAAGGTCACCGGCACCTTCAGGGTGAGGTTGCGGCCCCTCCGGCCGAAGAGCGGGTGCTTGGCCACGTGCACGACGACGTAGAGGTCGCCGGCAGGGCCTCCGTTCTCGCCGGGCTCGCCCCGGCCCTTCACGCGGATGCGCTGGCCGTTCTCCACCCCAGCGGGGATGCGCACCTTCACCTTGCGCTGGCGCGGCTCGGTGCCGCTCCCGCCACAGCCGGGGCACGGGTCGGTCACCTTGAGCCCCCGTCCCCTGCACTCGGGGCACGGCGAGGAGAGCGAGAAGAGTCCCTGGTTGTCGTTGAGCACACCGGTCCCGCCGCAGCGCGGGCAGGTGACGGGCATGCTGCCGGGCTTGGAGCCCGAGCCGGCACAGACGTGGCAGATGGCCTGGGTGACGACGTTGACCGACGTCACGACGCCCTCGACGGCCTCCTCGAAGGACAGGTGCAGCTCGGCTTCGACGTCCTGGCCGCGCCGCGGGCCGCCGGGCCAGGTCGAGGTGCGCTGGCCGCGGCCTCCCCGGTTGAAGATCCCGCCGAAGAGGTCGCCGAGGTCGTCGATACGGAAGCTGAAGCCGCCGTTCTGGGACGACGAGCCCCCCGAGCCGCCGGGGAAACCGCCCGCCAGCGGCCCGAGGCGCCGCACCTCGTCGTACTCCTTGCGTTTCTCGGCGTCGCCGAGCACGTCGTAGGCGGCGGAGATCTTCTTGAAGCGGTCCTCCGAGCCGGGGTTGGCATCAGGGTGGTACTGCTTGGCGAGCTTGCGGTAGGCGCGCGTGATCTCCTTCTCGGTCGCCTCCGGCGACACGCCGAGCACCTTGTAGTAGTCGGTTTCGAACCAGTCCCGCTGGGGGGGCACCTGCGCCTCTTGCCTCTCAGCCCTTCACCTTCACCATGGCGGGACGGATGACCCGTCCCTTCAGCCGGTAGCCGGCACGGAGCACCTCGGCCACCTCCTGGTGGTGCGGCTCGCCGTCCTCCGGCTCCTCGCCGGCCGCCTCGTGGGCGACGGCGTCGTGCACCGTCGGGTCGAACGAGACGCCGACCTCGTCGATGCGCTCGACCCCCTCGCGGGCGAGCGTGTCCCGCAGCAGCGTCCCGATCTGGACGAGCGCTTCGCGGGCGCTCTGGCCGTCCTCGCCGTCTTCGGCGTCGCCGGTATGGGCGATGGCGAGGTCGAGGGCGTCGAGCACGGGCAGCAGCTGGACCACGAGGCCCTCGCTCGCCCGGTCGAGCAGCTCGGTCTGCTGGCGCATCACGCGCTTTCGGAAATTGTCGAAGTCGGCCTGGAGCCGGCGGAGCGAGTCGAGGTACTCGTCCCGCTCGGCGGCGAGCTTGCGGGCGTCGTCACCGAGGAGCTCCTCCAGGGTGTCGAGGCCCTCGAACGCGCCGCCCTCGGGCGAGCCGTCCTCACCGGCCTCACCGGCCGGCTCCGGCACGTCGGCCGCCTCGGCTCCGGCATCGGCGATGTCGCCGACGTCGCCGATGCCGCCGGTGTCGCCGGTGTCGCCGGTGTCGCGGGGCGGGACCGCCTCGGACTCCGGAGACGCCGGAGTGGGCTCTCCGCTCTCCCCGGCGGCCGCCGCACCGGCAGCCGACTGCGCGTCGTCAGGCGCCGAATACGCCTCGTCGGGCTCGTCGTCGTGCGAGGGCATGTTCGTCATGCGCCCTCCGTGCCGGTGTTCGGCTCGTCCACGATCTCGGCGTCGACGACCTCGTCGTCAGCGCTCTCGCTCGAGCCCGACGACGAGTCGCCACCGCCGCCTGTCGCCGCGCCACCTGCCTGGCTGCGGCTCGCCTCCTCGTACATGCGCTGTCCCATCGCCGATGAGGCGGTCCGGAGGCTGTCGAGGGCACGGTTGATCGCGTCGGTGTCGGAGCCGGCGAGGGCGTCCTTCACCTCCTTGAGGGCTCCCTCGACCCTCTCCTTCTCGTCGGCCGGGATCTTGTCCGCCTGCTCGCGGAGGAGTTTCTCGGTCTGGTACACGAGCGTGTCGGCGTTGTTGCGGGTCTCCGCCTCCTCGCGCCGGCGCCGGTCCTCGGCGGCGTGCTGCTCGGCGTCCTTCACCATCCGCTCGATGTCGTCCCTCGGAAGCGACGACTGGCCGGTGATCGTCATCGACTGCTCCTTGCCCGTGGCGAGGTCCTTCGCCGAGACGTGGACGATGCCGTTGGCGTCGATGTCGAAGGCCACCTCGATCTGCGGGACGCCTCGCGGCGCCGGCGGCAGGTCGACGAGCTGGAACTTGCCGAGCGTCTTGTTGTACATCGCCATGTCCCTTTCGCCCTGCAGCACGTGGATCTCGACCGACGGCTGGTTGTCCTCCGCCGTCGTGAAGATCTCCGAACGCCGGGTGGGGATGGTCGTGTTGCGCTCGATCAGCTTGTGGGTGATCCCGCCCTTGGTCTCGATGCCGAGGCTGAGCGGGGTCACGTCGAGGAGGAGGACGTCTTTCACCTCTCCCTTGAGCACGCCGGCCTGGATGGCGGCGCCGACGGCGACCACCTCGTCGGGGTTCACGCCCTTGTGGGGCTCCTTGCCGGTCAGCTGCTGGACGAGCTCCTGGATGGCGGGCATGCGGGTGGCGCCGCCGACGAGCACGACGTGGTCGATGTCGTCCTTGGACATCCCGGCGTCGCTGATCGCCTGCTCGAAGGGGCCGCGGCAGGCGGCGGCGAGGTCCTCGGTGAGCTCCTGGAACTTGGCCCGCGTCAGCTTCACGTCGAGGTGCTTCGGGCCCTCGTTCGTCGCGGTGATGAAGGGCAGGTTGATGGTGGTCTCCTGCACCGTCGAGAGCTCGATCTTGGCCTTCTCGGCGGCCTCCTTCAGGCGCTGCATGGCCATCTTGTCGTTCGAGAGGTCGACGCCCTCGGTGTCCTTGAAGGTCTTCACGAGCCAGTCCATGACGCGCTGGTCCCAGTCGTCGCCGCCGAGGTGGGTGTTGCCCGAGGTCGACTTCACCTCGAAGACGCCTTCGCCGATGTCGAGGATGGACACGTCGAAGGTGCCGCCGCCGAGGTCGAAGACGAGGACCGTCTGGTCGGCGCCCTCCTTGTCGAGGCCGTAGGCGAGGGCGGCGGCGGTCGGCTCGTTGATGATGCGGAGCACCTCGAGGCCGGCGATCTGGCCGGCCTCCTTGGTCGCCGTCCGCTGGGCGTCGTCGAAGTAGGCAGGCACGGTGATGACCGCCTGGACGACGCTGTCGCCGAGGTAGGACTCGGCGTCCCGCTTCAGCTTCTGGAGGATGCGGGCGGAGATCTCCTGGGCGGTGTAGGCCTTGCCGTCGATGTCGACCGTCCAACTGGTGCCCATGTGGCGCTTGACGGACCGGATCGTCCGGTCGGGGTTGGTGATCGCTTGGCGCTTGGCCACCTCGCCGACGAGCACCTCGCCCGACTTGGCGAAACCGACGACCGACGGCGTCGTGCGGCCGCCCTCGGCGTTCGGGATGACGGTCGGCTCGCCCGCTTCGAGGAACGCGACCACGGAGTTGGTGGTGCCGAGGTCGATTCCCACGGCTTTCGGCATCTGAGCCCTCCACTTCTTGTCGACGGCAGGCCGGGAGATCGGCCCGCCTACCAGGGCTCGGGGTCTCCGCAGACGGGGTCCCGAGCGCTCATCTCGTCATTTACAGTGAGCAGTATAACGAAGTTGAGCGTGCCATTGTCAAAGTTTGAGGCTTCGTGGCAACGTCGCTGCGCGTGGGCAGGCTTTTGATCCCCACGGGTGCTGCTCGGCGCCCAGGGGGCCCGTCGGGCTCAGGCGCGGACGCGATCCAGCTGAGCCCAACGAGCGCCGGCGATCCGAGCCAGTGCGGCGAGCTCGCGGCGCTCACGGTTGCGAAAGGGCCAGCCGGCACGCGCGAGGGCGAGCGAGGCCCAGTTGTGCCCGAGGTCGAACGCCAGGCAGTCGTCAGCCTGGGCGAAGTGCGAGCGCGCCCCGGCGAGGATCGCCGGAGGCGGCTCGCAGCCGGTGGCGGCGAGCGGGACGTCGCGCCCCTCGGCGATGACCGCCACCCAGCTCGGCTCGAAGGCGGCCGCCACGCCTCGGGCGAGCGCCTCGAGCATGCCCCCCACTTCTTCCTCGGTGACGAGGGCGGCAGCCACCTCGAGGGCGTCGACGAGGAGGTGGTGCCCGAGCTCCCCGAGGCGGGCGACGTGCTCCAGCTCGACCCCTTCGAGCTGATGGAGGCGGAGCGCCAGTTCGCCGGCGGCGGCTTCGTCGACGAGGTCGACGGTGATCTCGTCGCGCACCCGGCCGGCGAAGTGCTCGAGCACGTCGATGTCGACGACGTCGCCCCCCATCTCACCGATGCGGCTCGCCACGAGCCCGAGGGCGCCCGGGTGGTCGTCGAGCAGGATCTCGACGGCATAGCGCGGCACGAAGGAACCGTACGCGCCCGCTGTTGCCACAGGGCGTCGGGAGGAAGAACGCAGTGTTTCCCGAGAGGGTGCCTGCCGGCGGGCCACGCGACCTCGCGCTCGGCTCTCGTGGTCAGGAAGGAAGCGGGATCGACTGGGGGAAGCGCCAGAGGTTCGTCGGGTCGTAGCGGGCCTTCACCTGCTCGAGCCGGGACAGGTTGGAGCCGTAGTAGGCCTCGGCCCAGCCGGACAGGGCCGGGTCCACGTAGTTCTGGTAGGCCTGCCCGCTCACATACGGGCGCATGGACTGCCAGGCCGACTGGAGCCATCCGTGGTTGGTCGTCACCACGTTCTGCGGATCGCCCTCGTTCCAGTTGGCGCTGTACTGCAGCGTGAAGAGGGCGTCTCGGTGCACGAAGGCCGTCGCGGCCGGTGCCACCCGGTTGATCGCCCCGCCCGAGGCGTCGAGGGCGACGCCCCCGCCGGAGAGGACCGGCGAGGTCTCCCTCGCCTCGACGAGGCTGAGGAGCCGCCCGATGCCGGCCTGTGGGAGCGGCTCGGTCACGAAGTCGGAGCGGGCGGCGAAGGGAGCCCGGGAGAGGATCCCGGCCGGGACCTCGGTCGGCAGGTGGCACTCGGCGACCGTGTCGCCGTCGCACCCCGCCTCGATGAGCATCGTGTGCAGGTAGGGCGCCGAGCCGACGAAGTGCACGAAGGGCGTCTGCCCGACGGCCGAGACGAGCCCGTCCACGAGCGAGCCGAGGGCTGCCTCGCCCCCCACGTAGACGCCCGTCACGCGGGCGGCGGGGGCCGTGCCCGCCGGGGTGTCCTGGCTGTTGAGGAGCAGGCAGTTCGACCACAGCTCGTCGGGCCCTCTCGGAGCCCAGTGCTGCCAGGCCGCCACCACTCGTTCGGCCGCACCCCACTCCCACACGAGGGTGAACAGGCCGAGGTCGCCGATCGGGTGGGCGGAGAACTGCATGCTCGTCACGACGCCGAAGTTGCCGCCGCCCGCCCCGCGCAGCGCCCAGAACAGGTCCTCGTGGGTGGACTGCGAGCAGGTGACGACCTCGCCGGAGGCGAGCACCACCTCGGCACCGAGCATGTTGTCGCTCGTGAGGCCGAGCTTGCGGTCGAGCACCCCGAGGCCTCCGCCGAGCGCGAGCCCGGCCAGCCCCACCGACGGGCAGGACCCCCCCGGGACGGCGAGGCCGCTCGGGGCGATCCCGTTGTAGAAATCGACGAGGCGGGTGCCGCTGCCGGCGGTGACGGTGCTCCCGTCGACTCGCACCGTCGAGAGGCGGCTCACGTCGATGACGAGGCCCTCTCCGGTCGACCAGCCGCCGTAGCAGTGGCCCCCCGAGCGGATCGAGAGCGGGATCCCGTGGTCCCGGCCGTACCCCACGGCCTCGGCGACGTCCCGGGCGTCCTCGACGTAGGCGACGGCGGCCGGCCGAGCCCCGTTGAAGACGGGGTTGTAGGACAGGACGGCGGTGGCGTAGCCGGCCGACGACGGGAGGACGAGCTCGCCCCGCATGGCACGGGCGAGGGCGGCGAAGCTCTTCGGGATCGGGAGCGCCGTGCTCGACGGGGCGCTCGTGGACGGGCTCGTCGTCGGGCTCGTCGGCGGTGGCCGATGCCGTCTCGTCGCCGCGGGGCTGCATGCGGCGAGCACCGTCCCGGCGGCTCCGCTGAGGACGCCGGCCGAGAGCCGCAGGAACGCCCGCCGCCGCATCGGCGAAGTGTACGGCCGGCCCTCGTCGAGACACTGGCAACCGGGCGTCTCTGGCCGGGTCGTGTTGCGCTCGACGCCGCCAGCAAGAACGCTTGACGCGTGCCGACCCTTGTCATCCTCCGCCACGGCGAGAGCACCTGGAACGCCGAGAACCGTTTCACGGGCTGGACCGACGTCGACCTCAGCCCCCGCGGAGAGGACGAGGCGCGGGAGGCCGGCCGGCTGCTCGCCGCCGAGGCGGGGCTCGAGGTCGACTCGGTCCACACGTCGGTCCTGACTCGGGCGGTGCGGACGGCGAACCTGGCCCTCGACGAGATGGGTCGCAGCTACCTGCCGGTCCGTCGGCACTGGCGGCTCAACGAGCGCCACTACGGGGCGCTGCAGGGTCTCAACAAGAAGGAGACGGCGGAGCGCTACGGGGCGGAGCAGGTCAAGCTCTGGCGGCGCAGCTACGACGTGCCGCCCGAGCCGGTCGGGCGCGACGACCCGAACCACCCGGCGAACGACCCCCGCTACAGAGGCGTCCCGCGCTCCGCCCTCCCGGCGACCGAGTGCCTGAAGGACGTCGTCCGGCGCCTTGTGCCGTACTACGAGGACGCCATCGCCCCCGAGCTGATCGCCGGCAAGGCAGTCTTCGTCGTGGCGCACGGCAACAGCCTGCGCGCCCTCGTGAAGCACCTCGAGTCCATCTCCGACGAGGACATCCCGGGGCTCGACATCCCGACGGGTTTCCCGAAGGTGTACGAGCTCGACGAGGAACTGGGGTTCGTCTCTGCCCGGTATCTCGGCGACCCCGAGGCGGCGAAAGAGGCGGCGGAGGCCGTCGCCCGCCAGGCCGGCTGACCGTCTCGAGGCGCGCCCGACGAGCGCCGGTGAGCACCGACGCGGCTTGCCGTCCGATGCGACGGCACGACTAGTCTGCGCCGATGGCCGAAGCTCGCCGACTCGACAAGGGCTCGTCGCCGCTCCTCGACCGCCTTCGCCGTGCGCTCCTCAAGCCGGGTGACTCGGACGCCGAGCCAGCCGGTCCTACCACCACGCCGAATGCCGACGAGCTGCGGGCCGCTCTCCGCTCGGCCGACGACAAGGAGCGCCTCATCGGCCTCATCGCGGCCCCGTTCGCCGCCGCGATCGCCATCCTCGTCGTCGGTGCCCTCGTCAGCCACGACCCGACCGCGCTCCTGAAGGACGGTCAGGTGAACAAGTTGCACGTCGGCGTGTCGCTCTACGAGACGCTCCTCGTCTCCCTGCTCGTGCTCTCGGTTCTCATGCTGGTGACGGCCATGCTGCGCAAGCGTCTCTTCCTCGGAATCACGACGGCCCTCTACGGCCTGGCGGTCTTCAACCTCCACTACTGGGGGTTCGGCGTACCTTTCGTGCTCGTCGGCGCATGGCTGCTCGTACGTGCCTACCGGTTCCAGCGGGACTTGAAGCTCGCCACCGCCGACGAGGGGTCAGCCTGGTCCGGATCTCCACGGCCCCGGGCGAACAAGCGCTACACCCCTCCGGCGGCCGCCCGCGGGCGCTGACGGTCGCGCCGCCTCGCGCCGCGTCGCCGTGCTAGCACGGCTGCGGCGAGCGCCAGCACGGCGCCGATGACCGCCGGGGCGAGGAACACCTTCAAGGAGGCCCGCTCGCCGGCGAGGGCCGAGACTGTCGAGACGAGCGGCGGGCGACCGCGGACGGCAAGTGCCGGTAGCGAGGTGCCGGGGTCGAGGTAGCCGCTGCCCGGGATGGTCTCGACGTACGTGCTGCCGTCGAGCGCGAGGACGCCGCTGCACTGGTAGCCGGCGAGGTTGCTGCCGCTTCCCCCTATGAGGCCGAGGCAGCGAGTGACCACGATCGTCGCCCGCACCCCGTGGTGGCGGAGCTCGTTGATCGCGGCGTTCTTCTCGGCCCCGCTGACGGCGAGCGCGATGGCGAGCACGCACAAGGCGAGCGCGCAGAGCGAGCCGACGAAGCGGGCGACCCGCCGGCCGTCGACTTCGACGCCGGCACCTCGCAGCGTCCCGACTGCGAGGGCCGGGCACGACGCGTCGTGCGCGAGCTCGGCAGGTCGCATCGTCGCATTCCACTCCGATCCGCTCCGGTTCTCAAGAAGAGCCAGGCCTGGGCAGTCGTTCCGCGAGTCCCTGAGCAGGGAGTCGAGCAAGCGTCCGGCGGGTTCACGCGCACGTAACACCCGCGTGACTGAGCGGAAACTCCCGGCCTGCATCCTGTGGGCGCCTCGGGACCGGTGTTCTCCGGAGTGCCCGGCGGTCGGCGTCGCTCATGCCAGGGCACGCCGCCACGAACCGACCGTGACGAGAGGAGTGCCCCGGCTGTGCATCTGCTAGCTGCCGCAGCGTCTGTCCCGTACCCGAGTTGGCTCAACCCAGCGGACAACACGTGGCAAATCACCGCCGCGACGTTCGTCGGCCTCATGAGCCTCCCGGCGCTGGCAGTGCTCTATGCATCTCTCGTTCCAAAGAAGTGGGCGGTCAACGTTCTCGCGATGATGTTCGCCGGCTTCTCGATCGTCCTCATCGCGTGGGTGTTGTGGTCCTACAAGATGGGCTTCGGCGCCACCTCGATCGGCGGCGGCGTGCGTGACGGCATCCAGACCCAGTTGTCGGGCGTCGGGTGGGTGAAGCACTTCTTCGAGAACTTCGTCGGCAAACCGGGCGGCATCACCAGCAGCCTCGGCGAGGAAGGTCAGGCCGTCTCGGCGGCCAACACCGCCATCCCGTTCCACTTCCCGACGTCGTCGCTCGCCTACTTCCAATTCGTCTTCGCGGCGATCACTCCGCTGCTCTTCATGGGCAGCGTGATCGGCCGCATAAAGTTCAGCGCCTGGTGCCTCCTTGTCCCCCTCTGGTCGACGTTCGTCTACGCCATCGACGCCTTCCTGCTGTGGGGCGGCGGGTACTTCGCCCAGGAGGGTGCGCTCGACTTCTCGGGCGGTTACGTCATCCACATGTCGGCGGGTGTGTCGGGATTCGTAGCGGCCTGGGTGCTCGGACCGCGACTGTTGAAGGACCGACAGCATGCGCTCCCGAACAACCTCGTGATGGCGGCCGTCGGGGCCGGCATCCTCTGGCTCGGCTGGAACGGCTTCAACGGAGGCGACCCCTACTACGCGGGCGCCAGCATGGCTGCCGCAGTCATCAATACGAACATCGCCACAGCCACCGGCGTCCTCGTCTGGATGCTCATGGATGCCCTCTTCTCGAGGGCAAAGAAGCCGACCTTCCTCGGCGGTGTGAACGGCATGATCTGCGGCCTTGTCGGCATCACGCCGTGCGCCGGCTGGGTCAACGGCCGAGGTGCCATCTACGTCGGCCTGATTTGCACGGCGGTCGTGTGGTTCGCCTGGAACTACCTGTCCAAGATGCGGCCCTTCTCGAGAGTCGACGACGCCCTCGGCGTGGTCTACACACACGGGATGGCCGGGTTCCTCGGCGGCATGCTGCTCGGCATCTTCGGCGACCCGAACATGGTCGAGTACGGCTGTGGCCATCTCAATAGCGCAGGACAGGTTGTCGCCACGACCCAGTCGACCTACGTCTCGAGTGCCGGCCACTGCGTGCCGTTCTCGGTGGGCGGGCTCATGTACACGGGCTCGGCTCACCAGCTCTGGGAGCAGTTTCGTGCGGCCGTCTGGGTGATCCTCTGGTCGGCACTCGTCACGTTCGTCCTCATGAAGGTCATCTCGTTCGTGCTGCGAGGAGCCCGGTATCGCGACGAGGTGCTCGATGTCGGTGACGTCGCGATCCACGACGAGGAGGCCTTCCCGCAGGAGTTCGGCGGCGCCTTCGCCATGGCCGGGCTCGGAAGCGGCGTCTCCTCGGCCAGGATGTCGGAGCCCGAGCCTCCACCGGGCGGGGGAACGTGACGCTCTTCGCCAGCGCCACGGCGCGGCCCGACCGGGCACCGGAACGACGCTTTCGACCCATCACTGCAGGATTGGAGAGAACCACCCGATGAAGCTCGTCACAGCGGTGATCAAGCCGTTCAAGCTCGACGAGGTGAAGGATGCCTTGAAGGACCTCGGGGTCCAGGGAATGACCGCCTCGGAGGTGCAGGGCCACGGCCGCCAGAGGGGGCACACCGAGGTGTACCGCGGTGCGGAGTACACGATCGACCTCGTGCCGAAGATCCGCATAGAGGTCGTGCTCGACGACCACCAGGTCCACGACGTCGTCGAGGCCGTCGTCGTGGCCGCCCGCACGGGCAAGATCGGCGACGGCAAGGTGTGGGTGACCGACCTCGAGGACGTCGTGCGCATCCGCACGGGCGAGCGGGGGCCGGACGCCCTGTGACGGCCCGGCCTGGCGCCGTTCGACGACCCGGCTGGCCGCCATGGTCACAGCTACGCTCTCGCCATGGCGCGCTCCTCCGGCTTCGACTTCGGCAGCGTGTGGCTCTTCAGCGAGTGCTCGCGGGCCGAGCTGAAGAACATCGCCCACCGGGCCCGTAGCGAGACGGTGGCGGCGGGCAAGGTGATCTGCGACGAGGGAGAGGTCGGCCAGGAGTTCTACGTCGTGGTGAGCGGCCGGGCCGACGTCGTCCGAAACGGCCGGAAGACCGCCGAGATCGGGCCGAACGGCTACTTCGGCGAGCTCGCCCTGCTCGACAGGCTCCCGCGCTCGGCGACGGTGAAGGCCGCCACCGACATGGAGCTCCTCGTCATCGGGCAGAAGGACTTCAACGCCCTCTTGAAGGAGTCCGGCGGTCTCACGCGAAAGCTCCTGCAGGCGACGGCCGCCCGCCTGCGAAGCGCCGACTCGCAGGCCCTGAGCGCAGCCGTCCACTAGGGACGGCTCGGCCGTCCCGCCCCGCTGCGGGGCTACGGCTGGGCTTCGGGCGTCCTCTCCTCCGGGTCGGCCCCCGGTCCTGCCTCCGAGGTGCTCTCGTCGGCGTCCGAGGTGGACTCCTCGAGGGCGGTCGGCGGCGCCTCGGTGCCGGGGTCGGCGGGCGCACCGCCGCCGCCAGCAGAGCCGGCGTCTGTCGCCACGCCCGCGGCGCCGACGCCGGCGAGCACCGGCGTGAGGGACCGTTCGAGGACCTGGGCGACGTCGAGCACCGACACCTCCTCGTCGCGCTGGCGCTCCTTCACGGCGTCGTCGAGCATGATGAGGCAGTACGGGCAGGCGGTCGACACCACGTCGGCCCCGGTGCCGAGCGCCTCGTCCATCCGCTCGAGGTTGACGCGCTTGCCGATCTTCTCCTCGAGCCACATGCGGGCACCCCCCGCGCCGCAGCAGAAGCCGCGCTCGCGGCAGCGGTGCATCTCGATCGACTGCACGCCCGGAACGGACTCGATGACCGAGCGGGGCGGGTCGTAGACCCGGTTGTGGCGGCCGAGGTAGCAGGGGTCGTGGTAGGTGACCTTGGCGTCGAAGCGGCCCGGCTCGAGGCGGCCCTCGGCGACGAGCCGCCCGAGCAGCTGGGAATGGTGGACGACCTCGAAGTTGCCGCCGAGGCCCGGGTACTCGTTCGAGAGCGAGTTGAAGCAGTGGGGGCAGGAGGCGATGACCTTCTTCGTGCCGACCGAGGAGAGCGTCTCGACGTTCTGCATGGCCTGCATCTGGAAGAGGTACTCGTTGCCGAGGCGCCGGGCGGGGTCGCCCGTGCAGGACTCGGCCGGGCCGAGGATGGCAAAGGTGACGCCGGCCTGCCGCAACAGCCGGGCGATCGACTGCGTCGTCTTGCGGGCCCGCTCGTCGAGGGCGCCGGCGCAGCCCACCCAGAACAGGTACTCGACGTCGTCGGGGATGGACCCGTCGACGACCGGGATCTCGAAGTCGAGCGACTCGGTCCACTCGAGCCGCTTGGACTGGCCGAGCCCCCAGGGGTCGCCACGGTTCTCGATGTTGCGGAGCATGAGGCCGGCCTCGCTCGGGAAGCGCGACTCGATGAGCACCTCGTAGCGGCGCATGTCCACGATGGCGTCGACGTGCTCGATGTCGACCGGGCACTGCTCGACGCAGGCGCCACACGTCGTGCACGACCAGAGCACGTCGGGGTGGATGACGTCGGGCACGAGCGTCTGGGTCTCGGCCGCAGCGGCCGCGGCGGCGGCCTTGGCGTCGTCGCCGGCGGCGCCGTCGGTGTCGGTGGAGGTGGGCCGGCGCACGTCGACCCCGAGGCTCGTCCTCGCATGATGGCGGAACAGCTCGTCGCGAAGGTCCATGATGACGAGCTTCGGGGAGAGGGGCTTCCCGGTCGTCCAGGCCGGGCACTGGCTCTGGCAGCGGCCGCACTCGGTGCAGGTGACGAGGTCGAGCAGCTGCTTCCAGCTGAAGTGCTCGATCTTGCCGGCGCCGAAGACCGTGTCCTCGTCCATCTCCTCGACGTCCATGTTGGGTGTCGTGTTGAGGGCGCCGAGCGCACGCGGCTGGCGCGAGAAGGCCACGTTGAACGGCGCCATCACGATGTGGAGGTGCTTCGAGTACACGACGAAGATGGCGAAACCCATGATGACGGCGACGTTCAGGTCGATGAACACCGTCTCGACCGTGCGTGCCGAGCCCATGGACAGGTGACCGAACAGGCTGCCGACGCCCCACGAGGCGAAGGCCCAGTGGCTGTAGGGGAAGTCGCCGGGCACCCGCGTCTGGGCGGCGCGGTAGAGGAGGAGGGTGATCATCACCGAGGCGATGAGCCCGAGGGTCACCCAGGCGGCTCCGGTGTGCGAGCCGTAGAAGCGGCTCGAGCGCTCGATGCGCTTCGGGCTGTTCTTGAGGCGGATGAGCGAGAAGACGACGAGGGCCACGAGGACGGCGACGATGAAGAAGTCCTCGATGAAGCCGACGAAGGGGTTCGTGCCGATGCCGGGGATGTGGAAGGTGGGCTGGAACGTGTCCCCGTAGGCCTCGATGATGGTGAGGAGAAGGACCGTGAAGCCCCAGAAGGTGAAGGCGTGCGCCAGGCCGGGCACCGTCCACTTGAGGAGGCGGCGCTGGCCCCCGACCTCGGTCAGCTCCACCTCCGCCCGCCGGCCCCAGTGGGCGAGCCGGTCGGGCGCCGGACGTCCCGAGCGGATCAGCCGGAACAGGGTGGACAGACGCCGCCCCGCGATCGCGAGCGCGACCGCGGTGATCGCCATGGCGATCGGGTACCTCGTGAGCACATGCCCTCCTTGCAAGGACGTCACGGAGCTGAGGCGGAGCACCGGAGCCGACGACTGGCGAGACGGGCGACCGGTCCAGGCCTGCTGTCGCGGCGACAGTCGGCGGAGCGCCCTTACCCGCAGGCACGAAATCTATTCGCCCTTAGTGACCTGGCGGAAATCTCGTCCCGGCGGCGCAGTGCCGGCACGAGGCGTTCGCGAGGGGCGCTCCCGGCCGGGCGGGCCAACATTGACAAAGTGATGTCAGACTTGCCCAGGAGCCGAGTACCTCCTCCGAACTAGGGTGCCCGGCGATGATCCTCTCCGACCGATCGATCCGCGAGGAGATCGCCGCTGGCCGCATCGTCATCGAGCCCTTCGACGAGACGTGCGTGCAGCCGTCCTCGGTCGACCTGCACATCGACCGCTTCTTCCGGGTGTTCCGCAACCACACCATGGGCTACATCGACGTGAAGCAGGACCAGGAGGAGCTCACCGAGCTCGTCGAGATCGCAGAGGACGACGTCTTCATCCTCCACCCGGGGGAATTCGTGCTCGGCTCGACCCTCGAACGGGTGGCGCTGCCCGACGACCTCGTCGCGCGCCTGGAGGGCAAGAGCAGCCTCGGGCGGCTCGGCCTGCTCATCCACTCGACCGCGGGCTTCGTCGACTCGGGCTGGGACGGCCACCTCACCCTCGAGCTGTCGAACGTCGCCAACCTGCCGATCACCCTGTACCCGGGGATGAAGATCGGCCAGATCAGCTTCCTCAAGATGACGACGGAGGCCGACCACCCCTACGGCTCGAGGGAGGCCGGCTCGAAGTACCAGCACCAGCGGGGCCCGACCGCCAGCCGCTACTTCGAGAACTTCCGCTGACCCGCCGGCCGCTCCGGTGCCGTGGGGCCCGCCCTGGACAACCTTGACAGTATTCTGTTAAGGTATCGCCAGATGGAGTCGCTCACCATCCACGAGGCAGCCGCCACCACGGGGTGGTCGGCGCGCATGCTCCGCTACATCGAGGAGTCCGGTCTCGTCGTCCCGCGGCGTTCGCCGTCGGGCTACCGGCTCTTCGGCCCGGGCGAGTTGCAGCGGCTGCGGACTCTTCGCGAGGTGCTCGAGCGCTTCGGCGTCGAGCTCTCCGACGTGGGCTTCGCCCTCCGGCTGCAGCGCGACGGCGACCTCAGGGTCGCCCTCGACGGCTGGTTCGCCGCAGAACCGGCACGGCCGGCCGAGGTGTCAGCCTCGGACTGGCTCGCCTACGAGCAGGACAAGCACCTTCAGCTGCTGGCGCTCGCCGCTGCTGGCACCGGGAACGGGCCGGTGGGCGGCGGCTCGACCGACAAGGAGACGTGATGGGTTTCGAGTACAAGGTCGCCGACCTGTCGCTCGCGGAGTTCGGACGGCGGGAGATCGAGCTCGCGGAGCACGAGATGCCCGGCCTGATGGCGGTGCGCGCCGAGTACGAGGCGAGCCAGCCGCTGCGGGGAGCCCGCATCACGGGGTCGCTGCACATGACGATCCAGACGGCGGTCCTCATCGAGACGCTCGTGGCGCTCGGGGCCGAGGTCCGCTGGGCGTCCTGCAACATCTTCTCGACCCAGGACCATGCCGCCGCCGCGGTCGTCGTCGGGCCGGACGGCACCGCCGAGGAGCCGAAGGGCGTCCCGGTCTTCGCCTGGAAGGGCGAGAGCCTTGAGGACTACTGGTGGTGCACCGAGCAGGCGCTCACCTGGCCGGACGGACCTGACGGCGACGGGCCGAACATGATCCTCGACGACGGCGGCGACGCCACGCTGCTCGTCCACAAGGGCGTCGAGTTCGAGAAGGCCGGCGCCGTGCCGGAGGCCTCGACGGCGGGTAGCCACGAGCTGTCGGTCGTCTACTCGCTGCTCGCCCGCTCGCTCGCGGACGACCCGCACAAGTGGACCTCGGTGGCGAACGGCGTGAGGGGGGTGACCGAGGAGACGACGACGGGCGTGCACCGCCTCTACCAGATGCAGGAACGGGGCGACCTGCTCTTCCCCGCCATCAACGTGAACGACTCGGTCACCAAGTCCAAGTTCGACAACAAGTACGGGTGCCGGCACTCGCTCGTCGACGGCATCAACCGGGCGACCGACGTGCTCATCGGCGGCAAGGTCGCCGTCGTCTGCGGGTACGGCGACGTCGGCAAGGGCTGCGCCGAGTCGCTGCGCGGCCAGGGGGCGCGGGTGGTCGTGACCGAGATCGACCCGATCTGCGCGCTGCAGGCCGTCATGGACGGCTTCCAGGTGACCACCCTCGAGGACGTCGTCGGCGAGGCCGACATCTTCGTCACGGCGACGGGCAACAAGGGAGTCATCTCCGCCGGGCAGATGGGCCGGATGAAGCACCAGGCGATCGTCGGCAACATCGGGCACTTCGACGACGAGATCGACATGGCCGGCCTTGCTGCCGTCCCTGGCATCACAAGGGTGCCGATCAAGCCGCAGGTCGACAAGTGGGTGTTCCCCGACGGTCACGCGGTGATCATCCTCGCCGAGGGGCGCCTGCTGAACCTCGGCTGCGCCACGGGTCATCCGAGCTTTGTCATGTCGAACTCGTTCACCAACCAGGTGATGGCCCAGATCGAGCTCTTCACCAAGCCGGCCACCTACGAGAACAAGGTCTACGTCCTGCCGAAGCAGCTCGACGAGAAGGTCGCACGCCTGCACCTCGACGCCCTCGGCGTGAAGCTCACGACGCTCACGCGCGAGCAGGCGGACTACATCGGGGTGCCGGTCGAGGGACCCTTCAAGGGCGACTCGTACCGCTACTGACACAGGGCGCACCAAAGGCCGCACCGGCGTCCCCGCCGGAGGGTGCCGCCCTCAGGATGGGCCGGTGCGGCCGGACGCGCCCGGGTCAGGCGGCCCTCGTCGCCTCCTCGCCCGTCGAGCTCGAGACGGCGGGCTCGAGAGCTGCGGAGAGCACGTCCTCGATCTGCGAGGCGAGGTGGAAGGTCATCGACTCCCGGACAGCCTCGGGCACGTCCTCGAGGTCGGGCCCGTTTCGCGCCGGGAGCACCACCTCGGTGAGGCCGGCGCGGTGGGCGGCGAGCACCTTCTGCTTGACGCCGCCGATCGGCAGGACCAGCCCCTGCAGGGTCACCTCGCCCGTCATGCCGACCGACGACCGCACGGCCCGGTCGGAGAGGAGCGAGACGAGGGCCGTCGTCATGGTGACGCCGGCCGACGGCCCGTCCTTCGGGACGGCGCCCGCGGGCACGTGCAGGTGGAAGCGCCTGGCCTCGAGCCGGCGCGGGTCGATGCCGAGCTCGGCGGCGTGCGAGCGCACGTAGGACAGGGCGATCTCGGCCGACTCCTTCATGACGTCACCGAGCTGCCCGGTGAGCGAGAGCCCGTCACCGTTCATGGCCGTGGCCTCGACGTAGAGGACGTCGCCCCCTGTGCCGGTGACGGCGAGGCCTGTGGCCACGCCCGGCACGGCCGTGCGGTCGGCGGCTTCGAAGTAGAAGCCGGGCCGTCCGAGCCACTCACGAAGCGCCCCCACCTCCACCTTCACGGGGGCGGCGGCGGCGCCCTCGGCGAGGCGCGTCGCCACCTTGCGCAGCAGCCTGCCGAGCTGTCGCTCGAGTGACCGGACGCCTGCCTCCCGGGTGTAGTCCGACACGATGCTGCGGAGCACCTCGTCGTCCACCTCGACCTCGTCCGGCCGGAGCGCGGCACGCTCCAGCTGGCGCGGGAGGAGGTGGTGACGGGCGATCGACACCTTCTCGTCCTCGGTGTAGCCGTCGAGGCGGATCACCTCGAGCCGGTCGTAGAGCGGCCCGGGGATCGTCTCGGCCACGTTGGCCGTCGCAAGGAAGAGCACCTTGGAGAGGTCGAGCTCGACCTCGAGGTAGTGGTCTCGGAAGGTGTGGTTCTGCGCCGGGTCGAGCACCTCGAGCAGCGCCGAGGACGGGTCGCCGCGATAGTCGGCACCGAGCTTGTCCACCTCGTCGAGGAGGATGACGGGGTTCATGGTGCCGGCCTCCCGCAGGGCGCGCACGAGACGCCCGGGCTGGGCGCCGACGTAGGTGCGGCGGTGGCCGCGGATCTCGGCCTCGTCGCGGACCCCGCCGAGGGCGACCCGCACGAAGCTCCGTCCGAGGGCTCGGGCGACCGACTCGCCGAGGGAGGTCTTACCGACCCCGGGCGGGCCGACGAGCGCCAGGATGGCGCCCGAGCCGCGGGCGCCCTTCAAGGGGGCGAGGCCGCGCTCGGCCTGCAGCTTGCGCACGGCGAGGTGCTCGAGGATCCGGTCCTTCACGTCGCGAAGGCCCTCGTGGTCCTCGTCGAGGATGCGGCCGGCCTCGACGATGTCGAGCCGGTCCTCGGACTCCTTTCCCCACGGCAGCTCGAAGACCGTGTCGAGCCAGCTCTGGATCCAACCGCGCTCGGGGCTCTGCTCGCTCGCCCGCTCGAGCCGGTCGATCTCCTTCGCGATGGCCCTGTAGGTCGTCTCCGAGAGCGTCGACCCCAGCTCCTCCAGCCTCGAGCGGTAGTCGTCGGGCGCCGTCTCGCTCCCCGGGTCGCCGGTGAGCTCTCCGAGCTCCTTTCGGATGGCCTCGAGCTGGCGCCGGAGGAGGAACTCGCGCTGCGTCTTCTCCATGCCCTCCTCGACGCTCGACTTGATCTGGTCGCGCAGCGCCAGGTCGGCCAGGGTCTCCCGGGCCCAGCCGAGGACGAGGCGGAGGCGCGCCTCGAGGTCGACCGTCTCCAGCACCTGCACCTTGGCCTCGATCGAGAGGTCCGGTGAGTATCCGGCGAGGTCGGCGACGGCTGAGGGGTCGTGGATGGTGGCGAGGCGATCCGCCATGCGCCGCGCACCTCGGGTGAGAAGGATGTTCTCGAGCACCGCCCGGTACTCGCGGGCGAGCTCGAGGGCGTCGGGCGACGGCGCCGGCTCGCTGATGGGCTCGACCTGCACCCAGAGCGCCTGTCCGGTTCCGGGGACTCCGGACCCGATCTCGGCACGCTGCAGGCCGTTCACGATCGCCACGCTCTGGCCGGTCGGGAGCTCGCCCTCTTCGATGAGGCCGGCGACGACGCCGATCCTCGAGTAGCGGCCCTCGATGTTGGGGACGACGACCATCCGGCCGCCGACGGCGCGCGCCGCCTCCACGGCGGCCCTCACCTCGTCGGTCTCGAGCGCAAGGGTGAAGACCATCCCGGGAAGGACGACGCCGGAGGTGAGCGTCAGCAGCGGGAGGGTCAACTGCTCGTTCAGTTCAGGCACAATTCTCTCCTGTCGCTCCCGACTGTCCCGGCCCGGGTCGGCGCCGCACGGGAGTAGTTGATCAGGCAAACAAGTTCGACGGCCGGATATTCCGAGTGGCGCGGGAATGCCGGACGGCCGGGGCAGCGTTCTTCCGCCAGAAGCGAGAGGAAGCGTCATGGGCATGAGGATGGGCGGGGGAGCAGAGGGTTGGGCCGCGATGAGGTCGTTTCGCCGCGACCAGAGCATCACCCAGCAGAGGCTGCCGAAGGGGATCGTGCGGAGGGTGGCCCGTTTCGCCCGGCCCTACCGCTGGCAGCTCGCCGCCTTCCTCCTCCTCATCGTCGTGAGCTCGGTCGCCACCGCCGCCAACCCGCTCTTGCTGCGGGGGATCATCGACCAGGGGATCGGTCACCACCGCATCGGCCTCGTCGTGCTCCTCGCCTCGATCGTGGCGGCGCTCGCCGTCTTCGGCGCAGGCCTCTCGCTCTTGCAGCGGTGGATCTCGGCTCGCATCGGCGAGGGCCTCATCTACGACATGCGCAGCCAGGTCTTCGCCCACGTCTCGCGGATGCCGATCTCGTTCTTCACTCGCACCCAGACCGGAGCGCTCGTGTCACGGCTCAACAACGACGTGCTCGGCGCCCAGCAGGCGTTCACCGACACCTTCCAGTCCGTCGTCGGCAACCTCGTGGGCGTGGCCGTGACGCTCGGCGCCATGTTCCTCCTGTCGTGGCCGATCACGCTCGTCTCCCTCGCGCTGCTGCCGATCTTCGTGGTGCCCGCCCGTTTCGTGGGCCGCCGCCTCGCCACCCTTACGAGGGAGAGCTACTCGCTCAACGCCGAGATGAACAACACCATGACGGAGCGCTTCAACGTCTCGGGGGCTCTCCTCGTCAAACTGTTCGGCGATCCCGTGGCGGAGACCTCGGTCTTCAACTCGCGCGCCGGGCGGGTCCGGGACATCGGCGTGACGACCTCCATGTACGGCGCCATCTTCATGACGGCCCTCCTGCTCACGGCGTCGCTCGCCACGGCGCTCGTCTACGGCTGGGGTGGTGTCGAAGCCGCCAAGGGCCGTGCTGCTCGTCGGGACGGTCGTGGCGCTCACCGCGTACCTCGCAAGGCTCTACGGTCCGCTCACTGCGCTCTCGAACGTCCAGGTCGACGTGATGACGGCGCTCGTGAGCTTCGACCGGGTCTTCGAGGTGCTCGACCTCCCACCGATGATCGACGAGCGCCCCGGCGCCGTCGACATCCCGTCGGGGCCGGCCGAGATCGTCTTCGACCACGTGGACTTCTCGTACCCGACCGCCGAGGAGGTCTCGCTCGCGTCGCTCGAGAGCGTGGCGGTGCTCGACCAGGCGCCCACCCAGCAGGTGCTCTACGACGTGTCGTTCCGGGCGGCGCCCGGGGAGATGGTGGCGCTCGTCGGGCCGTCCGGTGCCGGGAAGACGACCATCTCGCACCTCGTGCCCCGTCTCTACGACGTGAGGCGCGGAGCCGTGCGGATCAACGGCGTCGACGTGCGCGACGCCACCTTGGCCTCCGTGCGCCGGACCGTCGGGGTCGTCACCCAGGACGCCCACCTGTTCCACGAGACGATCCGCTCGAACCTCCTCTACGCCAAGCCGTCGGCCCGCGAGGAGGAGCTCCGCCAGGCCCTCGCGGCGGCCCAGATCCTGCCGCTCGTCGACTCACTCCCCGACGGCCTCGACACCGTCGTCGGCGACCGCGGCTACCGGCTGTCGGGCGGCGAGAAGCAGCGCATCGCCATCGCACGGCTGCTCCTCAAGGCCCCGGCCGTCGTGGTCCTCGACGAGGCGACGGCCCACCTCGACTCCGAGTCCGAGCTCGCCGTGCAGGAGGCGCTCGCGAGGGCGCTCTCGGGCCGCACGTCGATCGTCATCGCCCACCGGCTCTCGACGGTGAGGGACGCCGACAAGATCCTCGTCGTCGAGGCGGGACGCATCGTGGAGGAGGGCACGCACGAGGCGCTCCTCGAGCGTGGAGGCCTCTATGCCGAGCTCTACCGGACGCAGTTCGAGGGCCAGGAGGCCGGCGTCCAGACATCGCTGGGCTCCGGGCTGATCTGACCTCTTCGGCGGACCGGTTGCCCTCCCGCGGCAAGCGGGCATGACGGGCCGTGGGCCGCTTCGTCCTCCGGGTGATCGGGCGTGAGTAATCGTCGCAATCGCGCAACGGACATGGCACCATATGCGGCGGCAACACGGTCCATCGATTGCAAGGAGGGGGCAAGCGCATGGCAGCTCAACAGGTTGCGACACCTGTCGACATCCAGCCGGCGGACGTAGGCCTTCGGAGGGAGCTCGGGCTCGTCGGAGCCATGTGGTCCTCCGAGACCTCGATCATCGGCTCAGGGTGGCTGTTCGGAGCCTGGTACGCCGCGTATGCAGCTGGGCCTGCAGCGATACTCGGCTGGGTGATCGGCGGCGTCGCCGTCATCATCCTGGCTCTCGTCCACGCCGAGCTCGGCGGGATGTACCCGGTCGCCGGGGGGACGGCGCGCTTCCCACACTTCGCCTACGGCGGTGCGGCCGGCACGGCGTTCGGATTCTTCTCGTGGCTGCAGGCCGTCACGGTCGCCCCGATCGAGTGCTTCGCCGTCTTCCAATACGCCGCCTACTACTGGCCGAGCGTCTACAACACGAAGACGGGTCTTGTCACCGGCGTCGGATTCGTGATGACGATCCTGCTCATGGCGATCTTCACTGCTCTCAACTTCCTCGCCTTGCGGTGGTACGCCCGCGTCAGCAACGCCATCACGTGGTGGAAGGTCGCGATCCCGGTGATCGCCATCATCATCCTGCTGTTCAAGTTCCACGGCGGCAACTTCAGCGCCGGTGGCGGCTTCAACCCATTCGGGTGGAAGGCGCTCTTCTCCGCCATCCCGTCGGCGGGGATCGTCTTCGCCTATCTCGGCTTCGAGCAGGCGGACCAGCTGGCCGGCGAGGTGAAGGACCCCCAGCGCAACCTGCCGCGGGCGATCATCCTGGCCATCCTCATCGGCACGGTCATTTACATCCTGCTGCAGGTCGTCTTCATCGCCGCCCTGCCGCCCAGTGACCTCACCCACGGGTGGGCCGCCTTGGCAACGAACTCCACCCTTGCGAGCGGTCCGTTCGCCGGCCTGGCCGGACTGGTCGGGCTGTCGGCGCTGGCGATCATCCTGCGGATCGACGCCGTGGTCTCACCGTTCGGCACTGGCCAGATGTACCTCACCTCGACGTCGCGGATCGGTTACGGCCTTGCCCGTAACCGGTACTACCCGCAGTTCTTCGCGGCGGTGAACAGCAACGGGATCCCGTGGATCAGCCTTGTTCTCGGCTTCCTCCTCGGGCTCGTCTTCTTGCTCCCCTTCCCGAGCTGGCACTCACTCGTGAGCCTCGTCACCTCGGCATCCGTGCTCATGTACGCCGGCGCACCGCTCTCCATGGGTGCCCTGCGCAAGCAGGTGCCCGACCACCACCGCCCCTACCGCATGCCCGGGGCGACGGTGCTCGGACCGCTCGCCTTCATCATCGCCAACATGATCATCTACTGGTCGGGCTTCGAGACGATCTGGAAGCTCGGGATCGCCATCGTCGCCGGCTACGTCATCATCGGGATCTTCATGGCCTACGACAAGGACCGACCACCGCTCCACTGGAAGTCGGCTACCTGGCTTCCCGCGTACCTGATCGGCATGGGGATCATCTCTTGGCAGGGACAGTTCAGCGGCGGCGCCGTGAAACCCCCGGTGAACACTGGCAACATCCCGTTCTGGTACGACATGCTGGTCGTGGCCGGGTTCAGCCTGGCGATCTACTTCTGGGCCGTGGCCGTCCGCCTTCCGAGGGAGGACACTCTGGACCTCGTCGGGCGGCAGTCCAGCATCACCCGTGAGGAGGAGCAGCTGGGGATCCTGCCCGACGGGCACTAGACGCAGAAGCACGCAGTCGTTCGCTGACGTGGTCGGCTCTCCGGAGCCGGCCACGTCAGCGCGTTTGGGGAGCTGCGGCGGCCCACCGGTCGCACTCGGTCGAGTCGCCGCCGCTCGTCGCATCGCCGGAAAGGCTGTGGACGGCTCCTCAGCGAACGACCAGCACCGGGCAGCTCGCGTGGTGGACGCACTTCGTCGACACCGAGCCGAGCAGTAGTCCCTCGAAGCCGCCGAGCCCGCGCGTCCCGACGACGAGGAGCTCGGCGTCCTTGCTCGCTTCGATCAGCACTTGGGCAGCGCTGCCCGGTGCAGTCTCGACTTCCACCTTGAGGCCCTCCATGCTCGGGGCCTTCGCCAGATGCTCCTCGACGCTCACTTGTGCCTCCTTGCGGAAGCGTGCGAGGTCCTCGTGGGACTCCCGCATGAATGAATTCGGCATCGTGTGATAGGCGTGAATGATCTTCAGGCTCGCCCCCCGCATCCGGGCGATGTCGACGGCGGCCGCCAGCGCCTTGTCGCTCTGCGGTGAGCCGTCCAGGCCCACCACGATCGTGTTCATGGTCATCTCTTGCTCCTCGCTCGCGTAACACCTCGCTCTCACCAGTCAGCGTGGGCGGCTGGAACCGATAGCGGTAGGGGCGAAGGGCCTGTTGCGAAGGACGGCCCGAGCTCAGCAACCGGACGCCCGACGTGGAGGTGGTCGGTTATCCTCGACGTGGTCTGCGGGCGTAGTTCAGAGGCAGAACATCAGCTTCCCAAGCTGAGAACGCGGGTTCGATTCCCGTCGCCCGCTCTCACTGCCGGGGGTCCCGCCTGTCCTGAACGCGCGCACCGTCGCCCGCTCTCGGTTTCGAGCAGGTCAGCGCACTTTGAGGCTCACCTGAGAAGATGGCCTCGGGCGGCCAGGCGTTCGTGGCCGAGCACCCGCCCATGATGCGAGCCCGAGGCACCGGGATCCCCCGGTCAAGTTCGGCGTCAGCGGCATAGCCCCAGTCGTGGCCGACGGTGGGTTCGGACGCGTCGACGACGTCGGGCGGCAGTGTGCGGACGTCAGGGTGGTCCGGGCCGGCCTCAACCAGCAGCACGGCACGATCGGTGTCCTCGCTCAGTCGGGTGGCGAGCACACAGCCGGCTGATCCTCCGCCGACTACGACGACGTCGTACCCCATTCGGGCGACCATAACCGAGGAGTGCGATGGCACGTGGGGCGAGCTCTCGGCCCGCCGCCCGCCGCCGTGTCGCTGTCGCTGTGCTGGCGCGGTCGCCCCCCGGCCGCGGGGGCCGACGCCATCTGTCTATGGATAATTGACAGATGGCCATCGACCAAGAACTGCTCTCCGAAGCGCTCGGCGCCTCGTCCCGGGTGGGCGAGCTCGAGGACGAGCTGGAAGGCGCCAAGGCCGAGTACCGCTCAGCGGTCCGGCGCCTGCACCTGGCCGGCGCGTCGATGCGCGAGGTCGCCGAGGCGCTCGGCATCAGCCATCAGCGTGTCCATCAGATCATCGAGGAGGGCGGAGTGCGCCGGTGGCGGCGCCGCCGTCAGACCGACGCGGCGGTCACCCGCGCCGCCTGCTCGTTCTGCGACCGCGAGCAGCGTCAGGTCCGAAAGCTCATCGCCGGCCCGGGCGTCTACATCTGCGACCCGTGCATCCTGGCCGCCGTCGGGGTCGCCACGTCAGGTCGCCCGGCCGCGTCGCCGGCCCTGACGACCGTTCCACCGGACGCCGTCGTGTCCTGCGCCTTCTGCCACAAACCTCGCGAATCGGTCCGCTCGATCGTCGCCCGATCCGACGGGGCGGACGCACAGGCCACGATCTGCGACGAGTGCCTCGGCCTGTGCGGGGAGATCCTCTCCGAGCAGCTCCGAGAGTCGCCCGGCAGCTGAGCGGGCCAGCGCAGGCCAAGCCCTAGGAGAGCCCGCTTCCCGTGTGCATCGGGTCGCCCCGCCACTCCGGCCAGCTCGGCGTCTGGTCCGGCGGATTGATCAGGGCGTAGGCGTCGAGGAACGCGGCGCCGCCCTTCTCGCACGTCAGCACCAGCTCCCATCCAGACGGGTCGGCCGCCGGGGTCGAGCCGAGCGGGAAGACCGCCGGGGTGTTGTCGAGGCGGCAGTACTGACGAAGGGGCGCGTTGAAGGTCTCGGAGCCGTCGGTGTTGAGGACGTGCAGCCCGTTGTTGGCGCCGATGAGCACCTGCTGCGGCCCCGACCCGGTGATGTTGGCGACGGCCGGCGAACCCTGCATCGAGTAGTTGGGGTCGACGTCGCGGGTCCACATCAGTTGTCCGCCGCCGGTGAACTCCTGCACGATGGACGGCCCGCTCGAGCAGTCCGAGCAGCTCGACGAGATCACGACGGGAGCAGAGGTCGCCGACAGCTTGGCGATGACCGGCGAGGGGAAGGAGGCGCCCTCGGTCTGCACCGGCCAGCCCGGAACCGGCCGGCCGGTGCCGACGTAGAAGGCGAACAGCTCGTGGGTCGCCGGGTCGCTCGCATAGACCGGGTTGAAGCTCGTGCCGACGACCGCGACGGCCCGATTCGTGCTGTTGATGACCCCGATCGCCGGGCTCGACCACACGGACTGGCCGATGCAGTGCTCCCAACGGAGCACCGGCGCTCGCTTCGCCGGCACCCAGCGGTAGTCGGTCAGCCAGCCCCCGTAGCAGGGCAGCCCCGACGGTCCCTTGAGGCCGGTGGAGTCACCACCGATCACGATGTCGTCCACGCCGCTGCTCGTCGGAACGAGCGCGGGCGACGACCAGATGGTGTCGGCGCGCTGGATCGGGAAACCGGGGACGAGCCGCCCGGCCGGGGTGATCGCGTAGATGTAGTGGTCGTAGCTCCCAAAGACGATGTCGTCCCGTCCGGGGGCGGTGACGGGGCCGACAGCCGGAGTCGAGAAGACCGACGCGTCGAAGTTGTCAAGCGTGTGGAATCGGAAGCGGACGGTCCCGTCCATGTTCCAGGCCATGACCCCACCGTTCGTCGTGCCTCTTCGCTCGGACCCGAAGCCGACGATGATCGAGGGTGGTTCGTTCGGTCCGTCCAGGTTGGCGATGGTCGGACTCGAGTTGATGGGCGCCGTCTGGCCCGGATAGAGCGTGGCGGCCTGGCCACCCTGCCAACCCGGCATCGGGGCGCCCGTCACGGCGTCGAAGACGAACACCCGTCCGTTCCACGACGTCGCCGCCACGATGGGGGTGCCCTCGTCGTAGCCGTAGGCCGGCGAGCTGTAGGTCACCTGCGTACCGATGCTCTGCGACCACATCAGCGTGAAGGCGGTGGCAGTGGACGGCGCCACCGACGAGCGGGGCGCGGCCGTCGAGCCATGGGCGACCGTCGACCGGGGCGGGACCGATCCGGTCCCGGGCGCGGCAGGAAAGACGATCGGGAACGCGGCTACTGCCGCGACCGCCAGATACTTCGCCAATCGCATTTGCCATGGTCATCGGCAATTTGCAAGATCGCCTTGAGCGATGAATGGCCAGGCCGGGCAGCCGGGACGGGGCCTCGCGCGAGAGGTGCAGGGGTCACATGCGAGAGAGGAGCGAGGATGAGCGAGCCGACTGCCACCGGCTACGCGCCGGTGAACGGGCTCCAGCTGTACTGGGAGCGTCGCGGAAGCGGCGGCACACCTGCGGTCGTCGTGCACGGCGGGTTCGGGCTCGCCGACATGCTCGGCGAGGTCCTCGATGCGCTGGCCGAGCGCCGGGAGGTGATCGCCGTCGAGCTGCAAGGTCATGGCCACACGCGGGACGTCGACCGACCCTTCAGCTACGAGGCCTTTGGCGACGACCTCGCGGCCTTCGCACGCTGGCTCGGCCGCGGGCCGGTCGACCTCGTGGGCTACTCGCTCGGAGCCGGCTCCAGCCTCCGCGCCGCCGTGCAGCATCCGGACCTCGTGCGAAAGCTGGTGCTCGTGTCGATCCCGTTCCGTCGCGACGGCTGGTTGGAGGAGGTCCGGGCCGGCATGGACCAGGTCGGACGGGCGCAGTTCGACCAGATGAGCCAGTCGCTCATGTACGCCGCCTGGCGGTCCGTCGCGCCGGATCCGGACGCCTTTCCGACGCTGATGGACAAGACCGGCGCTCTCCTCCGGCGTCCGTTCGACTGGAGCGAGGACGTTCGAGGGCTCGAGGCCGAGACCATGCTCGTGTACGGCGACGCCGACAGCATCCCGGTCTTCCACATGGCCGAGTTCTTCGCGCTGCTCGGCGGGGGGCTGCGCGACGCCGGGTGGGACGGGTCCGAGCGCGGCCGGGCGCGCCTCGCCGTGCTCCCGGGCCTGACCCACTACGACATCTTCGGCTCCCCGATGCTCGCCACTGTGGTCGACGGCTTCCTCGGCCTCTGACGGTCCCTTGAAATTGTCGGCGGGCGGGCCGATCATGTCGGAGTTTTCGCCACCCGCGGGGACTCCGGGGTGGCTGACACGAGCGAGGGAAGCCATATGGCACACTCCGCCGTGTCGGCCGAGGGCACGTCCGCCGGTCGGCAACAGGCCGCCGTCACTCCCACGTCCGCCCGGAAGGTGACATGGGCACCCACGATCTCGGCAGCCAGTTGAACTGGACGGAGGACCTGAGCGTCCGGCCGCTTCGCCACGACGAGGTCGATCGGGTCGCCGAGCATCTCGGGCTCGCGCGGCTCAACCAGGGGGACGGCTTCTACCTCGTGGCGTGGGAGGGCGACGTCCCGGCCGGCCACCTCCACCTCGCCCTCACGGATCCGCCGGAACTGCAGGACGTCGAGGTGCGCGCCGAGTTCCGACGCCGTGGGGTGGCGAGGGCCCTCGTCACCGCCGCGGAGGACGAGGTGGCCCGTCGCGGCGTGGCACGGGTGCGGTTGCACGTGAGCGCCGACGACGCGGCCGCCCAAGCGCTCTATCTCGCCTGCGGGTACAGCGACAGTGGCGAGGCGCCGGTTCACGTCAGGGGAACGATCCAGCTCAGGACCGGGCCTCTCGAGGTGGACGACCACCTCCTCACCTGGGAGAAGGAGCTCAGCTCGGGCGAGTGAGGCCGGCCGGCCGCCGGACGGACGCTCGGCTCAGGTGGCCCGCCGGTAGGCGCGGACGGCGAGCGGCACGAAGACGGCGATGATGCCGGCGAGCCAGAGGGCGCTCTGCCAGGCGTGCAGCGCCAGCGGGCCCCCGAGCGCCAAGGAACGCATCTCCTGGATGACGATCGTGACCGGTTGGTTCTTGGCGAAGGCCTGCAGCCAGCCCGGCATGGAGGGCACCGGGACGAAGGCGTTGCTCACGAAGGTGAGCGGGAAGAGCCAGACGAGCCCGAACGAGCCGACGGACTCCTCGTCCTTGATTGCGAGGCCGACGTAGGCGCTCACGGTGCAGATCGTCACGCCGAAGACGATGCCGAGCAGCACCATGAGCACTGCGGGAAGCGCACCGTTGTGGAACCGGAAGCCGACGGCGTAGCCGACGGCGAGGATGACGAGGACGGTGACGGCGAGTCGCAGCGTGTCGGCCACGAGCCGCCCGAGGAGGACGGCGGATCGCGCCATCGGCATCGCCCGGAACCGGTCAATCACGCCCTTCTGCAGTTGGCGGGCGAGGGAGATGGCCGTTCCGAACGAGGCGAAGGCGGCCGACTGGGCGATGATGCCCGGCATGAGGAAGTTGACGTAGCCGCCGCGCACGATGATGGCGCCGCCGAAGACGTAGCGGAACAGCAGCACGAACATGACCGGCTGGATGAGCGTGAAGAAGATGAAGGCCGGGTTGCGGAACCAGATGTACAGCTCCCGGAGCGTGAGCGTGGCGGTGTCGGCGAGTCCGTACCGCATCCGCCGGCCCGCAGGCGGCGCCGGCACGTCCACCGCCTCGAGCGGCAGCAGCGTGGTGGTCGTCATGGGTCCTCCGATCAGTGTCGCCGTCCGGCGCGTGGGCGCCCGGCGTCCGTCCCGTTGCCGGGCTCCTCAGCGCCGTGGCCCGTGAGCGCCAGGAACACATCGTCGAGCGAGGGGCGGCGGATGCCGAGCCCCTCGGTGCGGATGCCGAGGGCGTCGAGCCGCCGGACGGTCTCGACGAGGGCGTCGGAGGCGCCGTCGCCGACGCCGAGGCTGAGCCGTCCGGTCTCCCGGTCGACGACGGGCTCGGCATCGGCCAGGGCGGCCACCGCCTCGAGCGCCTCGCCGAGACGGGTCGGCTCGACGACGGCGAACTCGAGGATGTCCCCGCCGATCCGGTTCTTCAGCTCCCGGGCTGTCCCCGCCGCGATCACCCGGCCGTGGTCGATGACGACGATCTCGTCGGCGAGCTCGTCGGCCTCCTCGAGGTACTGCGTCGTGAGCAGCAGGGTCGTCCCGGCGGAGACGAGCTCACGGATCACACCCCACATCCCGAGGCGGCTGCGAGGGTCGAGCCCGGTGGTCGGCTCGTCGAGGAACAGGACCTGCGGTTGGGCCACGAGGCTGAGCGCCAGGTCGAGACGCCGCTGCATGCCGCCCGAATAGCCCTTCGTCGGCCTGTCGGCCGCGTCGGCGAGGTCGAATCGCTCGAGGAGCTCCGCCGCCCGCCGCTGCCGGGTCGGCCGGTCGAGGTGGTAGAGCCGGCCCATGATCTCGAGGTTCTCGCGGCCGGTGAGCTCCTCCTGGATGGCCGCCGACTGACCGGCGAGGCCGATGATCTCGCGGACACCCGCGGGCGAGCGCACGACGTCGCGGCCCTCCACGAGCGCCCTTCCCCGGTCAGGCTGCAGGAGGGTCGTGAGGATCTTCACTGCGGTGGTCTTGCCGGCGCCGTTCGGGCCGAGCAGCCCGAGCACCTTGCCCCGCTCCACGACGAGGTCGATGCCGCACAGTGCCTGGACGTCCCCGAAGGACTTGTGGACGCCCTCGACGAAGATGGCGGGGCCGTGCCAGGTCTCGGCCGGGCGCCCGCCCGTCATGGCCGCAGCCGCCGTCTTGCGGCGGCCCTCGTCGCGGGGGAGGACTGCGCTGCCGTCTCGCCCATCTGTCGTCTGTCCCTTCGTCACGTCGTTGAGGACGGTCCGACGGAGCAGAACTCATCGGACCTGAGGCGCCCGTCGATCTCCGGCACTTCGTCAAACCTACCTTGACGACTCGGGGTCTGTCAAGATAATCTTGACGACAGTGGGAGCGGATCCTCCAGACGGTGAGCACAGCGAGAGCGGAGAGCGTGTCGTCCCCCCGCTCATGCGGGCAACGTGGGAGCGCGCCACGTCGGATCCGGATCCACTCGTGGCACTCGGGGCGACGCGGGTCCTCGTGGGCCTGTTGTCGACCTGGGAGGCGAAGCTGGCGCGCGAGGCGGTGGCCGCCGGAGCCACCTGGGAGAAGATCGGGAGCTCGGTCGGCGTGAGCCGTCAGGCCGCTTGGGAGCGCTTCCACGACGAGGTGGTCGAGTTCAAGCGGCAGGTGAAGAAGGAGGCACGGGCGCTCCGCGACCGTCAGCGGCAGGAGATGGCGGAGTTCCGCGACGAGGTCGTCAGGCTGGCGCGCGAGCACGGGCTCTCGCGCTGAGGCCGGGGAGCGACTCGGTCACTCCGTGCCCTCGGTCACCTGCCTCCGGGCGGGCCACTCGCTCGCGAGCAGGGCCATGATGATGACGTCGACCCACGACTCTCCGAACCGGAAGGCCTCGCGGAGCACACCCTCGGTGCGGAATCCGACCTTCTCGTACACCCTGAGCGCCCGCTCGTTGAACGCGTAGGCCGACAGCTCCACGCGGTGGAGCCCGAGCATCTCGAAGCCGTACTGCACGACGAGGCGCGTTGCCTCCGTGCCGAGTCCCCGCTCGCGTCCCTCCGGCCCGATGAGGATGCGGAAGTTGCACGACATGTTGCCGGCGTCGTAGTCGTTGAGGACCGCCTCTCCCACACAGGTCCCAAGTGAGCGGTCGACGAGCGCGAGGTCGAGCCGGTCGGCGGCCTCGTTGCGGGACCGGTACCAGGCGACGCCGGCCTCGTCGAGCACCGACGGGCGGCCCTCCGCCTCCTCCGGCGAGTGGACGCTCCCGGTCATGCGAAGGACCTCGGGGTCGGCGAGGGCCCTGCCCATCGGCACCAGGTCCTCTTCGCAAAACGGACGCAGCCGCACGAGCTCGCCCTCGAGCACCGGCTTCGCGAGCCACGCCGACACGGGCCCACGCTACAGAGCGCTCGGTGCCGCCGACCGAGGTCGCCACAGGGGACGCGCCCGACGAAGGAGCGCCTCAGTACTGCGACAGCGCCAGGACTGCCACCGCGTGGTCGATGCTGTCGAGAGCAGAGGTGTCGTTCGTCGTGGCGTTGAGGAGGATCGAGAAGACGACGTTGCGACCGGACGCGGTGGTGGTGAACCCCGACAGGGTGTGGACGTAGTCGAGGCTGCCGGTCTTGGCTTCCACCCGGCCGGCCACTCCCTTCCAGCACATGCGGGTTTTGAGCGTGCCGGTCTCGCAGGCGACCGGGAGGCCGGCCTTGAGGACCGGTCCGCTCGGCGTGCGCATGGAGGCCTCGAGCCAGCCGACGAGGCTGTCGGGGGACTCGCTGTCGTCGTAGGACAGGCCCGAGCCGTCGACGTCCGAGAGCAGCCCCACCTTGAGAGCTCTGGCCTCGGCCTGCACGGCGGCGAGGCCGTGGAGCAGGTCGCCGTGTCCCTCGCGGGCGAGGCCGACGTCGTCGAGCAGCATCTCCGCGATGAAGTTGTCGCTCCAGGTGAGCATCGCCCCGACGATCGACGACAAGGGCCCGGACCTGTGCAGGACGAGCGGCCGCCGCGTCGTGTAGAAGCGCCGCACGTACTCGTGCCCCCGCACGGTGATGCCCGCCTTCTTGAGCAGGGTCCGCCAACGCGAGAGGTTGCCCATGTCGGGATGGGCGAGATACTGGGGGTCGGTGCGCCAGGAGTTCTCGTCGACGGCGAAGCCTGAGATCGGGCCGCAGTACTGGGGGGTGAAGCCGGGCTTCCAGCCCGGCGCCGTGTCGCGGACGCTGAACTTGGTGTCGTCGAGCAGCAGGTAGCCCGTCACGTGCCGAAGGCCGAGCCCGTGCAGCTCCGCCGCCAGGCTCGCCAGCTCTGCGGTCGTCAGGCTCGGATCACCCGAGGACCTGATGCCGAGCCATCCGTGGATCACGCCGTGGCGGATGGGCGCCGAGGAGTAGACGCCGGTCACGAAACGAAACCCGGGACCGAGCTGCTGCAACGCCGTCTCGCCCACGAGCAGCTTGTTGTTGCTCGCGGGGAGCAGCCCCTCGGTCGGGTTGAGGCTGATGGTGCCGAGCCCGGCGATGTCGGCCCGGAAGGCCACCTCGCTCGCCGTGCTCGTCGAGAGGGCCTGCAGCACCTGGGCGTCCAGGCTGGTGAGGCCCGAGGCCGGCGCGGCCCGGACCGCGGGGGCCGGTGCGGCCCGACTCGGGGAGGCCGGTGCAGCCTGACTCGGGGCGGCCGGCGCCATGGCGCCGAGCACCGCCGCCAGCCCGACCGGCCACCACCACCGCCGCCCCACGCCGGCGAACCTACCCCACCGACCGACCCCCGCCTGAGCGGGCGCCCCCGTCACGTCTCGGGCGGATCCCGGGGGCCGGTCGGCTGGAGCGACCGGTCGATCCCGCGCAGTCGTCGCCAGCGGGCGAGCCTGCGGTAGGCGAGCGCCGAGTCGGGGTGGACGAAGTAGGAGATCTCCGGCGGATCGGGCAAGGTGTGCTGCGCGAAGGCGGTCTCGAGCACTCGCAGGTCGGCGGCGGTGTACCGGTTCCGCTGAGTGAGGTAGTCCGCCCACGATGCGGTGACGAACGACTCGATGAATCGGCCTGGCCGGTTGGCGTCCTCGAAGAGGGTCCACCGGGTGGCCCCGGTCCGCCGGCGGACGACGCGCAGCTCCTCCATCGTCTCGATGAAGCGTTCGCGCTCGTCGAGGTCGACCACGTAGGTCACGACGATCATGACCGGTCCGTCCTCGTCCTCCGGTTCGACGGCCATGTCGGGATGGGGACGGGGGACCACCTGGAGATCGGAGCGGGCCACGACCGGGAGACCGAGCCAGCGGATGAGCGCCACACCGGGCAGCAGGCAGCCGGCCGCCACCATGAGCGCCACCCTCACGCCGACTCCGTCGGCAAGGCCGCCCCACACGAGCGCCCCGGTGACGATCGACGCCTGGTAGACGGTGAGGTAGACGCCGAGCGAGCGCGACAGGATCCATCTCGGGACTGCCTGTTGCACGCCGAGGTTGAGGGCCGTGACCGAGACGAGCCACGAGGCGCCGGTCATCGTGAGGAACAGCGCCGCCAGGTAGCGGTCGTGGACGACGACGAGGAGCACCGTCGCCGTGCAGGAGACGACGGCCGCCGAGCCGAGCATGGCGTCGAGGTGAAGGTGCTCGCCGGCCCGGTAGAGGACGACGGCTGCGCCGGCAGAGCCGAGCCCCACGCAGCCGAGCAGGAGGCCGTACCCGATCGCTCCGAGGTGGAGCTGACGGGCGGCGACGAGCGGGAGCAGCGCAGGGAGGGCCCCGGCCGGGAGGATGAACAGGATCGTCCGCCAGCAGGCGACCTGGAGCGCCGGCGCGTTGGCGAGGTAGCGGAGCCCTGCGGCGACGGCACCGGTCATGCGTTCGGTGGCACCGGCGCCCGGCGTCGAGAGTCGAGCGCCCTGGCGTCCTCTCCACACGAAGAGGAAGAGCACGATCCCGAGGGTGAGGCCGGCGGCGACGGCGAACATGCCCCCCGCGCCGACCGAGTCGAGCAGCACGCCACCGAGGAGAGGCCCGGCGATCTGGCCGACGTTCCATTCGAGCCCGTCGAGGCTGATCGCGGCGGGCAGCAGGCGCTCGGGCACGAGGTCGCGCAGCGTCGCCCACCAGGCAGGCGAGGAGAAGGCCGAGAGGATTCCGAACAGGCCGGTGAAGACGAGGAGGGCGAAGGGCGTGAGGCCTCCGACGGCCGTGAGCGCCGCGAGGCCGGCCAGCGTGACGAAGAAGAGCGCCTTGGCCCAGAACAGCACGAGGCGCCGGTCGATCGAGTCAGCCGTCGCCCCGGCCGGGAGGGCGAGCAGGATTCCCGGCAGGCCGAAGGCGACCGGGAGGGCGGCGACGAGCGAGGGCACGTTCGTCAGCTGCGCCATCACGAAACCCGCCATCACCGACTCGAGCCACACGCCGGTGTTCGCCACGAGGGCGGTCGACCACAGCCATCGGAACGAGCGGATCGAGAGGGGGTTGGCCGACCGAGCGCCCGGCGACGCTGCCGACGAGGGGGCACCCGGCGTGGCTTCGCTCACCGGCGGAGCTCCGCGGCGCACGGCCCCATGGGGCCATGGTGACATGGCAAGCGGCCACGGGGGCGGCCGCGCAGCAGACGGCCTGCGCCTCTCGCGCGAAGCTCGCGGCGTGCAGACCTCGCTGTACGAGTTCGCCGGGGGCGAGCCCGCCTTCCTCGCCCTCGCGGCGGCTCACCACCGCCGCTGCCTCGACGATCCCGAGCTCAGCCACCCGTTCTCCCACCCGGACCAGCACCCCCGGCACGTCGAGCGCCTGGCGAGGTACTGGGCGGAGGCACTGGGAGGCCCCGCCGGCTATTCACGCCAGTGCGGTGACCACTCCTTCATGCTGAGGATCCATGCCGGCAACGGTGAGATGAGCGACCTCGGCCGGCGTTTCGTCGAGTGCTTCGTCGCCGCCATGGACGACGCCGGGTTGCCGGCCGATCCCGAGTTCCGCGCCGCCATGCGGGCGTACATGGTCTGGGCGGTCGACGACGTGCTGTCCCACGAGCGACCCGACTCGATCCCGCCCACCGGCGCGCTGCCCCGCTGGGACTGGGAGGGTCTCAGGACCGGCTGAGGCGAGCGCGAGAGGCGGCAGCCGGCGAGGGCCGGGTCAGTTGCCGGGGACGGGCTTGGCCCGCGACCCGACGGGCACGAGGAGCCGTGGCCGCCTCACCTTCTTGTTGGAGGCGAGCACGAGCGCCGCCGCGATGAGCAGTCCGAATGCGAGGTTGCGCTGGGCCGCGCCGGACATCCCGTGCGTCGTGAGAGTCGCCGGCACCGTACCCGTCGTGCCAGTCGCCGTCGAGCCGGTGGTGGACGCCTTCGGCGCCCCCGATCCGGAACCGGTCGGGGCGCTCCCGCTCGGGCCTGCGACGCTCGGCGACGATGAGGCGGGTGACGACGGCGCATACGAGCCTCCGCCTGCCGACGCGCCCGGCGAGACAGGTCCTGGCGCGGCGGCCGGAGTCCCGAGCCCCGGCGAGGGCGGGGCCCCGGCCGAACTGCCGCCTCGTCCCGCCGGCGCCCAACTCAGCACCGAGAAGCTGCTCTTGTCCGGTGCGTTGAACTCGGCAGAGAACGAGCTCGAGGCGCCGAGGCCGCCGGCGGGCACGATGGCCACCGAGAAGAGGCCCGGCGTGCGCTTCCTCTCCTGCAGCGCGCTGAGGTTCCACGTGACGGTGTTGCTCGACGAGTTGTAGTTGCCCGGCGAGCCGAGGCCGTGCGAGCAGACGTACTTCGGGGCCTTCTTGGCCGGCTGGTCGCCGCCGGGCTTCCACTTGGACGCGGTGGGGCACGCCTCGAGCGCGGGCGTGCCGACCGTGTCGGTCGTGTCGAGGGAGAGGGTGAGCACCGCCTGGATGCTCGACGGGTCGACCTTCTGGCCGCCCGAGGTGAGAGGCACCTTGTACCAGATGGCCCCAAAGGCGGTCGTCGTGCTCCCGTCGGTCGTGACCTGGAGGCCGCCCGTCGGCGTGAGCGGGGAGGAGGCCCCGAGCATCGAGAGCTCCGAGGCGGGTGACGTGTCCCACCATGCCGTGTGGCTCGTCTTGTGCGCCTTGGGCTTGGACGTCTTCGGGACCGAGGGCGCTTTCTTCCCGGCGCCCTGCAGGACCGGCGCGTGGTCGGTCAGTGGCCCCGCCGAGGCGGCGCTCTGCCAGACGACGACTCCGGAGGCGGCGAGCAGGAGCGACCCGACGCCTCGAAGGAGCGTGCCCGGGCGGCGCCGTCGTAGGAGCACGTTGGTGAGTGGACGTTCAGGCACTGTCTCCGCCTTTCTGTGTCGTCGCGAGCTCTCGCCGGGATCCAAGGTAGGACGCCACGACCAGTGGGTCGGAGGTCACCTCGTGAGGCGTGCCGCTCGCGATCACCCGCCCCGAGTCGAGGGCGAGCATCCTGTCGGACGTCGCCGTGATGAGCTGCATGTCGTGCTCGATGACGAGCATCGAGCAGCCCGTGTCCTCCCGGATCCGCAGCATGAGCGGACCGAGCGCCTCCGCCTCTCGCTGCGCGATGCCGGACGACGGCTCGTCGAGGATGAGCACCGTCGGATGGTGGGCGAGGGCGATGGCGAGGTCGACGATCCGGCGGCTGCCGGTCGAGAGCTCCGACACGAACTTGTCGCGGAATGCCTCCAGGCTGAGCAGCTCGATCAGCTGTTCGACCGTGAACTCGACGTCGGCTTCCGACTGTTGCATGGCGGGGAGTGCGAGCAGGGACGAGAGGTGATCCTTCGTCTCGAGGTGCCGGTCCAGGCCGAGAGCGATGTTCTCCGAGACGGTGAGGGACGGGAAGAGCCGGGCGTCCTGGAAGGAGCGCCCGAGCCCGACCATCGATCGACGGGGTGTGCTCCACGTCGTGATGTCGATCCCGCGCAGCGTGATGCTTCCCGCGTCGGGAGGGAGCAGGCCCGAGAGCAGGTCGAAGATCGTCGTCTTGCCGGCGCCGTTCGGACCGATGAGCCCGAGGATCTCACCCTCCTGCAGCGCGAACGACACGTCCGCGACTGCCGTGACGGCGCCAAAGCGCTTGGTGAGCTCGACCACCTCGAGGACGCCGTCTCGCGCCTCGGCGGGATCGTTGCCCGCGGAGCGGCTCGCCTCGTGCCGGGCCGCCGCCGGGCCTGCTGCAGGGGCGGTGGAACGGTCCCCCGGCTCGGTGCCGGGAGCGGGCAGGTCGGCGGAGCCGCCGTGCAGCGAGGCCGTCCCCTCGAGGAAGACGGCGCGCAGGATGTCGTCGCGCTGGAGAAGATCGGCTGTGCGTCCCGAGAAACGGACCTCGCCCTTCTCCATGAAGTAGGCGCGCTCGGCGAGCTCGAGGGCGAGGTTCACCGACTGCTCGACGAGGATCACGGTGGCGCCCTCGTCGTGGATTCGCTGCACCATGCCGAGCAGCTCCTCGACGACCGCAGGGGCGAGCCCGAGCGAGAGCTCGTCGATCATGAGGAGCTTCGGAGCGGTGACGAAGGCCATGCCGAGGCCCAGCTGCTGTGCTTCACCGCCCGAGAGGTCGCCGGCCATCTGTCCCCACCGCTGCCGAAGCCTCGGGAACGAGTCGAGCACAGCCTCGAGCCGCCCGTCCGCCACGTCCTGCGCCTCGTCCCGCATGCACCAGCGGGCCATCCTGAAATGCTCCGCGACGGTGAGGGTCGGGAAGATCGACTTCCCTCCCGGCACCTGGGTGATGCCGAGCTTCACCTTGCCGACCGGGCCGAGCCGTGTGACGTCCTCCCCGGCGAAGCTGATCGAGCCACCCGAAGGCTCGATGAGCCCCGAGATCGCCCGGAGCAGCGTCGACTTGCCTGCTCCGTTCGTTCCGAGGAGCGCGACGATCTCGCCCTCGTAGACCGCCATGTCGACGCCGAAGAGCACCTGCACGCGGTCGTAGGCGACCTCGACCCCCCGGCAGGCGAGGAACGGCACGATCGACCCGGCGGCCTCCCCCCCGACGTCGTCGCGATCGAGCACTGTCGTCACGGCCCCTCCCTTAGGACGCCTGCTCGGCGGCGGTGCCCTCCACGGCGAGCGCCCCCGGCACGGCCTCACCGGCCTCGAGCTCCTCGTCGTCCTCTTCCGCGTCCACCACGCCCGACCCCTCCGGCCGCCCGGCGAAGTGGCGGCCGGCCTTCGCCACGAGACCGAGCTCGGACCGGGTGAGCCGGCGGTCCGCCACGAGCGACGGGACGACGAGCCCGTGACGCTTGGCGACCCGACGGAGGAAGGCGTCACGCACCTTGAAGCCGAGCTCTGCCATCCCGGCCGGGTAGGACAGCACCGAGGTGATGAGCAGCGGGCCGGTGAGGAGCAGTGGCAGCACTGTGACGAAGTTTTGACTGAGACCTGACACCGCCTCGGGGATGAACAGTGTCCCCGCCCGGAGCGCCACTGCCCCGGCGACCGCCCAGGGGAGCGACGTGACGCCTCCGATCACCACGGCGAGGAAGACGAAGACGGAGAACAGCGGGTCGTAGGCGCCGGGGATGACGTTGTACTCCGAGTAGGCGAGCAGGACGCCCGCCATGCCCGCGATCCCGCCCGAGACGGCGAAGGCTGCCAGCCTCGAGGTCACCGAGCGGACGGCGCACACCTCGGCGGCGCTGTGGTTGTCGTTGAGGGCGATCAGCACCCGGCCGCTCCGCAGTCGCCGGAACGAGTAGGCCGCCAGCATCGACAAGGCGAGGAACACGAGGCACACGAAGTAGAAGCTGCGGTCCGAGGCGAGGTTCACGCGCTGCCAGAGGAACGGCCGGGCCAGGTGCGCCGTGTAGCCGGTCGGCAGGAGCCGTGCGCCGATCGGGTAGTTCGGGTTGAGGACGTAGTACTCCATGGCGTAGGCGAAGGCGAGGGTGGTGACGGCGAGGTAGAGGCCGCGGATCCGCAGCGCCGGGAGGCCGATCACGAGCGCCGCCACGGCTCCGGTCGCGATGCCGATCCCGATGGCGGCGAAGAAGTCGATGTTGTGGTTGGCGGCGAGTCCGCCGCCCACCGCGGCGCCTGCCGCCACGAAACCGAACTGGCCGAGGCTGATCTGGCCCGCCCAGCCCGTCAGCACCACGAGCGAGACGGCGACGATGCCGTAGATCGGCAGCTCGATGAGGTAGGAGAGGTTGGCCGGGCTGACGAGGTACCCGAGTCCGACGGCCAGCCCGGCGGCGGCGAGCACGACGACGGTCCGCGACGTCTCGACGGCAGGGATGCCGCGGAGCTCGCGGGGGATCGGCCTGAAGTGCTTGAGGGTGTTCCACGTCTCGATGCCGGTCTGGAAGGCCCGCGAGACCCGTCCGCGCTGGGTGACGAGCAGGGCACCGAGGACGACGACGAGCATGATCGCCGAGGCGATGTCGGGCCCGCCGCTCGAGGCGACGGACGCGAACACGAGGACGCCGACGGCCATCCCGGCGACAAGGGCCACTCCGATCCGCTCCATGCGAGCCACCACGGCCGCCGCCAGGGCGAAGAGCAGCGTGTCGAAGCCGAGCGTGGCGTCCCGGGGAACGCCGATGAGGGGTGACTGCACGAAGATGGCCGCCGCCCCGACCAGGCCGGCGATCATCCAGGCGACCGTGCCGACGAGACGCACGGGCACGCCGAGGAGCGAGGCGCGGTCGCCGTTCTCCGCCGAGGCCCGCAGGGCGATGCCGAGCCTGCTGTAGCGCAGGAAGGCCGCCAGGACGGCGGTGATCACGAGGGTGACCGCCAAGGCGGCCAGCTGGTTGCCCGTCACGATCGGCTCCCCGCGGCTGTTGTGCCAGGCGAAGTTCTCCCACGGCGTGGGCACGACCGAGATCGAGAGGCTCGTGTTGCTCAGCCAGAACGGGATGAAGAACGCCACGACCGAGAGCGACTGGGCGATGCCGATGGTCCCGACCGTGACGACCACGCGGGGTGCCTTGGCGAGCTTGCGCATCACGCCGAGGTCCACGACGGCTCCGACGAGCGGTCCGCCGAGCAGGGCGATGGGGGCGACCAGCAGGTAGTTGAGGTGGAGCTCGACGTCGAGCATGAGGGCGAGGATCGCCGGCACCGCCCCGATGGCGGCGGCGGCGAAGTTGATCACCCGTGTCGTCTTGTAGATGAGCAGGATGCCGACGGCGAGGATGCCATAGAGCGAGCCGAGGGCGATCCCGTCGATGAACTCACCGAGGGAGAGGTGCCAGATCAGCTGGACGACGACGACGAAAACGGCCGCCAGCACGGCGGAGCGGACGATCCGGGCGGGTGCCGCCTCGCTCCTGGCGAGCTCCACGAGGACGTGACGCCAGTTCCGCGAGCTCCCGGCGAGCGGGTCCGTGCTGCCAGGGGCGAGCGGCGGCGGAGGGGCGATGGAGGTCACGGCTGACCCTCCGTTCAGTGCGGCATCGGGATCGGCGGCCCGCCCCGTTCGACCGGGTACTGGCCGAGGTTGAAGCGCGACCCCTCGATCTGCACGTAGGTGCCGGGCTGTCCGTCGTAGGACGAGCTGGCGTGCTTGTCCCAGTAGACGACCCTGGCGTCCTGGGTCCACTGCCAGTCGTTCGGGGCGAAGTCGAGCAGCTCGTGGCCCGACGCCCCGCCGCCGATCGGGCCAATGGCGAGGGCCGCCTTGCGCATGGTGTACGGGTTGAGGTCAGGCCCGGCGCCCTCGATCAGGCTCGCCCACATGATGTACTGGATGGCCCAGGAGCTGGCGTTGTAGTTGGTGTCGAGCGGCGGGTTCCCGCTCCCGCCTGCGGCGTGCCAGAGTCGCAGCCCCTCGTCGTTGCCCGCCGGTTCCATCGAGGCCGTCGTCGACAGCCCGAAGGCATTGTCGTATTCGCACTCCTGTTGGCCGGGATGGCCGGGGTCGCCGCTGCAGTCCCCTGTCTCGTACTGCCTCGCCACCGGGTCGAAGTCCATCCCCTGGTCGCTCGCGATGATGTTCTCCGGCCAGTAGTTGTTGCTCGCCTCGCCGTCGTAGAGGAACTGCGGGGCGACCGGGTCGCAGAGGCAGAGGACGGAGTTGGCCGGGCTCTGCGAGGTGTCCATCGCCTGCATGGTCTCGCTCACCTGCAGAGCGGCCGTGTTGATGTCCTGCGCGTAGTAGTAGGTGTGCCAGACCTTGTCCCCGCAGTCGTGGGCGAGCGCCGGGATGAGGACGTTCTTCACCGTGGCCTCGTTGTCGGGGTCGTTGGTCGAGATGACGCCGAGCCGTCGCGCCTGGCCGTTGAAGTTCTGCGCAGGGTTGGCCGTCCCGGCGAACCGCACCGTGCGTTGGGAGTCGTTCACACTCGACAATTGGCTGCACCAGTACTGGGCGAAAGCCGTCTCCGTCCGCGTCGAGCTCTCTCCGGCGCTGTAGAAGAACGGAGAGAGGGCGTTCGAGAAGGCGTCGCTGAAGCCGACGCCTCCGACGGCGACGGCGTGGTCCCTCGCCAGCTCTGCGAAGCACGCAGAGCACAGCGTCGTGATCCACTGGACGATGAGCGGGTGGTAGGTCGCCACCACCCGGTCCATCTCGCCGGTGAGGCACTGGTAGTCGGGGGGCACCGACTGGCACTGGCCCTGGTAGGTGACGATGTTGACCTTGCGTCCCCACAGCACGAAGTGCGTGTTGATGAAGTGCGCCATCGCCTGGTCCCAGGCCTTGGCCTCCTGGTAGGTGACGAGGAGGCCCTCCGCCTTCAAGATGGCGTTCACCTCGGAGCCGTAGTTCGTCACGTAGTCGACGATCGTGATGGAGTTGCCGGAGACGCCCTGCCAGGTCCCTCCGCCGTTGTGGGGGTCGGCCGCGCCGACCGCATAGGGGATGCACGGCGGGGCGTACCACACGATCGCCGTGCTGAACTCCCGCCCGCCGACGCAGTGCGAGACGTCCTTCGGAAACGAGCCGGTGGCTGTCACGGTCCCGCCGGCTCCTCCGCCGGCTCCGCCGCCAGCACTTCCCCCGCCAGCACTGCCACCACCGCCGCTGCCCCCGGAGGCACCCCCGGCGCCGCCGCCGACCGACCCGCCGGCCGAGCCGAGCCCGCCGCCGGCGGAGCCCGGGCCGGAGCCGGCCGAGCCGAGCCCGCCGTTCGCCGCCGCCGCCGCCGCTCCGTTCTGGCCGAAGAGCCCGGACCCCGCAGCTCCGGGTGCCGTCGAAGGCGCCACCGCGATGATGAGGGCCTGCGCTGCGAGGATCGCGGCGAGCGGCCAGTAGCGCCCGAGGGGTGACTTCGTCACTGGACTCCCTCTGTTGTCAGGCTCGCGGAGCCCGCGAGCTCGTCGACCCGCCTTCGGTTCCTCCGGCGGTGCGCGGCGCACCGTCAGGGCTGCTTGGACTTCAGAACGGGCCGGAGACGGGACAACTTGCGGTCCCGTTCAGGGTTTTCCCGGCGTGGTGAGCGCCGCTTGCGCCTTGCCTGCCGCCCCCCTCGAGAGACGCCGGTGGCGCTTGTCGGCGGCACCGAGGTCGCTTTCCTTGTTTCAGCCGGCCGGTACTGCGTCGCTGTCGGAAGGGTTCGCCCCGCCATGCAAGCGAGGGTGTCGTCGGGCAACAGCCCGCCGGGTGGTAGCACGGTGTCCCATGCCGCTCGCGACCGGCTTCACGACCCGCCCGGAGCTCTCGGGCAGCTTCGGGGCGATCGCCTCGACGCACTGGCTGGCGACCCAGGCCGGCATGCGGATGCTCGAGCTCGGGGGGACGGCGTTCGATGCGGCGGCTGCGGCGGGTTTCGTGCTGGAGGTGGTGGAGCCGCACCAGAACGGGCTCGGCGGCGAGGCGCCGATGGTCCTCTGGTCGGCCGCCGAGCGGGAGGCCTTCGTCGTCGACGGGCAGGGCCCGGCTCCGCAGGCCGCCACCCCGGCGGCGCTCCGAGAGCTCGGCCTCGACCTCGTGCCGGGCGCCGGGCTCCTTGCCTCCTGCGTGCCCGGGGCCTTCGGGGCGTGGCTGCTCGTCCTCGAGCGCTTCGGGTCGCTGCCGCTTCGCGAGGTGCTGTCGCCCGCCATCGGCTACGCCCGCCACGGCTTCCCTGCGCTACCGAGCCTGTGCACCGTCCTCGCCGAGATGGCGCCCACCTTCGAGCGTTCGTGGCCGAGCTCGGCCGAGCTGTGGCTCTCGTCGGGCCCATCTCCGAGCCCGGGTGACCGCCTCACCAACGTGGCCCTCGCCGGCACCTTCGAGCGCCTCTTAGAGGAGGCCGAAGCCGCCGGGGCCGAGCGCGCCCGGCAGCTCGAGGCCGCCAGGAAGGCCTTCTACGAAGGGTTCGTCGCAGAGTCGCTCGGCCGTTTCGCCGCCGAGGCACAGCCGGACGGCCTCGGCGTGCACGCCGGCTTCCTCACCGCCGACGACCTCGCGGCCTGGCGGGCGTCGTTCGAGGCGCCGGTGCGGCGCGGGTTCAGGGATTTCGAGGTGTGCAAGACCGGGCCGTGGGGGCAGGGTCCCGTCTTCCTCCAGCAGCTCGCGCTGCTCGAGGGGTTCGACCTCGACGGCCTCGGGCTCGGGAGCCCGGAGCTCGTCCACGTCGTGGCCGAGTGCGCCAAGCTCGCCTTGGCCGACAGGGAGGCCTTCTACGGAGACCCTCGGGCGGTCGACGTGCCGCTCGACGACCTCCTCTCGGCCTCCTACAACGACGAGCGGCGACGCCTCGTCGGCGACGAGGCGAGCCTCGAGCTCCGACCGGGCTCGCCCGGCGGGCGGGAGGCCGTACTGCCCGCCGTCGTCGCCCGGCAGTACCTCGCCGGCACGGGGCGAGAAGTGGAGGAAGAGGCCGCTTTCGGCGAGCCCTCGCACGGGCGTGGTCGTGGCGCGCCCCACGCCCACGACACCTGCCACCTCGACGTGGCGGACCGCTTCGGCAACCTCGTCTCGGCGACGCCGAGCGGCGGCTGGCTGCAGAGCTCGCCGGCCGTGCCCGGTCTCGGCTTCTGCCTCGGGACGAGGGCTCAGATGTTCTGGGTCGAGGAGGGCCTGCCCGCCTCGCTCCGTCCCGGGGCCCGCCCGCGCACGACCCTCAGCCCTGCTCTCGCCTTCCGCGACGGCGAGCCGTACCTCGCCTTCGGGACGCCCGGCGGCGACCAGCAGGACCAGTGGCCGCTCCGGGTCTTCCTCGCACACGCCGTCTTCGAGCTGCCCCTCCAGGCGGCCGTCGACACGGCCTCCTTCCACGTCGACCATGCGCCGTCGTCCTTCTACCCCCGCGAGGCGCGACCCGGCGGGCTCGCGGTGGAGTCGTCGCTCGGTCCCGCCGCGCTCGCCGAGCTCGGCCGGCGCGGCCACCGGCTGACGGAAGCCCCGGCCTGGACCCTCGGCCGGGTGACCGCCGTCTCGAGGAGCCCCGACGGCCGGTTCCGGGCGGCGGCGGACGCCCGCTCGGGACAGGCGTACGCCGCCGTCCGCTGAGACCGGCGCCCCTCGGGCGGCCGTCCGGCGGCCCCTCGGGGCGTGGGTACGGTCTTGAGCATGGCGAGGGGAAGGAGGCGGGGGTCGTTCGCGGCGTCCTACCGGTCGCTCTGGCGGCTCCGCACCTTCGTGCGCCCGTGGTCCGGCCAGATGTGGCTGATGCTCGCCTGTGCCGTGCTGGCCGTCGCCGCCAGCACGCTCATCCCGCTCGTGCTCGAGGCGGTCGTGAACGGGCCGATCCGCCACCACGACCGGGCGGCCCTCGTGCCGATGTTCTTCCTCGCCCTCGGGCTCGGGATCCTCGAGGCGGCCTTCATCACCGCCCGACGGCGGGTGCAGTCGATCGCCATCATGCACGTCGAGCGGCAGATCCGCGACGACCTCTACGCCAGGTTGCAGCGGCTGCCCGTCGAGTTCCACGACCGCTGGCAGACCGGTCAGCTGCTCTCGCGGGCGACGACCGACCTCGGGACCATCAGGCGCTTCCTCGGTTTCGGCGCCATCTACTTCGTCGTCGACGCCTTGCAGTACAGCGCCGTCATGGCGCTGCTCTTCGCCACCTACGTCCCGCTCGGCGCCGTCGCCCTCGCGACGACGCTGCCGGTGATCTGGCTCGCCAAGCGCTTCGGGGCCGGCTACTCGCGCATCTCCCGCCGCGTGCAGGACCAGCAGGGCGACCTCGCCACCATCACCGAGGAGGCGGCGAGCGGCATGCGTGTCGTGAAGGCGTTCGGGCGCGGGCCGCTCATGCAGGACCGCTTCGGGTCGTCGGCGAGGACGCTTCGCGGCTCGGCGCTCGAGCTCGTGCGCCTGAGGGCGCGCTTTTGGGGCTGGCTCACGCTCGTGCCCAACGTGACGATGGGGGCCGCCGTCCTCATCGGGGGCATCGCCGTCGCCCACGGGTCGCTCACCGTCGGCGCCCTCGTCGCCTTCACGACGCTGCTCGTCCTCCTGCAGTTCCCGATCATCGACCTCGGCTGGATCCTCTCGATGGCCCAGCAGGCCGGTACGGCGGCCGACCGCGTGTACGAGATCTTCGACGCCCCCCTCTCGGTCGCCGACCGGCCCGGCGCCGCCGACCTCGCCGAGTCGCGCGGACGCCTCGCCTTCGAGCACGTGGCCTTCGCCTTCCCCGGGAACGAGCGCAGGGTGCTCCGTGACGTGGACCTCGTCCTCGAGCCGGGGGAGACCGTCGCCATCGTCGGGCTCACAGGCTCGGGCAAGAGCACCCTGGCGTCGCTGCCGGCGCGCCTCTACGACGTGACGTCGGGCCGCATCACCCTCGACGGGGTCGACATCCGCGACCTCACCCTCCAGTCGCTGCGCCGCCACGTCGCGGTCGTGTTCGAGGACCCTGTGCTCTTCTCGATGAGCGTGCGCGAGAACGTCCTCCTCGGCCGACCCGATGCCACTGAGGACGAGGTCGAGGAGGCCCTCGAGCTGTCGCAGGCGGGTTTCGTCCACGACCTCCCCTGGGGCCTCGACACCCGCGTCGGCGAACAGGGCCTCGCCCTCTCCGGCGGGCAACGCCAGCGTCTCGCCCTCGCCCGGGCGGTCGTCACCCGGCCGTCGGTCCTCGTGCTCGACGACCCCCTCTCCGCCCTCGACGTCAACACCGAGGCGCTCGTCGAGGAGGCCCTCGGGCGGGTGCTCGCCGACACGACGAGCCTTCTCGTCGTCCACCGTCCCTCGACCGTCGCCCTCGCCGACCGCGTGGCCCTGCTGAGCGGCGGGAGGCTCGCCGCCGTCGGGACGCACCACGAGCTGATGAACCTGCCCGAGTACGCCGCCGTCCTGTCGGTCGACTACGAGAGATCGAGGGCGTCGTGAGCACCGCAGCGGCCGAGGCGTGGCGCGGCATCGCCGCCGAGGAGGTCGAGGAGGTGCCCGTCGACTGGACGGGCCTGCTGCGGGCACGCACGCGTCGCCTGCTCGCCTCGGTGGCGGCGCCGCACAAACGGACGCTCGTCGGCGTCGGCCTCTCCATCCTCGTGTCGAACGTCGCCGGCACGGCGATCCCCTACCTCGTCGGGCTCGGCATCGACCGCGGCATCCCGGGCGTCCGCCACGGCGACTACACGCCGGTCGGCGTCATCACCGGCGTCATCCTCGCCTGCGCCGCCATCCAGGCCGGGCTCTACCGGGTGTTCGTCGCCGGGTCCGGTCGCGTCGGGCAGGAGATCCTCCTCGAGCTGCGCGAGCGGGTCTTCGCCCACTTCCAACGGCTCAGCCTCGCCTTCCACGAGCACTACACGACCGGGCGGATGATCGCACGGCTCACGTCGGACTTCGACTCGCTGAACGACCTGTTCACCCTCGGCCTCGACACGGTGATCAACGCCGTGCTGTCCGTCGTCGGGATCGGCGTCATCCTCCTCGTGCTCGACCTTCCGCTCGGCCTCGTCTGCCTGGCGGGTTTCGTGCCGCTGTTCTTCCTCACCCGCTGGTACCAGCGGGCATCGACGCGCAACTACCGCCTCACCCGCCACGCCATCGCGCTCGTCATCGTGCACTTCACCGAGTCGCTGCGGGGCATCCGGGCGGTGCACGCCTTCCGTCGTCAGGCGCGCAACGACGAGATCTTCGAGAGCCTCTCGGAGCGCTACCGCTCGGCGATGAGCCGCTCGTTCCAGCTGCTCGGCATCTACTGGCCGGGGATCCTCCTCGTCGGGAACCTGAGCACGGCGGCCGTGCTCCTCTACGGCGGCTTGCGGGTGATCGACGGCCGCATGGAGGTGGGCGTGCTCGCCGCCTTCGTGCTGTACCTGCGGCGGTTCTACGAGCCTCTCGCCGAGGTGAGCCAGTTCTACGACTCCTTCCAGGCCGCCGCCGCCGGCGTCGAGAAGCTCGCCGGCGTCCTCGACGAGGAGCCGGGGGTCCCGATGCCCGCCCACGGCGCCCCGCTGCCCTCCGGCGGTCTGCGCGGCGAGGTGCGCTTCTGCTCCGTCGCCTTCGCCTACCGCGAGGACAGCGACGTCCTGTCGGGCTTCGATCTCGAGATCCCGGCCGGCCAGACGGTCGCGCTGGTCGGGCCGACCGGAGCCGGGAAGAGCACCGTGGCGAGGCTGCTCGCCCGCTTCTACGACCCGACCGAGGGGGAGGTCTCGATCGACCGCATCCCGCTTCCGGCGCTCGACCAGCACAGCCTTCGGCGGGCGGTCGCCATGGTGACCCAGGAGAGCTTCATCTTCTCCGGCACGCTGGCGGACAACATCGCCTTCGGATCGCCCGACGCGACGGAGGCCGACGTCGTCGCTGCCGCCCGCGCCGTCGGGGTCGACACCTTCGTCGACACGCTCGGCGACGGCTACGAGAGCGACGTCGGCAAGGCGGGCTCCCGCCTCTCGGCCGGCCAGCGCCAGCTCGTGGCGCTCGCCCGGGCGTTCCTCGCCAACCCCGCCGTGCTCATCCTCGACGAGGCGAGCTCGTCGCTCGACGCCCCGATGGAGCGGCTCGTGCAGTCGGCCCTGAAGACCGTCCTCGCTCGGAGGACCTCGGTCATCATCGCCCACCGGCTCTCGACCGTGGAGATCGCCGACCGCGTGCTCGTCATCGAAGGCGGGCGGATCGTCGAGGACGGGCCGCCCGCGGGGCTGCTCGCACGCGGCACCGGGCACTACGCCTCGCTGCACGCCGCCTGGAGGGAGAGCCTCCTCTAGCGGCTCGAGGTTCCCGCCGAGGCCGAAGCAGCCTCCGCAGGAGCTGGCCGGCTCCCGGCGGCGAGAACCGGCTTGAGCTCCTCGTAGCGGCTCGCCCACTCGTCTGTGGTCGCGTCGCTCTGGCGGAGCATCCGCGACTCGGGGACCTCGAGCCCTGCCGGGGGGTCGATCCCGAGAAGGGCGAGTGCCCTTTCGACGGCGCTCCTCCTGTCGCCGAGGATCTCCTCGTAGCAGAGCTCCAGGATCGGCCGGTCAGTGGTGGCGAAGTAGGCGTCCCAGCTCGCAGCCTCCTGCACGAGCATCGTCTCGATGTGGTGGATCCGGGCGAAGTCCGGCTCGAAGGGGTGCTCCTCGCCCGGCGGGGCGGGTGCCTGCGGGGCCGGTGCCTGGGGAGCCGGGGCCGCCGACGGAGCGGCAGCCGCCGGCTCGTCGCGAAGGCGCCACCACGACGACGACCGCTCGGCACGGTAGAAGGAGATCGCCTGGCGGACGGTGTCGCGACGAACGAGATGCACGTAGTGCACCTCGGGGAAGAAGCGGTCGGCGAGGGTCACGTCGTCGAGGTCCGCCAATGCGTCGATCTCGCGCAGCGATCTCGCCAGCGCCTGGAAGTGCGTCCACATGAGCTTTGCTCCCGCCACCCCGTTCGCGGTGGCGCTGTGCGCCAGAGCCGCACGGACGAATCGGGCGTAGGTCGCCTCCGGCGGCAGGCCCAGGTCCTGCCTCCAGGCTGCCTGTGCCGCAGGAAGGAAGTACTCCTGCGGATCGCCGAGGAGCGAGGTCTCGTAGAAGGCCTCGGCGAGCCAGTAGCTCCCAGAGCGCGGGGTCGCCGCGATCAGGCAGGTCTTGGTCGGCCTCCGGAGCACCGGAGCGACCCTGCCAGGCGCTGGCGGACAGGTCAAGCACGCGACGACGCGGCGCTCCGACCCGGAGGCCGCTGTGCTGGCACGACGTTCATTGCGACTCATCGTCGCGACGGCTAGGGTGCCCGAAAGACTTGCCACTGCGGGGATCGGGGCGCGGCATGAGTGACGGGGACAGGTCTGGCGAGACTGAGGCACGCGCCGAGAACGGCGCCGCAGCGGGCGAAGAGGAGGCCTCCTCTCGACGGCGCGAGGTCGGTCGGCGAGCGCTGCTTTTCGGCGGCGGAGGCGCGGTGCTCGGCGGCGCGGTGCTCGCCGCTGCCGAGAGCATCGGGCTCTCCTCGGCGCTTGCGAGCCAGAACTCGACCATCTTCCTCGTCGCCGACAACGATCCGCTGGTCGCGGCGCTTGCTGCCGGTGTGGCCGGCAAGATCGGGACCTCGGTGCTCGTGACGTCCTCCAAGGGGCTCTCGGCGGCGACGAGGAACGGGCTGAAGTCACTGTCGCCGTCGCTCGTGGTCATCGTCGGCCCGATCTCCGATCAGGTCGTGAATGCCGTGGAGGCGCTCGGCTTCTCCGTCCTGCACATCGAAGAGGCGAACGTCTACGAGACGGCCGTGGCCCTCGCCAACTTCGACGGCACTCTCACCCAGGCTGTCGGCCCGACCGGTCCCGCAGGCCCGACGGGAGCGAGCGGCGCGACCGGTCCGACGGGTCCCGAGGGCATCGGCCTGCCAGGCGGCGCCGGACCGACCGGCGCGACCGGACCGACCGGTCCGGACGAGACGGGACCGACCGGCCCTGCAGGAACAACGGGCTCGACCGGTCCCACCGGCTCGACGGGCTCCACAGGCCCCACCGGGTCGACGGGCCCCACCGGCCCCACCGGGTCGACGGGCCCCACCGGCCCGACCGGCCCGACCGGCTCGATCGGCCCGACGGGCCCGGTTGGCCCCACCGGCTCGATCGGCCCGACGGGATCACAAGGCCCGACGGGCCCGGTTGGCCCCACCGGCTCGATCGGCCCGACGGGATCACAAGGCCCGACGGGCTCGCCCGGACTCACAGGCGCGACCGGTCCTACGGGTCCGACCGGCCCGACCGGCCCTACAGGTCCGACAGGTCCGACGGGGCCCTCGGGCCCAGCGGCGGTCGCCACCTTCACCGACGTCCGGGCCAACACGCTCCGCCGGGCGCGCAGCAGCCCCTGGCGCAGGTGGGGGTGACCTTCTTCTCGTGACGGAGGGGCGTGGGCCTGAGGGGCCGTGACGGTCGCAGCCGGCGCCGGGGTGTCAGCTGAAGCGAGGCTCGGTTCGGAAACGATCGCGCTCTGCATGATCGTTCGAAACGAATCGGCCGTGATCCGACGCTGCATCGACTCGGTCAGGGATCTCATCGACACCTGGGTCATCGTCGACACGGGATCCGACGACGGCACGCAGGGCGTCATACGCGCCGCGCTGGAGGGTCTCCCGGGGTGGCTCTACGAGCGACCGTGGCGCGACTTCGGGCAGAACCGCACGGAACTGCTCGAGCTCGCCCGAGGCACCGCCGACTACCTGTTGCTGCTCGACGCGGACATGACGGTCTCTCGGCACGGCCAGCTCCCGCAGCTGACCTCCGACGCCTACCTGATCGGCCACGAGGGTGAGCTCGTCTATGCCGTCCCGCGCCTCATCCGAGGCGACCTCCGCTGGCGCTACGTGGGCAAGACGCACGAGTACCTGGCGCCTTGCGGCCGACCCGTCGACCAGTCGACGCTCGACGCGCTCACCATCCGGCACCACGCCGACGGCGGCTCGCGGTCAGACAAGCTGACGAGAGACCTCGGGCTCCTCGAGCGCCAGCTGGAGGAGACGCCCGACGACCCGAGGACGGTCTTCTACCTTGCACAGACGGTCCGCGATCTCGGCGACCTCCGTCGCGCCGAGGAGCTCTATCTCCGGCGCAAGCGCCTCGGTGGGTGGGACCAGGAGGTCTTCTACGCCGCTCTGCAGCACGCCGCGCTCGTCGCCGACCGCGACTGGCACCTCGGGCGGGAGATGCTGGCGGACGCCTGGTGCCTTCGCCCCTGGCGGATCGAGCCGCTGTACGAGATCGCCGTGCGAGCTCGGTCGAGGGGCGAGTTCGCCATCGCCGACTGGGCGTCGGAGCTCGGCTTCGGTACGCCCCTTCCCGACGACATCCTCTTCGTGCATCGCTGGGTCTACGACTGGGGCATCCGCCTCGAACGCTCGATCGCCTGCGCTCGCCGCGGGAGGCTCGACGAGGCGGCTGCACTCACGGACTTGTTGCTGCGGGACGCAGCCGTTCCCGAGGCCGTCGGAGACGCCGCCCGTGCGAACCGGGCCTGGCTCGACTCGCAGGGAGCCGCCAAGAGGCCGAAGGTGCCGAGAGCCGGCCGGGTGCCGACGCTCGCCGAGCTCGGCCGAGCGGCCGCCGGGATACCCCTCGAGCTCGAGCCGGGTGGAGGGTGCGACCCCGGTGAAGGGTGGGAGGCCATGAACCCCTCTGTCGCTCACGACGGCGACGGTGGCCTCCGCGTCGTCGTGCGCGCAGTGAACTACCGCCTCTCGGAGGGCGACTACGAGGTCGTGCAGGACTCCGTCGTCCGTTCCAGGAACTTCCTCGCGCGGCTGGACGAGTCGCTCTCGCTCCGAGAAGCCGTCGAGCTCGCCGACACCGCCGAGCGGCCGAGGTTCCCGAGCCCGGTCGTCGGGTTCGAGGACTTGCGTCTGTTCAAGTGGCAAGGGTCGTGGTGGGCACTCGCCACCACGCGCGACTCCGAGGCCTCGGCGCGCGCTGTCCAGGCGTTGCTCTCGGTCGAAGGAGACCGCGTGCGGGTGGAGGCGGTCTTCGGGGGACCGGACTCCAGCCGGCACGAGAAGAACTGGATGCCATTCGTGGTCGACGACGGGCTGCACTTCGTCTACGTCTGCCGCCCGTTCACCGTGCTGCGCTTCGACCCGGCGACCGGCGACACCGAGGTCGGCGCCGTCGTCCCGACCGACCACCGTTTCGCCGGCCTCCGCGGAGGCTCCCAGGGGCTCCCGGTCGACGACGGCTTCCTCTTCGTCACCCACCAGGTCTTGTGGCACGGCAGCCGGCGCCGTTACGTGCACCGCTTCGTGAGCGTCGACGCCTCGCTGCGGCCGTCCGGCATCTCCCGCCCGTTCGTCTTCGAGCAGGAGGGGGTCGAGTTCTGCTCCGGCATCGCCTGGCTGGACGCGGCTTCGGGCGAGGACGTCGTCCTCAGTTACGGCGTCGACGACGGGGCGTGCCGCTTGGCCGTGATTCCCTTGGAGCAGATCGTGGAGCTGATGGAGCCGCTCTCCGCCGGCTGGGAGTGACGGTCGCCGAGCGAGTGACGGCGGGCGAGCGGGCCGCGGCCGGCAAGCACCGCATGCCCTCGGCTGACGATGCCGCCCCCGACTTTTGCATCGCGACGCGGGCCGGATAGATTGCCCGCCCGGGGGCACAGCGGTGGAGGTGTCCATGAGCGGAGTGGAGCAGGCGGGAACGAGCGGAGACGAGTCGACGGTGCCGGAGCGCCGCCAGCTCGGGCGACGAGCGGTCCTCTTCGGAGGCGGTGGGGCCGTCCTGAGCGGCGCAGCCCTCGCCGCAGCGAGCAGCCTCGGGATCACCCCGGCGGAAGCCGCCACGCGCGGCACGGCGTTCGTGGTCCCCGAGGACGACGCGATGACCGCCGCGCTCGCTGCGTCTGTGGCCGGCAAGGTCGGCGCGCCGGTGCTCGCCACTGCGACGAGCTCGCTCTCGTCGCAAACCAAGGACGAGCTGAAGAAGCTCGACCCGACGCTCGTCGTCGTGGTGGGGCTCTCGAAGGCGATCGCCGACGACATCGGGAAGCTCGGCTTCACCGTGAGGCGCATCGAGGGGTCGGGCGTCGTCGAGACGGCCATCGCCCTCGCTCGCTACGACGGGACGCTCTCGGGTCTGCGCGGGCCGAAGGGTGCGACCGGCCCGACGGGACCGACCGGTGTGAGCGGGCCGAGCGGCCCGACCGGTGCGAGCGGGCCGACCGGCCCGACCGGCGCGAGCGGCCCGACCGGCCCGACCGGGGCGACGGGTTCGAGCCCGATTCCGATCCTGTAGGTCGTGACAGAAGGCACCGTCCTCACCTCACCAGACAACCGAGCTTCGGCCGAGGGAACCGGGAGGGCGCCGGCGGACCGCACGCGGCGCCCGACGGCGACGATCGCCCTCTGCATGATCGTGCGCAACGAGGCGGCCGTGCTCGGCAGGTGTCTCGAGTCGGTGCGCGACCTCATCGACAGCTGGGTCATCGTCGACACCGGCTCGACCGACGGGACCCAGGACCTCGTCCGCTCGGCGCTCCGCGGGATCCCCGGACGGCTCCACGAGCGACCGTGGCGCGACTTCGGGCACAACCGCACTGAGCTCATGACGCTCGCCCGCGGGGCCGCCGACTACCTGCTGCTGCTCGACGCGGACATGACCCTCAACCGCAAGGGGCGGCTCCCGGAGCTGGGACTGGACGGCTACCTCGTCGCCTACGAGGGCCCGCTCGCCTACGCCGTCCCGCGCCTCGTGCGGGGCGACCTCGACTGGCGCTACGTCGGCGCCACCCACGAGTACCTCGCCGCCGACGGCGACCTGCGCATGGCGGCCCTGCCGGTCCTCACGGTGACGCACCACGCCGACGGCGGCTCGCGCGGCGACAAGCTGACGAGGGATCTGCGCCTCCTCGAGCGTCAGCTCGCCGCTCAGCCGGACGACCCGAGGACGGTCTTCTACCTCGCTCAGACCTGCCGGGAGCTGGGCGACCTCACGCGTGCCGAGTCCCTCTACCGCAAGCGGGTGCTGCTCGGCGGCTGGGACGAAGAGGTGTTCTACGCCCGCTTCCGCCACGCCCTGCTCGTGGCGGGGCGCGACTGGCCACTCGGCCGTGAGCTCCTCGCCGACACCTGGGAGAGCCGGCCGTCGCGCATCGAGCCGCTCTACGAGATGGCGGTCGGCGCCAGGACGCGTGGCGACTTCGCCGGCGCCGGCTGGGCGACCGAGCTGGGCCTCGGGTCGCCACCGCCGACGGACCTCCTCTTCGTGCACAGATGGGTCTACGAGTGGGGCATGCGGCTCGAGCGTTCCGTCGCCTGCGCCCACCTCGGCCTCCTCGACGAGGCGTCCCGCATCACCGACGAGTTGTTGGCGGAGCCCGACCTGCCGGACGACGTGACGGAGGCGCTCGTCGCCAACCGTGCCTGGCTCGACACGCCCGGAAACGGTGCCCACGCGCCGGGGGCTCCCGCTCGGCGGGAGCGGGCGGTGCCGAAGCTCGGCGAGCTGTGCGGCCCTTCGACCGAGCTCCCGCTCGAGGTCGCCGGGCCGCCGGGGTGGCCGCAGATGAACCCGAGCATCGCGGGCGAGCCCGGCGGCACCGGCTTTTGGGCGATCGTCCGCAGCGTCAACTACATGCTGCGCGACGGGGTCTACAGCGTCGCCGACCCCGAGCAGGTCGTGCGGACCCGCAACGTGCTCACCCGCTTCGACGATTCGCTCGCCTGCGAGAGCGCCGTCATGCTCGCCGATCCCACCGATGTCGTCACCTACCCGACGGGCATCGCCGGGTTCGAGGACTGCCGGCTCTTCTCGTGGCGCGACCGCTGGTGGGCGGTCGCCACGTCGCGCGACGTCGAGCCGGACGCCCGCGCCGTGCAGGTGCTCCTCGAGGTCGACGGGGACCGGCTGCGTTTCGTGACCGTGCTCGAGGGCCCCGATCCCAACCGGCACGAGAAGAACTGGATGCCCTTCGTCGTCGGCGGGGAACTGCACTTCGTCTACAGCTCCCGGCCCTTCACGGTGCTGCGCTTCGACGAGGCGAGCAGGCGCCTCGAGACGGTCGTCTCGCTCCCGACCGACTACCGCTTCACGGGCCTGCGCGGCGGCTCGCAGGGGCTCCCGGTCGACGAGGGCTTCCTCTTCGTCGCCCACCAGGTGACGTCGCCCGGGCCGAGCCGCCGGTACCTGCACCGATTCGTGGCGGTGGACGGCTCGCTCCTGCCGTCGGGGATCTCGCCGCCGTTCGTCTTCGGCCACGAAGGCGTCGAGTTCTGCGCCGGCATCGCCCACAAGGGTGACGATCTCGTCATGAGCTACGGCGTCGACGACGAGCGGGCGGCGCTCGCCATCGTGGCGCTCTCGTCGGTGATCGAGGCGATCGAGCCCCTGCGGGGCTGAGCTACGCCGGGGTGCTGCCGGCGCCGGCCCCCGCAGCCCGAGGGCGGCCCAGGTCTACGCTTGGTGCGTGACGAGCTTCGACACGGCCAGGCGCGCCGCCCGCCGTGACCTCGGCTCGCTGCCGGCCGCACCGGCCACGCTCGCGCTCGCCGTCGTCGTGCCGTTCCTCATCGCGCTCGCCTGGGTGCCGGTCCGTCTGCGACTCCCCAACGTCGATCTCGCCCTCGTCCTCATCGCCGTCGTGGCGCTCGCCGGCGGCCTCGGTAGCCGGGTCACCGTCGGCCTCTCGGCGGTGTCGGCGGCCCTCTGGTTCGAGTTCTTCGACACGGCGCCCTTCGACCGGCTCACCATCGCACGGAACCCCGACGTCGAGACGACCCTCATCCTCGCCGTCGTCGCCGCCCTCGTCGGCGAGCTCGCGGTGCGGGTGAGCCGGCACCGGCGCTCGGCACGAGCCGAGGCGCTCAGGCTCGCGAGCATGCGCAACGCCGCCGAGCTCGTGGCGAGCGGCGAGGAGCTCGTGCGGGTGATCGAGTCGGTTGTCGGTGAGCTCGTCAGGCTGCTCGCCCTCGAAGGCTGCGAGTTCGAGTCGAGCGGGCACGTGGTCGGCCGACCCGTCCTCGGACGGGCCGGGGGATTCGTCGGCGAGGAGGGGTCACCGGTGCTGCTCGGCTTCGCGCAGCCGTGGGAGGCCGAGCTCCCCGTCGTCGTGCAGGGCGCGACCCTCGGGCACTTCCGCCTGGAATTCCGAGCTGGTCAGCAGCCGAACGGCGACGCCCTGCTCGTCGCTCTCACCCTGGCCGACAACGTGGGGGCGGCCTTCCTGGCGCAGGCGCCACCGCCCCTCCCGCCCAACCGCGAGCCGCTGGCGTCGCTCCGAGTGGTGACGGACCGTGCCGGCCCGGGCGCCCGAGCCGCCGCAGCCGCCGCCCCGGCGCCTGCGGCAGGACGCGATCAGGAGACCGCTGGGTTCTCCTGCGCGACCGGCTGAAGGAACTCCAGTCCCGGGTTGATCATGGCGAGCCGGCCGTCGTGCTTGCCGACCATGCCCTCGACGACGAGGCGGGACCCCACGGCGATGCCGTGGACGTGACGGCGACCGAGGAAGACGATGTTGAGGGCACCCGTCTCGTCGACGAGGGTGCACTCGAGGGCGTGCACCCCTGACCACGGCTGGACGCGCAAGGCGCGCACCCGACCGGCGATCCTGGCTCGCCGTCGGTACTGGATGTCTGAGATCGGGGTCACGCCGTCCATGCGGGAGATTCTGTCGTCCTCCTCGGTCGCCCGCACGAGATGGCGGGAGCGCCGCCTCGGGGCCGGCCCGCTCCTCACGTGGCTGTCACCCTCGAGGCCGCCCGGTCCGGCGCTGCTCGTCCCGTCTGGTTCGTCCGCCGCCGGGGACCCGCCCGAGGGCGGCGCCGCTCCGGCAGGCGCGGTTCTCGACGCCGGGGCCCGGCGGGAGAGACGGGCCGCCTTCTTCGTGCGGCGCAGGTGGTCGGCCACGTCGAACGGGGCGATCGTGGCGCTCACGTTCGGGATGCCGCTCACGGCGGCCACGACACGGTCGGCGGTGTTGCCGTGGAGGATCCGGTTGAAGAAGCTCGGATAGATCCGCCGCGGCAGCACGAAGGTGACCTCGGTCTCGCCGTCGGAGGCGAGCTCGGCGGCCATCTCCCTTGCCGCCCGGCTGAGCCGCCGGTCCGGGCACTCGACGAGCTCGAGGGGGATGCGAAACCCGCCGAGCTCGCCCCACCCCCGCGCCATGCGGTGGGCCCGGTGGTTGTCGAGCACGAAGTGGACGGCGCGCACCTCACCCGAGAGCGAGAGCGAACGGGCGAGCTGGACGGCGCGGGCCGTGGCGAGATCGAGGGTGTCGACGAGCACGAGGACGACGTGCCGGCGCAGGATCGGGGTGTCGACCGAGGCCGACGTGCTCCCCTCGGCGAGGACCTGGCGCTCCTCGGTGTAGCGGCGGTTCGTCCGCGTGAGGACGAAGACGATCGTCGGAACGCACACGACGACGAGCCAGGCGCCGCGGGAGAACTCGGTCACGACGAAGATGAAAGTGACGACCGCGCTCGCCGCGCAGGCCCCCGCCGCCGCCGCCAGGTGCCGCCCGCGGTGCGGCGCTTTGTGCGTCAGGTGGTACTTCGTCATCCCGGCCCCCGCCATGGTGAACCCGGTGAAAACCGTGCAGGCGTAGAGCGGGATGAGGTCGGCGACGTTGGCGCCCGTCACGATGAGCAGCACGGCCGAGACGACGGTGAGGGCGACGATCCCGTTCGAGTAGACGAGGCGGTGGCCCCGGATGCGCAGCGGCCGCGGCAGGTAGCTGTCCTCGGCGATGAAGTTCACGAGGAGCGGGAAGCCGTTGTAGCTCGTGTTGGCTCCGAGGATGAGGATGCAGGCGGTGCTGAGCTGCAGCGAGTAGAAGGCGCCGTTGCCCACCGCGGTCGAGCCGAAGACGACCCTGCCGATCTCGGCGAGCACCGTCGGCGTCCCGCTCAGGTACGGCACGGCGTGCGTCAGCGCCGCCAGCACCGAGACCGAGAGGAACATGACGCCGAGGATCGTGGCCATGAGGACGAGCGTCGTGCGGGCGTTTCGCACGGTCGGCTCCCGGAAGACCGGGACGGCGTTCGAGATGGCCTCCATCCCCGTCATGGCCGAGCCGCCGTTGGCCACACCACGAAGGAACAGGAACGCCGATGCACCGAGCAGGAGACCGGTCCCCTCGTGGCCGACGGCGATGTGGCCCGGCGCGGAGAGGGCGAAGCGGTGCAGGTGCCCCGTGACACCGAGGCGCACCACCGCCGTGACGACGAGGGCGCCCATGCTGGCGAAGAACCAGTAGGTCGGCACCGCGAAGACCCGGCCGGCCTCTCGGATGCCGCGCAGGTTCCCGTAGGTGAGGACGGCGATGCACACGAGCGAGAGCTCGACCGGGTAGGGCGACAGCTTCGGGAAGGCCGAGATGACCGCGTCGACGCCGGCCGCCACCGAGACGGCGACCGTGAGGACGTAGCTGAGCAGGAGCGCCGCCCCGGGGATCTGCGCCACCGAGAAGCCGAAGTTCTCGCGGCTCACGACGTAGGACCCGCCTGAGACCGGGTAGGTGGCGACCACCTGGCGGTAGCAGAGGCAGACCACCCCGAGGACCGCGAGCAGGAGCGCCGTCACGGGGGAGAGCAGTGCGAAGGCCCCGACGCCGGCCGCAGGGATGAGGATCCGCAGGATCGACTCGCTCGCGTAGGCGCACGAGGACATCACGTCGGAGGAGAGGACGGCGAGGGCGACCGGCTTGCCGAGCCGCTCGGCGTGGAGGTCCTCGGTCCGAAGCGGCTTGCCGAGCAGCCGCGTCTTCACGCGGTAGGAGAGGCTCTCGGGGAGCGGCGCGAGCGTGGTCGGGACGGCGCGGGGCTGCGACATCCAGCTCGGTTCCCGACCGTCACGCTCGTGGCCGACTCCGCCGTCCCCCATCAGGGGCGAAAGCTAATGGCCGCAGGGGGCCGGCGTGAAGTGGATGAGCGGCTCGGGCACCCCTCCCGCCCCCGGCCTTGCAGCGCCGGCGCCCCGTCGCGAGGCTGGGTCCGGCCCGGCACGGGCGCCACCGGCCGGCGCCACAGAGCATCGCCGGGCGGAGGAGGAGCCATGTCGAGCGAGCGCCAGTTTCCCTCCGGGAGCCGGGTCGAGGACCTCGACCTCTCCGGTGTCCACCTGCACGGCACCAACCTCGAGGGCGCTCGCATGACGGACGCCTACCTCTTCGGCGCCGACATCTCCGGCGACATCGAGGGGCTGCGCCTGAACGGTGTCGAGGTCGAGCCGCTCGTCTCGGCCGAGCTCGACCGGCGCTTCCCGGACCGGGTGAAGCTCCGGGCCGCCGACCCCGCCGGGCTGCGGGAGGCCTGGGCCATGGTCGAGGGTCTCTGGGAGGCGACGACCGAGCGGGCGCTCGCCCTGCCGGAGGCCGTGCAGCGCCAGCGGGTCGACGGAGAGTGGAGCTTCGTCGAAACCCTCCGGCACCTCGTCCTCGCCACGGACTTCTGGCTGTTCCGCGCCGTCGAGCAGCAGCCCCCTCCCTACCACCCGTGGGGCCTCACCTGGACGGGCGCGAGCGAGGAATTCGCCACGGCGGTCGGCCTCGACCTCGAGGCTTCGCCCGGGCTGTCCGACGTCCTGCCGGTTCGCCGCGAGCACCAGGCGGCGGTGCGGGAGGCGCTCGAGCGCGTCAGCGCCGACGAGCTCGGTCAGGTGCGGGCGGCTCCGCCCGGGCCCGGCTACCCGACCGGGGAGCACTCGGTGCTGCAGTGCTTCCACGTCATCTTGAACGAGGAGTGGGAGCACCACCGCTATGCCGTGCGGGACCTCGACGTGCTCGACCGTGGTGGCCGTACGATCGGCCCATGAGCGTTCGCTGGTACTCCGTGGTCGTCGACTGCAAGGACGTGGCGGCGCAGGCGCGCTGGTGGGCGGAGGTGCTCGGCTGGCCGATCGCCTTCGAGGCCGACGACGAGGCCGTCGTGGCCCCGCCGCACCTCCTCGACGACTCGCGCCCGCCCCGGCCCGAGGAGCAGAGCCCGGGTCTCGTCTTCGTGCCGGTCGGCGAGGACAAGGAGGTGAAGAACCGCCTTCACATCGACCTCGCCCCGCCTGCGGACGGCGACCAGGCGGCCGAGGTCGAGCGCCTCGTCGCCCTCGGCGCCCGCAGGGTCGACGTCGGCCAGGACGACACCAAGGTCTCGTGGGTCGTGCTCGCCGACCCGGAGGGCAACGAGTTCTGCGTGCTCAGCGCGCGGGACTGACGAAGCGGCACGACCTAGCGCACACCTGACCGGAGACCGACACCATGGCCATGAACTGCAAACCCGTCCCCACCCTCGACGAGCGCATCAACCACATCCGCATGCGCACCGCCGAGATCGTGAACGAGGACATCCTCCCGAACGAGCGCCGGCTGTGGGCGAGCCGGCAGGAGGGCGAGTCGATGGAGCACCGGCGCGAGGTGCTCGAGCTGCGGGCCGAGATCAAGGAGAAGGTGAAGAAGGCCGGGCTGTGGGCGCCTCATCTCCCGAAGGAGTACGGCGGGATGGGCCTCGACTTCCTCGCCCATGCCTACATGAACGAGGTGCTCGCCTACGCCATCGGGGCGGCGAGCCTCTTCGGGGTGGTCGCCCCCAACTCGGGCAACCAGTCGATCCTCGTCAAGTACGGCACCGAGGAGCAGAAGGAGCGGTGGCTGATCCCGCTCATCGACGGGACGATGGAGTCGGGCTTCTCGATGACCGAGCCCGAGAACGCCGGCTCGGACCCCCGCTCGCTCCGCACGACGGCGGTCGTCGACGGCGACCACTTCGTCATCAACGGGCACAAGTGGTTCACCTCGAACGGGATCGACGCCGACTTCTTCATCGTCATGTGCCGGGTCGTCGAGTCGGGCGCCGAACCCTCCAAGGGCGACCCGATGGTGCAGATCATCGTGCCGACGGCCACCAAGGGCGTCGAGATCGTCCGCGGGATCGGCATCTGGGGCCGGCACGAGTCCGACCACTGCGAGGTCCGCTACAGCGACGTCCGCGTCCCGTTGGAGAACGCCCTCGGGCACGTCGGCGAGGGCCACCAGGCCGCCCAGGACCGCCTCGGCGCCGGCCGCATCTACCACTGCATGAACTCGGTCGGCCAGATGTGGCGGGCCTTCGACCTCATGGTGGAGCGCGCCCGGACGCGCGAGGTGCACGGCGGCCTTCTCCAAGACAAGCAGTTCGTCCAGGGCTTCATCGCCGACAGCTACATCGACATCCAGGCGGCCCGCCTCATGACGCTGCACGCCGCGGAGAAGATCGACCAGGGCCTGCAGGGCGCCCGCACCGACATCTCGGCCATCAAGGTCTTCGTGCCGTCCGCCTACTCGAGGGTGGTGGACCGTGCCATCCAGGTGTGGGGGGCGGCCGGGGTGTCGAACGACCTGCCGCTCGCCCAGATGTACCTCGGCGCCCGGACGCTGCGCCTGGCGGACGGGCCGGACGAGGTCCACCGCATCCTCATCGCGAAGAACGTCCTCGGCCAGTACGCGAAGGGCGACGGCTGGGACTTCGGGAACTGACCGGGCGGCCCCGCCGTTAGTGCGGGCCGCGCCCGCACCTGACGGCCGCGGAGGCTTCGCGGGTACGGTGCAGCCATGGGCATCAGTGGACGGGAATGGCTGGTCGAGTACGCCTCCAACCTCGGGACCGCCGCCCCGAGCGACGACGAGTTGGACGAGCTCCTCGCCCTCGCCGGGATCGCGGCCCACGCCTCCGAGCGGACGGCTGCCCCGGTCGCCTGCTGGCTGGCGGCGAAGGCCGGGCGCTCGACCGGTGAGGCGCTCGCCATCGCCAAACGGACGGCGGAGGCGCTGGCGGAGGATGGCCCCGCCTGAGACCGTGAGCGGGCCCGGAGCGGCCGGCCTCCTCCTCACCGGCGGCGCGAGCTCCCGCATGGGCGCCGACAAGTCCGGCCTCGTGCTCGAGGGCTTTGACGAGACCCTCGCCGAGCGATCCGGCCGGCTGCTCGCCGCCGCGGTCGCCCCCGGCCCGGCTCTCGAGGTCGGCCCGGGCGTCTCCGGGTTGCGACGGGCCGCCGGCTACGGGGTGGACGACCCGGGAGAAGGCCCGCTCACCGCCGTCGTCGCCGGGCGACGGGCGCTCGAGAAGGCGGGCTGGGCGGGCGCCGTGCTCGTCCTTGCGACCGATCTGCCGGCCGTCACCCTCGAGGCGCTGCGATGGCTGGTCGGGTTCCCTGCCACCGGGTCGGTCGTGCCGGTGGTGGGTGGTCGCCGGCAGCCGCTCGTCGCCCGGTGGTGTCCGGCGGACCTCGACCGGGCCGCCGAGCTCGCCGGGCGGGGGGAGCGCTCGCTCCGGCAGGTGTTCGGCCCCGGCACGTGCTTCGTGGACGAGGCCGCCTTCGGCGAGGTGGCGACGGCGGCGGCCTTCTCCGACGTCGACACGCCCGCCGAGCTCGAGGCGCTCAGGCGGCGCGGGAGGCGGTTTCCTCCCGCTCCTCCTCGAGGAGGTCGATGACGGCGGCCTCGATCCGCTCGCGAGGGCGCGGGTCGAGCACGTCGACCGGGCCGTCGACGGCCTCGAGCGCCGCTCGGACGGTCTCGCCGCCGGCGTGGCGCTCGAAGGCCCGCGGGTCGACGTAGGACGCCCTGCAGACCGCCGGCGTGTTGCCGAGCTTCTCGGACACCTCCTTGCACACGGCGCTCGCCACGCGGCGCGTCGCCGTGGCCGATGCGGCCGGGGAGGCCGCCGCGAGGCCGACGCAGGCGAGCACGGTGCCAGACCAGGTTCGGAAGTCCTTGGCGGAGAACTCGTCGCCGAGGTGCTCCTTCAGGTAGGCGTTGACGTCCTCCGCCCTGAGGTCGACCCAGCCGCTGCGCCCCTCCCGCCAGGCGAGGAGGTCCTCACCACCTCCCTCGCGGGCCCTCAGCGCCTTCACGAGGCGGGCCACGTCGCGGTCGACGACGGTGATCGCCCGCTCCTTGCCGCTCTTGGAGGGGTAGGCGAACCTCATGGCGGCGCCGCGCACCGCGACGTGGGGGCGCTCGAGCGTGCAGAGGCCGAAGCTCTCGTGCTCCTCGGCGTACTCCTCGCCCCCGATGCGGAAGTAGCCGATGTCGAGCAGGCGCACGGCGGCCGCCACGACCTTCTCCTTCGGAAAGCCCCGCCGCCCGAGGTCGCCGGCCACCACGGTGCGAAGTCGCGGGAGGGCCCGGCCGAAGCGCACCATCCGCTCGAACTTCTCGAGGTCCCGCCTGCGCCGCCACTCGTCGTGGTAGCGGTACTGGCGCCGGCCGGCGGCGTCCGTCCCGACCGCCTGGATGTGGCCGTGCGGCCAGGCGCAGATCCAGACGTCCCGCCAGGCGGGCGGGATGGCGAGGCCCGTGATGCGCTCGAGGGTCTCGGCGTCGCTCACCCGGCTCCCGTCCGCCTGCCAGTGGTACGAGAAGCCTCTGCCGCGGCGCCGACGGGCGATGCCGGGCGCCGAGAGGTCGGAGCGTCGAAGCCGCGGCACGGCCGGATCTTTCCCGGCCTTCGCCAGCGCCAACCCGCCGCGACGCTCGGAGCGCGCCGGCCGGCGCCTCAGAGCCCGTAGAAGCGCTCCTCGACGACCCGGCGGGCGCGCCGGGTCACCCGCCGGTACGCCTCGCGGAGCTCGCCCGGCGTCGTCTCGAGCGACCTGGCGAGCGCACCGAGCGGCTCGCGGCCCCTTGGGAGCGAGTCCGATCCGACCCGCGAGACGATGCCGCCCGCCCCGGCCACGAAGTTGCCGACGAGGTGCCAGCGGTTCCGCGTGCGGGCGAGGAAGCGGTACGCCTCGGACAGCACGGCCGCCTCGCTCGCCGGAAGGTGCCCGGCGAGGCGCAGGGCCTCGAGGGCCGCCAGCGTGCCCGTCCCGGGCACCGAGTGCTCGAGCTGGAGCAGCTGGGCGGTCCACTCGACGTCGGACAACGACCCCTTGCCGAGCTTGAAGTGGAACTGCGGGTCCTCGCCGGCCGGGATGCGCTCCCGCTCGACCCGCGCCTTCATCCGGCGCACGGCGCGCGCCTCCTCGGGCCCGAAGGGCCTTTCCCACAGCGCCTCTGCGGCGAGCGCCATGAAGTCGTGGAGGACCTCGCCGTCGCCGGCCACCGGGCGCGCCCGCAGCAGCGCCTGGCGCTCCCAGGTCTCGACCCAGCGGCCGTAGTACTCCTCGTAGGCGCCGAGGCTTCGCGCCCGGGGACCCTGCTTGCCCTCCGGGCGGAGCGAGGCGTCGAGGGTGAGGATCCGCTCGGCCGGCGTCACCCCGTTCACGAGCCGGAAGACGGCGGCCGCCGCCTCCTCGGCGCGCCCGGCGTCGCCGGCGCCCGTCCCCGAGTACACGAGCAGCACGTCGAGGTCGCTCCCGAAGGCGAGCTCGCTCCCTCCGAGGCGGCCGAGGGCGACGATGCCGAGAGGGACGCCGGGCCGCACGACGTGGACCGCCGCCGCGAGGACGGCGTCGGCGACGGCCGCGAGCGCCCGGGAGGTCTCGTCGTCCGAGGCGAGGCCGAGGACGTCGGCGGCCGCGATGCGCAGCGTCTCGGTCTCGACGACCTGGCGGAGCGCCCGCGGGGCGCGGGCGAGGTCGTGGTCGACCGCCACGAGGGCGCGGTCGCGAAGCTCCCCCGGATCCGAGGCGGCGAGGGCCGAGTCGTCGCCGAGGCGGAGGGCGAGGTCCGGGTGGCGCCCGACGAGCTCGGCCACCTGGCGCCCGGTGCCGACGAGCAGGCAGAGGCGGCGTGCCAGCTCGGGCGAGTCCCTGAAACCGGCCACGAGGACGTCGCGCCGGTGCGGCACCGAGGCGAAGGTGCGAAGGGCGAGGAGCCCCTGGTCGGGGTCGGCCGACTCGGACAGCCAGCTGAGCAGCACCGGCAGCATCTGCTGCATGAGCCGCGACGACCGGGTGAGCCCGCGGGTGAGCTCGGCGAGCGCCTGGCGGGTCCGGTCGGCCTGCCGGAAGCCGAAGGCCTGCAGCCGGTCGACGAGTGCGCCCTCGGGGAGCCGCTCGGCGGCGGCGGGCGCCGAGGTGAACGCCTCGAGGAGGGGCCGGAAGAAGAGGCGCTCGTGGATGGCCCGCGCCGAGGCCTGGTAGTGGGCGAGCACCGCGTCGAAGGCGAGCGCCTCCCGGCCCCTCGCCTCCTTGGCGACGAAACCCAGCCCGAGCCCCGCCGCGATCGCCTGGCGCTGGCCCGGGTCCTCCGGCACCGTGTGCACCTGGGCCTCCTCGACGAGCTGGAGGCGGTGCTCGACGGTGCGAAGGAACCGGTAGGCGAGGCTGAGGGCCGAGGCGTCCCCCGGGTCGACGTAGCCGGCGGCCGCCAGCTCCGCGAGCGCCGGAAGCGTGGCCGGCACGCGGATGCCGGGGTCGGCCGGGCCGTGGACGAGCTGGAGGAGCTGGACGGAGAACTCGATGTCGCGGATGCCGCCCCGGCCACGCTTGATCTCCCGGTCGACGAGCCCTCGCCCGGCCACGATCTGCTCGGAGCGGCCCTTCATGGCGCGGAGCTCGGCGAGGTCGTCGGCGTCGATGCGCCGGCTCCAGACGGCCTCGCCGGCCGCCTGCGAGAAGGCGGCTCCGAGCTCGGCGTCGCCCGCACAGGGCCGGCTCTTCATGAGGGCCTGGAACTCCCAGGGGCGGGCCCAGCTCGCCCAGTACGACTCGTAGGAGGCGAGTGAGCGGACGAGGGCGCCGTTCCGCCCCTCGGGGCGCAGGTCGGTGTCGATGCGAAACGCCTGGCCGGCTGCATGAAGCAGCCGGCGGGCCACGGCCGGGTCGGCGTCGCCGACGAGCACGACGTCGACGTCGCTCGCGTAGTTGAGCTCCCGGGCGCCGTGCTTGCCCATGGCGATCACGGCGAGCCCGCCGGGCTCAAAGGCACCGGCGCCGGCACCCCCGCCCTCGAAGGCGACTCGGCAGGCGGCGGCGAGCACGCCGTCGGCCAGGGTGGAGAGCGCCGAGCCGACGGCCTCGAGGGAGTCGAGCCCCGCGAGGTCGCGCGCCGCGATGCGAAGGAGGCCGAGCCGCTTGCGCCGCGCCAGGTCGCCGGCGTCGGTGCCGAGCGAGGGGTCGGCGAGGCCGGCGGTGGCGCCGCCCGCGTCGTCGGGGGCGTCGGCGAGCACGACCACGGCGTCGGCGTCGGCGACGAGGAGACGGCCGAGGGACCTGCTCGTCGCCGCCACGGCCGCGGCCACCGCCGCCAGCGCCGGATCGGCCGCCAACCGCTCTGCGCTCACGGCCGAGCCCGGCTCGGAGACGAGCCGCTCGAAGACGAGGCGGGCGGCCTCCGGCGCGGCCGAGGAGGCGGCCGCCGACTCGAGGGCGGGCGGGAGCATCACCGGGCGATGATCCCAGAGCGGACGCACAGGCCGCGCAGGCCCTCCGCCGGGCACGGCCTGCCGACGGCGTGCTGCGGAGGGGGGACCGTAAGAGTGCCCTGCTCAGGCGGTACGCTCGATGACGTGGGCCGGGTCCGCATCGCCCTGTGCCAGCTGGACGCGGTCGTGGGCGACCTCGAAGGCAACGCCGACAAGGCCGTCGCCGCCCTCGCCGAGGCGGAGGCCGCCGGCGCCGACCTCGCCGTCTTCCCCGAGCTCTTCCTCACCGGCTACCCGCCCGAGGACCTCCTCGTCCGGCCCGACTTCGTCGAGGGCAACCTGCGCGCCCTCGAGAGGGTGGGCGCCGCGACGGGGCGGTGCGCGGCCGTGGTGGGTTTCGTGGACTTCGACGGCGACCTCTACAACGCGGCCGCCGTCTGTGCCGGGGGCAAGCTCCACGGCTGCTGGCACAAGCAGCTCCTCCCCAATTACAAGGTCTTCGACGAGCAGCGCTGGTTCCGCACCGGGACCGGCCCCGACCGGCTCTTCCAGATCGCCGGCGTGAGGGTCGGCGTCGTCGTCTGCGAGGACTCGTGGAGCCCGACCGGGCCGGTCGCCCGCCTCGGCGCCGGCGGGGCAGAGCTCGTCGTCGTGCTGAACGGCTCTCCCTACCGGGCGGGCGCCCTCGAGGAGCGCCGCCGGATGCTCGCCACCCGGGCGGCCGACGCCTCGACGGCGCTCTGCTACCTGAACCTCGTCGGCGGGCAGGACGAGCTCGTCTTCGACGGCGGCTCGATGATCTTCGACCAGGACGGCTCGCTCGTCGCCTCGCTCCCGCAGTTCGAGGAGCAGATCGGCCTCGTCGACCTCGACCTCAGGCCCGCCTACCGCAAGCGGATCCTCGACCCCCGCGGTCACGGCACCCCCGAGCCCCTCGAGGCGGTGCCGGTCACCGACGCCCCGCCCGAGCGGGCGGGCGCCCACCCGCCGACCGTCGCCCCGGCCATCGGGCGGGCCGAGGAGGTCTACCGGGCGCTCGTGCTCGCCACCCGCGACTACGTCGAGAAGAACGGCTTTCGCGACGTGCTCATCTCGCTGTCGGGCGGGATCGACTCGTCCCTCGTCGCCGCGGTCGCCGTCGACGCCCTCGGGGCGGGCCGGGTGCACGGCGTGCTCCTCCCGTCCCGCTACTCCTCGGCCGGCTCGGTGTCCGACGCCGAGGAGCTGGCCGCCCGCCTCGGCATCGAGACGAGGGTGATCGAGATCGAGCCGGCCCACGCCGCCCTCATGGGCATGCTCGAGCCGTCCTTCGGGGCGGGCGAGGGCGGCCTCGCCGAGGAGAACCTGCAGGCCCGTGTGCGCGGGACGGTGACGATGGCGCTCTCGAACCGCTTCGGCTGGCTCGTCCTCACGACCGGCAACAAGAGCGAGATGGCCGTCGGGTACGCCACGCTGTACGGCGACATGGCGGGGGGTTTCGCCGTCATCAAGGACGTCCCGAAGCTCCTCGTCTACGAGCTCGCCCGCTGGCGCAACTCGCAGGGCGACGGACCGGTCATCCCCGAGGCGGTCCTCGAAAAGGCGCCGTCGGCCGAGCTGCGCCCCGGCCAGCGCGACGACGACAGCCTCCCGCCCTACGAGGAGCTCGACCCGATCCTGCAGGGCTACGTCGAGGAGGACCTCACCGTCGCCGAGCTCGTCGCCCTCGGCCACGACCCGGCGGTCGTCGAGCGGGTCGTCGAGCTCGTCGACCGGGCGGAGTACAAGCGGCGCCAGGCCGCGCCCGGCCCGCGGGTGACGACGCGGGCCTTCGGCAAGGACCGGCGCATGCCCATCACCAACCGGTTCAGGCACTCGCCGGAGCCGCCGCACCCCACCCGCCAGACAGGGTTGTGAGCCCGGCCGCCTCCCCGCACGAAACCCACCGGCGCCTCCGCCACGACCCCGATGCCCCGCCGAGGGGCGCCGCCGCACTCGTGGAGGCCATGGCCGGGCCGGCCCGCGTCCTCACCCTCGAGGAGTGGGCGGCCGCGCTCGGTGGCCTTCGTTTCGTGGAGCTGAGCCTCTTCGAGCTCCTCGGCGCAGCCTCGGTCGCCGCCGGGACGCCGGCCGCCGTCGCCTCCTGGGCGGCCGCCGCCAGCGGGCAGGCGGCCTGGCGGGCGGAGCAGCTCGAGGGCCTGCTGCCGGTCTCGGTCGGGCTCCCGCCTCCTTCGGCCGTGACCGTCGCGCCCGGCGAGGCGGTCGCCTCGTCGCTCTCAGATCTCGCCCGGACCAGGGCGGACGGCCTCGCCGCCGAGATGTCCGGCCGCTGGTACCCGGCGCTCTCGCAGGCGTACGGGCGGCGGGCCGGGACGCTCTCGCCGGCCGCCGACCGCCCGCACGCCGTCGTCCTCGCCCGGGTGCTCGCCGACCTCGCGGAGGCCGCCGAGCATGCCGCGGACCTGGTCAGACGCAGTGCTCCGGCTCGCGAGGGCGCTTGACTCCGCCGTTACACTGAACCCGACAACACGGCAGTGCAGGTTGAGGACCGGGTCCTCCAGGGGCGGCGAAACGTCGTGACCGGCATCGGCGCTCGGGGTCCTGCGACGCCTCGGCCCGCACCCGAGCCGGCGATCCCCCTTACTGCGACACCACGGAGGCATCGGGAGTTGGCGAAGGAGCGAGTCGAGCGGGACGAGGAAGACCTCGTCCGCCTGTATCTGACCGACATCGGTCAATACCCGCTGCTCACCAAGGACGACGAGGTCCGTCTGGCGCAGGCGATCGAGGCCCGCTGGTCGGCCGAGGACGAGCTCAGGTCGAAGAAGGGGCTCACCCCGACGCGGCGGCGCGAGCTCGGGCGCACGGTCCGCGAGGGCGAGACGGCCCAGCGCACCTTCGTGCAGTCGAACCTGCGTCTCGTCGTGTCGATCGCCAAGAAGTACCAGGCGTCCGGCCTCCCGCTCCTCGACCTCATCCAGGAGGGCAACCTCGGCCTCATGCACGCCGTCGAGAAGTTCGACTGGCGCAAGGGCTTCAAGTTCTCGACCTACGCCACGTGGTGGATCCGCCAGGCGATCACCCGCGGCATCGCCAACACGGGCCGCACGATCCGGCTCCCGGTGCACGCCGGCGACACCCTCGCGAGGGTGCAGAAGGCGCAGGCCCGCCTCGAGCTGAAGCTGGGGCGCCCGGCCACCCTCACCGAGCTCGGCGCCGAGGTGGAGCTGCCCGAGGACAAGCTGATCGAGGCGCTGCGCTTCCGCGCCGAGCCGCTCTCGCTCTCCGAGCCGCTGCGGGAGGACGGCGACGCCGAGCTCGGCGACGTCGTCGAGGACCGCTCGGCCGAGTCGCCCTTCGAGATGGCGGCGACCGCCCTGCTTCCCGTCGAGATCAACCGGTTGCTGGCACCTCTCGACGAGCGCGAGCGCGAGATCCTCCGTCTGCGCTTCGGCCTCGACCGGGGCGAGCCGCGCACCCTCGAGGAGGTGGGGGAGCACTTCAACCTCACCCGCGAGCGGATCCGCCAGATCGAGGCGCGGGCGATGTCGAAGCTGCGCCACCCCTCGAGCGACACCGGGGCCCGCGACCTCCTCACGGTCTGAGGGCGGGCGGCCGGCGCCGCCGGCCGGCTCCCCGAGCGACGAGGGTGCCCCGTCGCTACGATCAGCCCATGCTGAAGAAGTTGATCCTCCTCGCCGTCCTCGTCGCACTCGGAGCCATCGCCGCCAAGCGCCTGCGCGCCGATTGAGCGGGACCGCCCCGGCCCGCCGCCGGCCGGGTCAGCCGGCGGGGTCGCGACGCCGGCTGGCGAGCCACCATCCGAGCGAGAAGGCGGCGGCGCCGACGACGACTGCGCCGACCGAGACGGCGATGGCGGGCTGCGGGGGCACGGCCGCGATGCGATCCCTCACCCCCCGCACCCTGTCGCGCAGCCGGACCGGCTGGGTGAAGCGGGTCACCTCGAACTCGTGCTCCCGGGCGTACCGCCCGAGCACCCGGTCGGGGTTCACGGCGACCGGGTGGCCGACCGCCTCGAGCATGGGGAGGTCGGTGTAGGAGTCCGTGTAGGCGTAGGACTCCGAGAGGTCGATGCCCTCGGTCTCGGCGAGCTCCCGCATCGCCTCGGCCTTGAACTCGCCGTAGGCGTAGAACTCCATCCGGCCCGTGTAGCGGCCGTCGGCGTCGACCTCGGCCCGGCTGGCGATCGTGGCGTCGGCCCCGAGGTAGCGCCCGAGCGGCTCGACGAGCTCGGCGGGCGAGGCGGACACGAGGACGACGAAACGTCCCTCGGCGCGGTGGTGGTCGATGAGGTCCGCCGCCTCGGCGTAGATGATCGGGTCGACGATCTGGTCGAGCGCCTCCTCCACGATCTCCCGCACTCGGGCCTGCTCCCAGCCCTTCGTGAGCTTCAGGACCGACTCCCGGATGCGCTCGAGCTTCTCCTCGCTCGCGCCGAGGTGGAGGAAGACCATCTGCCCGTAGAGGGCACGCAGCACCGTGCGGCGGTCGATCAGGCCGCCGTGGTAGAAGGGCCGCCCGAAGGCGACCATCGAGGCCCTGGCGATGACGGTCTTGTCGAGGTCGAAGAAGGCCGCCTGGCGGTCGCTCACGGCTCGGGGGCGCTCCCTCTCCCCTCCGTCCCGCCAGACGGCGCCAGCAGCTCGCGCAGCTCCTCGTCCTCGATCTGGGCGCTCGCGAGGAGGAGCACCTCGTCGCCGACGTCGAGCACGGTGTCGGAGCGGGGGACGACGACGTGGCCGTCGCGCACGAGCGCCACGACCGTGGCGCCCCTCGGCAGGCCGAGGTCCGACACCGAGAAGCCCTTGGCGGGCGAGCCCTCGGCGAGGGTGACCTCGACGAGGCGGGTGTTGCCGCCTTCGAACTGGAGGAGTCGCACGAGGACGCCGACCGAGACCGCCTCCTCGACGAGCCCGGCGAGCAGCTGAGGCGTCGACACGGCGACGTCCACCCCCCAGCTCTCGTTGAAGAGCCAGTGGTTCCTCGGGTGGTTGACCCGGGCGATCACCCGGGGCACGGCGAACTCCTGCTTGGCAAGGAGCGAGATGACGAGGTTGTCCTCGTCGTCGCCGGTGACGGCCACCATCACGTCGGCCTCGTCGACCTTGGCGGCCTGCAGGCTCGAGACCTCGCAGGCGTCGGCCGCCACCGCCCGAACCCCGGCCGGCAGGTCGAGCGAGGCCGCCAGCCCGGGGTCCTTTTCGAGAAGGAGGACGTCGTGGCCACCGTTGGCGAGCTCCTCGGCGAGGAAGCGCCCCACCTTGCCGGCGCCCGCCACGGCCACCCTCATCGCCGCCACCTCCCGCCCCGGCGGTCGGCCGCCGCCCCTTCGGCCTCCCCGCCGGCGGCGGCCTCCCCGCCGGCGGTGGCAGCCCCGCCGGGGGGCGTGTCGGGCCGCGGGCTCGTGGCGTGGAGGGAGTGGTGGCCGAAGAGCTCCCTGAAGCGCTCCTCGCTCTCGGCCGCCACCATGAGGTGGAGCACGTCGCCCTCCTGGCCGATGAGGGTGTCGACGTCGAGGAGGCCCTCGCCCGAGCGGGTGACGCCGACGAGCTTCATGCGGGCGGCGAGCTCCTCGGGGAGCGCCTCGACGATGCGGCGGCCGGCCCAGGCGGCCGGGAGCGTGCGCTCGACGATGTGGAGCCGGCCCGACGAGTCCGTCCAGTCGAAGGCGCCCCCGCCCGGCAGGATGCGCCGGAAGACCTGGTCGATCGTCCAGGAGACCGACGGCACGGTCGGGATCCCGAGGCGCTGGAAGATCTCTGCCCGGCGCGGGTCGTAGATGCGTGCGACGACGTTCGGGATCTCGTAGTTCTCACGGGCGATGCGCGCCGTGAGGATGTTGGAGTTGTCGCCGCTCGTCACCGCCGCGAGGGCGTCCGCCCTCCCGGCACCGGCCTCCTCGAGGTGCAGCCGGTCGAAACCGAACCCGAGCACCTTCTGGCCGCGCCACCCGTGCGGGAGCCGCCGGAAGGCGCTCGCCTGCTTGTCGACGATGGCGACGCTGTGCCCCTCGGCCGTGAGCTGGGTGGCGAGGCCTGATCCGACGCGGCCGCAGCCGACCACGATGACGTGCATTGCCCCCATCCTTCCTGGCCGGGCCGTGCCGTACAACTACACGACGCCGTGCCGCACGACCACGGAGCTGCCCGCCGGGAGGGCCAGATGCGGTGCGGGCCGGGTCGGCGGGTCAAGATAACGCCGTGGCAACGCCGCGCCCGGAGCCTGGGCCCTCGACCACCGGCTTGCCGCCGGGCGCCTACGTCCTGCCGGAGCCCGTCAGCTACCGGCTGAAGAAGTTCTTCCTCGGCGAGCCGCTCGTGACAGAGCGACTGGCACAAGAACGGCTCAACAAGGTCCTCGCCCTCGGGGTCCTCGCCCCCGACATGATCTCCTCGACGGCCTACGGCTCCGAGGAGATGCTCAACCAGCTCGTGCCGATCATCGGCGTGGCGGCGTTCAGCCTCCTGCTGCCGATCACCGGCGCCATCCTCGTCGTGCTGTTCTTCGTCACGCTCTCCTACCGAGAGGTCGTGATGACCTACACCAAGGCGGGCGGCTCCTACGTCGTGAGCCGGGACAACTTCGGGCCCCGCGTCGCCCAGGTGGCCGCCGTCGCCCTCATCATCGACTACGTCCTCACCGTCTGCGTGCAGACCTCGGCCGGCACCGACGCCCTGACCTCGGCGTTCCCGGCGCTCGCCCACGACGACGGCGGGCTGTGGATCACCATCGCCATCGTCGTGATCCTCACCTGGGGCAACCTGCGCGGCATCCGCGAGGCAGGGCGCATGTTCGCCCTTCCCACCTACCTGTTCATCACCGCCGTCGGCTCGCTCGTCGTCGTCGGCATCGTGAGGATGCTCCTCGGGGACCTCCCGACCCACGCCATCCCCCGCCACGGCGTGCCGGTCGGGCACAGCACGCTGTCGAGCCTGGCGTTCGGCGCGGCCATCTTGATGGTGCTTCGCGCCTTCGCCAACGGCGGCTCGTCGCTCACCGGCCTCGAGGCGGTCTCGAACGGGGTGGCGACCTTCAGGCCGCCGACGGGGCGCAACGCCAGGCGCGTCCTCGTCATCATGGCCTCGACGCTCGGCACCCTCGTGCTCGGCGTGTCACTGCTCGCCTGGCACACCCACGCCGTGCCCTACGCCGACCAGGTGCCGACGGTGCTCTCGCAGGAGGCCCGCTTCGTCTTCGGCTACTCGGTGGGCGGCAGCGTCATGTACTACTTCATCCAGTTCGTGACGATGCTCATCCTCTGGACGGGCGCCAACACGAGCTTCAACGGCTTCCCCAACCTGGCGAGCTTCGTGGCCGAGGACGCCTACCTTCCCCGCCAGCTCACCCGGCGGGGACACCGGCTCGTCTTCTCGAACGGGATCCTCATCCTCTCGGTCGCCTCGCTCGCCCTCCTCATCGCCACGAGGGCGAGCGTCAACGCCCTCGTGGCGATGTACGCCATCGGCGTCTTCGTCGGCTTCACGATGGCCGGCTCGGGGATGGTGAAGCACCACCTGCGCGCCCGCGAGAAGGGGTGGCGCTCCAAGATCTGGATCAACGGGGGGGCGGCCGTCCTCTCGGCACTCATCGTCGTCATCCTCGCCGTCGTGAAGTTCACCCAGGGCGCCTGGCTCGTCGTCATCCTCTTCCCGATCCTCATCGTCGTGCTGCTCCGCCTGCACAAGCAGTACACCGACGAGAAGGCCGAGCTCGAGGAGAACGCCCCGCTGGCGGCGGCCGCCCCGGTGCTCCGGCACCACACGGTGCTCGTCTTCGTCGAGCGGCTCGACCTCGCCACCGCCCGCGCCCTCCAGTACGCGAGGACGCTGCAGCCCGACGACCTGCGGGCCGTCCACTTCGTGCTCGACACCGAGCAGGCCCACGAATTGCAGAGCCAGTGGAGCCGTCTCGGCCTCACCCGCTTCCCGCTCGACCTCGTCGAGTGCCCGGACCGTCGCCTGACGAGGGCCTCGATGGAGCTCGTCGCCGAGGCCGCCGAGGACGGCCAGACGGAGGTGAGCGTCCTCCTGCCCCGCCGCGTCTTCGAGGGGGCCTGGCGCCGTGTCCTGCACGACCGGACGGCCGACCGGATCGCCGGCTACGTGAGCCAGCTCCCGAACGCCAACGCCACCATCGTCCCCTTCCCGCTCGGCAAGCGCCGCCGCGACCTCGTCCCCTGGCGGGGGAGCGCAGAGGCGACCTCGGCGGCCGCCGCCGAGCAGTACCTCGCCGACGCCGACGCCGCCACGCCGAGGGCGCGGCGGATGCGCCCGGGCGGTGGCCACCTCTGGAACCCGGCCGAGGGCCGCCGCGAGCGCGCGGCGGGCTACCCCGGCCGTGCGGCGGCCCGCTCGTCCCCGGCGGCGCCCGGCCGCCCGGAGGGGGCGCCGGGCGAAGGTGAGCGAGCAGCCGGGGGGACCGGTCTCAGCTACGGGCTGCCCGAGGGCGACCGGCGCCCCGGCGGCGGCCCGTCGCCGGCAGGAGCGGCGGGAGCGGCCCGGGCCGAGGCCTACGGCCCCGACGACTCCGCCCGCCGCGGCCGGGCGCCGGCCGCCCGGCCGGCGCGCCCTCCCGGCGTCGTGCCGGTCGGCGAGCTGCGCTGGCGCCAGCGGGCCAAGGTGCAGGGCCGCGTCCGCTCCCTCAGGGTCCAGGCGGGGGCCGGCGTCCCGAGCGTCGAATGCGTCCTCGCCGACGAGACCGGCCAGCTCATGCTCGTGTTCCAGGGGCGTCGGCGGGTGCCCGGCATCGAGCCCGGCGCCCATCTCCTCGTCGAGGGGATGGTCGGGGAGCGCGGACGCCGTACGGTGATGATCAACCCCATGTTCACGATCCTGCGCACCGCCGAAGGCGAGGGCGAGGGCTCCTAGGGGCCGCGAGCCGATGCTCGCGAAAGTTTGAACGAGCGCGCGGGACCGTTTAACCTCGCGCCCCGACCTCGGCAAAGGAGTTTCGGTGAGTTCCCATCTCCTCGCGAGCGAAGGCGGTTACCAGGCCTTCACGCTCGGTGGAATCGATCGCGGCTGGCTCGTCTTCGCGCTCGTCGCGGGCGTCGGCGCCATCCTCGTCGCCGTCTACCTGATGCGCGGCGTGCTCGACGCCGACCAGGGCACCGCTCCGATGCGTGCCATCGCCGCCGCCATCCAGGAGGGCGCCGTCGCCTTCCTCAGGCGGCAGTTCCGCACGATCGCCCTCATCGTCGTGCCCCTCTTCGTCCTCGTGTTCTTCACCGCCACCAAGGTGGTGGGCCTCGGGAACCACGTCGCCCTGAGCTTCGTCCAGTCCGGTCTCGCCCGGGCGGTGGCCTTCCTGTGCGGCGCGCTCTTCTCGGGCCTGACCGGCTTCATCGGCATGAGCCTGGCGGTGCGGGGCAACGTCCGCACGGCGGCCGCCGCCCGCAACGGCGAGCTCGCCCCCGCGCTGCGGGTCGCCTTCCGCACGGGGGGCATCACCGGCATGTTCTGCGTCGGCCTCGGGCTCATCGGCGCCACGGCCATCGTCTTCATCTTCCAGAACACCGCCACGGCCGTCCTCGTCGGCTTCGGCTTCGGCGCCTCGCTCCTCGCCCTGTTCATGCGTGTCGGGGGCGGCATCTTCACCAAGGCGGCCGACGTCGGGGCGGACCTCGTCGGCAAGGTGGAGGCGGGCATCCCCGAGGACGACCCGCGCAACGCCGCCACCATCGCCGACAACGTCGGCGACAACGTGGGCGACTGCGCCGGGATGGCGGCCGACCTCTTCGAGTCCTACGAGATCACGATCATCGCCTCGCTCATCCTCGGCTACTCGGCCTTCAAGACCCTCGAGCCGGGCCACACCGTGCGCGGGCTCATCTACCCGCTCGTGGTCGCCGCCATCGGCATCATCACCTCGGCGATCGGCATCCTCGTCGTGCGGGCGAGCGGGCGTGACAAGTCGGCGATGGCGCCGATCAACCGGGGCTTCCGCCTCTCGGCCTTCCTCACCCTCGTCGGGTCCTTCCTCGTCGCCCAGTTCTACGTGCACAACCTGAAGGTCTTCTGGGCGGTCCTCGTCGGGGTCGCCCTCGCCCTCGTGGCGAGCCTCATCACCGAGTACTTCACCTCGACGGAGGCCTCGCCGGTACGCGAGATCGCCGACTCGGCCCGCACCGGGCCGGCGACGACGGTGCTGTCCGGCATCGCCCTCGGGCTCGAGTCGAGCGTGTGGGCCATCATCGCCATCGTCATCGCCATCGCCGTCGCCGTGGCCCTCGGCGGGACCCACCTCACGGTCGACCTCTACCTCGTCGCCCTCGTCGGCATCGGCATGCTCTCCCAGACGGGGATGATCATCTCGGAGGACTCCTTCGGCCCCGTCGCCGACAACGCGGCGGGCATCGCCGAGATGTCGGGCGAGTTCGAGGGAGAGGCCCAGCGGGTCATGGTGAGCCTCGACGCCGTCGGCAACACGACCAAGGCCATCACCAAGGGTGTCGCCATCGGCTCGGCGGTGATCGCGGCCGTCGCCCTCTTCTCCTCGTTCATCGAGACGATCGGCAGCCAGCTGCACCTGCGCGACGTCGGCAACAGCCTCTTCAACTCGCCGCTCACCCAGATCAACGTGTCCAAGCCGACCACCTTCATCGGGCTCCTCATCGGCGGCTCGATCGCCTTCCTCTTCTCCTCGCTCGCCATCCGGGCGGTCGGGCGCTCGGCCGGGACGGTCGTCCACGAGGTGAGGCGCCAGTTCCGCGAGCACCCGGGCATCATGGACGGCTCGGAGAAACCCCAGTACGGGCCCGTCATCTCGATCTGCACGGCGGCCGCCCAGCGCGAGCTCGCCACGCCCGCCCTCCTCGCCATCCTGTCCCCGGTGATCGTCGGCTTCGGGATCAACTACATCGCGCTTGGCGCCTTCCTCGCCGGCACGATCCTCACGGGCCAGCTGATGGCCGTCTTCCTCTCCAACTCGGGCGGCGCCTGGGACAACGCCAAGAAGTACATCGAGGACGGCTTCCACGGGGGCAAGGGGTCCGACGCCCACAAGGCGGCCGTCATCGGTGACACCGTCGGCGACCCGTTCAAGGACACGGCCGGTCCTGCCCTCAACCCGCTCATCAAGGTCATGAACCTCGTGTCGCTGCTCATCCTGCCCGCCGTCATCCGGCTGCAGCACAACCCCGGCGCCCGCTACGCCGTCGCCGGCATCGCCGGAGCCGTGCTCCTCGCCGCCATCGCCTTCTCGAAGCGGTCGACGGGGACGATCGCCGGCGACGAGCCCGCGCCTGCCGCGCCGCCCGTCGTGGAGACGCCGGCGGGGGGCTCGCCAGCCAGCGCCTAGGGTTCGGCCGCCATGGCCAAGCCGCTCGTCATCGTCGAGTCCCCGGCGAAGGCGAAGACGATCGCCGGGTACCTCGGGCGCGACTACACCGTCGAGTCCTCGATCGGCCACATCCGCGACCTCCCGCGCCGGGCGGCCGAGGTGCCGGCCGCCTTCAAGGGCGAGGCCTGGGCGCGCCTCGGCGTCGACGTCGAGAACGACTTCAAGGCGCTCTACGTCGTGCCGCCCGACAAGCGGGAGCAGGTCGCCAAGCTGAAGCGCCTCGTGAAAGAGGCGAGCGAGGTCTACCTCGCGACCGACGAGGACCGCGAGGGCGAGTCGATCGCCTGGCACCTCTCCGAGGAGCTGTCACCCCGGGTGCCGGTTCACCGCATGGTGTTCCACGAGATCACCCCGACGGCCATCAGCGCCGCCATCGCCGCCCCGCGCGACCTCGACCGCCGGCTGGTCGACGCCCAGGAGGCGCGGCGCATCCTCGACCGCCTCTACGGCTACGAGGTGTCGCCCGTGCTGTGGCGCAAGGTGGCGAGCGGGCTGTCGGCGGGGCGGGTGCAGAGCGTGGCCACCCGCATCGTGGTCGAGCGGGAACGCGAGCGCATGGCCTTCCGCTCGGGCGAGTGGTGGAGCCTCGAGGCGACCTTCGAGGCCGGAGGCCAGCGCTTCGGGGCGAGGCTCGCCGACGCCGGCGGGCGGCGGGTGGCGACGGGCGAGGACTACCTCGCCTCGGGCCAGCTGGCCGACGCCGCCTCCGTCCTCCTCCTCGACGAGTCCTCCGCCGCCGGCCTCGCCCGGGCGCTCGAGCCGGCGCGCTACGCCGTCGCCTCGGTCGAGGAGCGCCCCTACCGGCGCAGCCCTGCTGCGCCCTTCATCACCTCGACCCTCCAGCAGGAGGCCGCCCGCAAGCTCCGCCTCGGGGCGCAGCGCACGATGCGCCTCGCCCAGTCCCTCTACGAGCAGGGCTACATCACCTACATGCGGACCGACTCGACCACGCTGTCGGAGACGGCTGTCAAAGCGGCCCGCCAGCAGGCCGTGCAGCTCTTCGGCCCGGCCTCGGTGCCGGGCGAGCCGCGGCGGTACCGCAGCCGCGTGAAGAACGCCCAGGAGGCGCACGAGGCCATCCGCCCGGCCGGTGAGAGCTTCCGCCCGCCCGCCCAGGTGGCCCGGGAGCTGCCACCGGACGAGGCGCGCCTCTACGAGCTCGTCTGGCAGCGCACGGTCGCCTCGCAGATGATCGACGCCACCGGGACGAGCGCACGGGTCCGCATCGAGGGCGCCACGACGGCGGACTCGGTCGCCGGGCCGTCCGGCACGACGGCGGGCTTCGTCGCCACCGGGACCGTCATCACCTCGCCCGGCTTCCTCCAGGTGTACCGGGAGGACGAGGACGAGGTCTCCGACTCGGCCGAGCGGCGGGAGGAGGACGCACGCCTGCCCCGGCTCGCCGGGGGGGACGAGGTCCGCCTCGACGAGCTCGAGACCGAGGGCCACTCGACGAAACCCCCTCCCCGCTTCACCGAAGCCTCCCTCGTGCGAAGGCTCGAGGAGCTCGGCGTCGGGAGGCCCTCGACCTACGCCAGCATCATCCAGACGATCCAGGACCGCGGCTACGTCTGGCGGAAGGGCACGGCTCTCGTCCCGTCCTTCACGGCCTTCGCCGTGGTCTCCCTCATGGAGGACCACTTCCCGAACCTCGTCGACTACGGCTTCACCGCCAGCATGGAGGACGACCTCGACGAGATCGCCTCGGGGGTCGAGGAGCTCGTGCCGTGGCTCGAGCGTTTCTACTTCGGCGAGTCGCGCCACCTCGACCGGCCGGCCGGCGACGGGGCCGACGGCAGCGGGCCGGGCGGCCGCCAGCCGCACCACGCCCTCGCCGTCGACGGCCGGCGCGGCCTGAAGGACGCCGTGCTCGCCCACCTCGAGGAGATCGACGCCCGCGAGGTCAACTCCATCCCGATCGGCGCCGACGGCGACGGCGAGGAGATCGTCGTCCGCGTCGGCCGCTACGGCCCGTACCTCCAGCGCGGCGAGGACCGGGCTGCGGTGCCCGAGGACCTCGCCCCCGACGAGCTCACCGTCGAGCGCGCCCTCGAGCTGCTCGAGCAGCCCTCGGGCGACCGGGTGCTCGGCAGCGACCCGGCGACCGGCAAGCCGGTCATCGCCCGCTCGGGCCGTTTCGGGCCCTACATCCAGCTCGGCGAGCCGCAGGAGAAGGGCGAGCGCCCGCGCACGGCCTCGCTCTTCAAGTCGATGACGCTCGAGACGGTCAACCTCGAGCAGGCGCTCAAGCTGCTCGAGCTGCCACGCTCGCTCGGGGCCGACCCCTCGAGCGGCGAGGAGGTCGTGGCGGCGAACGGCCGCTTCGGACCGTACCTGAAACGGGGCGACGACACGCGGAGCCTCGACAGCGAGGATCAGCTCTTCGAGGTGACCCTCGAGGACGCCCTCGCCCGCTTCGCCCAGCCGAAGCCGCGCCGGTACGGGGTGAGCTCGGCCCCCCTGAAGGAGCTCGGGCCGGACCCGGTGTCGGGCAAGCCCGTGGTGGTGCGCTCGGGCCGTTTCGGGCCGTACGTCACCGACGGCGAGGTGAACGCGTCGCTCCGGCGGGGCGACGACGCCGACAGCATCACGATCGAGCGGGCGGCCGAGCTGCTGCAGGCCCGCCGGGAGGCCGGCCCGTCCACACGGGGGAGGGGGCGCAAGGCGGCCGGCAAGAAGGCCGGCGCCACGAAGAAGGCCGCCGCGAAGAAGGCCGGGACCACGAAGAAGGCGGCCACGAAGAAGGCACCCACGAAGAGGGCGGCGACGAAGAAGGCGACCGCCAAGAAGGCATCCGGCCCGCAGTAGGTTCTCGGCCGTGCCGGCTCGGGGGCTCCTCATCGCCATCGAGGGCGGCGAGGGCGCCGGCAAGTCGACCCAGGCGGCCCGCCTGGCGGCCGCCATCGGGGGCCTCGTCACGCGGGAGCCCGGTGGGACCGCCCTCGGCGAGCAGGTCCGGGGCCTCCTCCTCGACCCCGCCCACGGCGAGGTCGACCCCCGCGCCGAGCTCATGTTGATGCTGGCGGCCCGCGCCCAGCACGTGGCCGAGCGGATCGAGCCGGCGCTCGCCGCCGGGACCGACGTCGTCGTCGACCGTTTCTCGGCCTCGACCCTCGCCTACCAGGGCTACGGCCGGGGCCTCCCGCTCGAGGAGATCCGCCAGGCGTGCGACCTCGCGACCGGCGGCCGCTGGCCGGACCTCACGATCCTGCTCGACCTCGACGTGGCGACGGGTGCCAGCCGGAGGCGTCACGAGCTCCCGGACCGCATCGAGTCGGCCGACACCGCCTTCCACGAGCGCGTCCGGGAGGGCTTCCGGCGCCTCGCCGCCGCCGAGCCCGGCTCGTGGGTGGTGCTCGACGGGGCGGCGGATCCCGACGAGGTCGCCGAGGCGGCGCTCGCCGCGGTGCGGGCACGAGCCGAGCGGGCGGCGCCATGACCGACCCGGCCGGGTCGCAGGCGCCCCACGCCGCGGTCTTCGAGCGGGTGATCGGACAGGACCGCGCCGTCCGGCTGCTGCGCGCCTCGCTCGCCGCCCCCGTCCACGCCTACCTCTTCGTCGGCCCGCCAGGCAGCGGGAGGCGTGAGGCGGCCCTCGCCTTCGGTGCCGCCCTCGTCTGCCCGCACGGCGGCTGCGGCGTCTGCGAGGCCTGCACCGAGGCGCTCGCCGAGCGCCACCCGGACGTGGTCGTCGTCGAGCGGGCCGGGGCCTCGATCTCGGTCGAGCAGGCCCGCGAGGTCACCCGCCTGTCGCTGCGCACGCCGCGGGCCGCCCCCTACCAGGTGCTCGTCCTCGTCGACTTCCACCTCGTCACCCAGGCGGCGCCCGCCCTCTTAAAGACGATCGAGGAGCCCCCCGACACGACCGTCATCGTCATCACGGCCGATTCGGTCCCCTCCGACTTCGTCACGATCGCCAGCCGCTGCCTCAGAGTCGAGTTCCAGCCCCTCTCGGAGCCCGACGTCGCCCTCGCCCTCGAGCGCGACGGGGTGGACCCGGGAAGAGCCCAGGCGGTGGCCCAGGCCGCCGGCGGCCGTCTCGACCGGGCGAGGCTCCTCGTGCGCGACGAGGGCTTCGCCGCCCGCCTCGAGCGCTGGCGGAACATCCCCTCGCGCCTCGACGGCACCGGCGCCACCATCGGCACCCTCGTCGAGGAGCTGATCGCGGCGGCGAACGAGCCCGTCGAGGTGGTGAAGGCGCGCCAGGCCGAGGAGCTCGAGCACCTCGCCACCCTGGCCGAGCAGGCGGGCGAGCGCGCCATCCCGGGCCGGCCGCTCGTCGAGGAGCGCCACCGCCGCGAGCAGCGCCGGGTGCGGACCGACGAGCTGCGGGCGGGCCTCGCCGCCCTCTCGGCCACCTACCGCGACCGGCTGGCGGACGGCCGCCCCTCGGCCGGCCTCTCCATCCAGCTGCGGGCGATCGAGCTCGTGAACGAGGCCTCCGAGCGCCTCGTCCGCAACCCGAACGAGCCGCTCCTGCTCGAGTGGCTCCTCCTCCGCCTCGACTCGCTCACCTGAGGCGGCTCAGCGGAGGTTGAGGCCCCCGTCGACGACGACCACCTCGCCGGTCACGTGCCGCGAGGCGACGAGGCCGGCGATCACCTCGGCGACGTCGTCCGGCGTGGCGCTGCGCCGCAGCGGCGCCGTCTCGAGGGTGAAGGTGCGCTCGAACTCCCAGTCGGCCGTCCAGGGGGTGTCGACGAGCCCGGGGGCGACGGCGTTCACCCTGACCTCGGGCCCGAGCACGTTGGCGAGGAGCCTCGTGAGGTGGTTCTCGGCGGCCTTCGAGACGGCGTAGGGGATCGACGAGCCGAGCGGGCGCACGCCGGCGAGGGAGGTGACGTTCACGACCGCCCCGTCGCCCGAGGCCCGCAGATGGGGGACGGCGGCGACCGTGACCGCCCACGTCCCGAGGAGGTTGACGCCGAGGATGCGCTCCCACACCTCCCGGCTCGCCGCCTCGAGGTCGCCGTGGCGGATCTTCACCGTCATGCCGGCGTTGTTGACGAGGACGTCGAGGCGGCCGTGGCGCTCGACGGCGGTCTCGACGAGCCGGCGGGCCTGCTCCTCGTCGGCGACGTCCGCCTGCACGTAGGAGGCGCCCGGCAGCTCGGCGGCGAGCGCCTCCCCGGCCGCGACCGACGAGCGCGAGTTGACGACGACGACGGCGCCCTCGGCCGACAGCCGCCTCGCCGTCGCCGCGCCGATCCCGCTCGACGAGCCCGTCACGAGCGCCACCTTGCCGGCGAGGGCCGTCACGCCTTCCCGCTCCCCATCGGCACGAAACCACCCTCCCTCATCACCGGCACCACCGCGTCGGCGTCCACCTCGGTCGCGAGGACGACATCCTCTCGAAAACCCGCCTCGGTCAGCTCCACACCCGACGTGCCCGCCTCGACCGCCTCGCGCAGCTCTTCGACCGTCATGCCGGCAGCAGCCCTCACGGTGACGGCGGCCTCGGGCGACAGCGCCGCGCCGGCCGCCGCGAGGGCGGAGAGGACGAGGGAGGCGCCAAGGAGGTCCTCGACGGCGGGCCGGAGCGAGCCGTCGTCCCAGCGCTCGCCGGCCGCGACGACCCCGACCGCCTCCCTCCCGCGGGCGGCGAGGTGCTGGCAGACAGCCGCCCTGTTACGGAGGGATGCGGCGAGCACCCTGGCGCCGACGGCAGCCGCCGCGATGGCGGAGCCGTTCGGGGACGGGAGCACGAGCCGGCCGGCCGGGGGCGCCGCGAGGAGGGCGGCCGGGGAGAGCGACCAGGGGCGCTCGGCCGTGATCTCGCGTCGATCGACTGCCAATTCGGCCCCGACCCTGCGGGCGAGGGCGCCGGCCGCCTCGCCCGGTGGGCTCGGCCAGACCTCCGTGCCGCCGGCGACCGCCACGGAGACGGCGGTCGAAAAGGAGAGGACGTCGATGACGACGAGGGTGGTGGCCCCCGCCGCCACGAGCCGGCGCGCTCCTGCGGGTCCCCACTCGAACAGGGCGCGGCCTTGGTCCAAGGCGCCGATGATGCCACGCTCACGGGTGGTCCCCGGAAGGAGGAGGGGGTTTCGTACAATGCCGCGATCGCTCGTCGTTCCTTCCTCCGGGCCGCCGCGGTCCTCGCAACCCTCGGCCTGCTCCCGCTCGGCACCGCCGCCACCGCCGCCGTGCCGGCGGGGACGACGCTGCCGGGGACGAGCTGCGCGGCCTTGCCGGCCGACGACGTCTGGAACACCCCTGTCACGGGCCTGCCGGTCGACCCGCACAGCGCCGAGTGGCTCCGCTCGATGGACGCCGGCTCGACCATGCTCCACCCCGACTACGGCCCAAGCGGCGGGTACCCGTACGGCATCCCCTGGGCGGTGGTGGGCCCGCGCGTGGCCTTCACCCATCTGCACTTCGAGTACGCGAGCGAGAGCGACAAGGGGCCGTACCCCTTCACCGCCTCGACGCCGATCGAGGGCGGCCCGCACGCCCCGTCCGACACCGACCGGCACGCCCTCATGGTCGACCCGAGGACGTGCACGCTCTACGAGCTCTACCACGCCTTCTACCACCCGGGCGGCAAGTCGACGGCGGGGTCGGGCGCCATCTGGAGCCTCGACTCCAACCGTCTCCGCCCGGCCGGCTGGACGTCGGCCGACGCGGCCGGCCTTCCCATCCTCCCCGGCCTCGTCAACTACGACGAGGTGATGTCGGGCCATCTCGACCACGCCATCCGCTTCACGGCGGCGAGCACGGACACGAGGTTCGTCTGGCCGGCCCGGCACGAGGCGGGCGCCGCCGACGACCAGGCGCTCCCGCCCATGGGGGCGCGCTTCCGGCTGAAGGCCAGCTTCTCGCTGCCGGCCTCGGCCTGCTCCCGCCCCTGCCAGGTGGTGATCCGGGCGATGAAGACCTACGGGCTCATCCTCGCCGACAACGGGAGCAACTGGTACTTCCAGGGCACCGCCGACCGCCGCTGGACCTACACGATGGTCGACCAGCTGAAGCAGATCCCCGCCTCGGCCTTCGTCGCCGTCGACGAGGCCTGCCTCATGGTGAGCCCCGATTCGGGCCAGGCGTACCAGCCGGGGACCTCCGCCTGGCACCGCCACTGCGACTCATGAGCGTTCCCGGGCACGACGACCTCGCGCTCGTCGAGCGGCTGCGGGCGGGCGACGAAGCGGCCTTCTCCGAGGTCGTGCGGCGCTACCACGAGCCGATGGTGCGGCTGGCGTCGTCGTTCGTCCCGGCGAGGGCGGTCGCCGAGGAGGTGGCACAGGACACCTGGGTCGCCGCGCTGAGGGGGCTCGGGCGCTTCGAGGGGCGGTCGTCGTTTCGCACCTGGCTGTTCGCCATCCTCGTCAACCGGGCGAAGACCGCCGGGGCGCGCGAGCCCCGCACGGTGGCGCTCGAGGGCCCGGACGGGCCCGGCGACGAGCGCTTCACGCCGGGGGGCGCCTGGGCCGAGCCACCGGCGCCCTGGCCGGACGACGTGATCGAGCGCCTCGTCGCACCGGGGCTGGCGAGCCGGGTGCTCGAGGTGGTCGCCACGCTCCCGCCCGCCCAGCGCCGGGTTGTAACGCTGCGCGACGTCGAGGGACTGGAGAGCGGCGAGGTCTGCGAGCTGCTCGGCCTCACCGAGGGCAACCAGCGGGTGCTCCTGCACCGCGGGCGCACCCGCGTGCGGCAGGCGCTCGCTGCCGAGCTGGAGGAGGTGTGAGGGTGCGAGTGTCGACGTTGTGGCGCCGCGACCTCTCCTGCCGGGATGCCGTTCGCCTCGTCACCGACTACCTCGAGGGGGCGCTCTCCGCCTCGCGCCGGGCGCGTTTCGAGCGGCACCTCGGCGAGTGCGACGGGTGCGAGGAGTACCTCCGAGAGATGCAGCTGACGGTCGCCCTGCTCGGGCGGCTCGAGCCGACCGACGTCCGCCCCGAGGCGCTCGAGGCCCTCGCCGGGGTCTTCCGGGCCGTCATGGCCGAGGAGCAGGCGGAACACGACGACCGCGGGGATCGTTGAAGAACGACGAGTGAGGAACGGAGCGATGGGTTTCTTTTCGGATTCGCGAAAGCAGCAGATGGTGAGCCCCGAGCAGGCGCTGCCCGGGCGGGCGACGGCGATGCCGGTGCCGAGCCGGCACGAGGTGCTCGGGACGCCGCTCGCCCCGCCCTTCCCCGAGGGCTTCGAGACGGCGGTCTTCGGGCTCGGGTGCTTCTGGGGAGCCGAGCGCAAGTTCTGGCAGGCGTCCGGCGTCTTCACGACGGCGGCCGGCTACTCGGGCGGCTACACGCCGAACCCGACCTACGAGGAGGTGTGCACCGGGCGCACCGGGCACGCCGAGGTCGTGCTCGTCGTCTTCGACGCCTCGAAGACGACCTACGAGGAGATGCTGAAGGTCTTCTTCGAGTCCCACGACCCGACCCAGTCGATGCGCCAGGGCAACGACGTCGGCACCCAGTACCGCTCGGCCATCTACACGGCGACCGACGAGCAGCTGGCCGCCGCCAAGGCGGCACGGGACCGCTTCCAGGGAGCGCTCAGCGAGGCCGGCTACGGCGAGATCCGCACCGAGATCACCGAGGTTGGGCCCTTCTACTACGCCGAGGACTACCACCAGCAGTACCTCGCCAAGAACCCGGGCGGCTACTGCGGCCTCGGCGGCACCGGCGTGTCCTGCCCGACGGGGGTCGCCGGGATCTGAGCCGGACGCCCGGCCGCCTCCGGCGCTCGCCGGAGGGCGGTCGCACCTAACGTGACGGGCCGTGGTGTCCCTCTGGCGGCGCCTCGGCCCCGAAGCGGCGAGGCACGTGGCCGTCGTCGGTGTGCTGCTCGCCATGTCGCTCGCCGCCTGCTGGCGCCTCGTGGTCGCCGGGCACCCGACGACGAGCGTCCTCTGCCAGTGCGGCGACCCGGGTCAGACGGTCTGGTTCCTCGAGTGGGTCCCCTGGGCCCTCGGGCACGGGCACAACCCGTTCTTCACCGACGCCATCTTCGCCGGGCAGGGAGGCGCCAACCTCCTGCAGAGCACCTCCTACCTGCTGCCGGCGTTCGTGCTGTCGCCCGTCACGGTCGCCTTCGGCCCGACGGCGGCGCTCAACGTGGCCCTCGTTGCAGGCCCGGTCCTCTCGGGCTGGTGCATGTTCCTCGCCGCCCGCCGCGTCACCTCGTTCTTCCCCGGCCAGCTCGCCGCCGCGGTCCTGTGGGGCTTCTCGCCGCTGCTTGTCTCGAACGAGATGTTCGGGCACCTCAACTTCACCTTCCTCTTCTTCCCGCCGCTGCTGTTCTGCGTCCTGCACGAGCTCGTCACCGGGACGGGCCGCGCCGCCGTGGCGGGCGGGCTCGGCGGCCTCCTCGTCGCGGCCCAGTTCCTCACCGGCACCGAGGCGCTCGCCATCACCGCCCTCGTGACGGTCGTCGGCTGCGTGGTGGCGGTCGCTCTCTTCCCGAGAGCGGCCTCCGCCGTGCGCCGCCGGCTCCTCGTCGGCCTCGGTGCGGCCGCCGCGGTGTGCGCCGTCCTTCTCGCCTACCCGGTCGCCTTCTTCCTCGCCGGGCCCCGCCACGTCACGGGACAGCCCTGGCCCGCCACGTCGCTCTTCGGCGAGTACGTGCGGGCGATCGTGACCGCAGAGCCGGTGACGCCCTCGAGCCTCGAGCTCGCCCGGGTCGGCGGCTACTACGGCACACCGGGCCCGGGGGTGGCCTTCCTCGGCCTCCCGCTCCTCGTCGGGCTCCTCGTGAGCGCCGCGGTGTGGAGGCGTCGGCGCCTCGCCGTCGTGCTCGTCGTCGCAGGCGGTTTCGCCTGGCTGTGCAGCTTCGGGGCGCTCCTGCTTCCGCTTTCGGGCCACTCGGCGCAGTGGTGGCTCCCGTGGCGGTACCTCCAGCACTGGCCGCTCCTCGGCAGCATCGGTCCCGACCGCTTCGCGCTGATGGTCGACTTCGCCGCCGCCCTGCTCGTCGCCCTCTCCCTCGACGGCTGGGCGGAGCTCGCCCGCCGGCTGCACCGCCGGCTGTCGGGCCGCTCCCGCGCCCTGGCGGCCGCCGGCGTGGCGACCGTCGCCGCCGTGGCGGCCCTCGGCCTCTCGCTCGCCGCCGAGCCGCTCGTCTCGACCTCCGGGTTGCCGCTCCGCACACGCGACGCGTCCGTCCCGGCCTTCTTCGCCGACGCCCACGCCCACCTGCGGCCCTCCAACGTCGTGCTCGTCTATCCGTACCCGTCCTCGGGCGTGCCCGACGCCATGTACTGGCAGGCGGCCGAGGGCCTCGGCTACCGGCTCGTCGGCGGGCGGGCTCTCGTCCCGGGAAGAGACGGGGTGCACTCGATCCATGTCGACCCCCTGCGTGGCTTCGACGCCCTCCTCGTCGAGACGTCGTTCGGCTACGGCATCCCGCCCGCCCCGAGCCGCCGCGCCCTCGCGGCCGCCCGCCGGTCGCTCCTTCGCTGGGGAGTCGACGACCTCGTCGTCGTGCGGCGGGGGAGGGCGCCCGACTGGATGGCGGCCGTGGCGACCGACCTCCTCGGGACGGCCCCGCGCCTCGAGGACGGGACGTTCGTGTGGGACAGCGTGCGGTCCGACCCGCCGCCGCTCGGGGTCTCGCCAGCCGTCGTCGAGCGGTGCGCCGGGAGCGGCCTCGGGCGGGCGAGCTTCCGCGCCGCCCCAGGCTGCGTCCTTCGCGCCGCCCGCTCAGCCGCGCCCTGAACGACCCCGGGGCTCAGCCGAAGAAGACCTCGGCCACCGATCTGAACAGCTCGGGGTCGAGCGTCTTCAGGCTCGAGACGGCATCCGCGATCGGCACCCGCTCGATCCTCGTGCCGTGCAGCGCCACCATCTGGCGCCAGGCGCCCTCGTGCACCGCGTCGACCGCGGCCGTCCCGAAACGGGTCGCCAGCACGCGGTCGAAGGCGCTCGGAGTGCCCCCGCGCTGGATGTGACCGAGGATCGTGACGCGGGACTCGTAGCCGGTGCGGCTCTCCACCTCGTCGGCGATCGTCTGGCCGATGCCGCCGAGGCGCTCGTGGCCGAACTGGTCGATCTCGCCAGAGGTGACCGAGAGCGTGCCCTCGAGGGGCTTGGCGCCCTCGGCCGCCACGACAATGGAGGCGAAGCGGCCCGACGAGTGCCGGTGCCGGAGGTACTCGCACACCCTGTCGATCGAGAAGGGCTCCTCCGGCACGAGGATGACGGTTGCGCCGCCTGCGATGCCGGCGTAGGTGGCGATCCAGCCGACGTGGCGGCCCATCACCTCGCAGACGATGACCCGGTCGTGCGACTCGGCGGTCGTGTGCAGGCGGTCGATCGCCTCGGCGGCGATCTGCACGGCGGTGTCGAAACCGATGGTGGCGTCCGTCGCCGAGAGGTCGTTGTCGATCGTCTTCGGGATGCCGACGACCGGCACGCCCTTGTCGCCGAGCCGGTTGGCGACGCCGAGCGTGTCCTCGCCGCCGATCGCCACGAGGGCGTCGATGCCGAGGCGCTCGATGGTGGCGACGACCCGGGCCTCGCCGTCGTCGATCGTGTACGGGTTCGTGCGCGAGGTGCCGAGGATCGTGCCGCCGCGGGGGAGGATGCCGCGGCACCGCTCGACGTCGAGCGGGACCGTCCGGTCCTCGACGACGCCGCGCCAGCCGTCGAGGAAGCCGATGACCTCGTCGTTGTAGCCGACCTGGCACTTGCGCACGACGGCGCGGATCGCCGCGTTGAGGCCGGGGCAGTCGCCGCCGCCGGTCAGGACTCCGACTCGCATGTGCTCCTCCTCACCCCCGCTCCGATCATGCACAACAAGGTCGCCGCCCCGCCAGCGCAAGATCGTGCGGACCCTGCCGTTCCCCCGACATGCCGAAAGGACTGCTCTCGAAGGTCCCTGCCCTGGCGCTCGCCCTCGGCCTCGCGTCCGCCGGCACGGCCGGCGCGGCCGCGGCCGGGCCCGGCGCCCCGGCGGCCGCCGCCTCGTCGGCAGTGGGAGCGCGTGCGGCGCTCCTCGCCCGTTTCGTGCCGCCGCCACCCGCGAAGGTGGTCTCAAAGGCGGCCGGGGCGAAAGGCAAGGGGTTTCGTGCCACGGTCTACCACTGGGACGTGAAGACCGGCCCGAAACGGGCCACGACCTGTGACATCGTCGGCGAGCTCCTCGTGCCCGACGGGGCGAGCGCGGCGCGGCCGGACCCGGCCATCCTCACCACCAACGGCTTCGGCGGCTCGTACACCGACCAAGTGGCCCTCGCCGAGCTCTCCAGCCGCCATGGCTACGTGGTGCTGACGTACTCCGGGCTCGGCTTCGGCGGGAGCGGCTGCAACATCGAGCTCGACAGCCCGGTGTGGGACGGCGAGGCGGCGAGCCAGCTCGTGAGCTACCTGGGCGACCTCTCCTTCGTGCTGAAGGACGGGCGCGACGACCCGCGCCTCGGCATGATCGGCGGCAGCTACGGAGGCGAGATCCAGTTCGCCACCGCCTCGGTCGACCCGCGGGTCGACGCCATCATCCCGATCATCACCTGGAACGACCTCGCCTACTCGCTCGCCCCGAACGACGCGACGCAGACCTTCGACTGGTCGAAGGCGGGGCCGGGCGTGCTCAAGTGGGAGTGGTCGTCGCTCTTCTTCGGCGACGGGCTCTCCGAGCCGTTCCAGGACCCGACGGCGGCGCCCTTCCCGCCCTCGAGCTGCCCTGGGTTCGACCCGAGCGTCTGCAACGCCTACCTCAGCTCGGTGAGCGACGGCTACCCCGACCCGACCGTCGTCTCGCTGCTGCGGGCCGACTCCGTCGTGAGCTACTACCGCAAGATCCGCATCCCCGTCATGCTGTGGCAGGGCGAGGACGACAGCCTGTTCGACATCCCCGAGGCGGTCGCCAACTACCGGCTCCTCAAGTCGATCGGCGACCCCGTGAAGCTCGTCTTGCAGAGCTGGGGCCACTCCGACAGCACCCCCGCCCCGGGCGAGCTCAGCTACACCTCGCTCGCCCACGGCTACGAGACCGTGCTGGCGCTCGACTGGTTCGCCAGGTACCTGAAGCACGAGAAGGTCTCGACGGGCCCGAACGTCGAGTACTTCCGGCCCTGGGTCCACTACGCCAGCTCCGGCTCGGCGGCCCCCGCCTACGGCAGCGCGGCGAGCTGGCCCGTCGGCAACGTGCTCCCGCTCTACCTCTCCGGAAGCGGCGCCCTCGTGCCCGAGCGCTCCTCGGTCACCGCCGGCAGCCAGTCGTTCGTGTCGCCCCCGTCCGGGCAGGCGGGCAGCTACTCGGAGACGTCCGGCGTGCAGGACGAGTCGCCCTTCTCCGACATCCCGCCGAGCGACCCGCCGGGGAGCTTCGCCTCCTTCGAGACGGCCCCGCTCTCGCAGACGCTCGACTCGGTCGGCATCCCGGTCGTGCACTTCGAGCTGTCGGCTCCGGCCGCCTCGACGGCCGACCCGGCCCTCGAGCCCGTCGTCTTCGCCAAGATCTACGACGTCTCGCCGAGCGGGACGGTCACGCTCGTGAACCGGCTCGTCTCGCCGGCGCGGCTGACGAAGACGTCCGGCTTCTTCAGCGTGACGCTGCCCGGCGTCGTGCACCGCTACCTGAAGGGCGACCGGATCGAGCTCGTCATCGCGGCGAGCGACCAGGCCTACATCGGCGACCGCGCCCCGAGCGCCCTCACCGTCACGGTCACCCCGGGCTCGCCCCACGTGAGCGTGCTCGACCTCCCGGTCGTGGCGCCGTCGCACGAGCACGCCGGAGGGCCGCGGGCGACCGGCGCCTGAGCGCGCGGTGGCTATGGGGCGGGACTGGCCGCCCCGGTAGAGTCCGCCGCGACATGGCGCCCAGCCGACAGGACTGCGAGGAGCTCGACGCGAAGGACCCCATCGGCTCGGCCCGGGAGCGCTTCGTCCTCCCCGAGGGCGTCGTGTACCTCGACGGCAACTCGCTCGGTCCCCTGCCGGTCGCGCTGGCGGACCGCCTGGCGCACGTCCTCGGGCAGGAGTGGGGCGCCCGGCTCGTGGCGGGCTGGGACGAGTCCGGGTGGATGGAGGCGCCAAGAAGGGTCGGCGACAAGATCGCCCGGCTCATCGGCGCCAGGCCCGGCGAGGTCGTCGCCTGCGACTCCACCACCGTCGCCCTCACCAAGCTCCTCCTCGCCGCTCTTCATGCCCGCCCGGGGCGCCGGCTCCTCCTCACGACGACTGGCAACTTCCCGAGCGACCTCTACGCCGGTGAGGGGGCGGCGCGCCTTTCGGGCCGGGCGGAGCTGCGTGTCGTCGAGCCGTCGGCCCTCGAGGCGGAGCTCGCGGGCGGCGACGTCGCCGCCCTCTTCCTCACCCATGTCGACTACCGGACCGGGGAGATGTTCGACATGGCCGGGCTCACCGCGGCGGCGCACGCCGGCGGGGCGCTTGCCGTCTGGGACCTCTGCCACTCGGCCGGGGCGGTTCCGCTCGACTGCGGGGGCGACGGTGTCGACCTCGCCCTCGGCTGCGGCTACAAGTACCTGAACGGCGGTCCCGGCGCACCGGCCTTCCTCTACGTGCGCCAGGAGCATCAGGGGGTGCTCCCGAACCCGCTCCCCGGCTGGCTCGGCCACGCCGATCCCTTCGCCTTCGACGGCCGTTTCGCCCAGGCCGCGGACATCGGCGGCTACCTCACCTCGACGCCGCCGATCCTCGGGCTCGTGGCGCTCGAGGCCGGCCTCGACACCTTCGAGGGGATCACGATGGCCGACGTGCGGGCGAAGTCGGTCGCCCTCGGCGAGCTCTTCCTCGCCGTCGTGGGCGAGGAGGCCGGCGAGCTGGTCGAGGTCGCCTCACCGATGGACCCGGCCCGCCGCGGCTCGCAGGTCTCCCTCCGCCACCGTGACACACGGGCGATCGTCGAGGAGCTCATCGGCCAGGGCGTCGTCGGCGACTTCAGGCCGCCCGACGTGTGCCGTTTCGGGTTCGCGCCGCTCTACCTCACCCACGCCGAGGTGTACGACGCCGCCCGCCTCGTGGCGAGGGTGGTGGTTGCGGCCTCCCGCTGAGGAGCACCGTCCGCCGGCGCCTAGATGTTCGCCAGATCCTCGCTCGAGTAGGCCCGGAACGCGATCAGCGTCCTCGTCGAGAGGATGCCGGGCAGCTTCGAGATGCGCGTCGTGACGATGTCGGCGAGCTCCTCGTGCCCGACGGCGCGCACCAGGGCGACGAGGTCCTCGTCGCCCGCGACCGAGTACGCCGCGTAGACGCCCTCGGTGTCGGCCAGCTCCTGACCGAGCTCTCCGACGCGGGCCGCTTCTGCGGTGATGAGCACGATGGCCGTGACCATGGTGAGCGATGCTACGGCGCTCCCGCCGGCTCCTCCGTCAACTTAGAGCCGTTCGGCCCTTCCCCACTGCACCCCGTCGGCGGACGATCAGCCAAAGAGGCGCGGGAGCACGCGCCGCGAATCGAAACCGCCCGTCGAGAGGGGGCCGTCATGAGCAGGCGCACCGGGATCATCGGAGCAGTCGTCGGAGCTGTGCTCCTCATCGGAGCACTGGTGTGGAGCACGGTCGGCGTGTCCCAGCTGGTCAAGTTCCCGCTCAATGTCAACACGACGCTGCGCTACTCGGGGAGTCTCGTCACCTACGTGAACGCACGGACCGGCGCGACCCTCGCCACCCCGACGTCGACGCCCCTCTCGATCGCACGGACCATGCGCGCCATCCCGTCTGAGAGCACCTCGTCGACTGCCGTCGTGAGCGAGCACGTCGTCACGAACGCTGGCGGCACGACGGACATCCAGAACAACTACTACGCCATCGACCGCCGGAACATGGACGAGGTGGCGAGCCCGCACGCCTTCAGCTTCTCGCGGGCCTTCCCGGGCGCCTCGGCCGGCAGCTACTACGTGAACCTGCCGATGAGCCTCCAGGCGGGCGACACGTCGCTTCGCGTCTGGAAGCCCGAGACGGCCACCACCTACCCCCTCACCCCGGTCCGGGCCGGCTCGCAGCCGGCCTCCCTCGACGGCCTGAAGGTCGACTGGTTCAACGGTGTGCTGCCGATGACGCCGGTGACCGGCTACGAGCTGGCGGCCCTGAAGGCACAGGGCCTCCCCATGACCATCCCGCCAGCTCAGGTCGAGGCGCAGCTGGCGACGGCGGGCGTCTCGGTGGCCAAGCTGTCGGCGGCCCTGCTGCCGGTGCTCAGCCCGGCTGAGACGTCACAAGTCACTGCCGTCCTCGCCGCCCCGGTCGCCGTGCACTACTACTCCTTCGGGAGCGGCCTCGTCGCCGCCGAGCCGCGCACGGGGTCGATCATCGCCCTCAAGAACGTGATCGACGGCATCGCCGCCGCCCCGTCCACGACGGGGATCAACGTGCTGCTCAAGGTGCTCTCCAACCACCAGTCGGTCGCCGGCGTCCCGGCCGCCATCACGGCGCTTCGTCACCTCGCCGCAGCGGCGCCGACGCCGGTCTACGAGCTGCGCTACACCCAGACCCCCGCAACGATCGCCAGCATGGTCACGACGACGAACCAGCAGATCAGCCAGATGACCCTCGCTGAGCTCTGGATCCCGACGGGGCTCGCCGCTCTCGGAGCGGTGCTGTTCCTCGGAGGCGGCTGGGTCGTGCTGCGCCGGCGGACGCCGCCCCGGGCCGAGACGGCCGGCGGCGTCTCGGCCTCGCCGCACGAGACGAGGCACGCCGCCTAGCCGCCCGGCGCTCTCTAGTCGACCCGGCCTTTGAGGCGGGCGTCGAGTTCGGCGACGAGCCGCTTCGGCGCCCACCTCCGCCATGCCTCGAGGAGGAGCTCCTCGAGGCGGTCGGGCGGCGCCGTGGCGAGGTCCGCCGTCACCCCCTTCGCCCGGTTGCCCCAGAAGACGACGGTGAACGAGGCGGGATGGTTGGCCACCGCCGCCTCGGCCTCGTGCTGCTCGACGAAGACGTTGAGGAAGGTCCCCTCGGCGTCCGCCGTCGCGAAGATCTTCCCGCCGACACGAAACGAAGTCCGCTCGAAGTGGGGCTCCTCGCTCGCCCCGGGAAGCGCCAGGGCGAAGCGGCGCACGGCGTCGAGGCCGGACGCCATCACGCCTCCGCCGACGGAGGGGCGAGGGAGGCGAGCAGGCGGCGCAGGAGTCCGGCGAGCGCCCCGCGCCCGGCCTCGTCGAGGGGGGCGAGCAGCGCCTGCTCGGTGGCCGCCAGCGCCGCCAGGCAGGCGTCGACCCTCTCGCGGCCGGCCGGCGACAGGCGAACGAGCACGCCGCGCCGGTCGCCCGGGTCCGGCAGGCGGCCGACGAGGCCTGCCTCCTCGAGGCGGTCGATCCGGTTCGTCATCGCCCCCGAGCTGACGAGGGTCTGCCGCAGCAGGATCCGCGGGGGGAGCTCGTAGGGAGGGCCCGTCCGGCGCAGCGCCGCCAGCACGTCGAAGCTCCAGCTCTCCAGCCCGAAGGCCTCGAACACGCCTCTGCGCTCGAGGTCGAGGCGGCGGGCGACTCGGGTGAGCCGGCTCATGACGGCAAGGGGGGAGAGGTCGAGGTCCGGGCGCTCGCGCCGCCAGTCGTCGAGCAGGCGGTCCACCTCGTCCTCGCCGCCGGCATCGGCCGCAACCGCAGATCTCTTCACAGAGAGAATCTTGACACAGAGCGAGATTCGGTGGATAGTTCTCTTGACATCGAGAGACTTGGGAGGGACGGTGGCGCAGATCGAAGCGGTGAGCACCGAGCGTCCGGTCGGCTGGGACCCGGTCCAGTACGGGCGGTTCGCCGACGAGCGGGCGAGGCCGTTCCGCGACCTGCTCGCCGGCATCGAGGTGCCGTGGGCGGCCTGTGTGCTCGACCTCGGTTGCGGCCCGGGGACCCAGACCGCCGAGCTCGCCGGCCGCTGGCCGGCCGCCCGCGTGGTCGGGCTGGACAACTCCGAGGCGATGCTGGCGGCGGCGAAGCCGCTCGAGATCCCCGGACGCCTCGAGTTCGTCCTCGGCGACCTCCGCACCTGGGCGCCCGCCGAGCCGGTCGACGTCGTCGTCACGAACGCCACCCTCCAGTGGGTCCCCCGGCACCTCGGGCTCCTCGGTCGCCTGGCGTCGTTCCTCGCACCGGGCGGGGTGCTCGCCCTCCAGGTCCCGGGCAACTTCCGGGAGCCGACCCACGTCCTGTTGCGGTCGCTCGTCTCTTCGGAGAAGTGGCGCCCGCACCTCGAGGGCCGGCTCGGGCCGTGGCCGTCCTCGCACGACCCGGCCGACTACCTCGAGGCGCTCGAGTCGGCCGGGCTCTCGGCGACGGCGTGGGAGACGACCTACACCCAGGTCCTCGGGGGAGACGACGCCGTCCTCGAGTGGATGAAGGGCACGGCGCTGCGCCCTGTGCTCGGGGCGCTCGGGCCGGACCTGGCGAAGGCCTTCCTCGCCGACTACCGGGCCGCACTGCACGCCTCGTACGCACGGCGCCCGGACGGCACGACCCTTCTCCCGTACCGCAGGGTCTTCGCCATCGGCGAGCGGCCCGGTGAGGCGCCTGGTGGCGTGGTCACGGCGCTCGACCACGCCCAGCTCGCCATGCCGGCCGGCCGGGAGGAGGAGGCGCGTTCCTTCTACGGCGGGCTGCTCGGCCTCGTCGAGGAGCCGAAGCCGCCGGTCCTCGCCGCCCGGGGCGGCTGCTGGTTCCGCGGCGTCGGCGCCCAGGTCCACCTCGGCGTCGAGGACGACTTCCGCCCGGCGAGAAAGGCCCACGTCGCCCTCGCCGTGCTCGGCCTCGACGGCCTCGCGGACCGGCTCGAGGTGGCCGGCCGACCCGTGCGCTGGGACGGCGAGCTCGCCCCGAGACGCCGCTTCTTCACCGAGGACCCCTTCGGCAACCGGATCGAGCTGCTCGAGCCCGAGGCCTGAGGCCTCGCACCTGCGGGCACGAAGCACGCCGCCTCACGGCCAGGCGCCGCCGCCCGGGCACGGCCCAGGCGCCGCCGCCCGGGCACGGCCCAGGCGCCGCCGCCCGGGCACGGCGCGTACAGTTCCCGCCCGTGGACGACGTCCTCGCCCTCGACGCCACGGGCCAGGCGGCTCTCGTCGCGAACGGCGAGGTCACGGCCGCCGAGCTCGTCGAAGCGTCGATCAGGCGCATCGAGGCGCGCGACCGCGAGATCAACGCCGTCATCCACCGCCGCTTCGAGCGGGCGCTCGACGAGGCCCGGGCGATCGACCGGGCCGGGACCCTCAACGGGCAGGGACCGGGAGGGCCCTTCCGAGGCGTCCCCTTCCTCGTGAAGGACCTCTTCGCCGACTCGGCGGGCGATCCGGCCCACCACGGCTCGAAGGCCCTCAAGGCGGCCGGCCACACGGCGGCTCGGGACTGCTACCTCGTCGAGCGCTACCGGCGGGCGGGTTTCGTGATCCTCGGGCGCACGAACACCCCCGAGCTCGGCCTCGTGCCGGTCACCGAGCCCGAGGCGTACGGGCCGACTCTCAACCCCTGGGACCTCTCGCGCTCGCCGGGCGGCTCGAGCGGGGGGAGCGCCGCCGCCGTGGCGGCCGGCATGACCTCGGTCGCGCACGGGAGCGACGGGGGCGGCTCGATCCGGATCCCCGCCAGCATGTGCGGCCTCGTCGGCCTCAAGGTCTCCCGCGGCCGGATGAGCCTCGGGCCGGACCGGGACGAGAGCGGCCTCTCGGTGCAGAACGTCCTCACCCGCTCTGTGCGCGACCTCGCCGCCGCCCTCGATGGCACGGCCGGTCCTGCGCCGGGCGACATGGCGGTGGCCCCGCCGCCGACGCGCCCCTACAGCGACGAGGTGGGCGGGCGGCCGACCGGCCTTCGCATCGGCCTCCTCGCCCACACGCCGAACGGCACCCTCCACCGCGACTGTGAGCGGGCCGTTCGCCACACCGCTGAGCTCCTCGAGTCGCTCGGCCACCACGTCGAGGAGTCGCACCCGGGCGCCATCGACGACCCGGAGACGGGCCGACGCTTCCTCGCCCGCTGGGCGGTGAACACCCGTCTCGGCCTGCTCGCGATAGGCCAGCTCGTCGGGCGCGAGCTCGGCCCGGAAGACGTCGAGCCGCTCACGTGGGCCTTCTCCGAGGCGGCGGGCTCCTTCAGCGCGACGGACCTGGCGCTCGCCCTCGCCGCCTCGGTGCGCTTCACCCGCGAGGTGGGCGACTGGTTCGCCCAGGGCTTCGACGCGCTGCTCACCCCCACGCTCGGCGAGCCGCCGCCTCTCGTCGGCGAGATGATGCCGCCCCCCGCCGAGCCCTTCTCGACCCAGGGACGGATCGGCGCGCTCGTCCCGTTCACCACGCACTTCAACGTGACGGGGCAGCCGGCCGTCTCGTTGCCACTGTTCTGGAACGACGAGGGCCTCCCCATCGGGAGCCAGCTCGTCGCCGACTACGGCCGGGAGGACCTCCTCATCGGCCTCGCGGCGCAGCTCGAGGAGGCGGCGCCGTGGGCGAACAGGCGGCCGCCCGAGCGCGGCGACCCCGCCGAGGATGGAAAGGAGCCGAGGTGACCGCTCACGACACCGCGCTCGACGGCCGGCGGCAGCGGTCCGACGACGTGCTCACGAACACCCATCCGGCCCTCCGCCGCTGCTGGCACCCGGTGGCCCGCTCCGACGAGGTCGGTGCCGAGCCGAGGCGCGTCGAGCTGCTCGGCGAGCCGTGGGTGGTGTTCCGTGGCGGGCACGGCCTCGTCGCCTTCGCCGACCGGTGCCCCCACCGCCGCGCCCCCCTCTCGCTCGGGACGCTCGAGGGGGACGTGCTGCGCTGCGCCTATCACGGGTGGTGCTTCGACGGCGGCGGACGCTGCGTCGAGATCCCGGCGCTCGGCGCCGGAGCCGCCATCCCTCCAGCCGCCAAGCTGCGCACTCCCTTCGCCGTCGCCGAGCGCCTCGGGATGGTCTTTCTCGCCCCCGAGGAGCCGCTCGTAGGGCTCCCCGAGGTCGCCGAGGACGCTGTGGAGGGTTTCGCACGCCTCGAACTCGTCCCGACGAGGGCGCGGGTGTCTGCGGGGCTCATGGCGGACAACTTCCTCGACTTCGCCCACTTCCCCTTCGTGCACAAGGGCACCTTCGGGGCCGACGAGGCGGCCGAGATCCACCCGTACGAGGTGGAGCGGGAGGGGCAGGGATTCGTGCTCGTCTACGAGCACCCCTTCGCCAACAGGGAGGACCCCGCCGTGGCGACCGGGACGAGGCCGCTCGTGCAGACGAGGCGGATGACCTACCACTACCTCGTGCCGTTCTTCCTCTCGCTCAAGATCGAGTACGTGGAGGCGGGCGGCGTGAACACCATCGGCTTCTTCCTCCAGCCCGAGTCGGACCAAAGCTGCCGCGTCTACACGACCCTGTGGCGTGACGACATCGGCAACGGGGTGACCGACGTGGAGGCGGCGCTCGCCTTCGAGCAACGGGTGCTCGACGAGGACCTCGCCGTGCAGACCCGCTACGACGAGCTCTCCCTCCCCCTCGACGTGCGTGCCGAGGTCCACACGCGGGCCGACCGGCACACGGTCGAGCTGCGACGCCTCCTCGCCGAGTTCGTCGCCACGGCGGCACCGGGCGAGAACCCTTGAACCGTGCGGAAAGTCGAGGGACCTTTGCAAAAGTGCTTCGAATTCCTGCACAGTTCGGCTTCGGGGCGACGCCAGTGGCGGCGCCGGGCGAGTCCTAGGACCGGCGGGTGGCGAGGAAGACCGGGATGAGGCGCTCGGTCCTCTCCTGGTACTCGGCGTAGGGCGGGTAGGCCGCCACCGCCCGCTCCCACCACTCGACCCGCTCGTCGCCGCTCAGCTCGCGGATCTCGACCTCGAAGGGCTCGGGGCCGTCCTGCAGCGTCACCTCGCCAGCGTGGGCGCGCAGGTTGGCGACCCAGAGCGGGTCCTCGGGGGCTCCCCCCTTCGAGCCGACGATGGCGTAGGCGCCGTCGTGCTCCACCCGCATGACCGGGCTCTTTCGGACCTTCCCCGAGCGGTGCCCCCGGGTCGTCACGACGACGATCGGCAGCCCGGTGTCTCGCAGCGTGTTCGCCCGGGTCCCGCCGGAGGCCTCGTACTCGGCGACCTGGTCGCGCACCCACTGGGCCGGGCTCGGCTCGTACTCACCGTCGAGAGGCATGGCCGCAGACTATGCAGAGCCTGGCGCCGAGGGGGCCGCTCAGGACGTCATGCCCTCGAGGCCGACGAGGGCCCGGGCGTGCTCGACCTCCCCCATGTGGCGCAGCCCGTGCTGGTACACCCAGCACTCGAGGGCGTCGAGGCGGGTGAGGCCCGCCGGGCCGGCCACCCGGGCGCTGAAGGTGGAGGCGATCTGGTCGGGAAGGGGCCGCCCGACCACGACCTCGCCGAGCGACGACGGGTCGAGGGCGGCCAGGTACGCCTCGGTCTTGTCGAAGACGAGGCGCTGGTAGGCCCGGAATTCCTCGTAGTCGCCGATCCGCTGGTGCACCATCTCGGCCGTCGTGCGGTGCTTGCCGTGGTCGGCGATGGCGAGCCCCATCCGCTCCGCCCACGAGGCGTCGTAGACGAGGGGCGGCCCGCCGAGCATCGTCACCGAGCCGTCCTCGAGCTGAGCCTGGTGGAAGAGGGAGAAGGCGATCGGCAGCACCGGCTCCCGCTCGACGTGGTTCACCTGGGCGGCGTCCATCGTCGCGACGGCGTCGAGCCAGAGCGAGTGCATGGCGGCCATCCGGCGCGTGAGCGAGTCGAGCACGATCTCTGGTCCGTCGGTCACTGGGTCACTCCTTCGACAGCTCGGTCCTGGCGACGGCGGCCACGTCGTTGGGCGACCGGCGCGCCTCGACGTCGAAGACCACCCGCTCGATCGTGCCGGAGAAGGCGAAGGGCGGCTCGTAGTCGTCCACGACGGGCGAGAGCCCGTCCCGGCCGATGTCGACCCCCGTCGAGCCGGGTATGCGGACGATGAGCTCCACCGCGACGCTCCCGACGTCACGGCCGTCGGCCGAGATGGTGAGGGTGGCGCCCGGCCCGCTTCGCTCGAAACGGGCTCCGAGGGAGTGTTGGCCCTCTTCGAGCTCGACGGGGCCGCTCGCCCGGTAGTGCGTCCCGAGCGAGTTGTAGTCGAAGTGCAGCTCGCCCCCCTTCACGAAGAAGCTGTGGCCGGCGTTGTGGCCGCCCCGGGCGTAGAGGACGCCCTCGTCGCCGTCGCGCACGACGACGTCGGCGGTGATGCGCCAGTTCCGCCCGGCGAGCGGCGGGGCGGCGTCCGCCGGCACGTGGGAGACCGGCGGGAGGTAGGCGTAGCGGCCGCTCGCGTGCGGGCTCCCCGGCCGCGGGGCGCCCCCGAAGAGCTCGATCGTGCGGTCGTCGAGAGGGAGCACCCCGTGGCGCCCGGCCTCGACCCACCACAGGTCGACGAGCTCGCGGAGCTTGTCGGGACGCTCACCGGCGAGGTCGCGGCACTCCGAGAAGTCCTCGGAGAGGTCGTAGAGCGCCCACTCGTCCTCGCCGTAGCCGTGCCCCTGCTCGTGGTAGGTCACGGCCTTCCAGCCGTCGGCCCAGATGCCGCGGTGGCCCATCTGCTCGAAGTACTGGACATGGCGGGCCGGCGGCGCCGCCGGGTCGTCGAAGCTGGCCCGGAACGAGGCCCCGTGAAGCGGCAGCTGCGGGACGCCGGCGAAGACCTCGGGCGCCTCCACCCCGGCCACCTCGAGGATGGTGGGGGCGACGTCGACGGCGTGGCAGAACTGGCTCCGCAGCTCGCCGCGGGCGACGAAACCCGCCGGCCAGTGCACCACGAGCGGGTCGCGCACCCCGCCGCCGTAGGTGTTCTGCTTGTACCACTTGAGCGGCGAGTTCCCCGCCTGGGCGAAACCCCACGGGTAGTTGCAGTGCGAGTGCGGCCCCCCGATGTCGTCGAGGCGCCGGGCGACGATGTCGTCGATGTCCTCGGCGCGCAGGTTGAAGAAGCTGAACTCGTCCATGACGCCGTAGGGGCCGCCCTCCCGGGAGGCGCCGTTGTCGGAGAGCACGAGGAGGAGGGTGTCCTCGGCGAGGCCGCGCTGCTCGAGGAAGGCCACGAGGCGGCCGATCTGAGCGTCGGTGTGCTCGAGCATGGCGGCGAAGGCCTCCTGCAGGCGCGAGGCGAAACGCCGCTGGTTCCCCGTCAGCTCCTCCCAGGCGGGCACGCCCGGGTTGGGTGGGGCGAGCTCGGTGCCGGGCGGCACCACGCCGAGGGCGAGCTGGCGGGCGAACCACTCGTCGCGAAGGGCCCCGTAGCCGTCGTCGAAGCGGCCCCGCCACCGCTCCCGGTACTCGGGCGGCGACTGGTGGGGGGCGTGCGTGGCGCCGAAGGCCACGTAGCAGAAGAAGGGCCTGTCGGGGCGCACCGCCTTCAGGTCCGAGATGAAGGAGATGGCCTGGTCGACGATGTCCTGCGAGACGTGGTAGCCGTCCTCGGGCCGCCCTGGTGGCTCGACGTGGCCGTTGTCGGAGGTGAGCTCCGGGTGGAACTGGTCGGTCTCCCCCTGCAGGAAGCCGTAGAAGCGGTCGAAGCCCTTCTGGAGCGGCCAGTTGTGGTGGGGGCCGGCGGCCGAGCACTCCTCCATCGGGGCGAGATGCCACTTGCCGACGGCGTAGGTGGCATAGCCGGCCTCGCTGAGCAGCTGGGCGACGGTGGCGGCCCGGGCGGTGATGCCGCCGCGCATGTTCGGGAAGCCGGTGTTCCAGTTGGAGACGGCCCGCATGCCGACGGCATGGGCGTTGCGCCCCGTGAGCAGGGCGGCTCGCGAGGGGGAGCAGAGGGCGGTCGTGTGGAAGCTCGTGTAGCGCAGGCCGTTCGCGGCGAGTCGGTCGACGGCCGGCGTGGCGAGGGTCGAGCCGTAGCAGCCGAAGTGGGAGAAGCCGGTGTCGTCGAGCACGACGAGGACGACGTTCGGCCGCCCGCTGGTGGCGGGCGGGTCCGGCCACCAGGGACGGGACTCCTGGTAGGTGCGCCCGATGGCACCGCGGAACTGCGGCTCGTTCGGGGAGGAGAACGAGGCCGACTCCGCCATGTCCGGAAGCTATGTTGTGCCATTGTTGCTGTCAATAGATCACGGCCGGCCACGGCGCCGGGCGTCGGCCGGGCGACGGCGGGGCGAGGGCGAGGCCGATGAGGGGACCAAGGCCATGACGGCACGGCGGGGCAGCGTCCGGCGCGAGGTCCGCATCGAGGCCGCCGCCGACGACGTCTGGGCGGTCGTGGGCGCCGCCGGCCGCCTGGCGGAGTGGTTCCCCGGCATCGTGGCCTGCAGCGTGGAGGGCGACCTGCGCACCGTCACGACGGCGAGCGGGCTCACGCTCCCCGAGCGCATCCTCACCTGCGACCGCCTCCAGCGCCGTTTCCAGTACCGCATCACAGCACCGTTCTTCGTCGAGCACACCTCGACCATCGACGTGCTCGACCTCGGCGACGGGAGCTGCCTCGCCGCCTACTCGGTCGACGCCGAGCCCTCCGTGATGGCGCTCGTCATCGGCGGCGCCGGCGGGAACGCCCTCGCCAACCTCAAGCGGCTCGTGGAAGGAGCCCCCTGATGGGAAGAAAGATCCTCCTCGTCACGACGGACCAGCAGCGCTACGACACCCTCGGGTGCAATGGCGGGGAGCTGGCGAGGACGCCGGTCGTCGACGGCCTCGCCGAACGAGGTGTCCGCTACGAGCGGGCGCACTCCCAGTCGGTCGTGTGCATGCCCTCGCGCTCGACGATCCTCACCGGCCAGCACCCCTCGACCCACGGGGTGTGGATGAACGGCGTCGCACTCCCCGAAGACGCCCCGTCGGTGGCCTCGGTGCTGCGCGAGGCCGGCTACCGCACCGCGCTTGTCGGGAAGGCCCACTTCCAGCCCTTCCTCGACCCGTTCCTGCGCTTCACCGAGAACGCCCTCGCCGGGCCGCCAGGGGGGCCGCCCCGAGGCGCCACAGGCGGCCCTGGATGGACCGCCCACCGCGGCTTCGAGCACCTCGAGTCGGCCGCCCACGGGGCGGCAGGCCCGCTCCACTACGCCCGCTGGCTGGCGTCGGAGCACCCCGAGGCGGTCGGGATGTACTACCCGGTCCTCGACGGCGCCCTCCAGGTGAACTCGGCAGGCGACGGCGACACGGGCGCGCCACAGGTGCACGTCAACCCGATCCCCCGCGACTGGTACCACACCGACTGGGTGGCGGACCGGACGATCGCCTGGCTCGACTCGCTCCCGGTCGAGGCGGACTGGTTCTGCTGGATGAGCTTCCCGGACCCCCACCACCCCTGGGACCCCCCGCAGTCCGAGGTCGGGCGCATCGACTGGCGGGACGTGCCCCTTCCCGCCGGCTACCCCGAGACCGCAGCGGACCGCGAGCGGATCATCGACGGCAAGCCCCGCCACTGGCGGCTCTGGTACGACGGATCGCTCGTCTCCAACTACGAGGCGCCGGCCGAGTGGGTGCCCGCCACGCTCACGCCCGACCAGCTCCGCGAGGTGACCGCCCGAAACGCCGTCGAGTGCGAGCTCATCGACGAGGCGCTCGGCCGGGTGCTCCGCCGCGTCGAGGAGCGCGGGTGGGGCGAGGACACCGACGTCCTGTTCACCACCGACCACGGCGAGCTCGGCGGCGACTTCGGGCTCATGTTCAAGGGGCCGTACCACGTGGACGGCCTCATGCGCCTTCCTCTCGTGTGGAGGCCGGCGGCGTCCGCCGGGGCGGCCCCGGCCGTCGTGCACGCCCCGGTCGGCCTCGTCGACCTGGCGCCGACGCTGTGCGCGGTGGCGGGTGTGCAGGCGCCCGACTGGATGCAGGGACAGGCCCTGCCGCTCGGGGACGCCGACGCGGCGGAGCGGGGTTTCGAGCGGGTGCTCACCGAGTGGGACAGCGAGCTCTTCGGGGTCGACGTCCACCTGCGCACCATCACCCGCGGCGGCTATGTCTGCACCGTCTACCTGCCGGGAAGCGTGCACGACGGCACCGAGGGCGAGCTGTACGACCTCGCCGAGGACCCGCTCCAGCAGGTCAACCGCTTCGAGGACCCGGCGCTGCGCCCGCTGCGCGACGACCTCGTCGACGACCTCCTCGCCCACAGCCCGCCGGTGCGCCGACCGAGGCTCGAGCTCGAGGCGCCCGTCTGAGGCGTCGAGGGCGCGAAGGCTTCCGGGACGCAGCTCCTTCTAGCGGTCGGTCCGGGCGTAGGAGCGTTCGCCCGGCTGCGGCATCGTCCGGCCCGCCCGCCGCCCCCGCGGCCGGCGCACCCGGGCGATGCGCACGAGGGCCTCGTAGGTCACGACGGCGATGGCGACGTGCATGGCCATGAGGACCCCGACCGCCGCCGGCGAGTCGCCGCGGAGCAGCAGGTAGAAGTCCGGCAGGAAGAGCACGAGCGTCACGAGGACGGCGAGGCGGAGGAAGAGCCACCTCGGCGCCGAGGTGATCCTCGTCACGACGGGCCAGCCGGCACACGCGACGAGCACCCCGGCGATCGTGAGCTTGGCGTAGTCGCCGAAGCGGAAGTGCACGTAGGCGTGGGTGGAGGGGAAGACCTTCGTCCCGATGGCCACGAGCGCGGCGTCCGCCAGGAGGGACCCGGCGATCGCCACGAGCGTCGCGGTGACGACGCTGCCGGCGGTCGGCTGCCGGTGCCGCGGCGAGAGGTCGACCCGGGCGAGCTCGAGCACCTGCTCGAGCGACTTCGAGGCACGGATCTGCACGGTGTCGGTCGTCTCCTTCTCGGCGGCGCCGCGGTCGGCGTGGCCTGTCGGTCGATCGAAGTGGCCGGTTCGGCGGCCCGCTTCCGGCAGACTGTCCGCACGGACCGCGAACTTGCTTCGACGAGCATAAGTTGAGTCCTCGCAGCTCAGCCCTCGATTCTGTGGGCCGTCTGCCAATTCTCGGTTCAGATTCGGACAAGGCGGCCGAGGGGTCCCCCCGCCGCCGTGCAATCTCAAGGGCGCGATGAAACGAGACCTCTCGGCGGATCCCGTCGAGCCATCCGGCGACGACGCCGAGCCGCCGCTCCGGCGCCCCGACCGCCAGGGCGGCCGGACCGGCGACGGCACCGGCTCGGGCAGCCGCCGCTCGACGTACCGCGCCCGGCCCGTCCACCTGCGCAGCTTCCCGGACGAGGCGGCTCCCTCTGCACCCGACACGGCGGAGGGCCCCCGCCTCGCCCCGCCACGCCGCAGCGGGCTCCACCTGCCGTCGTGGACGACGCATCGCGCAGCGCTGCGACGCCGCAAGGAGCGCAGGCGCTCACGGCGGACCTGGCCCGGACGCCACCCGAAGACGGCGGGAGCGATCCTCGTCGTGGTGCTGCTCACGCCGGTGTGGGTTTCGTTCGGGAGCGCACTCACGAACCCGTCACTCGGCCTCAGCATGCCCGCCAGGGCGGCCGAGTGGTTCCGCGAGCACGGTGCGGGCGGGATCGTGACGACCATCGAGAACTGGTGGTACTCGCACCATCCTCCGCCCGTCGGCGGGAAGCCCGCCGCCGACGCCCTGCCGAGCGGGTCGGGCGCACGAGACGGCTCGGGCGGCACCGCCGCCGTCGGCCTCCCGAAGCCCGCCAACCTGAGGCCGTTCGCCACCCCGCCGCTTGCCGGGGAGGGTGTCTGGAGGCCGGCCGGCCGGCCGGTCGACGGCGTCCCGGCCGTCTACACGACGTTCATGCGGCCGGACACCGTGCACACGAGCGTCGTCGACGGGATCGCCTGGCTCGACACGAGGCTCTTGTCGGCGACCCTCTACTCGGGGAGCTTCATCCCGGGCGGCGGCCCCTACCGCCACACGGCCCCCATCCAGCCGTCCGCCGAGCGGACGCTCGTCGCCGTCTTCAACGCCGGCTTCCGCATGCAGGACGCCAACGGCGGCTACTTCACCGAGGGCCGCACGATCATCCCGCTGCGCAACGGGGCTGCCTCCTTCGTCATCTACCGGAACGGCTCGGTGGCGATCGGGGCCTGGGGGAGCGACGTGCACATGACGCGCAGCGTCGTCGCCGTCCGCCAGAACCTCGCCCTCCTCGTCGACAACGGCCGGCCGGTCGCAGGGCTCAACGCCAACGACACCTCGAAGTGGGGCTTCACGCTCGGCGGCCAGGTGTACGTCTCGCGCTCGGCCGTCGGCATCACCCGCGACGGGGCGCTCGTCTACGTCGGCGGCCCGAACCTCAACATCACCGACCTCGCCAACCTGCTCGTGCGGGCCGGCGCCGTGCGCGGCATGGAGCTCGACATCAACACCGACTGGGTGAACTTCGCCACCTTCGACCCGGCGAGCCCTCACGGCCTCGCCACACCGGCGAACGGGACGGACCTGCTGCCCGCCGCCGACATGTCGGGGCCGGCGAGCCGCTACTTCGAGTCGTGGTGGGCGAGGGACTTCTTCACGATGTCGGCCCGGCCACGGCCGCTCGGGTGAGCCTCAGCCGGGCATCCGCCGCCAGAGCGCCCTCGGCAGCAGCCGCAGCAGCCCGAAGATCGGCCTGAGGGCCCCCGGCACCCAGACGACCGGGGCACCCGTCTCGAGGCCGCGCACGACCGCCTCGGCGACGGCGTCGGCGTCGACCGAGAGCGGCGCCTCGGGCGCCCCGGCGGTCATCTTCGTCCGCACGAAACCCGGCCTCACCACCGTGACCTCGACCCCGCTCCCCTCGAGGGCGTCGCCGAGACCGAGGGCGAAACCGTCGAGGCCGGCCTTTCCCGCCCCGTACACGAAGTTCGCCTTGCGCACCCGGACGCCCGCCACCGACGAGAGGACGAGGATGCGGCCTGCCCCCTGCACGCGGAGCACCTTGGCGAGCGCCATCGTCACCGCCGCCGGGCCGGCGAAGTTGGTCGCCGCCGAGTCGAAGACGGCGGCGGCGTCGAGCTCGTCGAACGAGGCGGTGCCGAGGACGCCCGCCGCGACGAGGACGAGGTCGATCTCGCCGAGGCGCCGGGCCGCCTCGGCGGCGAAGGCGTCGAGGGCGCCCGGGTCGCGGACGTCGAGGGCGGCGGTGTCCACCGTGACCCCCCGCTCGCGGAGCTCGGCCGCCGCCGTGCCGAGGGAGGCCTCGTCGCGCCCCGCCAGCAGCACGCGGCGGAGCCGGCGGTCCGCCAGGCTGCGCAGGATGGCCCGGGCGATGTCGGAGCCGCCCCCGACCACGACGGCCGACTGCGGCATGCCGGTGGCGTCGTTCACGTCGCCGGGCGGCCCGCCGGCGGGGCGGACGGGCTCAGCCCGAGCCGGCGGGAGAGGTCCGAGCCGAGCACGCCGTCGGGGTCGAGGCGCGCCCGTGTCTCCTGCCACCTCGCAAGGCGCGGGTACATGGCCTCGAGCAGCTCGGGGCGGAGGCGGCTGTCCTTCGAGAGGTAGACGCGGCCGCCGGCTGCGGCCACGAGCTCGTCGAGCTCGTCGAGCAGCGGGCCGAGGCCGGCCCGGCCGAGCGGCACGTCGAGGGCGAGCGTCCAGCCCTGCGAGGGGAACGAGAGCGGGCCCGGCCCTTCGGGCCCGAAGCCCTTCAGCACGGCGAGGAACGGGGCGACCCGGGCGCGGCGGAGGCGCTCGAGGGCGACCCGGACGACGTCGTCGGCGGCGAAGGGCACGACGAACTGGTACTGGGTGAAGCCGTGCGGGCCGTAGAGCACGTTCCAGCCCCCGACGCCGTCGAGGGGGTGGAAGAAGGTCGGGATGGTCTCGAGCGTCTCGCGCGGTCGCCGGGGCGCCTTGCGGAACCACAGCTCGTTGAAGGCGGTGAGGCTGGCGAAGTTGAGCAGCGAGACGGGCGGGGCGACAGGCACCTCGACGAGCGACCTCGGCTCGTAGCGGAGAGGGTCGTCGGCCTGCCTGCCGGCGAGCTCGTCGCGGCGGGCGTGGTCGCCGGCCGTGACGATGCCGCGCCCGAGGCGCCCCCCGGCCGCCAGGGCGTCGATCCAGGCGACCGAGTAGCGGTGCCGTTCCTGGCCCTCGCGAAGTGACGCCATCGTGGCGTCGAGGTCGGCGGTGCGGGTCGTCTCGACGCGGACGAGGGAGGTCTCGATGGGGAGGAGGCGCACGGTCGCCTCGCTCACGACGCCCGTCAGGCCCATCCCGCCGCAGGTGGCGTGGAAGGCGTCCTCGTGGTCGTCCGGCCCGCAGGCGAGCGTCCCGGCCGGGCTCACGAGGGTGAGCCGCTCGACGTGGGCGCCGATCGAGCCGTCGACGTGGTGGTTCTTGCCGTGCACGTCGCTCGCCACGGCGCCACCGATGGTGACGTAGCGGGTGCCTGGCGAGACCGGGAGGAACCATCCGAGCGGCACCACCTCGCGCAACAGGGAGTCGAGCGAGACGCCGCCCTCGAGGCGGACCCGGCCCGACACGGTGTCCAGCTCCTCGATGGTGTCGAGGCCTGTGCAGTCGACGACCACCCCGCCGGCGCACTGGGCGGCGTCGCCGTAGCAGCGGCCGAGCCCGCGGGCGATGACCTGGGCGGTGCGGCCCGGCTGGGTCGCGTCGGGAGAGAGCAGCTTCTCGAGCTCCGACGTCTCCGTCGGCCGCAGCACCGTGGCGGCGCTCGGCGCCGCCCGGCCCCAGCCGGTGAGGAGCTGCCGGTCCGACCCCGGCGTCACCCGTAGATGCCGATGAGCACGAGGGCGAGCCATGCCAGCCCGGCCATCTGGAGCAGCCGGTCGGACATGACGAGCTCCTCCGGCTCGCCGCCGCGCCCCTTCAGCACCGCCAGCTCGACGCCGAGCACGGCGAGCACGAAGGGGACGATGGAGAGCTCGAACCACACGAGGTTCGGGGCGTGGCCGGCCGGGTGCAGGTGGGAGGCGCGCTCGAGCGCCCAGAGGCAGTACGTCATGACGGTGATCGACATGGCGAGCCTGCGCACCCCCCGCAGGAACTCCGGCGGGTAGGCGGTGAGGGCCACCCGGTGACCCCCTTGCCCCTCGCCGAGCACCTGCTGCTCGGTGGTGCGCTTGCCGGCGACGACGAAGAGGGCGCCGAAGGAGGTCATGACGAGGAACCAGGGTGAGATCGGCACGTGGGTGGCGGCCCCGCCGGCGATGGCGCGGAGCATGAAGCCGGAGCCGACGCAGGCGAGCTCGACGATGGGCACGTGCTTCAGGCGGAGCGAGTAGGCGATGCTGATGGCGAGGTAGGCGGCGACGATCCCGACGAGCGAGCCGGCGAGCGGGACCGATGCGCCGAGGGCGCCCGCGCCCAGCACGACGGCGGCGACGATCGCCTGGCGAGTCGTGACCTGCCCCGAGGCGATGGGCCTTCGCCGCTTCAGCGGGTGGAGCTGGTCGCTCGCCTTGTCCACGACGTCGTTCACGAGGTAGACGCAGGCAGAGGCGGCGATGAAGATGCCGAGCGAGGCGACGGTCCGCCCGAGCGCCCCTGCGTGGGTCATGACGCCGGCGGCCGTCGGGGCGGCGAAGACGAGGGCGTTCTTCGGCCACTGGCGGGGCCGCATGCTGCGAAGGAGGGCGCCGGCACTGCCCGCTCGCTGGACCTCGAGCCGCCCGGCCGCTCCGGCCGCCCCGGCTCTCGCCGCGGCCCGTTGCGCCTCGGCGGCGTCCCGGGGCAGCGTGGCCGCGAGGGACGGCGGCGGTGCGGGCTCCAGGTGCTCGCGGGTCATGGCCACACTCGTTCCTGCGACGGCGGGGTCACGCGAATTCGATCCCGTCGGTGGCGAATTCGGTGCCGTCGGCGTGAATCCAGTATGCCGCGAAGCCGTCGAGAGCGGCGACAAGGCGGAAGACCGGCTCACCGCCGACCGCGAGCGCGGTCGCAAGCGCGTCTGCCATGGCGAGAGACGTACCCGTCACCGTCGCAGATGCAGCGCGCTTTGCGCTCGCCGGGCCCTTCGGGTCCACGAGGTGGGCGCTCCGCTCGTAGCAGCCGGAGGTGGCGACCGCCTGCTCGGCGTGCAGCACGCAGGCGAGAGCCTCCTCCCGCCAGGGGTGGCGGATGCCGACCCGCCACCTGCCACCGCCCGGCGGGTCGCCGAGGAGGGCGACGTCCCCTCCGCCGTTCACCATGGCCGAGACGACGCCGGCCCGGCGCAGCTCGTCACAGACCCGGTCGACCGCCCACCCCTTCACGAGCCCGGTCGGGTCGAAGCCGCCCGGCATCGCCCAGGGGTCGAACCACCCATCTGAGAGCGCCTTTGCCCGCCCGCAGAGCTCGACCACGTCTCGCACCTCCGAGGAGAGCTCGGTCTCGGCGAGAAGGCCGGCACGAAACCGGCTCACCTCGCTCTCGGGCTTCCAGGTGGAGAACACCTCGTCGACATGGTGCAGGAGGGCGACGGCCCGCTTGAGAGCCGCCCTTGCCTGTGCCGCCGCCTCGACATCGTCCGCCTCGCCCGGCAAGAGGTGGAAGGAGACGGCCGTCCCCATGACGTGCTCGACGTGCACGATCGCCGGGGCGGCGACGGTGGTCACAGGTGGACGGAGTCGAGGGCCGACTGGAGCGAGCTCAGGTACGCCTCGCTCGTGTAGGTGGCGCCCGAGATGACGTTGACGTGGGCGCTCTGGGCCTGCAGCACCTCGCGCTTCAGCATCGGGATGACCTGCTGGGCGAGCATCTGGGAGTAGGACTCGGCGGTCTGGATCGAGCTCACGGCGACGTCGAGGATGCGGTGGCCGCGCACCGTCACCTTCACGGCGAGCTGGCCGTAGCCGTAGGGCACCGTCGAGCCCGAGGCCTGCGACACGGCGCCCGGCGTGGTCGAGGGAGGCGGTCCGGAGGCGGCCGGGCGTGCGTGCGGCCGGGGAGGGGCGGCGCCGCCGAGGACGACTGGTGCCCGGGGGTGGTGCAGCACGAGCACGGCGCCGAGCCCGACGGCGGTCGAGGCGACGGTGGCGATGGTCCGTCTCACGGCAGGGCGTACTCGTCGTAGTGGATGGACTCCTCCGGCACGCCGAGGCGGGCGGCCGTGGCGGCCACCTTGTGCACGAACTGGGGCGGCCCGGCGACGAAGACGTCGCGGCGCTTCACGTCGGGCACGAGCTCGGCCAGCCGGTCGAAGCCGACGAGGGCACGGGAGCCGACGAGCTCGTGGAGGCGCCCCTTCTTGCGGCGGACGAGCTCGGCCACCTCGGCGCGCAGCACGAGGTCGTCCTCGCTCGAGGCCCGCAGCACGACGACGGGGTCGGTGCCCGAGGGCAGGTCCTCGAGGAGCGCCCGCACGGCCGTCACGCCGATCCCGCCGGCGACGAGGAGCACCTTCTTCCTCGTGCGGGCATGGGTGGTGAACACGCCGTAGGGCCCCTCGATGGCGACCTTCGTGCCGGGCCGGAGCCTCGCGACCGAGGAGGAGAAGTCCCCGAGCCCTTTCACGGTGAGGCGGAGGTAGGGCGGGCTCGGCAGGGCGGAGAGGGTGAAGGGGTGGGCCTGCCACCACATGCCTCGGGTGAGGAAGCGCCACTCGAAGAACTGGCCGCCCGAGACCGCCAGGCGCTCGAGCTGCCTGCCGCGTAGGACGACCGACACCACGCCCGGACCTTCCGGCCGGATCTCGGCGACGCGGAGCCGGTGCCGCAGGGTGCGGACGGTGGGGAGCAGGAAGCGGTAGCCGATGACGAGGCCGGCCGTGGCGGCCCAGAAGAGGATCCAGACGACCTGGGTGAGGGGGTGCCCCACGAACGACGGGCCGAGGGCGATCACGTGCATGAACGAGAGGGCGAGCGCGAGGTACATGACGAGGTGCACCGCCCACCAGCGCTCGCGGCCGACCCTGCGGCGGATGGCCCGGATCGACACCACGGCCGCCGCCATCATGAACGCGAAGCCGACGGTCGCGGTGACGAGATCGGGGAAGGTCCCGACGATCACCCCGACCTCGTGCCACAGCCCTGCGTGGGCCGCCTGGGCGTAGGCGACGCAGAGCAGCACGACGTGGGCGAGGATGAGCGAGATCGGCCAGGGAGCGAGCCGGCGGTGCCAGCGGAGCAGGCCGTCCTGGCCGAGCACGCGCTCGACCAATGGCACCCGTGAGACGAGAAGTACCATGACAAGTGCGAGGTACGTGCCCGCCAGCCCGGTCAGGCCGCCGAGGAACATGGCCACTCCGCCGGCCGCCCGCAGCTGCGAGGAGCTCTCCGCCGTGATGGCCAGGCCGATGACGCCTCCGAGCCCGAGGCCGAGCACGACGAGGGAAGCGGTGACGACTCCGGGCATCGGGGCGGGGGACGGCGGGGAGACCGGCGGCCGCTTCTCGGGCGCCGTGCGCGGCGCCCTCTCGGCGGCGCCGAGCGTGACCGAGCTCATGCGGCTTTCCTCACACAGTCGACGTTACGAACGCACATGCCCTGGTGGATCCCAGAAGGCGGTAAAGATTCCGCCAACACCGGGGGGTCGGCGGGGCCTCCGGCAAGAATCGGCGGCCATGGGACCGGGTGTGCTCGTCGCCACGGAGGCGCCCTCGTGAGGATCCTCGTCGTCGAGGACGACCAGGCGATCGCCGAGCCGCTCGTCGTCGGGCTGCGGCGGGAGGGTTTCGAGGTGAGCGCCGTGCGCACCGGCGAGGAGGCCCTCGCCGCCCCGCCCGCCGACCTCGTGCTCCTCGACCTCGGCCTGCCGGACGGACACGGGTTCGAGGTCTGCCGCCAGCTGCGGGCGCGCTCGGCCGTGCCCATCATCATCGTGACGGCCCGCGACGACGAGATCGACAGGGTCGCCGGGCTGGAGCTCGGCGCCGACGACTACGTGGTGAAGCCGTTCGGGTTTCGTGAGCTCGTCGCGAGGATCCGGGCCGTCGGGCGACGGGTGGCCGCCCCCGCCCCAGCCGCCGGGCCGCAGCAGATCGGCGAGCTCCGCATCGACCGCCGCTCCCACCGGGTCCACCTCGGCGACGAGGAGCTGGCGCTCACCCCGAAGGAGTTCGACCTCCTGTCCCTCCTCGCCACCGACCCGGGGGCCATGGTGACCCGCCGCGAGATCCTCGCCGAGGTCTGGGACCCCCACTGGTACGGGACCTCCAAGACCGTCGACGTGCACATCGCCTCGCTGCGGCGCAAGCTCGGGCACCCGGAGTGGATCGAGACGAGCAGGGGAGTGGGCTTCCGCCTGTCGATCCCCCGATGAGGCGCCGCCTCGTCGCCGGCTTCCTCGCCTTCGCGCTCGTCGCCATGGTGCTCGTCGAGGTGCCCCTCGGGATCACCCTCGCCGACAACGCCCGCGCCACCGCGCTCGGCGAGCTGCAGGACGACGGCTCGTCGCTCGGCCTGCTCATCGGTGCTTCGCTCAACAGGGGCGACCTGGCGGGCGCCTCGCAGCTCGTCCACCAGTACAGCCGCGGCTCGCACGCCATCGTCCTTGTCGTGACGGGCGTCCGCGCCGTCCTCGCGGCCGGCCGGGGAGCCGGAGAGGAGATGGCCGACGCCTCGACCCGGGCGCTCGTGCGCTCCGCCCAGAGCGGGCGGATCTCGGGGGAGGAAGGCTCACGCGACCCCGACGACGACCTCCTCTACGTCGCCCTCCCGATCGCCGTCCGGTCCGGTGGGGCGGCGCTCGGCGCCCCGCGAGGCGGCTCCCGTTTCGCCGTCGTGCTGCTCATCGGCGAGAAGGCGGCGCCCCTCCACGACCGCATCGCCGACGACTGGCTCAAGCTCGGTCTCTTCGGCGTCGCCATGCTGGCGGTCGCGGCCGGCCTGGCGATCCTCCTCGCCCGCTCCCTCACGCGGCCGCTCGCCGAGGTCGAGGCGGCCGTGGCGGCGCTCGGTCAGGGGCGGCTGTCGGAGCGCGCCCCGGCCAACGGCGGGCCGGCGGAGCTGCGGGCGCTGGCCGACACCGTGAACGAGATGGCCGAACGACTCGAGGAGCTGCTCTCCACCCAGCGCGCCTTCGTCGCGGATGCCTCGCACCAGCTCCGCACGCCGATGACGGCGCTCAGGCTCCGCCTCGAGAACCTCGAGACCGAGAGGGGCGACGAGGAGGGCGACCTCGCCGCCGCCATCGCCGAGGCGGACCGGCTCTCGCGGGTCGTCGACGGGCTCTTGTCGCTCGCCCGGGCCGACGGCACCCGCCCAGGGCGCGAGCGCGTCGACGTGGAGGCCGTGCTGCACGAGCGGGTGGACGCCTGGGGCCCCCTCGCCGAGGAGCGGGGGGTGGCCCTCCTGGACGGGGCGTCGCCCCCGGCGGGCGGCTCGTCGGCGGTGAGGGCGCTCGCCTGTCCGGGCTATCTCGAGCAGGTGCTCGACAACCTGTTGTCGAACGCCCTCGACGCCACCCCGCCGGGCGGGGCGGTGACGATCCGGGCGGAGCGGGTCGGCGACGACGTCGAGGTGCACGTCGTCGACACCGGTCCCGGCATGACCGCCACCGACCGGGCGAGGGCCTTCGACCGCTTCTGGCGCAAGGACGAGGGCAGCAGGGACGGGACGGGCCTCGGCCTCGCCATCGCCGCCCAGCTCGTGCGGGCCTCGGGCGGCTCGACCTGGCTCGATGAGGCGGAGGGCGGCGGCATCGACGCCGTGGTGCGCCTCGAGGCGGCCTGAGGCCCGCCTCAAGGCGCGGCCGAGGGACCCGGGCCTCAGCCCCGGGAGCCCTCGAAGAGGGCCGCCAGGTCGAGGGAGGGGACGTGCCGCTCGGCCGCGAGCGAGACCCAGGTGCGGGCGAGGGCGTCCTTGCCGGCGCCGAGCACCGTCCCGACGAGGCCGGCCGCCTCGGAGAGCTCGGCGGGGGCGACGTCGACGAGGACGAGCTGCCAGATCGCCTCCTCGAGGACGTTGAAGGCCGTCTGCACCTCCCCGATGTCGAAACCCGCCTCGAACCGCTCTTTCGCCACCCGCTCCCCGAACTCGCAGACCGGTCCGAGCGTCCGATCCCGTAGGCACTCGAGCACGAGCCCGAAGAGCTGCTCGAGGCGCTGGCGCGAGGTTGCCGGGCCGGCGGAGTCGTAGTGGGTGAGATGTGCCCGGCCGAGCAGCCCGGCCGCCTCGGAGAGGACGGCGTCCTTCCTCGCCGTGAGCATCTCGACAAGTTCCATCTCGCTCCTTCCGAGCCTGGGGCTGCGCAAGCCTTGGCCCACACCTACTGTCCGGCGCGGCCACGAGGGGGGAAAGGGCCGTTCGGCCCTGCTGCTGTCGACTGAAAGGCCTACCGGCACGAGCGGGCGGGGCCGAAGATGAGAGCTGGCTCCCCGTTGGGCGGGCCAGGAGGTGGTGCCATGCCGAGGCTGGTCGAACGACCTCTCCCCTTCCTCGTGCCGGAGTACTGCAAGGGCTGTGGCCGCTGCATCGGCTCGTGCACGAAGCACTGCCTCGCCCTCGGCACCGAGATCAACCCCGTGACGGGCCTCGTCCCGGTCGTGCTCGACCTCACCGAGTGCAACGGGTGCGGGCTGTGCATCGAAGCCTGCCCGGAGCCCTACGGGTTGAGGCCGGAGGGCGACGAGGCCCTCTTCGAGCCGATCGACCCCGCTCTGCTGTTCGGCCCGCGCCCGTACGGCACGCCCGTGCCCGAGGCGATCCCCGACCGCACGGTGCCGCTCCCCGAGCGCCTCCCGCTCGTCGTGAAGGGCACCTACGCCGCCGCGGTCGGAGCGCTGCTGGCAGGCTGCCGCCACGTGTTCGGCTACCCGATCACGCCGTCGACCGAAGGCGCCGAGCTGATGGCGAAAGTGCTGCCCGAGCTCGACGGCGTCTTCGTGCAGGCCGTGAGCGAGGTGGCGACCGTCAACATGATGTACGGCGCCGGCGGCGCCGGGAAGCGCTGCATGACCTTCACGAGCTCGCCCGGCTTCAGCCTCATGCTCGAGGGCATCTCCTACATGATCGGCGCCGAGGTGCCGGGCGTCTTCGTCGACGTCATGCGGGGGGGACCGGGGCTCGGCAACATCGGGCCGGAGCAGTCCGACATCAAGCTCGCCTGCCGGGGTCTCGGCCACGGCAACACCCACGCCATCGTGCTCGCGCCGGCCACGCCCCAGGAGATGCTCGACCTGACGGCGCTCGCCTTCGAGCTCGCCTTCAAGTACCGCAACCCCGTGGTCGTGCTCGGCGACGGCTACCTCGGCCAGATGACCGGACGGGTCCTCCTCCCCGACCACATGGTCGTGCCCGGGCTGCCCGAGTGGGCGGTGTCGGGCGACGCCTCGCACCGCGGCAACCTCATCTGCTCGATCGACCTGTCGGAGGCAGGCCTCGAGCAGCACAACCTCCACCTGAACGAGAAGTACGCCCGGATGGAGGACGAGCAGCGGGCCGAGCTGTACCGCTGCGACGACGCCGAGATCCTCGTGGTCGCCTGCAACACGCCGTCCCAGCTCGCCATGGGGGCGATCACCGAGCTTCGTTCCCGCGGCGTGCTGGTCGGGCTCTTCCGGCCGCAGACGATCTGGCCCTTCCCGATCGGCCTCCTCTCCCCGTTGCTCGAGCGAATGCCGCAGGTGGTCGTGGTCGAGGCGAGCGCCGGGCAGCTCGAGGACGAGCTCCGGCTCGCCCTCAGCCATGCCGGCCTCCACACCCCGCCCATGAGCCACGTGCGCCGCATGGGAGGCGTCCTCCCGTCCCAGCAGGAGATCACCGAACACGTGCTCGCACTCGAGGAGGTGGCGGCATGACGACGTCGGTCTTCTACCGGGAGTTCGAGCGGCACGACCACGCAGAGGGCGTGAAGGGCCGCTCCACGACCTACTGCCCCGGATGCGGCCACGGGCTCGTGCAGAAGTACCTCGCCGAGGCCATCGACGAGCTCGGCGTGCAGGACCGCACCGTGCTCGTCTCCCCGGTCGGCTGCTCGGTCTTCTCCTACTACTACTTCGACGTCGGCAACAGCCAGGCCGCCCACGGGCGGGCGCCCGCCGTGGCCATCGGGCACAAGATGGCCAACCCGGACTCGATCGTCATCGCCTACCAGGGCGACGGCGACCTCGCCTCCATCGGCCTCGCCGAGATCGTGAGCACGGCGCAGCTCGGCATCCCGATCACCGTCGTGTTCGTGAACAACGCCATCTACGGCATGACCGGAGGCCAGATGGCACCGACCACCCTCATCGGCCAGCGGACCAGCACGACCCCGAAGGGCCGCAGCCGCCTCGCGGGCGAGCCGCTCAAGATGGCGGAGCTGATCGCCGGGCTCGACGGCCCCGTCTTCGTCGAGCGGGTGGCGCTCTACGACAACAAGCACAGGACGCACGCCCGCCGCACGATCAAGAAGGCGCTCGAGCTGCAGGTCGAGAAAAAGGGGCTCGCCTTCGTGGAAGTCCTCTCGGAATGCCCGCTCTACCTCGGCCTCGAGCCGGAGGAGGCCGAGGCCTGGGTGCGCGACTCCATGGAGCCGGTCTTCCCCCTCGGGGTGAAGAAGGACGTGGAGTCGACGGGGTTCCCCGGGATCGCCGTGCCGGGCTTCGACGCGGAGGAGACGCTCGAGGCGCTCGGGACGACGAACGAAACCCCGCCCCGCTTCGCCCACGGCTTCCCCGCCCACCTCGCCCCCGACGACGTGGCCTTCAAGCTGGCGGGCGCCGGGGGTGACGGGGCGCAGACGGCCGCCATGCTGCTCACGCGCTGTGCCATCAACGAGGGCTTCGACTCGACGCACATCCCGAGCTACGGCCCGGAGTCGCGCGGGGGCACCTCGTACGCCGACGTGCACATCGCCCGCGCCGTGGTGCTCTCGCCGGCCGTCCCGCGCCCCGACGTCCTCGTCGCCTTCAACGCCCCGAGCTTCGTGCGCTTCGGCCCCTCGGTCGCGCCCGACGGCCTCGTCATCTACGACAGCTCGGTGATCGCCCGGCCGCCCGACGGGCTCGACCCACGCGTCCGGACGCTCGCCGTGCCGTTCGCCGCGACCGCCAAGGAGCTCGGCAACGTCCTCGTGAAGAACCTCGTGGCGCTCGGGTCGCTGCAGGGCGCCACGAAGGCCTTCCCGCGCGAGTCCTTCCTCACGGCCATCCGTGGGGCGCTCGCCGGCAAGGGGGACCTGCTCGCCCTCGACGAGGAGGCGTTCGTGCGGGGGGCCGAGCTCGCCGAGGCGCTCGCCGCATAGCGGGCCCGCCGGCATCGGGGCCGCCTGGTCCCGGAGGTGCCGGCGCTGCCGCATGATGGTGACGTGACCGAGCTGCCGCCCGCCGGGGCGCCGGCCCTCCCGTCCGGGGGCGGCCGGCGCGGACCGCCGCGCGCGAGCGGAAGGGGTGGTCTCGCCCGGGCGCTCAGGAGTACGGGCTCGGCCGGCTGGCGGGCGCTCGACGCCACGTTCGGAGGGCCGGCCCGCACGCGGGTCATCCTGCTGCTCGCAGGCGTCCTCGCCCTGAACAGCGCCGACACCGCCACGGTCGGCGCCTCGGCCACGCAGCTGCGCCAGGGCCTTCACATCTCGAACACCGACATCGGCCTGCTCGTCGCCGTCACCGCTGCCGTCGTTGCCGTCTTCAGCGTCCCCTTCGGGGTGCTCGTCGACCGGACGCACCGCATCGCGCTCTTGACGACGACCGTGGCGCTCTGGGGCGTCGTCATGGTGGCGAGCGCGTCGGTCGGCAGCTTCCGGGCGCTCCTCGTGCTGCGGGTCGTGCTCGGCGCCCTCACGGCGGCCTCGGGGCCCGGGGTCGCCTCCCTCGTCGGCGACTACTTCCCGGCCGACGAGCGGGGGAAGATCTACGGCTACGTGCTCGCCGGCGAGCTCGTCGGCGCCGGGGCAGGCTTCATGATCACGGGCGACGCCGCCGACATCTCGTGGCGCGTCGCCTTCGTCGTGCTGGCCCTCCCGACGGTCCCGCTCGCCTGGGCGCTCGGCCACCTGCCCGAGCCCGCCCGGGGTGGCGCCGGCTCGCTCAGGCCCGGCGCCGACCGGATCGTCGGCCGGAGGGAAGCCGCCGCGGCCGCCTTCGACGCCGGTGCGCCGGCTCCGCCCCCCGACCCCGTTACGCGTCCTCTCCACCTCGCGCCGGACGACGGAGTCGTGTTCGGGCCGCCGGCGCCAGGTGCGGCCCCGCCGGCAACGGCGGCGAGCGGGTCGGCGCCCCCCGCGGACGGAGCCGCCCAGGGGACGGACGCCCAGGAAGTGGCGCGCCGACGGGGCATCGCCCCCGACGAGAGGCTCGTGCTGCGCAGCGATCCCCGCCGGATGCCGATCCTGCAGACGATCCGCTACGTGCTCGCCGTGCGCACCAACGTCGTCCTCATCGTCTCGAGCGCCTGCGGCTACTTCTTCCTGACCGGGGTCGAGACCTTCGGGCTCGAGTTCGTGAGGAAGCAGTACCACGTGGCCCAGATCGTGGCGAACCTCCTCATGCTCGTCGTCGGGGCCGGCGCAGTGCTCGGAGTCCTCGTCGGAGGGCGACTCGGCGACAACCTCGTCCGCCGCGGGCGCCTGAACGGCCGCGTGATGGTGGCGGCCGTCGCCGCCTTCGCCACCGTGGTGCTGTTCGTGCCCGGCCTCGTGACGCACTCGACGCTGACGGCCGTGCCGTACCTGACGCTGGCGGGTTTCGCCCTCACGGCGCAGAACCCGCCCATCGACGCCGCCCGGCTCGACATCATGCCCCCGCTCCTGTGGGGGAGGGCGGAGGGAATCCGCTCCCTGCTCCGCACGGCCGCCCAGGCGCTCGCCCCCCTCGCCTTCGGCGGCCTGGCGGACCTGGCCGGGCTCCAGACGACCTTCGCCGTCATGCTGATCCCCTTCCTCGCCAGCGCAGCGATCCTGCTCCTCGCCCTTCGGACCTACCCGACGGACGTCGCGACGGCGGCCGCCTCGGCCGCCTACGAGTGGGCGCCGGCCTCCGCCGCAGCGCCGCGACCGGGGCGGCCAGCCGGCTGATCCAGGCCGTACGGCGTTGTCGACCTCGGCGTCGGCGGGGAGGTGTGAGACGCCGCCGGCTGGGTACCAATCGTCAGCGATCGGCGCCGGCTGTCACACCATGTGGCGCCGACCCTACGTGCCGCGAGGGCTTTCGATGGGTGAGATGAACGACGCCACGGACGGGTGGCGCTGCGGCTTGCCTGCACCTTCGCGGCTCGCGCCGCCTGGTGAAGCGAGTACCCCGCGATCTGCTCCCAGGTGGCGTGCAGGAGCAGGGAGCGCGCAGCACCCCAAGAGCTCCCTGCTCCACGACCGTGGGTAGGGGGTTCGAAACCTCCCCGCCGGGCTCCCTGCCCCACGGTCGCCACTGACGGCCGCTCCTTCCCGTGTCGCCGGCGGTCAGCGGCACGGCGACGGGCGGTGCGGTGGTCGGGGCCACGGCTGGCAGACTCGAATCATGGACCTCGAGAACCACCCGGACCGGTCGGGCAACGGTGGTGGCGCCGCCGAGGCGGCGGCGCGCCCGGCCGGTCACGAGATGGCACGGAGGGCGTTTCTGCGGGCGCTCGGCGGCGGCGCCGGGCTCGCGGTGGCGGCGCCCCTCGTCGGCGGCCTCGCGACCGGCTGCAACGCCGCCACCTCGCTCAGCGGCGGGCCCGCGAGCGGGGCGAACGGAGCCACCCCGGGGGGCGCCGCCGTCCCGTCGGGATCCGTCACCGTCGCCGGCGCGCCACTGCGGCCGCCGGCCGTCCCGCTCGTCGTGCGCAACCCGTACGTGTCGAGCTGGCTCGACGGCACGAGCCTTGCGGGCACCTGGCCGACCGGGCTGAGCGGCGGCCCGACGCCCTTCTGCGGCCTCGTGCGAATCGACGGGCGCTGCTACCAGTGGTGCGGCGAGCCGGGCGCCGCCGGCTCCAAGGTGGGGCGCCTCGCCCAGACGGCGGCCGAGGTCACCCCGACCCGGTCGATCTTCACCTTCGAGGGCGCCGGCATCCGGCTCGTGGCGGAGTGGCTCTCGCCCATCGAGCCCGGCGACCCGAAGCTGCAGTCGGTCCCCCTCTCCCTCCTCACCGTCACCGTCTCGTCGACGACCTCGGCGACCCACCACGTCCAGGTGTACTGCGACATCACCGGGCAGTGGGCGAGCGGCGTCGAGAGCGACCGGATCGTCTGGCAGTCCGGCCAGACGCACTCACGTCACTGGAGCATCCAGCTCGCCTCGCAGCGCGCCCTGAGCGAGCACGACCAGATGGCGGCGTGGGGGAACGCCGTGTTCGCCACGCTCCAGAACGGGGCGTCGACGAGCTACGAGTCGGGCGCCGCCTCGAGCCTGCGGGCCGCCTTCGTCGGGCGCGGCAAGCTCGCCGACACGTCGGACCCGAACTTCCGGGCGATCTCCGACAACACGCCGGGCTTCGCCCTCGTGCAGGACTACGGCACGGTCGGCGCCGGGCAGTCGCTTGCGTACTGGGCGATCGGGCACTTCGAGACCCCCGCCCTCGAGTACCTCGGCACGCCGCTCCAGCCGCTCTGGAAGGCCTCCTGGTCGAGCTGGCAGTCGGTGGTCGACGCCTTCCTCCTCTCGGCCGCCTCGACCCGGTCGCGAGCGGCCGACTTCGACCAGAGCCTCACGACAGCGGCCGTCAAGGCGGGCGGCGCCGAGTACGCCGCCCTCTGCGCCCTCGCCCTCAGGCAGGCCTACGGCGCCTGCCAGCTCGTCATCGGCCCGGGTGGCCAGCCGTGGGCGTTCATGAAGGAGATCAGCAGCGACGACGACATCTCGACGACCGACGTGATCTTCGACAGCTGCCCCATCTGGCTGGCGGTCGATCCCGGCTTCCTCGCCATGCTGCTCGAGCCGCTGCTCAGCTACGCCTCCTCGAGCGCCTGGAAGGCGGACTACGCCCCCCACGCCCTCGGCTACTGGCCGGTGGCGACGGGCAACCAGTCGGGCGCCGCCTCGGAGCCGATGCCGATCGGCGACTCCGGGGCGATGCTCGTGATGGCCGCCGCCTACGCCGGGCGGGCGTCGTCGTCGAGCGCCGCGACGGCGTTCCTCCAGCGCTACAAGGCGCTCTGGACCCGCTGGGCGGGCACGCTCGTCACCCAGCTGCCGAAGCCGCCCCAGCAGCTCACGACCGTCGACTACCTCGGCAAGTCCGCCGGCAACACCAACCTCGCCGTCCTCGCCCTCGTCGGCCTCGGGGCGGCAGCCAAGATCGCCACGGCGCTCGGCGACACCAAGGACGCCTCGTACTGGACGTCCAAGGCGAAGGGCTTCGCCCCGAAGTCGTTCTCGCTCGCCATGGACCCCTCGAAGACCCACCTCGAGGCGGACATGGGGAAGTCGGGCACCTGGTCGGACCTCTACAACGCCTTCTGGGACAAGGCGCTTGGGACCGGGCTCGTCCCGTCCTCGGTCGCCTCGATGGAGGCCTCGTACTACCTGGCCCGCCTCGCCCCCTACGGGCTGCCCGTCGAGTCGGACACACCGACCATCGCGCGGGTCGACCAGCAGCTCCTCACCGCCGCCTGGCTCTACGGCTACGGGATCGGCCCGAAGCTCGTCACGACGCTTGCCCGCTACCTCGGGCACACCAACTACCTGAAGGCGTTCCCCGACACCTACGACCCGCAGACCGGCGACAAGCGCTCCGAGTACAACTGGTGGGCCCGTCCCGTCGTCGGGGGCATGTTCGCCCTCCTGCTCGTGTCGAGCTGAGGCGGCCTGCCCGCGCCGCCCGGCGGTTTCCGGGCGGCACGGTGCGAGCCGTCGGTCGGGGCCGGCTTACAGCTTCGAGGAGAGCGAGGCCGCCTGGATGGAGCCGATGCCGGTGCAGTAGTTGTAGCCCGGCTTCGCCACGCAGCCCCCGTTCGTGCCGGCCTCGATCGTGCGGAATCCCGGCACCGGCGAGGGGTTCGGGTTCGGGACGTAGACCGGACCGGTCGGCGAGCTCTCGATCGTGGCCGGGTTGACCTTGTCGTAGAGGGCGTAGAAGTCGTACTGGGCGAGTCCGAGCCCGTCGTGGTGGGCGCTCTCGATGCGCGCCCAGAGGCCGAGGGTGAGCGGGCTCGAGACGCTCGTGCCGCCCACGCCCGTCGGCTGGCTGCCCTTCGAGTGGGCGCCGTAGATGAGCACCGGAGAGAGGTTGGCGTCTGCCACCGCGGCCACGTCGGGCACCGACCGGCCGCCCTGGTTCGTGTACTGCCAGCCCTGCCCGGCCGGGTTGGCCTGAAGCGTCCACGGCGCAGCCGTCTCCCAGGGTGAGACGCCGCCGCCACCGCCGATCCAGGCGATCTCCTGGGTGACGTCGCCCTTGGCGTCGGCGACGAGCGTGGTGCCGCCGACGCCCGTCGTGTACTCGCCGTCGGCCGGCCAGCTCACGCCGGGAGGGCCTTCGGGCACACCCGTCGAGGCCACCTCCGGACAGGCGTAGCCGTTGTCACCGGTGGAGGCGAACATGCTCTGGCCCTGCAGGGCGCCCTCGGCGAGCGACTCGTCGGTCGTGAGCATCGCCCCGTCGAGGAAGGCGATGTAGTCGCATTCACCGAGCGAGGCCGAGAGGGCGGTCGCCTTGTCCTGCGCGACGAACAGGTTGATGCCACGGGCGACCTCGGGGTCGGTGAACGTGGCCACGTCGTAGATGTCGAGCCGCCGCACCGAGCCGGCCATCATGGTCGACATCTGCGTGTCGAGGTCCCACTCGAGGTTGCCGGTGAGGGGGTTGTCGTCGACGATGCCCTGCTTCGGGCCGTCGTAGACCACGCTCACGGGGACGCTCGGGAAGTGCCAGGCCTTCTCTGCGAAGCGGAGGTTCTCGATGATGGGCGTCATGTCGCCGCTCGCGATGACGGCGATCGTCGTCCGAGAGGCCGGCCGCATGCCGGCGGCGTCGTAGGCGTGCTGGAGGGCCGCCGGCGTGAACCCGCTCGTGTCCGGCGTGGACTGCGAGAGCCCGGCAAGGTGCATGGGGACGTCCGAGAGCCCGAGCACGGCGGCTGCGTCGGGGCGAAGGCTCGCCGGCACCATGGCGGCCGTCGTGTTGGCGTACACGAGGCGGCCGTCGAGCCGGTAGTCCGAGATGGTCGTGTGGAAGGCGCGCTCGGCCTCGGCGACCGTCGCCTGCCCGGAGACGAGGAGCCGGTTGGTCGAGGCGGAGATGCCGGTGAACCCGGAATGGGCGAGGTAGCCCTCGACCGCACGAACGGCGCTTGGCGACGGGCCGAAGCGCGCAGCCACCTGGGCCGGGGTCATGATGCGCCGCGACTCGATGGCCTTGTCGACAGCGCCGGCGTTGCGGAGCGGGAGCGTGACGCTCACGTCGAGGCGCTGTCGCGAAGGGGCCGGCCCGAGCAGGGCGCCGGTCAGGTCGAGCGCCCGCGTGTGGGTGGCCGCCCAGGGCTCGGCCGCCCCCGAGGCACCGGCCGCCCGCGGCATGAGCAGGACGCCCGCCGCGAGGGCCGTGGCCACGATGCCACGGACTGTCGTGTACCTCATCTCGTACCTCCTCCGGCTCCGCCGGGTCGCGATCTTGGCCAGGAGAACGCACGTGCCGGGGCGAACTTGCGGCCTTCCTGGCTTTCGGCGCGGCTGATGACCAGCGCCTCTTGTCAATCCGGCGCCACTTCATGTACAAATGGCGGCGTAGGTGGCAGGCGTTGGCAGGACAGCGGTGGCCTCCCTCCGCGGAAGGACGAACGGTGGGCTCGTGGGGTTTTCGCGCTGAGGTCGACGAGAACGTCGTGCGCGTCTCCGGCGAACTGGACCTCGTGTCGTCGCCGTGCCTCGAGGCGTGCTTCGCGCTGGTGGGGCTCGGTTGCGACGTCGTCGTCGACGTGAGCGCACTCACCTTCATCGACGCCCGCGGCCTCGACACGCTGCTCGCAGCGGCGTACGACGTGATGGCCGACGGGCACCGTTTCGAGATCCACGGCGCGACCGGGATCGTCAAGCGGCTGCTCGAGGTGGTCGGGCGCAAGGACCTCATGGCGGCCTCACCGGGGCTGCTGGCGGCGGGCTGACCGGCGGGGGTGACACGGCCGGGCCTGAACGGCGGGGCGGCCGGCACGGGCCCCGCACGCGTGAGGGCGGCCCCTCCGAAGAGGAGCCGCCCCCACGTGAGACGGATGGGGAGAGCGCTCAGGTCACCTTGTAGGTGGCCGTCCCGGACCCCGACGAGCCGCTGCTCGTCACGGTCTGGTCGCCGCTCTGGGCGTTGCGCGGCACGCTCGCGAAGAGCGAGAACCTCCCGCTCGGCCCCGCGGTCGACGTGCCGAGCGGCTCGTGGGACGAAGCGAACGTGCTCGTCACCCGGTCGCCGGCTGCGTAGAAGAGGCCGATGATCCGGAAGGGAGCACCCGGGACCCCTTGCTGCGGCGTGAGGAAGATGCTCGGCACGTCGTAGTTCGGGTGGCTCGGCACGGCGTTGCCGGACGAGTCCGATCCGGGGCAGCCCTTGGTGGTGTTGTCCCACTCGGTCTGCATGAGGTAATGGTGCCCGTTGATCGTCTGGCTGTACTGCGCCCCGGAGGCGCCGTAGAGGTTGCCGAAGTCCCAGGCGCACATGTCGCCGATCTCGTCGCCGTAGGCGCTGTCGTTCGGGTTGCTGTCCCACCACGAGCTGCCGAACGGGTCGGTGATGGACTCGTTGTGCTCGTGGCTCGTGACGCTGATCTCCGGGTCCGACGGGTTGTTGTTCGGGTAGGAGCCCTCGTCACAGGTGACCGGGTTGCCGGCGGTCTGGGCGGCGTAGGGCATGTTGGCGTAGACGACCTGCGAGTGCGGGTTGATCGTGGCGTCGTAGTAGAAGCTGTGGTAGGCGCAGAAGTAGGAGAACGAGCAGAGCGGGGCGGTGACGGTCGTCTGCACGCCGCCCTCCGACTCCGAGACCGAGGCCGGGAAGCACGTCCCGATGTTCGGCGCCGTGAACATGAAGAACTCCGTGTTGTTGCTGACGGGCCAGCCCTGCTTCTTCACCACCGCAGAGATCTCCTGCTGGACCTGCTGGTCTGTCACGCACCAGGCCTGCGTCGAGGGCGGGTTGGTGCCGCCGTTGGTCGCAGCCACCGGGGTGTCGGGGCAGTTGACGGGGTCGAGGTTCGGGAGGGCGTCGCTGTCGAGCGTCGTACCGGCAAAGGTCGTGTTGTCCGTGACGTAGCGGGCGTGCCCGCCTACTTCCTCGTAGTACTGGGTGGCGACGTCGTACACGTTGGTGTTCTGTCCGTCGGCTGCCTGCAGGTTCTGGAAGTAGCCGTTGATGTCGTCGACGTAGCCGGCCGGGAAGGTGTAGCCGGACGGCGCCCAGAAGATCGTGTACACCTTGTTGCTCCGCATGACCGGCCCGCCGTTGTAGTCGAGCGAGCCGCTGGCGGGAGCGCTGTTCGTGATGGCGGCGTGCCCGGCTCCGAGGTGGAGCGGCGGGACCATGCCGAGGATGTGACCGATCCGGGCGTGGAACGGGATCGTGGGTGTCGAGCTCGCCTTCGCCGGCGTCGCCATCAGCGGGACGACGAGCATCGCCCCGATGAAGGGGAGCGAAGCGAGCAGGCGTCGAATTGGCATCGTGTCTCCTTGTCGCGGGATCCGAAGACTGACTGCGCCGGAGAAACGTGCGAGGAACGCCCTTCTTGCGCCCGATGTCGGCGGACCGCCCGCGCTCCCGTGCGAGGGTCGGGGTCAGCCGGTCTGCGGATGGGTGGGCGTGACGCCGCCCGAAAGGAGCAGGTCGAAACCGTCGGGGATCGACAACAGCCCGGCCGCCGTGCCGGGCACGTCGGTGAGGCCGTACTGCCAGACGATGGCGTCGATGGCCGGGTCGATCGCAACCACCCTGTTGCGGTAGTCGTCGTTCACCATGACGAGGCCGTTCGGCAGGCGCTCGGCGAGTGACGGCTTCTTGAGGGCGGGCTCGCCGCGGGGCGCGTCGTAACGCCAGACGATCGTGCCCCGGCGCGTGAATTCGAGCACCCGGCCCTCGCCGGGCGGGTTGTAGTCGGTCATGAGGTAGAGGTCGGGTCCGAGCTGTTGGGGATCGGAGGGGTAGTCGACGGTGGGGAAGTGAGCGCTCCAGACGAGCCGGCCGGACGGCGTGTACTCGTCGATCCAGGAGCCGTTCACCTCCGAGACGAGCACGTCGCCGTCGGCAAGCGGGGTGTCGCCGTTCGGGTAGGCGACCGAGTGCGGCGGGTCGTGGACGTCGGCCCCGTTCCCGATCTGGCCGAGGACGCGCTTTGCCTGCGAGATGAAGAGGATCCGGTTGTTGGAGGCGTCCGCCACGGTGATCGTGCCCGACTTGAGGAGGTAGGCGTCGTCCGGCTGGTCGAGGTAACCGGGCGCGGACCCCGGTGCGCGGGGGTGGCCGTACTGCCAGAGCAGCTTGCCGGACGGGTAGCCGATCACGACGATGGTGTCGTTGTCCTCCTGGTTCGAGATGATCCCGGTGCCGTGGCGGACGAAGAAGGCGTCGTCGGGGAAGTAGAAGCCGCCCGGCGGCGGCGGCATGGTGGCGCTCGGGTAGTGCCACACGAGGTCGCGGGCCGGGTCGAGAGCGACCAGCCGGTCGTTGCCCCGGTCGGCGATGAGGAGGGTACCCCGGAAGGGCGAGCCGGCGCCCGCCGTGCCGGCGGGGCCGCCGAAGCGGCTCGGCCTGAGCGAGATGATCGTCGAGAGCAAGCCGGAGGCCTGTCCGGCGGCGTCCTTGCCCGCCTGGCGGGCGACCTCGCCACCGACGAGATAGCCGACGGCGGAGGCGCCGCTCCCGACCGTCGTCGAGCCTGCGAACGCCACGGCCTGTGGCAGGAGGCCGGCGTCGAGCACCTTGCCGGTCGCCGGCACGTAGGCGTCGATCGCCGTCAGCGTCGTCCCGCCGGGCACCTGCCCGCCGGCGAGGTAGGCCACGCCGTCGAGCGTGAAGGCCGCCGCGCCGTAGAGCGCCTCGGGGAGGCGCCCGACGACCGTCGCCCGGCGGGTGGCGGGGTCGACCTCCTGGATCACGTCGGTGGCGACGACGCTCGAGCCGCCGGAGCGGACCTCGCCCCCGAAGACGTAGATGCGGCCGCCGACGGCCGTGACGGCCGGGTACCTCACCGGGACCGGCAGGTCGGCCACGGCAACGAAACGCGACCCGTCGCTCGTGGCGAGCACGGCGGCGTCGTAGGACGAGCCGCTGTAGCCGCCGACGATGAAGGCGGTGGGGGCGACCCTGCCCGTCACCCGCGAGCTGAGCACGACGGCCGAGCTGTCGGACCGGGGGACCGGAAGGGTGGCTCCGGCCGCCCTCGTGGGAGGGACGCCCTGCACGGTGGCGACGGTCGTCGGGGATCCCCCGCCGAAGACGAAGGTCCCGTCGCCGAGCACGGCCGCCGAGGCGTCGTGCACCGGCGTCGTGAGCGCCGTCGCCTGCGAGACGGCTCCCGAGCTCGTCCGCACCGTCTCGGTGCCCGAGAGCGACGAGCCGGCCGCGTCGAGGCCGCCGAGCACGAGGAGGTCCCTTCCGTTCGCGACGACGTCCTCGCGCGAGAGAGGCGAGGGGAGGGTCCAGGCCTGCACGCCCGCCTCGAGCGAGGGCGGTGGCTGTGCCGGCCGGTGTCGCCCCGCCGCGCCGCCAGGGTGGCCGGGCGGGGTGCCGCCGGGGAGTCCGAAGTAGAGGCCGAGGGCGATCCCGCAGGCCAGCACGGTGAAGGTGACCGTCCTCCGCCGGCGCTGCCGCATGCGCCTGGCCCGACGGGCGTGCTCGCGTCGGCGGGCAGCCGAGCTCGGGTGGGCCGACGACACGGTGCGCCAGGGTAGCCAGACGGCGCTCTCTCACGCCCGCGCAGGCCGCCCGGCCGCGCCCGGCGGGAAGGGAGCCGAGGCGGCCTCAGCCGGCGGCCGAGGCGGGCGCGCTGCGGCCGGGCTCGAGCGCCTGTCCCGAGTGCCGGTCCACCTCGAGGCCGAAGAGGTCGGCGAGCCCGCGCTCGCCGAGGCTGGTCAGGCGGACGGCCCTCGGCACGGGGGTGCGCTCCAGCCAGCCGAGGGCGAAGAGCTCGCGCAGCAGCTGTGCGGGCAGGAGCCCGGCGGCGTGGAAGCGCCGTTCGCTCCAGTCGAGGCACGGCCGCACCCACGGGCGCCGGCCGCTGTCGGGCGGCGCGACCGCCAGCTCGCCGAGCGCCGAGAGGTCACCTGGCGTGAAGTCGGTCGTGATGGCGCCCGAGCGCACGAGGGCGTCCGTGAGGGCGATCCCGAGACGGCCCGCCAGGTGGTCGTAGCAGGTCCTCGCCGAGCGGAGCGCCCGGGCGGCGTCGCTTCGGCGGAGGCTCGTCACCGTCGTGGGGGGAGCGATGACGGCGAGCGCCTCGACGGCGTGCGCCACCTCCGGCCCGGCCAACCGAAAGAAGTGACAGCGACCCTGCCGTAACTCGGTGAGGAGCCCACCGTCCACGAGAAGAGAGAGGTGGCCGCTCGCCGTCGACGGGCTGACGCCGCCCGCCCGGGCGAGCTCTCCGGCCGTGTGGGCCGAGCCGTCGAGGAGGGCCGCGCAGATGGCGGCGCGGGTCTCGTCGCCGAGGAGCTTGGCGGCGGCCGCGACGTCGGCGTCGCCGGGGGATGCCTGCACGAAGAGAGGATGCCACCTCGACGTTTCGGCGGGGGCCGAAGTGTCGAGCGGCCTGTGTGAGCCCGGTGGCACGATGGCCCCGGGCGAGGATCGCGGGAGGTGGACCACGGTGATCGAGCTCGTGTTCGAGACCCACGCCATCAGCGAGGACAACGAGGCCGGACTCGCCACCGGGTGGTTCGGCGGCAGGCTCTCGGCTGAAGGACGGCGCCATGCCGCCCGGCTCGGGGCGCGTCGCCGCCACGACGGGCTGGCGGCCGTGTTCAGCTCGGACCTCGCCCGCGCCCGCGAGACCGTGGAGGTCGCCTTCGCGGACGGCGGCCCTCCCGTGCTGTACGACTGGCGGTTGCGCGAGTGTGACTACGGCGAGTTGAACGGGGCGCCGGCCGCCCGGCTGCACGGAGGGCGCCGGGACCACCTCGACGAGCCCTACCCGGGCGGCGAGAGCTGGCGACAGGCGGTCGACCGCGTCGGGCGGTTCCTCGAGGACCTCCCCACTCGCTGGCAGGGCGAGCGGCTTCTCGTCGTCGGGCACGTGGCGACCCGGTGGGCATTGCAGCATTTCTTGGCGGGCACGGCGCTCGAGGACCTCGTCGAGGCCGACTTCGCATGGCAGGAGGGCTGGGAGTTCCGCCTCGAGGCCGGCGGCGGCGACCATGGGTCGCGCCCGGCCCCCGGCTGAGTAACGTCCTTCGTGGTGGTGCAGTTTCGGGACGTGGCCGGGCGGGGGCCCTTCGGGCGAGCGGCTCTCGTGCTCAGTGCCGCCGCGCTGCTCGCCGCCTGCGGGAGCGCCCAGGCCGCCGGCTCGCACCGCCACCCACCAGCAGCGCGACGGCCCGCCAGCACGACCCTTGCCGTTCCGACCACTGCGGCTCCCACCGCCACGTCCCGGCCGAGAGCGCGAGCGGCGAAGTCCACGACGACGACCCGCCCGAGCGCGACCACCGTCCCTCCGTCGACCCTGCCGTCGAGCACGACGGTGCCGGTGACCGCGCCTCCGACGACGACGGCGCCGGTCAGCTTCACCACCACCCCCACCAAGCCCGGGCCGCCGCCACCGCCGCTTCCTCAGCCGACGAGGGCGCACCCGCTCACCATCCTCGAGGTGGGCGACTCACTCGGCATCGACCTCGGCTGGGGCCTCGACGCCGTCTTCGGCTCGGACCGCTTCGTCCGGGTGATCGCGGACGCCGTCGGCGATACGGGACTGGCGCGGCCGGACTACTACGACTGGCCGGCGCACCTCTCACAGGAGCTCTCCGAGTACCACCCTGGCGCCGTCGTCGTCATGCTCGGTGGCAACGACGCCCAGGCCTTCGTCGACGGCGGCCGCACGGTCGTGTTCGGGACCTCGCTCTGGCACACCGTCTACTCCGAGCGCGTCGGCAACTTCATGAACGAGGCGACCGCAGCCGGCGCCCACGTGTTCTGGGTCGGGATGCCGATCATGGGCTCTCCGGGCTTCTCCTCGGAGATGGCCCTCGAGAACGAGGTCTACTCCCAGCAGGCGGCGCTTCGAAGCGGTGTCTCCTACTTCTCCTCCTGGGGCGTCTTCACCAACTCGGCCGGGCAGTATGCCCAGTACCTGCCCGATCCCTCCGGGCAGCTCGTGATGGTGCGCGACTCGGACGGCGTCCACCTCACCTACGCGGGGGCCGACCGTCTGGCGAACGCCATGCTTCCGCCGATGGGAGGCGCGTTCGGGGTGAAGCTCTTCGGCTAGTCGCCTCCGAGGCCGTGGGCGACGAGGAACGACCTCTGCTCCTCGTGCATGGCCTTCGGAAGGGCCGAGAACCACTCCACGGCGCCGGCCTGCGAGAGGTGCGCTGCTCCCTTCCTCAGGGTCGCAGCGAAGGCGATGCCGACGGGCCAGCCGAGCCCGTCTCGGAGATGGCTCGGGTACTCGAGGTACCCGAGGAGACGCCCGGTGGCGACCTCGACGTCCAGCTCCTCTCTCGCCACGCGGACGACGGCGTCGGTGAGCGGCTCGCCCAGCCGGACGGTCCCCCCGGGAAGGGCCCACAGGCCCCTGCACGGCCCGGACAGGCGGCGGGCGAGGAGCACGCCGTTTGGCGAGGTGAGGACGACCTCGACGGTGAGCCGCGGGACCTTGGCGAAGATCGACTCGAACTCCTCCTCGGGGAGCGGGGGCGCGGGGCCGGGGCCGGGACCGCTCGGGTGGGTTTCGTCCATGTCCCGAGCATCGGTCCGCTCTCGGCGTCCTGCCAGAGGAATTGGTCCTCAGCCTGCCTGGCTCCAGGCGCCTTCGGCCAGGATCAGCCACACCCCGACGAGCCCGAGAGGGAGAGCCGACATCCGTTCGAGGATGAGGTCGGCCCGCCGCTGTGTGTCGGCGAGGCGGCTGTCGAAGAGCTTGGTCCGCACCTCGATCACGACGTTGAGCTCGCCGGTGTCGAACGGGGACCTGTCGCGGAACCGGATCTCGATGTCACCTGGCCCTGCAGGCCCGGTCACGGGTTCCTCGGGGCAGTCGACCGCCTCGGCGACAGCACCCGGGAGCAGTTCGGCGAGGCGACGGAGCGTCTCGCCGCCCACCGTGTCGTCGTAGGTCACATCGATGAGCGGCATGCGGCCAGCATCGCCGAACCGGCCGGTGCCGGTCGATCCTGCCCGGCGCTCAGGTGAAGATGATCTCGCCTCCGGCGGCCTTCTCGTAGAACTCGCCGACCGTGATGATGTCCTGGACCTGCGGGATGAAGTCGTTCTTCTCGAGGCCGAAGAGGTCGACCGAGGCCTTGCAGGCGTACAGCCCCGCACCGGTGTCGGCGATCATCTCGATGAACTCGGGCACCGACGGGATGTCGAGCTTGGCCATCTTCTGGGACATGTAGTGGGTCATGACGGCCGAGACCCCGGGGAGCCCGCCGAGCAGGGTCGCGAAGTGAAGCCCGGGGTTGCCCACCGTCGCCAGCTTGATGTGCTCGTGGCGCTCGCGATGGATCGCGTCGAGGCCGAAGAAGGTGAAGAAGAGGTTCGCCTCCATCCCCTCGGCCCGTGCGCCGTTGGCCATGATGAGGCCCGGGTAGACACCCTCGAGCGAGCCCTTCGAGATGATGATGGAGACCTTCTCGATCGGCTCCGGGCGTGCAGTCTCTGACATGGTCCGCTCCTTAGATGCAGCCGCGGGGCTTGGGGATCCCGGCGATCTTGGCGGCGATCTTCGCCGGGCCCTTGGGGAAGAGCTCGTAGAGCTCCTTGATCGAGACGCCCGAGGTCTTGCCGAGCACCCGGACGGTGGGCCCGGTCCCCTTCTCCTCGTACTCCGAGCGCATGAACTTGATCACCTGCAGGTGACGGTCGCTGAGCTCGGCGATCCCCTCCTGCCGGGCGATCTCCGGGGCCATGTCATCGCTCCACTGCGCCGGGTCGGTGAAGAAACCTTCAGCGTCGACGTCGACCTCCTTGCCGGCGTAGGTCGTGGTGGGCAACGTGCACCTCCTCTCAGGTGGTCTTCGGTGCGAGGGCGTCGAGGCGCTTGCCCTCGACAGGCATCCCGCCGCTCAGCATCGGCAGGTCCCTTCCGGGAAGCAGGACGTGCCAGTAGAGCGACTGGAAGGCGAGCTTGCCGAGATGGTTGAGGCGGGACTCCCTCAACAGCGGCAGCCCGATGCGCCGCGGGAAGCGACCGGGGACCGGCTCGACGTCGTAGTTGTAGTCGATGAGCAGCGCCTTCCCGAACCCGCTCTCGATGAAGCAGTTCGTGTGACCGTCGAAGCGAGCGTCGAGCGGCTCGCCGGCGAGGAAGCGCTCGATGTTGTGGACGAGTACCTCGCCTTCGAAGTGGGCGACCGACCCGGCCTTGGAGGCCCGCAGGTCGGCGGCGTCGCCGATGACGAAGACGTTGTCGCGGACCTTGGACTGCAACGTCGCCTCGTCGGTCGGGACGAAGCCGAGCTCGTCGCCGAGACCCGTCGACCGACTCACGTAGGGCGCCCCGCCGTGGAGCGGCACCACGACGGCGAGGTCGAAGGGGACCTCCCGCCCGTCGTAGGAGACGAGCCTGCCGGCGCTGCCGTCAACCTCCCCGGTGTTGAACTCGGTGACGAGCTCGATCCCCTTCTCGGCGAGCAACCCGGACAGCTCCCGGTTGCAGGTGGCCTTGGTGAAGGCACCGTCGAGCGGGGTCACGTAGGTGATCTCGACCTTCTTGCGAAGGCCGCCCTTGTGGAAGAACCAGTCGGCGAGGAAGGAGAACTCGAGCGGGGCGACCGGGCACTTGATCGGCATGTCGACGACGTTCACGACGAGGCGGCCGCCCTCGAAGCCTCTCAGCGCCTCGGCGAGGCGCGGCGCGCCGTCCGGGCTGTAGAAGGTGTGGGCCTTCTCGCCCCAGCCTGCGCCCGTGAGCCCCTCGGTCTCCTCGGGGACGAGCGTCGCCCCCGTCGCGACGAGCAGCACGTCGTAACCGAACGTCGAGCCGTCGGCGAGGACGACCTTCTCGGCGTCGAGGTCGACCTGCTCGACGCCACTTTGGTGAAAGACGATCCCGCGCCTCAGCTGCGCCGCCCGCGAGCGGACGAGGTCGTTCGGGCGGGCCAGCCCGAAGGGGACGAAGAGCAGACCCGGTTGGTAGAGGTGACGGTCGTCGGTGTCGACGACCGTGATCTCGAGCTCGTCGGGCGAGAAGGAGCGCCGGAGGCGGTTCGCCGCCAGTGTTCCGCCGGTGCCCCCGCCGAGGACCAGGAGGCGACGCGACATGCAGACAGCTAACCGTTCCCCTGCGGCGCTCGATAGGGCCGAAGGGCCCAGGCGTGCACGCGTCCGTCCCTAGTGTGCCGAGCGCTGGTCCGACGCTCTCGCGAGGCTCGGGCGCGGGCGGTCGCTGTCAGCCTCTCGCGCAGGACGCCCCGAGGGCGCGGTCCTCGCCGGCCCAGCCGGGAAGGTCCCCTTCTGGCCAGTAGTCACCCGTGGCGGGGTCCTGAACGTAGGAGACCGGGCTCGGTGCGCTCGAGGCGACGGCTGCCACGGCGGAGAGGAACCGGTCGATGTCGGCTGTGGTGGTGTTGATCCCGCAGCTGGCGCGCACGGCGCCGGGAATGTTCCGGCGGTCGCCGGCGCGAACCGCCTGGCGGTAGGAGGCGATCTCCGACGGGCCGAGAGCGAGGAGGCGCATGAGGTACGGGTGGGCGCAGAAGCAGCCGTGCCGCACGCCGATGGCATGCTCGGCGCTCAGGCGGGCGGCGACGAGGGCGTGGGAGACGCCCTCTACCGTGAAGGCCGCCAGCGGAAGGGTGTCGGCCTGCGGCTCGGGGCCGAGCAGCTTCACGCCGTCGATCCCGGCGAGCCCGCTCCGCAGCCTGCGCGCCAGGTCGCCGTCGTGCTCGGCGATGGCCGGCCAGCCGATGCGGCCCAGCTCGTCGATGGCGGCGCGAAGGGCCACGGCGCCGAGCACGTTGGGCGATCCGGCCTCCTCGCGCTCGGGAGGATCGGTCCAGGCGACCTCGTCGAGGTCGACGAGGTCGACGGCGCCGCCGCCGGCCAGGAACGGATCGCCGTCGGCGAAGGTGGCTCTCGGACCGAGCAGGATGCCGGCTCCGAAGGGGGCGTACATCTTGTGCCCGCTCCAGGCGAGGTAGTCGGCCGAGCGAGGGAGCGGGCGGTGGGCGGCGAGCTGGGCGGCGTCGACCAGGACTGGGATCCCCCGGGCGTGGGCGGCTTCGATGACGTCGTCGATCGGGGGCAGAAAGCCCGACACGTTCGAGGCGGCGGTGACCGCCAGGAGCCGGGCGCGGGGCTCGGCGCACAGCGCCTCGGTCACCGCATCGAGGTCGAAGGCGCCGTCGGCGCCGCACTCGACGAAGCGTCGGCGGCACAGCCGGGCCCAGGGCAGCAGGTTGGCATGGTGCTCGACGACCGTCGTGACGACCACGTCGTCGGCATCGAGCCGGAGGCGGTACGCCAGGTGGTTGATGGCCTCCGTGGTGTTGCGGCAGATGACGGCGACGTCGCCGCCGTCCGGGCCGCGACCGGCGAAGCCGAGCGCGGCCGCCCGGGCGCGCTCGTACTCGGCGGTCGCGCGGCGGGACTTGAAGCCGGCGCCACGATGCACGCTCGAGTACCAGGGCAGGAACTCGTGCACCTCTCCGGCCACGGCCGGAAGGGCGCTCGTGGAGGCCGCCGCGTCCAGGTTCAGGTAGGGGCGCTCCCGGCCGTCGACGCAGGGCACCGCCAGGCCGTCACCGACGAGAGGCACCGGCGGGGCGGTGCGGCCCGGTTCGGCTGCGCTGCCGGCAGAGGAGGGTGGCATGACCCCTCTCTAGCTCAGGCGGCGAGCTCGATGCTCACTTCGGGAGGCTGCTCGAGTGTGTTGTGCACTGTGCAGTGGGAGGCCACCGCCAAAAGGGCGGCGCGACGCTCCTCCGGGACGCCGTCGGGGACGGTGAGCGACACCGTGACGCGTCCGACCCTGGCCGGCCGCTCGGCCATGGAGAAGGTGGCCGACACCGCCAGCTGCTCGGTCGGCAGGCCGTGCCGGGCGAGGAACCGCCTGGCGTAGTGGGCCACGCACGAGGCAAGGCTCGCCACGAAGAGCTCGGTGGGCGTCGGGGCCGCGTCAGAGCCGCCGTCCTCGACCGGCTGGTCCACATAGACGAGGTGGCCCCGGATGTCGATCTCGAAGAGGTCGTCACCTTTGTGGGCGACTCGAACCGTTCTGTTCATCGTGCTCCCTCCTCCCCCCGCGCCGCCACAGGACGGGTCCGCTCGAAGAGCCGGCTCCAGCGGGTCGAGCGAGGACCGGCCACCGCCTCGTCGCGGCACGAGCAACGATCCTCGTGCGGCACATGTCCGAGCACCTGCTCGACGTGCGCTCCGCAACCACGCCAGGTCGGCCGGCCGCATCGCCGGCAGGTCGTACTTCTGCACATACCCCATAGGGTATCATGGAAGCGACGCGAGCAGACAGGGCCCTTCGTCACATCGAGGCGTCCCGGACCGGACAAGGAGGGTTGATGCAGCTTCCCGAAGAGGTGATCGAGGACGTCCGGCGCCGGCTTCACAGGGTCGGCGGCCAGGTGGCGGCCATCGAGCGGATGCTCGACGAGGGACGCGAGTGCCGCGACGTGGTGACGCAGATCTCGGCGGCGACCAAGGCCCTCGAGCAGGTCGGTTTCAAGCTTGTCGCCACCGGCCTCACCTACTGCGTGCAGCACCCCGACGACGCGGCCGCCGACGGCTACCCGCTCGAAGAGGTCCAGCGCATGTTCATGAAGCTGGCCTGAGAGCCGGACGCGGCGCTCCGCGGGCCCCTGCGCCGCGGGCCGCGGGCCTGCGCCACAATGAGCCACGGCACATCCGGCTCAGCCGAGGTCGGCGAGGCTTCGAAGAGGGGGCGGCATGGCGAACGAGCTCCGAGTGACCCTCGAGATCGGGCCGAAGGAGAAGCGGGCCGCCGCGGTGGCTCCCGACTGGCCCGGGCTCGAGCGGGGCGGCAAGACGGGGGAATCCGCCGTCGCGACGCTCGAGTCGTACCTCGGTCGTTACGCCGAGGTGGCCCGGCGCGCCGGGATGGGAGCCGAGCTAGCGGCCGTCGGCGGCGCCACCGTCGTCGAGCGCTACACCGGGACGGGCTCGACCGACTTCTGGGGCATCTCGTTCGCCTTCTCGAGCATCGACGGCGCGGACATGTCGGACGACGAGCTGGAGCGGCAGCTGAAGCTCATGAGGGCGTGTTGGGCGGTCTTCGACGAGGTCCGCGGGCGCGTCTCGGCGCAGATGCAAAAGGGCCCCCGAGGCGGTGGCCGGGACCGCGACCGGATCGTGGGCCACGTGCTCGCGGTCGAGCAGGACTGGGCGAAGAAGCTCGGCGTGCGGACCCCGGACGACGCCGTCGTGGTCGACGACGCCGGGCTGCGTGCCTACCGCGAGGCCTACTGCGGGGCGATCCGGACGTTCCACGCCGAGGGCAGGAAGGCGAGGACCTGGCCGCTTCGCTACCTGATCCGGCACACCGCCTACCACACGATGGACCACGCCTGGGAGATGGAGGACAAGGACATGACCGGAGCGGCCGAGTAGCTGGCCGGCGGCGAGTCCTCGTGCGCTCGGCCTAGGCGGGCCGCCGGGCCGCCAGCAGCCGATCACGATCGGCCGCGTAGCCGACCATCCAGGCGGGTTCCAGACGGTAGAGCCTGACGTCGTCGCCCCACTCGAGGGGGGAGCTCTGATAGTGGGTCGTCCAGTGGGCGAGGGTTTCGTCCCAGGTCGCGCCCGAGGGGTCGAGCCGCAGCGCTCTCCCGTGGCAGAACACGGCGAGGTCCTCGTTGTCGACGTGGGCGGCGCTCACGCCGGGCCGGCTCTCCAGGTGCCGTGCCTTCGCCGAGGTCCCGCTCGTGCTGAACGTCCATGTGGCGTGGAGGAAGTGCCCGTCGACGGCGCTCACGCGCGGCTCGCCCCGGGCGGTCACGGTGGCGAGGGCGAGGACCTTCATGCCGGTGAGGAGCTCGGCGATGTCGCGGGCGGACAACGAGCGGCCCTCGTCGATGATGCCGCGAAGGTGCTCGGTGGCGCGCGCCCGGGAGCGGTCCAGCAGCGCCTGCAGCGCCTCCAGCTCAGCGTCGGTCTCGTACATCTCAGCCTCCCGTCTCGCTGCCGCCCCGTTCCGTCGTGTCCGCCAGCTCCGGGTGCGCCGCGAACCAGGCGTCGCGCCTGCGTTTCGGAGCGCGGGCCAGCCAGGCGTCCTGGACCACCTCGGCGAGCTCGTCGCGGCTGAGCTCGCCGATCCGGGAGGATCGCAGCAGGACGGACAGGTGGCCGTCGAAGTGCGGCGTCGTGAAGAAGGGTGTCGACGGATCCTGGACGAGCGCCTCCTTGTCGAACTCCGACTCCACCCACACGACGATGACGTCCGTCAGCCGCTCTCCGGTCTCAGGATCGAGCGCGTCGGGGCGCGGAGTCCGGAAGAAGATGAACGACTTGCGGGAGACCTGGTAGATGGGGTTGCCGTTCGAGCCGTGCTCGACTGTCACCCCCGGCAGCGCCCCGGCGATCGCATGCAGGTCCTCGAGCGTGGCCCTCCGGCTCTTCGGCATCAGCGCGCCGTCGGCGGGCGCCTCACTGGCCGACCCTCCCGTCGATGCACTCTCGCAACAAGTCGGCGTGCCCGCAGTGACGGGCGTACTCCTCGACCCTGTGCACCATCAGCTCCCGAACCGCGATGCGGCGCGAGCCGAGGCGCTCGCCGAGGTCCGGGTGCTCGGCGAGGGCGGCGTCGGTGGCGGCCTGCTCGCGCGCCAGGGCGGCGTAGGCGGCGTCGACCTCGGCCTGATCGCCGACCGCGCCGTCGAAGTCGCCGTCGGAGCCGCCGTAGAGCTTCGGCAGCGGCTCGTCCTCGGAGATCCAGTTGCGCCAATCCCGCTCCGCTTCGGCGAGGTGCCGAAGCAGGCCGAGGAGCGAGAGCGTCGAAGGAGGGACGGAGCGGCGGGCGAGCTGCTCGGCGTCGAGGCCCTCGCACTTCATCGACAGGGTCATGCGGTAGTGCCTGAGGTAGTCGTGCAGAGTCGCCAGCTCGCCGTCGGGGCTGACCCCGTCGCTGTCGCGGAGGTCGTCGTCCGGGTCGACCCACATGTCGGGGTAGACGGTCGCCTGAGTCCACCTGGTCGGTCGTTCGCCCACGCCTCGCAGTCTCGCCCCCGACCGCCCGGCCCCGCTACCCCGACCGCCTAGGGAACGGGGTCGATAGGCCGGGTCAGGTCCTCCCGTCCCGGGAGGGGTTCGTAGGCCATGGGCCAGTACTCCACCTGTCGTGAGATGAGCCCGCCGCTCAACTCCGAGAAGGCCACGAGGCGGGCCGACTGCTCCCCGTCGGTCACGGTGACCTCGCTGACGACGGTGTCGCCCTCAGCGATCAGCCGGTGCACGTCGAAAGTCCACCGACCGGTGCGCGTCGGGTACCGAGCCTGCATGCTCGCGTAGTCGCTCCGCCCGACGATCTGCTCTCCGGAGCACGGCCAGTCCACCGCGCAGTCCGAGCTGAGATGTCCCGCCGCCCGGCCCCAGTCGTTGGCCTGCATGGCCGCCCAGAAGGAGAGCAATACCTCGCGGCCGGACACTCCTGCGCAGGCTACCGGCACGGGGAGCGCCGATCCGCTCCGGGCGGCTACCTGCCGGTGCGCTCCCGGTGCGAGCACCCCGGCCAGCAGCACGGCCGACGCTGGCCCTCCTCGAGCTCCTCCTGGGTCCGGCGGATGCGGCGTTGCCGTGTCGTCTGCTGCTTGGCGTCCTCGACCCAGCAGATGAACTCGTTGCGGGCGAGCGGGGTGATGTCCATCCAGGCGTCGAGGGCGGTCGCGTTGGCGCTGAGCGCCGTGCGAAGGTCCGCGGGCAGCGCGTGCACCACTCCGCCGGGCACTCGCTTGCTGGTCACAGGGCCAGGGTAGGCGCGTCGAGCCGCCGGCGAGCGGCTGCGGCCGTGGTCGGCGGCCGTTGTCGGCGGCCGTTGTTGGTCGCCGGCCGTTGTCGCCGGCGGTGGTCGGTGAGAGACTCGCACGACAGCCGACCAGGGAGGACTCGATGCCCAAGTACCTCGTCCAGGCGTCCTACACCGGCGACGGTGTACAGGGACTGCGCAAGGAGGGAGGCTCGGCCCGCAGATCCGTCCTCGAGGGGGCGTGTGCCAGCGTGGGCGGGAAGCTCGAGGCCTTCTACTATGCGTTCGGCGACTCGGACGTCGTGGCGATCCTGGAGCTGCCCGACAACGCGACCGCGGCCGGCACCTCCCTGATGATCGCCGCCAGCGGCAAGGTCGACATCAAGACCACCGTGCTCCTCACGCCCGAGGAGCTCGATGCCGCTGCGAAGGTGGGAGCCGAGTACCGGCCTCCGGGCGGCTGACTCGAGCGGGGTCCTCGTGCGCCACGGCGCGAGGTCGCCTGTTTCGCATCTCAGGCCACCCTGATCACGAGCGCCGTCACGTTGTCGTCCGCGGCGCAGCCCACCGCGGTCGAGACGAGACGTGCGGCGGCAGCGTGCGGCGGCTCCTCGGAGCCAAGGACGCTCTTGAGCTCGTCCGAGGTGAGGGACCGGAAGAGGCCGTCGGTGCAGAGTAGGAAGCGGTCTCCTTCCTCGCACGAGACGCCGGCGTGATCGACGTCGACGGCGTCGCTCACGCCGAGGGCGCGGGTCAGCACGTGACGATGGGGATGGGTCTCCACCTCGTCCGGGCCGAGCTCGCCAGCCTCGACCAGGTCGGCGGGCACCGTATGGTCCTTCGTGAGCTGCACGAGGCGGCCGGAGCGAAGGCGGTAGAGACGGGAGTCGCCGACGCTGACGAGGACCGCACCGAGGTCAGACGTGAGAGCGAGCGCGACGAGCGTCGTGCCCATGGCCGTGTCGGCCGAGCGCTCGGCGCCCTCCTGCCAGACGGCATGGTTCGCCGCCTTGCAGGCACCGAGGAGGCCGGCTGCGGTCCGGTCGCTCCCGAACGCCTCGTCGAGCACCTCGAGGGCCTGCCGGCTCGCCACCTCGCCGTTGCCGAGGCCTCCCAAGCCGTCTGCAACCGCCCAGAGGTCCTTGGCAACAAGCGCGTTGTCCTCGTTGGTCTCACGACCACCTGTCTCGGTGGATAGGCCCGCTTCGAACTGGTAGCTCAACGGCTCCTCCTTGACGACACGCCTCCACTGAGACGGACCTGGGCGGTCCATCCCGAGGGCGTCTCTCGCCGCCGCGAGCGCCTCGCGACGGGAGGACGCCTCGCTCGTGATCTCCCGCTCCCACAGGGTGACTTGCGCCTCGTCCGGCTCGGCGAGGAACGTGGCGATCTCCTCGACGCCGATCTCGGCCTGACGAAGGAGGGCGACGACGCGCGCCTGCGGCAGTTGAGTCCGGGAGTAGTAGCGGTACCCGGTGGACCCGTCGACCGCAGCCGGGACGAGGAAACCGGCCCTCGCGTAGGAACGCAACATCTTGGGCGACAGACCGGCGAGAGCGGCAAACTCACCGATTCCCAGCAGGTCCTCCATCGTGAGAGTGTGGACCCTGCCCGCAGGACAGAGTCAAGGGCGGCCGTGAGCCGTCTTGAGGGGCGGTCAACCCTTCTAGCGTCGCCTGCGTGGGGGAGCGTGTGCTGCTGGCCGCAGGACGCGAGGCGGAGGTGTTCCTGGAGGACGACGGCACCGTCCTCAAGCTGATGCGCAGGCGCGACGCCGAGGAGCGGATCCGGCGCGAGGCCGCCTCATTGCGAGCCGTGGCCGGCACAGGTCTCGAGGTCCCGGAGGTCGTCGACGTCGTCGTCGTCGACGACCGGCCCGGGCTCCGGATGCAACACGTAAGTGAAGCCAACCTGCTTGAACGACTCGGCCGCCGACCATGGACCGTCCTCGAGGCGGGGCGGTCGATCGGAGCGGCGCACGCCAGGATGCACGACATCGTCGCTCCCGCTGAGCTGCCGGACCTGTGGGAGGAGCTTCGAGAGAGGATCGAGCTCCGAGTCGAGGACGAGCGACTTCGAGCCGCAACCCTCAGAGTGCTCGAGTCACTGCCACGCGCCGACAGGCTCTGCCACGGCGACCTTCACTTCGGGAACATGCTCGGTTCCTGGTCGGCTCCGGTGATCATCGACTGGGGAGGCGCCACGCGGGGTGACCCGGTGGCGGACGTCGCCCGTACACGCCTCCTTCTCGGCATCGGTGAGCCGGGGCCGGATGCGCCGACCCTGGTGCGGCTGCTTGCCCCTGTGTTCCGGGGCGCCGTCGTGAACAGCTACGTCGCGACGTATCGAAAGGCGCGCCCGTTCGATCCGCAGCTCCTCGAACGGTGGGAGCTCGTGCAGACCGCCGCACGCATCGGAGAGGTGCCGTCCGAGCGCGGGGTCCTGATGGGGCTGCTCGAGAAGGGCCTCAGCCGGCAGGAGAGCACGGGTGTGGGGCCGTCGTAGCGGGGTCGGCTCTCGCGGGCGATCGCCGGGCGGCCTGGCGGCCCGGATCGTGGTGGGTCGTCGTTCCGTCGAGATCTGTGGCGGAAAAGCGCGAACGATCGCGACATTGTCGGGCTGAAGTGGCGGCTGCGAGCACCGGCCGCTCGCCGGCCGGCGCGGACGCTCCGCCGGGCGAGGGCCAGCCCGGCAGACCAGCTCGGCTGCTGCGGCGGGGGCAGGTCCGAGCGCTCGGCCGCCTCGAGGTGGTCATCGGGCTCGCGTTCGTGATCGTGTAGAGCCTCGACCAAGCTGGTCGGACCTGCTGTCGCACCTCGATCGAGAAGGAACACCATGAAGCTTCTGCTGACGTCGTCCGGCATCACCAACGCGAGCATCCACGAGGCGCTCGTCGCTCTCCTCGGCAAGCCGATCGAGGAGTCCACCGCCCTCGTCATCCCGACCGCGATCTACCCCTTCCCCGGCGGTGCCGGCCACGCTTGGGAGGCGATCTGTGGAAGGACCAAGAGTCCCTTCGCCGGATTGGGCTGGAAGTCTTTGGGCGTGCTGGAGCTGTCGGTGCTGCCCACCATCGACGAGGAGTGTTGGCTCCCAGCGGTCCTGGAGGTCGATGCCCTGCTCGTGTGGGGCGGCGACCCGGTGTTCCTGTCCTACTGGATGCGGCGGTCCGGGCTCGCGGACGTCTTGCCGTCACTGCCGCGCGACACGGTGTATCTGGGGGTGAGTGCCGGGAGCATCGCAACCGCTTCGACCTTCGCCGAGACGTATCGCGAACCGCGCCGCGGCAGAGGGGAAGCGCTCTCGACCGAGGACGTCGTGTTCGACACACCCGACGGCGAACTTCGCAGGATCCTCGTGACGGCTGAGGGGGTCGGGCTGGTCGACTTTGCGATCATTCCTCACGTCGACAACGCGGATCACCAAGACACGGCGATCGCAGAACAGTGGGCTGCGAAGATACCTGCGCCGACGTACGCCATCGACGACCAGACCGCCATCAAGGTGACCGACGGGCACGTCGAAGTCGTCTCCGAGGGTCACTGGAGGCTGTTCAATCCGTGATTTCTCCACTGGCGAGGGTCCGAGTGAGGTTCACGATCGCCTGCCACGAGCCGCGATGCCTCGAGCGCAGCGGCGGACGCAGGGCGTCGGTGGGCACACCTTCAGCGCCGTGGGCTGTTGCGCCTACGTACCAGGGCGGACGTCGGTCGGCTTCGGTATCCGGTTGACGAGCTCGACCACCTCATGAGGGTGGACCGCTGCTGGCAGGAGCAGCTTCAGCAGGTCCACCAGGTGGAATGTCTCCACGTCCAGGATTGCTCTCGCACCGGCGGCGATGTGGCGAACGTCGAACCTCGTGGATGAGACCGGGATGATTGGCCTGTCGAGTCGGAGGAGCCCATAGACGGCCTCCATGGCCGTGCGGACCGAGGTCTCGACGGTGAAGACGCAGTCATCGTCCACCTCGACGAACTGGCCGAGGAACCCGAGGTTGACGCAACCGTCGGGGATGACCCTCGGCCGGTCGCCGATGGCGCGGGGCATGAACTGGCTCGTGATGTAGGGCATTCCAGCGAGCGACACCTTGGCGTGAGTCAGGAATTGCTCGCGGCGGTCGAGGTACCCGACGTGGTAGAGGAACTCCGTGAGGATCTCGTTTCCGGTGCACTCCACCATCGGCTTCTTCACGTAGTCGCCGACGTTGTTGCCTCGCAGCCCGTAGGCCCAGAAGACGTCGGCGTTGTTGGGCTGGTTGGGAAAGAAGGGCTTGGAGTGGATGATGAACCCCAGATCCCAGCCGGAGTCCTTCACCGTGATGCCACCGCCCGTGCCGCGCTTATCGCCACTGACCTTCTCGATGTAATCGACGAAGTCCGGGTGATCGACCAGGGTGACGAAGAAGGAGATCCACCGGGTCTTCTCCGGCCAACTGATGAACTTCTCGGGATGCCCGAACTTCGGGTCGAACGCGGCAAGCTTCTCCCACAGGGTGAACAGACCGCGGTCGTGGCGGTCGAAGTTCCACGACACCGCGGTGTCGTTGTCCCCGTAGGTGGTGTTCTGGGTCAGCGACCCGTTGGTGAAGAACACGAGGTCATCGTCGGTGAGGTTGATCTCGGAACGACCGTCGGGCGACTCGACGGTCAGGCCTCTGACGGTGGTCTTGTCTCCCTCTGATTCGACGGCCATGTCGACAACCCGGGTCCCGAGGGCAAAGCGGACCCCGAGCCCTTGGAGCCAGACGATGAGCGGGCGGATGATGGAGTCGAACTCGTTGTACTCGGTGTGCAGGATGCCTTCCAGACGAGGCATCACCTCTGTGAGGTGCAAGAACCGCAGCTCGTAGCGTCGCATCTCCAAGACGCTGTGGTAGTCGTCGAACGAGAGGATCCGGGAGAACAGCAGCCAGAGATGCGAGTCGAAGAAACTCGGTGGGAACCAGTCGCGGATGGACATGTCCTGCAACTCGGCCTCTGGCGTGACGAGCAGGCGAAGGAACTGTGCTGTGCAGTCCTTCGGAAGCATCGGCTGGGACCCGTAGTCCGCTCTGTGCCCCTGCTTCTCGATGATTCGCCAATGTGAAGAGATCGGCTCGCGGCAGTTGACCTCTCGCGTCTCGTCGAGAACGGTGCGTCCGGGTCGCGTCAGGGAGGGCACCTTGCTGCAGAGGTACCAGAGGCATTCCATGTGCGCCTCGAGCTCCCGCTCGCCGCGGCAGACGTAGCCTGCCGACGCATCGCCGGTTCCGTCCATCGACCCGCCCAGGACCGGCAGGTCCTCGTACACCGTGATGTTGCCTGCTGGCATATGGGCATCGGTCGCCAGGAAGGCTGCCGCAGCCAGGCCACCGATCCCACCACCGATGATGTGTGCGGTCTTTCGCCCGATGCCGTCCGGGGTGGCGGCGTTCACCTGATCGTAGAAGAGCATTTCGTGGCCTCGCGTGCCCGATCTCTCTTCCGGTAGTGAACTCGTCATCTCGGGCATCCGCTAGGGCAGATAGCCCCTAACTCTCCGCCGGAAGGGACTTGGGACCGGCGGAAGACTGGTCGGGCCGGGCCGATGGAACGCGGTGAGATCTGGTTCGCGGCTACCCAGGTGGAGATCGCCATTCTCGTAATCACCCGCGACCCAGTGGCAGATCGAAGTGGTTCCGTGGTGGTGGCGGCGATCACCCGCACGCGCCGCGGGCTCGCGTCGGAGATGGAGCTCTCGGCTGGATCCGATTGCGTGCCGAGCGACTGTCGAAATCGATGAGGTCGGCTGTCGCCCTGAAGCGGTGCGGCGCTACTGGAACTTCGTGGCCGTGACGGCCGTGATGCGAAGGACTCCGCACACGAGGTGCTCGGTCGTGCCGCTGTAGGCCGCGATGTGCTGGTGGGCCAGCAGGAGCGACTTCGTATCCCCGGGCGGCGTGAGCTTCAAGGCGTTCGACGTCGGGCAGGTCAAGGTGCCGTAGCCGGTCTGGTCATGGAAGATGATGCCGAAGTACGCCGACTTTCCTGGGAGCAGAAGGACCGTCTTGTCCTTGATGCCGAATGCTCCCACCGCCTTCTGGTCGGTCGTCGAGAGGTCCTTCCCGGACTTCTTCAGCATCTGGACGTACGGGTACCCGTGGAGCCAGCAGCTGCTCGCTGAGTGGTTGGTGAACGCGAACTCGTCGACGACGGATCCCATGCCCCCGCCTACGCCCCAACCGGACACGAGGAGCGAGGTGGTCGCGCACCGGGTCGTGTTCGTACTCGCGCGCCCGGTGGTTGCCAGTGCGAGGCTGCCGCTGAGCAGGGCCACGATCGGCAGCACCATCAACAGTCGTTTCAACATGGTCACGTCCCCTTCGTGTTCACATCCCCAGCGCCGAAACTCCGAACTGGGAGACCAGGGAACCCAAACTGGGGACACCATCGACGCTAGGGCCGAAGATCCCGGGCGGGTAGGGCCGGAAGTCCCGAATCGCGGGTACGGGCGCTCGTGCTGATGGTTGAACTGGCTCTCTTCAAGGACAGAGACTGCTCTTGACAAAGCCTATCCCATGTATGAGAGACTCTCTCCCATCAATCAGAGACCATCTACCGCGAGGACGCCTGCCGCGCTGAGCATCCGCGAGAGGCAGCGGGCAGTGACAAGAGACGCCATCCGCGACGCGGCCATCGCAGTCGCATCAGAGACGGGCTTCGCCGCCATGACCATGGAGAAGGTGGCGGAGCAGGCGGGGGTGTCGCCCAGCACCGTCTACCGCTACTTCGCCGACCGGGGCGACCTCTTGAACGCCATCCTCGACTGGACCTATGAGCAACACACCCACCTGCCGCCACTGGCGAGCGCCGATGACATCGCCGCGTTCCAAGAGCAGTTCATGGCAGATCTCGACCACATGCGAGGCCTCTTCCGCGCCCTCGTCGTGTCCCGGGTGGGCCAGAGCGAGAGTTGGAGCGGGCGCGAGGAGCGGCTGGACATGTGGCGGCGGCTGCTCGGCGAGGTCACTGACCATCTCGACGAGGAAGAGGCACGACTCGGCCAGGCCGTGATCGTGTACCTGACCGGTGGCCTTCCCTGGCTCACCATGGCCGACGAGTCGGGCCTCGACGGAGCCGAGGCAGGGCGGGCCGTCGGATGGGCCATCCGCACCCTCGTCGCCGACCTGCGTGCCCGCAATGACGAGGCCGCTGCCCAGAGGCGCCCTACCGCCGCCACCTCGCGGAAGGAGCCGTTCTCATGACCGCCGCCGAACCGTCGACTGGGGCTCCTCTGGTCGTCAGCCTGCACGACCCCGGTGCCTCAGTCCGGCAGGAGGTGGTGGGGACCAAGGCGGCCACGCTCGCTCAGCTGGCGTCGCGGGGCTTCAGGGTCCCGGAGGGATTCGTCGTGACGACGACCGCATGTGATCACATCGCCCCGGCGGCCCCGATCCCCGACGAGCTGTGGATGACGGTCCTGTCCCATCTAGGGCAACTCGGAGACGGCCCCGTGGCCGTCAGGTCGTCGGGATCGGCTGAGGATCTCATCGAGGCGTCCTACGCCGGACAGTACGAGACCGTGTTGGGCGTCGAAGGACCCGAAGCGCTTGCCTCCGCCATCCGACGATGTCTTGCGTCCGTCGACTCGGCGCGGGTACGGGCCTACCGGGGATCTGACGTTCCCACACGGATGGCGGTGCTCGTCCAGAAGATGGTCCCGGCCGATGCGGCGGGGGTCGCCTTCACCGCGAACCCGATCACCGGGGACGCAGAGGTGTTGGTGAGCGCAGTCAAGGGTTTGGGTGACCGGCTCGTCTCCGGAGAGACGAGCCCTGACGAGTGGGTTGTGCGCGGTGACTGCGTGTCGTGCGGCCGCTCGCCCGAGGGTGCCCTCGATCGGTCCGAGGTCGGCGCGATCGCGGAGCTGGCTCGGGCTGTTGAGGATCTCTTCGGCTCACCGCAGGACGTCGAGTGGGCCATCGCCAACGGAGAGCTGTTCGTCTTGCAGGCCCGGCCGATCACCGCCCTCCCGGTCGCCCCGGTCGTGGACGTGCCCTCGGACGGCTTCTGGTTCAAGGACACGTCGCACTTCCCTACGCCGCTCACCCCGTTCGGAGCGTCGGTGTACCTGCCCGCGCTGACGAAGGCCCTCCCCCCGTTCGCCGAAGAGTTCGGACTCCTGTTCGAGGGCGTCGAGCAACGTTCCTTCGGAGGCGAGATGTACGCCCGCGTGATTCCGCTCGGTGGCAAGGATCGTCCTATCCCTTCCTCGTGGGTCATGTGGCTGGCTGCTCGACTTGCTCCGTCGCTGCGGCACAAGGCCCGGATCGCTCGAGCGGCGATCGACTCCCGCCTGCCCGAGCGGATGCTCGACAGCTGGGAGCTCGAGTGGCGTCCCGCCTTCGTCGACGAGGTAGGCGAGCTCAAGCGCGTCGATCTCGCCGCCCTCGACGACGACGCTCTTGTCGCTCACATCGACCGCCTCGAAGATCTGCTCGGACGTGGCGAGCGGCTCCATTTCCGGCTGCACGGGCCCCATTCACTGGCGCTCCACGAGCTCGGGGTGCTCTGTCAGGAGCTCTTCGGCTGGGACATGCCCCAAGCGCTTCAGCTTCTGACCGGTTCCTCGACGGCCTCCTCCGAGCCGGGCCGTGCGCTGCAGGCGCTGGCCGAACGGATCGCCGCTGATCCGCCGGCGCTCGCGGCCATCACCGGCCGAAGCGAGGACAGGCTGTCGGACCTCCGTCAGGCCGCTCCGTGGGCTGCGGAGGCGTTCGATGACTACCTCGAGCGCTACGGACACCGAACGATGAGCTACGACCCTGGCGACGCGACGCTCTTCGAGCGACCCGGGGTGGTGCTCGGGTTGCTGGCGGACCAGACGCGGGCCATCGCCAGGGTCGCGGGTCGAACAGGCGAGTCGGGCGACGCGCTGGCCCAGGCTCGAGCCGAGCTGGCGGGGCGAAGTGACCACGACAAGCACCACTTCGAGGCGGCACTGGCCCACGCCCAGCGCGCCTATGGGCATCGAGAGGACAAGGTCGTCTGGCTCGACAACCAGCCTTGTGCCCTGTTGCGCTACTGCGCGGTAGAGATCGGACGTCGCCTCGTAGCCAGAGGGATGCTGGCTCAGAGCCAAGACGCCGTCTTTCTTGACGAGCGCGAACTACGCGAGCTGCTGATGAGCGAGCAGGAAGCTGACCAGCACGCCCTCGTCGCCCGCAGGAAGGCAGAAAGGGCGTGGGTGATCGCCCACCCCGGCCCCCCCTCCTATGGCATGGACCCGGGCGAGCCCCCCGACATGTCGCCGCTGCCACCCGCCCTGCGCCTGGTCAATGCCGCCTTCCTCAACCAGGTGCGCCTCCTCGAGGCTCCGCCCACCCCCCAGGTCAGCCGAGACGAGTTGCACGGCGTTCCGGGTTCCCCAGGTCGCTGCTCGGGGACCGTGTGCGTCGTCTCCGACGAGGCCGACTTCGGCAAGCTGCGTCCTGGAGAGGTGCTGGTCGCACCCACCACATCTCCACCGTGGTCGGTGCTCTTCCTCCAAGCCGCGGCGGTGGTGACCGACGGTGGTGGCGTGCTGTCCCACACGGCGGTGATCGCCCGCGAGTACGGCATCCCCGCGGTGCTTGCCACCGGCAAGGCCACCCGGCTGCTCTCAGACGGAGATGTGGTGAGCGTCGATGGCACCGCCGGGATCGTGTCGGTCACCCGGAGCTGATTGATCTGTGGACCCAGGACTCAACCGACCTAGGAGGCAACGATGCAAGAACCTGACACCGACGCTCTCGAGAAGCTGACGCCAAAGCAGCAGCGCTACGTTCGCAATGGACATCGCATGGCGCAGCGCCACCCAAAGGGAGGTCGCGTCTTCAGCGGCGTCAACCGCGCCCTCATCCGTCTCACCGGTTGGCGCGTCGGCGGGAGCATGCAAGGGGTCACGATCGGGCTGTTGACTACGACGGGTCGACGCAGCGGACGAGCGAGGACCGTACCGGTCGTCTGTCTCGACGATGGCCCCCGTTTCTTGGTCGCCGCCTCGAACTCCGGATTGGACTCTCCGCCCGCATGGTGCCTGAATCTGCGAGCGCGGCCAGATGCAGAGATGGACACGCGGGCTGGCGCTGAGCGCGTTGTTGCCCATGAGCTGACTGGATCCGAGCGCGAGGAGGGTTGGAGCCGCCTTCAGGCGTTCAACCCGGTGCTGAGCGGATACCAGGCGTGTACGAAGCGTCAGATCGCCTTGTTCGCGCTCGAGCGACCACTCAGGCAGGTATCGCCATGATCCGAAACACCATCACCATCGACAAGTCCATCGAAGAGGTCTTCGACTACGCGGCACAATTCGAACGTCATTCAGAGTGGCAGGACAACTTGAAGGGTTTGACGTTCAACGGCCCTGCCGCCGTCGGCGGAACGGGTACACAGACGCGCCAGGTCGGCCCGCGAGCCCGCACCTCCGATTGGCGAGTGAGTGCCTATGAGCGCCCCCGCATCATCGGATGGGAGACGCTGAACGGACCGATTCGTCCTGCCGGAACGATGCGATTCGTGGCAGAGGCACCGGTACCCGCGTTGACTTCGAGATGGCGCTCAATCCGCGGGGCTTGATGACGCTCGTGAGCCCGCTCATTGATCGGCAGGGGCAGAGGATCAGTGCGGAACATCTGGCCAGGTTCAAGGAGATCCTCGAGCGTTTCTGACAGTTGTCAGACGTGAAGTCGGGCCCGCTGAAAGCCAGAGTGCACCATCAGTTGATGCGTCTGCCAAAGAATGCGGCCAGCCGGTCGTGCGGTCGCGCGCCTGCTGGACGGTGCACTCTGGCGGACTTCGGTGAACCATCAGGGCAAGTCATCGAGTCATCCGCACGCCGGCGGACGACTGCGAACAGCGGCCTCCGGGGGATGGGCGCGGGATGACAGGGCTGGTGTCAGTCGTCCGCGACGAGCTCCGCCAGGTGACGAACGGCGGCCTCGAGCTCGGGCAGATCCTCGGAGACTGTCGCTCGCACGATGGCGTGTGAAGTGTCGAAGTACCTGTGGGCGAGGCGGTCACGCATGCCCGCGATCTGGCTCCACGGCAGACGCGCTTCGCTCGCCAGTAGCTCGTCCGGCTAGGCCTTTACCGCCTCGCCGATCTCGATCAAGCGGACCCTGACCGCGTCGAAGACGAGACCGTCGTCCAGGTCTCCCCGTTCGAGATGTGCCCGGATGGCCTCGACGGCAGCCAAGATGTCGTTGAGACGCTGACGGTCGCGGCGCGTCACAACTCGCGGGCCTCTGCGAGCGCGTCGGCAGCTACACCAGGCTTGAGGTCGGCCGCCGGAATGAGCTCGACCGACGCGTCGAGGAGCGATTCGAGCTCAGATTGGCATCGACCGAGCTCGAAGAGGCCGACTCCGGGTGGCACATCTACCAACAGGTCGATGTCGCTCCCAGGTCCCTCCTCGCCGCGAGCGACGCTTCCGAAGACTCGAACACCGCGGAGACCATGGCTGGCGATGATCTTCCTCACCAGACGGCGATTCGAATGGAGGCGCTGGCCGAGTGGACCGGTCGATGTTGGCCGGGAGGGCCGTACGTGCAACTCCAGCTCATTACCGGTTGCTCTGACTAGCCGTGCGAGCGTCGGCAATGAGGGCTGCCTCGTACCCGACTCGTAGGCGCTGACCACGCTTTGCGTCACTCCGGCTCGACTCGCCAGCTCCACCTGAGAGAGCCCAGCCCGAAGACGAGCCTGTCGCAACACTTCGCCAGATGATGCCATGAGGCCAGTGTATAGCGGATCGTCGATACGGTTGAGTCGGCCAACACGCTCGCCGGAGTTTCGATCTCGGGGAGATCGTCGGCGCGAGTCGAGCGCGATGAGTCGCCACCGCGGCAGTGCGTACCTACCACGCTTCTCGTCCTCCGCGGGATGAGCCGCGGCATAACGGCAGTAAGACTGCCAACAAGTCGCGCTCCCGAGCCGCTGACCAGGGAGAAGGGGAGTGGAGGTGAGCGGACTCGAACCGCCGACTTCCACGTTGCGAACGTGGCGCTCTACCAGCTGAGCTACACCCCCGAGGTGCCGCCGGCGGGGGCTTCTGCCACCCCGTTACGGCCGCCCAGGCGACCATTCACGATAGCGGAGCACGCTGAAAGGACCATCTGGTCGCTGCCTGGGACGCCGTTCTGAGCCGGCCAGGCCGCACGCCGCCGCAGGCCGCCAGGCCGAGACGCCCGCCGGGGCGGGCGCCGGAGGGGGGCTCCTAGCTTCTCGAGCCGGCCAGCTCCCGAGAGTCCATCTCACGTGCGCCGGCGGCGGCCGCACGGCGGCGGTGCGCCCCGGTCACCGACCAACCCATGCCGGCAGGAGCGGCATGAGCGCCGCTCACGACGCCTGGCTGCACGCCGCCGACTGCCCGCGCCCGGTCGAGTGCCGAGACGACGTGGCGGCGGGTCTCGAGGGCGACCACCTTCTGGGCCCGCTCCACGGCACGGCGGTGGAAGTGGACGAGGAGGGCCACGTACGTGGCCAGGCAGGCCACCCCGACGAGGGCGAGGTCGAAGAAGAAACCGAGCGAGGGCAGCAGCCCGAGCACGAAGAAGAACACCGTCCCGCCGAGGAGGGAGACGAGCACGCGACGCCTGCGCATCGCGGTCGTCCGCGACGTGACGACCGGAACGGTCTCCGGCTCAGGGGGAGGAGGGGGTGCCGGGACACCGGCGTCGAAACGGGGCCCTCCGTCGTGGAGCCGCTGCGCGGCGGCCGAGAAACCGATCGGTGCCAGCGCGACACCGGCCGGCTGGAGCCCCACCACGTGGGATCTGAGATGTCCGAGGCGTCGGTTGAAGGTGGTGACGGAAGTGACCACCCGCCGTTCTGACAACTTCCGGAGAACCATCGGCGTGAGAGCGACCACCCACACGACCGCCAGGACCAGAAGGACCATGACGCTCACGCTCCTCGAACCATCCTCGACTTTCGGCAGACCCTACTTGAGGGTCCCTTGCGATTAGTGGATTTCAGAGCGGCGCCAGACACCGGACCGTCCACCCGTCTTCTCCCACAGGCAGAGGTCCCCGATGACCATGGAGCGGTCGGCCGACTTGCACATGTCGTAGATGGTGAGCGCCGCCACCGCGCAGGCGGTGAGCGCCTCCATCTCGACACCTGTCCGGTCGACCGCTTCGACCTGCGCCTCCACCTCGACGCTGTCGTCGCCGATGGTGAAGTTGATGAACACGCCACCCACGAGAAGCGGGTGGCACAGAGGGATGAGCTCCGGTGTCCGCTTCGCCGCCTGAATTCCAGCGATCCGAGCAGCGCCGAGGACGTCACCCTTGTTGATGGCGTTGGATGCGATCGCGACCGTGGTCTCGGGCAGCATCCGCACTTTGCAGCGGGCGAGCGCCCGCCGGTGAGTCGCTTCCTTCGGGGTGACGTCCACCATCCGGGCCCGGCCCAAGGGGTCGAGATGGGTCAGGCTCTGCTCGGGCATTGGGTGCCACTCTAGATGGCGCTCCTCGGAGCCTGCAGGGCCACCCCGGTGACCAGGGAGTCCTCTGTGGGGTGCTCGATCCGGCCGGCGGGGTCGCCGGACGCGGGTCCGGCCGTCAGCCCCCGATCTGGCTCATCGAGCGCTTCGGGCGCACGAAGTCGACCCTGCCGATGCGGTGCCCGGACCACTTGAGCCCGACCGCCCCGGCGACGATGTCGGCCAGCTCGGCGTCGCTCGCCCCGCTTCGGAGGGGGCCACGCAGGTCGTAGTCGTCGAGGGCGAACAGGCAGGTGGCGAAGGCCCCCTCGGCGGTGAGGCGGACCCGGTCGCAGTCGCCGCAGAAGGGCCTCGTCACCGAGGCGATCACGCCGATCTCTCCCGCCCCGTCGCGGTAGCGCCAGCGGGCGGCCGGCTCGGGACCGTGCCCGACCGGCTCGAGCGGGTAGACGGAGTCGATGGCCGTCACGATCTCGTCGGCGGAGACCACCTGGTCCATCGACCACGTCCCGCCGGCGTCGAGCGGCATGAACTCGATGAAGCGGGGCTGCACGCCGCGCTCCCGCCCGAAGGTGGCGAAGTCCACCATCTCGTCCTCGTTGAAGCCGCGGACGACGACGACGTTCACCTTGACCGGCCAGAGCCCGGCGTCGCGGGCGGCGTCGATGCCGGCCAGCACCTGCGGGAGGACGTCGCGCCGCGTCATGGCGGCGAACCGTTCGCGCTGCAGGGAGTCGAGCGACACGTTCACCCGCTTGAGGCCCGCCTCGTGGAGCGGGCCGGCGATGCGGGTCAGGGTGGCCCCGTTCGTCGTGAGCGAGAGGTCGACCGGCTCACCGGCCGGGGTGCGCAGCCCGGCCAGCATCCGCACGAGCGTCGTCAGGTCGGCCCGCACCGTGGGCTCACCGCCCGTGAGCCGGATCGACTCGACCCCGAGGGAGCCGACGAACAGGCGGGCCAAGCGCTCGATCTCCTCGTAGGTGAGGATCTCCGATCGCGGGGCGAAGGCGAGCCCCTCGGCCGGCATGCAGTAGACGCAGCGGAAGTTGCAGCGATCGGTGACGGAGATTCGCAGGTCGCGGACCGTCCGGCCGAACGAGTCGACGAGCTCTCGTCGCGGCGCGCCCGGTCCGGTCATCGCACCAGCCTACGAGCTGGGGGCGGGTGGCTCGCCCAGTCGGGCCGGCCGCTCAGCACAGCTCGCCGAAGACGAGCACCTCGACGGGCTCGCCGGGCTCCGCCCCGGGACCGTCGGGCAGGAAGGCGAGGGCGTTCGCCGCCGCCATCGAGCCGAGCTGGTGGGACATCTGGCCGCCGGCCGACCTCGCAACGAGCGTCCCGTCCGGGCCTGGGCCGACCCGGACGCGCACCAGATGGAGCTTGCCGTCGCCCGGCCGCCGCCCGAGCCCCTCGGCCGCCACCGCCCACAGCGTCGGCGGCCTTCTCGAACGAAACCCAGCCATCGCCTGCACACCGAGCCTCGCGATCACGAGATAGCTCACGAGCGAAGAGACGGGATTGCCGGGGAGGCCGAAGACGGCCACGGTGGTGTCGCCGCGGGGGAGGAAGGCGAGGGACAGGGGTTTCGCCGGCCGGATGGCCACGCCGAGCTGGTACGAAGCAGCCGTCCGGGACGAGCCGGCGGCGAGCGAGTCCAGCACGACCTTCACGTAGTCGAACTCGCCCATGCTCACACCGCCCGTCGTGAGGACGGCGTCGCAGGCCTCGACGGCATCCTCGACCGCCCTCCGGACGGCCTCCTCCCGGTCGGGCACGATCCCGAGGTCGATGGGCTCGAAGCCGTCCCTCCGCACGCGGGCGAGCAGGGCGTGGCGGTTCGAGTCCCGGATCTGGCCGGGGGCGAGCGAGGCGGCTCCCACCTCGACGAGCTCGTCGCCGGTCGCCATCACGCCGACGCGAGGTCTCCGGTGGGCCCGCACGGTCGCCGCCCCCGTGCTGGCGATCACCCCCAGCAGCTCCGGGGTGAGTTGCACGCCGCCCGCGGCAACCACCGTGCCGGCGCGGAGGTCGCTCCCCGCCCCCCGCACGTGGGTTCCGGCCTCGACAGGGTCGAGGACCCGGACCCGCCTCTCACCGGCCGGCTCCGTCCGCTCCACGATGGCGATGCCGTCGGCGCCCTCGGGCATGGGGGCGCCGGTCATGATCTGGATGGCCTCGCCGCCGCCGACGCCGACCGTCGGGGCGGCTCCGGCGGCGAGGACAGCGACCACCTCGAGCTCGACAGGCGCCCGGGCGGTGTCGGCCGCCCGCACGGCGTAGCCGTCCATGGCGGTGTTGGGGAAGGGCGGGACGTCCTCACCCGCCACGACGTCCTCGGCGAGGACGAGGCCGAGCGCCTCGTCGAGCGCCACCTCGGCCGCCGGAAGGGGCCGGCAGTGCTCGAGGACGAGGGCCTGCACCTCCTCGAGTGGCGTCAGCTGCTCGGGTTCGGATGGCACAAGTGCTCCTCCAGTGGAGACCGGTATACTTGGCACTCGCCAGGGGTGAGTGCCAACGGTGCCACACTAGGAGGGACAGCGGGGCGATGCCGACCTACGAATACTCCTGCAAGCAGTGCGGGGAGCACCTCGAAGTCGTGCAGTCCTTCAAGGACGAGCCGCTCGAGGTCTGCCCCAACTGCGGCGGCGAGCTGAAGAAGGTCTTCGGCAGCATCGGGATCGTCTTCAAGGGGAGCGGCTTCTACAAGACCGACAGCCGCTCGGGCGCAAGCGCCGGCAAGAAGGCCGAGGCGCCGGCGGCGGCCGGGTCGAGTACGGCGAAGGAGTCGAGCGGCGACTCGAAGCCGGCGGCGTCCACCCCGGCCCAGAGCTCCCCGGCCGCTTCCGGCTCGTCGAGCGGCTCCGGCTCCGGCTCCGGCTCGTCCGGCGGCTCCTCCGGCGGCTCGAGCAAGGCCGCCGCCTCCTAGTCCCCGCGAAGCGACGGCACCACGCGTGCCCGCCACGGGCGGGCCGAGTCGAAGTGGTGACCTTTGACCACGCCGGCGGCGAGCCCGCCGAGGAAGCTCTTGGGCCCGTCGAACTCGGGCATCTCGACGTAGGCCGCGCCGATCGCCTCGGGCACGTGGGCGTCCGATCCCGCCCCGGCGGCGAGACCGAACCGGTCGGCTGCGGCTCGCGCCTCTTCGTTGAGGGACTCGAGCGACGTCTTCGCATTGCGGACCTCGACGATGTCGAGGAGCCCTTCGCCGGCGAGTCGCTCGAAGGCCGCGGCGCGAAGGCGGTGCCTCATCGGGTCGAAGGGGTGCGGCACGTAGACGAGCGCCCCCTGGGCGCGGATGGCGCGGGCGGCCGCCTCGGCGTCGCGCAGCCCGGCAGGCACGGGCTCGGTGAGGAAGAGCCCGATCAGCTCCCCGTCCGGGGTGCGCTGCTCCTGGCCGACGACGACCCGGCAGTCGAGCGAACCGGCCAGTCGGAGCGCTCCCCGGATGGTCGAGTGGTCGGTGATGCAGGCAACGTCGATGGCGGCCGAGGCGAGCGCCTCGGCGAGCTCGTCGGGAGTCGTCGTCGAGTCCCCCGACCACATCGTGTGGAGGTGGCAGTCCACCCGCAGGCTGCCCGGCGGGCTCGGCTCCCCGAGGTGCGGGTGACGGCGCACCGCCTCCTCGCTCGGGCGACGGGCGTCCGGCACGGTCGCCTAGGAGCCGCTCATCGAGACGTCGTCGATGGCGAGCGTGAGCCCGGCCGCGCTCCCCGGCAGCCACTCGAGGTCCGACCCGATGGCGAGAACGTGCTGCAGCATGCGCTGGAGCGTCGAGGCGATGGCGATCTCGCGGACCGGCTCGGCGAGGGCTCCGTCCCGGATCATGAGCCCTTCGGCCCCGACGGAGAAGTCGCCGCTCACGGGGTTGACGCCGGAGTGGACCCCGCTCACCGACTGCACGAAGAGCCCGAGTCCCACGACCGCCATCACCTCCTCGGCGTCGAGGTCGCCCGGCTCGACCAGCACCGCCCTTGCACCCACTCCCGGGGTCGTCCGGTAGCCGCCGCGGACGGCCGAGGCCGTCGAGGGGGTGCCGGCGACGCGTCCTGCGTGGGTGTCGTAGAGGTAGCCGAGCAGCTTGCCGCCTTCGATGAGGCGGTTGCGCCGGCATGCGAGACCCTCGGCGTCGAAGGGCGTCGCCCCGAGCGCGGCGGGATCGGTCGGGTCGTCGACCAGCGACAGGTTGCCGACCGCCACCTCCTCCCCGACCCGGCCGGCGAACAGGCTGCGGCCCTTCGCGACCTCCTCGCCCGAGAGGGTCCCGGCGACGATCGAGAGGAGGGTCGCCGTGACCCGGCGGTCGAGGACGACGGGGAGCCGCTGCGAGAGCGGCTTGCGGGCCCCGAGCATGCGCGTCGAACGCTCGGCGGCGTCGCCCGCCGCCCGCCCGACGTCAAGGTCGGCCAGCTCGCGCCCGACCGAGTAGCCGTACCCGGTCTGGGTCTGTTCGCCCTCCCCGGCGACGGCCGACACCGAGAGCGAGCACGTCGTCCGCCGCGTCGCCGCCTCGATGCCCTTGGAGGTGACCACGGCCGACTCGCGCAGCGCGTCCGAGTAGTCGGCGCTCACCACCTGGCGGATCCTCCGGTCGGCTGCCCGCGTGCGCCGGTCGAGCTCGAGGGCGAGGGCGATCTTGTCCTCCGGGGAGCTGGCGGCGAGCGACTCGCGCCACAGGTCGAGGCCGGCGGCTTCGACCCCGTCCGGCCCGGTGAGGCCCGCATGGGGATCCTCGCTCGCGTAGCCGGCGTTGTCGCGCGCCTCGGCGAGCGCCTCGCGGGCGGAGGCCTCGTCGAGGGCGCCCGCGAAGGCGAAGCCCATCCGGCCGTCCTTCACGACACGGACGCCGATGCCGGCGGACTCGGCGGAGGAGAGCGACTCCACCTCGCCCTCGAAGGCCCGCACCGAGGTCTCCCGTCCCCGGCTCGCGAACGCCTCGACCTCTTCGCCCGGCGCGGCCTCGGCGGCGACTGCCCGGGCGAGGTCGACGAGCTCAGCCACCTGCCGTCCCCCCGAAGGTGATGCCCGTCACCCGCAGCGTCGGCTGGCCGCAGCCGACCGGCACCGACTGGCCGTCCTTGCCGCAGGTGCCGGGGCCGCCCATGTCGAAGTCGTTCCCGACGGCGTCGATCCTGGCGAGGACGTCCGGCCCGTTGCCGATCAGGTTGGCGTCCCGCAGCGGCTCGGTGATGCGGCCGTTCTCGATCAGGTACGCCTCGGTCGTGCCGAAGAGGAAGTCGCCCGTCGCCGTGTTCACCTGCCCGCCGCCGAGATGGGCGACGAACACGCCGTGGGGCGTCGAGGCGACGATGTCGTCGGGGTCGTCCTCACCGGCGGTGAGGAAGGTGTTGGTCATCCGGACCATCGGGAGGTGCTGGTAGCTCTCGCGCCGGCCGTTGCCCGACGATGGCCGGCCGGCCTTGCGGGCGCGGAGCTCGTCCCACATGTAGTCGGTCAGCACTCCCTTGTCGATGAGCACGTTGCGCCGCCCCGGGCGGCCCTCGTCGTCGATGGCGAGGCGACCCCACTCGTCGCCGAAGGAACCGTCGTCGACGAGGGTGACGAGCGGGCTCGCCACGAGCTCGCCGAGCCGGCCCGTGTACACGGAGCTGTCCTTCACGATGTGGTCGGCCTCGAGGCCGTGGCCGCACGCCTCGTGGATGAGCACGCCCCCGCTGCCGCGCCGGATGACGACGGGCACGACCCCCGAGGGGGCGGGCCGGGCGGAGAGCTTGGTGAGGGCTCGCCGGGCGGCCTCGGCGGCCACCTCCTCCACCGAGGCCCGCTCGAAGAGCTCGAAACCGATCGTCCGCCCGAGGGACTCGGAGCCGGTCTGCATGCCGGCGTCGCCCGCCGCCACACACGACACCCGAAAGCGAGTGCGGACCTGGTCGTCGCCGGTGAGGAGCCCGTCTGAGTTCGCCACCTGGATGCGGCGGCGCGAGTCGCCGTAGCCGGCGCTCACCTGGACGATGGCGCCGCTCGCCGACCGGGCGGCGTCGTCGGCCTGACGGAGGAGCTCGACCTTTCTCGCCTTGGCGACGCTGCCGGGGAGGACCGAGACGTCCGAAGGCGCGGCCGGCGTCGCCGTGAGGGCGACCTCACGGGCCCGGCCGCCCCTCTGGCGGGCGACCGCGGCGGCGGCCTCGGCCGCGGCGAGCAGCCCCCGCTCGCTCAGGTCGGCCGTGTGGGCGAAACCCGTCGTCTCCCCGACCACCACCCGGATGCCCGCTCCCTTCTCCCTTCCGGAGGAGAGCTCCTCGACGCGGCGGTCGTCGAGGGTGATGCCGGTGGCAGAGCGGTCCTCGACGAAGGCCTCGGCGAAGTCGCCTCCCCGCTTGAGGGCCTCGGACAGCACCCGCCGAAGGACGTCGGGCTCGACGAGCGTCGTTTCGGACTGCACCATTGCACCCACTCCTCGGATTCACGCCGTCGGGAATCGTTCAGGCCGCCTGTCGGGGCATCGTACCGGTGGCCCGGCACCGGCTCGCCGGGAGAACCTGGCTCGCCGCCCGGTCGCTAGTGGCGGAGCAGGCGGCGGCTCCACTTCGTCACGCCGGCGATGCGGTTCGCCGGCAGCACCACGGTGCGCGGCCAGGTGACGACCGCGTAGGGCCCGACGCGGTACGTGGCGGCGGGCGGCCCCCAGCTCTTCACCGCCGCCTCCCTCGCGTGCTTCCCCCACGGCTTGGCGGGCTGGTAGGCGAGGAACTGGAACGGCTGGCCCGGGCCGTACCAGCCTGCGGCCGTCTGGGCGGGAGGCCGCTCGATGAAGCGGGCGCCCGGCGACGCCTCGACGGGGCGGACCTCCACCCGCTCGCCGGCCGCGACGGTCGTGATGCTCGCGATCCAGAAGTCGCCGGCCCCGAGGTGGTAGTGCCTGGCCACGAGCCAGCGGGCGAGCGTCGTCTCGGGGAGGGCGGGGACAGGGCGGGTGAGGGTGAGGAAGGTGCCGGTCGCCACGCAGAGCATGACCGCGATCCCGCCCGCCGCGAGGCCCATCCCCACCCGCCGAGCCTTCACGCGCTCGCAGGCGCGGGCCACCCGGCGCCCGGTGAGGACCGAGGCGAAGATCACCGCCGCCATCAGGTAGCGCGCCCACTGGGCGGAGCCGTTGAGCGAGAGCACGACGTAGGTGACGAGCGGGCCGAGGACGGCGAGGGCGAGAAGGTCGTCGAGGCGCCACGACTGGTCGCTCCTGTCGCGGTCCCGCCCCGTGGCTGCGTGACCGAGCAGCTGGCCGAAGGCGAGGAGGACACAGGCGGCGACGAGGACGGCGGGAAGGACGCGGACGGCGGCGAGGGCCGAGGGGACGCCGCCGGTGCCGAAGTCGCGCCAGGTCGCCCCGAGGAGCTCGGCGCAGAGGACGAACATCCGCCCCAGGTTGCGGGCGATCTCGTGGAGGTGGGGGATGCGGCCGGTCTTGCCGACGACGAAGCCTCCTGCCGCCGAGAGGATCACGTGGCCGAGCGCAGCCAGCGCCACAGAGGCGGCGCCGGCCCCGACCGTCGTGACACCCGCCCGCCACGACCGTCGGCGGGCGACGGCGACGCCGCCGGCGAGGACGGCCGGCACGACCCCGTAGGCGACCATCATGAGGTCGCCGAGGAGCCCGGCGGCGAGGAGCAGCACGGCGATGCCCCACCTCCACCCGAAGCGGCCGTCCCGCAAGAGGAAGAAGGCGAGGAGGGCGAAGAGGGCCGTGCCGATGTGGAACGGCCCCTTCACGAGGAACCTGTCCGCCATGTAGGTCGGAAAGGCGAGGAGGGTGACGACCGTGAGGGCGCCGGCGGTCGCCGCTCGCCGGGACCGGCCCTCGCCGGCGATCACGGCCCCGGCGACCACGACGAGAGCTGCGATCATCGCCGGCACGAGGTAGAGGGCGACGGGGCGCACCCCGACGACGACGCTTGCGACGAGGTAGAAGAGATCGTCGATCGACCAGAACGGGTCGGAGGCGAGCCGCCAACCGTGCAGGAACAGATGGCCGTGCGCCATCGCCTGGCCCTCGAGCAGAGCGGTCGCGGCGTCGGAGTCCGCCGCGTTGCCGTGCGCCGAGGCGAGGGCGAGCAGCGCCACCATGCCGGCAAAGGCCGCGAGACCGAGCAGCCCGAGCAACAACGTCCTCCCCACGGCGGCGCTCCGCCGCCGTGGGGAACCGAGAGGGCGCTCCGTCTCCGCAGCGAAAGGCCGCCGCCCCTCCGCCGCGCGAGCGAGCACCTAGCTGCGCAGGATGTTGCCGAGCACCCCGCCGATGGCGCCGCCGGCCGCGGCGTCGCGGGTGGCGGAGTCGCCGAGGAGGGGACGGAGTGCGGCAGCGAGGAGCGGCAGCGGCATCGACTGCAGCCATACCCGTCCGGGGCCGCGAAGCGTCACGAGCCAGTGCCCGTCGGCTCCGAAGTAGCGGTTGGCGATGCCCTGCACGCGGTGGACCTCGAAGGTGACGGTGTCCTGGAAGACGCCGACGTGGCCAGGGTGGACGAGGAGGGTCTGGCCGTCGGCGAGGTCGTAGGTCGTCAGCTCACCGGAGAGCTCGACCCAGGCAGTCCCCTGGCCCTCGAGCTTCTGGAGGATGAAGCCCTCGCCACCGAAGATCATCCCGCCGAGGCTCTGCTGGAAGCCCATCGTCGGCACGATCCCCGTCGTCCCGCACACCCAGCCGTGCCGGTGGACGTAGTACCCGCCGGGCGAGCCGACCTCGAGGGGGATGATGTGGCCCGGCATCTTGGCGGCGAAGGCCACCATGGCCGCCCCCGTCCCCGCCTCGTAGCGCGTGAGGAAGAGGCTTCCGCCTCCCACCATGCGCTTCAGGCCGCCGAGAAGGCCGCCGCCCCCGCCCCCGCCGCCGGTCTGGGTGGTCTGGGTCATCTGCATGTTCGGCGTCATCCACGAGAGCTCGCCGTGGTCGGAGATGACCGCCTCCCCGGGGTCGAGGACGAGTTCCAGGACGGGCATTGTCGAGCCCTTCACCTCTGCCTTCATGGGGACCCCCGCTTTCTTCGATGGTGTCGTGTGAGCTCCAGTCTTGCCGCCCCGCGCCATCGCGTCGAGGTCCCCCGACCATCCACCCTTCTCGTCGCGCGCCCACGTACCGTGGGCAAAACCGAGCAGTCGCCGGGAGGCAGGCAAGCATGGACGAGAACGAGGCCCTCGAGGAACAGGCCACCGCCACGCCGATCTTCAGCGTCTACCGCAGGGGCTACGACCCCGAGCAGGTCGACCGCTACGTTGCCGACCAGCAGCGCCGGCTCGACGAGGCGCTCCACCGGTCGTCCGAGTCGGAACGCAAGCTGGCCGCCGCCGTCGGCCAGCTGCGCGAGCTCCACCGGCGGGTCGCCGTCTACGAGAGCGAGGCGCGCGCCCAGCAGCCGCCGCAGCTCGACACGCTCGGCGAGCGGGTGCAGCGCATCCTGCAGGAGGCCTGGGAGGGTGCCTACAACCTCCGCCAGGAGGCCGAGCGGGAGGTGACCGAGCTCCGCGAACGGGCGCAACGCGAGGTGGAGGAGTACCGGGCGGAGGCCGAGGCCGAGGTGCAGGCGCTCCGTGAGGAGGCGAGCCGCGAGTCGGCGGAGGTCGTCGACGAGGCGACCCGGCGGGCCCTCCACATCCGCGACGAGACCGAACGGCGGCGACAGGCCTACCTCGAGCGCGTCGAGCGCGACCGCGAGCGGGCCATCGCTCAGATCACCTACCTCTACGACCAGCGCCAGGGCGCCATCGCAGAGCTGGCGAGGTTGCAGGCCACCGTCGAGGCGACCATCGCCGAAATGGTGCGCAGCCCGCTCGGCCGGCCGGCTCCCGGCGTGGCCGACGCCTCGGCGAGCGCCGCCGACCCGGACGAGCCGATGAGCCTGCCCGACGACCTCGACGACACCCTGCCGGGTGCCCGCTTCGCCCAGCCGGATGCGCTCGGCGAGGAGAGCCTCGTCGCCGCTTCCTATGCCGAGTACGAGGCGGCCGAGGACACGCTCGGAGCGGAGTTGACCGAGGCGACGGAGACCTCGGCGCTCGATCTGATGTTCGACGAGGAGCAGCCGTCGTTCCTCCAGCCGATCGACCACTCCGATCTCCCGACCGGCCCGATGGAGGCCGTCGAGGCCGACCGGGAGTTCGAGGCGGCCGCCAGCTACCGCGGCACTGGTCAGCGCGTCTTCGACGCCGAAGAGGAAGGCTGGACCTGAGCTCCAGGTGGGCTCGGTAGCGTCCGCTGCCGATGCCCACGCCCGGCGCGGACCCTCACGGGGAGCACCACGAGGCGGGCCATTCGCACGCCGACGCGCACGCTGACGACCACGGCGGCGGGACGGACGGCCACGAGCACGGCCACGCCCATCCGTCAGGCTTCCTCGCCCGGTTGAAGGACTTCGTCGCCCCCCACTCCCACGACGCGGCCGACCAGGTCGACTCGGCGATGGAGACCAACCGCAAGGGCGTGCAGGCCCTGTGGCGCTCGCTCGTCATCCTCGGGGCCACCGCCGCGGTGCAGGCGGTCGTCGTCGGCCTGTCAGGCTCGGTGGCCCTTCTTGGCGACACCCTGCACAACTTCGCCGACGCCCTCACTGCCGTGCCCCTCGGCGTCGCCTTCTGGGCGGCGCGCAAGCCGCCGAACCGGCGCTACACCTACGGCTACGGCCGGCTCGAGGACCTCGCCGGCATCGTCGTCGTGCTCATGGTGCTCGCCTCGTCGGCGCTGGCGGCCTACGCCGCGGTTGTGCGGCTCGTCCATCCGTCGCACGTGAGTGATCTCGGCGCGGTGGCCGGAGCGGCGGTGGCGGGTTTCGTCGGGAACGAAGTGGTGGCGCACTACCGCATACGGGTCGGCCGGGAGATCGGCTCCGCCGCCCTCGTGGCCGACGGGCTGCACGCCCGCACCGACGGCCTCACATCGCTCGCCGTGCTCGCCGGGGCGATCGGGGTGGCGGCCGGCTGGCGGCAGGCCGACCCGGTGGTCGGCCTCGTCATCACCGCCGCCATCCTCGTCGTGGCCCGCAAGGCCGCCCGCGACGTCTTCCGCCGGCTGATGGACGCCGTCGACCCGACCATCGTGGCCGAGGTCGAGGCGACGCTCGCATCCGTGCCGGGGGTCGTCTCGGTCGGCCAGGTCCGCGTGCGCTGGATCGGTCACGCCCTCCGGGCCGAGGCGGAGGTCGTGGTCGACGACGCTCTTTCGGTCGGCGAGGCGCACACCATCGCCGAGGAGGCCCGCCACGAATTGCTGCACAGGGTGCGGCGGCTCACCTCCGCCATCGTGCACGCCGACCCGAGCGAGTCAGGCGGCGTCGACTGGCACGCCGCCGTAGACCACCACGACCCGTTCTGAGCCGGTCGGCGGGTGTCTCGAGCACCCGGCCGGTCAGGCTCCGGCAGTCGCCGGCTGCGAGATGCCGACACCGCCCTTGGTCTCGGCGCCGTAGCGGCGGATGGTGGCGGCGAGGTCGAGCGGCCGGATGCCCTTTCGCTGCTCCATCGCCGTGTCGTCGAGGAGCGCGGCGGGCACGACCCAGGCCACCTCGAACTCGAGGCCGTCGGGGTCCTTGGCATAGAGCGACTTCGTCGTGCCGTGGTCGGAGGCTCCGACGAGGGCGCCCGCCTCGCTGAGGCGTGCGGCGAGCGCCTCGAGGTCGGAGAGGGTGTCCACCTCCCAGGCGAGGTGGTAGAGGCCCACCTGCTGGCGTCCCGCCGTGGAGTCACCGGCCTCGGGCCCGATCTGGAACAGCCCGATGTCGTGGTCGTTCGTCGAGCCGGGCGCCTGGAGGAAGGCGGCCCCGCGCATCCCCGAGGGCAGCATGGCGATGTCGCGGAAACCGAGCACGTCCTTGTAGAAGGCGGCACTCCTCTCGACGTCACGGACGTAGAGGACCGCGTGGTTCAAGCCGGTGATGGGCATCTCGTACCTCCGAGGCGGCCAACGCCGGCGACCCGACTGCTATTCCTCCGCTATTCCTCCGCTATTCCTCCGCGTCGCCCTTTGGGGCGGCCTCGAAGCGCACGGTCAGCTGCAGCGTCTCGTTGCCTCGAACGACGGTCACCTCGAGCTCGGAGGCGTCGGTGTCGAGGGCCTCGAAGAGGTCGTCGACCGAGGCGACGCTGCGCCCGCCGACTGCGGTGACGACGTCGCCCCTCCGCAGGCCGGCGCCGTCGGCCGGGCCGCCCTCCTCGACGCCGCGGACGAGCAGCCCGTCGATCGGCTCGAGCCCGGCCGCCTCACGGACCCGCGATGCCGCCGGCTCGGGGACGATGGCGACGCCGAGGCGGCGCCGGGTCGGCGCCTCGCCGGCCGAGAGCGCCTCGATCCGGCGCTTCAGGTCGTCGCCGACCGCGAGCGCGAGGTAGAGGCCCTCCTGGAGGCGGTGGGTGTTGATGCCGACGAGCCGCCCGTCCGTGCCGAGCACCGGGCCGCCCGACGAGCCGCGGGCAAGGGGAGCGGTGTGCTCGAGGCTGCCGGCGATGCGGCGCCCGCGCGGCCCGCGGAAGGCGCGGTTGACCGACGAGACGGTGCCGAAGGTGGCCCGAAGTCCGCGACCGCGTGGGTTGGCCAGCGCCACGACGGGCGTGCCGAGCCCGGGCGTCTCGTCCGCCCACTCGACGGCCGGGGCATCGCCGGTCGGGACCGAGAGGACGACGAGGTCGCCGTCCACGTCGACGCCGAGGGGCGTCGCCTCCGCGAGGCGGCCGTCGGCGAAGCCCACCATGATGCCGTGGCCGCGCAGGTTGTGGGCGTTCGTCGCCACCCGGTCCTTGCCGACCACGATCCCGCTTCCCGAGCGGTTCACCGACACGACGGAGGGGCCGACCTTGTCGGCGGCCGATGAGATGACGCTCGCAAGCTCGTCCAGGACTGACATCGCTGCTCGTTCTCCTTCGCTCCGCAACTTGTTACTTGCATCTTACAAGTAATCTTATCAGGTGGTGCAAGTCGTCGCGGGTGTAGACAGTCCGGATGCCTGATGCAGGAGCCTCCGGGCTAGACGGCGCCCTCCGGCGGGTCGGCGACCGCTGGACGTTGCTGGTGGTGGCGGCGCTCCTCGACGGCCCGCGGCGTTTCGGTGAGCTGCAGGAGGCGGTGCCCGGGGTGGCGACGAACGTCCTGTCGAGCAGGCTCCGGGAGCTGGAGCGCCAGGGACTCGTCGTCACCCGGCCCTACTCCGAGCGGCCGCTTCGCCTCGAGTACGAGCTGAGCGCCGGCGCTGGCGAGCTCGCCGGCGCCATCCGGCTGCTCGCCGCCTGGGGAGCGGCCGCCGGCGACGTCCCGGCTCCGCTGCACGCCGTCTGCGGGACGCCCCTCGAGATCCAGCTCTGGTGCCCAACCTGCCAGCAGGTGGCGGACCCGGACGAGGAGGTCTGGGCGTGACGCGACCTCGGCGCGCCGCCTTGCCGTAGGGCCGCTCAGACGAGCTTGGTGAGCTGGCGGACCCCCTCCTCGACCGCCTCGGCGAGCACGGCCAGGTCGGGAGTCGTGTCGTAGTCGCCGGTCAGCCCGAAGGCGACCTTGCCGTTGTAGGAGACGATGGCCGCGCCGACTCGCACGCCGTGCGCGATCGGCACGAAGGGTAGGTAGTCGAGGAGCTCGCGGCCCGCCAGATAGAGCGGGAACTGCGGGCCCGGGACGTTCGTCGTCACCGTGTTCACGCTGTGCTGCGACACGCGGCGGAGGAAGGCCACGGCCGTGCGCTCGCCGAGCGCCACACCCGAGAACGGCCCCACCTCGGCGAGCGCCGTGATCGTCTCGCCCGCCTCGGTCTGGTGGGAGGCCTTCAGCGCGCGCATCTGGCCGGAGACGGCGAGCAGCCGGTCGACCGGGTCGGCGAGGAAGACGGGGAGCTCGGCGAACATGGCCGAGACCCGGTTGTTGTACGTGCCCTGCTCGCTCTCATGGCGCACCGACACCGGCACCAGGCTGCGGAGCGTGACCTCGTCGACCGGCTCCCGGCGGGAGAGCAAGAGCTCGCGGAAGGCTCCCGTGAGCACGCCGAGGATGACGTCGTTGACCGTGACGCCGAAGCGCCGCCCGACCCGCTTCAGCTCGTCGAGCTCGACTCGTGCGAACGTCCAGCGCCGGTTCGGACCGATGGGGCCGACGAGCGACGTGCTCTTCGTAGGCGCGAGCCGCTTCGCGTAGGAACCGAGGCCGTCGGCGAAGGCGCCGAGGCTCGAGGCGAGCCGGCGCGGCCGGGCGAGGAGCCGTTCGGCCGCGCGCAGCTGCTCGAGCGGACTGAGCGCGAGCTCGAACGTGGCCTCGCCGAGGAGGCGGAGCCGGGACGGCTCGGGGCTGGGCGACCACTCGCGTGGGACCGGAGGGGCCGTCGGGGCACGCTCGGCGTCGAGGATCACCGCGAGCAACCCCGTGCCCGAGACGCCGTCTGCCATGCAGTGGTGGATCTTCGTCACGAGCGCCCAGCAGCCGTCCTCGAGGCCCTCGACCATCCATGCCTCCCAGAGCGGGCGGTGCCGGTCGAGCTCCTGCGACATGAGGCGGCCCATGAGGGCCTCGAGCTCGGCTTGGCCCCCCGGGCTCGGGAGGGCGGTGTGCCGCAGGTGATAGGCGAGGTTGAAGTGGGGGTCGTCCACCCAGACGGGCCGGCTCAGGTCGAAGGGCACGAAACGCACGACCTGCCGGTAGCGGGGCACCCGGTCGAGCTTGGCGGCGATGGCCTCGATCACCGATTCGTAGGACGGAGCCGGACCTTCGAGGACGGCGCAGCCGGCGATGTGGAGGTGCGTGACGCCGTCCTCGAGGTAGAGGAAGGAGGCGTCGAGTGGGCCCATCCGTTCCACGGCTCGGCCCTCAGCTCGCCTTGCGGGCCTGCGCCGGCCTCGCCGCGGGCGGCGTTGCGGCCGGCTTCCGTGTCGCCGCAGGCCGCCGGCGCCGCTCGTGGAGGGGCAGCCGGGCCCGGGCGTGACGCCCACCGAGTGCCAGCACCTCGTCGAAACCCTCCCGCATGCTCTGCACGAGCACACCGTGGTCCGGCACGGCCGCCGCGTCGATGTTCATTCCGACCGAACACGTTCCGGCATAGGAGATGAGCGTCAGGTTGACGGCCGATCCGATGGTCGGGCTGAAGGAGCTGAAGGCCGCGACAGGCGCGCCGGCCAGGTAGACGGGGAAGGGAAAGCCCGTCACGTTGCTCGCGAGGAAGTCGACCTTCTTCAACATCGCGGCGACCGCCGCCGTCGGAAGGAGGTTGAGTGCACCGGCGATGGCGTTCGTGTACTCGAGGGACGGCTCGCCCTGGATCTCCCTCGAGACGGCCCCGATCCGGTCGATGCGCGCCACCGGGTCGGTTTCGGCGACCGGGACGGTGAAGCGCATCAGCGTGATCCGGTTGCCGCCCATCGGGTCGTCCGGCTTGCGCAGGCTGATGGGCATCGTGAGCCGGAGGGCCTCCGGGACGGCGCCGTGGCGCTCGTGGTAGCGGCGCAGCCCGCCCGCCACCGCGGCGAGGAACGTGTCGTTGAGCGTCCCGCCCCCTGCCTTGGCGGCGTGCTTCAGGTCGGCGAGGTCGACCTCCAGCACGTCGAGGCGCCGGAGGAGACCGCGGTCGAGCATCACGGGGGAGAGGGTTTCGCGGACGGGCGCGACCGTGCGCCCGATCGAGATCGCCATGCGCCGGAGGTCGGCCAGGCTCCCGACCGGCCGGCGAAGGAGGCCGGTGAGCGTCGGCAGGGCCGAGCGGGTGGTCCTCGCGAGGGCCGCCGAGACTCGGTCGAGCTCCCAGCCGAGGGCTTCCTCGACCAGTTCCTCGGTGCCGAGACGCTCGCCTTCGGGAGCGATCGGAAGGGGCTGGGGCGCCCCCGCCTCCGCCGTCGCGTCGAAGAGCAGGAGGGCGAGCTCCATCCCGCCGACGCCGTCGGTGAGCGAGTGGTGCAGCTTCATGACGAGGGCGGCCTTGTCGTCCTCGAGGTGCTCGACGAGGGTGAACTCCCAGAGCGGCCGGGCGTGGTCGAAGGCCGTCATCGTCGCCAGCCGTGCGATCTCGAGGACCGTGGCCGCCGTCCGCGGCGCCGGGGCATCGATCCGCCTCAGGTGCGAGCTCAGCTCGAAGGCGTCGTCGAAGGTCCAGCGCGGAGGCGCCAGCCGGCCGGGGGGCTCGACGAGACGCTGGCGGAACGCCGTGGCGCGCCGCGTGGCGGCGTCGAGCCGTTGGACGAAGGTCTCCCAGTCGGGACTCGAGTCGAGCCAGGCGACGGCGACCACCGTCGAGCGCAGGACGGGGTCACGCTCCATGTACCAGGAGAAGGCATCGCTGTTTCGCATGAAGGCGTCCACTGCTCCTCCACCTCCCCTCGGCGCCGCGCGGGGCGCCACAGGGGTAGGTAACGCCCCGGCTCCGAGGCAGCGCCAGAGGACAACGACCCTTCTTGACGGCACCGGTCGTGCGGCCGCTGCGGGTTGGCCGTTGGGGCGGCTGCGGGTCGTCGTACGGGGGCCGTGCGGGGGCCGCCGGCGGGCGTGCGGCGGGTGCGGGCGACCTCAGGCGCTGCAGAGGATCTCGCCGTGGACGACGGCGAACCAGCCGTCCGGGGCGTGCGCCCACTTGCGCCAGGCAGCCGCAAGGCGCTCGAGGCCCCGCTCGTCGGCGAGGCCGGACTCGACGGCCTGTCCTGCGATCGACGAGCTCGTGACGCGTTCGGCCCACAGCTCGCCCCACCATTCGCGCTCCTCGGTGGTCGAATAGCACCAGGTCGACGCGGAGGAGCGGACCTCCTCGAAGCCCGCCTGCATCGCCCACCCCTTCAGTCTCCGGCCGGCGTCCGGCTCGCCCCCGTTGCGCCGGGCGAGGGAGCGGTAGAGGGCGCGCCATTCCTCGAGGACGGGGTCCTCGGGCCACCAGGTGAAGCTGGCGTAGTCGCCGTCGCGTGCAGCGACGAGGCCGCCGGGCACGCAGACCCGTTTCATCTCCGCCAGCACTACGACCGGATCGGGAACGTGCTGGAGCAGCTGGTGGGCGTGCACGATGTCGAACGAGGCGTCGTCGAAGGGCAGCTCCTCGGCCTTCGCCTGGCGGAAGCTGACGTTGGCGATGCCGGCTTCCCGGGCGCTCGCTCCGGCCTGCTCGAGGATGGCGGCGGCGGCGTCGACGCCGACGACGTGGCCGGGGGCCAGGAGGCGGGCGAAGTCGAGGGTGATCGTCGCAGGGCCGCACCCGACGTCGAGCAGGCTCGCACCTGGCTGAAGATGGGGGAGGAGGTAGGCGGCGGAGTTCTCGGCCGTCCGCCAGGTGTGCGCCCGCAGCACGCTCGGATGATGGCCGTGGGTGTAGGTCATCTTCGCTGGCCGGCGGCTCGCCGCATCGAGGTGATGGTAGGGCGGCCTCAGGCGGTGCCGATGCCGCCGCCCCCGGCCTCGCTCTCCCGACCGAACCTCTCTGCGACGAAGGCCCTCACGGCGTCGGGCGACGGGTGGCCCCAGCCGACGCAGAAGGGGTGCCCCGCCGGGTCCGCGTAGACCTGGTGGCCCTCCTCCGCGTCCAGGTCGGGGGCGGCCCGAAGGAGCCGAGCGCCGAGCGCTGTCACCTCGTCGTGCGCAGTCCGCGGATCGTCGACGTGGAGGTCGAGGTGCACCTGCTGCGGCTGCCCGTCCGGCCACTCCGGCGGGACGTGGTCGGGGGCAAGCTGGACGCCGATGCGCCACGCGCCCGAGGCGTCGATGACGCAGTGGAAGTCGTCGTCCTCGAAGACGGGGCCGCCGAAGATGCCGGCCCAGAAGGAGCTCTCGGCGTGCAGGTCGGCGGCGTCGAACACGACGACTTGGCGAACCATCTCCATGTCCCGAACATTACGGAGCTGGCTGCGGGCTGCAAAGTGCCGTCTTGGCTCGGCGAGCCACGTCGCTGCCCTGCCCTACGCTCTTCGGCGGGCCGCTAGCTCATCGGGTAGAGCAGGGGACTTTTAATCCCAAGGTGCCGGGTTCGAGACCCGGGCGGCCCACCACATAAGACCAGTTCAGAGGTAGTCTCTCCTGTGAGCATCTCGGGCGAGTAGCCTGTCACCCAACATTCCACCCAACAGAGTGGGAGGCCATCCGATGGCTGGCAGCAAGCGGCTCGTCCGGGAGCCCAACGTCTGGGAGCTGCGCGCCTACGTGGGGCGCGACCCGAGCGGGAAGGTGCGCCACCGCCACTGGCGCTTCGTCGGGACCAAGCGCGCCGCCGACCGTGCCCTCGCCGACCTCGTCGCAGAGGTGGAGCGCGAGCGGCGCGCCGGCGAGGTGCAGGGCACGAGCTGGTCGAAGAAGACCTTCGACGACGCCTTCTCGGCCTGGAAGGAGAACGGCTGGCAGGACCTCTCGCCTTCGACGACCCGGCGCTACGAGAGCATGTGGGAGGTCCACGTCGCCGGGACCCTCGGACCAAAGCGCATCGCGGACGTCGGCCCCTACGAGCTCGAGCGCTACTTCCGACAGCTGAAGGCGAGCGGGCTCGCCGAGGCGAGCGTCCGCCAGATCCGTGCCGTCTTGAACCGCACCTGCCGCCTCGCCCGGCGCTGGAGCGGCGGCGTCCTCTCGAACCCGGTCGCCGAGACCGAGCTTCCGAGCTGGTCGATGGAGGAGGAGTCGCCTGTGCGCGCTCCCGAGACCGGAGAGGTCGCTGCCCTCCTTCGGGCCGCCGAGTCCGAGGACGTCCGCGTGGCCGTCTTCCTCCGCGTGCTCACCGCCACCGGGGCGCGGCGCGGCGAGATCTGCGCCCTTCGCTGGGAGGACCTCGACGAGGGGCGCTCCGCCGTCACCATCGACGAGTCGGTCGTCGCCGCCAAGGGCGGTGCGATCGTGAAGGGCCCGAAGACGCGGGCGAGCGTCCGCACCCTCGCGGTCGATTCCGGGACGCTCGAGCGCTTGCGCGTCCTTCGTTTCGAACAGGAGCGCCTCGCCCGGCTCTGCGAGGTGGACCTCCCCGAGACCGCCTTCGTCTTCTCCTTCGAGCCGGGCGGCTCGGTCCCTCCCCACCCCGACGCCATGAGCCACGCCTTCTCCAGTATCCGCTCGCGCGCCGGCGTGGCCGCCGACGTGCACCTCCACTCGCTCCGGCACTTCCAGGCGACGGTGATCGACTCGGTCGTCTCCGAGCGCCAGAAGCAGGCCCGCCTCGGCTGGGCGACGGCACACATGGCCCGCCACTACACCGACCCGGTGACCGAGGAGGACCAGAAGGCGGCGACGTATGTCGGAAGGATCCTCGACGGGGGCCTCCCGCAGGTCGGACAGCGCCCGGGCTGAGCCCCCTCGTCGGTCTCTTTCGCGCCTCGGAGTCGCTCGAGCGAGGCACGGGGGACCTTCAGCTGGCGCCCGACCCGGATGACCTCGACGGGACAGCTCCCCTCCTTGATCGCTTTGTAGAGCGTCGCCCGGCTGATGCCGAGCTCTCGTGCCGCGGCCTCGACGCTGAGAAGAAGACCGCTCGGGGATCGCCGGCTCATGACGCCACCGTTCCCGGCTCGAGGATGCAGGAGCGCTCCATCCAGGCCGCCAGGCGTGCCTCTCGCATCGACTCGCCGTAGGACTGGGCGAGGATCCAGTCGATGGCCTTTCGGTAGCCGGCGCCGGCGAAGCTCCAGGTCCACTGCGAGCTCGCCAGCGGCTCGACGCCGTCTCGCTCGAGCCTCCAGGCCTGCCGGTCGGCTCGAAGCCTCGAGAAGGTCGTCGAGTAGCACCTCGACTTCGTGAGGACGTGTCCGCTGTAGCCGAGCGCGTGCGCCCAGCGCCTGAGCCTTTCGTGGCCGTTCTGTCCTCCGAGCTCGAAGGCGGTCTCGACGATGCGGCGGAGGTGCGCTGGGAGCTCGAGGGTCTCGAGCTCTCCCACCTTCAGGCGGTGGTCGAGCTCTCCTTTGCCGCCGGCGTCCTTCGTGACGTACTTGGCGAGGTAGGAGGCGACGGCGGGCACGCTCGAGGAGTCGAGCGGCTCGATCTTGAGCTGCTCGCCGAAGAGGAAGCGCTCGGCACGGCCCGTCACCTCGCGTCTCGCAAAGACGCTCCTCGCGGCGCGGGCGAAGACCGCGGCGAGGAGGTCCCGCGACACCTCGGGGGGAGGCGGGGTGACCTCGTCGCCCGGGCCGTCGGCCCGCACGATGGCGTGCAGGTGGACGACGCCTCGTCGCTGCAGTTCGGCCACCTTCAGGTAGCTGAGCCGGACGCGCTCGTTGAGCTCCGCCTCGCTCACCTCGAGGGCGTAGGCGAGGTAGCGCCGGGCGTAGATGACGAGCCGGCGCCAGAGCTCGCCTGCCGTCGCGTTGAAGACGACGGCCCGGTCGTACTCGTAGCAGTCCGGACACAGCGGCGAGCCGACGACCTCGTCTCCCTCGGCGTGGCGCGCCGTGCAGTGGCGGGACCTTCCGTGCTCGCAGCGCCCGGGCGGACCGAGGTGACAGGGCCCCTTGATCGAGCGGTGGACCGCCCCGAAGGAGGGGGCCGTCAAGGTGAGGAAGACGGCGGGGTGGTGGCGCACCGACTCCGAGACGCCCTTTCCTCCCTCGATGCCGGCGCGCACCAGCTGGCGGGCGTCGCCCCGGTAGACGAACGAGCAGGGCCGGCAGCGGCTCTCCCGCCTCGTCTTGCAGGCGACGAGGAGGACCCCGTCCGGCTCGAAGGCCGACGGCGAGCCCTTGCCTGTCGCTCTCAGGCGGATCGGGCGCTCGCAGCCCCCGATCCTCTTGATGCGCTCGTCGATCCCGTTCAGGTCGCGAGCCGTGCGCTCGCGGGCGAGCTCCATCACTTCGTCAGGCGTCCAGCTCACGGCCGCCCCACCTCCTCTCTCGAAGGCACTCGAGGGCCGCCGAAAGGGCGGCAAGAGGCGTCGAGGTGGCTCTTCGGTCTGAGGTCCCTCTCGACACGGGGGCAGTGTGAGCGAGCGACTTCCCCGCCAGTTTCCCCGCGAAGTTCCCCAGACTTCCCCAAAGAGCGGGTCAGGCCCTACGTCCGACCTGCTCAGGGGCACATTCGCGCCCCGTCGGACTTTTTTCTCGACCCGGGCTGCTCGGCGCCTGCTCCCCGGTGCGGAGGGGAGCGTGCGGCCCTCGGACGGAGCCTCCCGCGGACCCCGTCCGAGCAGCTCAGACGTCCTTCGCTGGCAAGACTCGTCCCGAAGTTCTCCCCGGGTGGCTGCTCCCCCGTCTGGCGCCGCCCCCCAGAGGGGGGCGTTGCCGGCTCGGACGACGACGAACCGGTGCGGACGACAGAGGGAGCCTTCGAGGAGTCCGGACAAGGGTGCCCTCGCGTTCGAACTGCGAGGCGTGCATCTTCGTGGTCCAGATCACGAGGACGAGCTGGCACACCTCGTCGGTGAACCTGGCCATCCTTCGCCGAAAGCAGGTGCCGGGTGATCTGCGATCTCTTCTCTTTGTGGAGGAGAGTGCGACCCCCAGACCGCTTGCAGCGGTCTGGGGGTTCTCCCGGGTCATGCGTCCCGGATGCGACCGGAGGAGACGCCAAGCCGTCCCCGGAGCCTTGGCAGACGCCCGACGAGCACCCAAGCGACCATCCCGCTCATCTTGTTCGCTAGGCCCGCCCTACGAGTTCCGCCCATCACTCGAGCATCCTGGCCACGAGCCGGGCCGGCCATGCTGCGACGCAGATCGCCGGTACTTCGCGCTCGACGGCATGTGAGGGCCGGACGGAGCCCACTCGATAGGGATGGTTATGCGCCTGCGTGCGCCGGGATCGCTCGTATGGCGGAATCGGTATCAGTGCGCCGTCCGATCCATGTCGCCGGGAGGTTCTTCATCAGCAAGCCGGAGTCGAAGGTACAGCGGTCCGCGGGAAACTGGCCGGGGTCGTCGAAGACGCTCGAGATCACTCTGGACACGGCTAGGGGCCTCGCCGTCCAGCGATCACTGACCAGCTGGACGTGATCCAGTGTTCCGGTCGAGGAGGGAGACCACCCGACCGATCCTCGCTTGAAGAACTGCATTGCATCTTCGACGCTTCGGAACAGTTGGCTCTCGAGTCGGTCGGTGGGTTGCGCCTCGACTTCCACGCGAACCTGACGGTCCGAACTTCGCAGGCTGATGCGGATGCGGTCGGGACTTTCGTTTACGTCGAACTGGCTGCGGTGATGGAGTCCGGGGAAAACGGGACCGCCGGCGGCCGCGACTACACGCGAGTTCGTGTCCCGCCTCGGTATGTAGACACCGACGTGCGTCTCGCCGTTGTCGTCCCACTCCACGCCGAAGCGATGGGCGACGTTCTCGCTGGAGAGTCCGAGCCAGCCTGGCAGGCCGGAGGGACGGGTACGGGAGAGGCGGATGAGGCAGACGCCGCCGACCGCCCATCCCGAGATCAGCTGGGGTCGGAAGCCCGGAGGCAGTTGTGCCGTGACCAACTCCGGATCGATGCGGTAGTTCAGCAACAGGCGACGCTCGATGGTGCAGGCCACCTTGTTGGTCATCATGGGGCGGTCTCCTCGTTTTGGTTCTTGGTGCGGCGATGGCGGAGCACGATCTGTTCAGGACACACGGTTGATAGGAACTGGCCGACGCAGACGGCTAGTCGATCTTCTACGAGGGCATAGAAGATGCGGTTGGCGTCCCGGCGCTCTGTCACCAAGCCAGCGGCCTTGAGAAGGCTCAGATGGCGAGAGATCGACGGCGCGCTGATCGTGAAGCGGCTGGCGATCTCTCCAGCGGTCAACTCGCCCTGGCGCAAATCTTGGAGGATCTGTCGTCGGGTCGGATCGGCGAGGGCCTTGAAGACGGAGGACTCGTCAGCCATGGAGGCATATTAGCTAATAAGCTAAAGACGGAACAAGTTGGTAGTCGGACTTTGCGGTGGTCTCCTTCTCCGATGCCACTTCGAGGGACGCAATGCCTTCCAGCGGGTCCCGTTCCAGTGCGCGATCTGTGCGCCGAGAGACTGCGGAAACGGGGCCGTGTCGATGCTGCTGCCGACCGCCGAGCAGTCCTTCGTGGTGAGACAGGAGATCGAGACGAGAGCCCTCTCGACCCCGCTCGCCAGAGCCTTGCCGGACAGTTGCGAGACGCCCGGTCCGCTTGAGCACGAACTCAACAGCGCCAGCGCAGCGCTCACCACGACCACCCGCGTCAGGATCGCTCTCGATGCCACTGTCACTTCGCCCGCCTAGTTCCCTCGCCTGAGGTGCGAGTTCATCACATCCACCCGCTCCCTGGCTGGCAGACAGCGGGACTTGTCAGTGCTACAGCGCGGACGATTTGGCCTGCGAAGGAGGTCCTGTCCGAGGGACGTGAGCCGTGGTGAGCTTCCCCCGGTGGCTCTGAGCGCGGCGAGAATCGGGAGATGACCGAGCGACGTGTGCGAGCGATCCTCGCGGAGTGGGTCGTGGGAGATGGTCAGCTCGCCACTCCACAGGTGGGCGATGAACTGAACGTCGGGCTTGAGACGTCGACGTACGAAGTCCACACAACCCCGACCGCGGGCGACTCGATGGATGAGGTCGACGGAGCCGATCCCTGGGTCTACCGAGTGGTCGGAACCGTGCACCGAGACATCGGCCCATTCCACGGGGCCTATCTGATGGTGGGTGACCTGGCACTGGGCGTCAATGAGGACCTCAACTTTGCAGACGGGGTGAGGGTGGTGGCGAAGGTCATGGTCACTGTCGTACCGCCGGACGGGGACTGGGAGCATCTACGTAGGCGATGGCGCGTGGAGGCCGTAGAGGAGGTCCAGCCGAGATCGCACGCGCCGGGCTGGCTCCTCGACCTTTCCATGCTGTCTCGGGAGGAGCAACGGAGATCCCGAGCTCGAGTTCGCGAGCGTGTCCCCAAGCAGGTGCGACCAAGGGGTCTCGAGCTTGGGCGCTGAGCTGTGGCGGTGCGCAGTGGGCGCTGACCTGGGCGCTGACCTGTGCGCTGACCTGTGCGCTGACCTGTGCGCTGACCTGGCCTGTGACGAGTTTCCTTACTGGATCGAGCCGCCATCGCCTACGATCGAGCGCCGGAAAGCGGACCGCCCGTCGTACGACTGGCAGGTGGACGCCCCAGCTAGCCCGGGTAGCTCAGCCGGTAGAGCAGCGCACTCGCAATGCATCGTTCAGCCCGCTGACCAGGTTCTTCGCGAACGGGTTTCCAGGAACTCCTTGATGCCGTTGAGTCCATTGAGTCTGTGAGGTTTCCCCTCCCCGCGACGTACGCTTTCAGGCGGCGAGCAGCGGAGGTGGGGAGATGGGTGGCGCTGACCTCAGCGAGGGCGACGTGGTCGGGGAACGCTACGAGATTCAAGAGCCCTTAGGCGAGGGTGAGCGGAAGCGCACGTACCTCGCCCGTGACAACAAGCTGCACCGGGATGTCGCACTGTCGATGATCAGGCCCGAAGCGCAGATCGCCGATCCGTCCGGCACAGAGCGCGAGGCTTGGGTGCTCGGTGAGATCGGAAGTCACGACAACATCGTCTCGCTTTACGACTTCGGTCGCAGCGACGACGGGTCGGTCGAGTACATCGTGTTCGAGTACCTGGCGGGTGGAACGCTCGCTGACCGGCTCAAGAACAAGGGCGTACCAAGTCTCGAAGAGCTGCTGCGCCTCGCCCGTCAGGTCACCCGAGGGTTGGCCCACCTCCACGCTCGAGGGCTGCTCCATCGAGACGTGTCGCCAGAAAACGTGTGGCTCGATGCCCGAGGCACCGCACACCTCGGCGACTTCGACTCAGTCGTGCCGGTGAGCGTCGCCACGGAGGGCCTGCCGCTTACGACCTTCGCCTTTGCCTCTCCGGAGGAGAAGGCTGGTGCGCCGCTCGACGTGCGGTCAGACCTCTACTCGCTCGGCGCCCTTCTCTACGCCACTGCGACAGGCCAGACACGACCCGCCGGGCTCACCTTCGAGGATATCGGTCACTTCGGCTTCCCCTCGTCCTTCTGGGACCTTGTCAAGAGCCTCGTTGCCGAGTCACCGGAAAACCGTCCCCCCGACACCGAGGCGGTCCTTACGGCTCTCGGCGACATCCGTCGAACGGCCGACGTGGGGTCGCTCATCTCTGATCACGAGAGTGGGAAGGTCGAGTTCAAGGCGTCGCTGCACCATGCCTACGGTCCGCTCGATTCTCGAGTCGATCTTCGCCTCCAGGAGGGACTCATCGACGAGGCGGGGGCCGAGCAGGAGAACAGACAGAGCATCCAACACGCTGTGGTCAAGACGTGTGCAGCCTTCCTCAATACCGATGGAGGCTCGCTGCTCATCGGCATCGGCGACGACAGGTCCGTGCTCGGGATCGAAGCCGACTTCCGCTACCTCGCCGCAGATTGCCAGAACGTCGATGGTTGGCAACGATCGCTCAAGGGCATCCTCGTGAAGACCTTCGGCGCCGAGGTCTGGAAGGCGGTCGCGGTCTCCGTCGTGCCGTACGAGGGTCATCTCATCGCCGTCGTTGACTGCAAGCGTGGATCGCGGCCCATCCTGGTGAAGAAGGACGGCAAGGACCAGTTCTACGTGCGGCAGGCCAACACGTCCGAGGCCCTCGTGGGCTCGGACCTCCTGAACTACGTCGCCGACCACTGGAAGTAGTCGGGGTCGCCGGCCGGTTCCCCGAGAGCCTCGTGAGCGCTCGGCTCCGGCTGCTATGACGGCGGCGCAGCGGCTCGGCGTGCTGCTGGCCGCGAGCCTTCGCCGAAGCTCGGCGCTGCTACGTAGAGCACGAAACGGCCTCTGCAAGAAGGCTTCACTACTGGCTGCGACCCGACAACACGGTCGAGTTCGCGTCGGTCAACATTCACGACGACATGAGCATCCCAGACTGACGCCAAGCCTCGGCGTCTCGACCCCAAGAGATCCTCAGTTCGACGCAGACACGTCTGGCTCACTGAAGGGTGCTGGCGGCGCCCAGGGCTCAACGAGATCGAACTTCGCTGCAGAATCCACTACCGGCTCCACATCGAAGAGCCTCTGCAGGCCCTTTGCCTCTTGTCGCTTCCGCTCTCGCAGCGCGAGCGCCTGGGAACGCAGCGCCGGTATCTCATGCACGTCCGCGTGACCGTACACGTCCTCCATGATCGAGCGACCAGCTTGATGGTCGGTGGCGAAGATCATCGTGTACACAGGATGACCACTCACATTGCAAAGGGCCAGTGGAAGCGTCTTTCGGTACCCAAGCACACGTTCGAGTCGCCACCGCATCAGGTTGACGTACTCGGCTCTCGTCTCGTCTGGGCTGAGGAGTCCTTTCTTTCGCCTCTGGTGGATCCCAAGCCACTCTTCCGATCCGTACAGGGCTGTCAACTGCGAAGCCACGTCCCAGTCAGACGCTGGGGCTAGCCCGAGAACGCGCTCAAAGGCCGGCTCCGGAAAGAGGAGCCAGAGCTCAGTCTTTGTCTTGCCTTGCCGCCACTTTGAGAGCTTGTCGAGGGTCTCCCACTCTGTCTGCAAGCCCATAGGATCGATGAACGCGAACGTTGGTGCCCATCGCAGGTCGCGAACGCTTGCCAGCCCACGATCCAGAGTTGAGTTGCAGTCACCCTCCACAACGGACCAGCGGTCATCTCGCAGGTAGTTGGCAGTCAACTCTTGTCGAAGCCGCTTGGCAGGTCCGGGCAACTCCCAGAAGATGAGTTTCGTGAACCGTGGGCTCGTGTCGAGCGCTATGCCCGTGGAACCCTTGAAGGTGCTAGACGTTTGCTTGTCACGGTTCCAGAGCGAACCCGCGAAGAGGTCGAGATAGACGGTGGCGTTGGCTCTCGTCGAAGCGCGGTTGAACGCTGCGAGATACTTGCGCAGAATGTCGAGTTTGGCGCGGGTCCAGTATCCACCGAAGCTCCTCTTGGCATCTGATCCCATGTTCGACCGTCCAACTCTCGTCCGCCAGACTTCGACGTTCTGCCGCCCCATTGCTTGAAGAAGAATGGTACGCCGCTGCCATGGCATTGGTCGCGAAGGTGCCGAAGCCACTCTGGGTCGGGTGCTCGTGCATGTGGTCCGCTCTCTCCCCCCGCGATGAGCCAGTCGATCCCGTGCAGATCGAGTAGTCCCATCGGGCCAATCAGCGGCTCCGCCGAGATGAACCGGATCGCTGCCGGCACCCTCCGTAGGTGATCGGCTCTGAACCGGTAACGGCTCGACTCGATGCTGACCCCCATCCAGAGATTCCGCGGCCACGGCAACTGTGGTGCTACGGCTCGTAGCCGGTTGCTTCGCTTCGTCAGAACCTGATAAGTGTGTCTCGGCGTGCAGGCGATCACATCAAACACCTGGCGGATGAAGTCGAGTGGTACGTCTCGATGGAAGAGATCGCTCATGCTGTTCACGAAGACCGTTCGCGGCGCTGTCCAGCTTCGTGGCAACGCCAGGGCACTGGGGTGAACGGTCAGCCCGAAGCCGGGGCCGGATGTGCTTGAGTCGCCATCGTTCTGGTACTTCCCCACGCCCATGGCCTTGAGCCGTTTGGCGAGGGATAGCGCGTAGCAGTTGTCGCAGCCGGGACTTGTGCGGTCGCAGCCGGTCGTCGGGTTCCAAGTGATCTCGGTCCACTCAATTCCGGTTCCGCTGCGTGCCACCCTCCATCCCTCCTTCTTGGCATGAGCAGCCTAGGCAAGCCACGGGGCGACAAAGACGACGATCCTGCCGCAGAACTACCTGCGCGGTGCCAGGTTGGGTGTCCCAGTGGCCGTGCTCCTCTTGACCGGAGCAGTTCCAACGAGCGGCTGCGCGGATCGCGTGCCCAAGACGCCGAGCGGACGCCGAGGGACCGGGGCAAACTGTCGCCGTGAAGCCCACGGCCTCTGCGCCTGTGTTCGTCTCAGGGAAGCCGCTTACTGACATCTGGGCGGCACCTGGCCTCAAGTGGCGGGAGGCGCTCGTAGCGGTCATAGGCACTCCGCTGAGGCACCCCTTCCTCCGCTTCGTCCGCAACGACCGAAGCCCCTACGACCTCGACAACCTCGCGTACCCGGTGATCGCCGTCTCTGGCTGTGCCACCTGCGAGTCCGTTTGGGCAACCGTTGAGTCAGGCAGGGTTGAGGGAGTTTGGATCACCGAGAGAGAGCCCCCGTTGCCGCCGCCCGACAGCACCTCGGTGTGGATCGCCGGACCAAGCACATCGTCGCTAGCCAAGCGCCCGGCGCCTCCCGAGCTTGCTGGCGCGAGCACGGTAACCGAGGGCTTGCCACTCGGCCTGTCTCTCGCCTTCGACGCGCCAGATGTCGCTGTCGGAGAGATGAGCTACGAGGGCCCGACGAAGAGCCTCATCGACGACCTCGGACCACTCCTTGGCTATAGGGAGTACCGAGGACGGATGGTGTCGATGGACAACCGGATCAAGGAACTGCGTGTCACACGCGGACGGCAGCCCGGCTCGCGCGGCGTCCTCGTCAGTGTGTGGCCGCTAGAGCCCTGATCCACCTCGCCGGCGCGACCATCTCCCATGGCAACTCATGCCGAGCGGGTGCTCGCAGCACTCGCCCAGTCAGCAAGACCACTCGACGACGACCAGCTAGTGCCGCGTCAGGCAACGTTTGCGCGTTTTACCAGCTCACGGAGGGCTTTGTCCTCTGCGTTGCGGTTCCGCCAGGCGATGTAGCGGCGGATCATCGAGGCCTGCTCGCGGTGTGAGGCGTGGTCGGTGCCGTCGAGGCAGAAGTAGCGAAGCGCTTGGAACTGCGCCTCGATCCGGTTGAGCCAGCTCGCGTAGGTCGGCGTATAGGCGAGCTCGACGTTGTTGGCCTTCGCCCAGTCGCCGACCCTGGGGTCGGTCCTTGTCGACAGGTGCGGGCTGAAGTTGTCGAGGACGATGGCGATGCGGACCTCTGGCGGGTGAAGCGAGCGGAGGTAGCGGCAGAAGGCGAGGAACTCAGTGCGACCCTTCTTCGTCACGACGTGTCCGTAGAGCCTGTCGCGCGAGAGGTCGTAGGCGGCGAGCAGGTGGCGCACCCCGTGGGGCCGCTTGTAGGTGGCACGTCGTCGTCGACGTCGCGCTGAGGCCTGATCTCGCCTCGACGAGGCGACGCCGGCCCACTGGTGGCCGGGATGCGGCTGCAGGTTGAGGGGACCGAACTCGTCGAGGCAGATGACGACGACCGGGTCGCCTTCTCCGGGCTCGGCGTTGCCGTCGGCGACTGCGTACAGCTCGAGGATGCGGTTCTTCTTTTCCTCGAAGTCCGGGTCGTTCGAGGCCTTCCAGGTCTTGATCACTTGAAAGGAGACACCCTCCTCGCGGAGAAGCGCCCGGAGTCCCTCGTGGCTGATGTCGTCCACCACCCCTCGGCGACGAGGAACTCTGCCAGCTTGGAGAGCGACCACGTCGAGAACGGGAGCTTGTGATCCTCCGGGCGGGAGAGGGCGATCTTCTTGATCGCCCGGCGCTCGGGGAGGGTGAACTTCGGCGGCCGGCCGCCTGCGTAGCGAGGTGCGAGCGAGTCGAAGCCGTCGGCGTTGAAGTTGTGGATCACCTCGCGCACCCGGTCCTCGGAGGTGAAGGCGATCCTCGCGATCTGAGGCACGTCCATCGCCTGGGCCGACCAGAGCACGACCTGGGCTCGGCGCCAGCGCACCACCGAGCCCGATCCTCGTCGCACGATCGACAGCAGTTTGCGCCCTTCTTCGGGCGACAGCTCACGGACCCGCACACGCTCAGCCATGCGCAGAGTCTGCGCGACCGGGTCAGCGAAGTGGTGGACGCGACCCCTGAACGTTGCCGGTCACGGCACTAGCCGCCGCCCTCGGCGTAGACCGGCACACCATCAACGCGGTCTGCCGCAAGCTGGAAAGCGAGGGACGAGTCCGGCGGTCAAAGCTCGTCGGCAACAAGGTCGTTAACAGGCTCTCGGCTCAGCGCTCAGACGACCGCCCGTTTCCAACTCCCGCGCTAGCTCAGCCGGAACGCGCCAAGCCATTGTGGAGGAGCGGCGTCCTCGACAGTGGCAGAGCCTTCGAGGAGCATGCTCGATCCGTCCTTTCCGAGCTGTGGGGCATCTCCCTTGCGCCGCGGGTTCTCCCACTCAGAGGCTCGGTGAGGCACTCCTTCGATCTCGTGTCCCCGGACTCGACCGTCGTCGGCGATGCGAAGTGGTACAAGGACCTTCGGCCCATCCCAGCGGCGAAGCTGTCGGTCATCGCCGAGTATGTCTGGCTCCTCGGACACATAGAAGGCGCTGAGCGGCGATTCCTCGTCTTCGGTCAGGACCGTGAGGTTCCGTTGCGGTGGTTGAAACGTTTCGCTCCCCTGCTAGACGGTGTCGAGTTCTGGTTCTTGGAAGACACGAAACTGGAGCGACTCGCCTGAGTCGTTCGGTGTGGAACATGTCGTGGTCATTCACGGTGGCGCCGCATTCCTGATGTCCTCTTCGCCGAGGTACCGTCGCTAGCTGTGGCCTGCGCCAGGGTCCCGACACCTAACGCTGATCTACTGCGGCTCGTCAGCGCTCGCAAGAAGTACTCGCCCACTTACGACGAGGCGTTCGATGAGGTCCGCCGTCGGATAGCCACAGCGAACAGCGCGACCAAGCTCGACCTTGCGGCGCTTGCCTGCTGGAAGCGGATTCGCTGCGACACGCCCTGGGTTCAGAAGCTCCACGAGTTGCCGCAGGCGCAAGTGACGGGCTCGACGCAGGAAGCCTTCGCCAATGGACTCACCCCGGCTGACCGAGTCGCCGCGCTTCGTATCGGGTTGAAACATGGCATGGGCGGTGCGTTCTCACTCGGGTCGGCGCTCCTCACGGCTTGGAACCCTGTCGAGTACGCGGTTACGGATCGACGAGCAAGGGCCAGCCTCGCGATCCTTCTTCGCCCTCTCGGGTGTTCGTGCGACTTCGGCTCCTACCCCACGTATCTCAACCACGTGGTTGACCTGAGGGATGAACTTCGCGGTGTCTTTCCCGCCGCGACCGTCACAGCGAGAGACGTGGATCAAGCGCTGTTTCATCTGTAGGAGCGTTGATGGGCGCACCAGCTCCTTCACGAGCCTCACGAACCTGGAAACCCGTACAGGGTGTGCGCTGCGGCGTGGGTGAGAAACCAGCAAATGGAGCAGGGTTTGACCCCACCTCCCCCCAAGCGACGTGGCTGAGAGACATAACCCCAGGGTGATCTGGACGGACTACCTCACGAGGATGCTTCCGCAGAGCAGGTAGCTTCCGTGGCGCATCGGGCCAGGCCGCATCAGGAGAACCTCGTAGCTGAACTGAACCCAGTACCTGCCCGCCCCCACGGGAGGAATCCTCACTTCGAGAGGGATGTCGTTCTTGCCAACGCCGGCGATGGCCTGGTCGGACTTCCACGGGAGGTACGAAGGCTTCTCGACAGGGCTGGCCACCACTAGGAAGTAGAAGTTCGTCCAGCGATCGTCGTTCCATCTGGCGAGCGTCCCGATGTTCCCAGTTTCGAGATCGATCTTGGGCTCGTCGCCCACGATCTTGAAGGTCACCGTCTCGTTGGGGTCAACCTCTGACGGGATGACCACAGCTCGTACGTGACCCTCATAACAATGAGCAAGGCTCCCTGGACCGTGTGTGACCGGCGGACCCGAAGTGGTCGATGGCGTCGTGGTCCTGGACGGCGAGCCGGACTGCGTGCACCCCGCCAGCGCAAGCCCAGCGACGACGGCCATGGCCACCCTGAGCCTCGACCGGTGACCCGAACGGGCCATCCCGCTCGCCACCTCCGCTCATCCGCTCCGCACGTCGAGGCTCTGTTGGCGCACCCGGACCGAGCGGAACATCGCGACGGCCTCGGCGATCGACTGCGCAGCGTTCGGCGGTCGCGCCGTGACGACCATGTAGAGGTTGTCCGACCTGGCAAGAGTGAGCAGCCCTGCCGCAGAGCGCTCAAACCGGCACACGTAGGCCGGCAACCCCGCGACCCGGAGGGCACTTGCGTGACCTGCGCAGGCCGTGTTGCCGAGAGGACCCACGCTGAACCATCTCACCACGAGATGGCCGGGCTCGAGATGCCTGGGCACGGGGCAGCTGGAGACCTGCTCGTTGGTCAGGCAGGCGACTGCCGAGATGTTGATCGCCAGAAGCCGCTGAGGAAAGAGTGTCCAGCCGCTCGGGTACGCGAACGTGATCCGGTCGGTGCCCAACAGGAGCGAGGCGGTCGAGGCGCCCCCACTGCTCGTTCCCACGAGGACTCCGACAAGAAGCCCGGTCAAGAGGAGCACCCCAGCGGCCAGGTACCCGAGCCGTCGCAGGATGTCGTCGAAGGGGTGCACGATCACGCCGGCCGAAGCGAGTAGAGGATCGTCCGCGCCACCTGTCCGTCGGCCGCCGTCCCGAGCATGAGGGTGACCGGGGTGGTCCGACCGGGGACGTGGACTGCCGCGAACAACACGGAGTAATCCAAGCTACTGCTCGGACAGACGCGAAGGTCGTGGATGGCGAGGCACTGACGTGAGAACACGAGGGCGGGCGACGATCCGCCCGGCCAGCGCCATCGAAGGTCGAGGCGAAGACCGTCCGTCGGAGCGGCCGCCGGCGGGAACGACATCTCGATCGGACAGTTGATGGAGGCGCCCTGGGTGTCGGTCGAGAGGTAGACGGCAGTCAACGGACGCTCGAAGCCTGAGAAGACGTTCGTCCACTCCGGGAAGCAGGAGATGAAGCTCTGACTGGTCGGGTAGACCGGCCACGACGACGGCACCGCGAAGCGGAGTCCGCCGAACGTCAGCCGGCGCGACGACTGCGGGACCTTCGGCGATGTCCCCTTCGCAAGCACGACCGCCCGTGGCGAGAAGGTGAGCGTACGCAAGACGGCTGCGGCGAGAGGTCCCACGGCGACCACCTCGACCCCGAGCAAGGGAGCGATGAGATCGAGGTTCGGCCGCCCGGAGAAGGCATCGATGACCCAGTCGTTGCCGTCGCCATGGTAGGTGGGGATGCCGTTGACGAGGTGTGGTAGCTCGCCGTGCCAGGCCGAGGGAGGCCGCGGTGGCCGGAAGTTCACGACGGTGGTGCCTGGCCGCGTCCGAACGTAGTGGCAACTGCCCTTTGGCGCTGGCCACCCGAGCAAGATCGTGCCTGGACTACGGCTGTACGGACAGACGTTGCCGACAAGGTCCTCCAGCGACCAGCTCGACGGCACCGACACCTGGGCGTCGCCGTAGTCAACTGGAACCCAGCCCTTCGGGGTGACACCGGCCACCGCCACGACGGGGGTGCTCGTGATCGTCTCGGTGATGCCTCTCGCCGTGGAGGGCTCCGACGCCGACGTGCATGCCGTCAAGCAGACCGCGGCAGCGACGAGTCCGCCGACCAGCTGCGCTGCTCTCCTCCGGTGTCCACTGCTCATCGCCGCCCCCGCCCGATCATCGCGCGTCCCCAGCACCAAGGGACTCGCCCCTTTTGCCCGACCCGCCACCAACCTCACGTCCACTGTGCCGCCCGGCGGTCTCATCGTGTTTCACCGGTGACGCCCCCAAGAAGCCTCGACGACCTCCGCGCGCGTACGTCCAGTCAGTCGGGGGCCTTCTCACTAACTCATCTAGGTACCTCCCGCCAGGCGGAAGGGAGCCGAAGGAAACGTACACAGCTCACGATGCCGAGAGACCCCGCTGGGATCGTCAAGGGCCATACATAGAGGGAAGGGAGGAACATGACGATCGCGGCCCCGACCTTCGCATCGGCGATCAAGAACACGGGCAGTGCGAGCATCGCGAGCCCCAACCCGAGGGTGGCCGCAGAGGCCAAAGCCGAGGTCGCCACGGCAACAAGCAATGCGTAGCGGTGGTGGGAGAACGTTCGGCTTCGAAAGAACAGGTAGGGCTCCAGATCCAACGGTTGGGTTACGACGCGGGCGGTCAGCTCGCCGAGCGGGGTGTCACCTCGACCGGCGCGGTATTCAGCCGGTGACACGACGATGATCTGGCCGTCCTCGGGACCTCGATTGTTTGGTGCCGAGGGGCGAACCCGCGGGCCTTGAGCTCCACCTTGTGCGTGCCTGGTCTGAGAAAGGCCGACGCCGGCCGACCGGTATCAAGCTCGACCACCTTCCCGCCGTCGATCCGCAGGCGAACGTGACGGTGGCTCGCGTGCATCGACCGAAAGACGACACGCAGACCCCGCGAGCCATCGGGGGCGCCTGGTGGATGCCCTCGCGGTAGAGATTTACCCGCGGCACAGCTCAGTCCCCGCCAAGACCCGTCCTGCTCTGAGGCGTGGCCTCCGTGCCAGAGGCATCGTCCGCCTCGCCAGCGCTTGCTTAGCTGCGAGTAGCGCGGATGGAAGTTCCCGCTCGAGCGCGCGCTGGACGAGGAGCTGCACACCGGCTCACCCAACATTGACCCAACATCGAGTCGCTCGACCCGTCTGACGCGATCTCCTGCGGGCAGTCGTGGCGTCGATCTTCCCTGCTCAGCCCTGCGGCTTGCGACGCCTGAAGATCCATCGAGATGGCAAAAGACCAGGTAGATCCAGCTTTTAATCCCAAGGTGCCGGGTTCGAGACCCGGGCGGCCCACGACACAGGCCCACGACACCGAAGGCTGGAGACGGCAGACGCGTGTCACGATCAGCTGGATGACCGTCCGGCGCATCGCAGCCTGTCTCGTCGTCGCCCTGCTGGCGACAGCCTGTAGCTCGTCTCCAGGCGGGACCCCGGAAACGACGTCGGCTCCGACCGTGACCATACGTCCTCTTCACCTCTTCAATCCGGTTGCCCTCGTCGGTGTCTGGCGCGTCACGGGGACGCCCGAGCGGCCGGCGCTGATCGCGTCTCTCGACAGCGCGTCACTCGAGGTCTGGGCACGCTGCGGCGCGATGGACGGCGGCTGGGCGGCGAACCGCTGGGGAATGTTCGTGGCCATGCTGTTCGGAGGGGCTCGCTCCTGCCTCGTCGGTGGGCGATCCCACGCGAACAAGAGCCTCGCCTGGCTGAACGAGGCGGTCCGGTTCCGCGCCGCGGGGAAGGACGAGCTGCTACTCGACGCCAGTGGGCACACCTTGGCGCGGCTCGTCCCGGCGCCCCGATCCGAGACACCTCCGACGGTGGCGGAGCCTCCCGAGCTGCGGGCGAAGGAGCTCTCGAACCTGAGGAGAGAACTGCTCGCCGACGCCCGGCTCCCAGCCGGCTTGAGAGCAGCGACACGCCAGGAGCTCGTCGGCCGTTGGGTTCCGGCCAATCCGGCGCAGGATCATCGCGGACAGGAGGCGTACCTTCTGCTGAGCGCAGACGGCTCCTGGACCGGCTCGGACGGTTGCAACGGCTACTACGGGCGCTGGGAGGCCGGAGATGGCGGCAGGCTGGTCGTCGTCTCGGGTGGCAGCACGCTCATCGGCTGCGACAACGTCCCCGTCGGCGGTTGGCTGGAGACTGCGAGGAGGGCGGGCTTCCATGGGCGGGTCCTCGTTCTGGTCGATCCGTACGGACATGTGACCGGACGACTGCGGAGACCGTGACACCAACGAAGAGACATCCGCTGGGGCACGGTCAGGCCTAGCGGTTCACGTTCACTGCATGGCTCCGCGCCTTCCGATGGACCGACCTGGGCCGCGACAACGCTCGATCCAGCTCTCATTCCGCCGCGCAGCTTCAGCCTCCCGGGTGCTCCGCCGCCGGCACGATACGTGAATCCCTGGCCAAACGCACGAGAATGCATCGCTGGACCTCGGATGACGGGGCTTCCGCCCAAGACCCCGTGGGACGGAAGGGCGGGATGAGCCCCCAACGGCTCACACGTTCAAGTCGTCCTACTGTCGAGCCCGTGGGGCGAGGTGGGATTCGGAACGTCGCCCGAGCGCTCTGGGTCGGCGAGTCGGCCTGGCGTCACGGTGGTCCTGACAGAGACCTGGTGGGTCCCGGCCTGCCGGGCGAGGCCGCAGAACGGGAGCGCCGCCGAACGGTCAGCAGCCGCAGAGCCACCCTGCTCCTCGTGGTCGTCTTCTACGTCCCCGTGGGCGCTGGTCTCGGAGTCGGCCTCGTCGAGCACAGCGCGGTCTGGGGGCTCGTGGCCTTCGGGACGGCCGTCGTCGCCCTCACCCTGCTCGAGGTCGTCGCCGCGACCATGGGAGGTCTCGGCCTGCTGCTGTGGGTCCTCCGCCACCGCGACAGAGGCTGAGGGTCGCCGGGCTCGGGCTCCCGAGGAAAGAGCCGAGCGGCACGCTCGGCGGCACTCGGCCGCAGCCGCAGCAGGCCGTCAGGCGGGGGCCCGCACGGTCGCGTGGAGCGGGAGCGAGGCCGACGACTGGCCGAGCGAGATCACATAGGAGCCGGGAACGGTCGAGAAGCCTCCGTGCAGGAACGCCTCGAAGTCGCGGCGGGGTAGCTCGAGGACGACCCGTTTCGACTGACCGGGCCGGAGCGTCACCGGCGAGAAGGCGGCGAGCTGGTGCGGCGGCTCCCCGAACCCGGAGGGGAAGCTCACGTACGCCTGCACGACGGTGCCGCCGGTGCGCGGCCCCGTGTTGGACACCTCGAGCGAGACCGCCCAGGCGCCGCCGCCGGGCGCGGGCGCGACGTGGAGGGCCGAGAGGGAGAAGGTCGTGTACGAGAGCCCGAAACCGAAGGGGAAGAGCGGGGTCTGGCCGTGCGCCTCGAAGTACCGGTAGCCGATGTCGAGGCCCTCGCCGTAGACCACCGTGCCTGCGACGCCCGGGTAGGCGGCGGCCGTGCTCGTCACGCCCTGGTCGGCGGACCGCGGGAAGGTGACCGGGAGGTGACCCGACGGGTCGAATCGGCCGAAGAGCACGTCGGCCATCGCCCGACCGGACTCCTCTCCGCCGTACCAGGCCGCGAGGACGGCGGCCACGTGTGGGAGCCAGGGCATCAGCACAGGGCCGCCGGTCGAGAGGACGACGACCGTGTTCGGGTTCACGGCGCTCACCGCGGAGACGAGGGCGTTCTCCGCGCCGAGAAGGTCGAGGTTCGGCCGGTCCGATCCCTCGCTGCTCCAGTCGTCGACCACGACGACGGCAGCCGACGACACCCTCGCCGCGGCGACGGCCGCCTGGATGCTCGGCGTCTCGTCCGCCCAGGTCATCGCCGGCGCCGGGAGGCCGGGCCGGGAGTACCAGCGCAGCGACAGGACGGTGGGGCGCCCTCCGACGAGACGGACCGGGAAGGACCACTCCGAACGGGCGTGGAGCCCGCGGTCGGCGAAGACCTGCGTCCCGTCGACGGACATGAAGCAGTCGCCGCTCGAGACGAGCGAGAGGGCGTACAGCCCTGAGACCCGCACGGCCACGGTCGCAGTCCAGGTGTGCCAGTACTCGCCGGTCGAAGGGGCGGCCGCCGTGAGGTCGGCCCGCGGGATCCCGATGGGGTCGAAGTCCTGGAACTCGTGCTCCCCGCGCTCGTCGAAGGCCGGCGGGCCGGGCGGGAGCGGCGTGCCGTGGAGGAAGTCGCTCGCCGGCAACGGCACGGTGGCAACCGGGAGCGTGTCAGCAGCCCGCACGACGGTTCCCCTCGGGGCGAGCGCCCGGATCGCCGCGAGCGGGGAGGGGTGGCGCTCGCCCGGCACGTAGGCGCTGCCGTAGCCGGCGGTCATGGCACGGCGACCGGCGCCGGGCCCGACGACGGCGATGGAGGCGAGGCGGCCGGAGCCGCCGCCTGATCCGAGCGGGAGGAGCGACGAGCGGTTCTTCAACAACACGATGGCGTGCTCGGCGACGCTGAGGGCCTCCGCGGCGTGGGCGGCGCTGTCCGCCGCGGCTCCCGGGTCGAGCTTTCTCGGATGGGCGACCATCCCGAGGGCGAACATCGGCGCGAGGACCTTCTCGACAGCGGTGTCGACGACGGTCACCGGGAGGGCGCCGGTTCGCACGGCACTGCGAAGCGCGGTGAAGGAGCCGGGCTTGATGAGGTCGAGGCCCGCCTTGAACGCCGCCACGGGGTGGGTGACCGAGCGCAGGTCCGAGCGGATGAAGCCGCTGAAGCCCCAGGTCTGGAGCTCCTTGAACAGAGCCAGGCTCTGGCAGCCGTTCACCCCGTTCACCGAGCCGTACTCGCACATGATCGACGCGGGGTGCGCCGCCGCCACGGCCATCTCGAAGGGCCTGAAGTAGAGCTCCTCGAGCGCCCTTGTCGGGACCTTCTGATCGAGCACCATGCGGGCCGTCTCCTGGTTGTAGACCGCGAAGTGCTTGAGCTGGGCCATCACCCCCGTGGACTGGATGCCCTCGGTGACCGCCGTCCCGAGGGCGCCCGTCAGCAGAGGGTCCTCGCCGAAGGCCTCGAAGCCGCGGCCGCTCGCGGGCACGCGGTCGAGGTTGAGGTCCGGCCCCTGGACGACGTCGATCCCCTTGGCCCGTGCCTCGGCGCCGACGACGGCGCCGTAGCGCGCCGCCAGGGCCGTGTCGAAGCTGGCCGCCAGCGCGAGGGGCGACGGCAGCTGAGTGACGCGCCTCGCGCCGAAGGAGGGACCGGCCGGGCCATCCTGCAGCGTGAGCGGCGGGATGCACAGCCGCGGGATGCCTTCGTTGATGTTCTCGATGCGGCCCGGGCGGGTCTTCAAGATAAGGAAGTGCAGCTTCTCGGCGAGCGTCATCCTCGCCACCACCTGGCGGGCCAGCGCAGCCGGTGTCGCCGTCCGGAGCGCCGTCGGGCTCGCCCATGGGCACTTCCCGCCCGCTCGGGCGGCCGCCCGCGTCGTGGAGGTGCGGCCGGGTCCGACGCTGGAGGCGGCCGCGCACCCGGCGGCGGCAAGCGAGGTGACGAGCAGCAGGCTCGTCAGGCTGCGGCTCGGCCGGCACTCGCCGGGGTGGGGCGCGCGGGCGCGTAGCACCCGGACAGCGTCGGGGAGAGCCTTCATCCCACTTGATGCTCGGGGCGCGGCGGCCGCTCCGCTAGAGGCGAAGGTCCCGCGCCACCGATCGTGAGAGGACTCTCATCAGCGTCTTAGGGGCGATTCACGAGGCCCTCGCACACTGGCGGGGTCCCGTCGCAACCGCCCCGAGGAGGCCGCATGAACCCGAGCAGATGGCTCGCACTCCCCGCCGCAGCCGCCGCCATCGTCGGAGTCGCCGCCGTCGTGACCCACGGCGCAGCGCCGTCGGGCGCCCCCTCGAGGCCGAGTCACGTCGCCCGCGTGACCGCCGCCGTCCAGCCGGCCACGAGCACGGCGGCGGAGGTGAAGCGGCTCATGAGCCAGACGACGAGCCTCCAGGCCGCTCTCGGCGCGGCCCGCAAGCAGCTCGAGTCCGTGCTGGCGGCGTCCCGCGGCGGACGGGCCGTCGCCGCCAGCGGGTCGAGCTCCTCGCTCACGGCGGAGCAGGCGTCGCTCAGCCAGGAGGCCGCCCAGCTCGCCGCCGGACGGCAGCAGCTCGCCGCCGAGCAGCAGCAGCTCGCTGCCGAGGCGCAGTCGCTGCGGGCCCGCGACGTCCTCATCCAGCAGCAGGCGGCCAAGCTCGCCGCCCTCGCGAAGAAGCTCAGCCACTCGGGCGGGGGCAGCGGGGGCGGCTACGGCGACGGCGGCGGCGACTGACCCCGAAAGGACCAAGGTGACCACTCCCTCTTCGAACGCGCCCGAGCACGACGAGCTCCTCGCCGTCGAGGTGGCCGCCCTCCGGCGCCGCACGCTCGCACGAAGGGCGCGTGCCTCGAAGTCGCTCGACGCCGGTCTCGTGCGACGTCGCATCGTCCCGCCACTGGCAGTCGGCTCGGCGGTGCTCCTCGGAAGCGGCATGTCGATCGCCTTCGTCGACCACGCCGTCAGCCGGGCGACTGCCTCGGGTGCTGCCGCAACGACGACGCCGGCCGCCGCGGCCTTCGCGGCCGCCAACGCCGCCGAGGTGGCCGCCATGGCGCACATCCGCTCGGCCCTCTCGGCCGACCAGGCCCTCATCGCGGGGCTCGGCAAGGCTGCTGCCGCCGCCGCGAAGGCGGAGCGCCAGGCGGCCGCCAGCTCGGGCCAAGGCGCCTCGACCGGGCTCCCGGCCTCGGCGGCAGGCGGGACGACGGCTGCAGCGGGCGGATCGGTTGGGCTCCCGGCGCTCCCCACGCTCCCGCCCCTTCCCTCGGTGAGCATCCCCACCATCCCCATCGCGGCGACGACGGGGGGCTCCCATGTCGTGCCCTGACCTGCTCGAGAGCCGGAGCGGGCGCCAGACGACGAGGGAGGTCTCGTGCCGTGCCATGGCGACCGACGTGCGGATCGGGCTGCCGGAGCGAGCCCCGTCCGGACCCGGCACGGATGCCGCTCTCGAGGACGCCCTCGAGGTGTTCCACGACGTCGAGCGCGCCTGCACGCGCTTCGACCCCGACAGCCCCCTCATGCGGGCCAACCGCGCCCCCGACCGGTTCCACGCGGTCCCCGTGGCGCTCTACGAGGCGCTGCGGACCGCCGCCCAGGCGCACGCGGCGACGAGAGGGGGTTTCGACCCGAGGATCCTCGAGGACCTCGTCGCCCTCGGCTACGACCGCACGCTCCCTTTCGGCCACGGGGAGGTGACCGTCAGCAAGGCGCGGTCGCCGAAGGCGCGAAGGCCGCTCGGGCCGTGGCGGCCGAGCTTTCGCGGCGCAACCCGTGAGGTCCGCCTCGGCAGGCACCCGGTCGACCTCGGCGGGATCGGCAAAGGGCTCGCCATCAGGTGGGCGAGCGAGCTGCTGCGCCGGCGCGGGGTCGCCGACCACGTCGTCTCGGCCGGCGGCGACTGCCAGCTGGCGGGGACCGCCGACGGCTCGTCGCCCTGGCACGTCGGGGTCGACGACCCCTTCGGCGGCCCGTTCGTCGCCGTGCTCGGCCTGCGGGGCATGGCGTGCGCCACGTCGTCGTCGAGGCTTCGCAGCTGGGAGCTCGGCGGTGGCCGGGTCCACCACCTGATCGACCCGCGAAACGGGCTCCCCGGCGGCCGCGGCCTCGCCTCCGTCACCGTCGTCGGACCGGAAGCCGACTGGTCCGAGGTCTGGAGCAAGACGCTGCTGCTCGCCGGCGCGGCTGCCATCGGGCGCCTTGCCGAGAAGCGCTCGATCGCCGCATTGTGGGTCGGCACCTCGGGCTCGATCTCCACCAGCCGGGCCATGGCGAGGCACCTCGTCTGGAGTCGCTGAGGTGGCCGCCTCCGAGACGGCCGCGGCCGGCCTTCCGGCGGGGGGCTCGAGGCGGGCGCTCGCCTGGGCGCCGGTCGTCGTGGTCGCGGCGGGCGGCTTCGGCATCCTCGCGGCGCGGCTCTCGCTCCCGGTCGCGAAGAGCGGCTACTTCCCCTGGATCGTCGGACGCGGCCTCGGCCTGGCGGCCTTCGCCGGCCTGGCGGTCCTCGTCGCACTCGGACTGTGGGCCCGCCACCCGTGGCAGGCCCGCGTCCGCCTCCTGCACCCGGAGACGACGCTCCGCCTCCACGCCTCGCTCGCGGCCGGCACGACCGTCCTCGTCGCCGGCCACGTGGTCTTCCTCGCAACCGACAAGTACGCAGGCGTCGGGTGGGTGGGCGCCCTCCTCCCCGGGGCGGCGGTGTACCGCCCGCTGCCCGTCGCCCTCGGCGTCGCCGCCCTCTGGACCCTGCTCGCCGTCGCCGCCTCGGCCCGCCTCGGTGGACGCCTCGTCGGCCGGGCATGGCTGCCGATCCACCACCTCTCGATCCCGATGTTCGCCGCCGCCTTCGCCCACGGCGTCCTCGCCGGGAGCGACACCCCGACGCTCCGGGCCGGATACGCCGCCGTCGGGAGCGCCATCGTGCTGCTCTGGCTGACCCGCCGCCTCGCCAGGCGGCCCGAGGTCCCCGGGCGCCCCGAGGTCGCCGGGTGACCGGGCGCCAGCTGATCGACGGTCCGCGAGCGACGGTCGCCCGGGCCCGTCCGAGCGCTCCGCGCAGCGGCCGCCGGCCGCTCGGTCGGACGGGCCGGCCAGTCGAGACGGCCCTCCTTCCCGGCGAGCGCGGTGCACGTCTGTTCGCGGGACCGCCGGCAGCCGCAGGCGCCGAGCCCCTCGCCGAGCACGAAACCCGCCTCGGCCCGCTCCGGCCCCCGCCGTCGCCCTCTGCAGCCGAGGAGGAGCACTGCCTCGAGCTCGTGAAGGAGGCCGGCCTCCTCGGGCGGGGCGGAGGGGAGTTCCCGCTCTGGTGGAAGCTCGAGACCGCCCGACAGGCCTCGCTCTCGAGCGGGATGGCGCCGATCGTCGTCGTGAACGGCGCCGAGGGGGAGCCTGCCAGCCGGAAGGACCGGACCCTGCTCGAGCTGCGGCCCCACCTCGTGCTCGACGGGGCGGCCTTCGAGGCCGCCTGCGTCGGGGCGAGCGAGGTCGTCGTCTACCTCGAGCCCGACCGGCTGGCGTCGGTCGCCGCCGTCGTGCGGGCGCTCGAGGAGCGTCGGCGGGCGGGCGCCCCGGACCCCGTCTTCCGCCTGGAGGACGCCGGCGGCTCGTACGTCTCGGGCGAGACGAGCGCCGTCGTCTCGGCCCTCGAGACGGGCCGGCCGCTCCCGCACCGCCGGCCGAAGCCCGCCGCCGTGAGCGGCGTGAGCGGCCGGCCGACCGTCGTCTCCAACGCCGAGACCGCCGCCCAGGCGGCCCTCGCCGCCCGGTTCGGTGCCGGTTGGTTCCGCCGCGCCGGGAGTGAGTCGTGTCCCGGCTCGAGCCTCGTCACGCTGGCGGGGGCCGTCGCCGTCCCCGGCCTCGCTCTCGAGATCGTCGCCCCGACTCCCGGCGCCGAGCTGCTCGAGCGCTTCGGCGGCCTCGATCTCGCCTCGGGCCTTCCGAAGGCCGTGCTCGTCGGGGGCTACGCGGGCCGGATGGTGAGCGGGGAGACGTTCTGCACCTCGCACGTGGACCGGGGCCTCCTCCGCCAGGCCGGGGTCCCGCTCGGCTGCGGCCTCCTCGCGGTGCTGCCCGACACGTGCTGCGGCCTGGCGGTGACCTGCAGGCTCCTCACCTATCTCGCCGCCCAGAGCGCCGGGCAGTGCGGCCCGTGCGTCTTCGGCCTGCCCGCCCTCGTCGACGACCTTCGAGCCCTCGTCGACGGCGAAGGGGGGCGGCGCACCCTGCGGCGCCTGGCGAGGCGCGCCGTCTCGATCGCCGGTCACGGCGCCTGCGGGCACCCGGACGGGGCGGTCGGGTTGCTCGAGAGCGCCCTCGCGCTGTTCGAGGACGACGTACGCGCCCACCTGAGGGGGCGGGGCTGCGACGGTGACGCCTCGGCCGGCTGGCTGCCGGCCACTCCGCCTCGATGAGCCCCGGCGGCCGCACGAGCCGGCCGACCTCCTGGCAGCTCGTCCTCGACCCGGCGGCCTGCGACGGCCACGGCATCTGCGCCCTGTTGTTCGCCGAGCGGATCGGGCTCGACGAGTGGGGCTCGGCCGCGGTGCGGGGTGGGCCGTTCTCCGGCCGGGTCATGCTCCGTCGGGCGCGCCGGGCGGTGGCCGCCTGCCCGGCGGCAGCCCTCCGCCTGGCGGTCGTGCCGAGCGCTGCGCCAGCGCGTCCAACCGCGGGGGCGGCGCCCGCCGGGGCCCACGAGCAGCCACAATGATCGACATGCCCCGCCTCCCACAGGGACGGCTGTGGCGCCAGCGCCTGGCCGTCGCAGCAGCACTGCTCGGCACCGGCGTGGCCGCCGGCCTGGCCGTCCAGGTGGCCGGAGGGCTCGGCCAGTCCCGCCTCGTGCTGCCTGCGTCGGTCGCCCTCGGCCGCCCGGCGGGCGGGGCGCTCCACTTCACGGCGGTGTCCTCGCCGGCGGCTCCGGTCGCTCGGCGCAACGGACGGGCCGGCGCGACGAAGGCGAAGGGGTCCGGCCAGGGCACAGGCACGACGACGGAGGGGACCGTCGCCAACGACGCCTCCTCCTCGACGGCCGTCTCGACGACGCTCGTCTCGCCGCGCCACGTGATCGTCCTTCGTGACGACGACTCCTCGGAGTCGGGAGGAGGTGGCGGGGGTGAGCGCGGTGACGGCTCCGGCGACGGCTCGCAGGGCGACTGAGGACCTCGGCGACGAGGCGGCCGGCGAGCCCGTCCCCGAGCCGCGGCCGAGAGCCCGACGCCCGGTGCCCCCGACGGCGGGGTCGTCCGCCTCGCGGCGGCGGAGGCCTGGTACGGCCGTCCGCCTGGCGGTCTTCCACGGCGGGGTGCTGGCGCTCGTCCTTGGCGTCGTGACCGTCGCCCTCGTCCGGCAGTTCTCGACGAGCTACGAGAAGGTCGCCGCACGCGGGCTCGTGCAGGAGCTGAGGGCGTTCTCGACCGCGACGTCGGCGCCGACCGGGCGCTGCGGGCTCGTGACCGAGGCGGTGTCGTTCTTCCGCAACCACGAGCTTCCCGCCGGGACCGCAGTCGCCATCGGGGTGCCGGGCTGCCGCGACGTGGCGAGCGGGGTCGCCGCCGCCCAGCTGCTCGCGAGCCGCCAGGTGGTGCCGGTGCTGCGCGCCGCCCCCTCCCGGGCGACGGCGCACGCCGAGCGGCTGGCCGGGGCCGAGCGGGAGGTGTTGACGGCGGCCATCACTGCCGGAGGCCGCCCGGTCGGGTCCTTCGTGGCGGCGGTCGACCTCACCCCCTTCATCGGCGACCGCGACCGCATGCTGCGCCTCTCGGTCGCCGAGGCGGCCGTCGCCCTCCTCGCCGGCTCGGCCAGCGCCTACTGGCTCCTGCGCCGCCTGCTTCGCACCGTCGGCCGGATCACCACGACCGCCGAGGAGATCGAGAGCGGGCAGCTCGACCGCCGCCTCGGCGACCAGGGCACCGACGACGAGGTCGGGCAGCTCGCCACCACCTTCGACCGGATGCTCGACCGGGTGGAAGGCGCCATGACCTCGCAGCGCCGCCTGCTCTCCGACGTGTCCCACCAGCTGCGCACACCGCTCACCGTGGCCCGCGGCCACCTCGAGGTGCTGCAGCGGACCGCGGTCGACGACCCGGCTGCAGTGAGCGAGACGCTCGCCTTCGTCGTGGACGAGCTCGACCACATGAGCGCCCTCACCGACCGCCTCCTGCTCCTCGGCCGAGCCATGGAGCCGGACTTCCTCGCCCCGGTTCCGCTCGACCTGCGCGCCCTTCTCGCCGACGTCCACGCGGCAGCCGGCGTCCTCGCCGAGCGGCGCTTCGTGCTCGGGCCGGTCGCCGACGTGACGATCGTCGCCGACGAGGCGAAGCTGCGCGGCGCCCTCCTCAACCTCCTCGACAACGCCGTGAAGGCGACCGGGCCCGGGGACATGATCCGCCTGAGCGGCGCCTTCGACCTCCGCTCGGGCGAGCTGCTGCTGACGATCGACGACGGCGGCCCCGGAATCGACGCCTCCCAGCGCCAGACGGCGCTCGCCCGCTTCTCGCGCCCGGGGGCCGACGACGACCGCGGCAGCGGGCTCGGGCTCGCTATCGCGAAGGCCGTGGCGGAGGCCCACGGAGGGAGCCTCGAGATCGACGACTCCGACCTCGGCGGGTGCCGCGTGACCATCCGCCTGCCCGGGAGCGTCGTCGCCGACGACGAGGTCACCTGAGTGCGCGTGCTCATCGTCGAGGACGACGCCCGCATCGCCTCGTTTCTCGAGAAGGGCCTGCGGGCCGAGGGATACGGCACCTCCACGGTGGCCTCGGCCTTTGAGGCCGACGCCTACGTCGAGGCGCTCCGGCACGACTTCGGGCTGGTGCTGCTCGACATCGGGCTCCCGGACGCGTCCGGCATCGAGGTGCTGAAGCGCCTGCGCGCCCGCAGCCCGTCGCTGCCGGTCATCCTCCTCACGGCACGGGCCGAGGTGAGCGACAAGGTGGCCGGGCTCGACCTCGGGGCGAACGACTACGTCACCAAGCCGTTCGCGTTCGAGGAGCTCCTCGCCCGCATCCGGGCGGTCGTCCGCTCGTCGTCCCAGTCGAGCCCCACCGAGCTCGTCGTGGGCGACCTGCGGCTGGACCTGCTCACCAAGATCGCCTCGCGGGCCGGCCGGATGATCGAGCTCGCCCCTCGGGAGTGGGCGCTGCTCGAGCTGTTCATGCGCCAGCCCGACCACGTGCTCACCCGCAGCCGCATCCTCTCGCAGGTGTGGGAGTACGACTTCGACCCGGGCAGCAACGTGGTCGACGTCTACGTCGGCTACCTGCGCCGCAAGCTGAACCTCCCCGGCCTCACCCCCCTCTTCCAAACGGTCCGGGGAGCGGGCTACCGGCTGCTGCCGCCGAGCGGAGCGCGATGAGCGGCATCGAGCGACCCGCAGTGCCCGGGCCGTTCGGCTCTACCTGAGAGGCCGCCTCCCCCGTACGGTCAGCGTCATGGGCCGTGCCACGGTGCTCGTGGTCGAGGACGAGACGAAGCTGCGGGACCTGATCCGCTCGTTCCTCGAACGGGAGGGCTTCACCGTGCTCACGACCGCCTCGGGAGCAGAGGCGATCTCGCTCGGCCAGCACGCCGAGCCGGACCTCGTGGTGCTCGACCTCGGGCTGCCCGACGTCCCGGGCGAGTCCGTCGCAAAGGAGCTGCGCAGCAGCTCCGACGTCCTGCTGCTGATGCTGACGGCGAAGGCGGCCGAGGAGGACCGGGTGCACGGGCTCGAGCTCGGGGCCGACGACTACCTGACCAAGCCCTTCAGCCCGAAGGAGCTGGTCCTCAGGGTGAAGGCCCTGCTGCGCAGGGGCCGCGCGCCCGCCGAGCCGGGGGGGCCGGCCTCCTACGGCGAGGGCCGCCTCGCGATCGACGAGGTCCGCCACGAGGTCCGCTGCGACGGGAAGACGGTGCAGCTCTCGCCGACCGAGTGGGCCGTGCTCGAGACGCTCGCCCGACGGCCCGGGCGCGTCTACTCACGCTACGAGCTCGTCAACGCCGCCCGGGGCTACGAGTGGGAGGGATACGAGCGGGTGGTGGACAGCCACGTGAAGAACCTGCGGCGCAAGCTCGGCGACTCCGACGGGGGCCGGGGCATCATCGAGACGGTCGTCGGCGTCGGGTACCGCCTCGGGCTCGAGCGCGACAGGTAGCCCGTGCGCGCAGGACGGCGGCCGCTCCTCGGCCCGCTCGGGCGGCGGCTCGCCGCCGGCTCGGTGGTCATCGCCTTCGCCTCGATCGCCCTCCTCGTCGCCGTCACCCTCCTCGTCTTCGACCTCGACATCGGGAGCGCCTCCCACGAGCCGGAGGACGTCTACACCGCTGCCGTCGTGGCCGGGCTGCGCTCCGCCTACGTCTCGGCCGGCGGCTGGAAGGGCGCCGACCTGGCGGCGCCGGTGGCGATCGCAGAGCTCGAGGGCTTCGGGCTCACGGTGCACTCGGGCGGCCGGACCGTCCTCTCGGTGGAGAGCCCGTCGCCGGGGGCCAAACCGGCCGTCGAGCGGGTCGTCGTCGCCGGCCGCGTCGTCGGCACGGTGAGCGTGAGCGGGCCGGCCTCGGGCCTCACCCCCGCCGAGGCGAGCCTGCGGCACAACCTCGTCCACGCCGTCGAGATCGCCGCCCTCCTCGCCGCCCTCCTCGCCGTCCTCGTGGCGCTCGCCGCCTCTCGCAGCCTCGTGGCGCCGATCCAGCGGCTGACGGCGGCGGCCGCCAGGCTCGGCGCCGGCGACCGTTCGAGCCGCGTCGGCCACCTGAAGGCGCCCGGCGAGCTCGACCGGCTCGCCCGCACCTTCGACCTGATGGCCGACCGGCTCGCCCAGACCGACCAGCTGCGAAGGGATCTCGTGGCGGACGTGGCGCACGAGCTGAGGACGCCGGTCGCGGTGCTGCGGGCCGAGCTCGAGGCGGTCTCGGTCGGCATCCACGAGCTCACGCCGGCGACGATCGACTCGCTCTCCGAGGAGGTGGACCGGCTGGCCGGCCTCGTGGAGGACCTCGGCGTGCTCGCCTCGGCCGAGGCGGCCGGCCTCAGCCTCGAGCTGTCGGCGGTCGACCTGGCCGAGGTGGCCGCCGAAGCAGCCGACCGGCTCGCGTGGCGCTTCGCCGAGAAGGAGATCGCGCTCGAGCGCTCGTTGACCCCCTGCGTGGTCCTCGGCGACGGAGCCCGGCTCGAGCAGGTGGCGGTCAACCTCCTCTCCAACGTCGCCAAGTTCAGCCCCCGCGGGTCGGCGGTGCGCATGTCGGTGACGACGGCTGCGGGCTGCGGCGTCCTCGCTGTGAGCGACGAAGGACCGGGGATCCCGGCCGAGGAGCAGCCGATGGTCTTCGAGCGCTTCTTCCGTGGCGTGGGGGCCTCACGCGGGTCGGGGAGCGGCATCGGGCTCGCCGTCGTGGCCGCCATCGTGGGAGCACACGGGGGCGCGGTCCGGCTCGAGTCGGAGCCCGGCGAGGGGAGCACCTTCACCGTGTCGTTGCCGCTGTTCGTGGCGGGGGGCGGCCGGGCCTGACGGCGGCAGGGCCGGGCAATCTCCACACGGCCTCCACATCTCCTCGACGCGGTCTTCGCGCCCACCCGCATCACTGAGCGTGTGAACCCCGTGTCCTTCCTCGTGATCCTCGGCGTGTCCGGCGCAGTCGTCGCGGGTGTGGTCCTGTGGAGCCTGCGCCTCGTGAGGTCGCTCCGGGCCGCGCTCCGGGCAGGCTCCTCGGCCGCCTCCGGCCGGCAGATGAAGGAAGTCCTCGGCGCCCATCGGCGCCCGCTCGCCGCCCTCGTCGTCCTCACGCTCGCGGAGTCGGCTCTCGGCCTCGCCTCGCCCTGGCCCCTCCAGGTGGTGGTCGACTACGCCATCGGGGGCCGTCGGCTCCCGGGCTTCCTCCTCTTCCTGCACGGCATCGGCCGCCCGGTGATGGCGAGCCTGGCGGCCGGCTTTGGGTTGTTGCTCGTCTCGGCGCTCGCCGTCGTCGGCTTCGCTGCGACACTGCTGTCGGTCGCCATCGGAGAGAGCGTCGGCGTACGGCTCCGGGCCGGGCTCGTGCAGCGCCTCGTGCACGCACCGCTCTCCTACGTGGACGACAACCACAGCGGGGATCTCGTCAGTCGCCTGACGACCGACGTCGGCCGAGTGCAGGACTCGATCCTCGCTCGGGTCGAAGTGCTCTTCCCCGAGGTGGTCGCGGTCGTCGCCATGGCCGTGCTCATGGCGGTGCTGAGCCCCTTCTTGGCAGCGGTGGTGCTCGGCGTCGTGCCGCTGCTCGCCGCCGTCGCCGTCGTGAGGCGGAGAGCCGTCGCCGCCTCGCAGCGGACGTCGCGGGCGCGCTCGGGCGACGTCTCGGCCGAGGCGTCGGAGCTGCTCCGCAACGTCAGGCTCGTCCGGGCGTTCGGTCAGCAGGCGAGGGCCGTCGAGCGCTTCGACCGCGCCAGCCGGGAGGCCGCGGGCGCGACCGTGGACGCCTCCCGGGTGAGCGCCAGGCTCTCGCCGGCGGCCGACGTGCTCCTCGCCGTCGACCTCGCCGCCGTCCTCGTGCTCGGGACGGCTCAGGTGACGGCACACCACCTGAGCCTCGGAGAGCTGCTCGTCTTCCTCGCCTACCTGGCGGGCCTGCAGGGGCCCGTGCGCTCCCTCTCCTCGTTGGCCTCGACGTTCGGCAAGGGCGCCGCCAGCGCCGAGAGGATCGACGACGTCCTGCTGCAGGGCGGGAGCCTCGCGCCGCCCCTCGCCGAGCCTGCCGTCGCGCCCGGTCGGGCGGGACCGGCGGTCGTCCCGGACGCCGAGGAGCCGCCCGACGTGCGACTCGAGCAGGTGAGCTTCGCCTACGGCGAGGGGTCGAGCGTGCTCGAGGACGTCTCGCTCCTCATCGAGGCGGGCACGACGGCCGTCCTCTTCGGGCCGTCCGGATCGGGCAAGTCGACGCTGCTCAGCCTCCTCGTCCGGCTGCACGACCCAGACGAGGGAGCCCTCCTCCTCGGGGGGAGGGATCTGCGGGAGCTCGACCTCACGACCCTCCACCGGCTCGTGGCGCTTGTGCCGCAGGACGCCTGGCTCGTGGCGGGAACGATACGGGAGAACGTCTGCTTCGGGGCCCCTGGCGCTTCGGAGGACGAGATCACTTGGGCGTCCCGGCTCGCCCGCGTCGACGAGTTCGTCGAGCGGCTCCCACTCGGCTGGTCGACGGAGGTCGGCGAGGGGGGCGTGCGCCTCTCGGGCGGCCAGCGGAGGCGGATCGCCCTCGCCCGTGCCGTCCTCGCCCGCACCCCGCTGCTGCTGCTCGACGAGCCGACGGCCGGCCTCGACGGCGCCTCGCGCCGCATGATCGTCGACGCCATCGGCTCCCTCGCGGTCGCACGGACGATCGTCGTCGCCACCCACGACGCCGAGCTCGTCTCGCTTGCGGACGCCCTCTACGAGGTCGGCGGCGGCACCGTCCGCCGTCTCGAAGGCCCGAGCAGGGGGCGGATCTCTCCACACGACCTCCACACGGCCTCGACGGCGAGTCCATCCGGCCTTGGTTTCATTGCTCCCATGAGAAGCGGAATCGAAGGGAGGTGAAGCACATGGCGAAGAACACAGGATCGTTCGAGGTCTCCCGTGACAAGGAGCACGACAAGAAGGCCGACACCCGGCGCGAGCTCCGGGAGACCGAAGGAGGCGACCGCTGACCCTGAGCGCGAGAGCCGGCGAGAGCTTCCCCCTCTCGCCGGCTCTTTTGCTGCTCGGGCACCTTCCACCATCACCAACGAAGAAATAAGAAAGGACAGCGACATGACTGACTCGTACGACAACCCGCGGGACGGTGACTTCCCGCTCCTGCCCGGCCCTCCCTCCACGCGAGGCTCGCCCGACCCGTCGGGCGGCGGCCTGCGCCAGGCGCGCCGGCGCAGCAACTGGTCCCTCGCCGCCCTCATCGTGGGGGTCGGCGCCAGCACGGCGGCACTCGCCCATCTCTCCACCACCCACACCGTCCCGGCGGGTTCCGTCGGCTCCTCACAGGCCGGGACGGGCGGGCAGGCGCGAAGCGGCCACGCCCCGACCGCGAACGGCCCCGTCGCCGTCACGAGCGGCTCGCAGGTCGTGAGCGGAGGGATCGGGGGCGGCGGCACCGGCGGCAGCGGCGGCGCCTCGAGCGCGGCCGCCGGCCAGGCGGTCGACTCGTGACGAGCGGCCGGTCCACCGCCGCGCCGGCGCGCCCGCCCCGATCGGAGGAGTCGGGCCAAGGGCTGGCGGCCGCCGAGCTCGACGCCCTCGGGACGCGGGCCCGGGTCGTCGCCTGGCCCGCCCACCGGCTCGGCGCCGCCCTCGCCGCCGTGAGCGAGGAGCTCGCACGCCTCGACAGGCAGGCGAGCCGCTTTCGGACCGACTCCGAGCTCTCACGGGTCCACGCGGCGGGCGGCGGCCGGTTCCTCATCAGCAGGGGCCTCGCCGACGCGATCGACGTCGCGCTGGCGGCGGCCCGCTTTACCGGAGGAAGGGTCGACCCGACGGTCGGCGCCGCCCTGATCGCGCTCGGGTACGACCGCGACTTCGAGGAGCTCGGCGGGACGCCGGCGGCCGCGGCGATGACCCCCGCCTCTGTGCCGGCTCCGGGCCACACAGCGGTCTCGCTCGCGGGCCGGCTGCTCCGACTCCCCGCCGGCGTCCTTCTCGATCTCGGCGCCACCGCGAAGGGGCTCGGCGCCGACCGTGCGGCCCGGGCGGCTCTTCGGGCCTGCGGTCAGCCCGGTGGCGTCCTTGTGAGCCTCGGGGGCGACATCGCCGTCGCCGGGGAGGGACCCGTCGGGGGGTGGCCGGTCCTCGTCGCCGAGCGGCCCGCCGCCCTGGACGGGGCGGTGCAGCTCGTGAGGATCGCAAAGGGTGGTCTCGCCACCTCCTCGGTCCTCGAGCGGCGATGGCGCTTCGGCGGGAGCGAGCGTCACCACATCGTCGATCCGCGATCCGGGCTGCCGACGTCTGGGCCTTGGCGCTCGGCGACGGTGGCGGCCGCCAGCTGCGCGGAGGCGAACGCCGCCTCGACGGCGGCGATCGTGGCGGGGGCGGGCGCCGTCGCATGGCTCCGGTCGACCGGGCTGCCGGGCCGCCTCGTCGACCACGACGGCTCGGTCACGGCGGTTGGGGGCTGGCCGGCGCCGGACGACGAGTGCATCGCCGTGCCGTCGCCGCGACTGAGCCGCCAGCCGCTCGGGGGAGGTGTGCCGTGACGGCCGCCGGCTCGACGCAGTGGCTCTGGTTCGTCTCTCGGGGAAGCGGCCTCGTCCTGTTCGTCCTCCTCAGCATCGTCGTCACCCTCGGCATCGCGGCGAGGACCGGGGCGGCGCCGAGGACGTGGCGCCGCTTCACGACGGCCGAGCTCCACCGCAGCCTCGCCCTCTTCGCCGTTGCCTTCCTCGCGCTCCACGTCGTGACGGCGGTGCTCGATCCCTACGTCTCGATCGGCTGGTGGGCGACGTTCGTCCCGTTCGTGTCGCCCTACCGGACGGCGGCCCTCGGTGCCGGCGCGCTCGTCGTCGACCTCGGCGCCGCCGTCGTCGCCTCGAGCCTTCTCAGGGACCGGCTCGGTTACCGGGCGTGGAGGCTCGTCCACTGGGCCGCCTACGCGGCCTGGCCGATCGCGCTCGTGCACGCACTCAAGGCGGGGAACGACCTCGCCATCGGATGGGTGGCCGTGCTCGTCTGGGGGTCGGCCGCCCTCGTCGCCACCGCCGTCGTGGCGAGGGTGCTCGACGGGCTGCGGCCGCACGCCGAGGCCCCGGCCCGATGAGGGCGCCGTGAGCTCCGGCTGGCCGGACGACACGGCCGAGGCGCCCCCGCGACGGACCGTGCCGGCTCCGCCAGCGGGGCCGGTCGGGCTGCCGCGCCTCCTCAGCCCGGCCGGGCTCCCCGGGCATGCCGGCCTCGCCGAGCACCTGGCCGCCCACGGGCACCGCCCCGCCGTCCCCGCCGAGCAGGGGGGCAGGCTCGCCTTCGTCGAGGAGGTCGACCGCGCCGGCCTTCGCGGACGCGGCGGCGCCGGTTTTCCCACCGCCCTCAAGATGGCGGCCGTGCTCGCAGAGCGGGGCCGTCCGGTCGTGGTCGCGAACGGCACCGAGGGTGAGCCGGCAAGCGCCAAGGACAAGGTCCTCCTCGCGAAGGCGCCCCACCTCGTCCTCGACGGCACCGAGCTCGCGGCGGAGGCCGTCGGCGCCGACGAGGCCGTCGTCGTCTGTCACCCCGCCGTCCTCGGGCTCGTCCAGGCGGCGCTCGACGAGAGGCGGCGGGCGCGACTCGACGGGGTCGGCCTCCGGGTCGTGGAGGCGGCGGAGGGTTTCGTGGCGGGAGAGGCAAGCGCGGTCGTCAACTGGCTGCGCCGGGGGCGGCCGATCCCGACGCGGACGCCGCCGCGGCTGTCCGAGCGTGGCCTGTACGGCCGGCCCACCCTCGTCCAGAACGTCGAGACGCTCGCGCACCTCGCCCTCGTCGCCAGGTTCGGCGCCGACTGGTACCGGTCGGTGGGGCCGCCCGAGGAGCCGGGCTCGCTCCTCGTGACCCTGCTCGGGGGCGTCGAGCGTCCCGGCGTCTACGAGGTCGCCGTCGGCACGACGGTGTCGTCGGTCCTCGAGGCGGGCGGGGGCTCGGCCCCGACGGCGCAGGCGCTGCTGCTCGGCGGTTACTTCGGGACCTGGGTCGACTACGGCTCGGCGTCCGAGCGGCCCTTCTCGCGGGCCGGTCTCGCCCCGCTCGGGGCGTCCCCCGGGGCCGGTCTCGTCGCCATGCTGCCGGCGGACGCCTGCGGGCTCGCCGAGACGGCGAGGCTCGCCCGCTACCTCGCCTCGCAGTCGGCGGGCCAGTGCGGGCCGTGCGTCTTCGGCCTCCCGGCCATCGCCTCGCAGCTGGAGGCGCTGGCGGCCGGAGAGGGCTTCCGGCGCGATCTCCTCGTGCGCTGGCTCGCCCAGGTCGACGGCCGGGGCGCCTGCGCCCACCCCGACGGCGCCGTCCGCCTCGTCCGAAGCGCCCTTCGAGTGTTCCGCGAGGAGGTCGAACGCCACGCGCGGGGTCGCTGCATCGCTCCTCCGGGGCGCCGGGTGCTCCCGGTCCCCGCTCTCGGGGCCGTGCCGTGACGCGCCGGCTCCTCCGCCTCAGGGTGGACCCGATCCTCTGCGACGGCCGCGGGCTGTGCGCCGCGCTTCTCCCCGAGCTCGTCGGGCTCGACGACTGGGGCTTCCCGATCGTGAGCGTCGAGCCGGTCGCGCCCGCGCGGCTCGACGAGGCGCGGGCCGCCGTGCGGGCCTGCCCGAAGCTGGCCCTCTCACTCGTTCCCGCCGAGCTCGCCGTGAGGCGCTCGGACGGCGGGGTCAGCCGGCCTCGTCCGGGCTGATCGGGGCGCCCTCTGCGTCGAGGCGGCCGTGCAGGTAGTCGTCGTAGGCGCCGAGGTCGAGCAGCCCGTGACCGGAGTAGGAGAAGAGGATGACTTTCTCCTCGCCGGCCTCCTTGGCGGCGAGCGCCTCGTCGACGACGGCCCGGATGGCGTGCGCGGTCTCGGGCGCCGGGATCGGTCCCTGGGTGCGGGCGAACTCGATGGCCGCCTCGAAGACCTTCGACTGCGGGTAGGCGGACGCCTCGATGCGGCCGCTCTTCACGAGGTTGCAGATGAGCGGGGCGTCACCGTGGTAGCGCAGGCCGCCGGCGTGGATCGACGGCGGGATGAAGTCGTGGCCGAGCGTGTACATCGGGAGCAGCGGGGTCATCCCGGCCGTGTCGCCGAAGTCGTAGTCGAAACGGCCCGCCGTGAGCGTCGGGCAGGCGGTCGGCTCGACGGCGAGCAGCCGCACCCCCGCGTCCGGCACGAAGGGGAGGGCGATCCCGCCGAAGTTCGAGCCGCCGCCGCAGCAGCCGATGACGACATCGGGGAGGCGCTCGCCGGCGAGGTCGAGCTGGCGCTTGGCCTCCTGGCCGATCACCGTCTGGTGGAGGAGGACGTGGTTCAGCACTGACCCGAGCGAGTAGTGGCTGTCCTCGTTCGTGGCGGCGTCGCGGACGGCGTCGCTGATGGCGAGGCCGAGCGAGCCCGGGTGGTCCGGCTGGTCGACCGGCGAGGGCACGACGTCGGCGCCCCAGGTCTGCATCATCACCCGGCGGTACGGCTTTTGCTGATACGACGCCCGCACCATGTACACCTTGCACTCGAGGCCGAACAGGGCGCTCGCGAAGGCGAGGGCGCTTCCCCACTGGCCGGCGCCGGTCTCGGTCGTGAGGCGCCGCACGCCCTCCTCTTTGTTGTAGAAGGCCTGCGGCACCGCCGTGTTCGGCTTGTGCGAGCCGGCCGGCGAGACCGACTCGTCCTTGTAGTAGATCCTCGCCGGCGTGCCGAGCGCCTGCTCGAGGCGCCGCGCCCGGACGAGCGGCGTCGGGCGCCAGAGGCGGAGGATGTCGAGCACCTCGCCGGGGATGTCGACGTACGGCTCGGCCGTCACCTCCTGGCCGATGAGCGCCATGGGGAAGAGGGGGGCGAGGTCGTCGGGCCCGACCGGCTGGCCGGTGCCGGGGTGGAGCGGCGGCTGCAGCGGCTCGCTCAGGTGCGGCACCACGTTGAACCAGGCCTGGGGCACCTCTTCGGTGGGAAGGTTCCAGCGCACGTCGCGTCTCCTTCGTGAGGGTCCGTTCGGGGCTGCCGGCCGACCGGCCAGGTGCCGGCGGCGCGAGCGGGCATCTTGTCACAGCCGCGACCCCGAAGGACGCCCGTGCTACCGTCCGCCCGAATCGAGGAGGCGAGGACGAGCGATGCGGTCACTCGTGCAGGCCGTGCCGAGGCGCCGGCTCGTCGTCCTGCCGGTGGTGCTCGCCGCCGCGGCCTTGGTCGCCGTCCCGGCCGGCTCGGGCGCCGTCGCCGCCCGCGGACTCGGGCCGGGGCTGGCCCCGCCGTGGAGCAACCTCCTCCTCAACCCTGCTGCCGAGACGGGCGACGCCTCGGCCTACGGCTGGGACGCCGTCACCATCCCGGGCTGGAAGGTGCGGACCGGGCTCCCGACGGTCGTGAGGTACGGCACGCCCGGTTTCCCGACGGCGCTGCCTGCCGGCCCGTGGGCGCGCGGCGGCCGGCTCTTCGTCGGCGGCGCCGGCGGCACCGCCGTGCTGAGCGAGGTCGTCCACCTCCACGCCCCCGGCGGCACGCCCCCTCCTGCGGGGACGGCCGCGACGCTCTCGGCCTGGCTCGGCGCCGGCTCGGCCAGCTACTCGGACGCCGAGGCCCTCTTCGTCTCGGGCAGCGGCCAGACGCTCGGGTCGATCAGCCTTCCCGAGGTCGTGGCGGCCGACGGCGAGGTGGCGGGCCTTCGCCGGGAGAGGCTGTCAGCGGCCCTCCCGGCCGGGACGGCCGCGGTGCAGGTGCTGGTGACCCTCGGGACGACCTGGACCGACTTCGGCGGCCAGCAGAGCCCGTTCGTCGGCTTCAACAGGGCGGTCCTCGGCGACGTCTCCTTCGGCGTCGGGACGCGCCTCGAGGCCCCCGGGCGGCTGCGGCCGCCTCGGGCCGACGTCCCGGGGTTCCGCCACGTCTTCGTGATCATGATGGAGAACCAGGACCTCGGCGCCATCGCCGGCGACACGACCTACGCCCCGTTCGAGAACAGTCTCATCGCCGAGGGCACCCTCCTCCGCGACTTCTTCGCCGAGGAGCACCCGAGCGACGGCAACTACCTCGCCCTCGCCGGCGGGAGCACGTTCGGCGTCCCGCTCACCGACCCGCTCGAGTACGACCCCTCGTACACGATCCGCGCCCGGAACATCGGCGACCTCGTCGACGCCGCCCACGAGACGTGGCGCGGCTATCTGCAGAGCGCCGACGGGCCGTGCGACGACACGCTGCACGGCTGGTACCGCAACGACGACCTCCCGTTCCTGTACTTCGCCGACGTGCGCTCCCGACCGAGCTACTGCGCCCACCACCTCGTGCCGCTCCCGCAGCTCTCGACGGACCTCGCCAAGGCGGCGACCACCCCGAGCTTCTCGTGGGTGGCGGCGGACGGCTGCGACGACATGGAGGGTTGCGGCATCCGGGCCGGAGACGACTTCCTCCGCCTCGTCTGCGACGCCATCTTCGCCTCACCGGCCTGGCGCACGCAGGCCTCCCTCCTCGTCATCACCTTCGACGAGGACGGCTACGACTACGAGCGTCCCTCCCAGCTCGTGCCGACCATCCTCGTCGGCTCGCACGTGCGGGCCGGCTACGTCTCCCACCAGCGCTACACGCACTACAGCCTGCTGCGGACGATCGAGGCGGCCCTCGGGCTCGGCAGCCTCGGCACGAACGACCGCTACGCCGCCTCGATCAACGACGCCTTCGCCGCGGGCTGAGCGCCGCCGCCGCTCGACGGACCGGCTGGACCGGGCCGGGAGGGCCCGCAATCCGCCGAGCACGCTCTGCCGTACAGCTGGCAGGATTCGGCCGAAGCGCCGAGCGATGGAGGGGGCCATGGCATCGAGTGACACGTTCCAGGTCGTCCGTGCGGAGCGGGCGGCGCTCGCCGAGGACCTCGATGGGCTGGGCGACGAGCAGTGGCGCTCGCCGTCGTTGTGCGGGGGCTGGACGGTCGAGGACGTCGTCGCCCACATGACGGCGACGGCCACCATCACCCCGGCGTCGTTCCTCCCGAAGCTGGCCTCCTCCGGCTTCAGCTTCGAGAAGCTCCAGGCTCGAGGCATCGCCGCCGCGAAGGGCTCCTCCCCGGCCGAGACGCTCGCCCGCTTCAAGGCCCAGATCGGCTCCACCAAGCACCCGCCCGGGCCGCCGCAGTCGTGGCTCGGCGAGGTCGTCGTCCACTCGGAGGACATCCGCCGGGCGCTCGGGATCCCGCACGAGTACCCCGAGAGCGCCCTCGCCGAGCTGGCGAGGTTCTACCAGCGCTCCAACCTCATCATCGGCGGCAAGCGACGGGTGGCCGGGCTGCGCCTGCAGGCGACCGACGCCGACTTCTCGGCCGGCTCGGGCCCGGAGGTGCGAGGCCCGCTCCTCGCCCTCGTCCTCGCGACGACCGGCCGCTCGGTCGCCCTCGACGAGCTCTCGGGAGAGGGCATCGCGACGCTACGGGCGCGGCGCTGAGCCCGGCCGTCAGATCAGCTCGTAGACCCGCTGCTCCTCGAGCTCGGTGTCGAGCCCGGCGAGCTCGAGGCTGTCGGGCACCCGGACCGGCTCGAAGCGGTCGATCACCTTCAAGATGAGCCACGTCATGCTGAAGGCGAAGGCGGCGATGAGGAGGGAGGCCGCCACCTGCTTGCCGAAGAAGGCTGCGTTCCCGGCCACGAGGCCGTCCGCCCCGGCGCCGTTCACCGAGAGGTAGGCGAAGGCCCCGAGGAGGATCGTGCCGAGCAGCCCGCCGACGCCGTGGGCCGCCCACACGTCGAGGGCGTCGTCCCACTTCATCTTGTTGCGCAGCTCCACCGCCATGTAGCAGATCGACCCGGCGAACAGGCCGATCACGAAGGAGGCCCAGGTGGGCACGTAGCCGGCGCACGGCGTCACGCAGGCGAGCCCCGCCACGGCGCCGGTGAAGGCGCCGACGGCGCTCGGCCGCTTCGAGCGCACCCAGCTGATGGCGAGCCACGTGCACATGGAGACCGAGGCGGCGATGTCGGTGTTGACGAAGGCGTGGGCGGCGACGCCGTTGGCCGCGAGGGCGGAGCCGGCGTTGAAGCCGAACCATCCGAACCACAGCAGCCCGGTGCCAAGGCCGACGAAGGCCACGTTGCTCGGCTCCACCTTCTCGCCCGGGGCGAACTTGCGGGCCCCGACCACCCACACCGAGGCGAGGGCGGCGAAACCGGCGCTCGTGTGCACCACCATGCCTCCGGCGAAGTCGAGCACCCCCCACTTGGCGAGGAAGCCTCCGCCCCAGATCCAGTGCACGATCGGGACGTAGACGAGGAGGCTCCAGGCGACGAGGAACTTGAGGTAGCTCTTGAAGTGCACCCGGTCGGCGAAGGCGCCGGTGATGAGCGCCGGGGTGATGATGGCGAACATCTCCTGGAAGGAGAAGTGGGCGAGGGCGGGGATGTGGGGCGCCCAGATGTTGGGCGATGTGCCGACGCCGTGCAGCCCTGCCCAGGCGAAGTTGCCGATGATCCCGCCCTCGTCGCCCGAGAACGCCAGCGAGTAGCCGACGAGCACCCAGATGACGGTGACGACGCCCATCGAGATGAAGCTCTGCAACATGATGGCGAGCACGTTCTTGCGCCGGACGAGGCCGCCGTAGAAGAAGGCCAAGCCCGGCGTCATGATCATCACGAGCGCTGCGCTGATGAGGACGAAGGCGGTGTCACCGGCGTTTATCACAGGGAGCTCCTCGTCTCGGCGGCTCTCGTCACGTCATGTGACTGGCCGTGACATGTTCCAGGTGCCGTGGGTGATCGGTGTGCAGGGGTGCGACATGGTGCCCGCGAACTCCCGCGTCGTCGCCGTGTGGCGGTAGGTGCCCACCCACGTGCCGTGGCAGGAGTTCGTGCTCGTGAAGCGGAAGGTCAAGGTCTTTCCGTGGCGCGACCAGGTCCCCGACTCCGACGTCACCGAGAAGTGGTGGTCGGAGGAGAATGTGATCGGGGCGGAGCCGCCGCTACCGCCGGCCCACTGCCAGTTGATCGTCCAGGTCCCGACGACCTGGATCTTCGGCTTGTGGTGCTTGTGGTGCTTGTGGTGGGAGGGCTGCGTGGACGCCCCTGCGGCCGGCACCGTGGACGGCACCGTCGCGACGACGACGGCCGCGGCGAGCACGAGTCCCGCCGCGAGACGCAACGCCAACCGGCGGGCGTTCATGTGCCCGCGGCCCCAGCTCCCACGAAACCCAAGGTACTGCGCGAAGGCGAGTCGCGCTTGACTCTCAGCCCCCCGCCATCGCCCCGAGGACGACGAAGGGCTCCTCACCGCGGGCCACGGCCTCGGGGAGGACGACGTCGTCGGGCTCGAGCGAGAGGTCCTCCTTGCAGGCGAAGAAACGGACGAAGGCCCGCCGCTTCAGCGTCACGTGGTCGCGCATCGTGCCCCGCAGCACGGGCAGGTCAGCCTCGAGGGCGTCGAGGACGGCCCCCTTCGTCGGCGGGGCAGGCACCTCGACGCGCACCTCGCCGCTCACGCCGGCGAGCGTCTTCAGGTGGGCGGGGAGGACGACGCGGATCACGGCAAGGTCTGCGCCTCGACCGAGAGGACGGCCGGGAGGTCGCGGACGATGGCCTGCCAGCTGTCGCCCTCGTCGGCCGAGGCGTACACCTGGCCGCCGGTCGTCCCGAAGTAGAGACCGCAGCGGTCGAGCGAGTCGACCGACATGGAGTCGCGCAGCACGTCGACGTAGCAGTGCTCCTGCGGGAGGCCCTTGGAGAGCGGCTCCCACTCGTTGCCGCCGGTCCGGCTGCGGTAGACGCGCAGCTGCCCGTCGGGCGGGAAGTGCTGCGAGTCGCTCGTGATCGGGACCACGTAGACCGTCTCGGGGTCGTGGGCGTGCACGTCGATCACGAAGCCGAAGTCCGTCGGGAGGTCCCCGCTCACCTCCTGCCAGCTCTCGCCGGCGTCGTCGCTCCGCATGACGTCCCAGTGCTTCTGCATGAACAGCACGTCGGGACGGGACGGGTGGGCGGCGATGTGGTGGACGCAGTGGCCGACCTCGGCCTCCTCGTCGGGGAGCTGACCCGAGTGCAGGCCCCGGTTGGCGGGCCGCCAGCTCTTGCCGGCGTCCTCGCTCTTGAAGACCCCGGCCGCCGAGATGGCGATCCACATGCGCTGGGCGTCGCTCGGGTCGAGCAGGATCGAGTGGAGGCACATGCCGCCCGCACCCGGCTGCCAGTTCGGGCCCGAGCCGTGCTCGCGCAGCCCCGGCAGCTCCTGCCAGCTCGCCCCGCCGTCGGACGACTTGAACAGGGCGGCGTCCTCGACCCCGGCGAGCACCGTGTCCGGGTCGTCGAGCGACGGCTCGAGGTGCCAGACGCGGGCGAACTCCCACGGGTGGGGCGTGCCGTCGTACCACTGGTGGGTGCCCGGGACGCCCTCGTAGACGAACTCGTTCCCGACCGGCTCGAAGGTCTTTCCTCCGTCGTCCGACCGCTGAACGAGCTGGCCGAACCAGCCGGTCGACTGGGAGGCGTAGATGCGGTCGGGGTCAACCGGCGACCCCTTCATGTGGTAGATCTCCCAGCCCGGGAAGAACGGACCCTCGACGTTCCAGTCCTTGCGGGCGCCGTCGGCGGTGAGCACGAAGGCGCCCTTCCTCGTCCCGACCAGCAACCTGACACCGCTCATGTGCCGTGCTCCTCCTCGTTGGACGTCCGGGGCCCCATCTTGTCAGGAGAGGCGCCCTCGATCTTCCCAACAAAGACGGAAGGCCCCGCCCGAATTCATCGGCGGCGCCCGCCCGGGGTAGACAGGGAAGGTGATCCTCCTCATCATCGGGTTGCTCGTCGGCGGGCTCGTCATCGGCGCCCTCGGCCGCCTCGTCGTCCCCGGCCCGAACCCCATCGGCATCTGGGGCACGATCGCCGCAGGGCTCATCGGCTCGTTCCTCGGCGGGCTCGTCGGCCGCTACGCCTTCGGGTGGCGCTACCGCTACTCGGGCCTCGCCGCCTTCCTCCTCGCCGTCGTCTTCACGGCCGTCGTCGTGGCGTTCATGAGCAGGAGCCGGGTGGGCGGCATGCGCCGTTTCGGCCGGTACTGAGGGCGGCCGGCGCGTTCAGCCGGCCGGGGCCCCTCGACCTGCTCGCTACCTGGACGACACCTCCCGCACCTGCTCCGGCCTCCTCGCCCCGCCCACGATCACGAGCGCCTCGAGCAGCTCGCCGGTGGCGCGGGCGACGTCGGCCACCGCCCGGGAGAAGGCCTCCTCGTTCGCCCTCGACGGGGCGCGCATCCCGGCGACCTTGCGCACGTACTGGAGGGCCGCCGCCCGCACGTCGTCGTCGCCCGCCTCCTCGACGTAGGGCGGGCGCAGGGTCTTGATGCTCCGGCACATGGTCGCTCTCTCCTCGGCGTGGTCGCTCGGGCCGTCAGTCTGACCCGGTGGCGGAGCTCGCGGCCGACGCCCGGTCGGGCGCCATCGTCATGCCGCCACCCGAGACCGCAACGGGCTCGGGACGCCCGAGGATCTCGTACACGGCCGAGCCGTCGACGGTCTCGTTCACGAGGAGCAGGTCGACGAGGGCGTCGAGCTCCTTCTCGTGGGCGCTCAGGAGCGAGACGGCGTCCTTCTCGGCCTGGCGCAGCAGCCGCGCCACCTCGGCGTCGATCGTGGCCTGGGTCTCCTCGGCGAAGGGGCGGCTCGAGAACCCGCCCCCGCCGCCGCCGAGGAACACCGAGCCGCCCTCGGGGTAGCCGACCGGGCCGAGCTCGGACGAGAGGCCGAACTCGCGCACCATCTTCGTGGCGAGGTCGGTCGCCGTGGCGAGGTCGTTGGCGGCGCCCGTCGAGCCCTGCCCGAGCTTGACGAGCTCGGCCGCCCGCCCGCCGAGGCGCACGGCGAGCGCCTGGCGGAGGTAGTCCTCGCCGTAGAGGTGGCGCTCGACGAGCGGCAGCTGCTGGGTGACCCCGAGCGCCTGCCCGGCCGGGAGGATCGTCACCTTGGCGACGGGGTCGGCCTTGTCGGAGAGCCCGGCGACGATGGCGTGGCCCGCCTCGTGGACGGCGACGGCGTGCTTCTCCTCAGGCAGAAGGACGTTCGAGCCCTCCCGGCGCCCGATGAGGATGCGGTCGCGGGCCTCGTCGAAGTCGGCGCCGGAGATCACCTCTCGTGCCGCCCGCACGGCGACGATGGCGGCCTCGTTGACGAGGTTGGCGAGGTCGGCCCCAGAAAAGCCCGGCGTCCCCCGCGCCACGACGTCGAGGTCGACGGAGGTGTCGAGCCGCTTGCCGCGGCAGTGGACCTCGAGGATGGCTCTGCGCTCGGGAAGCGTCGGGAGCGGGATGGTCACCTGCCGGTCGAACCGCCCGGGCCTGAGCAGCGCCGGGTCGAGGATCTCGGGCCGGTTCGTGGCGGCGAGCACGACGACGCCGGTGGCCGGGTCGAAGCCGTCCATCTCCGCCAGCAGCTGGTTGAGCGTCTGCTCCCGCTCGTCGTTGGCGACGACCGACCCGGAGCCCGATCGGCGCTGGCCGATGGCGTCGACCTCGTCCACGAACACGATGGCCGGTGCCCGCTTGCGGGCCTCCTGGAAGAGGTCGCGGACGCGCGCCGCGCCGACACCGACGAACATCTCGACGAAACCCGATCCGGTGACCGAGAAGAACGGCACGTCCGCCTCGCCGGCGACGGCCCGGGCGAGGAGGGTCTTCCCCGTGCCAGGCGGCCCCACCATGAGGATGCCGCGGGGTGCCATCGCACCGGCCTTGGCGTAGCGCTCGGGGTTGCGCAGGAAGTCGACCACCTCGCGGATCTCGAGCTTGGCGCCCTCGTAGCCGGCGACGTCGGAGAACTTCGTCTCCGGCCGCTCCTCGTCGAAGACCTTGGCCCGGGAGCGCCCGACGCCCATCGCCCCCTGCAGCTGGGAGGCGGCACCCCTCGAGAGCCGGAACCACAGGTAGCCGAGGATGATGAAGGGGAGGAGCAGGATCACCCACGTGACCACCTCGGAGCCGAAGGACACACCCGTCGTCGACGAGGTGATCTGCACCCCGTGCGACTGGAGGTCGTCGAGGAAGGCCTGGCCGGCCTGGGGCGGGATGGCCGTCGTGTAGCTGGCGCCCTTGGCGAGCGTGCCCGACGCCGCCCCGCTCGTCTGGATCGTCACCGTCTTCACGGTGCCGGCGTTCACGTCGTGGAGGAACTGCGAGTACGAGAGCGTCACCGGGTTCGACGCCCGCGTCGTCGGCAGCAGCAGGTAGAGGACGATGAAGAGGCCGAGGGCGACAAGCCACAGGTAGTGGCGCCAGGCGGGCGGCGGCGGCGGGGCCGACGGCGTGGGCTTGTCCGGGGTGGGCGGGGGGCTCGCCTGCTTGGTCACGTCGCGTCTCCTTCGGCCGGGGGAACGCCGGCCCGCACCGTCAGCGCACCCAGTCGAGGATGGCGAGGCACATCTCGTCCGAGGAGCCGTCACCCCAGGTGACGAAACGCGGCGGGAGGTTGCGCAGCTGGGGCAGCAGCTCGTGGAGGAGCGGGTCGTAGCTGCAGGTGACCTGCACCCGGTCGCCGGGGTGGACGACCACGGGGTCGACCGAGAAGGAGCGCTGGTAGTCGAAGTTGTAGTCGGTGTCGTCGAGCAGCACCCTCGCCTGCGGGGTGCCCGGGTCGAGGACGACCTTCATGCTCCTGCCGAGCAGGTGCATGTGGGGGGTGATGCGCAGGATCTTCCCGCTCCAGAAGATCGGCCAGGTGCACGACGTCGTGTCACCGGCGGGCGGGTCGGCCGGGTTGCGCCCGCAGACCTGCTCGAGCACGTTCACGAAGTCCACCTGCGACTGCCCGAAGCGCTGCCCGAGGTTGGCGAGGGCGGCCGCCCGGTTGCAGAGAGGCCCGTTCAGGTTGGCGGGGCAGGGGATGTCGGGCGGTGCCGGCAGCAGGTCGAGGTTGAGCGGGAGCAGCCTGCTCGTCTGGGCGACCGTCTGCAGCATGAGCTTCACCCGCACCGGCTTGTCGCCCCGCAGCAGGTTGTAGTGGACCTGCATGATCACGAGGCTCCCGGCGGGGAAGACGACCCCCGTCCCCTTCGGGGCGACGTCGAGCCCGTGGCCGGGCGCCCAGGCGGCGAGCCACGGCGTCGAGCCGAGCTGGGCGAGCCCCTGGCCGGGCAGGGTCGACTCGCCGAAGCAGGTCCAGCCCTTGCCGTTTCGGTCGGCCGCCCTGGCGGCGGCGACCATCGGGGGAGGAACGAGGAAGAGGATGGCGTGGTGGACCTCGACGCTGTTCGGGAAGAAGTGGCTCGCGATGATCATCGAGTTCCGCTTCACGTGCGGGTCGACGAGCGTGCAGTGGTAGTCGTCGGTCGCCCCGGGCGGCGCCTTCGGCGTGTAGCTGTGGGCGGCCTGGAGCGTGATGATGCTCGAGCCGGCCACCTTCGGGAAGGCCTGCTGCGGCGAGGCCGCGCTGTGGGGACGCGGGCCTCCTTGCGTGGTGGAGGTCGCCGGCGTCGACGAGAGCGAGGCCGGGCCGGACAGGCCCCACACCGTGAGGCCGCTGCCGAGGGCGAGCGCGGCCGCTGCGATGGTGGCGAGGCGCCATGCCCGCATCGGCGAAGCGTATCCCCGCAGGCTGTGCTTGCCCGCCCGGGCCGCCGGCTTGCCCGCCCGCACGGGCGGGCGGCTCAGCGAATCGTCTCTCGCACGAGGAAGGCGACCGGCCGGCCGTCGACCCTCGCCGTCACGCCGAAGCGCCACAGCCCCGGCCCGAGCACCGTGTAGCCGAAGTAGTGGCCCTCGCTCACGCGGACCTGGCGGACGGCGAAGGCAGCCCGGCCGGCGCGGGAGGCCGTCACAAAGAGGGAGGTCACCCGGGCGCCCGTCCCGCCGACGGTGAACACGACGTGGAAGGCGTTCACTCCGGCGCTCTCGGTCTGGAGGTAGACCTCGGCGCTCGTGCCGTGGGCGAGCGCCACGGTCGTGATGCCCGGGAGCTCGGGGAGGAGCGACTGGCCGCGGGCGGGCGAGACGGCCTGGCCGGCGACCGTCACGGCCGCGAAGAGCGCCATCGGGAGGGCGACCGAGGCGACGACGCCGCGGCGCCCCGCCAGCAGGCGAGGTGCCGTCACCCCTGCGGGCCCGTCGCGGCCGAGGCGCAGCAGCCTCAGGCTGTTGAGGACGACGGCGAGGCTCGAGACGCCCATGGCGACGGCCGCCACGAGGGGGTCGAGCAGGCCGGCGGCGGCAAGGGGGAGGGCCGAGACGTTGTACCCCATGGCCCACCCGAAGTTCTGGCGGATGACCGCCAGCGTCGCCCGGGCCGTGGCGACGGCGGCGGGCACCCCGAAAAGGTCGCTTCGCACCAGGGTGAGGTCGCTCGAGGTGATCGCCGCGTCGGTGCCGCTCCCGATGGCGCAGCCGACGTCGGCCGCCGCCAGCGCCGGGGCGTCGTTGACCCCGTCGCCGACGAACATCACCCGGTGCGAGGCGGCCTGGAGGGCGCGCACCGCCTCGATCTTGTCGAGCGGGGAGAGCCCGCCGGCGGCGGTGTCGACGCCGAGACGCCGTGCGAGGGTCTCGACGGCGGCCGGCGTGTCGCCCGAGAGGATCCCGGTCGACAGGCCGAGGGCGCGCAGGCGGGCGACCGCCCCGGCCGCCTCGGGTCGGGCCTTCGCCGAGAGGCAGATGGCGCCGGCGACCTCTCCGTCCTGTGTGACGAGGACGACGGTCTCGCCGGCCTCCCCGTGGGAGCGGACGGCGTCGGCGAGCTCGGGGGGCGCCTCGCCCGGCTCGGCCCGGGCCACGCGCACGGCGCTGCGCCCGACGAGGCCCTCGATCCCGACGTTGGGAAGCTCGCGGACGGCCTCGGCCGAAAGCGGCTCGAGCCCGGCCGCCCGGGCGGTGATGGCGGCGGCGACCGGGTGGTCGCTCTGGCGCTCGACGGCTGCCGCCAGGCGCAGCACGTCCTCTGCGCTGCGGCCCTTTGCCGGTTCGACGGCGGTCACCTCTGCGGCCCGCTCGGTGAGGGTGCCCGTCTTGTCGAAGGCCACCCAGTCGACCCGTGCGAGGCGCTCGAGCGCCTCGCTGTTGCGGATGAGGATGCCGAAGGCGGAGGCCCGCCCGGACCCCACCATCATGGCGACCGGGGTGGCGAGGCCCATGGCGCACGGGCAGGCGACGAGGACGACGGCGATGGCGCTCAGCACTGCGACCCCGAAGTTGCCGCCGACGAGCCACCACACGAGGAAGGTGAGCGCCGCGCCGGCGAGGACGACGGGGACGAAGACCCCGCTGATGCGGTCGGCGAGGCGCTGGAGCGGGGCCTTGTCGCGCTGCGCCTCGTCGACGACGCGCTGCAGCCTCGTCAGCACGGACTCGGCGGCGACGGCGGTCACCTTCACGACGAGGACGCCGTTCCCGTTGCGTGAGCCGCCGGTCACGAACGTGCCCGGCCCGCGGTCGACCGGGAGCGGCTCGCCCGTCAGCATCGACTCGTCGACCGCCGACCATCCCGAGACGACCGTGCCGTCGAGCGGGACGGTCTCGCCCGGGCGCACCAGCACGAGGGCGCCCACCGGCACGCTCTCGGGCGCCACGAGGCTCCCCTCGTCGTCGTCGGCCGATCGGACGACCCGGGCGGTGGGCGGCCGCAGGCGGAGGAGGGAGTGGAGGGCGGCGGCCGCCCGGCGGCGCGCCCGCTCCTCGACCGCCCGGCCGGTGGCGAGGATGGCGACGATGACCGGCCCCATCACGCCGTGGAGCCGGGCGGCCGTTTCGCCGCCGCCGCCGAGGTGGACGTGGCGGCCGCCGAGGGCGATCGCCTCGACGGCGCTCACGGCGAGCGCCGCGAGCGTCCCGACGGCGATGAGCGTGTCCATGCTCGCCCCGAGGTGGCGCAGCTGGCGGGCGGCCTGGCGGAGGAAGGGCCAGCCGCCGACGGCCTCGACGAGGCAGCCGAGCGCGAGCACGGTGAAGGAGGCGGCCGGGGTGCTCGGGGCGAACATGGCGACGCCGAGGGCGGCGAGCCCGAGCACCCAGGAGGCGCCCGCCCGCGCCAGCCAGTGCTCGCTCTGCTCGGGAGCCGGCCCGGCGGACCCCTCGCCGGCGACCGCGCTCGCCGTGTAGCCGACCCGCTCCACCGCCTCGAAGAGCCCGGGCGCCTGCACGACGCCGGGGTCGAAGGCGACGAAGGCCCTGCCGGTGGCGAAGTTGACGGCGGCGCTCGCGACGCCGTCGGTGCGGGCGAGGGAGCGCTCGACGCGGGTGGCGCAGGCGTTGCAGTGCATGCCGCCGACGGCGAGCTCGGCCGTGGCGAGGGCGGCTGCGTCCTCCTCGGCCGGCGCCGGCGAGCCGGGAGGAGCCGTGATCATGGCGCCGCCGGGCTGCCCCCGTCGCTCGCCCGGGCGGCCTCGGCCGCCGCCCGCGGGGCGGCGGGCTCGGCGCGGTAGCCCACCTCGGCGACGGCGGCGCACAGCGCCTCGACGCCCACCTTTGCGCCGTCGTGGCTCACGGTGGCGGACTCGTCCTCGAGGCTGACCGTCACTGCCGAGACGCCGTCGAGCTCGCCGACGCTCTCCTCGACGAGGGCGACGCACGACCCGCAGTGCATGCCCGTCACGCTGAGCCGGGTGACGGTGGGCGAGGGCATCGCGCAAGGATACCGAGGCGGTCCTTCCCGACAGGGGGGCGGAATCCTGCCGGCGCAGGCCGCTGGTACTGTCCGGCGCCGTGGGACGGCTGGTGGGGCGCCTGGTCGCCTGCCTCTCTGGCTGCGCGCTGCTGCTCGCGGCGTGCGGCGGGGGCCCGGCGCCGTCGGCCGGCGGCGGGTCTCGCCCCTCTGTCAAACGGGTGCCGCTCCCGGCCGGGCCGCTCCCGGCCCACGTGACGAAGATGGTGTGCGACGGCGAGTCGCGGCGAAAGATCGCCAGGGTGCTCGGGATCGGCGCCGACGTCCCCCCTCCGACCTGGCAGCGCCGGGCTCACCTCTACGACTGCGACTTCGAGTACCCGACGGGCCGCATGGTGCTCACGGTGAAGGAGCTCTCGAGCTGGCAGGAGACCTTCTCCTACTTCAGGGGGCTCGCCCGGCGTTACGGGCGGATCGACACCCTCGGCAACCTCGGGCAGGGCGCCTTCGTCACCCGGGGCGGCTCGGTGGTGGTGCGCAAGGACTGGAAGGTGCTCCTCGTCGACGTCTCCGGCCTGCCGAAGGAGATCGGCTCGCCGCCGACGACGCCGGCCGGCGTCGCCTACTCGGTGGCGGCGCTCATCCTCGGCTGCTGGGCGGGTGACTGAGCCCGTCGCGAGGCGACGGGCGGTCAGGTCGGACGGGGCTTGCCGGAGACGGTGATGGGTTTCGGCCAGGTGAGCACCTGGTAGGGACCGACCGAGTAGACGTGCGCCGTCGGGCCGAAGGTGGCGACCGCCGTCTTGTAGCCGACGCCGCCCCAGAGCGCCTGGGGGTTGTAGACGAGGAACTGGAACTTCACCCCGTCGTACCACTGCTCGGCCGACTGCTTGTCGTAGCGGACGATGCGCCCTGCCACCGAGACGACGGGGCGCACCTTCACGTCGTCGTGGCTGACGACCGTCGTGATGGAGGCGCTCCAGTAGGCGGCGATCCCCTCGTGCAGATGGTGCGACTCGAGGAACGAGGCGAGCTGGTCGGCCGACTGCACGGGGGCGGGCTGGGCGATCGTGTAGGCGGTCCCGGCCGCGAAGGCCGCCGTCACCGCGAGGCCGAGGGCGGCGGCTCCCGCCGCCAGCCAACGCCTGGCACCGGCGAAGCTCGCCGTGCCGGCCCACCTCCCGACGAGACGGCCGGCGAGGATGGAGCTGAAGATCACCCCGTCGGTCAGGTAGCGCCCGTAGGCCGGGTCGGGGGCGATGGTGAGGATCACGAAGGCGACCGGCGGGGCGAAGCAGGCGATCGTCAACATGTCGTCGAGCCGCCACGCCTCGAGCGCCCCGCCGCGGCCGAGCGGCGAGAGCCGCGGGAGGGCCGGCCGGTCGGCCCTCACCATGGCCGAGGGAGGCCAGCCCCCGTGGGTGGCGCGGCCGCGCACCACCCCGACGACGAGGGCGACGAGGGCGGTGAGCCCCGCCACGGCGACGAGGGCGAGGCCGACGACGTGGACGTCCTCCAGCCACATCGGCGTGCCGCCGGTTCCGTAGTCGTGGGCGGTGACGCCGAAGAGCTGGGCCGTCTCGGTGAAGGCGGTGCGGACGTTCTGCAGCATCTGGTGCACGCCGGCGTGCGGGTTGGCCGGGGCGATGCCGAAGGTGCCGATGCGTTTGGCCACCTCCCGCACGACGACGGCGAGGACGACGGCGCCCCCCGCCGCCGAGACCTGGGCGATGCCGCCCCGCCAGCTCCGCGAGCGGGCCATGGCGACGAGGCCCGCCAGCGCCATCGGGACGACGCCGAGGGCGAGGGCCTGCAGATCCCCGAGCATGCCGGCGGCGAGCATCACGACCGCGACGGCGAAGCCCCAGCCGAAACGGCCCCTGCGAATGGCGAAGAAGGCGACGAGCGCCCAGAGGGCGGTGCAGACGTGGAGGGGACCGCGCAGGAAGAAGTACGACATCGTGTGGGTCGGGAAGCCGAGGAGGGCCACGACGACGAGCGGCCCGGCGACGGCGCCGGCTCCCCTGTTGCCGTCGGCCGCCATGGCGGCGCCGAGCGCGATCACGAGCACGGCGATGAGGGCGGGGACGAAGTGGAGGAGGCCGAGGGTGAGGCCGCCGAGCCCGACGGCGACGAAGTACACCGGGGCGTCGACGGTCCAGAACGAGTCGAGCGAGAGCGACCAGCCGTGCAGGAAGAAGTGGCCCTGGTTGTAGGTGAAGCCCTCGAGGGCGACGGTGGCGCCGTCCGAGTCGCCCGGGATGGCGTGGACAGAGGCCGCGTAGAGGAAGGCGAGCAAGCCGGCCGCTACCGCCACGGAGAAGAGGCCGACCACGATCCGCCGGGCGGTGCTCGACCCGGCGCGCCGCTCCGTCGCCGGCCGGCCGGGCGCCGCCGCTCGCTCTCCGCCGGCGACCTCGGCGCCAGGGACCTCCGGCGCGCCGTCAGGGCGCGGCAGGGCAGCCCCTGAAAGAGTGCTCACGCCCCGCCACCCTATCTGCCGGCGCCGACGTCCCTATGGGACGCGAGAGAGGACATGGGCGACGCAGGCCGTGAGGCGCCCGGCCGTCGGCAGGTGGAGCATCTCGTTCGGGCCATGCGCGTTCGAGTCCTCGCCGAGGACGCCCGTCACGAGGAATTGCGCCTCGGGGAAGCGCCGAAGGAGGGTCGAGAGGAACGGGATGGTGCCGCCCTCGCCGAGCACGCCCGGGGGGTTGCCGAAGTAGGCCTCCGACGCCTCCTGCTCGGCCGCCTCCAGCCAGGGCGCCGTCGGCGGGGCGTCGAAGCCGCTCTCGCCCGTCACCTCGACCGTCACGGTCGCACCCTCGGGCGGCTCGGCACGAAGGACCTCGCGGAGGCGGGCGGCGGCCCGTCTGGCGTCGACCGACGGGGGCACCCGGATCGACAGCTTGCAGGCCGTGAAGGGGCGCAGCACGTTGCCGCCGTCGCGCACCGAGGGGATGCCGTCCATCCCGACGAGCGCCAGCGAGGGGGCCCAGCTCCTGGCGAGGAGCCGGTCGAGGGTGTCGCCGCCCGAGAGGCGGAGGCCGGGAAGCGCCGGGTAGCGGTCGACGGCCTTGTCGCCGAGGAGCCCCACGACCTCCTCGGCCTCGCGCCGGCGCGCCTCGGGCACCTCGGCGTGGAGCTCGGCGAGGCGGATCTCGCCGGTCGCCTCGTCCTCCACCCGGGAGATGAGCCGGCGGAGCAGCCGGAAGGAGGAGGGCACGACGCCGCCGGCCGCCCCGCTGTGGACGCCCTCGGTCAGCACCTCCACCTTCACGACGACGGCGACGAGCCCCCGCAGCGACGAGGTCGTCCAGAGACGGTCGTAGGTGAGGCAGCCCGAGTCGAGGCAGACGACGAGGCCGGGGCCTTCGGGGCCGAGCCGGTCGCCGAGCTCGTCGAGGTAGGCGGGCAGGTGGGCGCTCCCGCTCTCCTCGCTCGCCTCGATGATGACGACGCAGCGACCGTGCCCGCCGGGCAGTCCGGCGGCGAGCTCGATCGCAGAGAGGGCGCAGAAGAGGGAGTAGCCGTCGTCGGCGACGCCCCGGCCGTAGAGGCGGTCGCCCTCGCGGACCGGGAGGAACGGCCCGAGTCCCGACCGCCAGTCCCCGAGGGGTGGCTGCTTGTCGAGGTGCCCGTAGAGGAGCGTCGGCGGGGTGGCCGCCCCAGCCGTGGCGCCCTGTGAGGCCGGCACGTCGACGAGGATCACCGGCGTCAGGCCGTCGAGCTGCACGACGTCGACCATGGCGCCCGGCAGGTCGCGCGACCGGGCGAAACCCGCCAGCAGCTCCGTCGCCCGGGCGAGGTGCCCGCTCTTCGCCCACTCCGCCTCGAAGTCCGGCGAGAGGCAGGGGATGCGCGTGTAGGCGTCGAGGACCGGGAGCCAGTCCTCCTCGACGTGGCGCTCGGCCGCGTCGAGGACGGCGGGGTCGGCGCTCACGTGCTCACCACCGTCCAGCGGCCGGGCCCGGCGTCCGCCGTGCGGGCCTCGGTCGGGCCGAGGTGAGGCTCGAGGGCCCCGACGACGTCGTCGGGCGGGAGGTAGATCGGGGTCTGGTCGCCGATCGTCGAGACGAAGACGACGGCGCCTCCGCGGCGCAGCACGCGGGCGTACTCGTGGGGGAAGAGGTAGGCGTTCACGCAGACGACGCTCGTCACCGTGGCGGACCGCAACGGCAGGCGGGAGGCGTCGGCCGCGACGGGGTCGGCCCCGGCCCGCGCCGGGGCGAGGCGGAGCATCTCCATCGAGAGGTCGAGGCAGACCACGCGGTCGAAGTGCCCGAGGAGGTCGCCGGTGTAGATGCCAGTGCCGCTGCCGACCTCGAGGCAGGTGCCACCTCTCGGGACCGCTCCGCGTTCGAGGGCGTCGCGCACCGCCATGCGCCGCTCGGGGGTGTCGCGGGTGTGCCATTCGGGGGCGAGGGCGTCGAAGAGCTGGCGGACCCGCTCGCGCCGTTCAGGCGTCCAGGTGGCCGGGTCGAAGGCGAGCTCCTTCGTGACCTCCTGCATGGCCTGGTACTCCTCGGGAGGCCGGACGTCGCGCTCGGCCGGGGGTGCGTGCGGCTCGAGCCTCCGGAGGGTCATTCGCGGGGAGGCTCAGTACGACTTCGGGAGCCCGAGCGAGTGCTGGGCGACGAAGTTCAGGATCATCTCGCGGCTGACCGGCGCCGTGCGGAGGAGGCGGGCCGTCCCCCACAGGTCGGCGAGGCCGTACTCGGAGGCGAGCCCGTTGCCGCCGTGGGTCTGGATGGCCTGGTCGAGGGCGAAGATCGAGGCCTCGGCGGCGGCGTACTTGGCCATGTTGGCGGTCTCGCCGGCGTCCACCCCGTGGTCGTAGCACCAGGCGGCCTTCTGCAACATGAGCCGGGCGAGCTCGAGCTCGATCTTCGCCCTGGCGAGCGGGTGGGCGATCCCCTGGTGGGTGCCGATCGGCTTCCCCCACACGGAGCGGTCCCGCGCGTACGAGGCCGCCTTGGCGAGGGCGTAGCGCCCGATGCCGCAGGAGACGGCGGCCGACATGAGCCGCTCGGGGTTGAGCCCCTCGAAGACCTGCCTGAGGCCCTCGCCGGCTGCGCCGAGCAGCCGGTCGGCCGGCACGAGGACGTCGTCGAAGAAGAGCGTGAACTGCTTCTCGGGGGCGGCGATCTCGACGGGGATGTGCGTCGCCTCGAGCCCGTCGGCCTCCGCGTCGACGATGAAGATCGACAGGCTCCCCCGGCCGCTCGCCTCGTCGGTGCCGGTGCGGGCGACCACGATGACCGCCTCGGCCTCGTCGACCCCGGAGATGTAGTACTTCGTCCCGCTGATGCGCCAGGCGTCGCCGTCGCGCCGGGCCGTCGTCGAGATGCGGTGGGAGTTCGAGCCGGCGTCGGGTTCGGTGATGGCGAAGGCGAGCTTCGTGGTGCCGGCCGCCATGCCGGGGAGGAACCGCTCCTTTTGGGCGTCGGTGCCGAACTTCTTGATGAGCGTGCCGCAGATGGCCGGCGAGACGAGCATGAGGAGGAGCGGGCAGCCGGCGGCGGCCACCTCCTCGCAGACGACGGCGAGCTCGGCGATGCCCATGCCGCCGCCGCCGTACTCCTCGGGCAGGTGCACCCCGAGGAAGCCGGCCTCGCCGAGCTCGCGCCAGAGCTCGTCCTGCTTCCCGCCCGCGGCCGTCCGCTCCCTGAAGTACTCGTGCCCGTAGCCGCCGGCGATCTTGGCGACGGACGAGCGGATGAGCTCCTGCTCCTCGGTCGGCCGGAAGTCCATCGGGTCTGACAATACGGCTCGGGCCTGTGACCGGACCGCGGCGGGCGGGACGGTGCGGTCCGGGCAGGGCCACTCCGAGAGGGCTAGCGTGCGCTCACCAGATTGTCGGGAGCCGGGGGTGGGCGATGTCGATGTTTCGTCGTGGCGGTTCTTCGTGCGTGTCGTCGCGCCGGAGGCGCGCGCCCCGGGCCGCCGTGGCGGGCGTCGCCGCGCTCGGCTTCGGGCTCGCCGGCCTGTCCGCGCTCGCGTCGCCAGCCCTGGCGGCGCCGGCCGGCGTCCTGCACCCTGACATCCCGACCTGTGCGTCCGGGTCGCCGAACGTCACGACGGTCACGCCCGCTGATGGCTCGACGACGTACACCGTCCCCTCCGGCGTGACGAGCCTTCAGGTCGTGGCGCAGGGTGGCCAGGGTGCCGCCCAGTCCGGATACGGACACGACGCGTCGGGCGGCGCCGGTGCGGTCGTCACGACGGACCTCTCGGTGACTGCGTCCGAGGCGCTCACGGTGGCTGCGGGGAGCGCCGCCAGCGGGACGACGGCTGGAGAGACGGGCGGCGCGAGTGGTGGCGCAGAGGGTGGCGCGGGCGGACCTGGATCGACCGTGGACGGTGACTACGACACCGGCGGTGGCGGGGCCGGCAGCACGGTCTACGACGGAGCCACCCTCCTCGTCGCGGCTGGCGGCGGGGGTGGTGGCGGATACTCGGTTTATGGCGGAGAGGGCAGTGGCGGGAGTGCCGCGGCGAACGGCGGGAGCCACGGGGCGGGCATCGTGTCGTCCGGCGGCAACGGCGGCGACTCCGGTGACGGCACGGACAAAGGAGGCACGGGCGGCTCCAGCTCGGCGGGAGCCGGAGGCGCCGGCACCAATGGAGGAAGTGCCGGAAGCGGCATGGAAGGGGGCGCGGGCGGAACAGGAGGGGCTTACGAGTCGTCCGGTGGGGGTGGCGGCGGTGGCTACGCCGGCGGAGGCGGCGGCGGAAACGGCACGTACTCAGGCGGCGGGGGTGCCGGCTCGTCCTACTCGGCAGCCGCCTACTCACTCACCGGGGGGTCCGGCGACGGCTCCGTGACGCTCAGCTGGGAGGACCCGGCGATCACAAGCGCCGCCGGGGCCACGTTCACCGTCGGGACGAACGGCAGCTTCACGGTCTGCACGACGGGCGTCCCGACCGACGCCATTGTCGCCGGCAGCGGCGTTCCCGCCTGGGCGACGTTCCACGACAACGGGAACGGCACCGCCACGCTGTCGGGCACACCGCCGTCGGGCTCGGGAGGGACCTACCCGTTCACCATCACGGCCTCGAACGGCAACGGGACGGCCGCCATGCAGGACTTCACCCTCACGGTCGACGAGCCGCCGACCATCTCGTCGGCCGACCACACGACCTTCACGGTCGGGACGCCCGGCAGCTTCGCCGTGACCACGTCGCCCGAGGGATACCCGGCACCGCCGACGATCACGAGCGGCACCCTCCCGGCCTGGCTGTCGCTCACCGACCACGGGGACGGCACCGCCACCCTCGCGGGCACGCCGCCGGCGGGCTCGGGGGGCGTCTACGACTTCTCGATCGGAGCCTCGAACGGCGTCTCGCCCGACGCCAGCCAACCCTTCACCCTCTACGTGGACGAGCCGCCGAGCATCACGTCCGCCAACCACGCGACGTTCACGGTGGGACTGGCCGGGAACTTCACGGTGACCACCTCGACGAGCGAGTACCCGACGCCGCCGACCATCAGCGAGATGGGAAGCCTGCCGACCGGCGTCGGTCTCCTCGACAACGGCGACGGCACCGCCACTCTCTTCGGTACGCCGGCGCCCGGTACGGCGGGCAGCTACCCGATCACCATCAAGGCGACGAATGGCGTCTCGCCCGACGCGAGCCAGCCGTTCACCCTGACGGTCGTCGAGCAGCCGCAGACGCTCACCTTCCTCACGAACCCGCCGAGCGACGCGGTGGTCGGTTCGACCTATACCCCGAAGGTGGCGGACCCGGCCGTCCCGCTCGCCGATCTCACGCTCGGCGTCTCGACGACGACGACGAACGACGCCTGCTCGGTGACGGGCGGGGTCGTCACCTTCGAGCACTCCGGGCTGTGCGTCATCGACGTCACCGCTCCACAGACCGCCACCTACCTCGAGGGCTTCGCGCTCCAGCCGATGGCCGTCGGCCCGGCCGCCACCTCGACGTCGCTCGCGGTGGGCCCGAGCACCCTCACGGCCACGGTGAAGGCGGTGGCGCCCGGTGGGGGCACCCCGACGGGCGACGTGACCTTCTCGGTTGACGGCACCCCGGTCGGCACGGCGCCGCTCTCGGGCGGCGTGGCGACGCTCAGCTACGCGGTGCCGAGCGGGGCGAGCCACGCCGTCTCGGCCACCTACGCCGGCGACGCCGACTACACGGGCTCCTCCGCCTCGACGAGCCGCGACGACCCGGTCATCGCGGCGCACGTGGCGAGCGCCTCGCCGGCGACGAAGTACGGCTGGTTCGACGGGCCGGTCACGGTCACCTTCACCTGCACGGCGACCTCGGCGGCCCTGACGACGCCCTGCCCGTCGCCGGTCACCCTGTCGGCGAACGGCGCCGGCCAGTCGGTGAGCCGCACGATCACCGCCGCCGACGGAGGGGCGGCGACCGCCGTGGTGTCGGGGATCAACATCGACCAGACGAAGCCGGTCGTCACGATCCACGGCGTCACCTCGGGCCACACCTACGCCCACAAGCCGAGCTTCCGAGCCACGGCGTCGGACCCGATCTCCGGCATCGCCTCGCTCGAAGTCGCCCGTAGCGTCTCGACCAAGAGCGGCCTCACGACGGTGGACTACGTGGTGACGGCGACGAACAAGGCCGGAGGGGTGACCGTCGTGAGGGGGTACTACCGCTACCACCGATAGCCCGAGCGGGGCGGGACGGGCACCAGTAGGGTCGAAGACGTGAGCCCGCATCGCAGACCGCTGTCGGCGATCGTGCTCGCCGCAGGCGAGGGGACCCGCATGAGGTCCTCCACGCCGAAGCCCCTCCACCGCCTCTGCGGCCGGCCGATGATCCTCCACGTCCTCGACGCCCTCGCCGAGCTCACCGTCGACCGGGTCGTCGTCGTGGTCGGCCACGGCGGCAACGAGGTGACGAAGGCGGTGCAGGCGGAGGCCCCTCCGGGGCTCACGCTCGAGTTCGTCGACCAGCCCGAGCCGCGAGGCACCGGCGACGCCGTCTCGGTCGCCCTCACCGGCTTCCCCGACTCGGTCGACCTCGAGGACGGCGACGTCGTGATCCTGCCCGGCGACACGCCGCTCGTCCGCCCGGCCACCCTGGCCCACCTCGTCCGGGTGCACCGCGACGAGGACGCCGCCGCCTCGCTCCTCACGGCCCGGCTGGAGGACCCCTTCGGCTACTCGAGGGTGCTCCGCTCGAAGGACGGCCGGGTCGCCCGCATCGTGGACGACGGCGAGGCCACGCCCGAGGAGCTCGACGTCGACGAGGTGGCGACGCAGATCTACTGCTTCCGCCACTCGGTGATCGCCCCGGCGCTGCGCCGGCTGTCGCCCGACAACGCCCTTGGCGAGTACTACCTCACCGACACGATCGACGTGCTGCACGGCGCCGGCTACCAGGTGGTCTCCGTCCTCGTCGGCGACCCGGTCGAGGCGGCCGGCGTCAACGACCGCGCCCAGCTGGCGGCGGCCGAGGCCGAGCTGCGGTCCCGCATCAACGACCGCTGGATGCGCCGGGGCGTCACGATGGCCGACGCCGAGGCGACCTACCTCGACGACTCGGTCGTGCTGGCCGAGGACGTCACCTTGCTGCCGGGCTGCGTCCTCGAGGGCCGCACCGTCGTCGGCGCCGGCTCGGTGCTCGGGCCGGCCGTCCACCTCGTCGACTGCGAGCTCGGCGAGGACGTCCGCATCGCAGAGAGCTCGGGTGAGCGCGCCGTCCTCGAGAGCCACGTGCGGGTCCTGCCCTTCTCGGTGCTCGAGCCGGGCACCCGACTGGCGGCGGGGGAGCGGGCCGGTCCATTCTTCGGCCGGGGGTGAGCGCATGCAACTGACACCGACACGGCGCCTCGAGCTCGTCACCGGGCGGGCCCATCCGGCCCTCGCCGAGGAGATCGCCGCCTGCCTCGACGTGAAGCTCGGGGAGACGAACCTGCGGGAGTTCCCCGACAGCGAGCTGCACTGCCGCTACGGGAGCTCGATCCGCGGCGTCGACCTGTTCATCGTCCAGACGCACGCCGCCCCGGTGAACGACTCGGTCATGGAGATGCTCATCATGATCGACGCCGCAAAACGGGCCTCCGCCAAGCGCATCACCGCCGTCTGCCCCTACTACGGCTACTCCCGCCAGGACCGCAAGTCGACCGGGCGGGAGCCGATCACCGCCAAGCTGATCGCCGACCTGCTCTCGGCTGCGGGCGCCGACCGCATCGTGAGCGTCGACCTCCACTCCGGCCAGATCCAGGGCTTCTTCGACGGGCCGGTCGACCACCTGACCGCCACGCCGGTCCTCCTCGACTACCTGCGGACCAACACCGTCGAGGCCCCCGTCGTCGTCGCCCCCGACGCAGGCCGGGTGAAGGTGGCCGAGCGCTACTCCCAGCAGCTCGGCGCCGACCTCGCCCTCGTCCACAAGCGCCGGCCGCAGGGCGGCAGCGTCGACGAGGTGGAGGCGCTCCACGTCGTCGGCAACGTCGCCGGCCGCTGCTGCGTGATCATCGACGACATGATCGGCACCGCCGGCACGGTGGTGGCCGCCGCCGAGCGGCTCGTCGAGGAGGGGGCGACCGACGTCTGGGCGATGGCCACCCACGGCATCCTCGCCGGACCGGCCCTCGACCGCCTGAAGGCGGCGCCGATCTCGCGGGTCGTCGTGACGAACACCCTGCCCATCCCCGAGGAGCGGCGCATCGACAAGATCGAGGTGATCTCGGTGGCCAAGATCATCGCCGACGCCATCGACGCCGTCTTCGAGGACACCTCCGTCTCGGAGATCTTCGGGGGTCAGAACCTGCTGTAGCCGGGCGACCGGAGCCGGCCGGCGGGAGGCGGGCGCGGGGGTTGCCGGCACGGGCGGCCGGGTTTCGTGCGTGGCCTAGACTTGTCGAGCCGTTGGCCGGGCCCGCGTGCGGCCCGGCCGGTATCGATCCCCCAGAGAAGGTTGCAGGAGCGCGTCCTATGCCTGAGATCACCCTCGTCGCAGAGCCCGGCCGGGAGTCCGGCACGAGGTCGAGCCGGCGCCTCAGGACCTCCGGCCGCATCCCGGCCGTCATCTACGGCCACGGCATCGACCCCATCCCGGTCTCGGTCGACGCCCGCGAACTGCGCGCCGCCCTCGGCACCGAGGCGGGCTCGCGCGCCCTTCTCGAGCTGCACGTCGGCAAGGAACGGCACCTCGCCATGGCCCGCCAGCTGCAGCGCCACCCCGTCCGCCACACCGTGACCCACATCGACTTCCAGGTCGTGCGGCGCGACGAGGTCGTCACGGCCGAGGTGCCGCTCGTCCTCGTCGGCGACCCGGTCGCCGTGCACCGCGGCGACGGCCTCGTCGACCAGGAGCTGCAGGTCATCCCGATCAAGGCGAAGCCGGCCGATCTGCCGACCCACCTCGAGCTCGACATCTCGGGGCTCGAGATCGGGAGCTCGATCCGTTTCGCCGAGGTCACGCTGCCGAGCGGCGTCGAGAGCGACCTCGACCCCGACCACGTCCTCGTCGTCGGGCGCCCACCGCGGGTCGCCGAGCTGCCTGAGGAGGCCGCCGAGGGCGAGGCCGCCGAGGGCGAGGGCGAGGGTGCGCCGGCCGCCGCCGCAGAGGGCGAGGGCGGCGAGGCCGCGAGCGACAGCGGCGCCAGCTGAGGATCCCGAGGCTCTCCCGCCGCCGCGGCGAGGCCGCGGCCCTGCCGGGCGAGACGACGCCGCGGGTCGATCTCGTCGCCATCGGCCTCGGCAACCCCGGTGCCGAGTATGCAGGCTCCCGCCACAACCTCGGGGCCGAGGCCGTCCGCCTCGTGGCCTCCCGCCACCAGCAGTCGTTGCGGGGCGAGAAGGGCACGAGCGCCGAGCTCGCCACCGTGCGGGCCGGCGGCAGGACGCTCCTCGTCGCCGTGCCGCAGACCTACGTGAACGAGTCGGGCGTGGCGGCGAGGGCGCTGTGGAGGCGCTACCTCGGGCCTGAGTCCTCGCCCGAGCAGCTCCTCGTGGTGCACGACGAGCTCGACCTGCCGCCCGGCGTCGTGCGGGTGAAGATGGGCGGCGGAACGGCCGGCCACAACGGCCTTCGCTCCATCCAGTCGCACCTCCGCACGAACGAGTTCGCCCGCGTCCGGATCGGCGTCGGCAAGCCCCCGTCCGCCGCGGCGGGCGCTCGCCACGTGCTGCGCCCGCTCTCCAAACGGGACCGTGAGACCTTCGACGTCGCCGTCGAGGTGGCGGCCGACGCCGTCGAGGCCGTGCTGTCCGAGGGCGTCACCGCGGCCATGAACCGCTTCAATACGAGACCGTGATCCTCTCCTCCCTCCCGGGGCTCCTGGCGGGAGAGGCGGCCATCGCCGACCTGCTCGGCTCGGACGACGCCATCGTGGCGGTGCCCGAGACGGCGCGGGCGCTCGCCCTCGCGGCGGTCTGCGAGCTCGGCTCGGCGCCGGTCACCCTCGTCGTCACCCCGACGGCCCGAGAGGCCGAGCAGCTCTGCCACGACCTCGCCGCCTTCGCCGGGCCGGAGCACGTCGAGCTCCTGCCCGCCTGGGAGACGCTCCCCTTCGAGCGGGTGTCGCCCGCCACCGAGACGATGGGCCGGCGGCTGCGGGCGATGTGGCACCTCCGCCATCCCGACCCCGAGCTCGCCGGCGGGGAGCCGCGGGCCTCCCTCGTGGTGGCGCCGGTCCGCTCGATCCTCCAGCGGCTCGGGCCGGAGGTGGAGGACGCCGAGCCGGTCGTCGTGGCCGCCGGCGAGGTGCTCGACTCCGAGGAGCTCGTCGCCCGGCTGGTGAGGGCCGGCTACCGGCGCGAGTACCAGGTGGAGCACCGCGGCGAGGTGGCCGTGCGGGGCGGGATCATCGACGTCTTCCCCTCGACGGCCGACGAGGGGGTGCGCATCGACCTGTGGGGCGACGAGGTCGACCGTCTCACCGTCTTCGACGTCTCGGACCAGCGCTCGATCCGTGAGATCGAGCGCGTGCAGGTCTTCGGCTGTCGCGAGATCGTGCTCACCGACGACGTGCGCGGCCGCGCCCGCCAGCTGGCGAAGGAGGCGCCCTTCGCGAACGACGTCTTCGAGCGCCTCGCCGACGGCATGCAGTTCGACGGGATGGAGTCGTGGCTGCCGTGGCTCACCTCCGAGGAGCGGCTCTTCACCGACCTCCTCCCGGCCGAGGCCCGCGTCGTGCTGCTCGAGCCGCGCCGCCTGCGCGACCGGGCGAAGGAGCTCGTCGAGGAGGAGGAGTCGCTCGGGAGGACCCTCGCCTCGACGTGGGCCCCGAGGCGGTCCGGTCCGGCCGGGGGGGCGGCCGTCGAGCCCGCCGAGGGCGGGGCCGGCGGGGCCGGCGGGCCCGGCAGGCCTGAGGTGGATGCGTCGGCGCCGAGGCTGCACCTCCCCTTCGACCGCCTGCTCGCCCGCTCGGCCGCCAAGGTCGCCTCCGTCCTCTCGGTCGCCGACCGCCCCGACGTCCCGGTGCTGCAGGCGAGCGGCTGGCCGCCGGTGCTCGGCGACGCCCCCGGGCTGGCGAGGCGCCTCGGCGAGCTCAGCCGGTCGGGCCACCGGGTGGTCGTCTGCGCCGACGGCCGCGGGAGCGCTGAGCGGCTGCGGGCAGTGCTCGACGAGGAGGGGCTTGCGGCCCGGCTGCTCGAGCCCCTCGAGGGCGACGGCGAGAGGCCGGCGCTCGACGAGCTCCGCCGCCCCGGCGTCCACGTCGTCGTCGCCCCGCTCGACCGGGGCGCCCTCGTCCCCGGCTCGAAGCTGGCCGTCCTCGCCGAGCCCGACATCACCGGCCGCCGCCGGCCGCACCGTGTCGCCCGCCCGCGCCCGAGGGCGGTCGAGGGCTTCTTCGACGACCTCTCGCCCGGCGACTACGTGGTGCACCACGTGCACGGGGTGGCCCGCTTCGGGGGGCTCGTCCGGCGGCGGATCGGCGACTCCGAGCGGGACTACCTCCTCCTCGAGTACCGGGGCGGCGACAAGCTGTACGTCCCCTCCGACCAGATCGACGCCATCACGCCCTACACGGGCGGCGACCACCCGAGCCTCAACCGCCTGAACGGCAACGACTGGCAGAAGCAGAAGGCGCGCGTCCGGGCCGCCGTCCGCGAGATCGCCCGCGAGCTCGTCGAGCTCTACCGGCGGCGGGCGACCGAGCCCGGCCACGCCTTCGCCGACGACACGCCCTGGCAGCGCGAGCTCGAGCAGTCGTTCCCCTTCCCGGAGACCCCCGACCAGCTGAAGGCGATCGGCGACGTCAAGTCGGACATGGAGCGGCCGGCCCCGATGGACCGGCTCGTCTGCGGCGACGTCGGCTTCGGCAAGACCGAGGTGGCCATCCGGGCCGTCTTCAAGGCGGTGCAGGACGGCTACCAGGCGGCCGTCCTCGTGCCGACGACGCTCCTCGCCCAGCAGCACTTCCAGACCTTCTCGGAGCGCTACGCCCCCTTCCCGATCCGGGTCGAGATGCTCTCCCGCTTCCTCACCGGGGCCGAGGCCCGGGCGGTCGTCGCCGGGCTCGAGGACGGCTCGGTCGACGTCGTGATCGGCACGCACCGCCTGCTCGCCTCCGACGTCCACTTCAAGAAGCTCGGGCTGCTCGTGGTCGACGAGGAGCAGCGCTTCGGCGTGAGCCACAAGGAGCTCATCAAGCAGCTGGCGGCCGGGGTCGACGTGCTCACCCTGACGGCGAGCCCCATCCCGCGCACCCTCGAGCTCAGCCTGACCGGCATCCGCGACCTCTCGCTCATCAACACGCCGCCGGCCGAGCGCCAGCCGATCCTCACCTACGTGGGCGAGTACGACGAGCGGGCGGTCGCCGAGGCCATCAGGCGCGAGCTGCTCCGCGAGGGGCAGGTCTTCTTCGTGCACAACCGGGTGCGGGACATCGAGCGGGTGGCGGCGGAGGTGCGCGACCTCGTGCCCGACGCCCGCATCGCGGTGGCGCACGGCCAGATGGACGAGGGCAGCCTCGAACAGGTGGTGCTCGACTTCTGGGAGGGTCGCCTCGACGTGCTCGTCTGCACGACGATCATCGAGTCCGGCATCGACATGCCGGCCGTCAACACCCTCGTCGTCGACCGGGCCGACCTGCTCGGCCTCGGCCAGCTGCACCAGCTGCGGGGCCGGGTCGGCCGGGCCGACCGGCGCGCCTACGCCTACCTGCTCTTCCCGCCGGACCGGGCCGTCACAGAGCAGGCCTACGAGCGGCTCCGCACGATCGGCGAGCACACCGAGCTCGGCTCGGGCTTCAAGATCGCCATGCGGGACCTCGAGATCCGCGGGGCGGGCAACCTCCTCGGCACCGACCAGTCGGGCCACATCGCCGCGGTCGGCTACGACCTCTACGTCCGCATGGTGTCCGAGGCGGTCTCCGAGCTGAAGGGCGAGCCGATCCGGGTCCCGGCCGAGATCACGATCGACCTCCCTGTGAAGGCCTCCCTCCCGGACTCCTACGTCGGCCGGGAGGACCTCCGCCTCGAGGCCTACCGCCGCCTCGTCGAGGTGCGGACGACCGAGGCGCTCGAGGACGTCGCCGCCGAGTGGCTCGACCGTTTCGGGCCGCCGCCGGCCGAGGCGAAGGCGCTCCTCGAGATCGGCCGCCTGAGGGCCGAGTGCGCCCGCACGGGCGTGACCGAGGTCACCGGTGCGCCGGTGCGGCCCGGCGTCGGCGGCCCGGGGCGCCTCGGCGAGGTCGTCGTCCGCCTCTCGCCGGTGCGCCTCCCCGTCTCCTCGGAGGTGCGCCTCAAGCGGCTCCAGCCCCGGGCGATCCTGAAGGAGGACGGCCACCAGCTCATCGTCCCCATCCCGGCGGGCGACGACCTCCCCGAGAAGGTGACCGCCCTCCTGCAGGCGCTCCTCCCGGCCGCCGCGACGGCGGCCTGAGCCGCCGCCCGGGCGCCTGCGCCCTGACTGGCCGGTCCGGGCGGGCTCCCCGTACCATCGGCCCGTCGTGAAACGCCTCCTTCCCGCCGCGGCGGCCGTCCTCGCCCTCGGCCTTGCGGCCGGAGCCCTCTCGAGCTGCAACGCCGACTGGTCGCCCTATGCCGCCAAGGTCGGCTCGACCACCATCTCGCAGGCGACCCTCGAGGGGTACCTCTCGGCCATCAGCGCCGACACGGGGTACTCCTGCCTCGTCGGGGCGAGCCGGGCGAAGGGGGTGGGCACCTCGACGTACCAGGCGTCCTTCGTGGGTTTCGTGCTGACACAGCTCATCCGTGCCCACCTCGTCGAGCAGGTGGCAGCCCGCCGCCACCTCGCCGAGCCGGCGAGCGCCTACGGCGTCGCCGTCGGGCAGCTGCAGCAGAGCATCGCCCAGTCGCTCACCCAGGACCCGAGCTGTGGGACCGAACAGGCCGTGTGGGGTCGGCTCGCCTCCCGCTACCGCAACGAGCTCGTCACCTACCAGGTCGCCGAAGACGCCCTGGCGGCGGCCGCCGCCGGGACCACGCTGCGCCCGGCCGACCTCGCCTCCTTCGCCGCCTCCCACCCGTCGCTCAGCCGGCAGGACTGCATCTCGGTGATCGAGGTGACCAAGCAGTCCGAGGCCGTGACGCTGCGAAAGGCGATCCTCGGGGGGGCGAGCTTTGCCACCGAGGCCCACAAGCACTCGATCGACACCGGCACCGCCGCCTCCGGCGGCGCCATCGGCTGCGTGACCCCCGGCCAGCTCGTGAGCCCCCTCGGCCCGGTCGTGAGCGGGCTCACCGTCGGCACCGTCAGCGGGCCGGTGAAGTTCCAGCGCGCCTGGCTCCTCCTCCTCGTCACCTCCCGGCACCCCGAGTCGGCCGCCGCCATCGTGGCGGGGCTCTTCAACAGCGCCCAGCGGAGCTTCGGCACCATCCTCGACGCCGCCATCCGCTCGACCTCGGTCGCGGTGAACCCGCTCTACGGCTCGTGGTCGACGGCGGCCTCGACGCTCGGCGAGGTCCGCCCGCCGAAGGGACCGCCCGCCCGCTTCGTGCGCAACGGCGGCGCCCTCGAGGTGGCGCCGAGCTCGGCGACGGGCACCACGCCGGGGGGCTGAGCACCGCCCTTGGCGCCCCGCATCGTCGTCGTGGGCCTCGGTCCGGCCGGCCCCGACCTCCTCTCCGAGGCCGCCCGGGCGGCCCTCGACCCGGCGCTCGGCCCGGTGGTGCTGCGGACCTCCCGCCACCCGGCAGCGGCCGCCGTCCGGGCCAGCCGGACCTTCGACGACCTGTACGAAACCACCCCCGACCGCGCCGCCCTCTATCCGGCGATGGCCCACGCCCTCGTGGCCGAGGCCCTCGCCGTCGCGGCGTCCCGGCCCGGCGCCCGGGTCGCCTACGCCGTGCCCGGCTCGCCGCTCGTCGCCGAGCGGAGCGTCGAGCTGCTGCGGACGCTCGCCTTGGCGGAGGGGGTCGTCGTCGAGGTGGTGCCCGCCCTCTCCTTCCTCGACCTCTGCTGGGCCAGCCTCGGGATCGATCCGGTCGAGGCGGGCGTCCGGCTCGTCGACGGGGAGGCCTTCGCGAGCAGGTCGGCGGGCGACAGCGGGCCGTTCCTCGTCTCGCACTGCTGGAACGCCGCCGTCCTCTCGGGGGTGAAGCTCGCCCTCGAGGAGCCGCCCGCCGGGACCGTCGCCGTGCTCTTGCACCACCTCGGGCTCGACGACGAGGTGGTGGCCGAGGTGCCCTGGGACGAGATCGACCGGGCGCTCGAGCCGGACCACCTGACGAGCCTCTTCGTCCCCCGCCTCGGGGCGGCCCCGGCGGCCGAGCTCGTGGCGCTCGGCGAGACGGCGGCCCTTCTCCGCGAGCGCTGCCCGTGGGACCGGGTCCAGACGCACCACTCGCTCGTCCGCCACCTCCTCGAGGAGAGCTACGAGGCGGTCGAGGCGATCGAGCAGCTGCCGGCCGTGGCAGGCGAGGCCAGCCCCGAGCAGGTCGCCCACCTCGAAGAGGAGCTCGGCGACCTCCTCTTCCAGGTGTGCTTCCACTCGCTCCTCGCCTCCGAGGAGGGGCTCTTCAACCTCGCCGACGTCGCCCGGCGCCTCAACGACAAGCTCGTGGCGCGCCACCCGCACGTCTTCGGCGACGAGGTGGCCGAGAGCGCCGAGGCGGTCCTCGGCCTCTGGGAGCGCCGCAAGCAGGTCGAGAAGGGCCGCACCCACCTCTTCGACGGCGTGCCGCGTGCGCTTCCCGCCCTGGCGCGGGCGGCCACCTTCGAGCGCAAGCTGTCGAGCGTCGGGCTCGGAGCCGCCCCTTCGGGCGACCTCGACGAGGTCGTCGCCGGCGCGCGCCTCCTCGAGCTCGGCCGCTCGCTCGCGGCCGCCGGCATCGACCCGGAGGCGGCCCTGCGGGTGGCCCTCGACCGCCTCGCCGGCCGGGTGGCGGCCCTCGAGGCCAGGGCGCCGCTTGCCGAGACGGCTCCCGAGACGCTCCGGGCCTGGTGGGACCACCTCGAGTGAGGGAGGCCTCCCTGTGTCACAGCACTCACTTTGCTAACTTCGTTCACACTTTCAACGGGAGCACGTGGTGACGACGATCGCGAAACTCTTGGGGCGCGAGGTCCTCGACTCGCGCGGCAACCCGACCGTCGAGGTCACCTGCCGCCTCGAGTCCGGCGCCGAGGCGAGCGCCATCGTCCCCTCGGGGGCGTCGACCGGCACCTTCGAGGCAGTCGAGCTGCGTGACGGCGGGGCCCGTTTCGGCGGCAAGGGGGTGCTCCGCGCCGTCGAGCACGTGAACGGGCCCATCGCCGAGCTGCTCTGCGGGCGCGACGCCTTCGACCAGCGCGGCCTCGACTTCGCCATGGTCGACCTCGACGGCTCGGCCAACAAGGCGAAGCTCGGGGCCAACGCCATCCTCGGCGCCTCGCTCGCGGTCGCCCGGGCGGCGGCGGCCGAGCTCGGCCAGCCGCTCTTCCGCTACCTCGGCGGGGTCGACGCCCACCTGCTGCCGGTCCCGCAGATGAACGTGCTGAACGGCGGGGTGCACGCCGACAACAACGTCGACTTCCAGGAGTTCATGATCGTGCCGGTCGGGGCGGCCTCCTTCGCGGAGGCGCTGCGCTGGGGGTCCGAGACCTACCACGCCCTGAAGGGGGTGCTCCACGAGAGGGGGCTCTCGACGGCCGTCGGGGACGAGGGCGGGTTCGCGCCCAACCTCGCTACCAACGAGGACGCCCTCCGGGCGCTCGTCGAGGCGATCGAGGCGGCCGGCCTCACCCCGGGAGAGGACGTCGCCATCGCCCTCGACCCGGCCTCGAGCGAATTCTTCTCGGACGGCAGCTACGTGCTCGCCGGCGAGGGCCGGACGCTCTCGCCCTCCGAGATGGCCGGCTACTGGGCCGACGTGCTCGCCCGCTACCCGGTCGTCTCCCTCGAGGACGGGATGGCCGAGGAGGACTGGGACGGCTGGGCGGAGCTGACCGCCTCGGTCGGCGACCGGGTGCAGCTCGTCGGCGACGACATCTTCGTCACCAACGTCGAGCGCCTCGAGTGGGGGATCCGCCGGGGTGTCGCCAACGCCATCCTCGTGAAGGTCAACCAGATCGGCACGCTGAGCGAGACCCTGCTGACGATGGAGACCGCCGCCCGGGCGGGGTACCGCTCCGTGATGTCGCACCGAAGCGGCGAGACCGAGGACACCACGATCGCCGACCTCGCCGTCGCGACGAACTGCGGCCAGATCAAGACGGGCGCCCCCGCCCGCTCGGACAGGGTCGCCAAGTACAACCAGCTGCTGCGGATCGAGGAGCGCCTCGGGGCGGCCGCCGAGTTCGCCGGCGGGTCGGTCTACACGACCGGCACGAGGGCGCAGGCGGGGGGCGCCGGGTGATCCGCCGGGCGCGCCTCGGGCTCGCCGCCGCCGTCGTGTCGGCCGCCGTCATCGTGGCCGTGCAGTTCCCGCTCACCGAGCTGTGGCACGAGCGCTCCGCCGAGGCGGCCGCCGCCCACGAGCTGGCCGCGCTGCGCCGGACCGACGCCGCCCTCTCCCGGCAGGTGTCGTCGCTGCGGGACCCGTCGACCATCGGCCGCATCGCCCACCAGGACTACGGGCTCGTGCCGCCCGGCGAGACCTACGAGGTCGTGCTGCCCGGCCCGGCGGACAGCCGTTCGGGCGACCCGCTCGCCGACACGAAGCTGCCGTCCTCCGCCCTCGTGCCGAGCGACTCGGCGATCGCCCAGCCGGCGACCGACGGGAGCGGGCAGAGCGGGCCGACCCGCTCGTTCTGGTCGCGGCTCCTCGAGCGGCTCGAGTTCTGGAAGGCCTCGCCCTAGTTCCGGCCGTCGTGCGCGGCCGTGCCGATCCGGGGTCGCCCGGCTAGGTTCTCGCCGGTGAGCATCCTCGGCAACCGGGTCCTTCGCCGCGAGGACCCGAAATTCCTCACCACGGGGGGCGTCTACGTCGCCGATCTCCCCTTTTCCGGCGCGGCGGCCGTGGCCTTCGTCCGCTCGAGCGTGGCGCACGCCCGGCTCGGCCCGGTCGACGCCGACGAGGCCCGCGGGGCGCCAGGCGTCGTGGCGGTCTTCACGAGCGCCGACGTCGACCTCGCCCCGCTGCCGCCCGACATGGGGATGCTCAACCAGCAGATGACCCGGCCGCTTTTGGCGGACGGGGTGGTCCGCTACGTCGGCGAGGCGATCGCCATGGTCGTGGCCGAGACCGCCGCCCAGGCCGCCGACGCGGCCGAGCTCGTGGCGGTCGACTACGAGCCCCTCCCCGTCGTCGTCGACCCCGAGGAGGCCCTGAAGGACGAGGTGCTCCTCTTCCCCGACGTCGGGACGAACAACTGCTTCTCGCTCCACTTCGGCTCGGACGACTCGTTCTTCGACGGCTGCGAGGTGGTCGTCGCCCAGCGGATCGTGAACCAGCGGGTGGCGCCGTGCCCGCTCGAGGTGAGGTCGTCGGCCGCCGAGGTCGGGCCCGACGGGCGGATCGTGCTCACCACGTCGACCCAGTCGGCCCACGGGGTCCGCGACGCCGTCGCCAAGGCCCTCGGCCTTTCCGAGGACCAGGTGCGGGTGGTGGCTCCGGACGTGGGAGGGGGTTTCGGGGCGAAAGGCGGCTCGTACCCCGAGGACGTCCTCGTCTGCTGGGCGGCCCGGCGGCTCGGCCGCCCGGTCCGCTTCGTCGAGACCCGCTCGGAGTCGATGCTCGGCCTCGGCCACGGCCGCGGGCAGGTGCAGTACGCCGAGCTCGGCGGGAGCCGCGACGGCACGGTGTCGGCCTACCGGTTGCGGATCGTGCAGGACGCCGGCGCCTACCCGGCGATCGGCGGCATCCTGCCGTTCCTCACCCGGATGATGGCGAGCGGCGTCTACCGCATCGAGAAGGTGGAGTTCAACAGCGACTCCGTCGTGACCAACACCGTCCCGATGACGGCCTACCGGGGGGCGGGCCGGCCGGAGGCGACGGCCGCCCTCGAGCGGATGATGGACGTCTTCGCCGCCGAGATCGGCATGGACCCGGCCGAGCTGCGGCGGAGGAACTTTGTGGCGCCCGACGCCTTCCCGTACACGACGCCGACGGCGACCACCTACGACGTCGGCGACTACGGGAAGGCGCTCGACCTCGTGCTCGAGATGGCCGGCTACGGCGGGCTCCGAGAGGAGCAGCGCCGCCGACGCGCCGAGGGCGCCGGCCGCCAGCTCGGCATCGGGGTGTCGAGCTACGTCGAGGTGACGAACGGCGGGCCGAGCGGCGAGTACGGCGCCGTCGAGGTCCGCCCGGACGGCTCGGCCATCGTCCGCACCGGGACCTCGCCGCACGGCCAGGGCCACCACACCGCCTGGTCGATGCTCGTCTCCGAGCAGCTCGGCATCCCGATGGACCAGATCGAGGTGGTGCACGGCGACACCGACGTCGTGCCCCGCGGGGTCGGCACCTTCGGCTCGCGCTCCCTCCAGGCCGGAGGGGTCGCCGTCCACCAGGCCGCCGTCGAGGTGGTCGACAAGGCCAAGCAGCTGGCGGCCGACCTCCTCGAGGCGGACCCGGCCGACCTCGTGCTCGACACGACCGTCGGCGAGTTCCACGTGGCCGGGACCCCCGCCATCTCGAAGGGCTGGGGCGACCTGGCAGCCGCCAGCCTCGAGCGCGAAGGCGCCCCGCTCATGGCCGAGGTCGACTTCGAGGCGCCCGGGCCGTCCTTCCCCTTCGGGAGCCACGTCGCCGTGGTCGAGGTCGACACCGAGACCGGCGAGGTCGAGCTCGTCCGCCACGTCGCCGTCGACGACGCCGGCCGGATCCTCAACCCGCTCCTCGCCGAAGGCCAGCAGCACGGCGGCATCGCCCAGGGCGCCGCCCAGGCGCTCCTCGAGGAGTTCGTCTACGACGGCGACGGCAACCCGCTCACGGCCAACCTCGCCGACTACTCGTTCGCGTCGGCGGCCGAGCTGCCCCGTTTCGAGACGGCCTTCACCGAGACGCCGACCCCGATCAACGTGCTCGGCGCGAAGGGGATCGGCGAGTCCGGCACGATCGGCTCGACGCCCGCGGTGCAGAACGCCGTGGTCGACGCCCTCTTCCACCTCGGCGTGCGGCACGTCGACATGCCGACGACGCCGCAGCGGGTCTGGCAGGCCGTCAACGACGCCAAGGGAGGCTGAGTGAAGGTCAGCGTCAAGGTCAACGGCCGCGAGGTGGCAGACGACGTCGAGGCGCGCACGCTCCTCGTCCAGTTCGTCCGCTCCTCCGCCGGCCTCACGGGGACCAACATCGGCTGCGACACGACCTCGTGCGGCGCCTGCACGGTGCTGCTCGACGGCGTGTCGGTGAAGTCCTGCACCGTGCTGGCGGCCCAGGCCGACGGCCACGAGGTGACGACGATCGAGGGGCTCGCCAGCGACGGCGAGATGCACCCGGTCCAGCGCGCCTTCCACGAGCGCCACGGGCTCCAGTGCGGCTTCTGCACGCCGGGGATGGTGATGGCCGTCACGTCGCTCATCAGCGAGAAGGGCGGCGAGCTCACCGAGGAGGAGGTCCGCCTCGGCCTCGAGGGCAACCTCTGCCGCTGCACCGGCTACCACAACATCGTCGAGGCGGCGCTGCTCGCCTCGCGCTCGGGCGGGGCCGGGGGCCGGGCGTGATCCCCGCCGACTTCGAGTACGTGCGCGCCTCGAGCCTCGACGAGGCGCTCGGCCTCCTCGAGGAGCACGGCGACGAGGCGAAGCTGCTCGCGGGTGGCCACTCGCTCCTGCCGCTCATGAAGCTGCGCCTCGCCACGCCCGCCGTGCTGGTCGACCTCGGCGGCGTCGCCGGGCTCTCCTACGTCCGCGACGCCGGCGACGAGCTCCACCTCGGGGCCCTCACGACCCACCACGAGGTGGCGACCGACCCGCTCGTCGCAAAGGAGGCACCCGTCGTCGCCCACGTCGCCGGCCAGATCGGCGACCCGCAGGTGCGCCACCGCGGCACGATCGGCGGCTCGATCGCCCACGGCGACGCCGCCTCGGACCTCCCGGCCGTGCTCCTCGCCCTCGGCGGGAGCGTCGTGCTGCAGGGCCGCTCGGGCGAGCGCCTCGTCGGCGCGGCGGAGCTGCACCGGGGGTTCCTCGAGACGGCGATCGAGCCGGGCGAGGTGCTGACCGAGGTGCGGGTGCCGAAGACGACGGGCGGATGGGGCTTCGAGAAGCTGACGAAACGGGCCCAGGACTGGGCCATCGTCGCCGCCGTCGCGGCGAGGCGGCGCGACGACGGGGCGGTCGGGGTCGGGCTCGTGAACATGGCGGCCGTCCCCGTGCGCGCCCTTCGCGTCGAGGAGGCGGTCGCCGGCGGCGCCTCGGCGGAGGAGGCCTCGGAGCGGGCCGACGAGGGGACCTCGCCGGCGGGCGACCTCAACGCCAGCGCGGACTTCCGCCGCCACCTCGCCCGTGTCCTGACGCGGCGGGCGCTCGAGCGGGCGCTCGCCTGACGCCTCGCTGCCGGGCGACCGCCGCTCGTGCGGCAAGATAGAGGTCGATGAAAGAGGTGCTCGACCAGGTCGACCGGTGGCTCGCCGACGGCAAGGAGGTCGCCGTCGCCCGCGTGGTCGGCGTCGAGGGCTCGGGACCCCGTGATCCGGGCGCGACCATGGTCGTCTCGGAGGACGGCGAGGTGGCCGGGTCGGTGTCGGGTGGCTGCGTCGAGGGCGCCGTCGTGACCGAGGCGCTCGCCGTCCTCGCCGCCAAGGCGCCGAAGCTGTGCACCTTCGGCTACTCCGACGACGAGGCCTTCGCCGTCGGCCTCACCTGCGGCGGCACGCTCCACATCTTCGTCGAGCCTCTCGACTGGTGAGCCCTCCGGGCCCCGTCTACGCCGAGCTCAACCGGCGGCTCCGCTCGGGCGCCCCCGTCGCCCTTGCCACCATCACCGAGATCGACCCGGAGGTGGCGCCGGCGCCAGGCGCCGTGCGCCTCGGCGGGAAGCTGCTCGTGGAGCCGCCCGAGCTGCGTCTCGGCGGCCTCGGCGACGACGAGCTCGACCGGGTGGTGGAGCGGGACGCCCGCGCCGCCCTCGAGCGGGGCACGACCGTCACGCGGCACTACGGGCTGAGGGGCGAGGCGAGGCGCCGCGACGTCTCGGTGTTCATCGAGGTGTTCGCCCCGCCGCCCCGCCTTGTCATCTTCGGGGCGGTCGACTTCACGGCGGCGCTCGCCAACCTCGGCCGCCTGCTCGGGTTCCGCGTCACGGTCTGTGACGCGAGGCCGGTGTTCGCCACGAAGGCGCGTTTCCCGATGGCGGACGAGGTGGTGGTCGACTGGCCGGACCGCTACCTGAAGACGGTGGCGGCCGAGCTCGGTCCCCGCGACGCCATCTGCGTGCTCACGCACGACACCAAGTTCGACGTCCCGGCCATCCTCTCGGCGCTCGAGACCGACGTGGGCTATCTCGGCGCCATGGGCTCGCGCCGCACCCACGAGGAGCGGTGGCGCCGGCTCCTCGAGGCGGGCGCCGACGAGAAGGCGCTCGAGGACCGCCTCATGAGCCCGATCGGGCTCGACATCGGCGCCCGCACGCCCGAGGAGACGGCGGTCGCCATCGCGGCCGAGATCATCTCGGCACGAGCCGGCGTGACGACTCCGTCGCTGAAGGACGCCGCCGGGCCGATCCACCGCCGCTGAGGCGTAACCTCCCGCGGTGACGATCGCGGGAGTGATCCTTGCAGCCGGAGCATCCACACGCTTCGGCGGCGACAAGCTGCGGGCGTCGCTGAACGGCCGCCCGCTCATCGAGCTCGCGCTCGAGCCGGCGCTCGAGGCCGACCTCGACGAGGTCGTCGTCGTGACGGGGGCGACCGACCTCGAGGACCTCATCCCCGAGGACGTCACCGTCCTTCGCAACGAGCGCTTCGAGGACGGCCAGGCGACGTCGCTCGGCGTCGCCCTCGACTGGTGCCAGCGGCGCGGGCACGGTGCGGCCGTCGTCGGGCTCGGCGACCAGCCCGGTCTCACGGCGACGGCCTGGCAGACGGTGGCCGAATGGCCCGAGGGGCCGATCGTCGTCGCCACCTACCGCGGCCGGCGTGGTCACCCGGTCCGGCTCGACGCCCCGGTCTGGTCGCTGCTGCCGACCGAGGGCGACGAGGCGGCCCGCGCCCTCATGTCGAGGAGGCCCGAGCTCGTGGTGGAAGTAGCCTGCGACGGCACACCCGCCGACATCGACACGAAAGAGGACCTCCGCAGATGGAGCTGACGAACGAGTTCGAGGTGGCCGTCCCCGTCTCACACGCATGGGCGGTGCTGACCGACGTCGAGCGCATCGCCCCCTGCATGCCGGGTGCTCAGCTGAAGGAGGTCGAGGGCGACGAGTACCGCGGGCTCGTCAAGGTGAAGGTCGGCCCCATCACGGCGTCGTACAACGGGGCGGCCCGTTTCCTCGAGCTCGACGAGAGCGCCCACCGCGCCGTCCTCAAGGCCGAGGGCCGCGAGACCCGCGGCCAGGGGAACGCCTCGGCCACCATCACCGCCGAGCTGACGCCGTCGGGACCGGGCACCAAGGTGCAGGTGACGACCGACCTCAACATCACGGGCAAGGTGGCGCAGTTCGGCCGTGGCGTGCTGGCCGACGTCTCCTCGAAGCTGCTCGACCAATTCGTGCACAACCTCGAGACGACCGTGCTCGCCGGCGAGGAAGGGCCGAAGGCGGAGCTCGAGCGGTCCGGCGCCGGGGAGCCGAGTGCCGAGGAGCCGAAGGCGGAGGGCGAGCAGCCGGCCGCCAAGCCGGCGGCCCGCGGGCGCAGCCGGGCGAAGACGTCGATGGCGTCGTCGACCGCCGGCGACGGCGCCGGGGAGGCGCTCCCCGAGCGCGGGGGCGCCGCCGAGACGGCGCACGAGGCGGCCGCAGGTGAGGGGGCCACCACCACGACGCCGAGCGGCCCGCGGATGATCGACCACCCCGAGCCGGAGCCGGTCGACCTCGCAGCCGTGGCCGGCCCGTCGCTCGCCAAGCGCATCGTGCCCTTCGCCAGCATCGCCGGCGTGCTCGTGCTGCTCCGCATCGTGATCTACGCCATGAAGCGCCGGAAGCGGTGATCGCAGCCGACGAGAGGTCCCAGGTCGAGGAGCTCCTCGGCCGGCCGGCGAGGGGCGGTTTCGTCGTGGTCGTCCGCGACCTCGACGGCGCACCGGTCGTCATCTGCAACGCCCCCCTCCTCGACGACGGCACGCCGATGCCGACTCGGTACTGGCTCGTCGGGCGCCGCGAGGTGGAGGCGGTCGGCCGGCTCGAGGCGGCCGGCGGGGTTCGGCGGGCCGGGGCGGCCGTCGACCCCCGAGAGCTCGAAGCCGCCCACGCCCGCTACGCCGCCGAGCGGGACGCCGCCCTCCCGGCCGGTCACCCCGGGCCGGTGCCGGCGGGGGGCGTCGGGGGTACGCGCACAGGTGTGAAGTGCCTCCACGCCCACTACGCCTGGTTCCTCGCCGGGGGTGACGACCCGGTCGGCCGATGGGTGGAGGCCGAGCTCGGCGGCGAGGGGTGACCGGCCACCGGGCGGTGGCGGCAGTCGACTGCGGCACGAACTCGACCCGCCTCCTCGTCGCCGACGGCGGCGGGGCGACCCTCGAGCGCCTCATGCGGATCACCCGCCTCGGGGCCGGGGTCGACCGGAGCGGGCGGCTCGACCCTGTCGCCGTCGGGCGGACGCTCGACACGCTGCGCGACTTCCGCTGCGTGATGGACGCCCACGGCGTCGACTCCGTCTTCGCCTCGGCGACGTCGGCCGTGCGCGACGCCTCCAACTCCGACGACTTCCTCGAGCCCGCCGCCGAGGTGCTCGGCGAGCGCCCGAGGGTGCTTCGCGGCGAGGAGGAGGGCTCGCTCGCCTACCGGGGGGCGACGGAGGAGCTCGAGGCGGGGGAGGGCCCGTTCCTGCTGGTCGACGTCGGGGGCGGCTCGACCGAGCTCGTGACGGCTGCGCCGGACGGCCACGTGACGGCGGTCTCGCTCGACGTCGGCTGCGTGCGGGTGACCGAGCGGTTCCTCTCGAGCGACCCGCCCACCGCGAGCGAGCGGGAGGCGGCGTCGGCCTTTTCGGCCTCGCTCGTCGAGGAGGCCGCCGCCGGCCGTCCCGAGCTGCGGGGCGCCCGCCGGATGGTGGGGGTCGCCGGCACCGTGTCGGCCCTCGCCGTGCTCGAGCTCGGTCTCGGCGAGTACGACCGCGACAAGGTGCACCACAGCGTCCTCGGCCTCGAGGAGACCCGGCGCCTCGCCGAGGCGCTCTCGTCGGTGCCGGTCGCCGAGCGCCGCGAGTGGCCGGGAATGGAGCGCGAGCGGGCCGACGTCCTCGCAGGCGGCGCCCTCGTCCTCGTCGCCGTCATGGAGGTGCTCGGCCACGACGAGCTGCTCGTGTCGGAGTCTGACATCCTGGACGGGATGGTCGCGGAGCTGCTGGCGACGTGACTGGACATTTCGTGTACGCTGCGTGGTCAAAATAACCACTCTCCGCGCGTGCACGGAGGCTCCCACGGGGCAGGGGAGGTTCGAGCCTGGAGAGTGACCGACCCGGTCGCCCGCTGCGAGGTGACGCAATGCAACTGAGGGTCCAGACCACATCGGCAGAGATCGTCGGACGCCGCGTCAGGCTGCGACCGCTGCGCGAGGACGACTTCGAGGAGTGGCACGAGGTCCGCACACGATGTCGCGACTGGCTCGTGCCATGGGAGCCGCGGCCGGCCGGGGCGCCGTACCCGCCCGAGGACCGTGGCAGCTTCCTCGCCCGCTGCGCCATGCGCGAGCGCGAGCGGCAGCTCGGGAGCGGCTACGGCTTCGGCATCTTCACCCACGGGCGCCTGGCCGGCGAGATCAACCTCTCCTCGGTGCAGCGCGGCCCGTTCCAGAACGCCTACGTCGGCTACTGGATCGACCAGCTGCAGGCGGGGCGGGGCCTCGTGCCCGAGGCGTGCGTGCTGCTGTTCGGTTTCGCCTTCGAGGAGCTCGGCCTGCACCGGCTGCAGATCTCGATCATCCCCCGCAACCGCGCCAGCCGGCGCGTGGTGCAGAAGCTGTGGCTGCGGGGCGAGGGCATCGCGCTGCGCTACCTCGAGATCGACGGCCGCTGGGAGGACCACGTCCGCTACGCCATCACGGCCGAGGAGTGGATGGAGCGACGGGACCGCTACCACCGCCAGTGGCTGGCGGGGCACACGGTCCCGCTCTGAGCCGCTAGCTACGAGGCGGGCGTCCCGGAGGTCTCGGCCGGCTGGGAGGGGTCGGCCGCTTCCGCCGCCTCGGCCGACCGCACGACGGCGGGCGAGTGGCGGAAGAACGCCTCGACGTCGGCCTCGTAGCGGTAGGTGGGCAGGGCGTCGCCGACCGTGCGCCGCAGCCGGCTCGCCGCCGCGAAGCGCTCGACCGCCCCGGCCGAGGTGCACTCGAACTCGAAGCCGGTCGCCTCGAGCCGGGCCGTGTCGATCCCCCGGCCGTAGCGGAGCAGCCGCTCGAGCTCGGTCGGCAGGTCGAGGAGGCGGAGCCGCACGAGCGGGGCCGCCAGCTGATGGGTGAGCACAGGCGAGAGCGGCAGGCGCCAGGCCGAGGCGATGGACGCCACCTCGCTCACCGGCAGGCGCCCGCGACCCGCCACGTTGAAGACCCCGTCGAGGCGGGTGCGCACCGCCGTCTCGAGGACCCGGATGACGTCGTCCTCGTCGACGAACTGGATGAGCGGGTCGAAGCCGGCGATCATCGGCATGACGCCCCGCGAGAGGTTGCGGCTGATCGGCGTGTCGATGTCGGGGCCGAGCACGTTGGCGAAACGGAGCAGCGTGACCGCCACCTCCGGGTTCTCGTCGGCGAAGTCCCGCACGTAGCTCTCCACCTCGGTGAGGGAGCGCTCGAGCCGGGCGCGGGGAGGCCGCGAGCGGGGCGTGTCCTCGGCGAACCAGGTCGGGTCCTCGGGGTTGGACCCGTAGACGAGCGACGACGACTTGACGACGACGTGGCGGACGGACGAGCCGGAGGCGCCTGCGGCCGCCAGCAGGTTCATGGTCCCGATCACGTTCACCTCGTGCAGCGCCCGGCCGCTCATCGAGGACGAGTCGACGACGAGGAAGGTGTGCACGATGGTGTCGACCTCCGTCGCCCGGACGATGCGGGAGAGCAGCGAGTAGCTCTGGTCGGCCCGCACGAACTCCGTCCGCTCGAGGGGCTCGGTCGGGGTCTTCGTGCCCATGCCGAGGAGCATCTCGATCTCGGGGTCGCGCTCGAGGGCCTTGGCCACCTTGCCGCCCCAGAAGGTGTCGAGGCCGGTGAGGAGGATCCTCCTAGCCAAACCAGACGCTCCGGCGCTCGGAGAGCATCTCGAAGAGCTCCTCCTGCAGGCGCATGCGGATCTCCTCCGCCGCGTCCATGATGCGGCCGCGGGGGTAGTGCGCCTGGTGCGGCTCGACGTCGAAGTGGACCGGCTCGAGCACCCTGAAGCGGAACTTGGCAGGCAGGTAGGCGACCGTGCCGAGGAGCGGGCCGAAGACGAGGTGGTTCGCCGTGACCGGGAGGTAGGGCACCTTGAGGAGGCGGTTCACGGCCGGCACTTTGTAGAGGATCGGCATGGCCTCCTCGGCGCCGAGCGAGGCGATCGGCACGACGGGGACGCCGGCCCTCATGGCGGTCTCGACGAAACCCCCCCGCCCGAAGCGCCGCAGCCGGTAGCGCTCGCTCACGTGCTTCTGCGGGCCCTTGATCCCCTCGGGGAAGACGAGGGCGAGCTGGCCCTGCTCGTGCAGGATGCGGTGGGCGTTGTCGGGATGGGCCGGGACGCCGCCCGCCCGGCTCCAGATCGTCCCGACCACCGGCACGGTGCGGAACCAGAAGTCGGCGAGGCCGTAGACGGGCCGCCCGAGCTGGTCCTCGATGCCGTGCATGATCATCGGGGCGTCGGGCGGGATGGCGCCGGCGTGGTTGGCGACGAGGAGCGCCCCGCCCTGGCGGGGGATGCGCTCGAGGTGCTCCCACTCCACCCGGAACCAGCGCTCGTAGTAGAAGCGCCCGGCCGCGCGGGCGAGCCGGCGGACGCGTTCCGAGCGGCCCCACTCGTCGACGTCCGAGCGGCGCGAGTCGTCCTCGGCTCCGCGCTCGGCGGGCGCGGCCGACGGGAAGGGGACGACCGGGGCGCGGAAGGACCCGGCGTCAGGGTCGCCGGCGGGCGCGCCCGGCCGCTCGTTCGGGTGTCGCGGCTGGCGTGCCGGCATCGAAACCGATCGTACCGGCGGGGTCCCGCTAGGGCCTGCCGGCCCCCACGAAACCGGTCCAGTAGATGGGGTAGAAGGCCACGTTCGTGCCCGTCTCGGCCGCCTGGATGATCGTGTCGGAGCCGTACGGGCCCGATCCGACGTACATGGCGACGTGCGTGATCGGCCACGGACCGTCGTTGGAGAAGTGGTAGAAGAGCAGGTCGCCCGGCTGGAGCTGCGAGGTCGAGACCGCCTGCGACTCCTGGTACTGGGCGGTGGCGCCGTGCTCGAGCTGGATGCCGGCCGCCGCCCAGGCGAGCATCGTGAGCCCCGAGCAGTCGACGCCCGACCGGCTCGCCCCGCCCCACACGTAGGGCACCCCGAGGTAGGACTCCGCCGCCCGCACGGCGGCGAGACCCTCGGTCGTGCTGCCGACGGGCGCCACCGGAGGCCCGCCGACGGGAGGCGACCCCCCGCTCCCCGCCCCGTCCTGGGCGAGCGCTGCAGCCGCGGCGGCGGCCTGCTCCTGGGCGCGCTCGGCCGCCAGCTTCGCCGCCCGGATGCGGCGCGCCCGGGCGGCGGCGACCGCCGCCACCCAGCGCTCGTGCTCGACGATCATCCGTGCCAGCTGGCCGCGCACCTCGTGGAGGATCGCCGTGATCTGGGCGGTCTCGTGCTGGGCGGTGCTGCGTGCCGCGGCGGCCTCTTTGACGGCGTGGGCGGCCGCCCGCTCGTCGAGGGTCTGCACGACCTTCAGCCGGACGACGGCCGCCCTGGTCCGCAGCAGCGCCTGCACCCTCGAGTCGAGCTGGTCGGTCACCGAGCTGGCGTAGGCCGAGATGCTCCCGAGGTCGTTGACGTTGGCGTCGAGCAGGTCGGCCACCTGGTTGGCGGCGCTCCCGTCGGTGACGTAGGCCTCGACCGCCGCGTTGCGGAGGTCGGTGCTCTCCGACTTGAGGCGCACCGCCAGGGCGGAAAGGGAGCGGTCGGTCGTCGCCAGGGCTGCCCGCGCCTTTCCGAGGGCGATGACGCTCTCGTCGTAGCGCTCGGCCGCGGCCTGCACCGCCTGCTGGTCCTTCACGAGCTCCCCGCCGAGCTTCGCCGCCTTGGCGCGCTCGGAGGCGATCTGGCTGAGGGTCGGGGCCTTCCCGGAGGCCGACGCCACCATCGACGGCACGACAACGGCTCCGGCGACGACCGCGCCCGAAGCGATGACAGCCGCGGCGACTCTCAGCCGCTGGCGGAATTGCCCCACCATAACCCCCACTTTGGCCACAACAGGCACAGCTGTCAACAATGGCACCACCGACGGGCCGGTGACAGCGACCGGAACGGACGAAGGGTAGTTTGCGCGCCGGCGCCCGTGGGGGGCGCCCGGAGGTGACTCCTGGTGGATGAGGTTCGCGTCGAGACCGCCTGCGGCCCGGTCGTCGGGCGCGCCTCCGGTGGTGTGGCGAGCTTCCTCGCCGTGCCCTATGCCGCCCCGCCCGTGGGGGCGGGGCGCTTCGCGCCGGCCCGGCCCCACGCCGGCTGGAGTGAGCCGCTCGACGCCTCGGGCTTCTCGGCCATCTGCCCGCAGCCGCCCCCGGGGCCGGGCGACTCGCTCCCGGGCGACTCGACCGAGGCGTCGGAGGACTGCCTCACGCTCAACATCTGGTCGCCGCTCCCGGCGCTCGGCGGGCGGGACGGGGGCCTTCGTCCGGTGATGGTCTTTGTGCATGGAGGGGGTTTCGCCACGGGATCAGGGGCCGTCTCGCTGTACAGGGGCGAGTGGTTCGCGAGGCGCGGGGTCGTCGCCGTCACGTTCAACTACCGGCTCGGCGCCCTCGGCTGGCTGGCGCACCCGGCGCTTGCGGGCGAGGCGGGCGAGGCCGGCGAGGCGGGCGGGTGCGGGAACTGGGGGCTCACCGACCAGATCGCCGCTCTCGAGTGGGTGCGCGACCACGTCGCCTCCTTTGGGGGCGACCCCGGCAACGTGACGGTCTTCGGCGAGTCGGCCGGGGCGATGTCGGTGGCGGCGCTCTGTTCGGTGCCCCGGGCGCGCCGGCTCGTGCGAAGGGCGATCGTCGAGAGCGGGGCCGCCGCCGCCGTCGGCCTCGAGAGCGCCGCCGAGCTGTGCGAGGAGCTGTGCGGGCGCCTTGGGCTGGCGGGCGTGTCGCTCGAGGCGCTCCGGGCGGTCCCCGTCGAGCGCCTGGTCGAGGCACAGGGGGCGGTGGCGGGGGCGTTCGAGGGCCTCGGGCTCCCGTTCCTCCCGGTCGTCGACGGCGGCCTCCTCGGGGCGCATCCCTCGGTGGCGATCTCGAGGGGCGAGGCGTCCGGCGTCGACCTCCTCATCGGCACGAACAGGGACGAGTGGGCGCTGTTCACCCACTCGACGGCCGCCCTGCGCGAGATCGACGAGGCGCGGCTCGTGCGGCTCGCCCGGCGCCACGTTCGTTTCGCCCGGCTCGAGGACGTCGTCTCGGCCGACGGCTTCCTCGAGGTGCTGCGCTCGGCGCGGGCGCGGCGCGGCGAGCCGGTCGACCCGCGGCGCCTCTATACGGCCTTCGGGACGGACTGGGTGTTCCGGGTGCCGTCGCTCCGGCTGGCCGAGGCGCACGCCGCCGCCCACCGGGCCACCTACTGCTACCTGTTCGACTGGGAGACGCCCTTCGGCGGGGGGATGCTCGGCTCCTGTCACGCCCTCGAGCTGCCCTTCGTCTTCGGGACCGTGCGCAACCCGGTCATCTCGGTGTTCTCGGGCGGGGGCGAGGAGGCGGAGCGGCTCTCCGGGCGCATGCAGTCGGCCTGGGTGGCCTTCGCCTCGACGGGCGACCCCTCGTGCGAGGAGGTGGGGGACTGGCCGGCCTACGAGCCGTCGCGGCGGGCCACGATGAGGCTCGGCCGCACCGTCGAGCTGGTCGGCGCCCCCATGGAGGAGGAGCGGGCGTTCCTCGCCGGGGCCCTCGGGCCGTACGGGGAGGCGGAGACGCTCAGCATCACCCGGGGCCGCGAGCTGCGGCCGTCGCTGCTGCCCGGCACGATGGTCCCCTCGACCGGCCCGGATCCGGGGACGTAGCCCAACGGCAGAGGCAGGGCGCTTAAACCGCCTCCAGTGAGGGTTCGACTCCCTCCGTCCCCACCTTCGTCCCCATCGCGCCTGCCGGTCCGGCTCAGGGCTGCTTGGGCCGCCGGTCCGGCGGCCTGAGCGGCGCCATGTGGGCGATCTCGATGCGGCGGGGGCCGGACCACAGGGCCGGAGGGGCATAGACGGCGCGGGCGATGGCGTAGGCGGCCCGCTCGTAGTTGACCCGCCAGCCGACGAAGTGCGGCCACGCCTCCTCCGGCTCCCGCTCCATCTCGAAGTCGACGGTGCGCAGGCGCTCGACGGCGTCGAGGAACTGCTCGTAGGTGATGGAGATCCCTTCGGCGGGGTCGGCCTCCTCGGGCACGTCGAAGCCCATGGCGAGGGCGACCCTCGTGAAGCAGACGAAACCCGCCCGCAGGCACAGTCGGGCCGGGATGATCGGGGCCGTCGTCGGGCAGAGCGACACGTAGAGGGCGGCCGAGTCGAGGACGGCGAGCAGCGACGTCACCCACGAGCCGAGGGGGCGCGGAGAGCGGAAGTAGACGAGCGGGAGGTAGGTGGCGTGGCTCTCGGTGACGTCGGCCGCCCAGCGCTCCCACTCCTCGTAGAACCCCGGCAGGGTGTCGACGGAGGATTGGCCGGTGCCGAGCCCGTAGTGGGTCCGCGCCAGGAGCTCGGGTCCCCAGGTGGGGACGCCGGCCCGGGCGGCGAGCAGGGCGACCGCCGTCTCGCGGCGGTTGTAGGCGGCGTAGAGCGCCGGCAGGTACCCGATCTGGAGGGCGAGGGTGCCGAGGGCGGCGAAGGCCGCCAGGACGGCGATGCAGTGCTGGGCGGCGCCGTGGGCCGGCGCGAAGCCGATCGTCGTCATGTCCGAGGCGACGAGGGTGAGGGCGTGGCCGAAGCCGAGGCGGATGAACGGGAGCACGAGGAGGGCGAAGCCGACGAGGAAGGCGGCGAGCCAGATGACGAGCTGGGCCATGAGGATGGTGGCCGGCCAGACGGCGAGCACGCTGTCGCGGCGCTTGCCGTCGCGGATCAGGCGGGCGAGGCCCCAGTAGATGCGGTCGACCACCCAGCTCACCCAGAGCGTGAGGCTCGAGCGGACGGCCCGCGGGACGACGACCGTGCCGACGACGCTCCCGCCCGCGACGATCACGATGACGGCCCCGAGGGCGGCGCCGAGGTCTCGCAGGATCACGCCGGCGTTCTCTCCGAGCGGCCCGGGGCCGTGCCGACCTCGGGCATCTCAGCGAAGGCCGGCAGCGTCGAGCAGCCCGTCGACCACCGCGGCGCCGTGGCTCGTCATCATGCTCAGGTGGCCTTCGCCGTCGAGGAGGTGCGCCGCGACGCCCGGCACCTCGTCGCTCAGCCACCTTCCGTGGGCGAAGGGCACCATGAGGTCCTCGCTCCCCTGCCAGATCGCCGTCGGCGCCGAGATCTCCGAAAGGTCGAAGCCCCACGGCCTCGTGAAGGCGAGGTCGTCGTCGAGCCATCCGTCCACCCCGTGGCGGAGGCCCTCCTCGGAGTCCTTCGTGAGCTGGCGGGCGAAGTCGTCGTCGAGCGCCTCACGGTCGACCTCGGGCAGGAGCGAGCCGAGCGCCTCGACGAGCTGTGCCGGGGAGGTGACGTCCTTCAACAGCTCGTTGACTGCCTCGAGGTAGGGCCGGAGCGCCACCTCCCCCTCGCGGGCGATGCCGAGCTCCTGCACGTTCTCCTCGCCCATGCCGGCCGTCCAGTCGAGCCCGCGTGCGTCGGCCGGAGCGATCGAGGCGATCGCCGCCACGGCCGAGGCCCGCTCGAGCCGGGCGGCGCAGGCGAGGGCGTGGGGGCCGCCGCCCGACCAGCCCGCGACGAGGCAGCGCTCGGCTCCGACCGCGTCGAGCACGGCCCGGGCGTCCTCGACGACGTCGGCGATGCTCCGGCCCGCCCGTCGCGTGGAGCCGCCGTAGCCGGGGCGCGAGAAGGTCACGAAGCGGAGCCCCCGGTCGTGGGCCGCCTGCTCGACGCCCGGCACCCCGGTGCGCGCTCCCGGCGTGCCGTGGTGGAAGAGGAGGGTCGGGCCGCCGGTCGGGCCGCTCGCGCGGAGGTCGAGGAGGCGGCCGTCGGGCAGCTCGATCGTCTGGTGGGTTTCGTCCATCGGCGCCAATGCTGGCACCCGGCGGGCGGCGGCGCTCCGGTGGGGCTGCGAGCGGCGGGCTCAGCGCCAGCCGATGGGGCGCAGGCGCAGCACCCGCTCGGCCCGCCGCTCCTCCTCGAGGAGCTTGTGGCGCCCTTTCAGGAGGTCGAACAAGCTGATGAGCCCGACGAGACGGCGGCCCTCGTCCCTCGAGACGACCGGCATGACGCCGACGTCGTGGGCCGCCATGGCATCGGCCACCTGCCGAAGCGTCTGGTCGGGGTAGGCGACCGCAACGAGCGGCGTCATGAGGTCGCCGACCTGGCCGGCCGGGAGCGTGGCGCCGCGGGCGACCGAGAGCGGCAGCACGCCGAGGAGCGCCTCGCCGTCGCCGACCACCGGGTAGAGGCGCTGGCGGCGCGGCTCCGGGCCGTCGGAGAGGAGGGCGAGGACCTCGCCGACCGGCGTGGCCGGCTCGAGGGTGAGCACGTCGGTCTGCATGACCTCGCGGACGAAGGTGGCCTCGAGCGGGTCGACGGCGTACTCCCGCATGACGTGGAAGCCGCGTCGGGCCACCTTCTCGGTGAGGATCGAGCGCTTCAGCACGAGCACGCTCACGAGGTGGGCGAGCGTGGCGGCGACGAGGAGGGCGAGCAGGCTGTTGCCGTCGTGGGTGAGCTCGAAGGCGAAGATGATCGCCGTGAAGGGCGAGCGCGTCACGCCTCCGAGGGCGGCCGCCATGCCGACGAGCGCCCAGACCGAGACCGAGGCCCCGGGGAGGGCGTGGCCGACGACGGCGCCGAGGGCGGCGCCCATGATGAGGATCGGGGCGAGGATGCCGCCGCTCGTCCCGCTCCCGAGCCCCGCCGACCAGATGACGAGCTTGACGACGAAGAGCAGCACGAGCGCTCCGAGGCCGATCCGCCCGACCAACTCGGCGTGGATGGTGACGTAGCCGACGCCGAGCGCCCTCGAGTCGACGAGACCGCCGAGCCCGATGACGAGGCCGCCGATCATCGGCCACCACATCCAGTGCAGGCGCGGCCTGAGGCGCATGAAGGCGTCCTCGGCGCGGTAGACGGCCTGGGTGAGCAGCCAGGCGGCGAGCCCGCCGAGGATCCCGACGACGGCGGCGCCCCCGAGGGCGACCCCGCCGAGCACGCCGTGGTGGGGCACGGGGAAGAGCGGCTGGGGCGAGACGAGGTGGGCGTTCGCCATGGCGATCCTGATGCCGTCGGCCACGGCGGCGGCGAGCCCGATGAGCACCATCGAGCGGGGGCGGAACTCGAAGACGAGCAGCTCGACGCCGAAGAGCGTCGCAGCCACGGGGGTCCCGAAGACGGCGCTCATGCCGGCCGCCGCCCCTGCCACGAGGAGGGCGCGCCGCTCCGAGGCCGTCAGCCTGAACAGCTGCCCCACGATGGAGCCCACCGCCCCGCCCGTGAGGATGATCGGGCCCTCGGCGCCGAAAGGCCCTCCTGTGCCGATGCTGACGGCGCTCGAGATCGGTTTCAGCACCGCGAGGCGCGGCTGGACCCGGCTCCCGTTGATGAGGATCCGCTCCATCGCCTCGGGGATGCCGTGGCCGCGGATCTGCTCGGAGCCGAAGCGGGCCATCAGGCCTACGATCAGCCCACCGCCGATGGGGATCACGAGCGCGACCGGGCCGAGCGTGTTGGCCGCCGGGGAGGCGAGATGGGCGCTCAGCCGCTGGTAGTAGAGGGCGTTGGTGATCAGCCCGATCATGTCGAGGAGGGCGAGCGAGACGCCGGCGCCGAGCGCGCCGACGGCGAGGGCGAGGGGCACGAGGCGGAGCACGCGCGTCGTCGTGGTGAAGTCGCCGAGCTCGCGCTCCTTCGAAGCGCTCGGGCGGAGGTCGGGACCGACCCAGGCGGCCTCGCTCTCGGCCGCCAGTTCGTCGGGGGCTCCCCCGACTCCTGTCAGCTGCTCGTCTTCCGGGCCGATCTGGGGCTGGTCAGCGGGAGGCGAGCCAGCTATATACATCGTGCGGCGATGCTATCGGCGGCCTCCCGGTCGTGACCATCCCGCAGTCCGCCTACGAGAGGCTGCTCGCCCTTCGCACGGGGCTGCGCCACTTCCTGCGCTGGAGCGAGCAACAGGCGGCCGAAGTCGGCCTCACCGCCGCCCAGCACCAGCTCCTGCTCGCCATCAAGGGCCATTCCGACCCGCGGGGGCCGACGATCGGCGAGGTGGCCGACTACCTCCTGCTGCGCCACCACAGCGCCGTCGGTCTGGTGGACAGGGCGGAGGCGGCCGGGCTCATCAGCCGCCAGCGCGACGAGGACGACCGCCGCGTGGTCCGGCTCCAGCTGACGCCCGAGAGCGCGGCGCGGCTCGAGCAGCTGTCCGCCTTGCACATCGAGGAGCTCGAGCGCCTGGCGGCCGAGATCGGCAGCATCAGCGAAGGGCTCGCCCCGCTCCACGAGGCCCACGGGCTGCAGCGCGCCCAGGAGGTGCGGGCCGCGACGGCCGCCCGGCGGGTCGGGCTCGCCCGGGTGTGGGACGAGTCACTTCGGAGCGACCGGCGGCGCAAGGTCCTCGTGGACCGGCTCTGGCCGAGAGGCATCCGGCGAGACGAGGCGGCGTTCGACGACTGGCGGAAGGAGGTGGCGCCGAGCACGGAGCTCCGCCGCTGGTACGGGCACGACCCGGACCGTTTCACGGAGTTCGCGAGGCGCTACCGCGTCGAGCTCGGCTCGGAGCCTGCGAGCGGGGCCCTCGACGCCCTGCTCGACGGCTCGCCGGCCGAAGGGCTCACGCTCGTGACGGCGACGAAGGACCTCGAGCGCTCGGGCGCCGCCGTCCTGGCGGAGGTCGCCGAGGAGCGCCTCGAGGGCCGCGTCGCTTCGCCGGATGCCGGCCGGCACCTTCGCCGGAGTCGGGTCCGGAGCCAGGTCAGTCGAAAGCCGCCACGACGAGTCTGACCGCCCTCGTGTGGCGCATTCGGCTCCCCGAACGCCGCGTGCTGGGAACGCCGCGACGGCAACGTTCAGCGAGGCTCAGAGAGATCGTCGGGGGAGGGGGAGCTCAGAGCTGCCCGGCATGGGCGGAGGGCGCCGGATCGGTCTCCTGCGCCGGCCCTCCGGGGGCCTCGGCGCCGACCGCTTCGAGGCCGTGCGGGCCGGCCGTGCCCTCGCCCGCCGGTTCGCCCGCCGGCGCCCACCCGGGCGCTGCCCAGGGGTCGCCGGGCAGGCCGGAGGCCGACCGGTCCGAGGCGGCGCGGCGGTCGCGCCACACGAGCCAGACGGCGAAGGCCGCACCCACTCCGACGAAGGCGAGCGAGGCCACCTCGACGGCGACCCCTCCGTTGCCGTGGGGCAGCCAGACGTACTCGTCGAAGAAGCGCGCCAGGCCGTACAGGGTGACGACCGTCGTGGCGACGACGCCGATCGGCCCGCCCCGGCGGGCGACGAAGCGCTCGATCTGCACGGCGATCACCCAGATGACGAAGCACTCGATCGCCTGGAGGATCGGCACCGGGACGCGCTTTCCGACCTGGCCGGCGTAGTACATCCCGTACCAGGCGGTGGTCCGGCGGCCGCCGCCGGCGACCATGACCTGGGGGCCGAGCAGCCGGCCGATCGCCCAGGCGAGCACGAGGACCGGCCCGACGAGGTCGGCGGCCACCGATGCCTTCAGCTCCTTGCACCAGTGCCGGGCTGAGATGAACCCGGCGGGGATCCCGAGCGCCAGGCCCCCGTAGCTCGAGAGGCCGCCGTGCCACACGGCGAAGATGTCGCCGACGTTGTGCTGGTAGAAGTGCCAGTTGGAGACGACGTGGGCCGCTCGCGCCCCGACGATCGAGGCCACGATCACCCAGACGAACGTGCGGCCGAGCCACTGGTCGGGGTAGCCGTGGGCGCGAAGGCGGCGGGCGAAGTAGCGGTAGGCGAACCAGAAGGTGATGGCGAGGCCGATGCCGTAGGTGTGCACCTGCAGCGGACCGATGTGGAACACCACGGGGATCGGCTTCACGACGGGCTCACCGCCTCCAGTATCCCCGATCCGCCGTCCCGGTCGTCCTCGGGGCTGCGGCGGGGGAGTCTCAGCTCAGCCGCTCGACCACCATGGCCATGCCTTGTCCGCCACCGACGCACATGGTCTCGAGGCCGATCGTCTTGTCGGTGTGCTCGAGCCCGTTGAGGAGCGTCGTCATGATGCGGGCTCCGGTCATGCCGAAGGGGTGGCCGAGGGCGATGGCGCCGCCGTGGACGTTGAGCTTGTCCCACTCGATGCCGAGGTGGCGGGCCGAGGGGATGACCTGGGCGGCGAAGGCCTCGTTGATCTCGACGAGGTCGACGTCGTCCATGCTCATCCCGGCCCGTTTCAGGGCCTGACGGGAGGCCTCGATCGGCCCGAGCCCCATGATCTCGGGGTTGAGGGCGCTGACTCCGCTCGAGACGACGCGGGCGAGCGGCTTGATGCCGAGCTCGGCGGCCCGGGTGTCGCTCATGACGACGACGGCGGCCGCACCGTCGTTGAGCGGGCAGGCGTTCCCGGCCGTGACCGTGCCGTCGGGCCGGAACACCGGCTGCAGCTTGGCGAGCCCCTCGACCGTCGTGTCGGGGCGGGGGCCGTCGTCCTTGGCGACCTCGGTGCCGTCGGGGAGCACGACGGGGGTGATCTCCCGCTCGAAGAAGCCGTTCTGCTGGTTGGCGACGGCGCGGTTCTGCGAGAGGCAGGCGAACTCGTCCATCTCCTCCCGGCTGACGTTCTCGTACTGGGCGACGTTCTCGGCCGTCTGGCCCATGGCGATGTAGATGTCGGGCCAGCCCTCGGGCGGAGCCCACGCCTCGGCGCCGCCCTCGGCCCGGCCGGCGGTGCGCGCCTCGGCCTCGGCGAAGACCGGGTTGTGCGTCCCGGGCACGCCGTCCGAGCTCCCGTTGAAGAAGCGGCTCGTCGTCTCGACGCCGGCAGCGACGAAGACGTCGCCCTCGCCGGCCTTGATGGCGTGGGCGGCCATGCGGATCGTCTGGAGCGAGGAGGAGCAGTAGCGGTTGACCGTGACGCCGGGACAGCCGTCGAGCCCCGAGAGCAGGGCCACGACGCGGGCGACGTTGAAGCCCGCCTCGCCGGCCGGCTGCCCGCAGCCGAGGATGAGGTCCTCGACGAGGTCGCCGTCGAGCTGGGGCACCTTGGCCATCAGTGCCTTCACCATCTGGGCGGCGAGGTCGTCGGGTCGCAAGTCCTTGAGGGAGCCCTTGAATGCCCGGCCGATGGGGCTGCGGGCGGTGGCGACGATCACGGCTTCTGGCATGGCGAGGAGTGTAGGCAGCCGCGCCCGCCGGGCACCCCGTCAGGGACCGGTCGGCCGTACCAGGACAAATGTGACGGTTTCGACAGTTCTATGACGCAGCCTACGGCCGGGTGACAGTTCGCCACATTGTCAACACCAGCAACACCAGCAACGATTCTGGCACCAAAGGTGCCGAAAGACGGTTGACGCCGCTGGTCAGCCTTGCCTAGCTTGCCCGCCCGTGCCACGCGGACGGGGGTTGCGCCCCTTCCTGCGCGCCGGACGACGCCTCCCGCTTCTGTGGTCCATCGGAGGCGCGGTGCTGATGTCGGTCGCGTTGACGACCGCCCCCGGGGCCTTCGGAGCCCTGGGGCTCCGCTCACCCCTCGCCCACAGCGCCCTTCTCAGCGCGAGCTCGCGGGCGGGGAGCGGTGCGGGCGCCGCCACGACGGCCGATCCGCTCGGCGGCTCGTCGGCGCCGGCCATCGCCGCCTCCGACACCGCCGCCGCAGACTCGGCCTCGGCCGGCCTGCAGCCGACGGGCATCGTGCTCCGCCCCGGCGGCCCCGCCGTGTCGGCGGCCGGCATCGCCGGGGGAGCAGGCGCCTGGGTCGTCACGCGCAACGGGGCCGTCGTCGCCCTCGGCACCGCCGCCGACCTCGGCTCGCCACGCCTGCCGAGGGGCTCAGGCGGCGCCGTCGCGATCGCGGCGACGCCCGACGGCCGCGGCTACTACGTGCTCGACGCCCGCGGCGGGGTGTTCAACGAAGGCTCGGCCCGTTGGTACGGCTCGCTCGCCCGCTCGCGCCCCGGCGTGCCCGTCACGGCCATGGCCGTCACGCCCGACGGGCGCGGCTACTGGCTCGTCGACGCGGCGGGGGAGGTGTTCGCCTTCGGCGACGCCCGGCTCGCCGGCTCGCTCATCGCCGCCCCGGCCGGGGCGAGCGTCGTCGCCGTCACGGCCGACCCGGCCGGGTCCGGCTACTGGCTGACGGCTTCGAACGGCGCCGTCTACAGCTACGACGCCCCCTCCCTGCGGGGGACGCGCCTTCCGGCGAGCACGCAGGCGGCGGCGCTCGTGGCGACGCCGAGCGGCGGCGGTGCGTGGCTCGTCACGACGCGGGGCTCGGTCCTCGCCCTCGGGTCGGCCCGTCCCCTCGAGAGCCACGTCACCGTCTCATCGCTCGTCGGTCCGGTCGTCGCCGCCGTCGGGCTGCGGGTCGAGCGCGGCGAGGCGGTCGGCTTCGAGGCGGTGTCGGCCGCGGGTCAGTTCTTCGGCGTCGGCGGCGTCCGCCCGCTCGGCGAGCGGCCCGCCGCCCTCGCCCTCGGGCGGGGCGTGGCCGCCTCGGCCGCCCGCCTCGGCATCCACGGCGAGCCGGTCACCCTTCTGCGGGCGGTCCGTGACCGCCCGCCCGCCCGAGCCTTCGCAGCGCCGATCCTCCGGCCGCTCATCGTCTTTCCCTTCGAGGACCCGGCGATCGCCGTCCCGGTGGCGGACTGGACGCTCGACCAGGGCGTCGACATCGCCACCTACGGGGGCGCCTGCGGTCCGGCCGCCGTCGAGGTGGCCATCTCGGACGGCGTCATCGTCCAGGAGGGCATCTACGGCTTCGGCCCGGCCGCACCCGTCGAGCTCGTCGAGCGGGGGCCGCTCGCCGGCCGGTACGTCTACTACGGCCACGCCCTCCCCGCCCTCGTCCCGGTCGGCGCCCGGGTGCACGCCGGCGAGCCCATCTCGGACGTCGGCTGCGGCGACGTCGGCTTCTCGTCGGGGCCCCACATCGAGATCGGCGTGAGCGTCCCCGGGGGCCCGCCCTGCTGCCCGGCCTTCGGCGAGACCTCGGCCTACATGGAGCAGATCCTCCTCGCCACCCTGCGCTGAGCGGAGGGTTCACCGCCCGTAGCATCGATCTGATGTCCGAGCTCGACCGTCGCGCCTTCCTCAAGCGACTCGGGCTCGCCGCCGGCGCCGCCGGAGCGGCGTCCCTTGCCGGCTGCTCGTCGTCGCCCGCGGGCTCCTCCGGCTCGACAGGCTCCTCCACCTCCTCCACGAAACCCCCTGGCACCTCCGCCCACGGCGGGGCCCCCGGCGGCGTCCACCTCGACGCCTCGGGGCTGCCGGTGGCCGACTGGGTCGTGGAGGAGAACGCCCGGCCCGGCACGACCGACTGGCTCGTCACGGCGACGCCGCCGCACGGGGTCGAGGGCTTCTGCGACACCACGAGCGCGGCGCACGGCGACGAGGTCACGCTCTACGTGAACTCGGCTGCCTCCGAGGTGAAGGTGAAGGTCTTCCGGCTCGGTTGGTACGAGGGCAAGGGCGGCCGCCTCGTGGCCGACCTCGGGGAGCGCCCTGGCGTCGTGCAGCCGGCGGCCCGGTTCACGCCCGGCGTGAACATGGTGGAGTGCGACTGGCGCCCGACGATGCGCTTCGGCATCGCCGACGACTGGCCGTCGGGGTACTACCTGCTGCGCATCGGCACCTCGAAGGGCTGGTCGCAATGGGTGCCGCTCGTCGTGCGGGACGACTCGAGCCGGGCGGCCATCGCCGTCAAGAACTCGGTCAACACCTGGCAGGCCTACAACCTGTGGGGCGGCTACAGCCTCTACCTCGGCGCCACCTCGGGCGGCGGCACGGACGCCGCCAACCGCTCACGGGTCGTTTCGTTCAACCGGCCCTACCCGCCGGGCTGGGAGGACGGCTCGGCCGACCTGTTCGGCAACGAGTACCCCTTCGTCGCCCTCGCGGAGCGGCTCGGCCTCGACGTGGCCTACTTCACCGACGTCGACCTGCACGAGACGCCCGAGCGCCTCGCCAACCACCGCTGCCTCGTCAGCCTCGGCCACGACGAGTACTGGTCCTCGACGATGCGCGTCGCCTGCCAGAGCGCCCTTAGGGGCGGCCTCAACCTGCTCTTCCTCGGCGCCAACGCCTGCTACCGCCACATCCGCTACGAGGACTCGAGCGCGCCGGCGGGCCGCAACCGGCACCAGGTCTGTTACAAGTACTCCTACCCCGAGGACCCCCTCTACGGCCACGACAACGCCGAGGTGACGTCCGACTGGCCGTCCGGGCCGGACCCGCGACCCGAGTCGCAGCTCATCGGCATCGAGTACCAGGCCTTCCAGTCCGCCGGGACGCCCTTCGCCGACCTCGTCGTCGTCGACGCCTCGTCCTGGATCCTCGAGGGGACGGGCCTTCGCAACGGCTCGCGGCTGGCGGGGGTGAACGGCTCGGAGTTCGACAGGTACGTGCCGGGGGCGCCGTCGCCGTCGAACGTGCACATCGTCTGCCATTCGCCGATCACGAGCGTGCTCGGGCCGAGCGTCTCGGACATGGCGTACTACACGGTCGAGGGCGGGGGCGGGGTCTTCGCGAGCGGCACCGCCTCGTTCGTGAACCGGCTCTGGGCGAACAACGGCTCGCTGCCGCAGCCCTTCGCCCCGGCAGCCATCGCGGGGGTGACCGAGCCGATCACACGCATCACGACGAACCTGCTCGCCGAGTTCTCGAAGGGGCCGCTCGCCGCCCACCGACCCTCGGTGGCGAACTGGCAGCGGTTCTACGCCCCCGGCTCGAAGGCGCCCCCGCCGGTCGACGTGGGAGGCAGCGTCCCGTAGGGGGAGTGCCCAGAGGGACTGCCGGGAGGGGGATTGCCGGGCGGCGAACCTGCCCCCGGACGCGGAGCGACCCCGGGTAGCCGGTGGGCTTGCGCCTCCGTACTTCCCGGGGCCCTGCTCCAGGCGATCGTGCCCCCTGCGCAAGACGGGTGCCTGGCGGCTGCCCATCCGCGTCCTCGAAAGCGGCTCCGAAGAACCGGCTCCCGAAGTCGAGTGCCGTGTCACCTCTCCTCGGCGAAGAACGCCCGGCTCCGTCTCCTCGGGCCACCCTTGCGGGCGACCTCCGGTCGTGGCACCGGCCGTCGGCTTCCGGCCACCCTTGCGGGCAACCCTCGGCCGAGACCCTCCGGGCACCGGATCCACCCTTTCGGGTGAACCAGGCCACCGGAGTTCACTCGATCGGACGAGGCTTCCTTGCGGGCCCCCCGTCTTCCCGAGCGCCGCTCGAGGCTTCCGGCTTTCCTTGCGGTCTGCCTTGGTCCTCTTGCGTGGCGTCTCCGTCCTTGGTGCGCACACTCTGCTCCCGCGGGGCCGGTGGCGTCAAGGCGTTCCGGCGATATTCGGAGGTTATCGACAGACTTCTTCCAGTTTCCCCCGATCGTCCCCAGGCTCGTCCACACCTCAGGTCTCGGAGCCGAACGGATCGCCCCCGAAACGGTCCACGAAGGCCAGCTCGGCGACCGGGAGCCGCCTCAGGTTGCGGACCTGTCGGAGGGGCCGGCCCATGGCGATGAGGCCGGCGACGGCGTAGTCGGCCGGGATGGCGAGGAGGTCCTTCACCCTCGGCTCCTGCCGGCAGATGACCGTCGTCATGACGGCACCGAGGCCTTCGTTGCGGGCGGCGAGGAGGAGGTTGTGGGCGAAGGGGTAGACCGAGGCCCCGCCGACGATGCTCTGGCGGCCGAGCCCGTTGTCGGTCACGGCGAGCGAGGGCAGGTGGGCGAGGAGGATGAGGAGGACCGGGACCTCGTGGAGGTGGTCGCCGAAGGGGTCTGGCCGCTCGACCTGCCGCGCCTTCTTCAGGTCGACGGCCGGCCCCGGCCACAGGTTCTCCTCCCGGGGGGCGAAGGGGATGAGCCCCTTCTCCACGTGCGCCCAGTACTCCCGCCAGCCGATCCGGTACGCCTCGCGGATCTCGGCGCGAAGCCCGGGGTCTCTCACGACGACGAGGCGCCACGGCTGCCGGTTCCCGCCGCTCGGGGCGAAGCGGGCGGTGTCGACGATCCGCTCGAGCACCTCGTCGGGGACCGGCTCGGACGTGAACTCGCGCGTCGCCGGCGTGGTGCGCATCACCTCGGAGAGGTCCATCCCGCTCGCCCGCCCCTCAGCTCCGCGGCCCGGCGAGCTTCCAGGCGGCCGGCAGCAGCACGGCGGCGATCGCCGCCTTGATGGCGTCGCCGGCGAGGAACGGGGTGAGCCCGAGCGAGACGGCCTTCGCCGGCCCGACGTGCAGGCTGACCGCCAGCCACGGGACGCCGACTGCGTAGATGAGCACCTCGCCCGCCACCATGGCAGGCACGCTGCGCAGGAGCGAGCGGTCGGCCCGCCGCTCGGCGAGGAAGCCGCAGAGCGTGGCGCAGAGCACGAACCCCACGACGTAGCCGAAGGAGGCGCCCACGTAGCCGCTCGAGTGGCCGGCGAACCAGGGCACCCCGGCCACCCCGGCGACGGCGTAGAGGGCCAACGCGGCGGTCCCGCGCCTCCAGCCGAGCGCCGTGCCGCTCAAAAGGACGCCGAGGGTCTGGCCGGTGATCGGCACCGGTGTGAAGGCCAGGTGGATGGAGACCTGGGCGAGCAGGCCGACGAAACCAGCCGCCCCGACGACGAGGAGGGCGTCGCGCACGAGCGCGCCGGGGATGAGGTCGGCGAGCACGAGCGGCTTGCGGCGGGACAGCGCGGCGGCGTTCGACATCGGCGTCCTTTCTCGGGTGTCGAGCTTGATCGAGCAGCTCCGCCGGGCTGGTGCCTCTGGCGGAGCGGGGGCGAGGCGAATCTAGCAACCGGCCCTCCGGTCCGACCCTGCCGGGTCTCGTGACGCGGCACACTCGGGTCGTGCGGGTGGACGACACGCTCGGCTTCCTCCTCGGCGAGTGGAGCCTCGAGCGGCACCTTCACGACCGCCTCTCGGGCGAGAGGGCGGTCTTCACCGGCACTGCGAGCGTCACGCGTCTTCGCGGGCCGGAGGGCTCGGCGTCCTACGAGGAGCGCGGGCGCCTGCGCTGCGGCGCTCACGACGGGGAGGCGACCCGCGTCCTCGAGCTCGCCCGGCGCGGGGCGGCCGTGCTCGCCCGTTTCGCCGACGGGCGCCCCTTCGTCGAGATCGACCTCCGCACCGGCCGGGCGGCCTGCGTGCACCTGTGCGGCGGCGACCGCTACGAGCTGTCCTTCGCCGTGCTCGCGCCCGACGAGCTGGAGGAGCGGTGGCGGGTCGAAGGCCCCGAGACCGCCTACGTCGCCCGGACGGTCCTTCGCCGCCGACCTCCGGCCTGACCTGGCCAGGCTTGAGGAGTGAGCCGCGGGGGGAGCGGGTAGCTCCGCTTCGTGCCGAGAACGCTCCCGTCCCGCGCCGCGGCCGCCCTCGCCCTTAGCGTCGCCACCCTCGTCGCCGGGCGGCTCGTCCCCGCCGCGGCGGCCGCGCCGTCGGTGTCGAGCGCGCGCTTCGACGCCGTCGTGAAGACGATCCTCGGGCTGCCCTACCAGCCCGAGTACGCCCCGGTGGGTTTCGACTCGGCGTTCCCGGGCGACACCGTCCTCAACGACCTGCCGGCCGAGGACTACACCTCCGGCTCGATCCCCGGTGACCCGGACGCGCCGGCCTTCCCGCCTCCCTTCCGCCAGGTCGTCCTCCGCTCGCCTGACGGGGCCCGCTTCTTCGCCGAGGTCGCCCTCCATCCCGGGAAGCGGCCCGCGGTCGAGGTCGTGCCGGGCTTCAACACGAACTCGAAGGAGTCCGTCGTGCGCTGGGCGGCCATGCTCTCGGCCAACGGCTACGACGTGATCGCGGCCGACCAGCGGGACTTCTCGGCGGAGTACAAGGCGGGCTACGGCTACCCGCACCACGTCCAGACCTTCGGCTGGAAGGAGGCCGAGGACGTCGTGGCGGCGGGGAGGTGGCTGCGCGGCCGCACAGGCGTCACCACGCTCGGCATCGTGGGCTTCAGCGAGGGCGGCCAGAACACCGTGCTCGCGATGGCCGACGCTTCGCGCCTGTACTCGGCGGGCCTCACCTTCTCGGGCCCGGCCGACCAGGACAGCCAGATCTCCTCGACCGCCGAGCCGAGCGGCTGCTCGACGCCGGACTGCTCCTATCCGGCGACCGACGCCCTCGTCGCCCTCGTCGTGCCGCCCTACAGCTACGACGACGCCTGCACCGCCCTTCAAGCGGCGGCCAAGGACTACAAGACGACGGGCTTTCGCATCCTCGCCCACGAGAGCGCCTTCCACGCCCAGACGAGGATCACGGCCCCGCTCCTCAACTTCTACTCCGACGACGACTCCCTCGTGCCGCCGTTCGAGGCGACCATGATGGCGGGCTACGAGACGGGCGCCCCGCTCGAGCGCACGGTGCTCGTGCAGCGGGGCGAGCACGCCTACTTCTTCGACCGCTGGTGGCAGCAGAAGGCGATCCTCGACTACTTCGCGGCGATGCTGCCCGGCGCCTCGCACGCCGCCGGCATCTCCGCCAGGCCGACCGTCAACCAGACGCCCGGGGGCGCCCCCCTCTCGAGCCAGCTCGTCTCGCTCGGGCATCCGACGAGGGCCGCGGCGGACAAGCTGCTCGCCCCCTATGTCTGCAACACGGCCGCCGGGAAGCCCGGCCGGGGTTAGCCGGTCTGCCCGGTGCCACAGACTCAGCCGGAGCGGGCGGGCGCCGGGCCGACCGAGGTCGAGCCGCTCCCCGTCTCGCCCGGACTCCCGAGCATGCGCCAGACGATCGTCATCAGCTGCTCGAAGACGGCTGGTGGCATCGACTTTCGGTGCTCCCAGAGCACGAAGCGCATCCCGGTGATCTCGCCCACCGCCATGAGGGTCCAGGCGAGCACGGCCGGGTCGACCTCGGCGACCTCGCCGCGGCCCATGCCGGCGGCAAGGGCGGGGACGTAGCCCGCCACGATCGTCTCGTAGTGATGGCGCATGGCCGCGGGCGCCACGAACTCGGCCTCGCGTACGACCCGGTAGAGGGCCGGGTGCTCACCTGTGAAGCGGAAGAACGCCTCGAAGCCCCTCCGCTCGGCCTCGAAGCGGGTCCCGGTCCCCTCGGCCGCCGTCGCCATGGCCTGGCGCACGCGGTGGTTGAGGTCGGCGACCACCTCCTCGAAGATCTCCTGCTTGCTCTTGAAGTACAGGTAGAAGGTCCCCTGGGCGACGCCGGCGTGCTCGGTGATGCGCACGATCGAGGCGTCGTAGAAGCCGTGCTCCCCGAACATCTCCTCGGCGGCGTCGAGCAGCCTGCGCCGGGTCTGCTGGCCGCGCGGGAGCGACTTCCGTCCCTTCTCCGGTCGGGCCGGGCCGTCCCGGCCCGCCGGGTTGCCGTCACGCCTGGGGCGTGTCATGAGAGCCAGCCTTTCCCTCGTCGGCCGGCGCCCCCGGGGACGGCTTCCTCGCCGCCGCCGGCGCCGTTGCCGCCGGACGTCTGATCGCCTCGTGACCAGGTGAGGTACCGGCGGTGCCGGGAGCAGCGTCGTCGGCTGCTCCCGGCACCGGGGTCTCTCAGCCGGCCGCGAACGTCATCGACTGCGCAACCGTGCTTTCGAAGTAGGGCTTGATGATCTTGAGGAAGCCGGGCGAGGTGAGGTCGACCTGGCCGATGTCGGTCTGGCGGTCACCGGGCCCGTTGGCGGGCGTGTACGTCGCCGTCGGGATGAGGCCGCCGAAGTCGACGGTCCCGAGGTGCTCCTTGGCGTTGACGATGCCGGCCCGTGAGAGGTTGTGCTCGGAGATCGCCTTCGCGATCACCTTCGCCTCCGCCTCGGCGAGGCAGTAGCCGTACATGTAGTAGCCGTCGGGGATCTGGTGCGGCTCGTACTGCTTCGTGATCGAGAGGAACTGCGACATGCCGGGAACGCTCGTGTCGCCCCAGGCCGCCTCGAAACCGAGCACCCAGGCCCCGACCATGGCCTTCTCGATCGGGGTCGGCTTGCCGGAGGCGACGCCGGTCGAGGTCATGAGGTACTCGGACCAGGCCGGCCCCTGCAGCACCCAGTGCGGGAAGTACTTGAGGGCGGCTGCGGTGCCGATGAGGGTGGCGGCCGCCGTCGGGATCGCGGTCACCATGACCCACTGCGCCCCGGAGCTCTTGAGGGCGGTGGCCTGCGAGGTGAACGAGGTGTCGGTGACGTTGTAGGGCACCTCGGCGACGCTCTTGAAGTGGTAGGCCGCCTCGGCCGCCTTGTAGCCCTTCATGCCGTCGGCGCCGTAGTCGTCGTTCTGGTACACGAGGGCGAACTTGGCGTTCTTCTGGCCGAGGCCCTGGGTGATGTAGTCGAGGGCGTTCGCCATGTCGATGGCGTACGGCGTGCCGATGACCAGGTTGTCCGACTCGTTGACGAAGGCCGAGCTCTGGGCGGCCGTCCCGAGGAGCACGGAGTTGGCCTTGGCCTGCGACTCGATGGCCGCCGTCGTCGGGCTGCCGAGCGACTGGGCGATGAAGGCGACGCTGCCCACCATCGAGTTGTAGTCCTGGACGTGCTTCTGCGGGTCGTAGGCGTCGTCCATGATGTCGAGCTTGATCTTCCAACCGTCGATGCCGCCGTGGGCGTTGACGTAGTCGAAGTACGCCTGCTGGCCGGCGGTGAGCGGCTTGCCGATGAGGGCGGCCGGCCCCGTGAGCGGCGTGATCACCCCGAGCGTGATGGTCTTGGTCGAGGTGTCGACCCCCGGCCCGGTCGTCATCGTGGTCGCGCTCGTGCCGGAGCCCGAGGTGGTCGTCGCCCCTCCTCCTGTCGACGTCGAGCACGCGGCGAGCACAAGGGCCGCCGCGCACAGGACGACCCCTGTCGTGATTCTCCTTCGCCTCATGATGTCGCTTGAACCTCCTCGTGTGATGTGGGATTGGTGGGTGTGGTGGTGTCGGGTGGTGGTGCCTGGGCGGCCTGGGCGGCCTGGGCGGCCGCTCTCCTGCGGGCGAGCCCGGCGATGCGGTGGCCGATGCCGACCACGCCTCGCGGCTCGAGGATGAGGAAGGCGACGAGGACGACGCCGAAGACGATGTTGGCGGCGTCGCTCGGCGCGATGACGCCGTTGTTCGAGCCGTTCGAGAGGAAGGGGATCGAGCTCGAGACGTCCTGCAGGAGAGCGGGCAGGCCGATCACGAAGATCGAGCCGAGGACCGGCCCCCACAGCGAGGTCATGCCGCCGACGACGATCATGACGACGTACTGGATCGACAGGACGAGGCCCCACTCCTGGGGGACGACGAAGCTCAGGAACGCCCCGTAGAGGGCTCCGGAGATGCCGGCGAGGGCCGAGGAGATGACGAAGGCTCGCACCTTCGTGCGGGCGACGTTCACGCCGAGCACGGCGGCGGCGAGCTCGCGGTCGCGCACCGCCACCATGCTCCGCCCGAGCGTCGAGCGGGTGACGTTGCGGACGTAGAGCATCGCCAGCACGAGGATGATGAGGGCGAGGTAGTAGTAGCAGCCGTTCCGGTTGATCGAGAGGCTCCCGAGGCTGAAGCCGTTGGTGAAGTTGAGGCTGCCGAAGGTGACGTCCGGGATGGAGCGCCCGCCGGCTCCTTCGGAGAAGCCGGTCCACGTGGCTGCGAGGTACTGGCCGATGTAGACGAGGCCGATCGTCACGATGGCGAGGTAGAGGCCGCGCAACCGGAGGGCGAACGGCCCGACGACCGCCCCGAGGACCCCGGCCACGATGCCGGCGGCCGGCAGCCAGACCGCGGCGCTCATGTGCTCGTTGCCGCCGATCCAGCCCGCCACGTAGGCGCCGGTCGCGAGGAAGAAGGCGTGGCCGAGGGAGATCTGGCCGGTCCGCCCCGTCAGCACCTCGAGGCCGAGCGCCCCGATGGCGGCGATGAGGACGAAGGCGGCCGTCGAGAGCCAGTAGTCGCTCAGCATGAACGGGAGGAGGAGGGCGACGACGAGGATGGCGACGACGGTGGCGGGTTTCGTGAAGCGGCGGAGCCCGGGCGACATGACGGCCGTCACAACCGCTCCGCCGGCTTCGAGCCGAACAGGCCGTACGGCTTCACGAGGAGCACGAGGATCATCACCACGTACGGGGCGATCACGTAGAAGTCGTTGCCGAGGGCGGGGATGTAGCGCGGCTGGTAGCCCTGGGTGAGCTCCTGGACGACGCCGATGACGAAACCGCCCACGATCGCCCCGCTCGGCGAGTCGAGCCCGCCGAGGATGATGGCCGGGAAGGCGAGGAGCGCCACGTCGCTGATCGTGGGGGAGACGCTGCTCGGGTAGCCGCCGAGGAAGACCCCGCCGATGCAGGAGACCGCCCCGGCGATGAACCAGGACGTGGCGTAGACCCGGCGCAGCGGGATCCCGACGGCGAGGGCCGCCTCAGGGTCGATGGCTGCGCTGCGCATGGCGAGGCCGTACTTGGTGAAGCGGCTGAAGGCGCCGTAGCCGAGCAGCACGGCGATGGCGGCCACGATGGTCCAGATCTGCACCCAGAAGAAGGAGAACCCTCCGGCGTGAAGGGCGCTCGAGCCGAAGACGTCGCCGTTCGAGCGGGGGAAGTTGCCGAACAGCGTCGGGAGGACGCTCGACAGCACCGTCGCCAGCCCGAGGGTCAGCATGACGATCGTGAACTCCGGGCGGCCGAGGGCGAAGCGCAGGACGAACACCTGGAACGCCCACCCGACGAGCGCCGTCGCGACCGCCCCGATGACGAAGGCGGCCCAGAAGGGCAGGTTGGCCGTGAGCACCAGCCACGACGTGATGAACGCCCCGAAGGCGAGCAGCTCCCCCTGGGCGAAGTTGATCACGCGGCTCGAGCGGTAGACGACCGTGAAGCCGAGGGCGATGAGGGCGTAGACGGCCCCGAGGGCGACGCCGGCGAAGAGGAGCTGGACGAAGGTGGTCACGACGCCGCCTCCGCCTCGACGGGCTCGCCCAGGTAGGCCCGGATCACCTCGGGGTTCGCCTGCACCTCGTCGGGCGAGCCGAGGGCGACCTGCCGCCCGAAGTCGAGCACGAGCACCCGCTCGGCGAGGCTCATGACGAAACCCATGTCGTGCTCGACGAGCACGATGCTGAGCGAGCGGTCGTGGTGCATCTGGGAGATGAGCCCGGCGATGACGCCGCGCTCGTCGCGGCTCATGCCGGCGACCGGCTCGTCGAGCAGCAGCAGGCGTGGCTCCATCGAGAGGGCGCGGGCGAGCTCGATCCGCTTCTGCGTGCCGTAGGGGAGGATCCCGACGGGGAGGTGCGCAACGCTCGTCAGGCCGACGAACTCGAGCGCCTCCATGGCCGCCGCGCGGTTGGCCCGCTCGGAGCGCCGCACGGAGGGGAGCGAGAGCCCGGTGCGGACGGCGCCCGCCTGCATGAGGTGGCTGCGGCCGACGAGGACGTTGTCGAGCACCGAGTTCTGGCGGAAGAGGCCGAGGTTCTGGAAGGTGCGGGCGATACCGACGCCTGCCAGGTGGTGGGGGCGCAGCCGGATCATGTCGTCGCCGAAGTAGTGGATCGTCCCGGCCGTCGGGTCGTAGATTCGGCTCAGGAGGTTGAACAGCGACGTCTTGCCGGCTCCGTTGGGGCCGATGATGGCGAAGAGCTCGCCCGCCCGGACGTCGAAGCTGACGTCGTCGAGGGCGTGCACAGCACCGAAGCGCAGGCTGAGGCCGGCCACCTGGAGGGCCGGGACGGCGTCGCTCGCCGGGCGGTCGGTCGCCGGGCCCTCGGTCATGGCGCTGCCGGTCATGGGGCTGTCGGCCGTGGGGCTGTCGGCCGTGGGCATGTCGGTCATGGGGCCGCCTGCACCCCGAGGTAGACCTCGCGCACCGAGCTGTCGGCCAGGAGCTCGCGGGTGGGGGCGCTCGCCCGCACCCGCCCGGTCTCGAGCAGGTAGGCCTCGTCGGTGACGGCCGTGGCGAGGGCGCTCGACTGCTCGACGAGGAGGATGGCGACGCCGCTCTCGTGGACGGTGCGCAGCGCCTCGCCGATCGAGCGGACGACGAGCGGGGCGAGGCCGAGCGACGGCTCGTCGAGCATGAGCAGCCGGGGCTCGCCCATGAGCGCCCGCGCGATGGCGAGCATCTGCTGCTCTCCGCCCGAGAGGAGGCCGGCGGGCTGGCGGCGCCGCTCGCCGAGCACGGGGAACAGCTCGACCATCTCCTCCAGGCGGCCGGAGACCCTGTGGCGTTCCGCCACGCAGAAGGCCCCCGCCCGAAGGTTCTCCTCGACGGTGAGGTCGGCGAAGACGTGGCGGCCCTCGAGCACCTGGGCGACCCCGCGGCGCACGAGCTTGAAGGCGAAGCTGCCGGTGACGGACTCGCCGTCGAAGCGCACCTCGCCGGAGGTGACGCGGCCGCCGTGGAAGCCGAGGAGCCCCGAGACGGCCCGCAGCACCGTCGTCTTGCCGGCTCCGTTCGGGCCGAGGAGGGACACTGCTCCCCCTTGCGGCACACGAAGCGAGATGGAGTCGAGTGCCTGGACGCCGCCGTAGGTGACCGAAAGCGACCGCAGCTCGAGCAACGGTGACTCGTCCACTTCTCCTCCGGAAACTGACAGGTGAGTCAGGTCGCAGTATTTTCGGTCCGTCACGTGGCTGTCAAGACCCTGTCATTCGAACGACAGATGGAGGAACGTCGAACTGTTGCGCCTCGGTCGGGCGGCCGACGACTTCGACGAGGTGTCCTGCGCCGTGCTCGGCCGCGACCGGCTGGAGCGGCGGCTGCGGGTGGCGGGGCGCGCCGGCCCGAGCGTGCGGGGAGGCGCCTTTGCGGGCTCCTTCCGATCAGGGTGGCACCGCGGAGCGCGCGAGCAGAGCTTCTTCCCGTCTTCCGGCGGGCGCCATAAGTATGCTGCCGCGTCGTGCCGGCCGACCTGGACGCCCTCCCGAGCGTTGAGGTCGACCACGTGTCGGTCAACTTCGGCGGCCTCCAGGCGCTGAGGGACGTCAGCTTCGCCGTGTCCCGAGGCGAGGTGGTGGGGCTCATCGGCCCGAACGGCGCCGGCAAGACCACCGTGTTCAACGTCATCTGCGGGTTCGTCCGTCCAACCTCAGGCTCCGTGCGCTTCCCGGCCGCAGGCCGCGGCAGTCTCCGTCCCTCGCAGCTCGCCAAGGCGGGCATCGCGCGGACGCTGCAGGGCATCGGCCTCTTCCCGCACCTCACGCTCATCGAGAACGTCATGGCAGGCGGGCAGACGCGACCGAACGGCGGGTTCGTCCTCAGCCTGTTCGCCTTTCCGGCGAGCACGCGAAGCGAGCAGCGCCTTCATAGCGAGGCGCGGGCCTTGCTCGAGCGCTTCGGCGCCGAGCGCTACGCCGACCGGTATCCCTCCGAGGTGCCGTACGGGATCGGGAAGAAGGCCGCCGTCGCGAGAGCCCTCCTGTGTGAGCCGTCCCTCCTCCTCCTCGACGAGCCGGCGTCCGGTCTCGACGAAGTCGAGCTGGCCGACTTCGCCTCGATGATCGTCGAGCTCCGAGCTGACATGGGCGTCCTCCTCGTGGAGCACGACATGGGATTCGTGATGCCGCTCGTCGACCGACTCGTCGTGCTCGACTTCGGCGAAGTGATCGCGCGCGGCCTGCCCGCCGAGATCCAGAACGACCCCAAGGTGATCGAGGCGTACCTCGGAGTGCAGACGTGATCCGGGTGAGCCACCTCTCGGTCTTCCACGGGGCGGTGCAGGCGCTGCACGACGTCTCGTTCGAGGTGGAGGCCGGGACCGTCACTGCCGTCGTGGGTGCGAACGGTGCGGGCAAGACGACGCTGCTTCGGACCACGAGCGGGCTCGTGCGGCCGAGGAGCGGGTCGATCGAGTTCGATGGCCAGAGCCTCGTCGGCCGTCGCCCGGAGGACATCGCCCGCCTCGGCATCGCGCACGTCCCGGAGGGTCGCGGCGTCATCGAGGAGTTCACGGTGCAGGAGAACCTCCGCCTCGGAGCACTCCACGGCAAGGGACGGTTCGCCGAGGGGCTCGAGGACCAGTTCGCACTCTTCCCGGCGCTCAAGGAGCGGCGGCGCCAGCACGCCGGCACCCTGTCGGGCGGCGAGCGCCAGATGCTCGCGATGGCCCGCGCCCTCATCGGCTACCCCACCGTGCTGCTGCTCGACGAGCCGTCGGTCGGCCTGGCGCCCCAGGTGACGGCCAGCGTGCTGTCGACGGTCCGCAGGCTCTGTGAGGAACGTCACCTGACCGTGGTGCTCGTCGAGCAGGACGCCATGTCGGCATTGCGGGTGGCGGACCGGGCCGTCGTGCTCCACGTCGGTCGTGTGGCGGCCGACGACCGCGCCGACGTCGTGCTGGCCGACGAGGGGCTGCGGCGCTACTACCTCGGGATGGTGAGCTGATGGACGCCTTCCTCACGTCCCGCGTCGTCACCGACATCCTCGAGGGCATCGTCCAGGGAGTCGTGATCGGCCTCGTCGCGCTCGGTCTCGTGCTGGTCTGGCGCGCGACGCGCGTCCTGAACTTCGCGCTCGGAGCGATCGCGACGCTGGCTGCTTACCTCGGCATGGGACTGCTCTCGTACCACGTGGGCTTCTGGTGGTGCTTCGTGCTCTGCATTCCCTTCGGCATGGTGCTCGGCGGCGCCACCGAGCGGATCGTCGTCCGACCCCTCTACGGCAAGCCGGAGCTGAACCCGATCGTCGCGATGGTCGGGCTGCTGTTCCTCCTCGAAGCGGTGGTCGGCGCCATCTGGTCGACGACCACGCGAGCGATACCGGTCCCCTTCTCGTTCATCCACTGGACGCTCGGCGGGAGACCTTTCGCGCTCTCGCCGCTGTCGGTGTTCCAGATCTGCGCCGCACTCGTCCTTGCCCTCGCGATCGGCGCGCTCTTCCGCTTCACGCAGCTCGGCCTCCAGCTGCGCGCCACCGCCCATGCGCCCGAGACATCCCGACTGCTGGGTGTCCGCGTGAGCCGGATGCTCACGCTCGGATGGATGCTCTCGTGCAGCGTCGGAGCGGTGGCGGCCGTCATCGTGGCCGCGGGGTTCGCGACGGGGCTCACCCCGTCGGAGATGGAGGCACCCTTCGCGATCGGCTTCATCGCGGCTGCAGTCGGCGGGCTCGACAGCCCGGTCGGCGCCCTCGTCGGAGGGGTGGCGTTCGGTGTGATCGAGCAGTTCGTGACGGACTACCTCAACGCCAACCTGGTGCTCCCGGTCGCGCTCGGGATCCTCATCCTGGCGCTCGTCCTCCGCCCGCAAGGAGTCTTCTCCCGCCCCGTGGCTCGGCGCGTATGAAGGCCCTCGCCTCCCTCCGCACCGAGCGCCCCCTGCTCTGGCGCGCCGTCGCCACGATCGTCCTCGTAGGCATCGCGCTCGTCGTCTCCGACCAGGTGTCGGCGCTCACCGACTACTACCTCGCCGACGCCGCCGCGATGTCGATCGTGATGGTGGGGCTGTCGTTCCTCACCGGCCTGTCCGGCCAGGTGTCACTCGGCCACGGGGCGTTCATGGGCGTGGGCGCCTACACGGCGGCGATCTGGGCGGTTCATCACGCCCATACGCCCATCGTCGCCAACCTCGCCCTGGCGACGGTGGTCGGCGCCCTCGTCGGCCTGCTCGTCGGCCTCCCGGCGACACGGCTTCGTGGTCCCTACCTCGCCGGGATGACGATCGCGATCGCCGTGGCATTCACGTCGATCATCTCCGAGTTCGGCTCCTGGACGAACGGTGACCAGGGTCTCGCCCTCCCGACCCCGGTCGCGCCACCGCGGTGGCTCGTGCAGTACCTGCATTCGACGCCGAAGGCGGGACGGCCCGGCAACATGTGGCTCGCCGACATCGCGATCGTCACGGCCGGGATCGCCTTCTTCTTCATGGCGAACCTCTTTCGAAGTCGCACGGGTCGTGCGATGCGGTTGGTGCGCGAGAACGAGGTCGCTGCCGAGATCGCGGGCGTCTCTCTCCCGCGGGCGCGCGTGCTCGCCTTCGTGGTCGCCGCCGCCTGCGCGGGGCTCGGCGGTGGGCTCACGACGATGGTCGCCGGCTCGGTCGCACCCTCGAGCTTCGAGCTCGGTCTCTCCATCGAGATCCTCACCCTCCTCGTGATCGGCGGAATCGGCACGCTCTCGGGTGCGCTGATCGGAGGGCTCCTCTACGCCTACTCGTCGAGCTGGATCACGTCGCTCGTCAACGCCACCGGGCTGAAGCCCACATCGAACCTCGCGGCGAGCCTGGACGGGATCATCTTCGGCGGTCTGCTCATCATCTTCGTCCTTCTGGCCCCGCTCGGACTCGTCGGCACCGCCCGCCTCGTGGTCGCCCGGCGCCTTCGGGCCTCGCGGACGTCAGAGGCCCGTGCGCGTCCGTCCACGACCACCTAGGCTCGCAGCCGCTTGGGGGCAACGCGCCACCTTTGGGGAAAGGACAGCAGCATGTCTCGCTTACATCTGAGAAGGATGGTCGCGCGGCTCGCAATAGTCGGTGCGAGCGTCGCGCTTTCCGCTGTGGGGCTCACGACGGCCTCGGTCTCCGCTGCCGGAGCGGCGCCCAGCGTCCCTGGCGTGACGGGCACCTCCATCACGATCGGTGCCACCGTGCCGCTCACGGGCATCGCGTCACCGGGCTACAACGAGGTCGCCAAGGCCGCCGACGCCGTCTTCAAGTGGGTCAACTCACACGGGAAGGTCAACGGGCGCACCATCAACTACGACCTCGTCGACGACTGCTACGGGACACCGGGCTTCGGCTGCAAGGGCAACCCGGACACGCACGCCGACACCGTGACCCTCGTGACGAAGGACCACGTGTTCGCGACCGTCGGCTCGCTCGGCACGCCCACCCAGGCGCCCGAGCGCTCGTACCTGAAGTCCGTCGGCACGCCCCAGCTCTTCGTGAACTCGGGCTCGATCGACTGGAACTGCGTGGCCGGTGCCGGAACGCCGGCGAGCGCCTGTGCGAGCACCACCTACCCGGGCACCTTCGGGTGGCAGCCGAGCTACACGACCGAGAGCAAGATCCTCTCGCTGTACATCAGGGCGAACTACACGCACCAGAAGGTCTGCTTCCTCGGCCAGAATGACGACTTCGGCCACGACGGAGAGCTCGGGCTCGTCTACGGCGGCATCCCCCTCACGGTGACCGACTACTACAGCGTCGACGCCCTCGTGCTGAACGGTGCCTCGTCGATCACGCCGTACATCGAGTCCTTCCAGTCCCACGGCTGCACCGTCGTGTACCTCGACACCATCCCCGGTGCGACGGCCGCGGCCCTCGGCAACGCCGAGGCGCTCAAGTACTCGCCCCACTGGGTGATCTCCTCGGTGGGCTCCGACCCGACGACCGTCGCCACCGAGCTCGGCTCGACGCCGGACAGCGAGCCGGGCGCGATCTCGTTCGCGTACCTGGCGACGACGCACGGGCTGACCGACCCGTGGATCAGCTGGACGTACAAGGTGCTCGAGGCGGACCAGTCCCAGTTCCCCGGCTTCAACAGCAAGTCCGTCCTGAACGGCAACGAGGCCTACGGGGTCGGTTGGGGCGTGGCGTTCGTCGAGGCGCTCAGGGCCGCCGGCAGGAACTTCACACAGGCGTCCTTCCTGCACATCCTCACGAGCACGTCGTTCGACACGCCCGCCATCACGCCGCTCCAGTACACGAGCACGAACCACCAGGGCCTCATCGGAGGCTTCATCTCGAAGATCGAGAGCACGACGGCCACGGAGCTCGCACCGGGCACCAACGGCCGCGGGGTGGTCTGGCAGACCAACTCGACCAAGACCGGGAAGGTCACGGTGACGAAGACGCTTTCGTTGACGGTTCCCTCCTGGCTGCAGTGACCGGCTGAACGGATCGATCGAAGCGGCCCGCCGGTGGAACCGGCGGGCCGCTTCGCGCATCGGGCTCCGGGTGTTCCGCCTTCGGGCTCGGGCGCTCACCGGGCGGGCCAGGTGAGCCGGCGACCGTCGCAGTCGGCCAGCTACTAGCGTCGGCTGCGGAGGTGCCTGTGACCGACTGGGACGGCACCGGGCTGCCGCCGGCGGCCCGGGCGAGGATGGAGCGAGGCCGGGCGGGCGGCCCGAGCGCCAGCTTGCTGGGCATCCCGGGGCAGACGGCGCTCGAGGGATGCGGCTTCAGCACCGTCGGCGAGGTCATGGGCTGCATCGTCCACCACATCGGCTGGCAGGGTTTCGGAGGGTGCGGCTACTACGGCATGAGCCCCTTCGGGGCGGGCGTCTTCGGCGCGCCCTCGAGGACCGTGACGTCGAGCGGGTCGAGCGGCTGGGTGGGTTTCGGTGCCTATGCGGAGGCGCTGTACCACGGCTACGACACGGCGATCCTGCGCATGCTCTACGAGTGCCGCGACCTCGGCGCCGACGGGGTCGTCGGCGTGCGCCTCCAGGTGACCCACATGGGCGAGGGCAACCGCGAATTCCTCGCCTACGGCACCGCCGTGCGAGCGCACAGCCGCTCCCGCCCGGCCAACCTGTTCTCCACCCAGCTCGACGGCAACGACGTCGCCAAGCTGCTGCACGGCGGCTGGGTGCCGGTCTCGATCTGCGTCGGCCTCTCGATCGCGGTGCGCCACGACGACTGGACGACCCGCAACCAGGCTTCCGCCTGGGCCGGCAACACCGAGGTCTCCGGCTACACCGAGCTCGTGAACCACGTGCGTCACGACGCCCGGGAGCAGTTCCACCGGCGAAGCGCCAGCTACGGGGCCGATGCCGCCGTGCTGTCCACGATGGGGCTCGACATCTGGGAGCAGGAGGCGGGCGAGAACCACCGCGACCACGTCGCGCTGGCGACCGTCCTCGGGACGGCGATCGCCCGATTCCACAAGGAGGAGCAGGCGATCACGTCGAGCATGCTCATCCTGCCCATGGACGACACACCGACACGAACGGGAGGAAAGCGTTGACCATCGAGACGACGGACCTCGGGATCCCCGAAGATGCGATGCGCCGCCTGGCCGAGATGCGGCCCGGCCAGCCCGGGGCGCTGTTCACCTCGGACCTCACGGTCAACGAGTTCCTGCTCGTGCGGGAGGCCGGCTTCCGGCCCCTCGGGCTCGTGCTCGGCTCGAGCATCTACCACGTGGGCATCCAGGTGGGGCGCTGGTCGAAGAACATGGAGATGGACACCCTCTCCCAGGCGATGTACCACGCCCGCGAGCTGGCGATGACCCGCATGGAAGCCGAAGCCTCCGCCCTCGGCGCCGACGGCATCGTCGGGGTCCGGCTCGACATCGAGTTCAAGGAGTTCGGCAACGACCTCGCCGAGTTCATCGCGGTCGGCACGGCCGTGGTGTCGGACGACGGGTCGAGCTGGAAGAACAACCAGGGACAGCCCTTCACCTCCGACCTCTCGGGGCAGGACTTCTGGACACTCGTGCAGGCCGGCTACGCGCCCCTCGGCATGGTGATGGGGAGCTGCGTGTACCACATCGCCCACCAGGGTGCCTTCCGCGCCATGGGCAACGTCGGGCGCAACGTCGAGATCCCGCAGTACACCGAGGCGCTCTACGACGCCCGCGAGCTGGCCATGAGCCGCATGCAGGCCGAGGCCGAGCAGCTGCAGGCAGAGGGCATCGTCGGCGTCCAGCTGCTCGCCCTGCCGCACCGATGGGGCGGTCACACGACCGAGTTCTTCGCCGTCGGAACGGCCGTCCGGCCACTTCGGGCGGACCACGTCATCGCCAAGCCTCAGCTGACGCTGCCGCTGACGGACCGCTGACGGTGGGCCGCCCGTGACGGGAGAGATCGAACCGAGCAGCGTCGAGCTGCTCGCGGCGATGCTGCGGGCGGACACCGCCGATCTCGACTCCTACCACCGCGTCCTCTCGCAGACCGTCGGGACCATGCTCCCGGCCGGGATGGTCGAGGTGGAGCGGGAGCGCTCGATGTCCGACCGGCTCGCCGGCCGACCCGGGCGGGCGACGGCGATCCGGCTCGATCTCGGCGACCGCTCCCTCGAGCTGCGCGCCGTCAAGGGACGGCTCGTGGCGACGGCGAGCCAGCAGGTGAAGGGTGTCGTGATCAGCCGGCGGGAGATCCCCGTCGCCGAGTGGGCGACCCTCCTCGCCCGCTCCCTGGCGGCTCTTGCCGCCGAGAACGCCGAGGCGCGCGACGCCCTCGGGCGGCTGCTCGGCGAGGAGGGCGCCTAGCCGTGTACTCGAAGACGAGGGCGACCACCCCGTCGCGCCACCCCGAGCGCGCCGCTTACGACTTCGAGACCGTGCACTCGATCCTCGACGAGGGGCTCGTCGGACACCTCGCCTTCGTGGCCGACGGACTTCCCCAGGTGCTGCCGACCCTCTATGTCCGCGACGGGTCGAGCCTCTACCTTCACAGCTCGACCGGCGCACGGCCCGCCCGGCTCGCCGTCCGTGGGGCGGGGCTTCCCGTCAGTTTCGAGGTGACCCTCGTCGACGGGCTGGTCCTCGCCCGCTCGACCTTCAACCACTCGGTGAACTACCGGACCGTCGTCGTGCACGGCACGGCCCGCCTCGTGCGGGAGCCCTCGGAGAAGAGGCGCGTGATGGACCTCCTCGTCGAGAAGGTCGTGAAGGGGCGGACGGCCGACGCCCGGCCGCCCGACGACGACGAGCTCCGTCAGACGGCCGTCCTCGAGGTGGCGCTCGAGTCAGTGTCCGCCAAGGTCCGAAGCGGCGATCCGAAGGACGACCAGCGCGACCTCTCCAGCGCCTGCTGGGCCGGCGTGGTGCCCATGATCTCCGGTCGGGGTGCGCCGGTGCCGTCAGGCGACCTTGCTCCTGGGATCGAGGCGCCGGCGTATCTGTTCGTGTCGTCGGCCGTGCCGGGGGCGCCGGCGTGAGGGCGGTCGTCCAGCGGGTCGCCCGGGCGAGCGTCTCGGTCGCCGGCGAGGTGGTGGGCGAGATCGAAGGCCCGGGCTTGTGCGTTCTCGTCGGAGTCACGCACAGCGACGATGCCGCTGTGGCCGCCTCGCTCGCCTCGCGCCTGTGGAACCTGCGCGTGCTCGCTGACGAGGAGGGGCGGATGAACCGCTCGGCCGCCGAGCTCGGCGCCCCGTTGCTCGTGATCAGCCAGTTCACCCTCTACGGCGACACGAGCAAGGGCCGTCGGCCCTCCTGGTTGGACGCCGCTCCCGGTGAGGTGGCGGAGCCGCTCGTCGATCGCGTCGTCGAGGAGCTCCGTGCCCTCGGCGCCAAGGTAGAGACCGGGCGTTTCGGGGCGGACATGCTCGTCGACATCGCCAACGACGGGCCGGTCACGATCCTCCTCGAGCTCGGGATCTGACCCGTGCGGTACCTCGTGCTCGGTGCGGGCGCCATCGGTGGCGCCATCGGTGGCCGGCTGGCCCAGGCCGGACGCGACGTGGTCCTTCTCGCCCGTGGCGCACACCTCTCGGCCCTCCAAGAGCGGGGCCTCGAGCTGCGCGACCCGAACGGGAGCGTCCGGCTCGACCTGCCTGCGGTCGGGAGCCCCGCCGAGGCGGAACCGCGTGAGGGCGACGTGGTCGTGCTCGCGACGAAGAGCCAGCAAACCGAGGCCGCCCTCGCTGCGCTGTTCGCCGTCGCGCCGCCGGGAGTCGCCGTCGTGTGCGCCCAGAACGGGGTCGACAACGAGCGCATGGCGCTGCGTCGCTTCGCCCGGGTGTACGGCATGCGGGTGATCCTGGCGGCGACGCATCTCGAGCCTGGGGTGGTCGAGATCGCCACGGCGCCCTTGTGGGGCATCCTCGACGTCGGCGTCTATCCCTCCGGGGTCGACGACGTCGCGTCTCTGGTCGCCGACGACCTGCGTGCCGCTGGCTTCGATGCCGAGGCGAGCGCGCGCGTGATGGAGCACAAGTACCTGAAGCTCCTCATGAACCTCGCCAACGCCATCGAGGCTGCCGTCGGCACCCGCGATGACCCGGCTGCCGAGCAACTGGCGGCAGCGGCCCGGCAGGAGGCGCGGGCGTGCTACGAGGCGGCAGGCATCACCGTCGCGGACACCACCCGCGAGAACGAGCGGCGACGGGCCCGCGGCTTGGTCCAGCCAGTCGGTGGTGAGACCCGCGTCGGAGGGTCGTCGTGGCAGAGCCTCGAGCGCGGAACGGGCGACATCGAGGCCGACTACCTCAACGGAGAGATCGTGCTGCTCGGTCGGTTGCACGGCGTGCCGACGCCCGTGAACGAACGGCTGCAGACCGTCGCGAACGCCATGGCGAGGGACCGTCGGCCTCCGGGGTCGATGACCGCGGCAGAGCTCGCGGCCGGGCTGCTCGACCACTAGGGCGGGGTGTCACTGCGAGCGCCCGGTCCGCCCATGAACCGCGGCGGCCGTTTCTCCCGCATCGCGGCCACCCCCTCGACGTAGTCGGGCTCCGTCATCATGCGGTTCATCGACGCCTCGGCATCCTTCACGGAGGCTGCCGGGTGGGCAGAGCCGAGGAGGTCGCGGTAGAGCTGGCGTTTCGTCTCGGCGAGCGACGAGGGAGCGACCTCCTCGGCGAGGAGGCGCCCGTACCGGCGGACCGTCGTCATGAGCTCGTCCTGCGGCACGACCGCGTTGAACAGTCCCATCCCCGCCGCCTCAGCCGCAGTGAGCACGCGGCTCGAGAGAAGGAGGTCGGCAGCGTGCGTCACCCCGACGAGACGAGGGAGGAGCCACGACAGGCCGAGCTCGGCGGGCAGGCCGAGGCGGCCGTGGGCGGTCGTCAGCTTGGCGCCCTCCGCCGCAAAGCGAAGGTCGCAGTAGCAGGCGAGGGCGAAACCGATCCCGGCGGCCGGTCCGTTCACGGCGGCCAGGATGGGCTTCGGAATGCCGAAGTGATAGGCGAGGTCTGCGTCCCACTCCGGTCGCACGCCGTACCCGGGCCGGGGAGGATCGTCGCCAAGGCCCGAGTCGTAGCTGCCCCGAGTCACGTGTCCGGCGAGCGCCTCGCTGTCGGCGCCGGCGCAGAAGCCTCGCCCGGCGCCCGTGACGACGACGACGCGCACGGCGTCGTCGGCGGTGGCCTCCTCGAGACAGGAGCGGTACTCGACGCTCATGCGGCCTGTCCAGGCGTTGAGGCGCTGCGGCCGATTGAGCGTCACAGTGGCGATACGGTCCTCCACCTCGTAGAGGACGACACGGCGCTCCATGGCGGCGAAAGGGTACTTGCGTGGACGACGACCCGATCTCGAGGGCGGCCGGGCTGCTGCGGGACGCCGGCACCGTCGTGGCACTGACAGGGGCCGGGATCTCGACGGAAGCAGGGATACCGGACTTTCGGGGCCCGAACGGCCTCTGGACACGAAACCCCGCCGCCCAGCGGCTGTCGACCCTGTCCCACTACCTCGACGACGCGGACGTGCGGAAGGCAGCGTGGCGCAACCGACTCGACGCCCCGATCTGGTCGGCGCAGCCGACGGCCGGGCACAGCGCCCTCGTCGAGCTCGAACGGCGGGGCGTGCTCCACACCCTTGTCACCCAGAACACCGACGGGCTCCACCAGACGGCCGGCAGCTCCCCGGGTCGGGTGGTCGAGATTCACGGCTCCGCCCATCTCACCGAGTGCTGGTCGTGCAAGGAGACCGAACCCACCCTCGCGGTACTGGAACGGGTGCGGGCCGGCGAGGACGACCCGAGCTGCAGGCGGGTCGTCGCCGGCCGGCCCTGCGGCGGGATCCTCAAGACCGCCACCGTCAGCTTCGGGCAGTCGCTCGACCCCGACCGACTCGAGCGTGCCCAACGAGCAGCGGCCGCGTGCGACCTGCTGCTCGCCATCGGGACCACGCTCGAGGTGCAGCCGATCGCGGGAATGGTGCCGATCGCGGCGCGGTCGGGGGCGAGCGTCGTCATCGTCAACGGGGAGGCGACGGCGCTCGACTTCCTCGCCGAGGTGCAGGTACGCGGGCGGATCGGTGAGGTGCTGCCAGCGATCGTCGAGGCGTCGGCGACTTAACCGGCGCCCGCTTCCACCAGGGGGCGAGCCGCCTCGGGGTGGACACGTTCGAGGACGACCTTGTCGCATCCGACCCAGGCGGCCGCTTCACGCAGCGCCGCCCCGACGCCCCGCCGGAGCTCGTCGGCCTTCACCCAGTGCTCGAAGTGCACGCTCTTCGCTACGAGGGTCGTGCCGTCTCGACCAGGGTCGACTCGAGCCACCAGCCGGTCACCGACGAGCACGGGCATGGAGTAGTAGCCGTGAACGCGGAGGGGTTTCGGAACGTACGCCTCGAGGCGATGGTGAAAGCCGAACAGTCGCTCGACCCTCGGTCGGTACCAGATGATCGAGTCGAACGGTGAGAGCAGGACTGGGCGGGAGCGGAGCCCGGCGGCGCCGTCCTCGAGCGCGCTCGGATTGGCGAAGGCCCGTCGGCCCCACCCCTCGACCGAGACCGGCGTCAGGGAGAGGTGGGGAAGGATGCGGCGCACCTCCGCCACGGCGAGGCCGCAGTAGGCGGCGAAGTCGTCGGCCGTCGCCAGGCCGAGTGCCATGGCTGCGTTGGCGAGGAGGCGACTGATCTGCTCGTCTCTCGCCAGCTCGATCGTGAGCAGCTCACTGGGGACGGCCCGCTCGGGGAGGTCGTAGACACGCTGGAAGCCGCGCCGGGTCGTGCAGACGACGTCGCCGATGTCGAGCAGCCACTCGGCCGCGATCTTCACCTCCGACCAGTCCCACCACGGGCCACCCCGCTTGGCGCCTCCGAGCTGGCGAGCCGTGAGCGGCCCTTCCACGCGGAGCTTGTCGAGGACTGCGGAGCAGGCACGCTCCTCGTCCTCGAGGTGGTGCCACCGCCGTCCCCGGGCGCGGCGATCAGCCCGCTTGAAGGCGAAGTTCGGCCAGTCCTGCATGGGCACGACGCAGGCCGCGTGGGACCAGTACTCGAAGCCATGGGGAGGCCGACCGCCCCAATAAGCCGCCTCGACCCGGGAGCGCGAGACCGGGCCGAGGCGTGCGTAGGTCACGAGCTCGTGCGATCGAGCGAGCACCGAGATCGTGTCGATCTGGACCGCTCGAAGATGACGGAGGAGCCCGAGCGGACCCCCTGTCAGTCGTCGCCCGAGCAGACCCTGAGCGCGCAGGGCGATCCGGCGGGCGTCGCGAGCCGAGAGCTCGACGCCGTCGCCTGGGGGGTGTGTCGGGCGCACTGCCACCTCTTAGCAGGTGGCTGCGCGCTCTCGAGACGTCAGGCGGCGCTGCTGATGACCTCGATCAGCTCGCCGACGCGGTCGTTCCGCATCGCGCGGACGAGGTCCGCTTGGCTCAGCTTGCCCACGAGCTTGGTCCCGTCGATGGCCGGCAGACGCCGCGGTGGCGCAGGCTCGGCCTCGCCCCGGGCCGGATCTGTCCGTCGGGCCGTCGACGCGGTCCTCAGCTCCGAAGCGTCGCCTCAGCGGTGGCCCGTTCGCAGCCAGGACGAGTGGCGGCAGCTCTTCCTCATGGCCCTCTCGCCGCTAGGCGTGAGTTTCAGAACGCCCTGACCTGGACTTTTCGGCTGTCGGGCGGCCTGACCCTTCGGTGCGATGGGGGCGGTGCCCTGCTGCGCCGCGCTCAAGTACGTGAGGGGGTCTGCCGAAGCTTCCATGGTTCGTCCGCACACGGCCTGACCAGGACTCGGTTCCTCGACGACTGGCAGCAGTGTCCTCAAGTCCAGGCCCTGGAGTGCCGATAACTCGCGCGTGGTTGCAGCCGACCGCGCGCGCGAGCGCGTCCCATCCGACGCCGGCGACACCGCTGCTCAGGGCGAGCCGGCGAGAGAAGTCGAGTCGCGTGCGGCTGCCGCGCGGGTGCTCGCGTTCTCCCTCTTGCTCGCGGCGGGCACGGCTGCAGCGCTGACCTGGGGACCGATCAGTCACTTCCGCGTCATTCGGCATCTGGCGCCCCAGCCGGTCGCGTTCGTCTTCCTGGTCCTGCTGTTCGCTGCTGTGAACCTCGCGCCTCTCTCGATTCGTTTCAGAGGACAAGTGACGTTGATTGTCCTGAGCGAGGTACCAATCCTCCTCGGACTCGTGATGATCTCGCCGAAGCTCCTCGTCGTGAGTCGCGTTCTCGCAGAGGTCATCGTCTTTGGGCTCGTGCGGCGGCAGGCCTGGTACAAGCTCGCGTTCAACCTGGCCGTTGGCGCCATGGCGACCGTGGTGGCCATGGCTGCGTATCACGCCGCGATCGGAAACCACAGTGTGACCGGCCCGCTCGGGTGGGCCGCGGCCGCGGCGGCGCTAGTGAGCGCAGCTGTCTTCACTCGTGGCGCGATCGCGGTCGTACTTCGCCTCTACGGCGAGAAGCCGAAGGACCGTTGGGCGCCGGACTCGGCCCGCCTGTTCCTTGCGCTGATCCCTCTCGCATCCATCGCGCTCGCCGTGCTGGTGCTGGACGCGGCGACCTTCGACATCGCCGCGGTGGTCCCGTTCACTCTGATCGGGTATCTCATCGTCTTTGCCTACCGTCGGTATCTCGGCCTAACCGATCGGTTCGGCGCATTGCAGCAGCTGTACGAGTTCTCGAGATCCGTCGGCGGGATGTCACTGGAGACGACGAGCACTGGATGGGCCATCGTCGAGCAGATTCTCGACGTCATGAGAACTCGTCGCGCTGAGCTCATAGTGCTCGACGGCCCCCGCGCTGCGCACCGCCTCTCCGTCGACCAAGACGAGCGGCGCACGAGTGAACGGATCACGCTCGACAGCCAGTCACTGGTGACCCTTGTGGCGTTGGACCATGAGCCCCTTCTCAGGTCGGTTCGCACGGGTCATCGTGGTCGGGAGCAGATGATGGACCCGATCCTCGGAGACTTCGAGGAAGCCGTCATCGTGCCGGTCGTCAGTTCGGAGCGAGTGATTGGCGTGCTCGTCGCAATCGACCGGGCTCCCGGCTTTGCCCAGCTGGACGAAGACGACTTGCGGTTGTTCGAAGCCCTTGCGGCGCACGCCAGCACGACGCTCGAGCGAGCTCGTCTTGTTGAGGAGCTTCGCCTGGAAGCAGAAGCGAAGTCCCACCAGGCCACACATGATCTACTCACTGGGCTCCCGAATCGGACCCTGTTCGTGGATGCGGCCGGCGCGTCCTTGGCAGCCACGGGCAGAGCAGCCATCGCCTTGTTCGACCTCGATCGATTCAAAGATGTCAACGACACACTCGGCCACGGCACCGGCGACGCTCTCCTCTGCGAGGTGGCGTCTCGTCTCCTGAAGGTCGCGTCCGGTCGGGCCACGGTGGCTCGGCTCGGCGGCGACGAATTCGCTCTTGTCATCCCTGGCGTCATTGGCCCTGAAGAGGCCACCGGCATCGTCAGGGACATCGAGACAGCGATCTCACGGCCCTTCCACATCGAGGGCATCACCCTTGCCGTCACGGCGAGCGCCGGGATATCGCTCGCACCGGAACACGGTGACAACGTGGCCGTCCTGCTGCAGCGCGCCGACATCGCCATGTACCACGCGAAGGACAAGCGCTCGGGCCTTGAGATGTACTCGGCTTCGCACGACAGCAGCATGCAGCGCAAGCTGCTGCTTGCCGGCCAGCTCACCGAGGCCCTCGCGACCGGCAAACAGTTGAGCCTCGTCTACCAGCCGATCGCGCGATTCGAGACCGGAGAGGTCGTCCGTGTCGAGGCGCTGACCCGTTGGTTCCACCCCGAGCACGGCCAGGTGCCGCCCGACGAGTTCATCGGCATCGCAGAGCAGATGGGTCTCATCGGTCGCATCACCGACTTCGTGTTGAGAGAAGGCTGCTCGCAGCTCGCAAGGTGGCGGGCACAGGGTTTCGCGATTGGTCTGACGGTCAACCTCTCGGGCCAGGACCTCGGGGACCGCGGCATCGTGCAGAAGATCTCGAGCCGACTCCGCGAATTTGGCCTCCCTCCCGACGCTCTCTCGATTGAAGTGACCGAGACGGAGGTGATGGAGGACATTCGCGAGGCCAGCAGAGTGCTCGCTGAGCTGGGCGAACTCGGGGTTGGCATCGCCGTCGACGACTACGGGACCGGATACTCGTCCCTCGCTTATCTCCACAGCCTCCCGCTAAACGAGCTAAAGCTCGACCGCTCGTTCGTCGGCAACATCGCGGCGAACGAGAGCAACGCCATCATCGTGCGATCCTCGATCGCCATGGCTCACTCGCTTGGACTCTCCGTGGTGGCCGAGGGTGCTGAGGACGAGTTGACGTGCGCCATGCTCGCCGATGCCGGATGTGACGCCCTTCAGGGCTATTACCTCTCGCCACCGCTGTCAGGTGAAGACCTGAGCAGATGGCTGGCGACCAAGCCGCGGCTCAGGTTCGCCCAGCTGGCGTCCCCGCACTCATTCCGGCTGATCCCGGGCCGCCTACAGGAGCTCGGCTGAGCCTCTCTTGAGAGCTCACTGAGGCATCCGGCGGGCTAAGCCCGCTCCTACAGACCTGCGCACGGCGCCTCGCTGAGAGGGCGCCTGTGGACAACCGCGGGTTGTTGTGGATAACTGCCTTGCTTCCTGGGGCTGCTGCCTGGGAAGATATCGGTCTCGGGGGATTAGAGGGCACCGGTTGCGCGGTGTAACGCCCTCATCTCCCCCGACCGATGTCCCCGGCTTGCAGGAGGGAGGTGGTCGACTTTGAATCGCCGTGACTTCAAGTGGGGTTGATTTAACCGTCGAACCCTCTGCCACGGCGGAGGTTTCCTGATTGCTATCGGCACAGGGACCGGGCGTCTTTAGCGAATTCCGCGAGGTTCCCGGACCCCGTGCGCAAACTCTGATGCAGACCCTCGGCACGTAATAATGAGGGTCCGCGGCAGGGTGCTCGTACTGGCCGCTCGTGAGCCGAAGCGGGGGTGGGGACCCATGGGCACAGTGGCTTCGGAACCGCCGGACAGTCCGGCGATCCCGTTGGCCACTGGAAACGAGCGGCCGTACGTGTCTAACGAGAGTCTTGGCTCCGCCACAGCCGGGGGCGGTCCCACGAAGTTCGGCCGGGGATTCCGCCGGCTGTGGGCCACCTTCGGCGTGGCGAGCCTTGGCGACGGTTTCATCGCGGGTGCGGTGCCGCTCCTAGCCGTGCTCGTGGACCCGCGTCCGTTCGCGGTCTCCGCCGTCGTTGCCGCGAACAGCGTCCCGTGGCTCTTCATGGCGTTGCACGCGGGCGCGATCGCTGACCGGTTCGAGCGCGGCCGCGTGATGGCAGTGTCCAACTTGGCGAGGGGCGCCGTGCTCGTTGCGATGACGCTCGTCGTCGCAACCCATCACGCCGACTACCCGCTGCTGGTGATCTTCGTGTTGGCGAACGCGACCGCTCGCGCCGTCTATTACTCGGCGTCACAGGCAGCGATGACGGAGCTGGTCGACTCGACCGGATTCAACCGAGCGAACGGCGTCCTCTATGGGACCGAGGCGGCCACGGAGGACCTCGCAGGGCCAGCCCTCGGAACTGTGGCGTTCGCAGCCATCCAGTCAGTCCCCTTCCTCGTGGACGCCGTCGCCATGGTCGCCTCCGGTCTGTCGCTCCTCGGGTTGCGCACGGCCCAGCCTTCGCTCGAGTCACGACGGCACCACCTCTCGGAAGGCATCAAGTACGTCGTGGGCAACCGCCAGATCCGGCTGCTCGTGTACCTGATCGCGTCCCTCGCTGGGCTCCAGGGCCTCGTGTCCGGTGTCCTCGTCCTCGTCGCGACGAGAGACTGGGGAGTGTCGGCGAGCGGTTACGGGGCGTTTCTCGCAACGCAGGCGGTCGGACTCATGGTCGGGGCCTTCCTCGCCGATCGGGTGGCTCGGAGGATCGGCAGCGTGGCGGCCCTTGTCACGTGCGCCGGCCTCTCGGGCGTGGCCTACCTCGTGATGGGACTCGCCCACTCCTGGCTCCTCGCAGGTGCCGCCTTCGTCTTCGTCGGACTGTCGATCGGCGTGGGGAACCCGATCGCTATTTCTCTTCGGCAACGTGTGACACCGCCTGAGTTGATGGGCCGCGTTGCCTCGGCCTGGCGGGGAATCGTGTGGGGCGCAGCGCCGACGGGCGCACTTGTCGCCGGCGGTCTCGCGGTGCTCGGCGGCCTTCGCCTACCGATCTACCTCGCCGGAGCGGCACAGTGTGTGGTGGCGATACTCCTGGTGAGGCCGCTGATGAAGCGGATCGGCCAGCTAGCAGGTCCGTCTCCAGCTCCACCTGCGCCCGACCAGACCGCCTGACGCCGTCGACCTGGGGACGAAACCCAGGTCGACGGCTGGCCAGGCGTCCTACCTCACGACGTGGTCGAAGGGCGCTGTGGCGTCGATGAGGTTGAAGAGGTTCGTCGAGGATTGCGGGGCGGTGGACGTCGCCGTGAAGGCGGTGACGCTGTACAGCATCGTCCCCACCTTGGGCTTGCCGACGTCGGCGAGCGGGATGTGGAGTGTGATCACGCCGGTCTTGGCGTTGTAGGACGCCTGCGACTTCTTGAGCATGGTCGTCTGCGGGAACGTGATGTACTTGGTGTGCTCCGTCGAATTCGTCGGTGGTATCCCAGCAGTCGACCCGACGAAGAAGGTCGGAGTACCCGCGCCTCCCGTTCCGGCGTTGTTGTCCATGCCGGCGAAGAAGATCAGGCCGTTCCCCGTCGTGCCCGGCTTCACCATCGTCCAGCGGATGAGCCAGCTGCCATCCGGACCGCCGATGGAACTCGACACGGTCAAGGACTTGAGGCTCGCCACCTTGATGGTGGCGATCAGCGTGTGGTGGGGCCCGTTCACGAGCGAAGCGCCCGTGAGGTCGAGGTTGCTGCTCGCTCTGGTCCGCGATCCGTTCGCGGAGTACCAGGCGTCACCCTTCGGGTCCTTGACGGAGTTCATGTACTTGCCAGGCCCCTTGCCCTGGCTCACTCGACCGACCGAGGCGAGCAAACTCGGTCCGCTGATCTGACGACTGATGACCTCGGGTCCGGCGTTCTCGCCTCCGGAGGTGTTCCCGGAAGTGTCGAGCACGTAGGAGACCAAGGCTGCGCCCTGTGCGTCCGTCGTCACCTGGAGGAAGTCACCGAGACTCCTGTCGCCGCCCGTGGCGCAGCCGAGACCGTTCGTACAGATCTGCCCGTGCTTCACGAAGGTCTCGCTCACCTTGGCCAGCGAGTAGCGCGGACTTGCCGCGTGGGCGTTGAGGCTTTGACCAAGTTGGACCGTCCACTCGGCGTGCGACAGGCTTCCCGCGCCGTAGAGCGTGCAGGTGCCGCTGCCGCTGGCGCATGTTCCCTTCTCACTCCTCTCCGCCGCGTGATACCACGCCACGTCGACCCGTCCGCCACTGCCGGCGGTGATCCACGGGAAGGTGTTCGTGCCGGCGCTGATGCCACTGCCCGTCACGCGAGAAGGCGCCGACCACGTCAGCTTTGACGGGTCCTTGCCGACCGGCTCGAGGGAGTGGACGACGTAGATCTGCTCAGGCGAGAGAAGCGCCCCGAAGTTCGGGTCGGAGCTGGCCTTGTGGTCGACCGGTCCCGCGGTGAAGGCGACGTACAAGTAATGGGCGGAATCCTCCGCGATCGTGGCGAAGTTCTCGCCGGCGATCTCCTCGGGGTTGCCGGCCTTGTCCACGCAGGATGGGTCGGCGCAGAGTGCTCCGTCGAGGTTCGGGCTCTCCGTCCAGCTAGCCGAGGTCGGCGTACCGGGCGTGATCTTCCCCTCGGCGACCGCGACACCGACGGCAGATCCGGACCCGTTCCCGTTGATCGTCGTGTGAGCGATGAAGATGTTCCCTGTCGCAGGGTCGACCACCTGATTGCCGGAGATGCCCTCGTTGTCGGTGACGCAGTCGGTCGATGCGCCCGTGCAGTACGTGGTGAGACCACCGGTGTTGACCACAGGTTGGAAGTCGGTCCCGTCGTGAGAGACCGTTTCCACCAGCTGGTTGCCGCCACTTGGAAGCGCGCTATCGACCACGTCGTAGTCCTGGTAGAGGTTCAGGTTGCCGCCCGCGAGTGTCCCCGTCCCGGCGAACCACATACGGTCGTCGGGCGTGTTGGGTGCTCCGGCGCAGTTGGTTGACCAGGTCGCGCCGCCGTCCGTGCTCACGCTGTTCGTGATGTTGGACAGGCCTTGGAGGTCAGAGAAGTAGAGAGCGTTGTGCTTGTCGACGAAGAGGTCGGAGTCTCCACCTCCCACGCAGGTCTCCGGCTTGCCGCCGACGTTGCCCGGGACGAACTGGTAGGTGTTGCCGTGGTCCCTCGAGGCCCACACGAAACTCTGTGTCGTCGAGAACCCGAAGGGGATGCTCGTGTAGATCGTGCCGTTCGGGGCGACCTTCACGTCGGGTTCGAAGCCAGGCCTCTGCTCGTCCACGATGACCGCGTGGGAGAAGGTGATGGGCGGCATCTTCGCGACCGCGGCGACGAGGCGGGACTGCCCGGCCAAGTCTCGAGCCGAGCCCGACGTTCCGAGCACCATTGCGGCGGATCCTGCGCCGATCCCCACAGCGAGCGCGGACGCGACGCGAAGCCACCCCCTTCCGAATCCCAGGGTTCGGTCAGGACGGTGAGCGCGCTGGGACATGACCCCTCCTTCCAGGTCGCTGGCATGCCGTTACCACTGGCAGCCCTACGCGAAACGTGCGAGGCCCCACTTCCTCGCGCCTGGCGCGCCTCGAATCCTCCGGTAGCGGGAGGTGAGACCGGCCCACAGCCGTCGCCGTTCGACCGCCCTGTAGTCGGTGAACCGAGTGGGACCCGGTCCTAGGCTGACCGGTGGTGGAGCTGCGCTTCGAGGGGCGGGGGAACGTGAAGCTGGGCGTGATGCCTGCCTACAACGCGGGCGGACCCGGCCTGCCGAGAGCCTGCCTCGTCCTGTCTGACGACGGCATCGAGGCCGATCTGCCCACGGCGATCCGCCGGCGCTTCGTGCCGCGGTGGTACAGCTCCTTCGAGGACGTGCTCGCCGTCGAGCTGGTGCAGGCGCGAGGCGTCGCCCTCATGCTGACGAGGCGTGGCAGCGACCTGCACCTCGTCTTCTGGCCGGGTTCCGAGACGGACCTCGACGCCATCCTCGACGTTCTCATCGCAAGGGGCGTGGAGGACATCGACACGAGCGTGCGTCACCTCGGCCCTGGCGGCGTCGGCTGAGCCGCTGCGGCTCAGTCCGTCACTTCGTGCCCTTGTAGTTCAAGACCTGCCGCAGGCGGTGGTCCACGGTCACGAGATCGGCCTGCGCCGCCATCACGGCCTCGACGTCCTTGTAGGACAGCGGGTGCTCGTCGAGGAGAGCCCGAGCATCTCGCGACTGCCACGTCACGCCGGTCATCGCCTCGGCGAGCGACTCCTCGGAGAGCTGCTTTCGGGCCTGGCCCCTCGAGAGGCGCCGACCGGCGCCGTGACTGCACGATTCGAAGCTGGCGGGGTTGCCGAGGCCGGTGACGATGAACGTGCCGGTCCCCATCGAGCCGGGGATGATGCCCCGGTCGCCCTTTCGGGCACGGATGGCTCCCTTTCGGATGACCCAGCCGTTCCGGCCACGGTGGTGCTCGAGCGCTGCGAAGTTGTGGTGGCAGTTCACCCGCTCGACCACTTCCACGCCTCGCTGCATGACGACACCGAGGACCCTCAAGGCCTCCTCCATCATGCGCTCCCGGTTCAGCCGCGCGTACTCCTGGGCCCACAACATGTCGTGGACGTAGCGCTCGAAGGCCGGGGTCCCCTCGACGAGGTAGGCGAGGTCGGGGTCCTCGAGCTCGATGAAGTAGCGGCGCATGTCGCCCTTGGCCTCTTCGATGTGCAGCCGGGCCAGGGTGTTGCCGATGCCGCGGGAGCCCGAGTGGAGCACCACCCAGACCCGGCCCTGCTCGTCGTGGCAGACCTCGAAGAAGTGGTTGCCGGACCCGAGCGTCCCGAACTGCTCGGCGATCCTCGTCCGGTCACGCTCTCCGAGGGACGTGGCGGGTGACTCCGTCCTGAGCTCGGCGGGTAGCTCGGAAGGGGCCTTGTGCCCCTTGCCGAGACCGGCCGGGATCGCCTCCTCGACGAGCGACAAGAGCGAGGACAGGTCGTCCGGAAGCTCGCTGAGGACGAGGTTGGTCCGGGCGGCGATCATGCCGCAGCCGATGTCCACGCCGACGGCCGAGGGGACGATGGCACCGCGCATGAAGGCGACCGAGCCGACCGTCGCCCCGATCCCGACGTGGGCGTCGGGCATGAGCGCCATCGGCTTCTCGACGAACGGGAGCGCCGCGGTGCGCTCCGCCTGGGCGATCGTGGAGGGCTCGATCTCGTCGAGCCCCCACACGAGCAGGTTCCCGCGCTTGTCCGGCATCACTGAATCCTCTACCACCCGACCGCCCTGCCGAGACAGCCGTGCGACCCTCTTCAGGGTGGCGGAGGGAGTGAAGAGCTGCGGACGCCCGCGCCGTGAAGGACTGGCCCTCGACGTGGGCGCAGCTTCTCGTGCCGAGGAGGCGAGAGAGCTAGTGAAACGTCCAGCCGTAGTTGGGTCCAAGAGCAGGCATCAAGGGCTCAACCACGAAGAGGACGCGGCCACCCGAGTAGCCACTCGGCCGGCCGACCAGCACGACCATGCCGGCACTCAGGTCCATCGGACCCCCGGGCCCGGGTCCGCCCGCCCCGGTGCTGATCCTGACCTCGACCGCCCCGACGACGTGTCGCATGTACGGGTCGTGAAACGGAGTGACGTTCGTGATCGTTGCCACCACGAGACGGACGCTCGCCTGCTGGCAGAGGACCTTCCATGCGCCGGCATCCGTGGATCTTGAACGAAGGGTCGACCAGGCGGGAAGGTCGGCGCAGTCGTGACGGCCCAGGTCACGCGCGAAGGCGAGGGCGACGGCCCCCGCCGACGGATTCCTGGCGCTCGTGCGAGACGCGCGTGCCAGGACGTTTACGTACAACGGCTCCACGCTCGTTTCGCCCTCGACATCGCCCTGCAGGTCGACCTCTATGTGACCGCTTCGCAGGAACACCACCGTTCTCTTGTCCCAGACACCGCGCTGGCCGGCCTTGCGTGGCTCTGCCTCCACCGGCGTCAACGCACAAATGGAGTGAGCTGGCACTGTGACAAGGCTCATCGGCTCCTGACCGTGGCTTTGTTCGAACACGACCGGAGTCTCGGTCCACAGCCGGACTCCCTTCGGCAGGGTGTCTTCCTTCAGCGACTCCCAGCTGACGGCCACGGGGGCGCGACCTGCTGCCGCGGCGCGGACGGCTGGTGAACAGGAGGAGAGCTTCGCAACAACGAACGCGGTCGGATTCGGCACTCCCGTCGACGCCTCCGTGCAGCTGCTGGCTCCCAGTAGGGCAAGCACCCCGAGGACGGCACCTAACCGGCGAAGGCCAGCCGAGAGGGTGCCGCTACCCACGACTGGTCCCGCGCACGGGCGCAATTGGGACCGCAAGGGCTGTGCCGACCTCCTGCCCTCGGCGAGCACGCCAGCCTGTGCCCGCCAGTCCCGTACTTGCTGAACACGCAGCGGAGGCCGACGGACGTGACCGCTCGGCCAACAACCTCACACCCTCTCTGACGTCGTGGAGAGTGACCTCGTTCCAGCTGTCAGGCGCCATGTTCCGAGAAAAGGTTCCCCTCCCCGACACAGACCTGACGCCCAGCGAAGACCGAACCTGGTGTTCGGCGTGCCCGCGCCAACGACCCTCGCGCCAGCCCGGTACACGCTGAGAATCGGTAGGCGCAGCGTGGCTCCTGTCGGTGACAAGGCGCCGCTTGCTGCGGCCAGCGGTGGTCTCCCAATCGGATGGCCTCCCGCTCAGTTGGGTGGAGTGTTAGGTGGACGCCTGCTCGCCCGACGCGTCGAGGGCGCTACACCCCTGACCTGGAACAACGCGAGGTGGGCCTGGGCGAGGTGGGCCCGGCTGGGATCGAACCAGCGACCAAGGGATTATGAGTCCCCTGCTCTGACCACTGAGCTACGGGCCCGAACTGGACTTTCGTGGTGTCGCACCGGGTTCACCCGGTGGACTTGATCGCCGGACCCAATCGTGTCCCGCGCCTCCACGGGTGACAAGGTACCGAGAGACGGGGGACGCAGGAGTGACCGAAGCGTGGGCGAGGAGCCACCCCGGACATGACCGCTCCGGTGGCTCCAACCCTCGGGAGGCGCTTCGGCCAGGATCAACGACGGTGGCGGTTCGTACCGCTCGGAAGGCCATGCCGGTTCGTGCAGATCGTCGGGGCGGGTGCTCCTGGCATCGCGAAGGTCCACGGAGCTACTTGCCGTCGCCTCCGTGCGGTCGGGTACGCGACCCGACACCGGATGAGCTTTTGGGGAGGTGGAACGGGTCGCCCCTGCGAGACGTCGGAGAGAGCGAGCAGTTGCCGGCGGCTTGGAAGGCCGCCGCTCGGCGGTGAGGCGCGATGATCTTGGAGAGGCGGCGATGAGCGGTCAGCAGTGGACGAGGGCGGCGAGGTTGTTCGGCGGACTCCTTGCTCTCGCTGTCTGCCTGTCGGCGTGCGCATCGTCATCGCGGAGCCCTTCGACCACGATCATGAGCGCTCCGACGACCACCGCCTCCTCCCCTGTCGTCGCGGTCGCCGACGTCACGCCGAAGGGCTGGGCACCTGTCGACAACGGAGACGCCCAGCTCTCTGTTCCTCGCGGGTGGCTCGTCGAGGTCAACGGCGACAGCGTCTGTGGCCACGTCGGCGGCATCGTCTTCCTCGGTGAGCCAGGCGAGCTGCCCGCGGTCATGGGCTGTCCGGGGGTGCGGAACTGGATCGCCATGTTCCCGCTCGAAGCGGTGCCGAGGGCGTTCCGGCACCTGCACTCGGTGCTCGTGAACCATGTGCCCGTTCTCATGCGAAGCGCACGGTTCGCCGCCAGGTACGCCGCCGGGCTGAACGAGGTGGTGACCGTCGGGACGAGGTACGTCGACGTCGTTCCGACGCTCCACGAGGAGCTGACGGCTGCGGGACCTTCGGCACTGAAGGTGCTCCGCACGCTCACCCGCTCGCCCCTCGCGGTCGTGCTCGCCGGGGGAGAACGGCCGGCCGTCCCATCGGGCTGGGCGGCGGTCAGCTTCGCGGGCGTCCGCTTCCGGGTCCCCGGCGGCTGGCCGGTCTTCCGAGACGGTCGGTGGCCGTGGTGCGGCTTCGGTGTGTCAGTGGACTCTGTCGTGCTCGGCAGGTTCGACAAGGCGTCGTCGGTCCTCGCCCCGCCCTGCCCGGCCCCCCTTCAGACGGCTGGCGCCGAGGCCGGCAACAACGGTGCGCTGGTGGCCGTCGGGAGATACGCACCGCTTCCGAGGACACCCACACGTGCCTGCTTGGCCGTCGGCGGCCTCTCGGCGTGCATCACAGCCATGACCGGCACCGTTGTCGACCTTGTGGTGAGGGCGCCGCACCGCCGGCCCGTCTACGTCGCCATCGGCCTCGCCGGGGACGGGATCGTGGCGCGGACGATCCTCTACTCGCTCCAAGTGGCGTGACGATGAACCCGACCGACGACGTCCTGCGGCGCCTCGCCTACCTGGCGGGCGGCCTGATCCTCGCCACCGGGCTTGTCGTCGGAGTGCTGCTCGCGACGGGCGGAGAGACCGCCAGCGTGAGCGGCCGCTTCATCCAGCAAGGGTGTGGTGTCCTCGCCGGGAACTGCGCCTCCAAGCCCATCAGAGGTGAGGTCACCCTCACGGCTGAGAACGGAGGCACCTACAAGGTCATGACGGATGCGGTCGGCGGCTGGACGATTGGCGTGCCCCCGGGCGTCTACACGGTGACAGCACGCAACCCACGCTGGTGGCCGCCGTCCGCCCGCTGCTACCACGGGACCCCGGTCAGGGTGCGACAAGGCCATCGGATCACGGGGATCCTCGTCGTCTGCGTCCTCCAATGACAAAGGAGGCCGGCGTCGCGGGCCACGTGGGCCACGCCAGGGTCTGATCAGGCCCGCCCGTCGGCGATGGCGACGTCGTGGCAGAAGTGCACCTGCGCCGCGTGGACCTCGCGGATCCGCTCGATGGAGGAGTGCCACGACGGCGCATCGGCCGCCTGACCGGGGATGGCCGGTCCGATCGCGGGGTTGGCAAACACGGCGCTCGTGTAGGCGGCGTCGCCGATCATCACGTCCTGTTCGCCATCGAGCTCGACCACGACGGACTGGTGCCCGCGGGTGTGACCGGGAGTGGCGAGAACCCGCACTCCAGGCACGATCTCGGCGTCGCCGTCGAGGAGCTCGAACCGCGCACCGGCGAAGTCGAACCACCCGGCGACGTCCGGCTCCTCCCGTCGCGCCCGCTCGAGCTCGGCTCGCTGCACGAAGAACGGCGCGTGGCTGAACACTGCGTTCTGGCCGCAGTGATCGAAGTGCAGGTGCGTGTTGACGACGAGCGAGACGTCGGCCGGGCTCAAGTCGATCTCGGCGAGGGCGTCCGCCACCGACCGGTTCACGATCCGCCATTCCTTCAGCAGCTCACCCGGTTCGCCCACCCCGGTGTCGACGAGGATGACGCCCTCGTCGTGCTTGACGACGAAGCCGTGCACGGGCCACTCGTCGTCGGTGAGCCCTCTCAGAGAGGCCAGGTGCAGGCGGTGGATCGTGGTCATCGTTCGTCCCCTCGTGCCACGCGACCAGGGTGCCGAGTGTAGGTGCGAGCTGCCGTCCGGGGATGGGTGAGGGAGCCGGTCCGCGGCGGCCATCCGCCCCCTTTACCGGATCACCCTCGTGTGTGCCCCTATCGGCCGAGCGCCTCGTCGGCGGCGTACTGATCCGCCCAGTGGTCCCAGAACGCCACGGCTCGCCCGTCGCGGACGTGCCAGACGTGCACGGTGTTCTGGTCGACGGAGCGCTCGCCGGCCTGCGCGGTCACGTGCAGCAGCACGACGACGTGGCCGTCCTCGTCGGCCAACCAGGCATGCGGCTCGAGCTTGAACGTCCCGTCGGTGCGCTGGATCAGCTCGCCGAAGAATCCGAACACGTCGTCGACGCCGCGGTAGGTGCGGGCCAGGTCGTTCCGGCCGAGGATGTTGAACTCGATGTCGGCGTCGAAGACCTGGCGAATCGTGTCGAGGTCACCGTTGCCGAAGGCCTCGTAACCCTGCTGGATGAACTCGATGTTCGGATGGGTCATCCGTCCTCCTTTGGCGTCGGGCCCGGCGACCCTACCGACGGCCCCGAAACAGGTCAAAGGCTCCCGGAGGTCGACACGGCTCGCCGACGGGTTCGTCTCAGGGTGAGGGCGCGAGGCCGGCCATGCGCCTCACCGCACGGGCGATGCCCTCTTCGTCGAGGCCATAGTGGCGGTACAGGTGCGTCGGCGGACCGACCGGGACGAGGTCGGCCCCTTCCCGTCGCGCCAAGGCCGCGCTATACCTACACAGGCTTCGACTCGGGAGGGCGCATGCAGCTGTCACTCACCGTCAACGGGCAGTCCCGGAACGACGACGTCGAACCGAGGCTGCTCCTCGTTCACTACCTCCGTGACGTCGTCGGGCTCACGGGGACGAACGTCGGCTGCGACACGAGCTCGTGCGGCGCCTGCACCGTGCACCTCGACGGGGAGTCGGTGAAGTCGTGCACGGTGCTCGCCGTGCAGGCCGACGGCTGCGACGTCACGACCATCGAGGGCCTCAGCGCCGACGGTGAGCTGCACCCGATGCAGGAGGCCTTCCGCCAGGCGCACGGCCTCCAGTGCGGCTTCTGCACCCCCGGCATGGTGATGGCCGCCGTCTCGCTCGTCGCCGAGAACCCGGGCCTCAGCGAGGCCGAGGTGCGCGAGGGCCTCGAGGGCAACCTCTGCCGCTGCACCGGCTACCACAACATCGTGAAGGCCGTCCTCGCCGGAGCGGCGTCGTGACCGCCACCGAGGCGGCCCCGGCCGGCGTCGTGGGAACCCGGCTGCTCCGCAAGGAGGACCCGGCGCTCCTCACCGGGGAGGCGCAGTACGTGGCCGACCTGAAGGTCGAGGGAGCGCTCCATCTCGCCTTCGTGCGAAGCACCGTGGCGCACGCCCGCATCGCCTCGATCGACGTCGGCCCCGCTCGCTCGATGCCGGGCGTCGTCGCCGCCTTCACGGGCGCCGACCTCGAGGGCGAGTGGGCCGGCCCGCTCCCGTGCGCCTGGCCCGTGACGGCCGACATGAAGTCGCCACGCCACCTCCCCCTCGCCGTCGGGAAGGTCTGCCACACGGGCGACGCCGTCGCGGTCGTCGCCGCCGCCTCGGAGTACGAGGCGCGCGACGCGGCCGAGGCGGTCGTCGTCGAGTACGACCCGCTCCCGGCCGTGGTGGACCTCGAGGACGCCCTGAGCGACCGCGTGGTCATCCACGAGGACCTCGGCACGAACGTCTCGTACACCTGGGAGCTCGTCCCCGACGCCGACGCGGTCGAGTCGGCCTTCGCCAACGCGGCCCACCGCGTGAAGGCCCGTTACGTCCAGCAGCGGCTCATCCCCGCGGCGATCGAGCCGCGGGGCGTCGTCGTCGTGCCGCAGCCCTTCGGCGGCGAGTACACGATCTTCTCGGCCACCCAGATCCCCCACATCCTGAAGATCATGCTGGCGCTCACCTCCGGCATCGCCGAGACCTCGCTCCGGGTGGTGGCGCCCTCGGTGGGGGGAGGTTTCGGCTCGAAGCTCAACGTCTACGCCGAGGAGCTCGCCGCCCTCGTACTGGCGAAGAAGCTGCGCCGGCCCGTCCGCTGGGTCGAGACCCGCTCGGAGGGCACGCAGGCGACCATCCAGGGGCGCGGACAGATCCAGGACATCGAGCTGGCGGCCGACGCCGACGGCCGCGTCACCGCCGTGCGAGTGAAGCTCCTCGCCGACATGGGGGCCTACCTCCAGCTCGTGACGCCCGGCATCCCGCTCCTCGGGGCGTTCCTCTACGCCGGTGTCTACGACGTGCCGGCCTACTCGTTCAGCTGCAACTCGGTCTTCACGAACATGACCCCGACCGACGCCTACCGCGGCGCGGGCCGCCCGGAGGCGACCTATGCCATCGAGCGGGCGATGGACGCCCTCGCGAGGGAGGTCGGCGTCGACCCGGCGGAGATCCGCCGACGCAACTACGTGAGAGACGAGCAGTTCCCCTACTCGTCGGCCGCCGGGCTCGTGTACGACAGCGGCGCCTACGAGGCGGCGCTCGACAAGGCGCTCGAGCTGGCGGACTACGGGGGGCTGCGAGCCGAGCAGGCCGAGCGGAGAGCCTCCGGCGACACCGTGCGGCTCGGCGTCGGCATCTCGTCCTACATGGAGATGTGCGGCCTCGCCCCCTCCCGGGTGCTCGCCTCGCTCAACTACTCGGCCGGTGGCTGGGAGGCCGCCACGGTGCGGGTGCTGCCGACGGGCAAGGTGCAGGTGGTGACGGGGACCTCGCCGCACGGCCAGGGGCACGAGACGTCGTGGTCGATGATCGCCGCCGACCGCCTCGGGGTGGGCCCAGACGACGTCGAGGTGCTCCACTCGGACACCGCCGTCGCCCCCTACGGACTCGACACCTACGGCTCTCGCTCCCTCTCGGTCGGAGGGGTGGCGGTGGCCGTCGCGGCCGACAGGGTGGTGGCAAAGGCGCGCCAGATCGTCGCCCACCAGCTCGAGGTGGCCGAGGAGGACCTCGAGTTCTCAGGAGGGAGCTTCGCCGTGCGCGGCTCACCCGAGAAGTCGATGCCGCTCGGGGCCGTCGCCTTCGAGGCCTTCACGGCCCACAACCTGCCCGACGGCCTCGAGCCGAACCTCGAGGCCTCGTTCCACTTCGACCCGCCCAACTTCACCTTCCCCTTCGGCACCCACATCTGCATCGTGGAGGTGGACACCGAGACCGGCCGGGTGGGGCTCCGCGGCTACGTGGCGGTCGACGACTGCGGCAACCAGGTCAACCCGCTCATCGTCGAGGGCCAGGTCCACGGCGGCATCGCCCAGGGCATCGCCCAGGCGCTCTTCGAGGAGGCGTCCTACGACGAGGACGGGACGCTTCGCACGAGCACCTTCGTCGACTACCTCGTGCCGGCGGCCTCGGAGTTTCCAAGCTTCGTCACGGCTTCGACGGTGACCCCGAGCCCGACCAACCTGCTCGGCGTGAAGGGCATCGGGGAGGCCGGGACGATCGGCTCCGCCCCGGCGGTCATCAACGCCATCTGCGACGCCCTCTCCGCCGACGGCGTCCACGACATGGCCATGCCGGCGACGCCTGAACGGGTGTGGCGGGCGCTCCAGGAGGTGAAGGGCTCATGATCCCGGCAGGCTTCGACTACGCACGGGCCTCCTCGCTCGACGAGGCGCTCAGCCTTCTCGCCTCTGCGGGCGAGGAGGCCAAGGTGCTGGCGGGCGGTCACTCCCTCCTCCCGCTCATGAAGCTCAGGATGGCCACGCCGAGCCTGCTCGTGGACATCGCCCGGGTGCGCGATCTCGCCTACGTGCGCGAGGACGGCGACGCCCTCGCCGTCGGCGCCCTCACGCGCCACGCCGACCTCGGCCGTGACGGGACGGTGGCGCGGGAGGCGCCGCTCCTCGGGCGCGTGGCGGGCCAGATCGGGGACCCGCAGGTCCGCCATCGCGGCACCATCGGCGGCTCGATCGTGCACGGCGACCCCGCCAGCGACCTCCCGGCCGCCTGCCTCGCCCTCGGGGCGACCTTCGTGCTCCTCGGGCCGGGCGGCGAGCGGCGCGTGGCGGCGGACGACTTCTTCACGGGCTTCCTCGAGACGGCCATCGGCCCCGACGAGATCCTCACCGAGATCCGGGTGCCGAAGGCGCCCGGCGCCTCCTTCTCGTTCCAGAAGTTCAACCGCAGGGCGCAGGACTGGGCGGTCGTCGGGTGCGCCGTCGTCCGAAACGGGACCACTCGGGTCGCCCTCGTCAACATGGGCCCGACCCCGCTTCGCGCAGCGGGCGCCGAAGAGGCGCTCGGTTCGGGCGCCGGGCCGGCCGAGGCGGCAGAGCGCGCCTCCGACGGCCTCTCGCCGCCGTCGGACCTCAACGCCTCGGCGGAGTTCCGTCGCCACCTGGCGAGCGTCCTCGTGCGAAGGGCCCTCGAGGAGGCGGCCGGCTGAGCGGGCCACCGCCGCCACATGTACGGAGTGGCGGGCGGCCGAGCGGGAGAGGGCGGCGCCGCGCGCCTTAACCTTCCCTCGATGCCCACACGACGGCTCACAGCTGGATCGGTCGACGAGGTGGCGGCCGCGCTCGCCGAGCACGGCTACCTCGCCGACGAGGGGCTCGCCACGGCGGTCTTCCTCGCCATCGCCCTCGAGCGCCCCCTCTTCCTCGAGGGCGACGCCGGCGTCGGCAAGACGGAGGTCGCCAAGGTGCTCGCCACCTGGTCCGGCGGCGAGCTGCTGCGCCTGCAGTGCTACGAGGGGATCAACCTCGCCCAGGCCGCCTACGAGTGGGACTACGCCCGCCAGCTGCTGCACCTGAGAGCCGTCGAGGCGTCGGGCCGCTCGGCCCGTGAGGCCGAGGACGAGCTCTACGACGAGCGCTTCCTCGTGCGCCGCCCCCTGCTGCGGGCGCTCGAGCCGCGTGAGGGCCCCGTCCCGGTGCTCCTCGTCGACGAGATCGACCGCGCCGACGACGAGTTCGAGGCGTTCCTGCTCGAGATCCTCTCTGAGTACGCCGTCACCGTCCCCGAGCTCGGGACCGTGCGGGCCGAGGTGCCGCCGGTCGTGGTCCTCACCTCGAACCGCACGCGGGACGTGCACGACGCCCTCAAACGGCGCTGCCTCTACCACTGGGTCGAGCACCCCGACTTCGAGCGGGAGGTGGCGATCGTGCGCCTGCGGGCGCCGCAGGCGAGCGAGCGCCTCGCCCGCCAGATCGCCGCCGCGGCGGCGGCACTGCGCGAGCTCGGCCTCTACAAGCCGCCCGGCGTCGCCGAGACGATCGACTGGGCGGCGGCCGTGGCCGCCCTCGGGCGCTCCGAGCTCGACGACCGCACCGTCGACGTGACCCTCGGCGCCGTGCTCAAGTACCAGGAGGACCAGACGCGGGTCAGGGCGGCCGGCCTGAGCGACGTCGTGCGGGCGGCGGTGCTGCGAAGCGGTGCCTGAACCGGCCGACGAGGGCCGCGGGGGCGCCGAGGGGGACGAGGCGCACCCCCCGATCGACGAACGGGCACCCGCCAGGCTCGTCGTCGCCTTCGTCACGCTGCTGCGCAGAGCGGGGGTGGAGGTGCCGCTCCAGTCCGCCGCCGTCTTCGCCGACGCCCTCGCCGAGGTGGGCCTCGAGGAGCGGAGCCGGGTCTACTGGGCGGGGCGGGCGACGCTCGTGCGCCGCCCGGAGGACCGCCCCGTCTACGACCGGGTCTTCGCCGAGTTCTTCGACAGCCTGCCGGTGCTGCGCCTCGGCGGGCGGACCGAGACGCTGACGATCGAGCTCGACTCGGCCGAGGAAGAGCCGTCCGAGGAGCAGCCGGCCGAGGACGAGGACCCGGCGGAGAGCACGAGGCGGGCGGTCCGCTACAGCGCGGCCGAGGTGCTCCGCCACGAGGACTTCGCCCGTTACGGCACCTCCGAGTGGGACGAGGCCCGCCGGGTGATCGCCGAGCTGCGCTCGAGCGCCGAGCACCGCCGTTCGCGGCGCCTGCGCCGCACCGCCCACGGCGGGCAGGTGCTCGACCTCGCCCGGACGGTGCGGGCTGCCCTCTCGTCGGACGGCGAGACGGTGCGGCGCTCCTATCTGAGCGAGTCGACCCGCCCGCGCCGGGTCGTCTTCCTCGTCGACATCTCGGGCTCGATGAAGCCCTATTCGCGGGCCTTCCTCCGCCTTGCCCACTCGACGGTCGTCGCCCGCCCGGTCGGCGCCGTCGAGGTGTTCGTGCTCGGCACCCGCATGACCCGCATCACGCGCGAGCTGCGCTCGAGGGACCCGGACGCCGCTCTCGAGACGGCGGCGGGCGCCGTATCCGACTGGCACGGCGGGACGCGCCTCGGCGAGGGGCTGCGCGCCTTCAACGACCGTTTCGGGACGAGGGGCGTCGCAAGGGGAGCGGTCGTCGTCGTCCTCTCGGACGGCTGGGACCGGGGTGATCCCTCGGAGCTCGCCTCGGAGATGGCCCGGCTGCGCCGGGTGGCGCACCGCGTCGTGTGGGCGAACCCGCTGCGCGCGACGCCCGGCTACGAGCCGCTCGCCCGCGGCATGGCGGCCGCCCTGCCGTACGTGGACGACTTCGTCGACGGGCACTCGCTCGCCTCGCTCGAGCGGCTCGTCGAGCTCCTCGCCGGTGAGGTGTCGGCCCTCAGGCGCCCCGGCGCCGCCATGGCGGGTTCTGCAGGCGCAGATCGGCCCGCGGGGCGCGACGCCCGCTCCGGGCGAGAGGGCGCGGCGCCGGCCGGCCCGGGCCGAGCCCGCTGAGGCCGCGGCACCTCGGGCACAGCCCACCGTGCAGCTCTCCGACGCCGCCGCAACGCTCACAGGTCCGTCTCATGGCGCGCCCCCTTTGCCAGGAGAAGAAGGAGAAGAAGAGAGGTCGGGAGAGGGGGACGAGCCGCACGGCGGCGCCAAGGGCCTTCGGGCCCTGACCGTCGCAACGCTCCCGCCGAGCTGCTTGCCTGACGAAACGGGCACCGTCGGCGACTCGTGGCCCTCACGAGAGGATCACTCCCTGGTCACACCTCGTGACCACCTCCTCCCGGGCCCCGACTCGGGGACCTGTGCAAATTGTAGACCCAACCGCTCGAAGCGCAACTCGGGAAACCCGCTTGTCGTCGGGACTTTCTGCTCTATCGGCCCGAGGCGCTGCGGCGCGATCGTGGCGGCAGGACGACGCGTCAGGGGAGGTCGTCATGGAGAAACAGGTGTGGACCCTCGAGATCGTCTTCACCGAGGACGAGGACCGGACGAGGGCGGACGCCAGGTTGCAGACCGGCAGCGAGGAGATCACCGGCTGGGGGCGTTCGCGCCGCAGCCCGGCCGACCCCGAGGTCCCGTCGGTCGGGGAGGACCTCGCCGCCTCCCGCGCCCTCGCCGATGTGGCCCACCGGCTGCTCCACGAGGCGGCGCACACGATCGAGGGCTACGAGGGCCATCCCGTCCACCTGTCGCGCTGAAAGAGCCGACACGAGGATCAGCCGCTCGGTCGCTCCGGGCATGGAGAATGGTGAGCCATGAGACGCCGCGCCGCCACGCCTGAACGACGGACGTTCGCGCACCGCGGGCATCGCCTGAGCTACGAGGTGCACGGAGAGGGCGGGAACCTCCTCGTCTACCTGCACGGGCTCCTCCTCGACGCCGGGCTCAACCGGCCCGTCGCCGAGGCGCTCGCCGCCCGCGGCAACCGCGTCGTGCTGCTCGACCTCCTCGGCCACGGGCGCTCCGACAAGCCCGCCCACGCGAGCGAGTACCGCATCGACGTCTACGTGGACCAGGTGCGGGCCCTCCTCGACCACCTCGGGGCCGACGAGGCCGTCCTCGGCGGCGTCTCGCTCGGCGCCAACGTGAGCCTGCTCGCCGCCGTGCACGAGCCCGAGCGTGTGCGGGGGCTCGTCCTCGAGATGCCGGTGCTCGAGTACGCCACCCCGGCCGCCGCCCTCACGTTCGTCCCGGTCCTCCTGGCGCTGCACTACGCCCGGCGGCCCTTCTCCGCCCTGACGGGTCTCGCCGGCCGGCTCCCCGAGACGGGCATCCCGCCGCTCGACAGCGTCCTGCAGGGCCTCTCCACCCGTCCCGAGGCGATGGCGGCCGTGCTGCACGGCATCCTCCTCGGCCCGGTCGGCCCGACCTTCGAGCAGCGGGCGGCGGTCGACGTGCCGGCGCTCGTGATCGGCCACCGCCGCGACGTCATCCACCCGTTCTCGGACGCCGCCTCGCTCGCCAAGCTGCTCCCCGACGGGCGCCTCATGCGGGCGACCTCCGTCCTCGAGCTGCGGCTCCGCCCCCGCCGCCTCACCGAGGAGATCGCCTCGTTCCTCGACGAGACGTGGGGCGAGCACTACCGGGGCGCCTCGGCCACGGCCTGAAGCCCTTTACACCGAGGTCCTTCTCGGGTAACGTCTACCCTCCGGCACAAAGCGACGAGGAGGTGACCCGATGGTGGCAACGCGTAAGAACGGCCCCGCGGGACGCCTCGCGCCAGTGCCGGCCGGGCGGTCTGACCGCTCGCCGCTCGCAGGCTGACCGAGCACTTCCCCGCTCGGCGCCCGAGCGCCGGTCCCCGCTCAGCTGAGGCGTCTTCCGCCCGCTGACGCGTCCCCGCCGACGAAACCCGTTCGCCGGCGCAGCACGCCCTGCGTGCCCACCCACCTCCCTCGCAGCCCCAAGGTCCATCGGAGCACCTCATGAGCTACGACAACGACGCACTCTTCCCACCACAATCGACACGGGCCACCCTCGCCTTCTGCTGGCAGCAGGTGGGCTCGCAGCGCCGCCAGATGGTGTTCGGCTGGATCGCCCTCACCGTCGGCACGCTGCTCCAGTCCGTCGCGGGCCCGGTGATCTTCGCCTGGCTGCTCACCCGGGTGGCCGCCCTCCCGCCGCACGCCAGCTTCGCCGCCACCTTCGAGCCGCTCGTCATCGCCTACGGCGTCGTGCTCGCCGCGACGACGATCGTCTGGCGCGTGGCGGGCTGGGTCGAGTGGGGCGCCAGCCTGCGCGCCTTCGGCAACGCCCTTACCAACGGCTACGACCACCTCATCTCGCTCAGCCACCGCTGGCACTCGGACCGGCCGGCGGGCGAGGTGATCTCGACGCTCGAGACGTTCTCGTGGGCCTTCGTCGACCTGCTCGACACGGTCACGTGGGGCTTCCTCCCGATCGGCATCACCGTCGGCTCGGCGATCGCCGTGCTGGCGGTCGTCGCCTGGCCGGTGGCCGTCGTGATGGGCGCCCTCGTCGTCGTGTTCGGCCTCGTCCTGCGCCACAGGATGGACAAGGTCGTCGCGGCCGCGAAGGACTTCTCGGAGGCGCACACCCGCTCGACGGGCGTGGTCGCCGACACGATCGCCAACCTGACGGCGGTGCGGACCCAGTCGGCCGAGCAGCTCGAGAGCCGGCACGTCGCCACGCTCGTCGGCCGCACCATCGAGGCCGACCTGCGCGCCCGCAAGGTGTTCGCCGCCACGCGCCTGCAGATGGAGTCCTCGCTCGCCGGCTTCAGCTGGCTGGCGGTCATCGTCGGCGTCGTGCTGGCGCTCCACCACAGCGCGGCCGCCGGGGCGATCTACCTCGTGCTCTTCTACGCCACCCAGGTCGTCACCTACCTGAGCGAGTCGTTCGAGCACCTGCGCTCGGCCTCGCGGGGCCTCGGCCGCTGCGCCAAGTTCGCCGGCATCGCCGCCACCTCGCCCGAGGTGGTCGACGTGCCGGGGGCCTCGGCGCTCGAGGTCGCCCGAGGCGGCATCGAGTTCGAGCACGTGCGCTTCGCCTACAAGGGAAGGGCTCCGCTCTTCGACGACCTCACGCTCAGCGTGCAACCGGGCGAGCACGTCGGCCTCGTCGGGCCCTCGGGCTCCGGCAAGACGACGCTCACCAAGCTGCTGCTCCGCTTCATGGACGTCGACGCCGGCCGGATCGTGGTCGACGGGCAGGACATCGCCCTCGTCTCGCAGCAGTCGCTGCGGCGCCAGATCTCCTTCGTGCCGCAGGACCCGCAGATGCTGCACCGCACGATCGCGGAGAACATCTGCTACGGGATCGAGGACATGGCGAGCCCGGACATGGACCTCGTCCGCCGGGTCGGGCACGCCGCCCACGTCGACGAGTTCGTGAAGCGGCTGCCCGACGGCTACCACACGGTGGTCGGCGAGCGGGGCGTGAAGCTGTCGGGCGGCCAGCGCCAGCGGGTCGCCATCGCCCAGGCGATGGCGAAGGCGGCCCCACTGCTCATCCTGGACGAGGCCACCTCGGCGCTCGACTCGGAGTCCGAGGTCCTCGTGCAGGACGCCCTCTGGCGCCTCATGTCCGGCGCGACGGCGCTCGTGGTCGCCCACCGGCTCGCCACGATCGCCCGCCTCGACCGCATCGTCGTCATCGACGAGGGCCACATCGTGGAGGAGGGCTCGCACGCAGAGCTGCTCGCCCTCGGCGACGGCGTCTACGGCCGCCTCTGGCGGCACCAGTCGGGCGGCTTCCTCGCCGCCTGAGCGTCCCGGCCCCGGCGCCGCGCCGGCGGACCGGCCCCGCTCCCGGGCGGGGCTCCCGCTCCGGCGCGGCGCCGGCGAGGGCCGGTAACGTCCGGGCGGCGAGACGATGCCGAGGAGGTGCGGGGTGGACGTCGACTGGGGGCTCTTGCGCCGCGAGGCGAGAGCTGCCGCGACGCGTGCCTACGCCCCCTACTCCCGGCTCAGCGTCGGCGCAGCCGGTCTCGTCGACGACGGCCGCGTGGTGACGGGCTGCAACGTCGAGAACGCCTCGTACGGCCTCACCCTCTGCGCCGAGTGCGGGCTCGTCTCGGCGCTGCACGCCGGTGGCGGCGGCAGGCTCGTCGCCGTGAGCATCGTGGCGGGCGACTCGGAGCCGCTCGCCCCCTGCGGCCGCTGCCGCCAGCTCCTCTTCGAGGCGGGCGGGCCCGGCCTCCTCGTCGACGGCGGCGACGAGGGCGCCCTCTCTCGCCTCGACGAGCTGCTCCCGCTGGCGTTCGGCCCGGGCGACCTCGAGGAGCGCCGTGACGGCCCCGCCTGACGTCGCCGAGCTCATCCTGCTGAAGCGCGACGGCGGCCGGCTCGACGACGCCTCGATCGAGTGGCTCGTCGGCGCCTACAGCCGCGACGAGGTGCCCGACTACCAGATGGCCGCCTTCCTCATGGCGGTCTACTTCCAGGGGCTCGACGGCGGCGAGCTGCGCGGCCTCACGGCCGCCATGGTCGACTCCGGCGAGCGGCTCGACCTCTCCGGGCTCGGGCGGCCGACGGTCGACAAGCACTCGACGGGAGGCGTCGGCGACAAGGTGTCGCTCGTGCTGGCCCCCCTCCTGGCGGCGGCGGGCGCCGCCGTGCCGCAGCTCTCGGGGCGCGGGCTCGGCCACACCGGCGGGACGCTCGACAAGCTCGAGTCGATCAAAGGGTTCCGCTCCGACCTCTCGAACGACGAGATGGCCGAGGTGCTGCGCAGCGTCGGCTGCGTCATCTGCGCGGCGGGCGCCGGGCTCGCCCCGGCCGACCGCAGGCTCTACCGCCTGCGCGACGTGACCGCCACGGTCGAGTCCATCCCGCTCATCGCCAGCTCGATCATGTCGAAGAAGATCGCGGAGGGGACCGAGTCGCTCGTGCTCGACGTGAAGGTCGGCTCCGGCGCCTTCATGCAGCACGAGGACGACGCCCGGCGCCTCGCCGAGACGATGGTCGCCATCGGCGCCGAGCACGGCGTGCGCACGACGGCGCTCCTCACCCGGATGGACACCCCCCTCGGCAGGGCGGTCGGCAACGCCGTCGAGGTGGAGGAGAGCCTCGCCACCCTTGGAGGAGAGGGTCCCGCCGACCTCGTCGCCGTCACGCTCGCCCTCGCAAAGGAGATGGCGGCGCTGGCCGGCCTCGAGGCGGACCTCCCGGCGCTGCTGCGAAACGGGGCGGCGCGCAGCCGCTTCGACGAGATGGTGCGGGCGCAGGGCGGGGATCCCGCGGCGGCGCTGCCGCAGGCCCCCTTGCGGCGGGAGCTCCCGGCGCCGGCGAGCGGCTTCGTGCGGCGCCTCGACGCGAGGGCCGTCGGCGTGGCGGCCTGGCGCCTCGGCGCCGGGCGGGCGAAGAAGGAGGATCCCGTGAGCGCATCGGCCGGGGTGGTCTGTCTCGCCAAGCCGGGCGAGCCGGTGGAGGAGGGCCAGCCCGTCCTCGAGGTGCGGGCCGAGGACGAGGCCCGCTTCGCCCGGGCGCTCGAGGCGCTCGAGGGCGCCCTCGAGGTCGGCCCGGAGCCGCCGGAGCTGCCGGAGGTCGTGATCGAGGCGATCCGCTCGTGATGCCGCACCGCTTCGTGCCCACCCTCGAGGACGTGCGGCGCCTCCCGAAGGTGCTCCTCCACGACCACCTCGACGGGGGGCTCAGGCCGGCGACCATCGTCGAGCTGGCCGACCGCGCCGGCTACCGCCTGCTGCCGACCGAGGACGTCCAGGCCCTCTCGGACTGGTTCCAGGCCGGCGCCAACAGGGGCGACCTCGGGCTCTACCTCGAGGGCTTCGCCCACACCGTCGCCGTCATGCAGACGCCGGAGGCGCTCGTGCGGGTCGCCGCCGAGTGCGTGGAGGACCTGGCCGACGACGGCGTCGTGTACGCCGAGATCCGTTTCGCCCCCGAGCTGCACACGGCCCGCGGCATGTCGGAGCCCGAGGTGGTCGAGGCGGTCCTCGAGGGGTTCGCGCAGGGGTCCGAAGGGCGGCCGATCCGGGTCTACGCACTGCTGACGGCCATCCGGACGGCCGAGCGCTCGAAGGAGATCGCCGAGCTGGCCGTGCGCTACCGCGACGAGGGCGTCGTCGGCTTCGACATCGCCGGGCCCGAGAAGGGCAGCCCGCCGACGGACCACCTCCCTGCCTTCCAGTACGTCCAGCGGGAGAACTTCCAGATCACGATCCACGCCGGGGAGGGTTTCGGCCTGCCGTCGATCTGGGAGGCGCTCCAGATCTGCGGCGCCGACCGCCTCGGCCACGGGGTGCGCATCGTCGACGACATCACCCGGCTGCCCGACGGCGGCGTCGAGCTCGGTCGCCTCGCCAGCTACGTGCGGGACCGCCGCATCCCCCTCGAGATGTGCCCGACCTCGAACGTGCACACCGGGGCGGCCGCCTCGCTCGCCGAGCACCCCATCGGGCTGCTCCGCTCGCTGTTCTTCCGGGTGAGCGTCAACACCGACAACCGGCTCATGAGCGGGGTGACGCTCTCCTCGGAGCTGCACGCCGTGGCGGACACCTTCGGCTACGGGCTGCGCGATCTCGAGTGGCTGACGTTGAACGCGATGAAGAGCGCCTTCGCCCACTTCGACGAGCGGCTCCGGCTCATCAACGAGGTGATCAAGCCGGGCTACGCCATGGCGCGGGCCGCCGCCGGCGTCCCCTAGCAGGAGTACCGTCGTCTCGATGGAGCACCCGGCCGCCGGCGCTACCGAGACGAGGCCGGCCGCACCCTCACGGGGCGGGCTCGCAACACGGGCGTGGCCGGGCGAGCTCGCCACCTCCGAGGCGGCCCTCCGCCAGCTCCTCTCGGGGCTGCCCGGCGTGGACCAGGTCGGCGCCGAGGCGAGGGCGGCCTCCCTCGCCACCCGCTCGATCAAGAAGGAGTCGAAGCGCTTCGCCCTCGACCTCGCCATCTCGATGATCGACCTCACCACCCTCGAGGGGGCCGACACCCCGGGCAAGGTGGCGGCGCTGTGCGCCAAGGCGCTCCGGCCAGACCCGACCGACGACTCGGTGCCCCAGGTGGCAGCCGTCTGCCTCTACCCGGACCTGATCGCCCTCGCCCGCCGCGAGCTCGCCGGGAGCGACGTGAAGGTGGCCTCCGTGGCGACCGCCTTCCCGTCGGGGCGCGCCTCGCTGGCGGTGAAGCTCGCCGACACCCGCGAGGCCCTCGAGGCCGGGGCGGACGAGATCGACATGGTGATCGACCGGGCCGCCTTCCTCTCGGGGCGCTACGGCCAGGTCTACGACGAGGTGCGTGCGGTGCGCGAGGTCTGCGGCGACACGCACCTGAAGGTCATCCTCGAGACGGGCGAGCTCGCCACCCTCGACAACGTCGCCCGGGCGGCCTGGATCGCCATGCTCGGCGGGGCCGACTTCGTGAAGACCTCGACCGGCAAGGTGAGCCCCGCCTCGACGACGGCCGTCGCCCTCGTGATGCTCTCGGCCGTCCGCGACTTCCACGCCACGACGGGGCGCCGCGTCGGGGTGAAGGTGGCAGGCGGCATCCGCACCGCCAAGGACGCTGTCAGGTACCTCATCCTCGTGCAAGAGGTCGCGGGGGACGGGTGGCTCAACCCGGCGGGGTTTCGCATCGGGGCGTCCAGCCTGCTGAACGACCTCCTTATGCAGCGTTCCAAGCAGCAGACCGGCGTGTACGCCGGCCGCGACTACTTCACGATCGACTGACCGTGGCCTTCGTCTACTCGCCCGCCCCCGAGTCCCGCGACATCGTCCGGCTGGCGGACTCCTACGACCTGTTCGTCGACGGCGAGTTCGTCCCGGCCCGCTCCGGGGCCACCCTCACGACGATCAACCCGGCCGACGAGGAGCCCCTCGCCGAGGTCGCCCTGGCGGGGCCGGAGGACGTCGACCGCGCCGTGCGGGCCGCCCGGGCCGCCTTCGAGGGCGCCTGGGGGAGGACGAGGGGGAAGGAGCGGGCGAAGTACCTCTACCGGATCGCCCGCATCCTCCAGGAGCGCTCGCGGGAGTTCGCCGTCCTCGAGAGCCTCGACAACGGCAAGCCGATCAAGGAGTCACGCGACGTCGACGTGCCGCTCGCCGCCGCCCACTTCTTCTACTACGCCGGGTGGGCGGACAAGCTGGAGTTCGCCGGCTTCGGGCCGTCGCCCCGCCCGATCGGGGTCGCCGGCCAGGTCATCCCGTGGAACTTCCCGCTCCTCATGGCGGCATGGAAGCTCGCCCCGGCGCTCGCCACCGGCAACACCTGCGTGCTGAAGCCGGCGGAGACGACCCCGCTCTCGGCCCTCTTCCTCGCCGAGGTCTGCGCGGAGGCCGGCCTTCCCCCCGGCGTCGTGAACGTCGTGACCGGGGCCGGCGAGACGGGAGCCGCCCTCGTCGCCCACCCGGGGGTCGACAAGGTCGCCTTCACCGGCTCGACCGAGGTGGGAAAGGAGATCCGCCGGGCGCTCGCCGGCACGGGCAAGCGGCTCACCCTCGAGCTCGGCGGCAAGGGCGCCAACGTCGTGTTCGAGGACGCCCCGATCGACCAGGCGGTCGAGGGGATCGTCAACGGCATCTTCTTCAACCAGGGGCACGTCTGCTGCGCCGGTTCCCGCCTCCTCGCCCAGGAGTCGATCGTCGAGCCGCTCCTCGAGCGGCTGCGCCAGCGACTCGGGACGCTGCGGCTCGGCGACCCGCTCGACAAGAACACCGACATCGGCGCCATCAACTCGCAGGCCCAGCTCGACAAGATCACCGAGCTGGCGGCCTCGGGCGAGGCCGAGGGGGCCGGGCGCTGGTCGCCGCCCTGCCGGCTGCCCGAGAAGGGCTACTGGTTCCCGCCGACGGTGTTCACGAACGTGAGCCAGTCGCACCGCATCGCCCGGGAGGAGATCTTCGGGCCGGTCCTCTCGGTGCTCACGTTCCGCACGCCGGCCGAGGCAGTCGCCAAGGCCAACAACACGCCCTACGGGCTGGCGGCCGGGGTCTGGACCGAGAAGGGGAGCCGCATCCTCTGGATGGCCCAGCACCTCGAGGCGGGCGTCGTGTGGGCCAACACCTACAACCGCTTCGACCCGGCGAGCCCCTTCGGCGGCTACCAGGAGTCGGGCTTCGGGCGGGAGGGCGGCCGCCACGGGCTCGAGGCCTACCTCGATGTCTGACGCCTCGAACGGTGCCGGCCGGGACGGTGGGGGCCGGGGCCGGCGGGCGGCCGAGGCGACCGGCCGACTCGAGGTCCGAAAGACCTACAAGCTCTTCGTCGGGGGCGCCTTCCCCCGCTCGGAGTCCGGTCGCTCCTACGTCGTGACGGCGGCGGACGGCAGCCGGCTCGCCAACGCCGCCCTCGCCTCGCGCAAGGACGCCCGCGACGCCGTCGTGGCCGCCCGCAACGCCCAGCCGGGCTGGTGGTCGGCCACCGCCTACAACAGGGGCCAGGTGCTCTACCGCCTCGCCGAGATGCTCGAGGGCCGCCTCGACCAGTTCGCCGCCGAGGTGGGCGCGGCCGAGGGCCTCGCGGGACGGGCGGCCCGCAGGGCGGTCGCCGCCTCGATCGACCGCCTCGTCTGGTACGCCGGCTGGTCGGACAAGTTCGCCCAGGTGGCGGGGAGCTCGAACCCGGTCGCCGGCCCGTACTTCGACTTCAGCCTTCCGGAGCCGAGCGGTGTCGTGGCGGTGCTGGCGCCGCAGGACTCGAGCCTGCTCGGCCTCGTGTCGGTGCTGGCGCCCGTCCTCGTCACGGGGAACGCCGCCGTCGTGGTGGCGAGCGAGCCCCGGCCGCTCCCCGCCGTCACCCTCTCCGAGGTGGTGGCCACCTCCGACGTCCCCTCCGGGGTCGTGAACCTGCTCACGGGCCGGACCGCCGAGCTCGCCCCGGTGCTGGCGGCCCATATGGACGTGAACGGCATCGACCTCACCGGGACGCCTCCCGGCGAGCGCCAACGCCTCGAGCAGCTCGCCGCCGACAACGTGAAACGGGTCCTCGTCCTCGACGAGGACTGGGCGGCGCCGCCGGGTCTGAAGAGGCTCCGCGCCTTCGTCGAGACGAAGACCGTCTGGCACCCGATCGGCATCTGAGGGGGATTTTCGCCCCACCCCACGCGCGAGCCCGTCGAGCGTGTCAGTATGCAATTGTTGCGGTTGATTGTCGAACCGTGCCGGTCCATGACAGTGCCGTCAGCGGAGGCTGCGAGACAAGGGGGAAGTCCATGAAGTCAAAGTTCCGGGCGATGGCTGCAGTCGCGGTGATCGCCATCGCCGCGAGCGCCTGCGGGAGCTCGGGGAGCTCCACCACCACGACCACGGCGGCCTCTGGCGGGAGCACAACGTCCACCTCGGCTCCGGCGAAGTTTCTCGGCTGCATGGTGACCGACACGGGCGGCATCGACGACCGCTCCTTCAACGCGTCGTCCTGGCAGGGCATGCAGGAGGCGCAGGCCGCCGAGCCCTCGAAGATCACGGTCAAGTACCTCCAGTCCACGACCCAGAGCGACTACGTACCGAACATCAACACCTTCGAGAGCCAGCACTGCGGCATCATCGTGACGGTTGGATTCCTCATGGGCACCGCCACCCAGAACGCCGCCAAGGCGAACGCAAACCAGAAGTTCGGCATCGTGGACTACACGTACTCGCCGGCGATCAGCAACATCGACGCCCTCGTGTTCAACACGGTGCAGGACGGCTTCCTCGGCGGCTACCTGGCGGCCGGCATGAGCAAGACCCACGTCGTGGCGACCTTCGGCGGGCTCAAGATCCCGACCGTGACCATCTACATGGACGGGTTCTGGGACGGCGTGCAGTACTACGACACGAAGCACCCCGGTACGAAGACCACCGTCCTCGGGTGGAACGAGCAGACCCAGACGGGATCGTTCACGGGTGACTTCACCAACCAGACCAAGGGTGAGACGCTCACCCAGGCGTTCATCTCCGAGCACGCCGACATCATCTTCCCGGTCGCCGGCAACGTCGGACTCGGAGCGGCGAAGGCCGTCCAGACCGCGGACGCGGCCGGGCAGGACGTGAACATGGAGTGGGTCGACACCGACGGGTGCATCAGCGCTCCCCAGTACTGCAAGTACTTCATCACGAGCGTCGAGAAGGGCATCCAGACCGCTGTGAAGACCGCAGTGGTCTCGGCTGCGAACGGCACCTTCAAGGGCGGCAACTACATCGGCACGCTCGCCAACGGCGGCGTCACCCTCGCCCCGTTCCACGACTTCGCCAGCAAGGTCCCGGCCTCCCTCAACTCCGAGCTTGCTCAGGTGAAGCAGGGCATCATCAACGGGTCGATCCCGACGCCGACGAAGAGCCCGGTGTAACGACTCTCGCCACGGCGGTCGGCGCGCGGAGTTGAAGGGCCGCGCGCCGGCCCGCCTCGCGAGTGGCCAAGGGAGGCGCCCTGCAACTTGAACTGCGCGGGATCACGAAGCGTTTCGACGGCCTCGTCGCCAACGACGCGATCGACCTCACCGTGGCGGACGGCGAGATCCACGGTCTCCTCGGTGAGAACGGTGCAGGCAAGACGACGCTCATGAACGTCCTCTACGGGCTCATACAGCCCGACGAGGGCGAGATCCTCATCGACGACAAGCCCGTCCGGTTCAGGACTCCGAAAGAGGCCATCAACGCCGGAATCGGCATGGTCCACCAGCACTTCATGCTGGTCCCCGTCTTCACCGTCGCCGAGAACGTCGTGCTCGGCGTCGAGCCAACCCGGCCCCTCGGCCTGCTCGACCGCCGACGGGCGAGGAGAGAGGTGCTCGACCTCTCCAAGCGCTACGGCCTCGCGGTCGATCCCGACGCCTACGTGGAGCATCTCCCCGTCGGCATCCAGCAGCGGGTGGAGATCGTGAAGGCGCTCCTTCGCGAGGCGAGCGTCCTCATCTTGGACGAGCCGACGGCCGTGCTCACGCCGAGCGAGACCGAGGAGCTCTTTCGGATCATGCGCGACTTGAAGGAGTCCGGTCGCTCGATCATCTTCATCAGTCACAAGTTGAAGGAGATGCAGGCGATCGCCGACAGGATCACCGTCCTGCGCAGGGGGCGGGTCGTCGGCTCGCCGCCGCCGTCGGCGAGCGACGCCGAGCTCGCGTCGCTCATGGTCGGGCGCGAAGTGGAGCTTGTCGTCCACAAGGAGCCGGCCAAGCCCGGTGACGTCGTGCTCGACATCGAGGACCTCATCGTGCTGAGCGCCGACGGCATGGTGGCGGTCAACGAGGTCTCGCTCCAGGTGCGCGCCGGCGAGATCGTCGGCATCGCCGGAGTCCAGGGCAACGGCCAGACCGAGCTGAGCAAGGCGCTCCTCGGGCTCCTGCCGGTGGGGGGCGGAACGATCAGGATCGGCGGCGAGGATCTCACCCACACGCACACCCGTGACCTGCTCGAGTCGGGCGTGAGCTACGTGCCCGAGGACCGACAGGAGGACGGTCTCGTGGAGCGGTTCAGCGTCGCAGAGAACCTCGTGCTTGACATCTTCCACCGGCCGCCGTTCGCGTCCGGCATCACGTTGCACGTCGACCAGATCCGCGAGTCTGCCAAGGCCCGCGTGGCCGAGTACGACATCCGTACCCCATCCATCGACACGCCGGCGAGGACCCTCTCGGGCGGCAACCAGCAGAAGGTCATCATCGCCCGGGAGCTCGGGCGCGAGACCCGCCTCGTCGTGGCCAACCAGCCGACGCGGGGCCTCGACGTCGGCTCCATCGAGTTCGTGCACCGCCGCCTCGTCGAGGCGCGCGACGCAGGCGCAGCCGTGCTCTTCGTCTCGACCGAGCTCGACGAGATCTACGCCCTCTCGGACCGGATCGCGGTCATGTACGAAGGGCGCATCGTCGGGATCGTTCCCCCGACTGTGCCGATCCAGGAGCTCGGGCTGCTCATGGCAGGAGGGGCCCTGAGCGGTGAGGGCGCGGCGGGGGCGGACCTGGCGGGCACGAACAAGGAGCCGGAGCCGGCGTGAGCGAGACGATCCTCGAGGGCCAGGTCGCCGAGGGCGAGGGCGTGCCCCCACCCTCCTCGGGCGAGCAGGGTGACGGGTCCGGGCCGGAGGGCCCCCAGGGGCGCCCGGTCCATCTCGCCCTCCTCGACGCCGTCCTGCAGGGCAACTCGGTCACCGTCACGATCCTCGCCATCTTCACTGCCATGGTCGTCGGCGGGCTCCTGATCTCCTTTACCGACACCACCGTGCTGCACGCCTGGAGCCACCTCTTCTCGGCACCCGGCAACGCCTTCGCCCAGGCGTGGGACGCCGCGGCCGGCGCCTACTCGGCGATGTTCGAGGGCGCCATCGTCAACCCGCACACGGTGGCCGCCGCCTTCCACGGCGGGTCGATCGCAGCGGTGTTCAATCCGCTCTCCGAGACGGCGACGAGGGCGACACCCCTCATCCTCGCCGGGTTGAGCTTCGGGGTCGCCTCCCGGGCGGGCCTGTTCAACATCGGCGCCGCCGGCCAGTTCATCGGCGGCGCAATGATCGCCGGCTGGATCGGCTTCGCCGTCCACCTCCCGATCGTGCTCCACATCGTCGTGGCGGTCATCGGCGGCTTCGCCGGAGGGGCCTTCGTCGGCTGGATCGTCGGATTCCTCAAGGCCCGCACCGGCGCTCACGAGGTCATCGTCACCATCATGTTGAACTACGTGATGGAGTTCCTGATCCTCTACCTGCTCGGGCTGACGGTGTTCCGCCAGCACGGCCGGCCCGACCCGATCAGCCCTCCCGTCGCGAGCAACGCGGTGCTGCCGCACCTGTTCGGCTCCACGCTCCGCGTGAACGTCGGCTTCCTCATCGCCCTCGCGGCGGCCGGTGCCGTGTGGTGGCTGCTCGAGCGGACGACGGTGGGCTTCCAGCTCCGCACCGTCGGCCTGAATGCCAAGGCCGCCCGCAGCGCCGGCATGAGCCCGGAGCGGACGTGGATCATCGTCATGCTCATCGCAGGCGGCCTCGCCGGACTGGCCGGCTCGGCGGTCGTGCAGGGCACGGACTTCGTCCTCACCCCCCAGATCTACGGCAATTACGGCTTCGACGCCATCACCGTCGCCCTGCTCGGTCGGGCGAAACCGGGCGGGACCGTGCTCGCAGCCCTCCTCTTCGGCGCCCTGTACGCCGGCGGCACCCAGATGCAGGCACAGACCCAGATCCCCGTCGACATCGTGACGGTCCTCCAGTCCCTCATCGTGCTCTTCGTGGCGGCCCCTCCGCTCATGCGGGAGATCTTCCGGCTGCGCGCGACGAGGGCGGCCGGCCAGACGGAGGCGAGGGGGTGGAGCGCGTGAGCGTGTCGACCGCCGTCATCGCCGTGCGTCGGACGGTATCGCTCGAGCGCCGCGTGGTGCTCGGCTCGCTGCTCGTCGTGCTCGGCCTCCTCGACGCCCTCGTGTTCGGCCCGTTCTCCCACGGGGACGCCGTGTTCACGTTCACCCTCACGGGAGCCAAGGTCAGCGTCCCGAACCTCACGCTCGCCGCCGGGCCGGTGTCGGAGGGCCTCGGCGCCGGCACGGTCGTGCTCGGCCTCGTCTACACGGGGCTCAACCTCAGCAAGATCCCGCGCCGACTCGTCGCCGGGGCCTGCCTGTTCGCCTTCGTGGTGGCCTTCCTCTGCTGGTCGGACGCCGGTCGCATCTCCCTGCCCTTCGTCGCGTTGCTCGCCACGACGATGACGTCGTCGATCCCGCTCATCCTCGGCGCCCTCTCGGGATGCCTGTGCGAGCGGTCCGCCGTGATCAACGTCGCCATCGAGGGCCAGCTGCTCTTCGGCGCCTTCGGGGCGGCCATCGTGGCGAGCGCCTTCGGCAACCTCTGGCTCGGGCTGCTCTTCGGCGCCCTCTGCGGAGGGCTGATCGCACTCCTCCTCGGCCTGTTCGCCCTGCGCTACAGGGTCGACCAGATCATCCTCGGCATCGTGCTCAACGTCTTCGCCGCCGGCCTCACCGGCTACCTGTACGACGCGGCCCTCGTCCCCTACCAGAACCGCCTCAACTCCCCGGCGACCTTCAACCCGATCAAGCTCCCGCTCCTCGGCGACATCCCGATCCTCGGGCCGGTCCTCTTCGACTCGACGATCTTCCTCTACATCACCTATGTGATCATCGCTCTCGTCCAGATCGGCCTCTTCTCGACCCGCTGGGGCCTCAGGGTCCGCGCTGTCGGCGAGCACCCCGAGGCGGCCGACACGGTCGGGATCAACGTCATCGCCACCCGCTGGCGCAACGTCATCCTCGGAGGCCTCTGCGCGGGCATCGGGGGCGCCTACCTGACGATCGGCTCGGTCGGCTCGTTCGGGAAGGGCATGTCGTCGGGCCAGGGGTTCATCGCGCTGGCCGCCATGATCTTCGGCCGCTGGACGCCGCTCGGGGCTGTCGGGGCGGCCCTCCTGTTCGGCTTCTCGACGGCCCTCGCCAACATCCTCGGGACGATCGGGGCGCCGATCCCTTCGGACATCCTGCTCATGCTTCCGTACGTGGCGACCATCGTCGCCGTCTCCGGCCTTGTCGGCCGCGGGCGGATGCCGAAGGCGGACGGCCAGCCGTACGTGAAGGCGTGAGCCCCGACCCCTACGCGGCTGCCAAGTCCTCGGCGGCGGTGCTCGCCGAGCGCACCGGGCGTCCCGCACACGACGTCGCCGTCGTGCTCGGCTCGGGCTGGGCCCCGGCTGCCGAGGCCTTCGGCACCCCGTCGGCGAGCGTGCCGGTCACCGAGCTCGGCGGCTTCCCCGCCCCGACGGTCGCCGGCCACGCCGGGCGCGTCCTCTCGGTCGAGGTCGGCCCGCACGCCGTGCTCGTCTTCCTCGGGCGGGTCCACCTCTACGAGGGCCACAGCGAGGCGACCGTCGTGCACGGCGTCCGCACCGCGGCGGAGGCGGGCTGCACGACCGTCGTGCTGACGAACGCGGCCGGAGCCGTCAACCACTCGTACTCGGTCGGCCAGCCGGTGCTCATCTCCGACCACCTCAACCTGACCAGCGCCTCGCCGCTCACGGGGCCGCCGCCGCCGGAGGGGTACCCCGCCCGTTTCGTCGACCTCACCGACCTGTACAGCGGCCGGCTCCGCGCCCTCGCCCGCGAGGTGGACCCGGCCCTCGCCGAGGGCACCTACGCCGCCCTGCGTGGTCCCCACTACGAAACCCCCTCGGAGGTCGCCATGCTGGCCGGCCTCGGGGCGGACCTCGTCGGCATGTCGACCGCCCTCGAGGCGATCGCGGCGCGCCACCTCGGCCTCGAGGTCCTCGGCCTCTCGCTCGTCACCAACGTGGCGGCCGGCATCGGCCACGAGGGCGTCTCGCACGAGGAGGTCATCGCGGCCGGGGCCGCCTCGGCCGCCTCGGTGGGCGAGCTCGTCGCCGCCATCGTCTCGCGCCTGTGAGCGACCTCGCCTCCCGCGTCCGCGCCTGGCAGGCGGACGACCCCGACGTGGCCGACCGGGCTGAGCTCGAGTCCCTCCTCGAGAGGGCCGCCTCGGAGCGGGCGGCGAGGGACGAGCTCGCCGACCGCTTCGCCGACCGCCTCCACTTCGGCACGGCGGGGCTGCGGGGCGAGGTGGCGGCGGGCCCGAACCGGATGAACCGGGCGGTCGTGCGGGCGACGACCGCGGCCCTCGCCCGCTACCTCTCGAGGGCCGTCCCCGGCTCGGAGGCGGCCGGCGTGGCCGTGTGCTGCGACGCCCGCCACCGCTCGCCCGAGCTCGCCGACGAGGCGACCGCGGCGCTCGCCGGCGCCGGCTTCACGGTGCACCGCCTCGCCGACGTGCAGCCGACGCCGCTCCTCGCCTTCGCCGTGCGGCATCTCGGGGCGGCGGCGGGCGTCATGGTGACCGCTAGCCACAACCCGCCGAAGGACAACGGCTACAAGCTCTACCTCGGCGACGGCGCCCAGATCGTCCCGCCGGTGGACGGCGAGATCGAGGCGCTCATCGGCGAGGTCGGGCCGCTCGGGCAGGTCCGACTCGGAGCCCTCGACGGCCCGCTCGTCGTCCGCCACGGCGACGAGGTGGCGAACGCCTACCTGGAGGCGCTCGCCGGCGCGAGGGGCGGCAGGCCCCGGCCGCCGCAGCGGGCTCTCCGGGTCGTCTACACGCCGATGCACGGCGTGGCGCGGCCGCTCCTCCTCGAGGCCGTCGCCCGGGCGGGCTACCCCGAGCCGGCCGTCGTCGCCGAGCAGGCCGACCCCGACCCCGACTTCCCGACCGTCGCCTTCCCGAACCCCGAGGAGCCGGGCGCCCTCGACCTCGCCTTCGCTGCCGCCAGGGCGCAGGGGGCCGACCTCGTCCTCGCCAACGACCCCGACGGGGACCGCCTCGCCGTGGCGGTGCCGGACGCTGGCGCCGAGGGCGGCTGGCGCCGGCTGAGCGGCGACGAGGTCGGCACACTCCTCGGGGCCTTCGTGCTCGACCGGGTGCGTCCCGAAGGCGCCGTCGTCGCCTCGTCGATCGTGTCGTCGAGCATGCTCGAGAAGGTGGCCGCCGCCGCCGGGGTGCCGTTCGTCGCGACGCTGACCGGCTTCAAGTGGATCGTCCGGGCGCCGCTCGCCACGCCGGGCAGGCGGCTCGCCTTCGGCTACGAGGAGGCGCTCGGCTACGCCGTGGGCGACGTCGTGCGCGACAAGGACGGCATCGGGGCGGCCGTCGCCTTCCTCGACCTAGCCACCACGCTCGCCGAAGCCCGCTCGAGCGTGCCCGAGCGGCTCGACGAGCTGGCGGCCCGTTTCGGCGTGCACCTCACGCGCCAGCTCACCGTCCTCACCGAGACGCCGGGCGAGGTAATGGCGAGGCTCCGCTCGCACCCCCCGGCGCGGCTCGGCGACGACGAGGTGGCTTCGGTCGTCGACCTCTCGGGCGGGGTCGTCTGGCAGGAGGGCCTCCCCGCTCTCCCGCCGTCCGACGTGCTCGCCTACCGGCTCGCCTCCGGCGCGAGGGTGCTCGTGCGCCCGAGCGGCACCGAGCCGAAGCTGAAGGCCTACCTCGAAGTGGTCGATCCCGAGACGGGCGGCGCCGTGGCGGGGGTCGGGGCCGCCCGGGCCCGGGCCGCCGGCCGGCTCGGGCGCCTCGAGGAGGCAGTGCACGGCCTCGTCGGGGCGTCGTGACGTGGCGGACGGATCGGCCCAGGGTGGCTGAGCCCCGTATCGCCGAGGAGGTCCGGGCCGCCCTTGCGGACGGCCGGCCGGTCGTCGCCCTCGAGTCGACCATCATCACCCACGGCCTCCCGCGCCCGCGCAACCTCGAGGTGGCGCGCGAGCTGGAGGCGATCGCCCGGGCCGAGGGCGCCGTCCCGGCCACGGTCGGCCTCGTCGGAGGCGAGCCGGTCGTCGGCCTCGACGCCGCCGAGCTCGAGCACCTCGCCACGGCGGGCGACGTCGCCAAGGCCTCCACCCGCGACCTCCCCCTCGCCCTGGCGGCCGGCCGCGACGCCGGGACGACGGTAGCCGCCACCGCCCACCTCGCCCACCTCGCCGGGATCGAGTGCTTCGCCACGGGCGGGATCGGCGGCGTGCACCGGGGAGCCCGCGAGACCTTCGACGAGTCAGGCGACCTCGTCGCCCTCGCCCGCACCCCGATCACCGTCGTCTGCGCCGGCGTGAAGTCCATCCTCGACGTCGACGCCACCCTGGAGCGCCTCGAGACCCTCGGGGTGACGGTCGTCGGCCTTCGGACCCGGCGCTTCCCGGGCTTCTATGTCGCCGACTCGGGCCGCCCGCTCGACTGGTCGGTCGAGAGCCCCGAGGCGCTGGCCGCCGCCATCCAGGCCCGGGCCGCACTGGGCCTGCGAAACGCCGTCGTCGTCGCCAACCCGGTCCCCGTCGAGCACCAGCTCGACCCCGCCCTCCACGACCGCCTCGTCGCCGAGGCGATCGAGGCGGCACGGCGCGAGGGCGTGCGCGGCAAGGCGGTGACGCCGTTCCTCCTCGACCGCCTCCTCGAGGCGTCGGGCGGCGCCAGCCTCGAGGCGAACGTCTGGGCGGTGCGCAACAACGTGACGGCCGCCGCCCGCATCGCCGCGGCGCTCGCGACCGAGCGGTGAGCCGCCCGGGCCGGGTCCTCGTCGTCGGCGACGTCGTGAACGACGTCGTGGTCCGCCCGCACGGGCCGCCCGCCCACGGCACCGACACGCCCTCCGAGATCCGGCTCACGCCCGGCGGGCAGGGCGGCAACCAGGCGGCCTGGCTCGCCTTCCTCGGCGCACCGGTCCGCTTCGCAGGTAGGGCCGGGGCGGCCGACGCCGAAGCGCATCGCCGCGCCCTCGAGGCGCTCGGCGCCGAGGTCCACCTGAGTGCCGACCTCTCGGTCCCGACCGGCACGATCGTCGTGGTCGTCGAGGGCTCGGGCGAGCGCTCGATGCTCACCGACCGGGGGGCGGGCGCCCGGCTCTCCGCCGACGACCTCCCTCCCGGGCTCCTCGACGGGGTCGCCCACGTCCACCTCTCCGGCTACGTCCTGTTCGAGGAGGCGGGCCGGACCGCAGCCCTCGCCCTCGTCGCCGAGGCCCGCCGCCGCGGCCTCGAGGTCTCGCTCGACCCGGCCTCCGCCGCCGGCCTCGCCCTCGCCGGGGCGGAGACCTTCCTTCGGTGGGTGCGCGGCTGCAGGCTCACCTTCCCGAACCTCGACGAGGGGCGCCTCCTCACCGGGCACGAAACCCCCTCCCGCGTGCTCGACACCCTCCTCGCCCACTTCGACGAGGTCGCCCTCAAGCTCGGGCCGGACGGGGCGCTCTGCGGGACGGCCGACGGCCTTCGCGTCGAGGTGCCGGCAGCCGAGGCGACCGTGCTCGACTCGACCGGGGCGGGCGACGCCTTCGCGGCGGGCTATCTCACCTCCCGCCTCGCCGGGGGCTCGCTCGCCGACCGGGCGGCAGCCGCGGTGTCGGCGGCGGCCCTCGCCCTCGGGACCTTCGGGGGGCGACCGCCCGCCGGCTAGGGCGGCTGGGTCGTGGCGGCCGGGCGGGCGTCGAACAGGGAGCTGCCGGCGTTGGCGGCGACGACGAGGACGAGGGCGAGGACCTCGGTGAGGGAGAGGTGCTGGCCGAGGACGACGAGCCCGGCGAGCGCCGCCACGGCCGGGTCCATGCTGGCGAGGATGCCGAAGGCCCGGGGCGTCACGCGCCGGAGGGCGAACAGCTCGAAGGAGTAGGGGATGACCGAGGAGAGGACCGCCACGGCGAGGCCGATCCCGAGGACGCCCGGGCGGCCGAGGCGGGTCCCCGCCTGCACGAGGCCGAAAGGGAGGACGAGGACGGCGCCCACCACCATGGCGACGGCGAGGCCCGACGTCCCGGCGAATCGCCGCCCCGTCTGGGCGTTGAGGAGGATGTAGCCCGCCCAGAAGGCGCCCGCCCCGAGGGCGAACCCGACGCCGGCGAGGTCGAGGCGGCTCCCCGAGCCGAAGAGCCCGCCGCCGGAGAGGAGGAAGACGCCGGCACCGGCGAGGAGCGCCCAGAGCACGTCGCGCCGCCGCCGCGACCCGCCGATCGTGACGGCGAGCGGACCGGCGAACTCGATCGTGACGGCGACGCCGAGCGGGATGCGGGCGATGGCCTCGTAGAAGCACAGGTTCATCGCCCCGAGCACGAGCCCGAAGGCGACGGCGACCGAGACGTCGCGGCGGCGACCCCTCAGCCCGGCGGAGAAGCCCCTCAGGCGTGACGGGAGCGGTCGGAGCAGGAGCACGAGCACGACGGCGGCGAAGCCGAGCCGGAGCGAGACGGCACCCGCCGGCCCCACCTGGGAGAAGAGGTGGATGGCGAGCGCCGCCCCGAGCTGCACCGAGATGGCCCCGCCGGCGACGAGGAGGGCAGCCTCGGGGCTCCGGCCGTCCCGGGTGTCCGATTTCTTCAAGACACGGGGCCGGTCGTTGGCCTTTGATGGTCGGCATGGAGATCCGTTTCGCACTCGTGGAGCTCGTCGTCGCCGACATGGCCGCCTCGCTCGCCTTCTACCGCGCCCTCGGGCTCGAGGTGCCGGACGGTGCCGAGGGCGAGCCCCACGTCGACTTCGACCTCGGGGGAGGCAGCCGGCTCGCCCTCGACACGATCGACACGATCCGTTCGATGGACCCGGCCTGGCAGCCCGCCGAGGGCGGCCACAAGGTGGCGCTCGCCTTCGACTGCGGCACGCCCGAAGGCGTCGACTCCGCCTATGCCCGGATGGTGGGCGAGGGCCACGAGGGGCACCTCGAGCCCTGGGACGCCTTCTGGGGGCATCGCTACGCGGTGCTCCACGACCCCGACGGCAACCCGGTCGACCTCTTCGCGCCACTGGCTACGAGCTGAGGAGGGCGGTCATCGGGACGCCCGCCAGCTCCCGGACCTCCCGGGCCATGTGCGCCTGGTCGGCGTAGCCCACCCCGTAGGCGGCGGTGGCGAGGGGCTCGCCGCGGCGCGCCAGGGCGACGGCCCGCTGGAAGCGCAGGATCCGCTGGAGGGTCTTCGCGCTGTAGCCGAAGACCTCGGTGGCAAGGCGCCGCAGCTGGCGCTCGCTCTGGCCGACGATCCGGGCCGCCGAGGCCACCGACTCGCCCGAGCGGAGGGCGGCGACGAGCGGCTCGACGCGGGCGTCAGCCGGTGGGAGCGTCTCCTCCCGCCGGGAGACGGCCCACTCGAGGAGGCCGCCCGCCGTCTCGCCGGCCGAGAGGCGCTCCTCGAGCTCGGAGACGCCGGCGGCCGGCCACAGCTGGTCGAGCGGGAGGCGGGCGTCGCGCAGCTCGCCGGCGGGGGCGCCGAAGAGGCGCGGCCCGATACCCGGGCCGAAACGCAGCCCCACCGTCGCGCCCGCCGTTCCCCTCGCGTGGCGGTGGGGCACCGTGTCCGGGCCGGCCACCGTGAGGCGGCCGTCGAGCCAGATGACGTCGGTGCAGCCGTCGGGCACGACGAGCGTCTCGCTGCCGGCCGGGCCGCAGCTCACCCAGAGGACGCAGCCGGCGATGCGGGACGGCCGCTCGGCGTACACGTGGATATCCTCGCGCCGTTTCGCCCCGCGACCGGCCGAGCCGAACACGGCGCCCGGCTGTCCGTAAGCTGGGACGATGCTGCTCGTCGGCACGTCCGGTCACCTCGAGGACCTCGAGCGCGAGTACACGATCGCCGACGAGGTCTCCATCACCGCCATCGCCGTCACGACGGCGGCGGCCCCCACCGCCTACGTGCTCCTCGACGGCGAGCGCCTCGGACGGGTCGAGGAGTTCGAGGTGCGACCCCTCGCCGAGCTGCCGGCAGGCGGCGGCCAGAGCCTCGCGGCCGACGACGGCACCGTCGTGGTCGGCACGTCCGGCGGCCACCTCCTCAGCTACGCCGTCGCCGAGGGGCGCTTTTCCCCGCTCGAGTCGTTCGACTCCGTCGAGGGCCGGGAGGGCTGGGAGAACCCGGCCAACCCGACGCCCGACCTGCGCTCGCTCGCCGTCACCGCCAGCGGTGCCTGGCTCGCCAACGTGCACGTCGGCGGCCTGTGGCGCTCGAGCGACAAGGGGAGGTCGTGGGCCTGCGTCATCGAGCCCGAGGACGACGTCCACGAGGTGGGCGCGGGAGCGGGCGGCGCGGCCGTGGTGGCGGCGGCGCGGGGTTTCGCCTGGAGCCTCGACGACGGCGTGACGTGGGAGTGGACGACCGAGGGCCTCCATGCCGGCTACTGCAGGGCGGTGGCGCTCGACGGGAGGACCGCCTACGTGACGGCCTCGTCGGGCCCCTACGCGAGCGACGGCCGCCTCTACCGCGGCGAGCTCGGCTCGGGCCTCGAGGCGGTCACCGCCGGCCTCCCCGACTCGTTCCCCTTCAACCTCGACACCGGCTGCCTGGCCGTCCGGCGGGGCGAGGTCGTCTTCGGGACCGCCGACGGCCGCGTCTTCCGCTCGGAGGGTGCCGGGGCCCGCTTCGAGGTCGTCGCCGAGCGGATGCGGCCGGTCCTCGTCGTGCGCTTCGCCTGAGCGCCTCGAGGTGAGCGAGCCGCGGCTCGTCCGCGAGCGCCTCTGGCACATCCCGGTGCGCCGCTGGCCGGCGCTCGCCCGCGACGTGGTCGCCGAGGCGGGCCGGGACCGCGTGACGACCGTGGCGGCGAGCCTCGCCTTCCACGCCTTCCTCGCCCTCCTGCCGGTGGTGCTCGCCACGGTCGGGCTCCTGAACCTCGTGGGGCTGTCGGCGAGCGCCCTCCACTCGCTCGTCCACGCCACGAGCACGCTGCTCCCGAGCCAGATGTCGAGCGTCCTCAACCAGCAGCTCCTCCGGCCGCCGGGCCGGCGGGTCAACCTCGCCGAAGTGGTGGCCGGGCTGGTCGTGGCGCTCTGGAGTTCGATCGAGGCGATGTCCGCCCTGCAGGTCGCCCTCGACCTCGCCTACGAGGTGCCGGGCGACCGCCGCTTCCTCGGGCGGCGGCTCGCCGCCCTGCCGCTCATCGGGGTGACCATCCTCCTCGGCGGGAGCGCCTCGGCGCTCCTCGTCCTCGGCGGCCCGATCGGGCGCCTCGTCCCCGGCGGCCTCCGCCCCCTGCTCTCGGTCCTCCGCTACGCCGGCTCGCTCGTGCTCCTGTCGCTCTTGCTCTCGGCCTTCTACAGCTTCGCCCCGGCCCGCGACCGGCTCCGCTTCGAGTGGGTGAGCCCCGGGAGCGCCGTGGCGGCGGTGGGATGGGTGCTCTCCTCGCTCGGCTTCTCCTTCTACCTCGACCACTTCGGCCGCGAGTCGCGGACCTACGGCGCCCTCGCCGGCGTGGCCGTGACGCTCCTCTGGCTCTTCCTCACCGCCGTCGTCGTGCTGCTCGGCGCCGAGCTCAACCGCGAGCTCGAGCGGGTCAGCCCTGACGCAAACGCTCCTCGACAGCCCGCACTTTCGAGGTGAGCGCCCCGGTGACGCCGGGGCGGTAGTCGATCTTCACGACGACGCTCACGCGGCCGGACGACTCGGCCATCTTCTCCGTGCAGGCCTTGATGAGGTCCATCACCTCGTCCCACTCGCCCTCGACGTTGGTGAACATGGCGTTCGTCTCGTTCGGCAGACCGCTCGCCCGCACGAGGCGGACGACGTCGGCGACCTCGGCGGCGACGGACTCGCCGACGCCGAGGGGAGCGATGGAGAAGGCGGCGAGCATGGCGACATTCTGGCGTTCCGCCCGGCTGCTCGGGGCGGTGACGCGGCTCGTTGTCGAGGAACCCGAGCCCGATGGCCGCCACTCTGCGGGGTCGAGGCGGCGGGCGGTCCGTTTGGGGAGGTCGCGGCGGGGGCAAGACCGTGGCTGGGCAAGGGCCGTGTTTTTCGAGGTGGAGACGATGGGCGACGGGTACGAGGAGGACGGCGGAGCCGGGTGCATCGGCGTCGTCGGCGAGGTCGTCGGCGGCCGTTACCGGCTCGGCCCGGTCCTCGGCTTCGGGGGGTCGGCGACGGTGCGCCGGGGCTACGACCTCCGGCTCGGCCGTGAGGTCGCCGTCAAGCTGCTGTGCGCCGTGCGACCCGAGCTCGGCGACCTCTCGGGAGAGATGAGGGCGCTCGCCTCCTTCAACCACCCGAACCTCGTGCGCTTGCTCGACGCCGACCTCGAGGGTGAGCCGCCCTACCTCGTGATGGATCTCGTCGAGGGAGCCGCTCTCTCCGAGCGGCTGCGCGGCGGTGCGCTCGGGCTGGAGGCGGCCGTCGCCGTCGCCCGCGACGTGGCGGGTGGCCTCGCCTACGTGCACTCCCGCGGCGTCGTGCACCGTGACGTGAAACCGGGCAACATCCTCATCGCCTCCGACGGACGCGCCCTTCTCGCCGACTTCGGCATCGCCAAGCTGGTCGACGGCGCGGCGGTGACGGCTCCCGGGATCTCGCTCGGCACGCCCGCCTACCTCGCCCCCGAGCAGCTCGACGGCCGTCAGGTCGGGGCTCCTGCCGACGTCTACTCCCTCGGGCTCGTCCTCGCGGAGTGCTTCACGGGTGAGCGGGTCTTCCAGGGCGACGTCGCCCAGGTGATGGCCGCCCGTCTCGCCGGCGGCCCGCAGTTCCCTCCGACGCTCGAACGAGGCTGGAGGCGGCTCCTCGAGGCGATGACCTCGGCCGAGCCGGCCGCCCGGCCGACGGCGGCGGCCCTCGCCGGCGCCCTCACGACCGTGCAGCTGAGCCGGCCCGGGCGGGTGCGCCACCTGGCGGCGGTGAGCGGTGCCGCCCGCCCGGCTCCGAGCCCGCCCGCCGCCGTGCCGGTGGTGGCGACGAGCCGTCTCGCCGACGGCTCCCGCCGCCCCCTGGTCGCCCTCACCCCCTCGGCTCCCCGCGGCGACGCCACGCCGGCCCGCCGCCCGGCGCTTCTCACCGGCGGCGTGCTCGGCGCCCTGCTCCTGGCGCTCGGCCTCGGGTGCGCGGTGAGCGGGGCGTTCGCCCATGGCCCGGCGGACCGTCAGCTGCTCGTGCCGCGCCCTGCTGCCGACGTGGCCCCTCTCGCGCCGGCCACTGTCGGCTCGAGAAGCGGCGTGCCGGCCCACCGGGCGGACGTGCGGCGAGGCGGGGCGAGCGTGCCCCACCGTGCGGGGTCAGGAGCGGTCGTGCGGACGGCGAGCGCCGTCGTGGCCCATCGGCCCGACCGCGATCCGGCCGGCTCCCGCCGAGCCGAGCACGCCCGGCGGCACCATTCCGCCGGGGCGGCGCGCAACCATCGGGCCGCCAAGCGGCGGTTGCGTCCCGACTCGGCGCCGTCGCACGCCCCGGCACACCACCCGGGCCCGGCGCACCACCCAGGGCCGCCCCACCACCCGAGGCCGGCGCACCACCCGGGCCCGCCGCAGCTGCAGGGGCCCCCGACGAACGCCGGTCACCCTCGCCCCCCGGCACCTCGGCCGGGCGGCTGAGCCCGAAGGCTCCTCAGCCGCCGAAGAGCCAGCTGTCCCCGAGGTCGCGCGCCCCAGCGGACAACCCGCCGAAGAGGACGACGCGCTCGGACCCGGGGGCATAGGCGGCGGTCGCGAGGCCACGACCGGTGGGATGCGCTCCGAGTGACAGCTTCTGCCACGTCGTGCCGGTCCACTGCCAGGTGTCGGACATCGCGGGCACGCCGGGGCTGAGCAGGCTCGGGAGGGAGATGCCGCCGAAGAGCAAGAGCTGGCGGGTGGCCGGGTCGAAGACCATGTCGCTCCCCATCCGCGCCGACGGCGAGGTGCTCGGCTTCAGCTCCTTCCAGGTCGCCCCGGTCCAGGCGAAGGTCTTCTTCGAGAACGGAGTCGGGCCCGCGCCACCGCCCGAGGTGGCCAGGCGGAGGTCGAGGCCGCCGAACATGAGGAGCTGACGGGTCACCGCGTCGAACGCCACCGCCTGGGCCTCGTAGCCGGGCGTCGTGGCGGCCGGGTGACGGGTCCAGGCGCCACCCTTCCAGGTCCAGGTGCTGGACTGCACGGTACCGACCAGCGTCGGGTTCGCCGTGGTGAGGACGAGCTCGTTCGTCGCCCCGTCGTAGGCCATGGCGGTCGGGAAGGTCGATGCGGGCGCCTTCGGGATCGAGAGGCGGCTCCAGGTCCCCCCGGTCCACGTCCAGGTCACGAGCCGAGAGCCGCTGTTGAGGGGAGGCTCGACGAGGAGGAGCTGTCGCGTCGCGGCGTCGTAGGCCATGGCGGGATCGGCGTCGGCCTGCGGCTTCGTGGCCGGCGACAGCTGCTCCCACCCGCCGGCGTGCCAGAGCCAGGTCTGGCCGAACGTCCGGCCGTTCGAGCTCTCCCCTCCGAAGAGGAGGAGCTGATGCGTGGCGCCGTCGTAGGCCATGGCGGCGCTGTCGCGCGGCGTCGGGCTCTTGGCCGGGTGGGCCTTGCTCCACGTGGGGCTCGCGGCCGGGTCGGCGCCTGCCGCCGCAGCGCCCGCCGTCGTGGCCACGACCGCCGCTGCCGCCAGGCCGAGCGCCACGACGCCCGCCAGCGACCTGCGCGCTCGCCCGAAAGAAGGTCCTCGCATGCTCCCCGCTCCTTCGCCCGCGCCCTGATGCCGCCTGGGCACGTGGGCGGCACGGTAGCCGGCGCGCCGGCGCCGGCCCTGGGAGGCGAGCGACGCTTGCCGAGCCTTCCCGAGCAGGGCCGGTCTCGCCGCTCTTGCGTGCCAGCATGGGCGCCGTGGGCTCCTTCCGCCTCGGCCGCCTCGAGAGCGTGCCCGTCTCGAGCCGTCCCGACCTCGTGGCTCCCTCCACGCTCGCGGCGCTCCGAGCCGCCGGGCTGCTCGACTCGGTGGGAGTGGTCGAGATCGACCCGGCGTTGTCCGACACCGCCACGACGCAGCGCGAGTTCGGGCTCGAGCCCGACACGCTCGCCAACTGCGTCGTCGTGAGCGGCAAGCGCGAGGGTGAGGAGCGGTTCGCCGCCTGCGTCGTGCTCGCCACCACCCGGGCCGACGTGAACAACGTGGTGCGCCGCCGGCTCGACGTGCGCAAGGCGTCGTTTCTCCCGATGGAGAGGGCGGTCGAGATGACCGCGATGGAGTACGGCGGCATCACGCCGATCGGGCTCCCGGCAGGCTGGCCCCTCCTCGTCGACGCCGCCGTCGTCGCACACCCGGCGGTGGTGATCGGCTCCGGGGTGCGCCGCTCCAAGCTCCTCCTCGAAGGAGCCGTGCTCGGCTCCCTCGAGGGGGCGACCGTCCTCGAAGGACTCGGCCAGCCCGTCTGACGCTCTGGGGGCGACCTGCCGGCGGATCTAGAGGGAGATGACGTCTCCGGCGCTGTGCTGCAGGCGCACGCCGTCGCGGTACACCCAGGCCGACTGCCGGCCGAGCACGCGCCAGGTCGAGAAGTCCTCGCCGTCGCTCACGATGGCCGTCTCCTCGTCCACGCCGACGAGGGTCTCACCGGGCGGGGTGGCTTCGGCGAGCGACTCCGCCATGCCGGGGGCCCAGGCCGACAAGCGGTCGAAGTGGGGGAGGACGCGAAGCCCGGGCACGACGCCGAGGCCGTCGCCGGCCTCGCTCTCGAGGCGGCGGATGTCCGGCACCCACGAGGTGAGGGCGATCGCCCCGGCGCTGCAGCCGGCGAGCGCAGCGCCGGCCTGCCAGGCGGCCACGATGGCCGCCCACACGGCGGTGTCCTTCAAGGTGGTGGCGACGTACGAGGGGTTCCCGCCCGAGAGGTAGACGAGCCCGGCCCCGTCGACGAGGCGGGCGAGCTCCTCGTCGTCGGCCGAGTCCCGGTCGAGCGCCATGACCGGGACGGCCTCAACTCCCAGTCGTTCGGCCTGCTCGATGCCGAGGGAGACCCATCTCGCCACGGCCCCCGGCCCTTCCTCGGCGGCAGCCGTGGGGAGCTGCACGTAGCGGGGCGGCCGACCGGCGAGGAGCGTCGCCTCGACGTCCGACATGACGGGGAGGTACTCCCCGCTCCCGACGAGGGCGACCGGTCCGGGCACGCTCGTGTTCTAGCCCGGTGACGCCCGAGGCGCTCGCGCGATCGGCGCCGGAGCCATGATGGGCCGATGACGACGTGGGGCGAGTTCGCCGCTGTCGAGCCGGAGCTGGCGGCGTTCGTCCGGGAGCGGCTGGAGAGCGCTCCCTCCTACCTGGCGACCGTCCGGGCAAGCGGGGTCCCGCGGGTCCACCCGGTCACTCCCATCTTCACCGCCGACGGGCTCTACCTGTTCATGGAGCCCACCTCCCCCAAGGGGGCCGACCTGCGCGGGCGCGGTTCGTTCGCCCTCCACAACGCCGTCCCTGACAATTCCGGGACGGGCGGCGAGGCATCGGTGAGCGGAACGGGGCAGCCCGTCGACGACCCCGCCGTCCGAGCGACGGTGGCGGCGGCGGCGAGCTACGACCCGGCCGACCGCTACGTGCTCTTCGAGCTGCGGCCGGCCGAGGTGCGCTGCAACGGCTACGGCGACGTCACGCTCCCGGCGACTCGGAGGTGGCGCGCCGGGTCGTGAGGAACCCGCGAGAGGCGCCGTCACATCGGCGGCCGCCCGTGCGTCGATGGAGCAGCAGCTCGGTCACACAACGGAGGCATCCTGAGCATGGCGACGAAGAAGGGGACGGCACCGGCCACGGGCCACATCGCCGACACGCACGAATGGATCCGGGTGCACGGCGCGCGGGAGAACAACCTGAAGGACGTCAGCATCGAGATCCCGAAGCGCCGTCTCACGGTCTTCACGGGGGTCTCGGGATCGGGCAAGAGCTCGCTCGTGTTCGACACGATCGCCGCCGAGTCGCAGCGGCTCATCAACGAGACCTACAGCGCCTTCGTGCAGGGGTTCATGCCGACCCTCTCGAGGCCCGAGGTCGACGTGCTCGAGGGGCTGACGACCGCCATCATCGTCGACCAGCAGCGGATGGGCGCCGACCCCCGCTCCACGGTGGGCACGGCCACCGACGCCTACGCCATGCTGCGCATCCTCTTCAGCAGGTTGGGGGAGCCGCACGTCGGGCCGCCGAACGCCTTCTCGTTCAACGTGCCCTCGGTCCGGGCGAGCGGCTCGATCACCGTCGAGCGCGGCAACCGCAAGACGGTGCGGGCGAGCTTCAGCCGCATGGGAGGCATGTGCACCCGCTGCGAGGGGATGGGCACGGTCACCGACATCGACCTCACCGAGGTGTACGACGACTCGAAGTCGCTCGCCGAGGGGGCCCTCAAGGTGCCCGGCTACCAGGCCGGGCAGTGGAACTACCGCCTGTACAGCGAGTCGGGTTTCGTCGATCCGGCAAAGCCGATCAGCAAGTACACGAAGAAGGAGCTGCACGACCTTCTCCACCGCGAGGCGATCCGGATGAAGATCGCCGGCATCAACATGACCTACGAGGGCATCGTCCCGCGCATCCAGAAGTCCGTGCTCTCTAAGGACAGGGAGTCCCTGCAGCCGCACGTCCGTGCCTTCGTCGACCGGGCGGTCACGTTCACCACCTGCCCCGAGTGCGGCGGGACCAGGCTGAGCGAGTCGGCCCGGTCGTCGCGGATCCGTGGCCTCAACATCGCCGAGGTCTGCGCGATGCAGATCAGCGACCTCGCCGCCTGGGCCGGCGACGTCACCGAGCCGTCGGTGGCGCCGCTTGTCGCCAAGCTGCGCCAGACCCTCGACTCGTTCGTCGAGATCGGGCTCGGCTACCTGTCGCTCGACCGGCCGTCGGGCACGCTGTCGGGCGGCGAGGCGCAACGGGTCAAGATGATCCGCCACCTCGGCTCCCCGCTCACCGACGTGACCTACATCTTCGACGAACCGACGGCGGGCCTGCACCCCCACGACGTCCGCCGCATGAACGATCTCCTCCTCCGGCTCCGCGACAAGGGCAACACGGTCCTCGTCGTCGAGCACAAGCCCGATGCGATCGCCATCGCCGACCACGTCGTCGACCTCGGGCCGGGTGCCGGTGCCGACGGAGGCTCCGTGTGCTTCGAGGGCAGCGTCGAGGGGCTGCGTGGAAGCGGGACGCTCACCGGGCGCCACCTCTCCGACCGGCCTCGCGTGAAGGCCTCCACCCGCACGCCGAGCGGCGCCATCGAGATCCGCAACGCCACGTGGCACAACCTCCGTGACGTGAACGTCGACCTGCCGCTCGGCGTGCTCTGCGTCGTCACCGGCGTCGCCGGTTCGGGCAAGAGCTCGCTCCTGCACGGCTGCATGCCGAAGGGGGCGGGCGTGGTCGCGATCGACCAGGCGCCGATCCGTGGCTCCCGCCGCAGCAACCCTGCCACCTACACCGGGCTCCTCGACCCCGTCCGCAACGCCTTCGCCAAGGCCAACGGCGTGAAGCCGGCGTTGTTCAGCGCCAACTCGGAGGGCGCCTGCCCGAGCTGCAACGGCAACGGCGTGGTCTACACGGACCTCGCGATGATGGCCGGCGTCGCGACGGTGTGCGAGGAGTGCGAGGGGGAGAGGTTCCAGGCGAGCGTGCTCGAGTACAAGCTGGCGGGGCGGAACATCAGCGAGGTGCTGGGCATGGCGGTCGCCGAGGCGCTCGACTTCTTCGCGAGCGGCGAGGCGCAGGCCCCGGCCGCCGAGGTCGTCCTCGGACGGCTCGCCGACGTGGGGCTCGGCTACCTGACCCTCGGCCAACCGCTCACCACGCTGTCGGGCGGCGAGCGCCAGCGCCTGAAGCTCGCCACCCGCATGGGGGACAAGGGCGGGGTGTACGTCCTCGACGAGCCGACGACGGGGCTTCACCTGGCGGACGTCGAGCAGCTCCTCGGGCTGCTCGACCGCCTGGTCGACGGCGGCAAGTCGGTCATCGTCATCGAGCACCACCGGGCCGTCATCGCGCATGCCGACTGGGTCGTCGACCTCGGCCCCGGCGCCGGCCACGACGGCGGCCGGGTCGTGTTCGAGGGCACTCCCGCCGACCTCGTCGCGGCGCCGACCCTCACCGGCGAGCACCTCGCCGCCTACGTGGCGGGCTGACGGGTCAGGTCAAGGCAGCGCGAAGGTCGCCGCCACGCCCGCGTGGTCCGACGGCCAGAGGTGGTCCTTCGTGAGGCTCGCCTTCGTGTTGCCGACGAGCTCAACGCTCACGACGCTGATCGCGCCGCGGAAGAGCACGAGGTCGATCCGTTCCGAGGGGACGGCTGTCGCCTTGTACGGGTCTTCCTTGTGGAGCGGCCACGTGTAGCCCGGCGAGTGCGGGTGCGCGACGAGCCAGCTGTCGCTGAGGTGTCCTGTCGAGATGAGGAACGGATACGTCGGCGTGACCCCGGGCCCCGTGTTGCAGTCGCACCCGAGCACCACGGGAAGCGAAGTGTGCATCGGGCCGGCCAGGAGCTCGGCGGCCTGTTCCTTCTGCACCGGGTTCGAGAACGACTCGAGGTGCGTCTCGACATAGCGCACGGTCGATTCGCCGACCTTCACGTCGAGCGAGGTCCAGCCGCGGGTGATCGTCTCCTTCACGCCGACCGGCGTGAGCGTGAGCACGTGGTGGAAGTGACCGGCGTGCACGTCGGAGACGTCCAGGCCCTTGCGCGCCAAGATGGCGTCCTCGTCCGACACCCGGACGTCGTAGCCGAGGGAGGTCGGCCCTTCGAGGTCGAACTCCGGCTCGACCACGACGAGCCGGTAGCCGGCCTTGTCCTTCGCCAACGCCTGCGTCAGCGACTTGAGGGCGTCGTAGACGACGTGTTCGGCGGGCGGCTTGAGGAGAGCTCCCGTGCGCCAGATGGCGGCCTCCTCGATCGAGACGAGGTCGGGTTTCGTCTGCTCGATCTCGGCCGCGACGGCGCTCGCCCGCTCGGGGATGTTGCTCGCCTCCACCTGCTTCCAGGCCGCCGCGGCGGCGGCGAGGAAGTCGCCTGCCGTCTTGGCCTGCACGAGCGGGCCGAAGTCCGTGCCCTCGTCGAGGTTGCGGGTCAGCACCGTGAGCACCGCGGGCTTGGCGCCGACGGCTCTGGCCTCGGTGGCGTGAAGGGGGCCGGGGCCGACGAGGAAGCCCGCCCCCCAGGTCGACAGCGTGCCCGCCACGGCGACGAGCCCGAGACGGCGCAGGATTGGATGGTGTCTCACCGGACGCTTGTACTGCGCGCGGCCCTTCCGGACCAGGGCCTAAGGTCCCGTCCTCGCCAACTCGGGCTGAACGGCCCGGTCGGCGGGCTCTCCGGGCCTGCCGGACGTGGCCCACCTCACGTGGCGTGGGCGACCTCGATCCAGCTGACGACGTTCCCGTCGTCGTCGACCACGACGGCCTTTCGTCCGGCGTCGCCCACGGGCTCGATCGGACCTGCACCGATCCCCCGAGCCGCCAGGTCGGCCACGAACCGGTCGAGGTCGCCGACCGAGATCGTCACGACGGTGCGCCCGGCCCGTTCCCCGTCCTCGATCACGTAGAGCCAGGCGTTCTCGGCAATGCGCCACATGAGCTCGTGCTCGTTCGGGACGATGTCGGCAGGACGTCCGAAGAGCCGGGCGTACCAGCCGCTCGATGCTTGGAGATCCGCCACCGGGATGCTCGCGAAGAGGACTTCCATGACCACGTCGCCAGCATGTCCGATGCGGGGACCGAGGCGTTCGCGGCGAGACTGCGCGAGGTGCGCGACGAGCGGCCGTAACCGTGGTCGCAGCTCGCGGCGTCCCGTGGTGTCGGCCCGCCTCGCCGCTGCCGGGTCGGCGTCGACTCGGACCGGTCACTACGTGTACCTGATGGCCTCCCCGGGGCGCAGGCGGGTCGCCCGTCGCAGGGGCGCGATCACGACGAGGACCGCCAGCACGACCGTGCCGAGGAAGGCGATGGCGACGCTCTCGAGCGTGTAGGGAGCCGGGATCTGCGCACCGACGATGTGCAGCACCAACCACGAGAGCACGTGAGCGATGAGCCAACCGAGGGGCACCGCCACGGCGAACCCGAGGAGGGCGAGCGTGATCGTCTCGCTTCGGAAGATGCGCCTCAAGTCCCGCGCCCGGGCGCCGAGGGAGCGCAGCACGCCGATCTCCCGGGTCCGCTCGATGATGCTCATGGTGATGGCGTTGATGAGCCCGAGCATGCTGATCGCCACGATCAACAGGCCGATGCCCTCCACGATGACGAGCATGCTGCTGGAGGAGGCCTCGTCGGTCGCCCGACCCTGATACATGAGCTGGGCGTGGCTCCTGTAGCCGGCCCGTGTGAGCGCCGTCGTGAGGCGATTCGCCAGCGAGTTGATGGCCCGATGACTCTTGTCCGTCACGCGGACGAAGAGGTTGTTGGCGAGCGAGGGATGGCCCGTGATCGCCTGCAGGGTGCTGAGTGGTGTGTAGAACCTGTAGCCGTTGTCGGCCTGGCTGCCGCCGACCCCGATGACGGTGAAGCCGATCCGACCTGCCGGCGTCATGACCGAGACGTGGGAGCCCGGCCGCAAGTTCCAACGACGTGCGACCGCGGAGCCCACGATGGCGACGCGGGCCGCCGTGGCGTCGTCGTGGCGGGAGAGCCACCGACCGGCGACGAGGGGCTCGCGTATGAACGTGTGTGCGTGCACTCCGAACGCGTAGAGGATGGCGCCCCTGTAGCTCACCTGGTACCAGTCGGCCGCCTCGACGCCGGCGACGCCGGGCTCGGCGCGGACCTCGTTCACGACCGCTGGGCTGTAGGAGCTGCCCGCGAGCGTGATGTCGTAGTCAAGGACGTTCCAGGACTGGTCGGTGACCTGCGACACCGCAAGCGCCAGCGACATGAGGCCGAGCATCGTGGCGACCGCCAGGGCGATCTGCACGACGGTGGTGAGGCTTCGCCCCTTCTGGCGGGCAGCGCTGCGCACTCCGATGCGGACAGGTGAAGGGAGCGCACCCGCCCGCATCGCGACGCGGTCGAGCCGGCTGTCGCCGAAGGCGGACACGGCTCCCTCGCTCGCCAGGGCCTCGTGCACCGGGGTGCGGAGGACCCTTCGCAGGGTCGGCCACGCCGTGAGGAGGGCTCCTGCCACCCCCGCCACCGCCCCGATGCCGACCACCGGCCAGTCGACCGCGAAACCAGGGCTGATCCCGTAGACCATCTTGGCGAACAACCTGAGCAGGAGAAAGGCGAAACCGATCCCGAGGGCCGCTCCCAACACGGCGCCGAGGGCGCCGAGGATCGCCACAGTGCGCAGGTAGCTGTTGCGCACATCCCTGGCGCTCGCTCCGACCGCCCGCATGACGCCGATCTCGCGTCGCTGCTCGGCGACGAGGGTGCGGACCGTGTTGGTCAACAGGAAGAGCGCCGAGATCACCGCCAGCACGACCAGGATGTCGAGGAGCTTGGCTCGAGAGTTGAAGGTGCTCTTGAGCGGCCAGTCACCGCGAGCCCGAACGGTGGGTGTCTCCGAGAACGAGGTGGGCACGGGCTGAGCGCGAAGGAATGAACGGACCGCGGACAGCGTCGCCTGCACAGCCTGTGGCCGCGTGTCCCGGAGCCGGAGCTCGATGAGGTTCACGCCCCGGAAGCCGCCCAGCTCCTGGACGGTCGCCTCCGTGGCGTACAGGATCAGATGGCCGCTCATGGCGTCCTGGTTGAAGGCCATCGCCCGCGCCGAGCCGGCGACATGAAGGGCGAGGTACGAGCCGTTGGCGGCTTCCACACGCAGGCGGTCGCCGGCCTTGGCGTTCGAGATGCCCGACATGGAGTCGCGCACGTCCACCAGCACTTCGTCCGGTCCGGGCACCTTCGAGGTGATCACCCGGTCGACCGGCTGGTTGGCGAAGTCGGGAACGCCCCAGACCTCGGTGCTGACGCGTTGGCCGTCGATGAGGGTCTGGGTGCCGAAAGAGCTGCGGGCGGTGGCTGCCGTGACGTTCGAGAGCCTGGCGAGCTCACGGAGCTGAGCCGACGACAGCGGGACGTGATCGACGGGGATGGACAGGTCGTAGAGCCGGGCCTGTGCGACCTCCGAACTCAGGGCCGAGTTCATCAGCGACGGGACGGCGAGGATCCCGAAGCTCGCCACCGCCAGCGCCAGGGTGAAGACGGTCAACACGGCTCGGGTCGGCCTCCGCGACAGGTCGGTCCACGACTTGCGGAACAGGGTGCTCGTCGTCACGGCCGCGACTCGTCAGCGACCACCTGGCCGTCCTTGATGGTGACCACTCGTGGGGCGCGTTCGGCCAGCGACAAGTCATGGGTGACGAAGAGCACTGTGGTGCCTTCTTCGTTCAGGCCGGCGAGCAGGTCCAGCATGGCCCGCCCGGTCGTGCTGTCGAGGTTCCCCGTCGGCTCGTCCCCCACGATGATCTTCGGGTCGCAGGCGAGGGCACGGGCGATGGCCACTCGCTGCTGCTCGCCTCCCGACAGCTCGAGCGGGAGGCGATCCCCCTTCGCCTCGAGCCCGACGGCGGCGAGGTCGCGCCGCGCCCGGTGCCAGCGCTCCGCCGGTCGCCATCGCCGAAGGAAGTCCATCGGCAGGGCCGCGTTCTCGAGGGCGGTGAGAGTCGGCAACAGCTGGAAGAACTGGAAAACGATGCCGACGTTGGCACCTCTCCAGCGAGCCAACTGCTCCTCTGACATGGCGTTGAGGTCCGCCCCGGCCACTCTCACCTCGCCGGCGGTCGGGCGGTCGATGCCGGTGATCATGTTGAGGATGGTGGTCTTGCCGCTCCCCGAAGGGCCTACCACGGCGACCATCTCTCCAGGGCCGACGACAAGGTCGACGCCGCGCAGCGCACAGAACTCCAGCTTCCCGGTCCGGTACAGCTTCTCCACGCCTCGCATCTCGATCAGCGGCGGGCTGACCACGGCGCCGGGAAGGGCCGTGTCCTCGACGATCGTCGCCAGAGCCATGGCCCGCACCTCCTTCAGTTCAGCGGTCTCGGTCAGGGGAAGGACTCGGCGTGCCCATCACGCCCGCGGGTGGCTCGCTCGTCCTCTTCGGGCTCGTGCTGCGGCCCAAGATGGCGGAGATTCCACCGTCGAACGGGACGTCATAGGCAAGGGTCGGACCATCGTGCGAAGGGCGAGGCGCCGGTCGCACGGGCGCCTCGCGAGCAACCTTGGTTGCCACCTGGCGGGCGGCCCTCAGCGGTACGTCTCGTACCACGCCCATCGCCACTCCTCGCCCGCCAGCCCGGCAGGCGCAGGCCTGCCACGTGGCGGGCTGTCAGGGAGGAACCCCCTCTCCTGCAGGGTGGTCCTCGCCGCAGTCGGGCGCTAGAGCCGAAAGACCCGCTTCGTCTCTGGCGGCGCCGCCTCGACCCTCTGCCGGCGGCTGCGTGGCGTCCCCGCGCTCCCCGGAGACCCTCCCAGCTGCTCCTCTCATGGGAAGATCGCCCGCATGGCCACCCTCTTCGAGTACACCCCGCACCCGCACATCGAGTCACGCCAGCTGAAGGGTCCGCCGAAGATCCAACAGGCGGCGGCGAAGGTCCATGGCGAGAGCCTCACGGGTCGCTTCAATGCCAAGGTGGGACTAAGGATCACCGTGATCGTCGGCACCATGTGGGCGGCGTACGTGTTCGCCGCCATCGCGTTCATCAGCCTGCCCGACAACATCCACTCGACGCAGCTGCTGATCCTCTGGATCTCCTCGAGCTTCCTCCAGCTCGTGTTGCTGCCCGTCATCATCGTGGGGCAGAACATCCAGGCCAATGCAGCCGACGCCAGGGCCGAGGCAACCTACAACGACGCGGCGGCGGTCCTGGAGGAGGCGAAGCAGATCCAGGCGCACCTCATGGCGCAGGACGAGGCGATCTCGAAGATCCTCGCCAGCGTCGCTACGGGCGGCGAGAGCACCTCTGCGCCGGCGTCCTCCTGAGCCGACCGGCCGCGCCGCCGCCGGGTGTGACCGGGCAGTCGTGGAGCGAGTCTTGGCGGGGGAGAGCCCGTGCCCGCCCATCGGCCGCGCGGACCGAAGACCCTGAGACACCGACGGCGGACGTCCCCCTCGAGGCGGTCATCGGGTGAACACCACGGCGAGGTAGGCCACGGTGACGAGGAGCGCGACGACGGCGCGGCCCGCTTCGCTCGGCGCATCGCCCGCCCGCCGGTGAGCGGCCAGGGCGCCGAGGAGAAGGAGCCCCATCCCGCACGCCGCCGCGATGCCGGCAGGGCGCCAGATGAGGCCGACGAGCACACCGGCCGCCGCCGCCAGCTCGGCGACCCCGATGAGTCGGTAACGGGGCCAAGGGATGCTGAAGTGGCCGGCCGCCTCCCTCATCATCGGAAGGCCGAGCAGCTTGGCCGTGGCTGGGACGAGGCAGGCGACCGCCAGCAGCACTGAGAAGGCGACGAGCACGGAGGGCTCCTTTCGATTCGGCGCTTCGAAGAACTGATCTTGAGGTTAGCACAGTGTCATCAGACTTGTGATAGATCATCAAATAGTCCCGCACGGGCCTCACCCCCGGCGTTCTGTAGGATCGGATCAGGACTGATGGACTCCCTGCAGCGGCGTGTCACAAAGGAGCGAGATGGGCGCGGCACCGGTCAAGGCGACGGCATCAGCAGGCAACCGGCTCGATCGGCGAAAGGCTCGCACGAGGCAGTCACTGATCGACGCCGCCGTGCGCCTCATCGCCGAAGGGCGAGGGGACCGGGCGAGCATCCAGGAGATCACGGAGGCGGCGGACATCGGGTTCGGGTCGTTCTACAACCACTTCGCCAGCAAGGAGGAGCTGTTCCAGAATGCTTCGGAAGAAGTCCTCGAACGGTGGGGGAGCATGATCGACGAGGCGTGCGCCGGCATCGACGATCCGGCTCAGGTCTTCGCTGTCTCGCTCCGGCTGTCCGGCCGTCTCGCCTGGACCCACCCTGACATCGCGGGCTTCATCACCGGAGCGGGCCTCGGCCTGCTGGACGTCCCCCGCGGTCTGGCGCCTCGGGGCCTGCGTGACATCCGGGCAGGCCAGAGCTCCGGGCGCTTCGCCGGGCTCGACGCGGAGATCGCCTTGAGCGCCGTGGCCGGTGGGCTCGTGGGGTTGCTCCGGCAGAAGGAGCGCGACCCGGAAGGGCGCCAGGAAGGTGCCGTCGAGGAGCTCACCGAGGCGAGCCTCCGCCTGCTCGGGATCCGGCCCGCGGAGGCGCGCCGCCTCGCCCGACTGCCGTTGCCAGCGGCTGCGTCCTGGTGAGGGGGCTTCGCCACCTGGACCGCGGCTTCGACGGGCTGGAGGTGGCCGCCTGACGTCACCTCGGTGGATCCGGTGCGCATGAAGGTTGTGTCGTGCGGGCACCCATGAGCGCCGGGCTCACACCTTCGGCGGATCCCCGGGCGTGCCGGTGAGCGTGGTCTTCGGATGGACGGGGAGCAGGACCGGAGGGCGAGGCCTCTGCCGGAAGTCGAAGTCCGACCAGAGGCTCCCGAGGATGGAGACGTTCTCGCGGACGTCGGGCCGCGGGTCGGGCCGGCCGTCGGTGGCGGGGTTGAGGCGCTGACCGTGCAGGAAGAGGTCCTCGATGAACTTGTCGTAGGCGTCGAAGCTCAGGATCTGGTGATCGATGTAGCCCCGCTTGGCGTAGGGGCTGATGACCATGGCAGGGACTCTCATCCCGTAGCCGTTCTCATCCACCACGGGCGGGACCACGTGGTCGTAGAACCCTCCCCAGTCGTCCCAGGCGAGGAAGATGACCGTCGAGCGCCAGTCGGGGCCGCGCATCACGGCGTTGATGAGGCTCGTGACGTAGCTCTCGCCGAAGCTGATCGGCGCGTCGGGGTGCTCGCTCACCTCGGCGGACGGCACCACCCAGGAGACGTTGGGCAGCGTGCCGTCCTTCGCCGCTGCGTAGAAGTGGTCGACGGACTGGATGTTCCCGAGCTGGTGGTCGGCTTTTACGGTGTCGAAGTAGGGGAGCGGGTTCCAGATGCCTGGCGTCTTGGCGTTCTGGGGGACGGGGGCACACGTCATGGCCGCGTCGTCCTCGCAGTCGGGTTCCCTGCCCGGCACCACGTAATAGCCCCACGAGACGTGGTCGCGGTAGAGGAGGTACGTGAGGTCGGTCCAGGCGTAGATCGGCTTTCGGCCGTGAGAGAGCACGAAGTCGGGCGGGGCGTTGAGGAAGACCTCGTTGTCGTTGGTGCAGCTCATCGGGTTGTGGTTCCGGCACGTCGCCGACCACTCGGACACCTCGAACAGGTGCGCCGGGAGGCTCCAGGACGAGGTGGGCTCGAACATGTGGTCCTGGAGCACGAAGTCCTTGGCGTACGTCCAGTAGTTGGGGATGTCGGAGCCCACGTGGTAGCCCATGACGTCCGGCTTGGCGGAGATGCTGCACACGGGGTCGACCTGGTTGAGGCAGCCGCGCTGGCCGACGAGCGCCTGGCCGATGAACCCGTTCATCCGTCCGTGGTCGATGTCGGCGACGGCGTTGAACGCCGCGTGCGGGCCCCCGCTGTTCACGTCGGCATGATCGACGTACGGCTTGACGCACGTTCGCGTCTGCGGGTCCGGCGAGCACACGGTCGGGACGCCGTTCTTCATGGGGATCCCGTCGGCACCGGGGAAGGTCCCGAAGTAGGAGTCGAACGACCGGTTCTCCTGCATGATGATCACGACGTGCTTGAGCTTGGCCATCCCGAGCGCCCGCTGGCTCTCCCGGGTCGGCCGTCGGGGCGCACCGCTGGTGCATCCGGCGAGGACCGAGGCGGCGAGCACGAGGGCGAACAAGGGCACGACACGAGGGAGGCGACTCACGACGTGATGTGTACCAGCCACGAGCGCGCCGTGAGGGCTTCCCCAGGGGGCGGCCGACGCGCACGTCCGGCCGGGCTGGCCAGTGCCAGGCTCCCGTCGTTGCTGCGTGCGGGACCCGGGAACAGCTCTGACCGGGAAGGCGAGCTTCGAAGTCAGGCCTGCGGTGGGGGTGTCTGCCCAGGGGCGAAGCGACCCATGTCCGCTCCGACCTTCTTGCCGATGTTGGCAACGTGCAGATGGATCTCCTCGAGGAGATCCGTGTTGGTCTTGACTTGGCGCGTGAGCTCGGTGTTCTCCTCGAGCAGCATCGTCGCGGACTGGGTGTTGTCAAAGGTGTGCTGAGCGATCTCCGCGGCGATCTGTTCTCCCCGCTTGTTGGCGATGAGCAGGATGAAGCATTGCAGAGCGGCGAAGCAACTGAGGCAAAGGTTGAGCAAGATCCATGGATACGGGTCGAACTTGTGGCCCGGCCCGCTGAGATGGCTGTTGTAGATCATCCAGACCGTGATGAAGATGAGGACGACCCACAAAGCCATGAAGGTGGCCAGGACTCTCTTCATGCCGTCGGCCACTTTCTGGCCGAGCGTGCGGTCGCTCCCGCTTGTGACCGCCGGGTGCGCACCCCAGAGTTTGTTGTGGTCCCAGCTCATCGGCCGTCTCCTGTCCCTCGAGGTTCTCGCGGAGCCCAAGCGAGCTCAGAATTCACCCTTGGCATCGTCGCGCAGGCTCCACCTTGCGAAGGGGACCCAGGTCTTCTGTGACAGCTCGCGGTATGGCTCAGCCAGGGGCGCGGCCCCACGCGTCACCCGCGACACGCTGAGCCCTTCGTCCGCGGAGCGGCAGCGACGTCGCGGCGCCAAAGACTCGGCGACCAGGCCGTGGAGCACATAGCCTCGGGGAGGTGACGGTCAGCCCGCTTCCCGAGCTCGACCTCGATGAGTTGCGACGCTTCTGCGCCGAGCAGTGGCCAGAGGAGTTCAAAGACGAGGTTCGCCTCGAGGTGAGGGTGCGGGGGAGTCGTGTCTCTGTCGACGAGTGCCGACCGGCCTTCGACGGCGCGCCGGGCGAGTGGACCTCGACGCCCGTCGCCCAGCCTCGCTACGACGAAGAGGGACTCTGGACCCTCTACTACGCAGACAGCAACTCGCGCTGGCAGCTGTACTCCGAGCTCGAGCCGCGGCAGCCGATCGCCGTGATCATCGCCGAGCTCGACGAGGACCCCACCTGCATCTTCTGGGGCTGAGGGGGTCGGTTCTCGGTCGGCGCCGTGCTGGGCGCCAACGCCGTATGGAAGTCACATCGGTGACGAGACCTTGTAGCCGACTTGGCGCGCCGCGGCTGCCATCCTCTCGTCGTAGGTGACGATCTCGCCAAGATCTCTCCCAACGCGCCCTGCGGTGGCCAGGTGGATGGAGTCGAGGGACGGCAGCTCCTTCGGCAGCAGGACTCCCGCCTCTCCCAGTATCTGATCGTTGACCCGAACGAGATCGATTCGAGAAAGGACGCCCCGCCCGGCAGCCAGAGCGGCTTCACCGCAGGGAAGGAGGGACCGAAGAACCTCAGTCCGCGCTAGGGCACTCGCCACCAAAGAGCGGCGGCGCCGCAGGTAGCGTCGAAGGGCATCGGACTCGGGCTCCCGAACCACCAGCTTTACGATCGCAGACGAATCGAGGTAGGTGGCTGCCATCGTCAGCGTTCGTTCCGGCGCAGTCGCGTGAGCACGGCCGATGGAGCTTCCTCGCCGTCGGGAAGCGCGAGAGGCTCCGGGAGCTCGTTGAAGTCGGCGGACGCAGGCTCGATCTCACCGGCTGCACGCATCTGCTCGAGAGGGGACCCCACCGGCATTGGGCGGAGCTGCGCCACCGGACGGCCGCGATCGGTGATCTCGATTACTTCGCCCTGCTCGACCAGCCTCAGTAGTTCGCTGGCCCTCTGCCGGAGTTCCCGTACGCCTACAGAAGTCATGTGCTATTTGTAGCACAATTCGTGCACTGAGCAACAAGCCTTGAGTGAAGCCGAGCGCTGGCGACGAGCGGTGGAGACAGCTCATGACGACGAACGCGTCAGATTTTGTAGGCTGGGTCGTCGCGGCTCTTCGGGGAGGCCGGCGAAGTGCGAAACGCCTTTTCGCTTCCAATCGATCGCCGCACCGAACCGAGTCTTGTGCCTCCCAAGATGAAGCGAAGCCGTGCCGGCAATCAGCCGTCGATGCCGGGCAGTTCATGTTCCGTGAGTTGTCCACCGCGTCGGTGAGAATCCGGTGGCTGCGAGTGGGCTGGCGTAGGCCCTCTAGGCCCGAGTAGCAACTGACCTGCGGAACTGACCCGCGGATTGCTACTGCCTTGCTACTGATCCGGGGACGCATGACAACACCTGGCAACGATTGGCGCACGGCCGCTGACCAGGGCGGATTCCGATGACCCCGGATTCAGCGCGCTCGGAGGGACTCGAACCCCCAACCTTCTGATCCGTAGTCGGGTCCTGTCCGTCCACCCCGTATGTCCATGTCCATTCAGGCAGCTCAGGGTAGGTGCGCAATCTTCCCCGTCGCCCCCTGTCCACCCCGTGCGCCACCGTTTAGTAGCGACTCAGTAGCAAGAAACCCAATGCCGCCGGGCATCTGACGACCTTCTGATTCTGCTACTGCTCCTGCGTAGCGCCCGACCTCGCGGCAGAACCAGGGCGTGGCGTGCGACGCGGTGCCAGGATTACGTACGTGGGTGAGGGCGTATCTGTCAACTCTGGCGGGAACTGAGCGTGCCGGTGCCGCGGCAGGTCGTCGTCGTCACTGCCGCGTACTGGGTTGACCGCGCGCCCCAGCTCGCCAGCATCCTCCGCACCGCCGGCAAACGGGGTGCAGCCGCCCCCATCGGCGACCCGAGCGGGCGTCCCGCCAGTCCCGAGACCATGGCGACCGTCACGGACCCCGAGTACTGGGCCGAGCAGCCGGCCGAGCTGCGGGACGCCCTCACGCCGCCCGAAGAAGCGAAGGGTCGCGGCGGGGCCGCCGCCGGTTCGGTGGGGGTCGGGACCACCTCTGGGACCGAGCGACTCACGCTCACGGTCGAGGAGGCCGCACAACTCTTGGGGATCAGCCGTGTCTTCGCCTACGAGGCCGTGCGCCGCGGGGAAATCCCCCTCTATCAAGATCGGCCGACGGGTGCTCGTGCCGAAGGCAGCTCTCCACAGGCTCGTCGGAGTGACAGGAGATGGCCAGACGCTTCCAGAGGACTGAGCAGCGCTGGCCATCTTTGGCCCGGCCGGTCGCGCGCTGCCAAACGGCGCGCAGCTGTTAGGTCGGTGGCGGCCCGCCGAGAGCGCTGTCCAGCTGCGCGATGAAGGAGGTGCAAATGACCTCCACGGTGTCGGGATCCATTGCGATCCTCAGAGCGTTCGACGCCATGATCACACCCGGACGCCCACGCCGCCCGAAGAGTTGCCGCAGATAGTCGAGGCCGTCACGAGTGGGCGCGCCGGCTACCGGGTCCGCGAGCAGCTTTTCGAACACAGTCGCGAGCGTGGACGGCACCGTGGTCTGCATCAAGCGGACGAGGTCGGACGCGTCCTTGTCCTTGATGCGTTGCGTCCGGTCGTCTTCGACGCGGTCGTGGATCTTGTGCGCCTTGGCAACGAGCAGCGCCGCCGGTCCGGCAACTTCCGCCGTGATCGAACGCGTGTCCGCATCATCGAGCGCTGCGATCTCCATCAGTGAGTGATCGATCAGCGCCGCTTCGAGTCCGACGAGGCGGCGCGCTGCGCGGTTCCCGTGCGCTCCAAGGCGCGCTCCTCGCCGCCCGCCGGAAGGTGCAACGCCCTCCGGAACGATGAGGTCAACGGGAATCAGTTCCTGGCGGCCCTCGATCAGGGCTGGTGTCACCCAGATACCGGGCTCGGCGTGACCCTCGGGCCGCGGTGAGAGATCAAATCCCGCACCTCGCATCGCGGCTTCGAGTTGGGGATCGTCGCCCAGCAGGGTCGGGTTGATCGCGAAGTCGCTGTCGGTCGTGAACGGCGCGATCGCGAAGTCGGCATCGCCCGTGCGCAGGTAGATGGCCTGCGCTCCGGCAACGATGAAAGCCGAACCGTGCGGCGCAAGGGCGAACAGCGCGTCGAGCAACACCCGTCGGGCTTCGACATAACGAGGATCAAGCGGCTCAGGAGGCATCACGACGCTCTTCCGCTGGTGCCACATCCTTCACGGAGGGCATCCGCCATTCCGTTTCGTTCTCCACCATCCACGTCAAGAGTGCCTCTGCTTCAGAAGGCATGCGGCCGTTCCCGGTCAGACAGTCAACCGCCACCTGCGAAGGCGACACGTACGAGATCCCATCGTCCACCGTCGTTCGTTCCCACACGACGTCATCGAAGGGGCGGAGCAGCACAACGTTCGCGCCACGATCCGCCGGGAGCAGACCGAAGGCAGTAGCAGTGCGTTCCGTGTCGCGTGTGTAGGCGACAAGCAGTGCGGGTCCGGCGACGGGGGCCAAGCGGACGGCGGCGAACGACCCGGTGACTGCGATATCTCTGTCGCCGGCAAGTCGCTTCAGGAGATTGGCCGGGCCTTGCGGCGCGACGAACGACGACGAGCGGTTCGTCTTGAAGACGTCGTAGTTCTCAGTCCAGCGGCGCAGGATCGCCGGTACATCGGTGGAGGAGACCTGCCCACGCTTGGTCCGTTCGATTAGCGCTTCGTCGGCGAGCGATTCGAGGAGGCGGGAGACGTATCCCGGCGTCAGCCGCGTTGCGGACGCGATTTCGCTGACGCTGTACGGAGGCGTGACGTCGCAGAGGAAGCGAACGAGGCGGCCGGCCTTCGGACCGCGGACACCAGCCTTGCCTCGCAGAGCCGGCTGGGGATCCCGATCGGCTCCTTGGTAGCTCAGGAAGAGACCAGGGCTCGCGACCTCGATCCGCGCGTTACCGGTCAGGTCGATGTAGTTGATCCCCTCGGCAGCGAGGACCTCACGTGTCCGGGCGCTCAGCCAGGGCGCGACGACCAAGGTCGCGGACGTGAACGGATTGAGCTGGCGATACCGGCGAGCCATCCCGGAGAACATCTGCTCCGCATCCTTTGGCGTCAGGTTGCGCTTCGCCTCTACGAGGAAGCTCGCCAATCCCTGCGGAGTGGTGACATTGATAACGCCGTCAATCCGAACCTCGCCGGCTGGCGTGTTGAGAGTGCGGTCCGCGACCGCGACTGTCCACGCGGAGGGTAGGACCGACCGCAGCCAGTCAGCAGCCCGCTCCAGCAGCTCTGTTTCCTCTGGCTCGCGATTTCCCATCATGGTAAAAGCAGTGTATCAGAAAAGATTTTCTCTACAACCGAATTTGCCGCAGCAGCAAATCACGAAACTGAAGAAACAATTTACGATGGAGTAGGCATCGAAGCTGCAGCCGTTTCCCGAGGACTGGCCGCTTCCTCGAATTGCTCCCTCAGCTTGCAGACTGGTTTCCGAGAGATAGGTTTCGGAGCTGAATTGGAGCGACGACCAGGACTTTTGTAGCCGAACTACACTCGGGGCGATCCGAGGGATCGCCGCCCGAGGGCGGGAACCCCGAGTGTAGTTCGGCTGTCAAGTATCGGGTGGGATGGCTACAAAGTCCCTGGTAAGGCCTCTGAAGGTCCCTGGAGAGTCTGAAACTTGTTGACTCGCCCCTAGGTACTCTGTAGCTTTAGGTACCAGGAGAGAGCCATGAGCGTCAACCAGTCCCCAATCAAGGTCAGCCCGCAGACCAAGGAGCGCATCCGCTACCTAGCCGCGCTCACTGACACGACTCAGACCCAGCTTGTGGACCGCGCCATCGAGGAGTACACCGCTCGGCATGCCGATCTCATCGAGAAGGGCATCGAGACCGCTCGCTCCGTTCTCGCTGTTGGCGATGTCGCCATCGCTGCGCACCTGCTCAACGTCCCCGACGAAGCAGTGAGACGGGTTGCAGGTCCGAGCCGCCAGCGCTAGCGCACTCCGAACCGCACAACCTCCCACCACTCAACGTCGCCACTAGGCCAGTCGCTGCGAGCCTCGAACATCGCGGGGTGCAGGCGCCGCTCCAGCTCTGCGAAGAGCAGGTCTCGCTGATTCTCAGGCACGAAGTGCCCATCGCTGCCGCGAGTGCTGAGCGCACACCAGATCTCTTGAAGACCGTCGTCGCTTCTCACGAGTACGCGGCACGGTAGCCACTCGCCGAGTTCTGCCGTCAGCTCCTGTTCGACATTCGCGAGTGCTGCGTCTGCCAGCTGCAGCAAATCAGCCGTCAGTGTCCTGTGGAACCGGAGGACGGCGTCGACATCGTCCCTGAGCCCGTCATCGTCAGACGGAAGCAGCTGATTTCCAGCGTGCAGGCGGGCGAACCACGCGAAGGCATCGTCGTCGGAACCTTCTTCCCGGCGTTGCACGGCGCAGAGCCAGACGACGTTGCGGCTCTCGTCCACCCACGTTGCACCACGCTCGCCCGACACCCGTAGCCGGTACACCATCGGGCTCGCGATATTCAGGATCCGTTTCTGTCCTGTCGGAGAATGCGGCGTAATGCGCCGCAGCTCGTCGAGCCACGGATCGTCGACGTCGCCAAGGTCGACGTCGAGTCCGGGCAGCTCCAGGCCGAGATCCTCGGTGAGGCAACGGATGGTCGGCCGCGCACGGCGTGGCATCTCTGAATCGTCAGGCACGGCCACATTCCACTAGACGACGACATCCCTAGCAGCCCTTGGTTCCACCGTCACCGCTGCCGCTGTGTCGCGGTCAGCACGCGGATCATCGAGTCGTACGCATCGTCCTTGTTGAGGTGCGTGTAGTGATCCGAGATGACCTGGATCGACGTGCCGGCGATGATCGAGAGCTGGATCGGGTTCATCCCGTTGCTCAAACGAGATGTCCCGGCGAGGACAACCCTCACGACGTCAGATTGGTAGTGGCATCCGGTCCTTCCAGCCTGTCTTGGTCCGTCCGTCAGGGCAGTTCAGGGCAGGCGCCGAGTCTTGGCTGTCCGGCCAAATCTTGTCTGTCGGCCAGACTTCAGTAGCAACTCAGTAGAAAGAAGTCCGATGACAGCGAGCATCTGACGACCTTCTGATTCGCGCCCGCCTCGCCGCTCGGGCTGCACGCCGCTCGGCCGAGCGTGGCGTCTCCCGAGGCGGCCGGCTACGAGCTCTCTCGAGCTGCTCGCCGGATCGAACGTCTCGGCCCACCAGGTCCTACTGCGAACGGCTCAGAGCGGCACGGTCTCAGGCACAAGCACGGTCCGGTCGAAAGGGGCGCCCGTTCAGCGTGTGGCGGGGTCTCGCTCCGGATCGCGCACACCCGGAATGACGAGCACCAACAGGCAGATGGCTCCTGACACGATGCCGCTGACGACGAGGGCGGTCTTGGTCCCCAAGGCAGCGCCGGCTCCGCCGCCGGCGAGAATGCCGAGCGGGCCGAGGGAGAACGCGAAGAGGTAGACGAGCGACGAGACTCGACCGAGGATCTCCCCCGGCACCAGCTCCTGCATCGTCGCCACCCAGAGAACGTCGCCGTAGAGGATCAGCCCGACCTCGATCGCGGTCACGACGCCGAGCCCCCACACGTTCGGCACGAGCGACACGAGAGCGATGGCGGCACCACCCGCCGCGTACACGCTCCAGAGGACCGCCACCCGCTTGGGGGAGCGCGCGAGGCGGGCCACAAGGAGGGAGACGACGACGCCAGCAGCTCCACCGCCTGCGAAGACGAGACCGAGGGCGAGGGCACCGGAGTGGAGAACGTGACACACCATGAGCGAGAGGAGAAGTGCCAAAGGGCTGATCCCGAAGAAAATTGCCAGGGCGGCAGCCGGGATCAAGACGACGAGCCACCGCCGCTCCTTCACGTGGCGGAGGCCCAGGCACCATTCCCTGATCCACAGGTCGAAGCTACCGGGTGCGGTCTCATCCCTGCAGGCGTGGTCTCGCAGTCGCCCATCGACGAGACGTGTCTTTGAGCTCGAGGTACGTGAAACGCACCGCCCTCGAAGGCGTGAGAAACTGCTTAGGTCGCCGTCCGTGTCAGACTGTCGAAGCTCACCGGTCGACTCTCGGCCGGGGCGACATCAGCAGGGACGCCAAACTCTCCGGGTCACCCTTCGCTTTAGGGATCCGTCGCATCGACACGACTTCCTGTCCTGCGCTCCAAACTTCGACGAAAGCGGCCTAAGCCGAGCCCACGGCGAGAGTCACGGAGTGCTTGTTCCTAAGCGCTCCTGTTATGTAGGCCTCGATAACGGTAGTCACCTCACCCGCGGAACCGATCCAACCGTCGCCGACTAGCCGGAGGAAGTCGGTGTTGGTCAGGTATCGATCCATTGTGCGGTAGCTCACCTTGTCGCCCCGCCAGCGGTTGAACATCGACCACACATCAAGCGAGACGTACATGCCCTTGACGAGATCATCTGATCTGAGGTCGAGGCGGGGGTCGCAGAACTTCAAGAAGCACATCGAGTTGCCAAGACGCAGCTCCTCCAAGGAGCCGACACGCGGATCCCGCATTCCGGCCTCGAGAGCAGACATCCTTCTTAGCTGCTTTGGCAGGTTCCTATCGTTCCCGGCCCGGTACACCGGCTCCTGACTCATACTTTCAGCGGATCGCGACTCCAGCCGCATCCGCTTGTACTGCACGACGGTGAACGCCTTGTGCGGTTCGTTGTAGTAGATCAAGTCGGCACCAATCGTTGATTCCAGCCGGTGACGATTGACGTTCATGACATGGACCCGTCGCCCCCCACGGTCAGTGAACACGGCCGACAGGCCGTTAGCTCCCGACCGATCCCAATCGCCGAACCTCTCAAAGTCGTGGACGAGGATCTGATCCTCGATGAGTACCGTGTTCTGGATTCCAGTAAGAAAGGGCGCCGGTTTCTGGGGGGGCACCCAGGTTCGAAGCTCCCGCCTATCGACCCCCGTCGCCTCCAAGGCGATGCCGACCGCGTCGTATTCGAAGGTGAGGATCTGCTGAGTCTGAGTCTCCTCGCGGACCCAGGAAGGCAGCTCCTCTCCTCGACGATCAAGCTCATCGAGGAGAGGACCGAGATCAGGATGTTCGCTGAGAACCGCCCGAATGGCCGCCCACGTCGCGGGGGGGATCCGTCCGCCGCCAAGCAGCGCCCGCTGGGCCGTCTGCACTGTCCGAGCAGGCAATCGCTCCAGGACCGCTCGGACCAGCAGAGGCTGTGTGATCAGCCGAATATCGCTGACACCGATCCGTCGCCCGAAGGTGGTGATGGCAGCTCCTCGGCGAAGCGAGCCGAGGCCGACGATCGCGTCGCCTTCCCCCTTTAGGCGCATCGGAGAGGACTCGAGGATGACGGCGATGGCCGGAGAGGGAACCGGCTCCCTGCGGGGCCAGACGTCGGTAACCCGGTCATAGAGCTCGTCGCCCCGGCTCACGTCGGGCCAGTAGGCGAATCCCGGTAACGACTGCGCCGTCGGCACCGTTGCAGTCTGCCTCTCCGTTGACGACCAGTCGATGGCGACCCTGCCGTCCCCATCGAGCAACGCGCCACGGCCGACGTGCCGCAGACGGCTCGGCCGCTGGACGATGTACTTCGACCCCGAGCCCCGCCAGCCCATCGACGTGATCGTCACGGAGCTCACCGACGACCCCCCCTGTGTCTTCTGGGGCTGAAGCGCGCAGTTTTCAACCTGCGAACGCCGACCTAGCATCACTGCAGCCGAAGGTCGACTTCTCCACCACTCGGCGGGACGTGATCATTTTCGGAAGGCAGACGCAGCAGCGCTTTGGCCCCGCCGTCGGGCATAAAGCTGGACGATTCGCCGGACGCCTCGGCGAGCCACTTTCGGCGAGAGCCAGCTCCGCACGCGGGCAATTGCGGGGCCAGCGCACGGGATTGCTCTTCGCGAACTGGCGATCGTCGCCATCGCGCCCGCTAATCAGGATGTGCCGGGGCCGCGCCGTATGGCCCGTAGTCGTCTACTGCGCCTGCAGAAGAAGACCATCTAGACGAATGATCTGAGCGTTGGTGTCGCCGACTGCAGTCTCGATCACACTCACGGGCTCACTCGTCATGAGGATGATCTGGCCTGCGTGGGCCGCGGCCAGCGCCAGGAACTGGCTGAAGCTCTCGACCTCCTGCTGACGCGGCTCGTCCATTATCAGGAAACCGGGGTGGGGTCCTCCGATCGCCTGTGAGGCACGCATGAGCGACAGGGCGTACGACCACCTGAGTCGGATCACATCGCTTGCTGACGCCTGAAAGCCAACATCGTCGTACCCAATCACCCCCGGCTTCCCGGTCACGGGCAGCACGACCTCATCGACCGGGAAGCTGGTCACACCTACGGCGCTGAGGTTCTGCCTGAAGAACGCCGTCCAGGACCCGAGGCGTCCCTGCTCCTCCGCGGTCAAGTCAGTCGATCCAAGCTTGGCTCGGGCTGCCAACACGGCCCGCAGATCTCCAGCGATCGCTCCCAGGCGTTCAGTGCCCTCCAGAATCTCGATACCAAGGTTCTGGATGTCTGCCCGCCGGTTCTCCTCCACCAGGCGCCGCTGCAGATCTGCCACGGACGGGACGTTGTCGGGCGTAACGAGGTCTGCTCGAATCGCCTTCATCTCTCGGCGCAGCTCGTCAGCTTCACGCTCGAAGCCAGTGCGTACGAGCTCCTGGTCATTGGCAGCCCGCTCGGCGTCCTCGTGGAGGGCTCGCAGGGTTCGAGCCTGCTCGGCCAGCAGATCAAGGGACTTCTGGTAGTCGAGCGTCGCCAGATCAGGCTGATGCTCCAGGCCATCAAGGGACTGCTGACAGGTCGGGCAATCATGGTGCCCAAACGTTGCCACGGCAACAGGCGAGCCAAGACCGACCAGCACGCTCAGCTGCTCGTACCGACGCCTCTCCTCCTCGACGATCGCTAGCCGAGTGCGCAGTGAGCCCAGCTGCGTGTGGATCAAATCGAGCGTCTCTTCCACGGCCGAGAGCTGCCCGGACAGCTCTCGCATGCGCTCCGTAGCCGCATCGAGGCGTGCCTTCAGCTCCTCCTCATTAGGCCTCGCCGGAGTAACCTCTGGTGAGGTTAGGTCCGCCTCAGGCAGGGGCCGAGCAATTACGGTCTCGATCGGAACCCAGTTGGAGCCTTCGAGCATTTCAGCTCGTATCTCGATCTCATACGGTGCTGTCCGCGGATCAGCGCGACGCCGGAACTTGCCCCAGTCGTCCGCCCCGACAATCCGGGCGCCTCTAAGCGTGGCGCTGCTGTTCAGCGCGCCCATCATGACCTCGAACCGACGCCGTAGGTCGGCCTCGCGGTCGATAAGCCGTTGTAGGTCCGTCGCCCGCTTGACCAGCTCCAGGCCCAAGTAGAACTCGACACCACGTTGTAAGGGGTCGCGCACCTGCAAGTACGTCGGTATCCGAGGGAGGATGCCTGACCAGCCAGCCTTCTGCTCGATCGCCAGAAAGGAAAATAGAATCTCTAGGTAGAGCGGAACTTCCTTGTTGTTGAAGGCCGGCACGACGGGCAGCTCCCAGCCCATGAACTCCGCCAGCAGTCGGTGGAAGCCAGACCCTTCGACTGCCGCACCGCCGCGTCTGACGAAGTAGTCGCGTCTCGATCCTTCCGATGCCCGCGCAGTGATGGCCGCCTCTGACCACGTCGCAACGAGCTGGTCGTTCGCGCCGCCGGCTACGTCACGTTGGGCGGTGAGAATTTGGCCCACACCGTTCTCGATCTCGACGGCCACCGATGACCGGCTCACGCGGTGGGACTGGCCCCCGAGCGTGATCTCCTCCGTCAGTGCTCGCGTCAGAAGGCCATGGTCGTGGCTGGGACCGTACATGCCCTCTAGACCGAGCCCATAGATGAAGGACTGGAAGAGCAGCGACTTCCCGACGCTATTCGGTCCCGAGACGATGACGAGACCCGGACCGAATTCGGCTCTGTACTGCGTCACGAGCCCGTCGACTGTCTCGACATCGATCTTCGCGGCTCGGAATCTCATCATGCTGCGAGCGCCCCCAATGTCGCTTGTAGCCGCGACTCGGCGAGCGTCCCAAGGCTCGTCAGGTAGGCCTTCTCAACCGTCAGAACGTCGCCGCAAGCGTTCAGCTCCCGGACCAACGCGGCGCCCGTTTCGGTCAAAGCAACTTTCTTCGACGGCAGCACGTCGACGAGGTTCAGGCCTCGCGCCAACGTGATCGTGACGTTTAGCTCCGGGTCGATACGGACCGTTGCCCGGTCCATCGGTCGAGCCCCAGACAGCCAGACCTTGAGTAGCTCCCGCGTGCCATCCGTCTCCAGCGACCAGTTCAGCAGGTGCAGGTGATCAAGACGAGCGCGCTGGCTATGGCACTTCGACAGAATCAGGCAGAGCACTGCGGTGCGCCATTGCACCCGATGATGCACGGAGATCAAGACGGGACTGTTGGCGAAGCGCACTCGAGCATCGATGACCGGCTGGACCAAGCTCACGCCGACTCCTCGAAGTCCAAGGGGCACTGCTCCAACCAGTCCGTGATGCACTTATAGGCGAAGAACTCAGCGTTCTCCTCGCTCAGGTGAGGGTCGCGTTTGAACCGCTCGACTAGACTCGTCCGAACGTCCTGGTAGTACTGAGCCGCTGGCCGTTCCGATGCAGTTGCGAAGATCATCTCAGCCCGGGCTGCATCCATCATCGAGTCGTAGTGGCTGGCCACATCTGGAGCCCGATCCCGAATCCGGTCTAGCACCACATCGCCCCCCAACTGGCGCTCCAAAAGTAAGGCGCGGTGGGTTCGGCGACGTGCATCGTCTTTGAGGCCTGCAAGCTTTGCCAGCTTTCCATCCATGGTCTCAATCTGCGGGCTAGTCACAGCACCGAAGTCAGCGCCGACTACCTGATAATCGGGAGGGGCAGTCAGGAAGGAACCGTATGCCTCTGTTTGCACAATAAAGGCATGCGCTCTGAGATAGGTCTCAGTGCTGTGGATCTGGACCTTAAAGCCCGGCTCGATGAAATCAAGACCCCACGTGAGGACCTCCGCTGCCTTCGCATTACAATGCTCGATGACACTCGCCGATCTATGCTCTGGGCTCAATAGTACCCATGTGTGTAGTTTGACCGTTCCGAGGATTGCGGCCACTTGCTCCCGATTACTGTCGAGCTTCTTCAGGTCTTTAGTTATCTTGTTCTTCTGCAGCAGCGCGCGCTTGCTCGGGGCCAATGGTTCACCTTCAGGGGCGTAACACTGGTATCCGATCCCGTCGACCGTAAAAGCATCCAGTCCTCGGTCGCCGTGGTCATCATCGGGGACCGGGACCACCTTGTCCACCCCGAAGTGATAACAGAGCATCCCGACGGCATGAGCTTCCCACTCGTCAGGGTCCCACGAAGACGCTGCCACAAGGTGGAGTTTTGCAGACCTTAACCGGTCGTTGTTCCACCCCTTGGGGTGCCACGGCGGGCCATCTCCGCCGAGCGGTCGCATGACAAAGAGTGTATCGAACGGGTGTTCGCTAGGCCGGAAGCTGGTCACGCCGGCCGCCGGAGGTCCGAGGCACCAGCGAGCCCGGCGTGATGGCCTGCGACTTCGTGCGGGCCGACCCAGCTACACCGGACCACCACAGCCAGCGACCTCGTGTCATCCCAGACGAGGAGTGTGCGAGGGTGGCTTTGCGGGCCCCAGCACTGCGACGGAATCTGCCACAGCGATAGCCGCGGCCGACAGGCCGATCGTCTGAAGAGCGCGAACCTGGGTGGGTCTTACTCGTCGGGCTCGCGAGCCGCCTCTTTGTCCATCCTTCTGTCCATCCACTCGCTCAGAACGGATGGACAACGGCTGTCTCGCTGGACAGCTCAACCCTCGTGAGCTGCCCAAATAGATTTGGGCCAACTAGGTAGACGACCTGGCGGGGAGAGAAAGGCAGAACGGCGGAAACGCGACGAAGCCGTAACGCCGGGCAGGCCCGCAGCTCCAAGGACGAGGACCGACGCCCTGAGAGCCTGGCCGAGCCGACCCGCGAAGCGACCGGACGGCGAGAGCCCGCCTGATTGCGGCCGGGCGGGACCGGACCGAGCGGCGGCGGAGCAGTCGGCCGGACGGGCGGGACGGCGCGTAAGAGCGGAGGACCCTGGGCGGCGGGGCCCCGCCCGCGAGCTGAGCAAGTTTGGAGCAGAGGCGGCGACGGAGGGGCGTCAAACACGGGGGAGCCGCTCTGGCAACAACGCTGCCTCTCCGCCCCACGACTCGCGCAGCTCAGGCAACCAGCCTTGCAGCAGGGTGACGAGCGTGTTGTACAGGTCTGTCGTGCAGTCTCCCAAGAGTCGCCAATCGGCGAGCCCCGCCTTGCCGCGGTGGGCGACACTGCAACGCACTCGATACCAGTAGCTGAACGCGCCGGCGCCGCTTCGCTCGATCGTTATCGGCGGCCGATGAGGTCCGAGTACGTCGTAAAGGGGCCGATACGGGCCTCTCGCTGGCACTCCGAGTCTCGCAACAACCGCCATCACCTCGGGCTCTTTTTCGACCTTCTCGACCCGCTTCCGTGTCCCGCCGACGGCCCCGTAGCGAAAGGTTGCTACCCGCTCCACGATGGTCCACAGCAAGACGTAGGCAGCCTGCAAGCGAAAGAACTGCGACCAGTTCGGCTCGTGCCCGATCGGTGGCCGGCCGATCGGCTCCAGCGCGAGTTCGATGAGGTCGCGCGTCTCCGGAAGACCGTACGCAAGTGCAGGGTCGTCTGCGCAAGACCATCTTTGAGTTGGTTCCACGAACGCAGTTCCCGATTCGGGATCTCGGCCGAAGCATGCCCACGCCCTGGTCGCGCCGATCTCGACCTCACCCCAGGCATACTGCTCCGCCGGCTCGAACGCGCCTATCCTCGCGTACGCTTCCGGGGCGTGTTTCCGGGGGAACCTAATGACGGTTCCGAACACCTGGAGACCACCGCTCACGAGGAGCGGAAGGCCATCTCTGATAAGGAGATGATGATCGCGGAGGAGTGCTTCGTCGACCATAGGTCCGAACCCCTCGATCTGTGCGAAGGCCAGCTGATTGGGGCTGAAGGAGCCGTAGCTGAAGAACGGCAAATCCAGATCGCCGGTGGGTTGTCCCAAAGGCGTAGGTTCATTCCGCCGCCGCTCTTGGCCCGTCGGCTGCTCGTCATGACCCCTCCGTTGCGATGACATGCTCTTTTCTCCCCTCTGCGATGGAAGCCACGGTTCCGAAGGTGTATGAGGCCGCGAACCGAGGCTTCACGCTCGCGAAGCCACCTGGTTCCTTCGCCGGAACCTCCCCTGACGGCGCACTCCTGCTAAGCGATCCAATCCGAACGACCCCACCCCCGCGCCGGCTTGGTGAGTCATTGAAACATTTCCACCACCGCGCCTGCTCGCTACCTCACCTCGTACACGCGCATGACCTCGTCCCCATAGTGGTTGATCACTTTCACTGCGATTCTTCCGGTCGAGGGATTCGGGAACGGCCGTGATACCGTCGAGTACAGACTCGCCCAGGTTCCTTCGTCGATCTCGGCCCGAAGGGAACGACGCAGCTGCTCGTAGGGGTCACCGCTGCCGGTGAAGTACGCCTGCCGAACGAAGAAGCTCTCCTGGTCGTAATCGGTGTCGACGAACCAGCACGCGATGTCTTCCGTTGAGGAGCTGCGAACCTCGCCGGTCGTCGGGTCGTAGATGTCGACTCCTCGAAGTTCGACGGTGATCTCGTCATTGTTCTGCTTCACGAGCAGGTCCGGCTCTCCGAACACGGTGAAGAGGTTGCCGGAGCCAGTCTTCTTGAGCAGGCCGCCGCCCATCGCCAGATCCGGATTCATCTTGGTAGGAAGCACGGTGAGATTTCCGAACTCCTTCGCGGTTTCGCCGACGGCGGCGTCGAAGGCGAAGCCGCACACGACTAGGACGTCGAAGCCGATACCGCGGAGTGCCTCCTTGGCAGCCTCTTTGATGTGGACCGGGCCGACGGTGCCGTGCTCGGGACCGATCGAGACGGCGACTCTTCGAAGCGAGCCCTGGGAATCGCTGTACTCGCCGCTGGCGTTGATCCACTCGCCCGCCCACGGCTCTAAGCGATCGAAGACGAGTCGCTCGCCCTTGCGGGTGTTCTGCACGCCGGCGCTCCGCAAGTTGTCGAGGATCATCGGGACGTAGCCGTCTCCCGTCACGGCCTCGCTGTCTCGGCTCGCAGCTGGGCGCTCCGACTCCGGGTCGAGTATTCGGTGGGGAGCGAGGCTCTCGACTGTGAAGCGTCCTGAAACGCGGATGCGTTTCGAGTCCTTGAAGGGCTGGTCGGCAAGGACCTCGCTCTCGGCGTGAAGGGCGATCGCCGCGTCGATTGCCTCCGGAGCCATACCCTCATGGATGTCGGAGTTCTGGGCGATCGACCTGAGCTGAACATGGGAAACCGGCCGGCACACGAACCCCTTCTTGACATCCCCATTGAAACCATTCGAGGTCGGCCTCTGACCAGAAAGCTCGGCCTCTTTCGCGGCGCCCTCAGCCGAATCTGCGAGGAGGTAGTAGGGGAAGCGTGCAGCCATGAGTCGCGTCCTGGCGAGAGCGAGGGCCACCCGCGAAGTGTCAACGGTGATCCAGCGGCGGCCCCACTGTTCGGCGACATAAGCGGTCGTTCCCGAGCCGCACGTCGGGTCGAGCACGAGATCGCCTGGGTCAGTCGACATGAGCACGCAGCGCTCAATGACCTTCGTGTTTGTCTGAACGACGTAGACCTTGTCCATGCCGCTCCCGGACTGCGTGTCATCCCAAAGGTTAGTCAGGGGAAAGGCTGGGAAGTCGTCGAGGAAACGCACATAGTTGAGTGAAGAGCCGGTGACAATGAGCCGATTCGCCAAGCGGAGCCGAGCCATGCCTTCCAGATTCGTCTTCCACCCCCCGGTTCGGGGCCAGTACTCCTTTCCGTCGACCACGACGGGAAAGACAGTCGTCTGTGCTTCACGAACAGTGTCCGAAGTCAGTGGACTGGGCCGAAAGAACCTTCCGGAAGACTCACCGCTTGCCACCTCGGACGGGTAGGCAGGACGTCGGGTCCCGTCAGCCTCTTGCACCCAACTGTAAGCGGCAGCGCCAGCTCCTCCAATCTCTTTGTCCCGATACAACTGTCGATACTTAACGTTCTCGACATTCTTTCCGTACCACAGCAGGTAGTCACAGGTGCTTGGGAGCATGTTCGTGCCCCCAGCAAAGCTTCCGACTGCGCTCGTCTTCTTGAACGCGATCGCGGAGCAGAAATTCTCGCTCCCGAAGACTTCATCAAGCAGAGAGCGCACCAGATGAACGTTCTCGTCACCGATCTGGACGAAGACGCTCCCTGACTCGGTGAGCAGATCGCGAGAAACGACGAGACGGTCCCGCAGGTACGCCAGGTACGAGTGGATACCAAGCTCCCAGGTGTCTCGGAAAGCCTTCACTTGTTCGGGCTGTCGGGTTACGTCGGTGTCCTTCCCGTCCCGCACCTCGCGTTTTCGAGTTGAAACCTGCCAGTTGGACCCGAAGCGGATGCCGTACGGCGGGTCCATGAAGACCATCTGAACTTTGCCTCGCAGGCCCTCCTTCTCAGCCAAGCTCGCCATGACGAGGAGCGAGTCGCCGAGGATCATGCGGTTCGACCAGTTGGCTTCGTGGTGGTAGAAGTCGATCAGCTCTTCGAAGGGAAGGCCGTCGAAGTCAGCGAAGAGCTGGAGCTCCTGGACACCACGGATCTCAGCTGATCGCTTGCGCAGGTCCTCGACGAGCGCTCTCGGCTCGATCTTCTCTTGCACGTAGATGGGCACTGCTGGCACTTCGAGGTCGGATGAGTCCTGTTCGTTCTTGCCTTTCCAAACGAGCTGCGGATCGAGGCTCGTGTCTCGTGGGTAGCGGAGTCTGGTGGGCTCGAGCTCCTGCTTACGCACGAATTCCGAGAGTTCCGAGGTCGGGATGTTCGCTCTCTTGTCCTGGTGCCGCGTCGCCTCGATCTCTGTTCGCGTGGATGAACGTCGTCTCGGAGGCATGGATTAGCTCCTTCCCAAGAGAGATGACGACTCGGTCGTTCCGGCGCCGACGTGCCGACGAATCAAAGCCTTGGCTTCCCACGGGTCACGGATCTCGACGTAGTCCCAGCGGCCGAACGCTCGGGCGCCATTCACTGCCGGGAGCCACAGCGCCTTCGTTGTCGCGACCTTCGCGGCTTTGTCGCGACGGCCCGCGCCGGAGACTTCGACGATCAGGTTGAGTAGGTCATCGGCACCTCGCCCGTCGTCGATGAGGACGACGAAGTCAGGCAGGTAGTCGTGCTCCTCGCCGTCGATCGTGTACGGGATGGCGAAGCCGAGGTGCTCGTTCTTCACGTACGCGCGCACTTCGTCCATCTCCTCGAGCGACCGGGCGAGCTTTTGCTCCCACGAGTTCGTGTCGCAGACGACATGGCTCACGTGGCACCGCTCACCTGTGCGATAGGTCGGACGCCTCGTGTCGAAGCTCACGGCTCGCGTCGAACCTGTCGGCTGGAACGGGTGGAGTGTCGCCCGCACTCCGACCGCGTCCGGTCCGTCAGGCGCGTGGCGTGCGATCGCCCGGTAGATGCGGTCGCAGGCGTCATCGGCGATGCGATGCAACAGCAGCATCTGAACGAAGGCGTCGTCCTTGCATCGCACCTTGTCATACATGTAGCGGCGCACGATGCGGAGCAGCTGCGGGAAGAGGAAGACCTCCTCGGCCGGCTCGCCGCCGACGCCCGAGTCGACGAAGTAGCGCTCCAGGAGACGCTTGGCGAGTCGGAAGGCGACCTCTTGCTCGCGCTTGTTGCGCAGGTCGTCGAGGGTATGCGTTGTCGTCTCGCCGACGATGCCGGCGATGTCGGTCGCCGTCGGCAAGTCAGCAGCCGAGAGCGTGAGCGTCGACTCCCTCTTGAAGTTGGCCTCCAGCCGGTCGGGGGCGAACTCGAAGCGGTAGCCGATCACTCGCGGGAACGCGATCTCGGCGTCCGCCCGCTCCCCTAGCGCCCGAACGTGGGTCGGCGGCGGGAGAATCTTGGCATCGGCGACGTCGCCGGCGGCAGGGATGAACGAGAACGGAACGCCGTAGACCTCCGCGTACTCGGGCGAGAAGCGGTCTTCCTCGTCGGTGACGTGTCCACGACGGCGAAGGGCGCGTCCGACGACCTGCTCGCAGAGAAGCTGGGTCCCAAAGGCTCGGACGCCGAGCACGTGGGTCACGGTGTTGGCGTCCCACCCCTCGGTGAGCATCGAGACCGAGACGACACAGCGAACTCGCTCGCCAAGCCGACCTGGCTTGCCGACGGTGTTCATCACCTCTCGCAGCAGGTCCTCGTCGGTCAGCTCGTCTGTGTCGCGGCCAGGGAAGCGCTCGGCGTACTCTGCCTTGAACTCTGCGATCTCGGTCGCCGCCAGCCGCTTGAACTCACCCGACATGCCCTCGCCCGATTCGAGCTGCGCCGAGTCGACGAGGATCGTGACCGGGCGGCCAACGAAGCTCCCATCGGCGACGTTCGAGAACAGGGGCAGCTCGCCCGGCACGGCCACGGCGTTGCCGTCCGGCAGCTGCTTCTCGTAGCCGGCGACGTAGTCGAAGACGAGCTTCGAGGTCGTGGTGTTGTTGCAGACGACGATGTAGACCGGTGGCGTCCAGCCGGCGTGCTGGGCCTCGTCGGAGGACTCCCAGGCGCGGAAGGCCTTCTCGTAGTTGCCGTACAGGCTGTGCAGGGCACCCTGCAGCTCAGTGGGCAGCTTGAGGCTCGGCGCAGCCGGGGTCGACTCATCGTCCGGCGCCGCCAGCTCGTCGCCAGCTCGAGGCCGTCGGCCCTTTTTCGGAAGGGTGTCCCGGACGCGAAGCCAGAGGTCTCGGTAGGTGACGGTCGTGCCGGTCATGGCGTTGTCGTCGATCGGGACGCGGGGGATCTTGACGACGCCGGACTCGATGGCGTCGATGAGCGAGAAGTCCGACACGACCCATGGAAACAGCGTCCCCTCCGAGTAGCCCGAGCCACGAAGGAAGAATGGCGTCGCCGACAGGTCGAAAAGCGTCTTGATGCCGATTTTGTCCTGCACCCAGCCGAGCCCACTCGCCCAGACGCGGGCCTCCTCCTCGCGAATCTTGGCCTCTCGGAGGTCCTCGCCTGTGAGCTTCGCCTCGCCCCCGTCGCTGTCCAGTCGAGCGCGGTAACAGTGGTGCGCCTCGTCGTTCAAGACGACGATCTGACGCTTGGCACCGAGGTCCCGGCAGACACGGTTCACGACTTGGGCTGGAGTCTCTGTGAACGGGCTCGCCCCGTTGCCAGCCGAGAGCAGCTCCTTCGTCAGCTTGGACGCCTTGCCGAGACCCGTCTCGCGGGGCAGGAACGCGTGGAAGTTGGTGATTACGATCCGAGCCCTGCCGAGGGTCCCCACGAGGTCGGTCGGCACGAGGTCTCGTTCGGCGTAGTAGTTGCCCGGATCTGACGGTAGGAGCACACGGAGGCGGTCGCGGATCGTGATCCCGGGCGTCACGACCAGGAAGGCATCGGTGAAGCGAGCGTCCTGTGGGTTGGCCGCCTTGTTGAGCGTCTGCCAAGCGATCAGCATCGCCATCACGACCGTCTTGCCCGTCCCGGTCGCCATCTTGTGCGCCACCCGGAACAGTCCAGGGTTGTGTCGCTCGGCATCCTCGCGGAGCTGGTTCGCCATCCACGGCGCCAGTTTCGGGGCGACCTCGTTCAGGTAGATCGCAGTCTCGACAGCCTCGACCTGACAGAAGAAGAGTCGGTTCTCCCGCTCGGGGTCTCGCCAGTGTTCAAGCAGGTACCGGGTCGTATGCGTGATGCCCGGGTGTCCCTGGTGGCGCCAGTGATCGACGGCGATCCGGATGCTGTTGACCGTCTGGTTCTCGGCCACCCGGTCCTTTGTCCACTCGGTGTCGAAGGCCTGCTGACCGCCTCGGCGCCGGGCGCCCGGGATGGGCACGAAGTAGGAGCTGGGCCGACGGGAGTCGACGATCTCGTCCGTGATGCCGTCATCGTCGAAACGGAAGTGGCGCGTCGGCTCGGCATAGGCCGAGTTGAGGATCGGGTTCTGGATGACGACCGCCACGACTCTGCCGTGCCCCTCCTTGTTGCCGCTCGGCCCAAGGATAGGGAGGAGAAGGAGGCGGGGTCGGCCACCGGTCGTGCGGCCAGGGAGACATTGTCCTGCGCGGACTCCAGGCGGTGTTGGAGACGTCGCTCCATCGCTTCCTCGAGGACTTCGTCGCCGGCGAGTCGCGCTCCGCCCTCGACCCCGGCTGCCGCGCCGGCGGCGGCGCCTGCATGGCCTGCCTCCACCTCGGTGAGCCGTCGTGCCGCTGGTTCAACCGCTTCCTCGACCGTCCCGAGCTGTTCGGCGCGCACGGCTTCGTGCGGACGCCACCTGCCTGTGGACGACGCGGAGCTGGTCGCTGTGTCCTCTACGACGCCACTGATCCTGGGCAGCAGCCGCCGACCTCGCCGCCCACCTCACCGATCCCCTAAGCGATCGGCAGGGAGCGAGCCTGCTCTGCTTCGAGCCCGACCTAGTCGATGTGTTCCGATCCCACCTAGGGGTCGAGCGGGGGAGGGTCGATCTGGCCTGTCAGCTCGGTGCCGCTTGGGTGATGGGCCGGCGGTCAGTCGCGGTCGCGCAGCCGTGGGACCTCGTCGCCTCGCTCCCCGGCGCGATGCCGCTCCCTGTCGGGTAGCACCGTGCGACGGGGGAGACACTGGTCCAGCTCGCCACCGAGGCGACGATGAGGCTCGCCTCGCCGCCCCTTCATCGATTCACCCGGCATCGCCTACCTCGCCGACTCGCTCGCGGCCAGGATGTCGCGAGGCGTCCACCCGGAGATCCTGCTGCCGACCAGGTCCACCCACGCCGCGGAGCGCTAGACGAGTGGCGCTCGGTGATCGCCCTTGACGGCGACCTCGCCCGTTGCACGGTGGCGGCGCTACGCGACGACGCCCCCTGGGCTCACCTGAAAGCGCAGACGGCGGACTCTTGTGCCGCCTACATCGGCAGCGCCAACGTCACCGCCGCCGGTCTCGCCGGGTCGAACCTCGAGGTCGGCATCCTCGTCCGCGGCCCAGCGGTCGCTGTCATCGAGCGCGTCCTCGAGCTCCTTCGCGAGCGCCGATCAGGCGGGTTGACGCCCTAGTCGAGGCGTTCGCTCCAGCGCCCCTCACTGAGCGACCCGGCGACGCCAGGGCTGCGTCTCCGTGTTGCAGGCAAGGAGTGAGGCACACAGTTGCATCGGCCGATGCTCTCGCCGGGGCAGCCCGTCTCGGGCGACCGGCCCCACCCGAGACAGCAGCCCCCCTGCTGACGCACACCCCCCGCAAGCGGGGGGTGTTTGTCGTCTCGGCGCCCACTCACGCCGGTGGTGACTGAGCCGGGCAGCCAACCCCTCGCGGCTCCGGCCGGGAACGTCGACACGAACGTCGACACGAACGTCGACATGGCGCTGAGCAGGGCTTTCGCCTCAACGGAATCTCGCCGTGTCGTGCTATGTGTCGACGTTCGTGTCGACGTTCGGGGCGCAACCTGCCTCCATGACGAACGACGACACCCTCCGGTCCCGCCCTGACGAGCCCGCTTCGCGGCTCGTCCTCTCTGTCCCCGAGGCGGCCGATCTCCTCGGCATCTCGCGGGCGCTCGGCTACGAGCTCGTCGCCCGGGGCGAGCTCCCCTCCCTCCGGCTCGGGCGGCGCATCGTCGTCCCCCGAGCTGCTCTCCTCTCCCTCGTCGCCTCGGCCTAGCCGGGCCCGGTGCTCAGCATCGGGAAGCTCGTCGCCGGCGCCGAGGACTACTACTTAAGAAGCGTCGCGGCAGGGCTGGAGGAGTACTACGTCGGCGCCGGCGAGGCGCCCGGTCGCTGGATCGGCAGGGCCTGCGCCGAGCTCGGGCTCTCGGGAGACGTCGAGCCGGAAGCGCTCCGTGCCCTCCTCGCCGGCCGGTCGCCCTCCGACGGCGAGCCGCTCGTCCGGGGGCTTCGGGCCGATCGGGTCGCCGGCTTCGACGTCACCTTCTCGGCGCCGAAGTCGGTGAGCATCCTCTACGGCCTCGGTTCCGATGACCTGAGCGACGCCGTCCGAAGGGCGCACGACGACGCCGTCGCCGAGGCGCTCTCCTACCTGGAGGCCCACGCCGCCTTCGCTCGGCGCGGCCACAACGGGAGCGAGCGGGTCGGAACGAGCGGCCTCGTGGCGGCGGGCTTTCGCCACCGCACCTCGCGGGCGGGCGACCCGCAGCTCCACACCCATGTGCTCGTCGGCAACGTCGTGAAGGGGGCCGACGGGCGCTGGTCGTCGCTTCACGGAGCGCTCGTCTACCAGCACGGCAAGACGGCGGGCTTCGTCTATCAGGCGAGCCTCCGCTTCGGTCTTTCGAGCCGCCTCGGGCTCGCCTTCGACGAGGTTCACAACGGCACGGCCGAGCTCGCCGGCGTCCCGAAGCGGCTCCTCCACGAGTTCTCCGCCCGGCGCGCCCAGGTGCTGGCCCGGCTCGAGGAGGTGGGCGAGAGCTCCCCGTCCGCCGCCAGCTCGCCACCTTGTCGACGCGATGCCGTAAGCCCGCCCTCGCCGACGGTGCCGTCTCTCTCCTTCCGACTCTCCGGGAGGGGTGGAGGGAGCGGACGCGCGCGGCGGGCGTCGAGCTCGACGACCTCGAGCGCCTCGTCGGGCGCACCCGGAGCGCTCAGCCAGGTCCGGCCCTTCTCGCCGCGGTCCGCCGGTCGCTCCTCGGCCCGGCCGGACTCACGGAGAAGTACTCGACGTTCGAGCGCCGCGACGCCGTTCGTGCCCTCGCAGAGGCGCTCCCCGCTGGTGCGTCCCTCGGCCAGCTGGAGGCGCTCGCCGACGAGCTCGTCACCTCGCCCGAGGTGGTCGCCCTCGGGCGGGAGGGCCGCGGCGGCGAGGAGCTGCTCACGACCCGTCAGCTCCTCGCCCTCGAGCGATCGCTGCTCTCGCTCGCTGAGAGGGTGCAGGAGACGGGGCGCGGCGTGGCCTCGGAGGCGGCCGTGGCAGAAGTCCTCACCGAGCGGCCGAGCGTCTCTGTCGAGCAGGGCGCGATGGTGCGACGGCTCCTGACGAGCGGTTCGGGCGTCGACGTCGTCGTCGGCAAGGCCGGCACGGGGAAGACTTACGCCCTCGACGCCGCAAGAGCCGCCTGGCAGCGCGAGGGTTTCCGAGTCCGCGGGGCTGCGCTCTCGGCGAGAGCCGCCGCCGAGCTCTCCGACGGCGCCGGCATCGCGTCGGGAACCCTGGCGCGCCTCTTCGTCGACATCGAGAGGGGCGAGGTGTGCTTCGGTCCACGTGACGTCGTCGTCCTCGACGAGGCGGGGATGGTCGGGACTCGGGACCTCGCCCGCCTCGTCGACGAAGTGACTCGCCCGGGCGGGAAGCTCGTCCTCGTCGGCGACCCTCGCCAGCTCCCCGAGATCGAGGCCGGAGGGGCGC